>Ga0183095_10288_pt1 | contig 222340 bp, 216 predicted proteins | sample BioMet4_FD_130346 | JGI IMG/M metagenome (GOLD analysis project Ga0183095, IMG submission 130346) | Microbial communities from bioreactor (seeded with sewage sludge) at LBNL, California, USA - Biofuel metagenome 4 (v2) (version 3) | ecosystem: Engineered > Bioreactor > Anaerobic > Unclassified ...
TACAGAGGGTATCTGTGGGAGAGTAGGCCGCCGCCGGGATTAATTGAAATAATAGAGCCAGGACATTTGTCCCGGCTCTATTATTTTGCCTTATGCTTCTTTGCGGACACTCGACCACAGGAACTGTAGGATATGCAGAGGTATTGTCTCATTTATTACATAGCATAAATTTATGTTTGTTGTAAAACAAGAAAAGTTTGGTTGTTTATCACATTTTTGTTAATTGTATAAAGCAAAAATTTAAATGTTATGTTACTATTATATCAAGCTAAAATAATAGCTAGGTTTAATATGTGAACATTGCGTGTAAACTGAACAAAATATGAGGAGGAGCAGTAATGAAAAAGCTTTTGTCATCGATCATCATCATAGCCACCGCAGCTGTTTTTGCTTCATCAGCAATTGCAGCTCCTAAGTACACGATTAAGATTGGTTCAATAGATTCTGACTCGCATCCAACGATTCAATCTATTAAACAGGAGTTTGTTGGTCCAGTACAGAAACTTTCAAAAGGTAGAATTAAAGTCGAGCTTTACGCTAACTCGCAACTTGGCGGTGACCGCGAGCTTAGTGAAGGTGTTCAGCTTGGTACTATTCAAATGGCTATACCAGCGACGTCGCCACTCGCTGGATTTGATAAAAGAGTACAGGTGCTGGATCTCCCTTATCTCTTTTCAAGTAGAAAAGCTGCTTTCGAAGGTATCGATGGAGCACTTGGAAAGACAATCAATAAATATCTCGCATCAAAAGGATTCCAGGTCCTCGGATATCAAGAAAATGGCATGCGCCATGTAACGAACAGCAAACGCCCGATAAAAACGCCAGCAGATATGAAAGGCATCAAACTTCGTACAATGGAAAACCCGATGCATATCGCTTACTTCAAACAACTTGGGGCCAATCCTACGCCAATGAGTTGGGGTGAACTTTACACTGCCCTACAGCAGGGAACAGTTGACGGCGAAGAAAATCCTTATGCGATGATAGTTGACGGTAAATTCTATGAAGTACAGAAATATGTCTCTGAAACAGGACATTTGTTCTCATTTGAGATCATTATTGCCAATAAGAAGTTCATGGATAAACTTCCTGCTGATCTTAGAAAAATAGTTGAAACCTGTGCTAAGAACGCGGCTATGAAACAACGCAAAATGATGGCTGCCTCGGAAGCTAAGTTTAAAGCACAATGTATTAAAGCTGGCATGAAGGTCAATACGCTTACACCAGCACAGAAGAAACCTTTTATTGCAGCGACGGCACCTGTTTATAAACAGTTTGAAAAAGTACTTGGCAAAGATGTAATGTCCGTAGCAAGGAAAGTCCAGAAATAGCGTTTACTGTATAAACATTACGCGCTCTCGCGAAAGCGGGAGCGCATTTGTGCGTTTTAACGCCCATATGTCAGAGGGGGCATTGGTTTGACAGTCAAGAAGTTTATTAATAATTTTGAAGAATATTTTTGTGTTTGGACCATGGCGATAATGACTGTACTTGTATTCTTTCAAGTAGTTATGCGGTATATATTTGCAAATTCGTTGTCTTGGAGTGAAGAGCTAGCACGTTTTATTTTTTTATGGCTTTCGTGGATAGGAGCAAGCTATGCCGTTAAAGAAAGAAGCCATTTCAGAGTTGAAATGTTTGCCGATTTTTTAAAAGGCCGCCATCGTGTTTATTTTGAGTATTTTGTCCTTATTGTATGGTTTATTTTCAGTTTCTTGCTTGCTTGGTATGGAACGCAACTCCTTATATTCCTGGCTGATACAGATCAGCGTTCGGCTGCAATGGAGATACCAATGTCATGGCCATACGCTTCTGTGCCTGTCGGTTGTCTGCTTATGTGCATAAGACTGATAATTGAAATGTATAAACTGCATACCGGCAAATATAATCCGTCTACGAAAAAAGAAAGTTAGAGGATGCTGATATGGAAGCCGTAATCTTATTTTCAATTCTTATCATAACAATAATGCTCAGCATCCCCATTGGAATAACGCTAGGAATTTCTACAGGGATATCTATGTGCCTCACTTCTGATATACCAATGATGATGCTTGCGCAAAAATCAGTTACGGGACTTGACTCGTTCCCGCTGCTTGCAATCCCATTTTTCATTCTTGCTGGAGCACTTATGTGCAGCGGCGGTATTTCACGGCGTCTGGTAAATTTAGCAGACAGCTTGGTTGGATTCATTACAGGCGGGTTGGCAATGGTAACTGTGCTTGCTTGTATGTTTTTTGCCGCTATATCTGGTTCTGGCCCAGCTACTGTTTCAGCGATAGGTTCGTTTATGATTCCTTCGATGGTCGAAAGGAAATATGACGCATCGTTTGCCGCTGCAATTTCTGCTGCAGCAGGTACTATCGGGGTAATAATTCCGCCAAGCATTCCATTCGTTATCTATTGCATTGTGGCTCAGTGCTCAATTGGCGACATGTTTATAGCCGGTATAATACCTGGAATAATTATTGGGTTGGCACTAATGACAGTTTGCTACATCACTGCAAAGAAAAATCATTATGTCCTTGTTTCAGAACGTCCAAGAATATCAACAGTTTGGAAAGCTTTTAAGGATGCATCATGGGCGCTGATGGTGCCAGTAATAATTCTAGGCGGTATTTATGGTGGGATATTTACTCCCACTGAAGCTGCTGTCGTGGCTGTTGTCTACTCAGTAGTGGTAGGCAAATTTGTCTACAAAGAACTTGACAGTAAAGCGATATACGAATGCCTTCGCCAAGCTGGCCTCATAAACGGAGCAACAGAATTTATGATAGGTCTTTCTATGGCATTTGGCAGTTACTTGGCAATGGCACAAATTCCAGCTCACATAGCAGCGTGGATGGGATCACTGTCAAGCAGTCCGTTCCTGCTTTTGATGGTGATAAATATCTTTCTCCTTATAATAGGTTGTTTTGTTGATAATATTGCGGCTGTAATAATCCTTACGCCAATACTTTTGCCTGTTGTTAAGGCCATTGGCATCAATCCAATACATTTTGGTCTTATTATTACGGTTAATTTGGCCTGCGGATTCATTTCTCCGCCCTATGGCATCAACCTGTTTGTTGCGACTGCGATATCTGGTGTCAGTATAGAAAAGATATCTAAAGCTATCCTGCCATCGTTTATCGCAATGGTACTGTGTTTAATGCTGTTTACCTATTATCCGCCTATTACAATGTGTCTGTTGCATTTGATGGGCAGATAATCAGTTGTCTAGTTACAGCATGCTCTTCTTATAACAAGAGAGCATGCTGTGACTAAATAGAATGGTGGATGAGCACACAAAATTAAAAATGTTTTATACTTTGCTGTAACATTATTTTTTACGGCAATAGGAGGAATTTCAATGAGCGGCAACTTGATAATAACAATTGGACGAGAAAATGGCAGCGGCGGACTTGAAGTCGGCCAGAAACTTGCCCAGCGTCTTGGTATTAAATGCTACGATAAGGAAATACTTTCAGAGGCATCAAAAAACAGCGGTTTTGCAGAACAGATATTTCATGAATATGATGAAACATCACAAAAAAACATGCTCTTTGCCTGGACTGCAAGCTCAGGTACATTTGGATATGGTATGCCACTGGCAACACAGGTATATCTTGAGCAATTTAAAGCTATTCGTGAGATTGCATCGCGCGGTCCTTGTGTCTTTGTTGGAAGATGCTCAGACTATGTGCTAAAAGATTTGGGATACGAACTAGTGAACGTTTTTGTCCATGCTTCATTGGAAACAAGGATAAAGGCAGTGTGTGAACGTGAACACGTGGACGAAATAAAAGCCCGTGCAATGATAATAAAAACAGACAAGGACAGAGCTAGCTATTACAATTACTATACAGATCAAAAGTGGGGACGCATTGAGAATTATCACATTGTCATAGACAGTAGCCTGATTGGTATAAATGACGTTGTTGAATTGATTACGGCTTATATAGACATAAGGAAGAAGAACAAACAAGTTGAATAAAAAATCGGCTCATAAAATGAGCCGATTTTTTATTTGCAGCCTTTTATTTGTCGGAGAAAACTTTTCCTGGATTCATGATTCCGTTTGGGTCAAGAAGTTTTTTTATAGACTTCATTATACTAAGTTCAGGTGCAGGACATAATCCGGCAAAGAATTCTGTGCGTTTCCAGCCTATGCCATGTTCTCCGCTTATAACGCCCCCCAAACTATATGTCAGATTAAAAATGTCCCACTCTATCTTACGTTCCAGATCATCCCATTCCTTGTCAGAAAGACCTTCCTTGCGCGAGATGGTTGGGTGAAGATTGCCATCGCCAGCGTGTCCAAAGTTGGTGATCTTAACGCCATGCTTTTTTGCAATATTTTCTATCCCTTCGGCGAATTTTGGAATCTCTGACACGGGCACCACGGTGTCTTCATCTGTGTGGGTGGGGTCAGTAACGCGCAAGGCTTCATCTATATGGAGGCGTACGGACCAAACTCTTTCTCTTGTTGTTGCATTGTCAGCTACATAAATCTCCATAGCTCCGCATTCAGAACATATGTTGCCAGTCCTGTCAGCGTCAAGTTCGACAGACTGCTCGCGTGTCCCGTCCAGTTCAATTAAAAGGACAGCGCCTACATCGTTTATTGGAAGTTCCTCGTTAAGAAAATCGCAAGATGCTTTATATGTATATTTATCCATGTATTCAATCGCAGACGGCAATATTCCTCCCTCTGTTACAATTTTAGGAACAGCGGCTATAGCCTCTTCTGTAGTATGGAACATAACCAGCAGATCGACTTTATTTTTAGGCAGTGGCTGCAGTCTAAGTGTAATTTTTGTAGCTATGCCAAGCGTACCCTCTGAACCTATAAAAAATTCTTTGAGATTGTATCCAGTTACGTTTTTCATCAGTTTGCCGCCAAGTTCTAGTATTTCGCCTGTTGGTGTTACAAATTCCAGCCCTAGAACGTATCTCATTGTTACGCCATATTTAACTGCCATGCCGCCGCCGGAGTTCTCAGCGATATTGCCGCCTATGTGACATATATCAACGCTCATTGGATATCCCGCATACCATAGTCCAACTTTTGCTGCAGCAGTATTTATGTCACCGGTTATGACGCCAGGCTGAACGACAGCGACAAGATTTTTGCTGTCGATTTCGATTATCTTATTCATCCGTTCGTCAGTTATAACGATACCGCCGTACACCGGAAGAGAGCCCCCTGAGAGCCCTGTGCCTCCACCACGCGGAGTTACTGGAATGATATATTTGTTTGCAAGTTTTAATACTTTTGATATTTGTTCAGCATCTGCCGGAGCAACAACAACTTCAGGAATATAATATTCATTCTCTTTTAACGCTGATGTCTGGTCACGTGAACATGAAAGACGTTTTTCGTTTGTTGTCCATACGCAACGCTCCCCAACGATATTTTTAAGCTCAGAAATAATCTTTTCACTGATTTTCCCGAATTCTTTCATTTATGCCATCTCCTTTTTTAAGCGTTCATTAAGGATCGGCACAAACTCGAATAAATCTGTTACTATGCCAAAATCAGCTACTTTAAATATCTGAGCGTCTGGGTCCTGATTTATAGCAATTATAGTTTCGGAAGTCTTCATACCTGCCAAGTGTTGTATGGCTCCGGAAATACCGACAGCCATGTATAACTTTGGAACGACAGTCTTTCCACTGAGACCAACCTGCTGCGGATATGCAGCCCATCCGCGGTCCACGGCGTCTCGTGAAGCTCCAGTTGCCGCATTTAGCAGTGCAGCTGTTTCATCGATAAGTTTAAAGTTATCTTTCTTTTTCATCCCGCCACCGCCGCTTACTATTCTTTCAGCCTTTTGTATGTCATAACCATCCTTTTCTGTGCTACGGAAACTCAGCAGTTTAGTGCGGTTATCTAAGAGCGCTTCTTTTAATGGCAGAATTTCAACGTTTCCAGAAAACGTTTCGCATCTCTCCGCCTGTGGTGTTGAATGAGGCCTCACAGTAGCCATTTGTGGCCTATGTAAAGGTGTTTTTATTGTAGCCATAATGTTGCCGCCAATTGCCGGCCTTGTCTGGAGAAGTCCGCCTGTATCGCTGTCAATATCGAGTTCGGTGCAGTCAGCTGTTAACCCTGTATTTATATTTGCTGCTATGCATGGCATTATTGTCCGCCCAGTCGTTGTAGCTGCGGCCAAGACTATCTGTGGAGCACGTTCCTTAATCATATCTGCAAATATGTTAGTTTTTGTTTCAGCGGAACAGTTATTTAATTTGGGCGAAACAACAGCAATGACATTGTCAGCTCCGTGACGAAGGGGCTCTTCAAGTTCCGTTTTATCGATGTTTTCTGTTGCTGCAAAAACTTCAACTGGAACATGAAGCTTTTCGGCAAGTTTTTTACCACGCGACAGGACTTCGTATGTTACGCCAAGAAAATGGCTGTTGTTAGTCTCGCCAAATATCCAAATGGATCCGTTCATTTTTTGATTCCTTTCTCAGCCATCAAATTTTTGTCTTTAAGGTAATTGACGAGTAAATCAGCAGCTGCTTCCATCTCGTCTCTTTCTTTTGCTGTGATAATTTTCCCGTTGCGCGTAACCTTGGGTGTCGTAATCTTAACGACGCGGGTAGGAGAGCCGCCCAGACCTGCGGTTATGCCTGGAAAGTCTGGTGCAGCAAATACTGTTGGGACAACTTTGCGAGCATGTTGTTTACCCTTCAAAGTAGGGAGTCTAGGTATGGATATTTCCTTCAACACAGTAAGTAAACATGGAAACGGAAGAGATAAGGTTTCGTAGCCATTTTCTACAAGTCTCTCAATCACGATTCTATTATCAGAGATATCAACTATTTTGCTTACATATGTAGCAATTGGAATGTTGAGCATAGACGCAGTCTCAGGCCCTACCTGCGATGTGTCGCCATCAGTAGCGCGTTCCCCACAGAGAATCAAATCAAATCCTCCGATTTTTTTGCATGCAGAAGACAGAACTTTAGCTGTCGCATAAGTGTCGGAACCAGCAAAATCCTTCGACGACAACAGCACACAGTCATCACAGCCCATTGCAACTGCCTCGCGCAAAGATCTTGACGCAGTTAATGGACCCATCGTCACAACCGTTATCGAAGCCCCTTGCGAATGTTTAATGCGGAGCGCTGTCTCAATAGCGTAGAGGTCAAGTGGGTTTATGATGCTTTCAACCCCTGATCGGATAATGGTCCCGGTGCTTTCGTCCATTTTTACATTGTTGGTTTCGGGTACTTCTTTGATCAATACTAAGATCTTCATTGCATTTCCTCGCTTTGCTGCAAATTGTTGTTTGGTTTGGATCTTAATGTTTGTTGGAGTATCTCTTCAAAAGTTTTTGCAAAATTTATGTCGTCGACTTGAGTTCTCTTTGATGGGCCCCTTGTCCTGCCGCCATTACGCCGGAATCTTGCTTTTAAATTGCGTTCTTCCAACATAAAATCAATTTTTTTGTTAGTGTATTCTTTGCCAGTCGGACTTATGCATGCTGCTCCTTTAGCTATTATCATTGCCGCAAGTCCATAATCCTGTGTTACTGCAATGTCACCTTGGTCAATAATGTTCATGATTTTGATGTCAGCTTCCTGAGATGCACTGCCAACTACGATATGGTTATCAGATTTTATTTCATGGTTGTAGTTAGCCACTGTCCATACCTTGATGTCGTATTTTGCACATATAGATAATGTTTCCTCGAGTACTTTTTTGGGGCATGCATCGGCATCTATTACAACTTTCATATTGTCTCCATGTGTGCGTATATTCTGATTGTGTTTCTGGTATTACAATGTTTTATTAAATATACATCACTTTAACATAGTTGAAAATGTAAACAAAAGCGGAGCCATTGGCTCCGCTTTTGTAATTGATGGCGTTATAGCGATTCCACGGCTTCTTTAATGCGTTTCATTCCTTCTTCAATATAATCATATGAACGACAGTATGCTAACCTGATATTCCCAGGATAACCGAATACTTCACCAGGCACGCTTGAAACACCTGCAGTTTCAAGCAGCCATGAACAGAATTTGAACCCATCCATTCCAAGCTTCTTTATGCTGGGGAAGGCATAGAAAGCTCCCGCTGGGACGACATAGTCGAATCCCTTGGTTTTACCAAGCCAGTTCATAACCATATCGCGGCGTCGTTTGTATTCAGCGACCATTTTTTCTACGTCGCCATCCGCATTACTGATAGCGCCGACTACACCGGCTTGTGCGAAAGCTGTTGCGCACGTTGTCAAGTTTTGGTGACATTTATTGACATACGGCCTCATGTTTTCCGGACATATGATCCAGCCGATGCGCCACCCTGTCATAGACCATGTTTTTGATGCAGCTGATAAAGTGACAGTGCGTTCGGCCATGCCTGGAAGGCTGGCTATGCTGACGTGTTCGCCTTCATAAAGAAATTTTTCGTAAGGTTCGTCTGATATTACCCAGAGGTCACGATCCTGGGCTAACTTTGCTATCGCTTCTAGATCTAGTCTTGTTAAAACGGCACCGCTCGGATTGTTAGGCGTGTTTATAAGAATAGCTTTAGTCCTAAAAGTGATGGCGGCCTCGATTTCATCTACTTGGATGCGGAAACCATTATCCATGCTTGTCATTACAGGCACAAGCTTGCCGTTGGCAATTGCTATCTGGTCTGCATAAGCGGAGAAGTACGGTGCCGGCAAAATTATTTCGTCACCTGGTTCGAGCAGTGTTAACAGAGTTGCTGTCAGCGCCTCGATTGCCCCACATGTGACAACTATATTTTTATCAGGATCTATTTTCATATCATTGCAGCGGGCATATCTCTCTGCAATTGCCTGACGCAGCTCATATTTGCCGGCCATGTCAGTGTAATGCACGTCACCATTTCGCAAAGCTTCTATTGCTGCTTTTTTTGCACATTCAGGCGAATCAAAATCAGGGCGCCCTATCTCCATGTGGATGATTTTCTTGCCTTCAGCTTCAAGCTGGTTTGCGCGTCCAAGTATTTCTCTGATGCCGCCTGACATCGGAATAGTTGACATCCTGCTGTTGGGAAATTTGATTTTTGTAGCCATCTCAGTCACCTCATTAGTATAATTTGCTTTATGATGCTGTACAGCTTTGTTGTATGCAAAATAAATCTGGTGTCTTTAACGCCAATTCTCATCAGTTGCTTATTATAACAAACTGCATGCTAAAAACTAGATACTAATTGAATTAAGAAGCAACATTAATATTTTTCTGAATTTTTAAAATGTAAAAAATCAGTTTCGGCTATTTATTTTTGAAATGGAGCATTATATAATCCTAACATTGGCATAGTTGAATAAGATCAGGCTTTATTCCAAAATATATAAAACACCAGGCCGCTCTCTTTAAATGTGTCAATATATTTTAACGGAGGTGTCAGTAATGAAGAAACTGTCTACGATTCTCTGCGCTCTGTGTCTACTCTCACTTATGGCCTTTGTGGGCTCTGCAAATGCTGCAACGACCATCAAAATTGGCCACGTCCTTAATACGGACCACTCATGGCACAAATGTCTCACTGGATTTGCTGCTGATGTTAAAAAAGCAACAAAAGGCCGCGTCATTGTCGAAGTTTATCCAAGCGGTCAGCTGGGGAACGAAAAGGACGTAGTTGAAGGCCTTTCAATGCAGACCATCGATGGTGGACTTGTGGGTGGCGGTTCCTTCCAGCCGATCGAACCCAAAATGGGCATAGAAGCTCTCCCGTACGCATGGCCTTCTCACCAGGCAGCCTACAAAGCCTATGATGGCAAGTTAGGCAAGAATTTGATAGCTCTTCTAGCTAAAAAGGGCATAGTTGGTATCTCATGGTGGGAAAACGGGTTCAGAAATATTACCAACAACAAGAAGCCCATAACGAAACCAGCTGACCTTAAAGGTCTTAAGATAAGAGTAACTCCAGACAAAATGCGTCTTGATACTTTTAACGCTCTTGGAGCAACGCCTATGCCTATAGCATTTGGCGAACTCTATTCTGCCCTCCAACAGGGTGTTGTTGATGGGGAAGAAAACCCGTATGCAATTATTTACTCAAATGCTTTTTATGAAGTCCAGAAATATCTTTCAATTTCAAACCACATCTGGGGATCAGCTCTTCTCTGTGTGAACAAGACAGTTTGGGGCAAACTTTCACAGGCAGATAAGAAAACATTCCAGCAACTCGCTGACAAGTGGTGCAAGAAGCAGCGCGCAATGACGATCAAAGAAGAGAGCGAGTCTCTTGCTAAACTTAAGGCAAAGGGTATGAAAGTCAATAAGGTAGATACTAAGGCATTCCAGAAGGCTGTACAGCCTGTATGGGCAAAATATGAAAGCGTATTCGGGAAAGATACAATCAATCTTGTCCGTGAATACGGAAAATAAATCTTATGTCTGAAAGCAATAAACAGGATGTGCTCAAGAGGGCGTTTCGCCCTCTTGAGATTTTCCTAATAATCAGTGTCTGCGTTGTTTTCGTTGAAGTGTTAGCTGAGGTAATTTCCCGCTATGTCTTTAATTTCTCTATAGCATGGGGATCAGAACTTTCACAGACCCTTCTCGTATGGATTGCCTTTATTGGAGCTGCCGTTGCTTTCCTGTATGATGAGCATATGGCTATCAACATACTTTCCAACCGTATATCTTCAGCGGTGGTCAGAAAAATTCTTGAATTTATCTGTGCTGTTGCAATTTTTGCTTTTCTTATAATTTCCGTAATAGGCGGATCTGATCTGGTCATGAGAACATGGAGCATGAAAACAGTGACTCTGCAGATTCCAGCTGGGATACTTTACCTGGCGTTTCCTCTGGGGTGCTTCTTTATGCTCATTGTAAATATACGCAATATAATCAGGATTTTTAGGAGGTGATGCCGATATGTTCTTATTATTGTCTGTTCTGCTTTTGGGTATTGCTATAGGCATACCGGTTGCACACTCTATTGCCATATCAGGTTCACTGTATCTTATATGCAAGACAACGCTCCAATATCTCGTAATCGCGCAGAGAATGGTCGTAGGTGTTGATTCGTTTACATTGCTGGCGATTCCTCTCTTCCTGCTTGCGGGAGCTTTAATGGCAGAAGGTGATATCACACCTAGGATAATGCGTTTTGCGACTAGTATGGTAGGGCATATTCGCGGTGGCATGGCAATGGTTATGGTCATATCCTGTATGATATTTGGGGCAATATCCGGTTCTGGCGTTGCTGACGTTGCCGCTATTGGATCTATCCTGCTCCCTGTAATGGATGGTCAGGGGTACAAGAAACCATTCAGTGCATCTCTTCTCGGATGTGCTGGTTCTCTCGGCACAATAATCCCGCCAAGCCTGGTGCTTGTCGTATTAGGTGTTACGATGGGAGCTTCGATAGGCAAATTATTTATCGGAGGTTTCATCCCTGGTATTATTGCCGGTGGATCGCTAATGATATTGTCCTATTTTTATGCAAAAAAAGAAAACTACCCAAGGATGCCAAAGGCCGACTGGAAGGAAAAGATATCTGCGTTCCGTGGAGCTATTTTGCCTATGATGACACCTGTAATAATAATAGGCGGTATCCTTGATGGTATATTTACAGCTACAGAGGCTGGAGCTGTCGCTTCACTCTATGCTCTTATACTCTCAAAGTATGTATATCGCAAAATGACGTGGAAGCGTTTCTTCGAAATATGCCTTGAAGTTGCAAAAACAAGTGCCGTTGTTTTATTCATAATAGCCGCAGCAAGTCTTTTTGGCTGGCTGCTGACATCTGAAAACATTCCGCAGAGACTGGCCACATGGTTGTTGTCTGTTTCCAGCAACTACTGGGTCATTATCATTTTCTTCAATGTTCTGTTGCTTATACTTGGAATGTTTATGGAAACTACGGCTATCATCCTGATAATCATTCCAATATTTATGCCAATAATGCAACAGATTGGTGTGGATCCAATACACCTCGGTGTTATGGTTTGTGTAAACTTAGCTATTGGCGCTAACACTCCGCCGCTTGGTGTTGACCTAATGACAGCTTGCAAAGTTGAAGGTATCCCGTATGAAGATTCTTTCAGATATGTTTTTGCCTTTGATGCTGCAATGACATTAGCATTGATACTGATAATTGTATTCCCAAAGCTTGTTACTTTCTTGCCAAGTCTTGTTATAGAATAAGCTATCTTGGTATCAAAAAGGAGCCAGCTCTATAGAGCTGGCTCCTTTTCATTTGCAATGTTCTATTTTTTACCAACAACAGCAAAAAAAATCAGTGGTGTATTGCCATCGTTTCTTAGCCCGTGTGACATGCCAAGCTGTGTGACGAAAATATCTCCTGGCAATGCAGGACATTCCCCTCCGTCAAATTCATATATACCTTTGCCTGATACGATTGCATAAGTTTCCTCATCGCAATCATGGCTGTGGAACCCAATAGTTGCTCCTGGTTCAAGTTCCAGCCGTGAAGCGACAGTAATAGGACCTTGTTCATCAGCCGAAAGCGCTGCAAATATTTTTGCTTTACCATATCCATCCCTTATACCTGTCTTTATGGAAGCATTCTGCCTTTGTTTTATTAACGACATGATATTTCTCCAATCGAAAATGTTTTTTGTTATTTGCGAATAAATCCCTGTGTAAAAAGGTCTGAAATAGGAACCATTTCACCTAATTTGATCATGGCCTTAACTGTATGAGCTAGGTGCTCTTGTGCGCATTCTCTGGCACCTTTAGGGTCTTTGTTTTCGATACACTCGTAGATCTTTTCGTGGTCTTCGTAGGTTATTCTGCGTCCACCTTGCTCACCTGGAGCAGTTGATTCTCTCATAATATAGACAGCCTGATTTATCGCAGATTGTACACTTTCATAAACTCTTGCAAGATAGGCGTTGTTTGTCGTGTGGACTATTATAATGTGGAATTCTTTATTCCAGTAAGTACCAAGTTTTATAGAGTCCGGATCGGATTTTTTTGAAAGAGGTTTTAAAGTGTTTAAACAGATTCGGAGTCTTTTTAGATCTTTTTCGTCTCTCCTTACTGCTGCCATTGCCGTAGCGGAAGGTTCAATGATCTGACGCAGCTCCATGGCACGGGAGCACATGTCAGCAGGCCATCCATGGACCTTTTGCAAAAGCATTTTAGCGTCATTCTCTTCGCTAGTAGATAGATAAATCCCTTGCCTGTCACGTATATCAACAACGCCCATTGCCTCTAGCGAGATAAGTCCTTCGCGTAAGGTTGGACGTGGCTCGTTTATTATTTCGGCAAGCTGCCTTTCTGGAAGTAGTTTGTCATCAGTGACGATTTCTCCACTGTGTATTTTATTCAGCAATTTCAAAATTACTTCTTTTCTTCTGTCGTTCATATTTATTCCTTTCCGTTAACAAAATAGCGTACGGATGGGAAAAAATGACAATTACCCACATGCTATTGTATTTTCATTTTTTAGAAATTATAGCACTCATAATATTGTACTATAGTTTGGTGTTTAAAGAATAAGAATAAATATATTCATCCAAGCAATATCAATAATTTAAAATGTGTAAAAATGTTATTTATTAACTTTATAACAGAATAATCCCATTTGTAAAAAATATTATGGTCGACCAAGGTTACCCTTGCTTTTTAAAAAACGCGATAATATAATCGTTAAAACATATTGTAGCCCTTGGTCTACCAGATACACCTGTCAGGGAGGCGCGAGTTTGAATAATCTTAACTATGATGTTGTGATTATTGGCGGAGGAGTTGTTGGCAACGCAATAGCTAGGGGATTGTCGCGATATGAACTATCTGTTGCTGTTGTTGAAAAAGAACCTGACGTTGGGTTGGAAACTAGTTGCAGGAACAGTGGGGTCCTTCATTCGGGCATTCAGTACAAAGCGGGGACTCTGAGAGCTAAGCTTGCAGTTCGAGGCAATGAAATAATGGGGCCGATTTGTAGTGAGTTGAAAGTAAAAATGAACCGGATCGGTAAGCTTACAACAGCTTTTTATGATGATGATTTGGCAGGCATTGATCGCTTGATGGCTCAAGGTATTGCAAATGGTGTTCCAGGTTTAAAGGTTTTAAATAACGATGAAATGCAGAAAATACAACCAGGAGCTGAAGGTATACGCTCTGTGTGGAGCCCATCGAGCGGAATAATTTCTCCGTATGCACTTACAATTGCGTTTGCAGAAAATGCATGCACAAATGGAACAAAATATTTCCTCAATACAAAAGTTACCTCAATGACCAAAAACCCATCTGGGATATTTTCTATTGTTACAAATAAAGGACAATTTAAATCTAAAATAGTCATAAATTCCGCAGGGCTCTCAAGCGGGAATATCAGCAGCATGCTTGGGGTCTATAACGGCAACCACGGTGAAAGTTTAAAAATATGGCCTTGCCGCGGTGAATACTATGTAGTTGATAAACGCTTGAACGGTTATGTAAAAACATTGCTTTATCAAGTCGTGGGTGTAAAGAGTGCCGGAATCGGAGTGCACCTGACACCAACGGTAGATGGGAATATCTTGATAGGACCTACAGCAACCTATATTTCTGTTGAAGGCCCAGAGGATTATAAGGTCACTTCTGATAAGCTTGCAGATTTACGCAGCGAAGGCCGTAAGCTTCTTCCGACAATAGAAATGAGAGATTTTATCAGGAATTTTGCAGGCAACCGTCCTAAACGTACAACCCCTGATGAAGGCGGAACAGCTGATTTTGTTATAGAGGAAGCAAATAACGTAAGTGGGTTTATAAATCTTGTTGGTATAGAAAGTCCTGGCCTAACAGCTTCACCTGCAATTGCCGAAATGGTGCGTGATATTGTAGCTCAACACATAGAACTTGAAGAAAAGAAAAATTTTATTGCTGAACGCGCTGGATTTGCAGGTCATTTTTGTGATCTACAGCCAGAAGAACAAGAAAGACTTGTGAAAGAGAACCCAGAATATGGGGAAGTATTCTGTCGTTGCGAAAAAATTACAAAAAAAGAAATCCGTGATGCGATAGAGAATAACCTTGGGGCAAGAACGCTTGTAAGTATAAAATATCGTGCGAGAAGCGGGATGGGACGCTGTCAGGGTGGCTTCTGCACGCCGAGAATCATACGAATGTTGCGTGATGAATACGGATTTCAACCAGAAGAATATTTGTTGAGGGAATCTGGTTCGCATCTTTTCTGCGGTAATGTCAGAGAAGGAGATGCAAAACAATGAAACGTGAGCGGCATGACCTTGTCATTATAGGTGGTGGTCCGGCTGGACTCGCTGCTGCTATAGCAGCGAAGAAAGCTGGGTGCACTGATCTCGTTATCATAGAACGGGACAGGATACTAGGTGGCATCTTAAATCAATGCATTCACGATGGGTTTGGACTACATACTTTTAAGGAGGCTTTATCAGGTCCTGAATATGCTGAACGCTTTATTGATGAAGTCTATCAAATGAATATACAAGTAATAGAAAGAGCAATAGTTCTGGATCTTTCAAAAGACAAAGTCCTGCGTATTAGTCTAGAGGGCGAGATAAAAGAAATCGAAGCTAAAGCTGTTATTCTTGCGATGGGGTGCAGAGAAAGAACACGCGGGGCGTTGTCAATACCTGGACACAGACCAGCCGGTATTTACACTGCCGGAATGGTGCAAAATCTTGTAAACCTCGAAAATATCATGCCGGGAAAAAATATTTGTATCCTTGGTTCAGGTGACATTGGTCTCATTATGGCTCGCAGAATGACATTGGAAGGAGCTCACGTTAAAGCTGTGTTTGAAGTTCTCCCGTATTCAAGTGGGCTTCAGAGGAATATTAGACAATGTCTGGATGACTATAATATTCCTCTCTACCTGAGTACGACGGTTGTCGATATCAACGGGCCTAAGGGCAGACTTGAAGGCGTTACTGTCGCCAGTGTGGATGACAAACGCAATCCAATACATGGAACGGAAAAGTATGTTGAGTGTGACACGCTTTTGCTTTCAGTGGGACTCATTCCTGAGAATGAACTATCACGTGAGGCTGATGTGCTTATCGATGATATTACCCAAGGCGCAGTAGTTGATGATGCTTGTATGACTGGAATCCCTGGCATTTTTGCCTGTGGCAACGTTTTGCATGTGCACGACCTAGTCGATTTTGTTTCCAAGGAAGCAGCAAAAGCTGGTGCTAATGCAGCAAAATATATAACTGGCCAGCTGCCAATATCGCAGCATGAGGTTACTGTCAAGCCAGGCAACGAAGTGCGCTACGTCGTTCCGCAAAAAATTAAGTATGGTAAGGACATATCTTTGGCATTCAGAGTTTCTGTCCCGTCGCGCAACAGGTTAATTAGAGTAGTTTCTGACGGTAAATTGATAAGAGAGGAAAAAAAACTACGCCTGCATCCGGCTGAAATGGTTTGGGTAAAACTTGGCAACATTGATACTTCTGATATTGATACGCTGGAGGTGTCGGTAGAATGACAGAAAAAGAGTTCACATGTGTTGTATGTCCTAACGGTTGTTCAATAACAGTTAAATACAACGAAGGCGATCCGCCTCATATTATAGACGTGACTGGTTACAGTTGTCCCAGAGGCAAAAAGTGGGTGATGCAGGAAATGGAAAATCCACTCAGGACTTTTTCTTCAAGCGTATTAGTCGAAAATGGGAACTTTCTTGAGGCCAGTGTGAGGTTAACAAAACCAATACCACTTACAAAAGTTTTTGATGTCATGGCGGAAATACGCAAGATAAAGCTAAAAGCGCCACTAAAAATTGGTGATGTAATACTTAAAGATCCAGCCGGGACTGCAACTGATGTTATTGTTACAAGAAATATAAAATTAAAACAATAAGGAGGTCTTTCTATGTCGCTAATGTCACCTGAAATAATACTAGCCGGTTTCCCTGGGAAGGGGAACCAAACTTATCTTGGCTGGGGAACAGTGGGCCTTTTGCGACTGCCGGAAGGAATAATGTTGCTTGATGCCGGTGGCGCGGCATCAAGGCCAATGTTGATTGATGCATTGAAACAACATGGTGTTGAAATGGATGACATTACTGATGTCTTCATTTCGCATATGCACTTTGACCATGCTGCCGACTGTGGCATGTTTCCAAATGCCACATTCCATTTAAGCAAAAAGGAATGGGATTATGCTAATACATCAAATGATGTCCTTATATTTGAAGGTGCTTTGCCGCTTCTCAGAACGTATAAAAAGAACTTTATCGAGGAAGACGGGCAAGAAATACTCCCTGGGATAAAAGCCTACATGACTCCTGGGCACACTCCTGGGAGTGCTTCTATTGTTGGCAAAGACGATAAAGGTATCTGGGCTTTTGTGGGTGATGCAATCAAAAATAGAGCTGAATTGAGCACTTGTGGTGCTGGTATGACGCAGAATTCTGAAATCAGTAAAGCAAGCATATTAAAAATAAAAAATATCGCCGACAGAGTCTTGCCTGGACACGACAGCTGGCTGGATCTTTCGGCAGATAAAAAAGTAACACCGGAAGGTGGTAACGATGTCATTATCACTTTTCCTGAAGGCATCACATGTAATGGCAAGGGAACTGTAGTATTGCACCTAGATTGAAACATAAAACCACAGCAGGAGGGGATTAGTAATGGAGTATTTAGGTATGGGAGAAATCTTTGTCTTTTTTATTGGTCCGTTAATTGCGCCTGTTTTAGCTCTGATTTGGTTTTTAAGCAGTAGGAAAAAAGCAAGATAGCACTATATTTTACTGATGTAAGAAAAGGAGGAAAATCATGAGCGGCGTAATTATAGGACTGGCAAGTTATTTTATTATTGTTGTATTGATAAGTGTGGCTTCAACGAAACTTAGGCCAATGGAAAGCCAGAAAGACTACATCGTTGGCAAGGGGTTTGGGTGTATAGTAACAGGATTTGCTCAGGCATCTACGCTAGCAAGTGGTTATGCATTTATTGGTTTGGTAGCGTTAGGATATTCAATGGGTTTCCTTGCGCTTTACCAGGCAATACTAGCTCCATTTTTTGATTTTCTATGCTGGCGCTTTGTTGCGCCAAAACTCAAAGACCTTTCTGTTAAACACAATTCACTTACGGCAGTTGACCTTCTCGCGTCAATGAGAGGCGATCCGACAAGGCTCATTAGGTTGCTGAGTGGCATTGTTATAGCTTTGTTTATGTTCGCATATCTAGGTAGTAATATTATCGCTGCTGGTAAGGCTGCTATTGTCCTCCACATCGATTACACGACGGCGATTTTAGCGTCGTCAGCTCTAGTCGTTGTTTATGTTATGGTAGGTGGAGTTACTGCGTCTTACTGGTGCGAAGCATTCCAGGGCATGTTGATGGTTGCCATGTGCTTGGTGATGCCAATAGCTGCGATTTCACACCTCGGTGGACTTGGTTCCTTCTTTACTAAACTTCACTCTATTAACCCAATACTTGTTTCTTGGGTAGGCGGGAAGGCAGGATGGCCTCTTTTTGCAGCTCTTTGGCTTTGGCTTGGAGTTGCTCTGGGGTTCCTTGGACAACCCCAGGGACTACAGAAATTTATCGCAGTCGAATCGGCTGACAAACTTCCTGGCGCGGCAGTAATTGGTGTAACATTCAACATGATAAGACAGTATTTCCCGCTTGTCCTTGGTTTGTGCTGCAGAATACTTTTCCCGCAGCTTGCTGATCCTGAGCTTTGCACTCCAACATTCATTAATTCATTCTTTACTAACTTTCTTGGAGGTCTGATGCTTGCCGCTATATTCGCTGCAATTATGTCAACTAACTCTTCATTGTTGTTGCAGGGGACAGCCGAACTTTCAGTAAATGTTTTGCGCAAAGGTATTTTCAGGAATAAAGAATTCAGCGAAAAGTTTTATAAAAGATTTAGCCAGTTTTGTACATTGGTATTCGGAGCCGTAGCTCTCATACTAGCTCTGATGAAAGTCGATACCGTATTCAGTCTTAATCTTCTTGCATGGGCTGGTCTTGCGGCATCCTTTGGCCCAGGGCTGATTCTGGCGATTTATTGGAAGAAGACGACTCATCAGGCCATACTTGCAGGTATCATAAGTGGAACGCTTGTCGCGTTTATATGGTATCATGGCGGTCATGCATTGTTTGGACTCCATCAAGGCACAGCGTCATTTCTAATTGCCACGGCTATAGTTATAGTTGTTTCCTTGCTTACGTATAAAGAGTCTCCTGCAAAATAACAATCACGGCAAAAATTACCCCATATGACAAAAGCGAGAGAAGTTCTGTAACTTCTCCCGCTTTTTTAGAATATGCGAGCTATTTTATGGGGCTTGATTTATAATAATTATTAAGATTCAGCTAAAACAGTATCAGATTATTAAATGGAGGTGTCCTTGAATGGAAAATATAATCGACATGAAGGCTCTTTTCAGTTTATCTTATGGTATGTATATTGTTAGTACAGCTTCAGAAGGCAAATTTAACGGACAGATAGCAAATGCTGTCATGCAGATAACGGCTGATCCGATACATATAACAACATGCCTTAACAAAGCTAACATGACATGCGGAATGATACAACAGAGCGGTTTTTTTGGAATATCTGTTCTCGAATTGGATGTACCGATGACTTTTCTTGGTTTGTTTGGTTTTAAGAGTGGACGTGATATATACAAATTCGCAGATACCAAATATATCATTGGACCTACAGGAGCACCTCTTGTTACAGACTGGTCATTATCTGTGTTTGATGCTAAGGTCACTGGCACAATAGAGTTGCCTACGCACATTCTCTTTGTAGGAGAAATTATATCTGCCTCGTCTATAAAGGATGCTAAACCGCTGACTTATGCTGACTATCATCTTGTCAAAAAAGGAAAATCACCGAAAACGGCTCCAACATTTGGATTTAATACTCTCAAATAATGGGAGTACTTTCCGACAGATCTGCGCTTGTTGCAAGCAGGCCGATTTTTGAGAAATTATACAGCGATTATAATAAACGCGAGTACGTATCACCAGACCCGCTGCAGTTTTTGTACCATTATGAGTCTCCTGCAGATAGAGAAGTGGTTGGGCTGATTGCTTCATCTCTTGCCTATGGTAAAGTCGCACAGATACTTAAAAGTGTCCAAAGAGTCCTTGCGGTGTTAGGCAACACCCCTGCTCAGTATCTTATAAGTGTCGAAAAAGAAGAACTTGAAGAAAAACTTGCTGGGTTTGTTCATCGTTTTACTGACGAACACGAAATAGTAAATTTTCTTTGTTGTATCAAGGGTATACTCAAACGTAACGGGACGTTGGAGTCTCTTTTTATTTCACGTTACAACGGTGATACATGGGCGGCTGTAGAAAATTTTGTATCGGAACTTATGGCATGCACGGGACGTGAAAACATGTTCCTGCTGCCCAGGCCTTCGAAGGGGAGCGCATGTAAAAGACTAGCACTTTTTCTGCGGTGGATGGTGCGTTGTGATGATGTCGATCCAGGAGGATGGCACAAAATAACACCGGATGCGCTTTTCGTGCCGCTGGATACTCACATGTTTCAGATATGTTCGACTCTTGGTTTGTGTACTCATAAGAGCGCTGACGGTAATGCTGCTCGTGAAATTACGGATGCATTTCGTCTTATTTGTAAGAACGACCCTGTCCGTTATGATTTTGCAATGACTCGCTTTGGAATAAGGAATGAAATGACACATGAAGAATTATTCGCGAAATGGAGCAAGACGAATTAACAAACATTAATTATTTGTAACTAAGAGGTTTTACGTATTGTGTCCGTTTTTTTTGATATATACTTTATAAAATTTATTAAGGGAGGCTGACGGCATGACGTCTATTCTGCCTTATTGGGATCAGAATGTTGAGCTTGATATAGCGCCGTGGATCCCTTATGGAAAAGACTATTCACCCGTTACGGTCAACAGCATGTACAGCCCTTTGTTAGGAAAGGTGGCCGGGCTTGCTTTTGAAATGAAAAGTGAATTTCTCTATCTTCGTAGTTTTCAAAGCGGTAATATCGGTACGATGGCACGGCAGAATATTATTGATCCAGGCCGCAACAGGGGCATTGAACTTGGTTTTACCATGGTTTTTACTTATTCTGAAAATATTGAGAATGCAATTTTGCCTCTCATTAAAGAATACCCAGGCCTGAAAGCAGGTCTTACCCTGTGTGGCATATGGAGCGATGATGTCCTGGTCGATGAATGCAAAGTCATAATGATAATCAGCGAAGATCCTTTCTTTGATGAAAGTAAGTTTTTTAGCTCACTAAAGAATTCATTCCAGCATTTTTCAGGCAAACAAAAATCAAACATATCTTTCTTTGCTGAAAAGTTTGGGTATCGCAGATTCTCGATTTCATATGAGACGGATAACCTTACGCAGATGCGAATTACACAAATATTATTTGATTTTGAGCTGGATGCCACTAAAGAGCTTGTTGGCCCTGCCCCAGAACTAAAGCTTCCTTCGTTTCCTGGACTTCAGTCTTAACTGATTAAACAGATCCATCTTGCTATGCGAAAGTTTGTTTTTGACTATTTGTCATAAGAACATTAAACGATAGTCGGAGGAATGTTATATGCTTCTCCAATTGCCTTATGGCTGCGGGTATCTTGAATATAATTTTCCTGCAAACTCGGCTGTGTTGACTTCGCATATCGATTCAGTGATCAGCAATAAAGCGGGCATCGACTTGGTGCGTGATGCTATGGATAAACCATTGAACAGCCCTCCGCTTTATGAATTGGCAAGAGATAAGCGTAGTGCTGTCATTATCATAAGTGATCACACGCGTCCTGTTCCTAGTACCGATATATTACCCAATATGTTGCATGATTTGCGTAGGGATAATCCTCGCATTCAGATAACTTTGCTTGTAGCAACAGGATGTCATCGAGAGATGCGAAATAATGAATTGATTACAAAGCTTGGCACCACAACATGCAGTCGCGAGAAAATCGTGGTGCATGATGCATATGATAGCAATGGGAATATTAAAATAGGGGAATTGCCTTCCGGGGCGCCTCTTGTTATAGATAAAATAGGAGCGGAATGTGACCTGCTCGTTGCTGAAGGCTTTATAGAACCACATTTTTTTGCTGGTTTTTCGGGCGGTCGCAAATCTGTTTTACCTGGAATATGTGACAGCGTTACTGTCATGGGCAACCATTGCAGTGATTTTATAGACAATAAATATTCAAGGACAGGGATTTTAGACAATAACCTAATAAATATCGACATGGAATACGCTGCATGCTTAGCAAAACTTGCTTTTATAGTAAATGTTGTAATAGATAAGTCACAAAAAACTATTGCGGCTTTTGCAGGAGATGCCATCGCAGCCCATCGGGCTGGGTGCGAATTTCTTCGTAAGTATTGTGAAACAACCCCACGTGCATTATCAGATATTGTTATTACAACAAACGGTGGAGCACCCTTGGATCAAAATGTATACCAAAGCGTTAAAGGTATTACAGCAGCCGAAGCAGCTGCAAAGGATGGAGCCGTTATAATCGTTTGCGCAGAGTGCCGTGACGGGATAGGCGGCGATAATTTTTACCATCAGTTGTCTGAGTGTACTAGTCCCGAGGAGTTGTATAGTAGCTTTATGAACATTTCCAGGGAACAAACTTCACCTGATCAGTGGCAGAGCCAGATTCTTGCACGGATTATGATGAAGCATGATGTAATATTTGTAACGCGTGAAGAGCTTAGAAAGAAAATTACAAATATGAAAATGAAATACGCTGCTACGATAGAAGAGGCTATGAGATTAGCTTATGAAATTAAAGGTACCAAGGCCTCAATTACAGTTATTCCCAATGGCGTTTCAGTAATTGTTAGATGACATTTTGTCATAACTTATAAAAAAATATGTTTATTTCTTCGTGTACCATGGAAATTTTTCTGCCATACCCGGTTTGCGAGGTATCCCTTTTGTAGTTTGCGACACCTTGTCCCATATTAACAGATAATGTCTAGCTTCACCAATCGTATAAGGTGTTAGTTTAGGTGATGCAAAACCGAGGGTGTCCCATTTATTGCCGACGAGTTGTAGTTCTTCAGCAACACGCGGTCCCTTAAAAGCTATTGCTTTGCCTTTAATTTTTACAAATGGGGCCAGATATTCAGCCAAAATTCCGGATGCACAGACAGCGCGCGCTGTTGCTACGTTGAACTTTTCGCAGTGGAGTCTTGCGTAGTCTTCAGAGCGTGAGCATACAACTGTAACATTTTTTAAATTCATTGCGGCGGCAATTTTTTCGATAAGGGTACACTTTTTTGCTATGCTGTCGAGTAAAGTAATGCTGAGTTCGGGACGGCATATGGCCCATACCATTCCTGGAAGTCCGCCGCCTGTGCCTACGTCTATAATCTTGCCCTTGTCCGGCAGCAGAGGCAGAGCTGTTGCGCAATCAAGCAGATGATTATTCCAAAGGATATTCTCATCTGAAGGGCCAGTAAGCCTTGCAATATCGTTTGCTTCTGACAGCAAATGAATATATTGGCGCAGTCTATCTTCGTTGTCTGTTATATCTTTTTGTGAGAACTCAATAAATTTAGTTTTTTCCATACAACAACACCTCAAAAAAACGGGATAATTAATTATATACAAGTGTATAATAACCCAAGAGCGCATATGTAGGGAGGTACAAAGCATGGATTCGTTTGAAAACGGCACTAAAAAACGCAAAGGGGTATTGAACATCATTGATCTCAATGGTACGTGGAGAGAAATGGGCAGACAGTACGGTGCGCTCGTATCAGAAGAACTAAGGGATATGTACGAAAGAGCGGTGCGTGACAAGTTATATAAAGAGTACTTGCATGACCCTGACATCATGAAGGAACGCGCTCAGCAATTCTATAATAATTTCCCGTTCCGTTTTAAAGAGATACTGCGCGGGATGGCTGAAACATCGGGACTCACCATAGATCGGCTTCAGCTTGTTAATGCACTTGAGGTGCTTGCCGCATCCGAATTAAATCAGCCTCAGTGTACCGGAATAGCTGTATGGGGCGATTACGCTAAAGATACGCTTATTTATGGCCGTAATTATGATTACCTTAATTGGTTCAAAGATTATGCTAATGATATGGTCGTTGCAGCATTTCATCCTTCCGATGGCTCGCTTGCAACAGCGCTTATAGGATTTGCTGGGGAAATATATGCAGTGAACGGCATGAACGAAAAAGGTATATTTATTGAACTCAACAATGGTTCCCCGTCCGGTGGTGCACTCTGGTATGACACCAGGGTCCCAGCTGTTGCGGAGCTTTTCGGATTCCTGCTTGATGGAGCAACGCTGGACGAGATAGACAGCTTTTTCCAGACCACCAAGGCAAACTTTGCCTATATTATAGGTGTGTCTGATGGGCAGACAGCACGGTGCTATGAATGGCCAGTATTTGAGGTAAAACGCCGTGAATCGCATTCCCGTCCTGGGCTTACTGTACTCAGCAACCATTTCACTGAGTTTTCATGGGGACTTCCTCGTCCTGACGACAAAACGTTCTGGCACACCAGGACAAGAAGGCAGAACCTTCTTGCTCTCGCTAAACATCTCAAGGGAACAATAGACAGCGATACGATGATGAAAATTATGGATACAAGAATAGAAGATCTTGGTGCTACATCTGATATGACGCTGTATCAGATGGTTGTTGTCCCTGAGAAACTTCAGCTATGGTTCAAGATTCCAGAGGTACAGGACTGGACAGCAATAGATATGAAACAGCTGCTTCGCCCACGTGAATAACTGATATATAATAATCAAGTCAATTCCCAGCACAAAAAACTTGGTTCAAAAATAGTTTGAGCAGGGTATTGTTTTGTCAAGGACCTGGGTGATGTTTAATTTGAGCAGGTATTATATTAGTTTTGACTGCGGCACAATGGGAACAAAAACAGCTATTTACCGTGATGATTCGTCGTTGGCTGCGGAAGCCTATCGTGAAAATGTCATTTCGTATCCTCAAACGGGATGGGCTGAAATGGATCCATGTGGTTTTGTCCGTGCCGTTCGCGAAGGTGTTAACGAATGTTTGCAGAAATCAGCTATTAATACGCGAGAGATACGGGCAATTTCAGCAAGCGGCATAATCTGTGGCATTACAGGCATAGATGAGAACTGGAATCCAGTCACTCCATTTGTCCCTTACCTTGACAGCCGTGCCAGAGCTGAAGCAAATTTTGTAAAAAACAATATCGAGCCGGTGTGGATAGAGGAGAGCGGCAATGTTACAGTTGACGAATTTCTGCCGCCGATGATTTTGCGCTGGTTTATCAATAACTATGATGGTTTCAAAAATGTAGTTAAGGTTGTTAATAATGGGCCGTTTGTGCTCGGAAAGCTCGCCGGGTTGAAAGGCGATAAGGCCTTTCTTGATTGGGCGACGCTATCTGGGTGGCTGATAGGGTTCGATGCAAGAAAAAGGAATTGGTCTGAAAAACAGCTAAAAGCACTCGGAATACCAGACACAATACTGCCTAAAATCGTAAAACCATGGGACATAGTTGGTTATCTTTGCCCTGAAGAAGCTGTGAAAATGGGGATTCCAGAGGGTATACCCATAGTTGCTGGTGCTGGTGATACCATGCAATCTGCACTGGCCTCTGGTCTTTTTGAACCAGGTCAAAGTACTGACGTCGCTGGCACGGCATCGATATTTGCAGTAGCAGTCAGTGGAATGCTTGACAGAATTTCGCATACACCAGGCATGATGTTTGCAATGGGGACGTTGGAAGATTCATATTTCTATTGGAGCATGATAAGGGCTGGAGGTCTCTCTCTGCGCTGGTTCAGGGATAATATAGCAGATTGCGCTGGTGAATCATCGTTCTATGCAAAAATGGATGCTCTTGCTAATGAAATCCCAGCCGGTTCCAACGGACTGATTTTTTATCCTTACCTACAAGGGGCTGGTCCTGATCTGCCTGGCGCATGTGGGGCTTTTATGGGCCTTTTCGGTGCGAGCAACAGGGCTGCTATGTGGCGTTCTATGCTTGAAGCCATTGCTTTCGAGTATTTGCAAATGGTACAAATATACAGGAATAACTGGATCCCTTTGACAGAAGTGATCGGTACTGAAGGCGGCAGCAAAAGCATTCTCTGGACACAGATCAAAGCCGATGTACTTGGAAGCACATATAATATCCCTGCACGCAGCGAAGGCGGGCTTATGGCGGATGCTGCCGTTGCTGCATATGCAGTTGGAGACATTCCCGATATAAAAACAACGATGAAGGAGTGGGTTAAATTCCGCAGATGTATAAAACCTGACTCCAAAACGCATGACATTTATCAAACAATATTTAAAAGCCGTCAAGAAATACTTTCGTCACAAATGAAAGATGTCTTTACAGGTCTGGAAAACATCAGAAATAAACTAACAAACAGCAGATAAAAATGCGTAAGATCGATTAGATCTTGCTTGATTGTTTTTTTATTGATGATAGAATGGCGAAATAAGTGAGAATGTTTAAAAGTTTATAAATCGTTTTTATTAATTGCAATGTTTTTTAATCACAAAAAGATTGCTATATTAGCAAGAGACAAAACTCCATCCACTGTCTGTTAAAGTTGAAGAACTGGGGTGTGATGACTGCGTGAAGATGAAAAAATTCATTAATAAACCTGAGGATCTTACCAAAGAGCTCTTAAAGGGGCTTGAGCTTGCTTTCCAAGATAAAATCGAAATCAGAAACGGAAATATTGTTGTTAACAAAAACATGGATAAAGAAGACCGTGTTCACATAGTCACACTTGGCGGCACAGGACATGAACCTGCTTTGGTAGGTTTTGTCGGTGATGGAATGTTTGATATTTCGGTAGCCGGAAATATTTTTGAGGCGCCGGGGCCAGAACCATGTTTTGAAGCCTTGAAAATGGCGGCTGGAATCAAAGGAGCTTTGTTTGTCGTCTTAAACCAAGCCTGTGACATGATAACAGGTGAAATGGCAATGTCTATGGCAAAAGACGCTGGCCTTAACGTTGTACGTATAACAACCCAGGAGGACATTTCTTCAGCCCCTCGTGAAGACGGAGATAATAGACGAGGGCTCGTAGGTTGCATACCTCTGGCAAAGATCGCTGGCGGAGCGGCAATGTCCGGTATGAATCTTGGCAGTGTCCATGATTTGGCCCAGCGATTTGCAGATAATATGGCAACCATTGCCGTTGCCGTACGTGGAGCAACTCACCCTGCCAACGGCATGGAGCTTTCGTCATTCGGTGACGATGACATGGAAATTGGCATGGGACAGCATGGCGAAGGCGGCGGTGGCCGAATGAAACTTAAAAGCGCGGAAGAAACCGCAGCAATAATGGCGGATGCTTTGGTAGCCGACCTTGCCCTTAAAGCAGGAGAAAAGGTTTTGGTTGTTGTTGATGGATCAGGCTCCACCACACTTATGGAGCAGCTGATTGTGTATAAGAATTGTGTCGAATTTCTCAAAACAAAAGGGATTGAAGTCGTTGCACGAATGGTTGGAGAAGTTTTGACCGTGCAGGAAACAGCTGGGTTCCAATTATGCATCGCGCGCATGGATGAAGAGATGCTGCGTTTTTGGCAAGCTCCATGCAGCACACCTTACTATACCGTTAAATAAATCTAACAAAAAATGCTAGAATATGTCATGTAAATTTTAACGCTGCTGAATCATTGGGTTCGCAGCGATTTTTGATTTTTATTGTTTTGGAGGTTTTAATGTGAGCAGAAGAGATAAACTTTTACAAATAATTAAAGAGCTTGTTAAGATGCCAAGCATCACAGAAAGTGCCGCAGAAAGCATGCCGGCGCAGTGGATATATAAGAGGCTTGGCAAGTTAGAATATTTCACTGAAAATCCACAAAATATTAAATATATTCCAACTCCACTCGAAGGAGCAGAAGAAGAACTGCACGCAGTTGTAGCCATAGTTAATTCGCTGAATAAAACAAACCGAACAGTTCTTATGCTCGGGCATTTCGATGTTGTAGACATATCCTGTTACGGTGAGATGGCAAAGTATGCCTTTGATGCTGATAAGCTGACTAAAAATCTATCCTCCCGTAACGATATTTTATATGGCAGAGGCGTAATGGATATGAAATGTGGCGTTGCGCTTATGCTGGATATTGTGGAGGAGTTTGCGTCTAACAGAGAAATGTTTGACGTCAATATAGTCGCAGCATTCGTTGGAGATGAGGAAAATTCATCGGCAGGCATGAGAGGAGTCGTGCCTCTGTTATCACAGATGCACGAGAGCGGAACAGATTTTTTGTGCGCTTTGAACACGGAACCAGGCGAGGCTGGACAGACTGGTATAAGCGGTCCGATGATTTTTTTGGGCACGCTAGGAAAATTGATGCCAAGTTTCTACATAAAAGGCCGAGGGGCACACGTGGGTAATTATTATCAGGGATTTTCATCTGCTCTTATAGCGGCCAAAATAGTATCCATTGCTGAAGGTGCGCCCGAACTCGCAGACCCGCAGCATGGGAACTGCGAGCCTTCATGGATATGTCTTGATATCAACGCTATGAGAAAAACTTATAATGTTACGGTGCCTGACTGTTCTTATGTATATTTTAACTGTTTTACAACAAGCAATACACCTGCTGTCATATTGGAACAAATGAAAAATGTTGCACTTCGTGCAATTGAAGACGGTAATGAACAGCTTAAAGTATCTTGCGATGCGGTAAAAGAACACGGTTTTAATGGATCTGCTTTCAATCCGGCCGCCCCTAAAGTATTTTTATTAAGTGATTTGGTGAACCGTGCCCGCAAGAACTGCGAAAATTTTGATGACGAAATACAGAAATTTATTGAAGTGCTTCCAAAAGGAGATATGAGGGCAAGAGGAATTAGCATAGTTAATAAAATCTCAGAGTTATCATGTGAAGATGGACCATATGTGGTTTGTTTCTTCTTGCCGCCCTGGCTGCCTGTCCGCACCGATTCGACAGACAATGTGCGGGACAAAGCCGTTGTCAAAGTGGCAAGAGAAATAGAAAATGAACTTAAAGAAAAGTACGCGATGAAAATGACAGAAGTTGAACTATTTGCTGGATTATGTGACCTTAGCTATGTCGGCGGAAGAATCTCGGACGTAGATGCGCGATCGTACGAAGAAAATCTTCCAGGATGGGGTATCGTCTATGGCATGCCGCTGGATGCAATGAAAGAGCTGGGAATGCCGGTGATGAATATTGGTCCAAGCGGCGAAGGAGCACATAAAAAAGATGAGTACCTGAACCTTAGGTATTCACTGGATATTCTCCCACGCATTCTGCGTAGCACGATACGAAGACTATCCGATACGATAGTATGATAGAATTAGCCTATGTTGCGAACAGCCAGAAAGAGAAGGGGTAATAAATGCTAGACGACGACGTTCGAATACGTCCTGCAACAACTGAAGATACTGAAGATCTTGCTGACATTGCTTGGCGAGCAAAAGAATATTGGGACTACGATGTAGATGAAATGAACAATTTTAGGGATATTATTAAGATTTCTCCGAAAATGGTAGAAGATAACCCGACTTTTTTGCTGGAAAATGTTGATACTGAAGAAATATATGGTTTTTATTGCTTGGAAAAACTTTCGGATGGGAAGTGCTGGCTGAGACACATATGCGTGACGCCTGAGTATATGGGCACTGGACTTGGCGGAGACCTTTTTTTAAATGCTTGTGAGGTTTCAGAAACAATTGGATTAGAGGAATTGTGGATACTTTCAGATAAAAACAGTGAAGAATTTTTTGTGCATATGGGTGCCGAAAAAAACGGCAGCAAGGAATTTGTTATTGGTAATACCCCTGTTAAACTTCCGGTTTTAAGAATAAAGCTCAAGTGATAGATGTTTTACGATTGGCAGTCGCAGGCAATCAATTATATTAACAATAAAGACGCAATACTTTCTGCGCCTACAGGCAGCGGCAAAACATTAGTTGCATATGTTTGGGCAGGGCTGCTGGATATGCAATGCAACCCACAAATACCGAATAGCAGAGTTATTTTTACTGCGCCTATAAAAGCCCTTTCAAACGAGCGTTACCTTGATCTTAAGTCAATGGGGTTCAATGTAGGACTTGAAACTGGAGATTTCAAAAAAAATGCTGGAGCATTAGTTCTCTGCTGTACTCAGGAAATCTACACTCTCAAATACGCATCTATACCAGGGCAAAAAATTATAATAGACGAATTTCATTATATTTTTAATGACTCTGAAAGAGCACGTGCGTACATTGACGGACTGCGCTGCACGTCGCCTGACAGCAATATGCTGATAATGTCTGCTACTTTTGGCAATCCAGGCATTGTCAAGAAGTATCTTGACAATGCTACTTTACGCAATTTTGTGCTCTACGAGACAAAGTCCCGTGTGACAGACCTTGTCTTTAAAAAAGTTGGAATTAGTTTTGGCAGAATCCACGATGCACTTGTATTTGTTTTTTATAAGAAGGGAACTGAATGGCTTGCACAGCAAATATCACGTACGCGCGGGCGTATAGGGCGAGAATATATAGCTAGACTCAGAAAGATAGCTGAAATATTAGAAGTGCACAGTGTCCCTAATACGATGTTATATGGTGTTGGAGTGTATTTTGGAGCGATGCTCCCTAAAGAAAAACTTCTTGTGGAAATGGCTTTCCGTGAAAGGATACTGGATGTCGTGGTTGGCACAGATGCGTTATCGTTAGGTGTAAACCTTCCGGCAGAAACAGTGGTTTTCGGACAAATGGCAAAATTTATAGACGGACCATTAACAAAAAATGAGTTCCTTCAAATGGCTGGCCGCGCTGGACGCAAGGGTTATTTTGACCCTGGATATGTTACCTACATTCCTAGGAGCAAGTGTGAACATCATGATTACGATACAGGATTGCTTTATCTTCAGACACTTGATAAGTCTTTGGAGCCGGCAAAAATTGTGATTCAGCCAGCAGTGGGGAAGCTCCTTAAAAAAGAGACAGACATAGAAACTGAAGCACGTATGCTAGCAGAATACTCTCTCCCACATGGAAATTTTTCTTATTCTATAAAAAAGATAGAAACATTGTTGCGCTTAATAACGAAAAGGCTCGAACAAATAAAGGATCAAAAAATGCGGAAGAAAGTACGCAAGGTGCTGGGCGATGTCTGGAGTGACGAACTGGAGCTAGATGCAAACATTGCAGTAGCGTGTTTGTTTGCAGAACACTGTGAGCCTGATGCAATGGAAGCAGCAGATATTTTATGCCATACAGAAAGGAATTATCTGCAGGCGTTGCTCAAGATAAAACGTTACGTTAATCGGCTGCCTGAGAAATACAGATTTGCGCATATGGAACAGATCAATATTACGATTGACCAAATCGATGCATCCGTTTTCGGATTTGAAGAAAAAATTGAGCAGATAAAGACTACAGAAGATTCGTGGGAAAATGAATAAGGAGTGAGATCTAAATGATGAATGGAGAACAGATAGCGCATCTCATTGACCATACAGACCTAAGACCTGATGCAACCGAAACGGAGATAAACACACTATGTGAAGAAGCAAAAAAATGGCATTTTGCATCAGTTTGCGTCAATTCATGCAATGTTGCACTGGCTTCAGCGGCACTAAAAAATACGAGAATAGGAGTTTGTTCTGTTGTGGGGTTTCCTCTCGGGGCAATGTCAACGCAAGCCAAAGCTTACGAGGCAGGCCAGGCTGAAAGGGATGGCGCTTCAGAAATTGACATGGTAATAAATATAGGATGGCTGAAAGATTGTAAATACGAAAAAGTATTAGCTGATATACAAGCTGTAATAAACGCTGCGTCTTCCTGCAAAGTTAAAGTCATTATCGAAGCCTGTCTGCTGACCAAAAACGAAAAAATCAAGGCTTGTGAACTAGCAAAAAAAGCTGAAGCTGATTTTGTAAAAACGTCGACTGGTTTTTCTGCTGGTGGCGCAACTGTTGAGGATATAGAGTTAATGAGAAAAATTCTTGGGCCTGGTTTTGGAATAAAAGCTGCTGGTGGAATTCGTGATAGAAAAACAGCTGAAGCAATGATAAAATCCGGAGCCACGAGAATTGGCGCGTCACGTTCAATAGAAATCTGCGAGAAAAAATAGGTTTTAACGATAAATAAATTATTGACAAAATATCCCAGTTATCACAATTAACATCGGCATAGATTGCAATTGCTGATATGCTTGCCTAGCAAGTTGCTGCAAGCTATACTTGTAAAATGAAACGGGGTGCTTTGGCCTATGCATGAAGTTACAAGACAAGTATTGCGTGATCTTATTGAAGAATACAGTATAAAAATACTCGAAGACCCCGACAGACTTTCACAATTTTTGGAAGATCGTTGCCATTCCAACAGCGCAAGCAACTTTCAGCTCACTTTCGCTCTGCGTTATCTGCTAAAGTCGGGCTGGACAACTGAGACAGACATCAGCGGCGATAAAGGTGTCTATTTCGCACAAAGATTATGCTATAACCTTGCTTTCTCATTTGATGAGGCTAGAGATGTAATTGATATACTTAGTAACTTCACGCAATCCGAGAAAAATGATGATTTCGGAAATAAAGAGGACGTAATAATTGCAAAACCAGGCAATTTGCGCAGAATTTCAGGCGGGATCTCCAATAAACCACGTACAATGTGGTTACGAAAGAAATCGCTTTATAATGGCATTGTCCTTATCGCGTCGCTGTTGGCAATAGTCGTGCTGTTCTTTCAAATCGGCGCACAAAGAGGACCTGTCGGAGATGAGTTCAGAATAGCGTATTTCGTCCCCATGTCCGGACCATCGGCACAGGATGGTCATGACCAGCTCAAAGCTGCACAGCTGGCAGTGGAATTGGCAAACAGACAGGGCGGAGTGCGCGGATATAAAGTTAGAATTATTGGTTTTGATATTCCTGAAAATCCGACAAAAGCTGCAGTAAGAGTCAAAGAAGTAATGAGAGACCGCAGCCTTCTTCTTATGATGACAAATATGAGCGGTGATACTGCCGAAGCTATGTCGTCAGCTGCTGATGATATCGAGGTCCCTTTAGTGATAACGTCTCCTAATATTTTGGCGTCGGCCACAGTTGGCAGTGACGGCAAACCATATTTATATTCTTTTAGAATAGCAAATGATTGTGATGAACGTGCGAAGATGCTTGCATATTTTGCTATACAGGGCCTTTCTGCAAAGAAAATTGGTTTATTATATGATATTGATGATAATTTCTCGGTGTCATCACACGAATCCGCTGCCCGTTGGATAAGGATATTTGGTGGCAAAATTGCCGCCGATCTCAGTTATTCAGAAAACGCAAAGAAAGACCATACTCTTGCGCTAAAGGCGATAATGTTAAGCAATGCAGACACGCTGTTGCTTCCTGCTTTGGCTGAGAGGCAGATGTCAGAGATAATTAAACAGGCTAAGGCTGTCGGTTTTAAGGGGATCATCGTTGGAGATAATTACACGGATACTCTTGCTTCAGATGCTGGACCGGCAATGGTTGGAACTTGGTGGGTGAATGAACTTACTGCTCTTGACCCGCAAATACGTTCGGTAATGAAAGATTACGAAAAACTGTACAACGAAGTTTGCCCTGATAACGAAATCACATCGGCACTGCTTTCGTATGATGTTGTCAGGTGGATTACGGCTGCTCTTTACCAAGCCCCAGGCTATAGGGGAGAGGCTATTAGGCACGTGCTCCTTTCTACCAGGAATCTGGCACTTACACATGCTACTCTTACAATCGACCCGAGAACGCACGGCCCACTGAATAAAGCTATTGCAATAGTATATTGTGCTACTGAGAGGGGCATATTCCAGAAAAGAGTCTCGGCTAAGAATGATTTATAATATAGACGATAAATATACAATGTTATTTTTTACAGATAACGGGTGTGATAGACGATGTCTAATTTGTTTCACAAAAAACGTATAGAAGAAAATATAGCTGATGTCTGGAAAGGCAGAGAAGACAATTGGTGTTTGTGGTGGCATGGCAATTGGTGGACATGGCGTCAACTGAATAATTTAGCTATAGACTGTGAACAAAAGATTGCGGCAAAAGGGTTTGGCAAAGGAGAGAGGATTGCCATACTTCTGCCAAATTCACCAATGTTTTTTGCGTTGTCTTTGGCAGCATGGCGGCTTGGAGGGACAGTTGCTCCATTGAACGGGCGCCTAAATCCCATAAATTTAATGAGCACTATTAATATGCTTGATGTAGACGCTGTTTTTGTGTTTGACGGAAAAATCAACAATCCAGAAGTTATAGAGAAAACAATTGGAGTCCCCGTTGTTATGACGCCAGTCGATACACCTATTTTGAAAGATTTTCAAATGCGCCGAGGAACACCTGAAGATTGTGAAACTGCCGTCATCTTTTCAACATCTGGCACATCTGGTCTTCCGAAAGCTGTTCCATGCACACATTCAAACATATTAGGCAATATGAAGGATGTCCCATATGCTGCACCTGGAATTGTATCTACAGACAGCGTATTCTTGAATGTACTTCCAAATTTTCATGCCTTAGGATGCAACACAAGTGGGTATTTGCCGCTATTGTTTGGTTCAAGACAGGCTGTGATGCCTTCTTTTATACCGGTCGCCAATACTATTGAAGCTATAAAAACTGCTAAGGTCAATATAATAATTGCTGTTCCTACACTTATGTCCTTTATACTTGCAGATCTTGCCAAGAACGACGAAAAGATAGAGGGCGTTAGATTTATTGTATGCGGCGGAGACAGGCTAAACACGCAATTGGATGAACGCTGTCGCAAGTATTTGGGGGTGGGCATCCTTGAAGGTTATGGTTTGACAGAATGCTCGCCAATCGTAGCATTTAACCCATCTATGCAGGGCCGTAAGTTAGGAACAGTTGGGCCAAGATTTGGTCACTTAGAAGCCGAAATCCATGACAGGGATGGCAAAAAGATTGGACTGCACGACGAGGGTATTTTGTGGCTTAAAGGCCCTGCTGTTGTTAACAGGTACTTTAGAGATGAGATCAATACGAAAGAGCGTTTTCATGGTGGATGGTTTGATACTGGGGACGTCGTAAGAATAGATAATGATGGTTATATAACGATTGTTGACAGGGCTACAGATATAATAATTGTAGGCGGTTTTAATGTATATCCGCAGGAGGTAGAAACCGTTTTATGCAGTCACCATGCTGTGAGCAATGCTGTTGCAGTCGGAGAACCCAATAATGTGACAGGTGAACTTGTCAAAGCGTTCATAATCCTAAAAGATGGTGCTTCCGCAACGCCCAAAGAAATTATTGATTATTGTCGCACAAAGCTTGCGCATTACAAGGTTCCGAGACAAATAGCTTTTGTTAAAGAATATCCATTGTCATCTACAGGTAAAGTGTTACGACGAGAATTGCGCAAAATAAAAATAGACAATAAATATTAATGCGCCAATAAATATTTAAATAAAAAATATCTTATTTTTGTGATAATACTTACATATGCAGATTTTGGAGTTGATAGATTATGAGTATGAGTAAACAGAAAGTTAGACTTGAAAACGTTTTTGAAGATGCTTGGCGTGGGAAAGAGAATGATGACTGCATTTGGTGGCAAGGGGAATGGTGGTCATGGAACAGATTGAATGAGCTTGTCACGGATTGCACCAGTAAATTGAAGGCAGCAGGTTTTACTAAAGGTCAAAGAGTAGCTATTTTATTGCCAAATTCCCCAATGGTAATAGCGCTTTCTGTCGCTTGTTGGCGTTTAGGTGGCGCTATTGCCCCGCTTAATGCCAGGACTGGTGCCGCAAATCTTCTCAGTACGATAAAAATGCTAGACGTTCATACTCTTGTGCTTTCTGAAGATGGCTATGATAAGGTGAAGGATAAGGGGATTGCAATAGGGGCCCCGATTACAGTTGCTAAACTAGATGCCCCGCTTTCAGAGTGGCACGGGCGGGACGGAATTCCTGATACGGAAGATATGGCGATTATTTTTTCAACTTCCGGCACTTCCGGTCTTCCTAAAGCGGTTGGCTGTCTGCATTCGAACTTGCTCGATAATATAAAGCTGTTGCCAGTACAAATACCGCACCTTTTAGAACCTGAATCGGTTTTTCTTAACGTTCTGCCAAACTTTCACACATTTGGCTTTAATGTTGCGCAAATGCTTCCATTACTTACAGGGGTCAGACAAACAATGGTTCCAAGTTTTGTCCCAGTTGCCAACACCATCAGAGCAATAATAGATTCAGGAACAAACACTATAATTGCTGTGCCAACTATAATGGCTTTTCTGATAGGGGCTCTCGATAAATCAAACACACACCTGCCAAACATCAGGTTTGTTGTGACCGGCGGAGACAGGCTTAACACGAAAATGGATGCGCGATGCAAGGAATTCTTGGGGGTTGGAATTCTTGAAGGTTATGGTCTTACAGAATGTTCTCCAGTAGTCGCTGTGTGCAGAACAGAAGAGACAAAAAAACTTGGGACAGTTGGCCCCTTCTTAAAAAGTTACGAATACGAAGTGCGTGACAGAGAAGGAAATAAACTTGATATCCATGAAGAAGGCGTGCTTTGGGTCAAGGGTCCTTCAGTTGTCCCTGGCTATTTTAGAGACGAGATAAACACAAGAGAACGTTTTTGTGATGGCTGGTTTAATACTGGCGATGTTGTCAGGATAGATGAAAATGGATTTGTCAAAATTATTGACAGGGCGACCGACATTATAATTGTTAGCGGTTTTAACGTCTATCCACAGGAAGTTGAAGCTGTGCTTTGCCAGCATCCGGCTGTTCATTCGGCTGTAGCTGTAGGTGAAAAAAATAATGTCGCCGGCGAATTGGTCAAGGCTTTTATCATATTAAATGATGGGGCAGAAGCTACTGAAAAAGAACTCATGAATTACTGCAAAGAACGCCTGGCTCATTACAAGGTGCCACGTAAAATAGGTTTTGTCACAGAATATCCCATTTCTCCTTCGGGGAAGATACTCAGAAGAGAACTTAGAAAGATGAAAATAGAGCACAAGTCAAATAAATAGTATTCATATTTTCTATTCCTAAATATATTAACATTTAAGCCTGTCATTTTGTGCATTGACAGGCTGTTTCTTAATTAATAGTGAGAAAACGGTTTCCAGTTTAATGATCTAACAATCTTGGAGAATAAACGAGTATGCTACTGCTCGTCGCCGCTGGCCCATTCAACAATTTTGCCAGGATTTAAAATGTTTTGTGGATCGAACGCAAGTTTAACGCGTTTGATTAATTCTATTTGATCTTTATCTAAGAAAAATTTGATGTATTTCTTACGCTTGAATCCGATTCCGTGCTCGCCCGAAAGGGTGCCGCCAAGATCTAACAAATTCTTGTATATATCTTTTTGTGCAGAAAGGATATTATCATGCCAATCGGCTACGTCAGGGCTGACTATTGTACAGTGCATGTTGCCATCCCCCGCATGTCCATATGCAACAAAGTCCAGTTTATGCTCATCACATACGTTTTTTATGATGTCAAGCAATTTTGGGACGTTATCTGTTGGCACAACTAAATCTTCTTTTGTATATTTACTGTAGAAAAATGCAGTGGCTTCTGGAACAGCCTTTCGTGCCTGCCAAATTCTATCTTTTGTTGTTCTTGTATCGGCGACATAAACCTCATAGGCTCCGTGTTTTTGCATAAGTTTACCGATATTCTCATATTCGCTGTCAAGACGCTCAGAATCGTTGTCTTCTAATTGTATTATCAGCGCTGCTCCTGCGTTGCCGGCCGGTACTTCTGTATTTAGATATTTGGCGACCAGGACAAGCGAGTTTTTATCCATAAACTCAATAGAAGCTGGGATTAGGCCTCCATCAGCAATGATGTGCGGAACAAAATCAATTGCACTGCTTGCGTCTGGAAAGGCAGCAAGCAAGTCTACGGAGTATTTAGGCAAGGGTAGTAGTTTGAGAATAGCTTTAGTTATAATTGCCAGCATCCCCTCAGAACCTGCCATGAGATGTATAAAATCTAGTCCAGTCACATCTTTGCGCCGTTTGCCGCCAAACCACGTAATGCTTCCGTCTGCAAGTACAACTTCAAGCGCCAGAAGCTGAGCTCCAGTTGCTCCATATTTGATGACTTTATTCCCGCCTGCATTTTCTGCAATATTACCGCCGATGAACGACGCGTCTCCGCTGCACGGGTCACCCGCATAGAGAAGTCCGTGCCTTGCGGCAAGTCGTGAGATTTCTGCAGTAACTACGCCAGGTTCTACAGTTATTGAAAGATTAGCCTCGTCAAGTTCAAGAATGTGGTTCATTTTTTCAAAACTCATAACAATCCCACCAAATGCTGGAAGCGCACCGCCAGAAAGTCCTGTGCCGGCCCCTCTCGGAGTTATAGGTATGTTGTGTTTGGCAGCAATTTTTACTATTGCGGAGACCTGTTCCGTAGATTCAGGAAAAACAAGCACTTCGGCTATGTATTTTTTATCATAAGCATTTGCCGGTACTTCATCATGAGAATAGGTTTCTAACTTATCCTCATCAGCGGAAACGTTATTATCACCGATAGCGTTACGCAGCTGGGCTATAATGCTGTCATTGATTTTATTGTATAAAGTGTTGATGTCCATCAATGTTTCCTCCGTAAAATAAATTTCGCGTGAGTATTATACACGCGCAGTTGAACTATATCAGCTATAATAACACTATGGTGGTGAAGCTGCATGGACAATAGTACCATTTACGGTGTCAGCCTTGCTGGTGAAACAGATATTTACCTTTTCCGCGAGGGGAATCATTCCCGTATTTATGATTTCCTGGGTTCGCATGTTATAGAGCATGATGGCGTCTGGGGCGTACTTTTTGCTGTGTGGGCCCCAAATGCTTCAGAGGTATCTGTAATAGGCGATTTTAATTATTGGAATGCTTCTGCTAACAAACTTGCTGCCAGATGGGATTCTTCAGGAATATGGGAAGGATTTGTGCCTGGTGTAAAAACATATTCCAGATATAAGTACAGCATAATAACAAAAAATGGGGAACGCCTTGAAAAGGGCGATCCTATAGCTTTTTTTTGGGAAGAACCGCCTAAAACCGCATCGATTGTTTGTCCAACTGGTTCGTATAAATGGGCAGATGAAGAATGGGTTAACAACAGGAAAAAGCAAGGTAAAATCGATAGACCTCAGTCTATCTATGAGATTCACGCAGGGTCATGGCGACGCACAGATGAAAATGGTCAGCTGACGTGGCTTGGGCTTGCAAACGAACTTCCTGAATATCTTACCGAAAATAGTTTTACTCACGTCGAATTCATGCCAATCATGGAACATCCGTTTTATGGCTCATGGGGTTACCAAACGACTGGATATTTTGCTCCAAGCGCAAGATATGGTTCTCCAGAAGATTTCATGAAGCTAGTAGATGTGCTTCATCAATCCGGTATCGGTGTAATACTTGATTGGGTCCCATCTCATTTTCCGTCAGACGCGTTTGCCCTACAGCGTTTTGACGGGACTGCACTGTATGAACATGAGGATCCGCGCAAGGGATTCCACCCGGATTGGAAAAGCTGCATTTTTAATTATGGACGGAACGAAGTACAGAGTTTCTTGCTGTCATCTGCACATTTTTGGCTAGACCGATATCACGCAGACGGAATACGCGTAGATGCTGTCGCTTCCATGCTTTACTTGGATTATTCCCGCAAACCAGGTGAATGGCTGCCGAATAAAAATGGCGGTAATGAGAATATAGAAGCAATCAATTTTCTGAAAAAACTGAATGAAATGGTTTACCGTGACTTCCCTGATGCTCAGACGACAGCAGAAGAGTCCACTGCCTGGCCGATGGTTTCACACCCTGTCTTTATGGGAGGACTTGGTTTTGGCTATAAATGGAATATGGGGTGGATGCACGACATATTGAGTTATATGGGCAATGATCCCATATTCAGGCAGTATCATCAGAATTCTTTAACGTTTGGCATGTGGTATGCCTATTCAGAAAACTTCATATTGCCACTGTCTCATGATGAAGTTGTTTATGGTAAAGGATCACTTTTTGGAAAGATGCCTGGTGATGAATGGCAAAAAGCTGCCAACTTGAGGTTGCTTTTCGGTTTCATGTTTGCACACCCAGGTAAGAAACTTGTGTTTATGGGAGGAGAGTTTGGTCAGGAACGAGAATGGAACCATGATGCAAGCCTCGACTGGCACATCCTAGAGCATAGCCAGCATAAGGGGATACTTAAGTGGTTTCATGATATCAATAAATTCTATATATCAACTCCGGCATTTTGGGAACAAGACTGCAATGCAAATGGATTTGAATGGATAGATTGTAGTGATGCGGCATCAAGCGTCATTTCTTTTTTGCGCCGCTCTAAAAATGGAAAAATAGTAATATTTGTTGGTAATTTTACGCCTGTTCCTAGGATTGACTACAGAATAGGTGTCCCTTCTCAAGGAAAATGGCTAGAAATCCTCAATAGCGATTCATCAATATATGGCGGCTCGAATGTGGGCAATTTTGGAGAAATTCGCTCTGAGCCAATACCTTTTCACAATAAGGACAACTCCATATTACTGACACTGCCTCCTCTTGCGTGCCTAGTATTAATCCAGAATGAATTATAATCGGAACAGTGGAATCCTTCTTCACATCTCCAGTCTTCCAAGTCCATGGGGCATAGGCGATGTCGGACATTACGCGAAAGTATTTGCAGATTTTTTATATGATGCAGGGTTTCATGCGTGGCAGATATTACCTCTATCTCCTGTCAGTAGCAAATCTTTTTATTCGCCATATAGCAGTAGTTCAGCGTTTGCAGGTGCAGCAATATTTATAAGCCCCGAGCAGCTGGTCAAGGACGGGTTGATTTCTATTGACGATGTCAAGTCAATCCCAAATATAGCGCCAGATAAAGCTGATTATGCATATGCGACTAAGGTTAAAAATGCACTCCTTTGTACTGCATGGAAGAATTTCTCAACGAACATTGATGTTTTCAATAATCTTAATAATGAATTTGAAATATACTGGCAGAAAGAACAATATTGGCTTGATGATTATGCAGTATTCATAGTACTGAGAGAGAACTTTGATAGTGTCACTTGGAATAAATGGCCTGAGAAATACAGGATGCATGATACAGAAGCATTAAATGCTTTTGCAAATGACGTAAGGAATGCAGATAGGATTTCCTATGTCCGTTTTGAACAGTTTATTTTTTCCCGTCAGTTGCATTTGTTGCATGATTATTGCAAACAAAAAAACATTGAACTTATAGGTGATATGCCGATGTTCATGTCGCTTGATAGTGCTGATGTGTGGGCTCACCAGGATTATTTTGACCTCAATGGTTTAGGCTATCCGAATTGCGTCGCCGGTGTTCCGCCAGACTATTTCAGCAACATGGGGCAGAAATGGGGAAACCCTCTCTACAATTGGGACCAAATGGAAAAAGACAGATTCGGATGGTGGATACAAAGGATCAAAAGAGCTCTGGAGTATTACGACACACTTAGGATAGACCATTTTAGAGGATTCTGCGCTTGCTGGGCTGTTCCAGCACATGCTGAAAACGCTGTAATCGGCACATGGCGCAATGTGCCAGGATATAATTTCTTCAATGCGATTATGCCTGAGATAGATGGCAGAGAAATGCCGCTCATTGCTGAAGATCTCGGTATTATCACAGATGATGTGCGTGGATTGATGGAAAAGAACGACCTGCCCGGTATGAAGGTCCTGTTATTTGCTTTTGGTGAAAATATGGCTTCTAACCCTTATGCACCACACAACATAACTAATAACTCTGTAATCTATACCGGAACCCATGATAATAATACTGTATGCGGATGGTTAAATGATGAAGCTTCGGAATGTGAAATTTACAATCTAAAAACATATTTTGGACAAAATGTAACTAAGGAAAATATTGCAGATATGCTGATAAAGACAGCGCTATCATCTGTTGCAAGACTTGCCATTATACCAATGCAGGATATACTTTCACTTGGTTCAAATTGCCGTATGAACAAACCAGGGACAACTACTGGTAATTGGGAGTGGAGGTTAAGCGTGGAACAGTTTGACAAATTATTATCAACAGACAATGATTCAATATGCAGCAAATACGTTAAGCTCAATGCCACGTGTGGAAGATAATAAATAAAATGGAAGAAGAATTTAAAAAACATGTTTAGAAAAAATAAAAGTAACAATATAAACAGCAACGACGCCTATGCCGGATATAAAGAAGTGCTTTTTGTTGCATTTGTTGTAACAACAGTATTTTTTAAGTTTTACGCTTTGGAATTTACTGTGTCTGACACTATGTTAAGGAACCCGTCGTCAGCAATTGCTTCAATAGGCATGCTTTTGTGTCTGTTTGCCCCGTTTACGCTTATCTGGCACAAAATTAGGCCGATTGCTCTAATAGTTTTAGACTTCTTATTAACGATTCTGATATTAACTGATGTGCTTTACATGCGTTACTACTCAGACCTTTTTTCTTTTATGAATCTGGGGCTTTCGACACAAGTCGGTGCAATATCGGATTCCGTATTTGCATTATTTAACTTTGTCGACATTTTATATTTTATAGACTTCCCTTTTCTAATTGGGTTTATGTTTATTCAAAGGAAAAAACAGCAGAATACATTGTTTAAAGAGGTGTCAGGTAAACGGTGTATTTGTGTCTTTGTACTGGTTTTGTTAGGAATTGCATCAGTGGCATGGAGGTTTTGCAGCTATGTTAAAGACACTCCAGGTGTTCTAAGTACAATGTGGGACAGACCGTCAGTGTGCAACAATATAGGGGCAATGAGTTACCATCTTGCAGATGCTTGGAATGTTATCCGTGAAGTTTATATGAGAGGAAAACTACCATCTAAAGATCTGGATGAAATTAGAAAATGTTATTTTGATGGCAGTTCGAAAGGAACAAAGGGCTCTTATTGGGGCATTGCTTGCAGGAAAAACCTTATCATACTCCAGGTCGAGTCTCTTCAGCAGTTTGTTATCGGAATGAAAATAAATGGAGTAGAAGTAACACCGAATCTTAATAAATTTATAAAAAAGTCTTATTATTTTACGCGTATTTACAACCAGACAGCGGCGGGGAACAGTGCTGACTGCGAATTTCTCGTAAATACTGGGTTGTATCCTGCTGCAACCGGTGTTGCATATACACGTTTCGCCAAAAACACTTATGAAGCCCTGCCAAAAATATTGTCGAAACAAGGGTATAACATACTTGCATTTCATGGCGATAATCCTGGTTTCTGGAACAGACAAAATATTTATAGGTCTTTTGGATATAATAGATTTATCAGCAAACTTGATTTTAATGATGATGAAAATATCGGAATGGGATTAAGCGATAAAAGCTTTTTTCGCCAGTCATTGCAGAAGCTTAATAAGGAAAAACAGCCATTCTTTGCGTTTTTAATAACACTAACGAGTCATTATCCGTATAATTTTCCAGAGATATTTGAACAGACAAAATACAATGTCGGCAGTTATAAAGGCATGTTAATAGGCAATTACCTTGTCTCGATGCACTATTTTGATGAGCAGTTTGGTCAGTTTATTAAGGGACTGGAGAAAGAGGGGTTGCTTGATTCGTCTGTCGTTATTGTTTACGGAGATCATAATGCCATTCCAATATGGGACAGGACTAACCTTGAAAGACTTATGGGCAAAAAGCTTAAGGCTAGCTGGCTGTGGCGTGATGTGCTGAAAATACCTTTGATTATAAAAGTGCCGGGTGATAAATTGGTCGGACAAGATAATACGACTGCAGGTGGGCAAATTGATATCCCTGAAACAGCAATGTCGCTTTTGGGATATAAGGTCCCATTCGGTTTAGGTCAAAATCTATTTTGCAAAAATATTTCGCCGATCATATTCAGAAATGGTTCATATGTACTTGGCGATGTATATGTTGAGCCGGCTACAAGAACTGCTCATAATATGAAGAATGGTAGAAAACTTAATTATGCCTCATATTTACGAACAACCAGTCAAGCTGCAAAACATCTCAAATATAGCGACATGATTCTGGACTATGACGCCATGTCCCAATTGGAAAGTGATATTGCAGGTATATCTGAAAACAAATAGAATTGGTATGTTTATGTTGGATAAAAATGTTATACAGGATACTATAAATAGCTAAACGAGGTCATTTTTATGTGCTCAACTGCAGATAGTAGAACAGGCATAAGGAAAAGTGAGCTATTGATCCTGCTCATAATGGTTGCCTTTGTCTGGCTTAAGTTCTTTGCAGTAGATTATAAGATAGCTGACGTGCTTAATTGGCCACTGTTTGCAACTCTGAACGGCAGCATTCTAAGACATACTTTGCGGGCACTTGCTGTTGGAGTGCCTTCTCTTGCCGCAATACTTTGTATTGTTGTTCCTGTTTCAATGCTTCCGTCAAAAGTGCGTTGGCATACTTATTTGATAATAGACTTCCTTTTTTCACTGTTAGCCATAACAGACATGCTGTTTGTCCGTTATTACTCAGATATCTTCACATTTCATGACATAATGCTTGTGCCTCAAACCGGGCTTATAGTCAGTTCTATATGGTCACTGCTCAAATCTTACGATTTTTTGTTTTTTGCTGATATTCCAATTGCAATTCTGGTAAAAATATGTTGTAAGAAACATATACATATGGGCCAACTAACTAAGAAACGGGTTATAGTCTCATTGCTGCTTGTTATCTGCTCAATAACAATACAATTTTTGTGTGTTCTTCATCTTTTTCAAAACAGGCCGACGATAATACATGCAATGTACGATAGATTATCTGTCTGTGCTTGGGTAAGCGTTGCGTCATACCATTGGGGCGATGCTGGCGCGCTCCTGATTTCTGCCGTCAAATCTGATAAAGTTCCAAGCAAAAAAATCAAAGAGATGCGGATGTGGTTTGATAGAAATGACTCTGTTTCACATAAACCCCTTGCACAAGGCAAGAATTTAATAATGCTTCAATGCGAAGCACTCCAGCATTTTGTAATTGACTTGAAGGTAAATGGGGTAGAAGTGACGCCTAATCTTAATAGATTCAGGCATGAATCATTGTATTTTACACACGCATGGAATCAAACCGCAGGCGGTCTGAGTTCGGATTCTGAATTTATGGCTAACACAGGAATGTTTCCGGCAGCTTTTGGCGCGGCATATACCAGGTTTGACAGAAACAATTATAATTCTCTTGCAAAAGCACTGCGTAAAAAGCAATACCACGCAGTGGTTGTTCAGGGCACTTACAGCGCTTTTTGGAATTGCCACAGAATGCATCCTAAACTTGGATTTGAAAAACAATATAGTCGAAATACTTTCCCCAAAGATGAATTTATAGGGCTTGGCCTGAGCGACAAAGCAATTTTCACAAGGGCTCTTGAGGTATTTAAGAATTTTAACGGACCTTTCTACGGTTTTATCGTGACTCTGAGCAGCCATCATCCATTTGATTTTCCTGGACTTGATGACGGTTCTCTTCCTCTTCCTAACAAACTTAAAGGGACTCTTGTTGGCAATTACCTGATTGCAATACATTATTATGACAAACAACTTGGATCTTTTTTTGACGGACTTAAAAAAAGTGGACTTATGGATAACAGCCTCATTGTAATTTACGGTGACCACCCAGCAATACCAGTCGCATATAAAGAAGACCTAGGCCGCCTTACTGGGCGCAATTTAGATGAAACTTCCGAATGGATAAAGACACGCCGTGTCCCTTTGCTGATACGAATCCCTGGCAGAAGCGGAAAGAGCTTGTTGCATGGTGATAGAGCTGTTGATACGGGGCAGATGGACATCCTGCCTACGGTAGCAAATCTGCTGGGTGTTGATATCCGTACGGCCTTTGGAAAAGATTTGCTTAACATTAGTTATGACAGACCTGTCGTATTTAGAAAAGGTGCATATATTAAATGCGGTGTGTATATTGATCCCGGTTCTGGCACAGCAGTGGATCTGTCAACGGGGCAGAAAATCCAATATAAACCTTTTGAAAGAACGACCGGAGAAGTGGAGCGCATGCTAAGCTACAATGACCTTATACTTGATAAAAACCTTATAACAGATATACTCAAGCGATAAATCATTGTCTTTATTTGTTGCAAAGTGTATAGTTTGACTCATGCTTTATGCTCTTAGGGCGTTATAATGTCTTTTGTCGTTATATTGTAGGAGGTTTTTTCCTAATGTCACATGATGTTTTCTATTGGGTGATCTGGTGGGGATGGTGGATAGTCCAATTTATAGTTTATACATTGATTGGGCTTCTCACCGTTGATGGTATATATCAGATCCTTGTCGGCCTTAAGGGATTCTGCCAACAGAAAGAAATGCCGCACGCACAACGTTATCGCAGATTCGCTGTTCTTGTCCCTGCTCATAACGAGGAAAAAGTTATTGGTTCACTGCTTGACAGCCTTAAAAATCAGAATTATCCCAAAAACTGTTATCGTGTTTATGCTTCCTGTGACAATTGCACAGACAATACAGCGGGTGTCGCACGTGAACATGGCGCACTAGCCCTAGAACGTCATGATTCAGAACACAACGGCAAGACATGGAATGTACGCTGGGCCCTCAAACAGTTACCAATGGATGAAATCGACGCATTGGCAATGTTTGATGCGGATAACCTTGCCGATAAGAACTTTCTTATGCGTATGAACGATTATATGGAATTGCACCCTGAAGCAGAGGCTGTGCAAGGTGTGCTTGATGTTAAAAACCCTGATGATAATTGGCTTACTCGTTCGTATGCTTTAGCTTACTGGTATACAAACAGGTTCTGGCAGCTTGCGCGTGGACTGTGGGGACTTTCCTGTACGCTCGGAGGAACTGGGCTTGTTATCAGAGCCGCCACTTTAGAACGTATTGGATGGAATCTTGAGAGCCTTACCGAGGATCTTGAAATGTCTACACGCTTGATTCTATCAGGTAGCAGAGTTCACTGGAACGACGCTGCGATAATATACGATGAAAAACCGCAAGACATGGCAGTTTCCAAAAGACAGCGCACACGCTGGATGCAAGGACATTACTGGGTCTGCTGGCATTATGGCATCGATTCACTAAAAGCGTTTTTCACTACAAGAAAACTGCAGTATCTTGACCTGTTCCTGTACTTGCTGGCTCCAGCGAAGTCTTTGCTCGGAATATTGATATTGTTTGCCGGTATGGCGTATACACTAATTAATAATCTTATTCTCTTCCCTACGCTTTCAAGAAGCACTCCGCAGACCACAATGGGATGGATCTTTTTCTTTGCAATGCCGATTATCAGCATTATTATCTTCTGCCTTATATGTTCAGTGTTAGGGCCTTCAATGCACGAAAGGAAATTTACAATACGCTACATAAAGGATACTTTTTCATATTTTTGGTATGGAATTACTTGGATACCGATATTGATAAAAGCCGCGATTCTTGCAAAAGACCAAAGTACATGGGTCAAAACTGAACATACCCGTAACATATCTGTTTCAGACGTTACGAGTAAATAGGCATGCTGCGGAGCAATTACAATAAAAACACAATTTGAGCTTTTTACAACCAAAAGGTTTCTTCCCTTGTTCCTTACGCAATTCTTTGGTGCGTTTAACGATAATTTATTTAAAAACGCGCTGGTTATTCTTATTACTTTCAAGCTCGCCGAAGCATACAAAGTAAACGGCCAGATATTAATTACACTTGTTGCCGGAGTTTTCATACTCCCATTTTTTCTGTTATCTGCGTTTGCCGGACAGATTGCTGACAAATATGAGAAATCCACACTTGTGCATATAATCAAGTTTGCAGAGATTCTTCTTATGATAATGACTGCTATAGCTTTTAATACAATGAGCTTGTGGTGGCTAATAATTCTTCTTTTTTTCATGGGTGTACATTCGACATTTTTTGGTCCGCTGAAGTTCAGCATCCTGCCGCAGCACCTGCATGAGGATGAACTCGTAGCAGGGAATGGCCTTGTAAGCGCAGGAACATTTATCGCTATTTTGACAGGCACTTTATGTGGCGGGCTCCTCATACTGCACAGACTTGGGCGGATATACATATCTGCTGGAATAATTGGCGTAGCTATTGCAGGATTTACTGCAAGCCTTTTTATTCCCAAAGCATCAGCGCCAACACCGGACATGAGGATTGACTGGAATGTACCGCATGCTACTTGGAGCATGCTGGCATATATAATACCCAATAAACCTGTCTTTAGATCTCTTCTCGGCATAAGTTGGTTTTGGTTCCTTGGCGCGGTGTTCTTGGCACAATGTCCTACATTTGCCAAAGATATTATAGGCGGCAACGAAGAAGTTTCAACACTGTTTATAGTTATCTTTGCAGTAGGTGTCGGTGTTGGCTCAACTTTCTGCAATAAATTGTTGTCCGGAAGAATATCTGGCAAGTCGGTGCCATTTGCCTGCTTAGGGATGAGTATATCAACATTTATGCTCTACGCATTCAGCACCGCTGCCGATGTGCACAATGCGCTTTGGAGCATAGCCGATTTTCTAAAGCTCTGTGCGTCATGGGGAATAGTCGTTTCTTTATTTCTGCTTGCGGTGTTTGGAGGCTTGTTCAGTGTGCCTATGTATGCAATCATGCAGGCTAAAAGCAATAGCGAGCATATGGCTCGTTCTGTTGCTTGCCTAAACATAATGGACTCTTTCGGGATGGTATTCTCTGCCGTATTCACTGCTGTCATGCTTGTGTTTCATGTATCTATAATAAATATTTTCCTAATAATTGGCATAGTGAACTTGTTTTTTACACCGTTGTTAAGCAGGCTTGCTAAGGAGGATAACAAATGACAGATAACATAGATTTAAGGAACGCAGTTATAAAAGCTGGTGTTTCGTTACTTAAGGATAAACTAGTTATGGGAACAGGTGGAAATATAAGCGCTAGAACAAATAACGGGTTTCTAATTACACCAAGCGGCATGGATTACATGGCTTTGCTGCCGGAAGATGTTGTTGAAATGGGATTGAGTGGGAACATCATCTCGGGTATAAGAACTCCTTCTATTGAGAAGGAAATGCACAGAATGATCTACTTGAAACGAACGGATGCTAATGCAATAGTTCATGTCCATTCAACCTATGTTACTGCTGTTGCTGCTTCCAGGTCGTCTTTGCCTGCTATAACTGATAATCAGGTTGCCGTGTTTGGCGGTGCTGTTAACCTTGCAGATTATGCCCCAATTGGATCAACTGCATTGGCTGAAAACGTTGTAAATGCGTTAGATAATGGATGTGGAGCGCTGCTGTCTAACCATGGGGGACTGTGCATAGGCAGAACCTTAGATGAAGCATTGTTTAAATGTAAAATGCTTGAAGAATTCGCGAAGATCTTCATTCTAGCAAAGTCATTAGGTGGCGGAGTCGCCCTGGATGATAAGGAAATCATTTATGAGTCTGCAGATTTAAAAAAACGCTATGGACAAGCCCAAGCATAAGTATATATTTTCTAATTTGGACAGTGCACTGACAACCACCAAGATGGAATAACCAATTGTCCTTTATTTTATGCTTTGCAACTTTTGACATCAGTGTGTGTAATCTAAACGAATTGGAACATTATATAGGCCCATCTCTTGAAGAATTCTTTATGAAATATTACAAGATGAACAACAGAGGAGCCAACTCTTAGGTGTTTTTGAACTTCGATTGGCAGTACTTAGAAGCTCGATTTTTGTTTAAATACATGTTGTATTTTGTGGTAGTGTTTATTTCCCTGTAGTTTGTGCATGGTTTATCTAAAATATAGTGCTAAAAATTGTATTGTACGTTCATTAGTTGTGGAGGCCTGATCTTATGAAAAAAGTGTTAACAATAGCAGGTTCAGACTGTAGCGGAGGTGCTGGCATACAGGCTGATCTTAAAACTATGGTTGCTTTTAAAACCTATGGTATGAGCGTAATAACTGCTATCACTGCGCAAAATACTACAGGTGTATTTGACATTATGGAGTTGCCATCTGATTTTGTTGGAAAACAGCTCGATTGTGTATTCAAAGATATTAGACCGGATGCAGTGAAGGTGGGCATGGTTTCAAATGCAGATATAGTTAGAGTGATCGCAGACAAGCTTATTGAATATGACGCAGAAAATATCGTTGTTGACCCGGTCATGCTATCAACAAGCGGCAGCAGGCTGTTGAATCGTGGCGCAGAAGAAGCATTGAGAAAATATCTTCTTCCCATTGCAGACGTGATAACACCAAATATTCCAGAGGCAGAAGTACTTTGCGGTTTTGCAATCAACAATAAAGAAAAAATGCAAAGTGCTGCTATGTCTATCTCTGGCATGGTTGAAACGGATGTGCTTATTAAAGGCGGTCATTTTGAAAAATGTGCTGACGATTTGTTGTATGCACCTAATGGTTATTACTGTTGGTTTGAATCTGAAAGAATTGACAATATTAATACACATGGAACAGGGTGTACGTTGTCATCTGCAATTGCTTGCGGGTTAGCTCTTGGTTTAGATGTAGAACACAGTATAGAGAAAGCAAAAAAATATGTTTCTGGAGCGCTTCTTGATGGACTTGATCTAGGGCATGGTTCAGGTCCGTTAAATCATTGCTGGTCAATGAATTCCTAATATATTCGTATATGCACAGTTAAAGCAAAATGGCCGCAGACATTCGCCTGTGGCCATTTTAAGACAAATATAAAATCGTTTTTAGTCGGCTTGTGAAATCGCGCCTACGGGACAAGTAGCTACACAAGCGCCGCATTCTACACATGTCTCTGCCGCTACGTGTGATTTTCCGTCAACCATACTGATTGCTGATACAGGGCAGACGCCCACACAAGCTTCACAACCAACACATGCATCCTGATCGACTACAGCTTTAGCCATTTCAAAGATCCTCCTTGTTAATCATATTCATAATTTAAGGCGGTTATTTTCTGAACGCCGCGAGTATTCTATCCTTAAAAACGAGAACTGGCAACCTTTAATGTATAAAAATGGACAAAATATACTTGCGTAGGCTAAAATTATAATAACTCATGAGAAATTGAATATAAGTATCAACTGTTCTTTTGTGGCAAAAGTCTGCATGACATCCTAAATCGGAGGCAAGCATGTCGCAAAACAAAGCCGAAAACAAGAAAATTCTTATTTCTAAAACAGGAAGATTTTCTGATAATATTAAGATTATTCTGTTTGCATTAGCCGGTATTTATCTGCTTTACAATTCATACCACGAATATGTGACTCAAGGCACACTTCAGACAATTCTGGCCAGTTTGTTGATGGGGCTGCTTTCACTTTTTGCAGTGAATTATCGCAGGCTCAACTATATCTCACGGATTGGTGTGGTTAGGGAGAAACATTCATGGTTTGGATGTCATCGTGATGTTCTCAGATGGACAGATATAAAATTCATAACACTAATTTACGAAACTGAAGTCATTAAAGCGTATTTCGAAGATGGTACACAAGGTTGTAAGGTATTGTTTGACAAGTCTCAAGACAGAGAACTTAAAAACGCTTTATCGGAATTGGCGCCGGGCATAGAAATAAATAAAATACAAAAATAAAGGACTCCGAATTGCTTAGGAGTCCCTATATGTTAATGTTTTAGTCGTTATTTGGCTATTTGCCGGTTCTTTTTATAATCTTATTGGGAATTATAAATTCAGGGGCTCCATCTGCCCCTGGTGCTACCTCATATTTCTCAAAACATATGACTAATTTGCCATTTTTGTTGATGTAAAAGTCCTGATTTTTAGAAATCTTTTCAAATTTGTTTGTATCGTTGCTTTTTATCCAGAACATACCATTTTCTTTTTCATTGCGGCGCTTCATTTCTGATTTAATGTATTTACTGAGCAGATCAACATAATTAGTGCCTTTTCCGAAGATGCTTCCAAGCGTAATAAACTTATGTGAATGCTTATCGATATTGTAGAAATCACGCTGTGTTGATGATGATCCAGCTGTGTTAACAACATACACGTAGAAAGAATAATTATTTTTATTGTTAGTTAAGACTGTATAACCTGAATCATAACCCAAATGTCCGCTCTGTCTTTCTTTCTTCATTGCCGTGATTTCCTGTTTGAATTGAGTCTTAAGGACAGACGAATCCTTCTCGAACTTGGCGTTGAGCTTTTGTTCCGCTTTTTTATCATAAAGTCCTGTTATCCGCGGTGTGATGATTTTTGCATAGAATCCGTTGGCATCATATTCATATTTACCAGCTGTGGCTACACATGGAGACTGCACAGCAAACGCCGCAGGAGCAAATAAAGCCATGAATATTAAAGCTAAAACAGCAATTTTATTTTTCATAAATATTTTCTCCTCAAATTATATTTTTTATATTAATCGTTGCGTTTCACAGCATCGGCAACATTTTTACCGAGAATGCGGCACTGTTCCAGGTCATACGGTGTCGGACAGGATTTTGCTTCTACCTGAGGCCCAACAAGCTCCCACTTGCCTCCTTTTTCAGCAAAATCCTGAAGTTCGGCAAGAGCGCCTTTGCTCCAGCTATATGAACCGCACAGCCCAAGTATACGTCCGTGCATCATTTTATTTTTGAGTGTCCTGCATAGGTGCGCAACTGGCGGATAGAGTTCTGTGTTATATGTGCAGCTGCCAAGAACAAGTCCGCGGTATTTCCATATATCACGCACCATATACGATATGTTCGAACGTGATGCGTCGTGAACAATAACGTTCTTGATCCCGTTTTCTGATATTGAACGTGCAATAGTATCTGTCATAAACTTGGTGTTGCCATACATGGATCCATATACGACCACTACGCCTGCTTCTGTTTCATGGCGGCTCCATTTATCATACATATCGACAACGTGCATGGGATTTGAACGGAGTATTGGCCCATGAGCTGGGCATATAATCTTTAAATCAAGTGTGCGCACTTTTGCAATGGCTTTTTGTGTTGGTGCTGCATAACGGCCGACGATGTTTGCAAAATAGCGAAGAGTCTCTGATTCATAATGATTCATATCTAACTCATCATCAAATATACCGCCTTCGAGTGCACTGAACCCGCCAAAAGCATCGGTAGAGAAGAGAACGTTTTCTGTCGTATCGTAACACACCATGCTTTCAGGCCAATGTACCATAGGTATCATCGCAAATGTTAGCTTATGGTGTCCCAAGTCTATAATATCGCCCTCATTGACTTCAACAGTGTTATCTTTTATCTGATAAAACGCATCAAGCATTTCCAGCGTTTTTTTATTTCCTATGATTTTAATTTCAGGATATAACTGACGTAACATTCTTATAGAACCAGAATGGTCGGGCTCCATGTGATCGACAATAAGGTAGGAAATGGTTTTCCCCGCAGGAAGTATTGATGTCAACCTCTCAATATAGTCTGTTAAGTTAGGACTTTTAATCGTATCAATAATAGCGGCTCTATCGTCGTTTATAAGATAAGCGTTGTAAGCAACACCGTTTGGGAGTGTCCAAAGCCCTTCAAACAGATCGGTTTCCCTGTCATTGCCGCCTATCCAGTAAATGGAATCTGTAACTTTTATGGCTTGCTGCATAAAAATCAGTCCTTTCCTGATGCTATATATTATAAACAGCGTCTAATATAAGTAAAATAAGAAATTGTTTTCATGATAAAGCGTATTTGATATTTTTTCATTAGGAAAATTATTCAGATAATTCTGTGTAAATTGCAACTTCATGTTAAGGTATTTTGTAAATATATGCTATTACACGAAAAAACAACAGCTTATTTTTAAATGGTTAAAAATAATCAAAATTATTTTATGTGCTTATGTAAAATGTGTCGGAAATGTTCTGTCAAATGTTGCAATTTATGAAAAGCTAAAGGATAATAAACACAAGCGTTTTAACATTACGAATGTGCAGATACAGAGCGTAACCAGCAATGTATGGGGAGGCGGAGAAGGTGTTTAACCGTAATCAGCTCAAAGAAGTCGAAACTGGTCGAAGGGCTTATGACGCTGCAGTTACTAAGGCCCTCGAGAAAAACCCTGAGAGAAAAGCAAAATTCACTACCGGCGGCGGAATCCCGATAAAAAGGATCTACACTCCAGAGGATGTCGATAAAGTCGATTATGAAAAGGATTTAGGCTTTCCAGGCGAATATCCTTTTACAAGAGGCGTCCAGCCTACAATGTACCGCGGTCGTTTTTGGACTATGCGCCAATACGCTGGTTTTGCGACGGCTGAAGATTCCAATAAACGCTATCGCGGGCTTTTGAGCAAAGGCGCAAAGGGACTCTCTGTGGCTTTTGATCTCCCAACACAAATAGGATATGACTCAGATGATCCGATGGCTGTCGGCGAATGTGGGAAGGTCGGCGTTGCCATTGACAGTCTCGCGGATGCCGAAATACTTTTTAAAGACATCCCTCTTGACAAAATCTCAACTTCAATGACGATTAATGCACCCGCATCTATATTGCTTGCAATGTATATCGCTGTTGCCGAAAAACAGGGAGTGCATATGAGCGCTCTCTCAGGTACGATACAAAATGATATTCTCAAAGAATATATTGCAAGAGGAACTTATATTTTTCCTCCCAAGCCATCAATGCGTCTTATAACCGACATATTTGCTTTTTGTAGTAAGAATGTGCCTAAATGGAATACTATTTCAATATCAGGCTATCATATCCGTGAGGCGGGTTCGACGGCGATTCAGGAGGTCGCTTTTACGTTAGCGGATGGCATTGCATACATAGAAGCCGCAATTAAATCTGGTCAGGATCCTAATGTCTTTGGAAGACGTTTGTCTTTCTTTTTTAATGCGCATAATGATTTTCTTGAAGAAGTAGCTAAATTCCGTGCTGCACGTAACCTTTGGGCGCATATTATGAGAGACCGTTTTGGCGTTACAGATGAAAGGGCTCAAATGCTACGTTTCCATACCCAGACTGCAGGATGCACGCTTACCGCACAGCAGGCTGAGAATAATATCGCGCGTGTAGCGATACAGACTATGGCAGCCGTATGCGGCGGAACACAGTCGTTACACACCAACAGCCTGGATGAGGCGCTAGCACTTCCGACAGCAAAATCTGTTGGAATCGCGCTCTGTACTCAACAAATCGTCGCTTATGAATCTGGTATAACCAGCGTGGTAGATCCACTTGCAGGCAGTTACGCTATAGAAGCACTTACGGATGAAATAGAAAAAAGTGCCATGGCGTACATTAAAGAAATCGACGATATGGGCGGCATGCTGGCAGCAATAGAGAAGGGCTATCCACAGAAACATATTCAAGATGCCGCTTATGATTATCAAAAATCCATAGAATCAGGCGACAGAATTATCGTTGGAGTCAACAAATTCCAGATTGATGAAGACCTGTCATCACGCAAGCTGCTCAAGGTCGATGCCAGTGTTGGTATCAATCAAATCAAAAAACTTCATTCTATGAAAAGAAGACGAGACAACATTAAAGTAAAAAGTTGCCTGGCTGCTGTACACAAAGCGGCCCAAGGTGACAGCAATCTTATGCCGTTCATACTTGATGCGGTTCGTAATTATGCGACAGAGGGCGAAATATGCAAAGAACTGCGTGATGTTTTTGGCGAATATAAAGAGAACGTTGTCCTTTAACTTTTTATACACAATCGGACAGGAGGGATGGAAGATGGATCGGAAAATACGAGTGGTCGTTGCAAAACCGGGTCTTGATGGACATGACAGAGGTGCAAAGGTCATTGCCAGAGCATTCAGGGATGCTGGTATGGAAGTGATATATACAGGGCTCCGTCAGACACCTGAACAGATAGTGGCCACAGCAATACAGGAAGATGTGGATGCGATCGGCATCAGCATCCTTTCCGGTGCACATTTATACTGTTTCAAGGCGATAATAGACCTTTTAAAGAAACAGCATGCTGCTGATATAATCGTTTTCGGCGGAGGCGTGATACCTGAGACAGACTATCCAACACTTAAGGAATATGGTGCGGGTGCAATTTTTGGTCCTGGGACCCCAACCGGCGATACAATAGAATGGTTGCAAAATGCCGTACAGAATAAACGTGAGGCAGAATCAGCGCCAAAAATAGTAAAAAAAACGGTAAGGGTAAAGAATACTGGCATGAATAAAACCGTACTCAAAAAAACAGCAGCAAAAAAAACAATGACGAAAAATCAAACTAAAAAAGCCGCTGTCAAAAAAACGATAGGCACAACAAAAAAAATAACTAAGAGAGCGGGTAAATAAATGAACTCGCTTCTTATAGATCATATTGGCATTGCTGTTGAAAGTATAGAAAAATCTCTTGTTTTCTGGGAGAATGCTTTGGGTGTCAAATGCCATGGAGTAGAGGAAGTTGCAGAGCAGAAGGTCAAGACAGCTTTCCTGCCCATTAGAGAATCTGAGATAGAGCTGTTGGAGGGAACAACGCCAGATAGCCCAGTTTCGAGATTTATTGAAAAGAATGGCGGCAGAGGCGGAATTCAGCATATTGCCATAAGGGTTGAGAATATTGAATATACACTTGCTGAACTCAAAAATAAAGGTGTTACACTTATCGATGAGAACCCGCGTGTTGGAGCTGGCGGAGCAAAGATAGCCTTTGTTCACCCAAAATCGACAGGCGGTGTGCTCCTGGAAATCTGTGAACGTAAATAATAAGTGACATTATGCAAAATCCTGTATGTTATCAGTTCGTTCTGAGATGTTACAGAATTTTGTGTATGAACCCCAAAACTATACGAGGAGGTTTAGCATGTAATGGCGGATAAGACGATTGATGAACTTTGTGCTGATGTTGCCGCAAAACGGGCTCAAGCTGCACAGGGTGGTGGAGAAAAAGCCATAGCGAAACAACATGGTAAAGGAAAGATGACTGCTCGCGAACGTATCGCCGCGGTTGTTGATCCTGGAAGTTTTATAGAAATAGATGAATTTGTCGAACATCGTTGTACAAATTTTGGCTTGGACAAAGACATATTCTTAGGAGATGGAGTCGTAACCGGTTACGGAACGATAGATGGCCGCATAGTATATATTTTCGGTGAAGATTTTACTGTGATGGGCGGATCTCTAGGAGAAATGCACGCTAAAAAAATATGCAAAATCCTGGATCTTGCTCTTGAGAATGGTGCCCCATGCATTGGGATAAACGATTCGGGCGGAGCTAGGATACAGGAGGCTGTAGATGCGCTTTCTGGGTATGGCAACATATTTTTTAGAAATGTTAAAGCGAGTGGCATAATACCACAATTTTCAATAATAGCTGGTCCCTGTGCTGGGGGCGCAGTGTACAGTCCAGCCCTTACCGATTTTGTGTTTATGGTAGACAAAATTGGCATTATGCACATCACAGGTCCTGCCGTAATAAAAGCTGTAACAGGCGAAGATGTTACCTCTGAGCAGATAGGCGGAGCTAGGGCACATAACACAACCTCTGGCTGCGCTCATTTCTATGCGGCTAACGAAAAAGAGTGTTATGCACAAGTGCGCAGAGTGCTGAGTTTCCTTCCTAATAACAATATGGAAGAGCCTCCGTATATTGAGACCAATGATGATACAGCAAGGATGGACATATCATTACGTGCAGTTGTACCGACAAATCCCAATCATGGCTACGATGTCCGCGATGTCATAAAAAAAGTTGTAGATAACGGCGATTTCTGCGAAGTTCAAGAGATGTATGCACAGAATATTATTACTGGTTTTGCCAGAGTCGGAGGACGTGTAATAGGCATAATTGCTAATCAGGCAAAAGTAATGGCTGGCTGTCTCGACATTAATGCGTCTGATAAAGCTAGCCGCCATATCAGAATTTGTGATGCTTTCAACATACCAATAGTTACATTCGAAGATGTCCCTGGATACCTGCCAGGGTTAAACCAGGAAATGGGCGGCATCATACGCCATGGTGCCAAGCTCCTCTATGCATACAGTGAAGCCACGGCACCTAAAATAACTGTAATACTACGTAAGGCATATGGCGGGTCCTATTTGGGAATGTGTAGCAAAGATCTAGGCGCGGATGCTGTGCTGGCATGGCCGCAGGCGCAAATTGCTGTTATGGGTGCTGAAGGAGCAGCTAACATAATTTTCCGCAGGGACATTGAAGCCGCTGAAGATAAAACTGCCATGCGCACAGAGAAGATAGAAGAATATAAAGAAGCGTTTGCCAATCCATATAAAGCAGCGGCACGCGGATATGTTGACAGGATAATACTTCCAGAAGAAACACGCCCGGCGTTATATCAGGCACTGCTTATGACGGAAACTAAAAATGTACTTCGTCCAAAACGCAAGCATGGCATTATGCCAAATTAGGAGGTATTGGAAACGATGAATTCTGTATCCTCGTATTTTGTAGGTGTTCCAGGCGGGCTTGTAATGTCGATGATAGCTTTCAGCATAGTTTTTATTGTTATTACTGGCCTGATGCTTATTATGATGGGGCTTCATGTTGCCTGCGTTGCAATGGAGGGCAGAAAAAATAATGCGGCGGAGTGTAGTGCTGCACAGGCGCCTGGAGTAAAGGACCCCACTGTAAAGGCTGTTTCATCTGTGCCTGATGCAGATAGCGGTGTGCTTTTAGCTGTAATTTCTGCGGCTGTTGTAGCGACATGCGGAGTTGCTGCCAAAGTTATATCTTATACTCCTGTTGCGGCAATAAAAACTCCAGTCGTATCGGGCTGGAAAATAATGTCAAGAATCAACAATACACAGAGCTTTGAAGATTAGTCTGGACAAAAATTAGGGAGGTTATTTATAGATGTCACGCAAATATAGGATTACTGTCAATGGAAAAGCGTATGATGTTGATGTCGAAGAAATGGGAGCCTCTACAGCAGTTGCTCCTCCTGTTATTGCACCAACCCAAACACCTGTTACTGCTCCGGCAACTACGCCGGAACCTGTGCCAGCTGCTGCTCCTGACCCTCAAACACAAACTGCTTCTGTGGTTGCAGCAGGTACACCAGGAACAATTGAATCTCCTATGCCTGGAAAGATATTAAAAATACTTGTTGCTCAAGGTACAGCAGTTGCGGCTGGGCAAGAACTTCTTGTCCTCGAAGCAATGAAGATGGAAAATGAGATTTTTGCTCCGTCAGCTGGGACAGTAAGCCAGATAATCTGCAAAGAGGGCGATTCTGTTAATACTGGCGATCCTCTTATTGTTATAGCTTAGTCTATTGACGTTGAGAAAGGGATGATCCCATGAACCTTTACCTTACGGCATTAAGAGGAGTACTTGAGCAATCTGGACTAGTAGGCCTTACACAAGGCAACATAATAATGCTCATTGTTGCGTTCGTACTTATGTATCTTGCCATTGCGAAGGACTTTGAACCGCTGCTCTTGCTGCCTATTTCTTTTGGCTGCATTTTGGTCAATTTACCTCTTTCTGGCATAATCGACCCGGGGGGGTTCCTGTACTTTGTCAAGATCGGTATCGACCATGAGTTATATCCAATAATAATATTTATGGGCATTGGTGCTCTTACAGATTTTGGTCCTTTGCTTGCCAACCCAATAACATTTTTGCTTGGTGCTTCAGCTCAATTAGGAGTCTTTGTCGCTGTAATAGGCGCTATGTTTATGGGATTTACGATAAAGCAGGCAGCTGGGATAGGCATAATCGGAGGCGCAGATGGCCCTACAGCCATTTATCTCTGCTCCAAACTTTCTAAGGAGATATTGCCGGCGGTTGCTGTTGCTGCTTACAGTTACATGTCGCTTGTCCCTCTTATCCAGCCTCCAGTAATCAAATTACTGACGTCAAAGGCTGATCGCGGAATAAGGATGGCCCAGCTTCATCCGGTTTCGCGCCTTGAAAGGATACTTTTCCCCATCGTATCAACTATTGCATGCGGGCTTATTCTCCCGCCAGCGGTTCCGCTCATCGGTATGCTCATGTTTGGTAACCTTTTGCGCGAAAGTGGCGTAACGGAACGTTTAAGTCAAGCAACACAAAATGAAATACTCAATGCAACTACTATTTTTCTTGGTATTTCGGTAGGTGCTACAATGAGTGCAGACTCATTCCTAAAAGTTACAACAATAAAGATAATAGTTTTGGGCCTGGTTGCATTCATATTCAGCACAGCCGGCGGAGTTATACTTGGGCAGGTTATGAAGGTGCTCTCAAAGGGCAAAATAAATCCTGTGATAGGAGCTGCCGGTGTTTCCGCTGTTCCTATGGCAGCACGTGTATGCCAAAAAGTTGTCCAGAAAGAATACCCGGGTTCCTATGTTCTGATGCATGCAATGGGTCCTAACGTTGCTGGCGTTATTGGAACTGCAGTTGCTGCCGGAGCAATGCTTACACTGCTGACAAAATAGAGTTTAAGAGTCTATTGTAAAGTGCTCCTTTAGGCTAAGCCTGAAGGAGCACTTTGTGTTTACTATATTGCGAACAGTATATAATATTTAGGACAATGTTACCGATTGGAGTTGCAGATATTGAATGATTTGAGTAAAAAAGTCCAGGAGATAAACGCTAAAGAAATTACGGAGCTTGTGCACAACCTCTTGCTCCAGGCAAATATGTATTTGCCCAAGGATGTGCAGTCGCTTATAAAAGAAGCATATAAAAAAGAAAAAATGCCTTTGGCAAAAAAAGCATTGGAAGATATTTTAAAGAATATCAAACTTGCGGCAGAAAAAGAAATGCCACTATGTCAGGATTGTGGGTTAGCAGTTATTTTTGTCGAAATAGGCCAAGATGTACACGTTATAAATGGCAACATTACAGATTCAATAAACGAAGGAGTCAGACAGGCTTATATCGAAGGATATCTGCGAAAATCTGTTGACATTGATCCCGTCATCAACAGACAAAACACGGGTGATAATACCCCGGCTGTAATCCATTGGAATATGGTTGCCGGAAATAGTATCAAAATAATAGTCAGCCCGAAAGGAATGGGCAGCGAAAACATGAGCAGGCTATACATGCTCAAACCTGCGGACGGGGCAGAAGGCATAATCAATTCTGTAGTAGAAGCTGTTAAACTGGCAGGGGCAAACCCATGCCCGCCAATAGTTTTAGGCATTGGCATCGGGGGAAATTTTGAAACCGTTGCTCTTGCAGCAAAGCGCGCATTATTGAAAGAAGTAGGAGTTCGTAACACAATGCCAAAATACGCTGAAATGGAACGTAAAATAATTAGACGGGTCAATGAACTTGGCATAGGAGCCGGAGGTTATGGCGGAATTACCACGGTGCTGGATGCACATATTGAAGCGCTGCCGACACATATTGCAGGGATGCCTGTTGCGATCAATATTTGTTGCCATGCTTTACGCCATGCGGAAGGTGTAATTAATGAGAAGCAGAAAGGCCTAAAATAATGATCAAACATGTAATGTTGCCTTTAAATACTGATTCTGTCGTATGTTTAAATGCTGGCGATATGGTTTCTTTATCTGGTAAGATTTTTGTAGCACGTGACGCGGCTCATGAGCGTTTTGTTAAAGCCATGAAGGCTGGGGAAGAATCCCCATTCCCTATAAAAGATGCTACTATTTTTTATGCTGGTCCTGCACCAACTAAACCTGGCTCAGTTATAGGACCAATTGGACCAACAACAAGCGGTCGTATGGATGTCTTTACACCTTTTCTTCTTGAACACGGCTTGCGCGGCATGATTGGCAAGGGAAGCCGCTCGCAGGAAGTTCTTGAGTCTATGAAGAAATACAAGGCTGTATATTTTGGTGCAACAGGCGGTGTTGCTGTCCTGTTGTCTAGCTGTGTTACTGCTGTTACTGTTGTTGCGTATGAAGATTTAGGTCCTGAAGCCATTTTGCAGTTGACAGTAGACAATATGCAGCTTGTTGTATTGGCTGACTGTTATGGCGGTGATCTCTATAAGACCGGTCAAGCAGAGGCTAGAGGATTTATTGAGCAGACTCTCAAAGATTGATAGGAGACGCAATAGCATGACAAAAAAACAACCTTTTATTTGGGCTGGGCTAACTATATTTATCAAAATCGTTCGTATATTACCCCATAAGGCTGCATGCGCTGTCGGAGCCGTATTAGGTTCTGTCGTATGTTTTTTTTCACATGCCAAAGTAACAGCGGCTGCTGGCAGGTGTGCTGTTGCGCTCCAAATCTCTAAGAGTAGGGCTTTAGCAATAGTAAAAGCCTCTTATAGACATTTTGGTACCGATGCTGTGGAATTTGCACGTCTTCCCAAAATGGTCATGAAAATAGACAAACTAGTAACCACATATGGTGAGGATAATTTGAAAAAAGCAATTGCAAAAGGTAAAGGGGTTATCCTTACAACTGCCCATATTGGCAATTGGGAATATGCTGCAGCGTGGCTGGCACAGCATGGTTATCCTATTTATGCCTTAGGTGCAGATCAAAGAGATGAAAGAATTACTGAATTGATTAAAAACACACGAATCTCTTATGGTGCAAAAGCGCTTGGCAAATCAACCGATTTGAAGAAGATGATACGGGCTTTACAATCAACAGGAATTATTGCAATACCAATAGATCAGGATGCTAAGCTTGCCGGAATTACTTCGCCGTTTCTTGGATATCCTGCCAGCACGCCTACTGGTATAGCTAGACTGGCAGGTAGATTCGGTTGTCCTGTTGTCCCATTATTTTGCATAAGAAATGCTGACGGCTTAACTTTTGACATGCATCTTTTGCCAGCCATGCAAGGTAGAGACGGCAATCAATATGGCGCTGATCTACAAGAGAGCATTGATGACTGCAATTCAATAATTTCAGAATGGATTACTAAATATCCTGAACAGTGGCTGTGGCTATACCCACGATGGGAGTCTGTTGAAAGAGGAATGTTTAAATGAACTGCGGCATTGACCCAGGGCGGTATAAGATAGGGCTTGCTTTTGCTGAAAATAGTGAATTGCTGTTTTCTGCAATTGTGCCCAAAAATGATGAACAAGCTGTTGCGGACGCACTTAATTTAAAATCATGGCAGGGAATTTCAAAATGGTGCATGGAAGGAAACATCAAAAATCTTTCCGGCAAAATACTGAGAAAAATATATATTGGGAACGGTACTTCGTCCTCAGAAATACAGCAGCTTCTTTATGGGCTTGAAACAGAAGTAGTAAATGAATATGGAAGTACTTTGGCAGGAAGAAAACGTTACTGGGAACTTCATCGCCCCAAGGGACTGTGGCGCCTTATCCCTGTTTCTCTGCGTGTACCGCCGCGAAATATTGACGATCTTGCTGCTTGGGTAATTATAAAAGACTTCTAATTACATCTATGGGGCCGTTATTTGTCTTCATAGTTTTGATTTGAAGACCATAATCTGCAAATTCGGCGGAAAGCACATTAACGGCTGATATACATGCTCCTGTGTAGATAGCTCTGGGGGCATTAATAGTTGAGACGTCGTTGTCTATTGGAAGTAAAATTAAAGCATTTTCTCTACCGAGCATATAAGGAACCGCACATTTACAAAGAGTAAATAGTTCTTTGATCTGTTCTAGATAGGGTTCAATTTCATCTTTATTTACGTCAAGAAACAATTTCTCTGATCTGTCTATCCATTTTGCATATAGCAGAATGTCAATTCCTCCAAACATTTCTGTGCATTCAACGACATTGTTCGCATCTTCTGCTAATCCTTGTTCAACACTGGAATGGCATACTATATGTGCATTGGATACTGATTCGTTAAGCCCACACGACGTTGTCATAAAAATACTATTGCCGCGCTTAATAAGCTCGGCAATAATCTCGTCAGAAGGAGATAAATTAGTTGATGCAATATAAATTACTTTATTATTCATGCCAAATACTCCAAAAGCTATTTTTTTGTGGAGACTTTTGTTTTGTTTCTTTCCACCTTTTTTAAAACATCCTTGTAGCCGTCTGTGCCATATTCAACAAATTTTTTAACGCGGCTGATTGTGGCAGTACTTGCACCGGTCGCCTGCACAATTTGGGGGTAAGACATGCCTCTAAGGAGTAAGTTTGCAACCTCAAGACGCTGGGTAAATGCTTTTATCTCAGCGAAAGTCGCAACATCTTCCAAAAACCTATAAGCCTCATCTCTGTCAGATATAGCAATAAGGCAGTCACAAAGCTGATCTGAATATTCGTTTTTCCATTGCTGTGACATGATTAATGCCTCGCTTTCTGCAATGATATGTTTAAGCATAATTACAAAACTTTTAAAAGTCAAGCACATACTAATACGTTAAAGCGAGATTGTCTGAAAGTGCATCGAAATGAAGTTATGTTAAAATAGCAAAGTCTGAATTGGGGGGATATTTCTATGGCCAAAAATATTACGCCAAAAGAAAAAGACTATTCGCAGTGGTATTTAGATGTGATACGGGCTGCTGAGCTTGCAGATTATGCACCAGTGCGCGGCTGTATGGTCATAAGACCTACAGGTTATTCCATTTGGGAAAACATACAGAAATATTTTGACGATGCTTTTAAAGAAACCGGACATGTTAATGCACAGTTCCCGCTTTTTATTCCGCAATCTTTTCTTTCTAAAGAAGCTGAACATGTTGAGGGATTTGCTCCCGAATGTGCTGTAGTTACACATGCCGGTGGAGAAGAACTTGAAGAGCCACTTATCGTGCGGCCTACATCAGAGACAATCATAGGATATATGTATAGCAAATGGATTCAGTCTTGGCGTGATTTGCCTATCCTTATAAATCAGTGGTGCAATGTTGTGCGTTGGGAGAAGCGCCCAAGACTTTTTCTCCGCACATCAGAGTTTCTTTGGCAGGAAGGGCATACAGCACATGCTACCAAACAAGAAGCTGTCGAAGAAGCGCAGAGGATGTTATCTGTCTACAAGCAAGTGATGACGGAATGTCTTGCTCTGCCGGTAATATCTGGTGAAAAAACAGAAGGGGAACGTTTCCCTGGAGCTGATAATACATATACCTGCGAAGCGATGATGAGCGATGGCAAAGCTGTACAGGCCGGCACAAGTCATTTCCTCGGTCAAAATTTTGCAAAAGCGTTTGATATACATTTTCAGGATAAAGATGGAAGCATGTCTTACGCTTATACAACAAGCTGGGGAGTTTCAACGCGATTGATAGGCGCCCTTATCATGACTCATTCTGACAATGATGGTCTTATACTCCCTCCGCGTATAGCAGCTCTGAAAGTTGTTATCATGCCAATTTCAACAAATCTGGACAGAATGGATACAAATATCCTGCCAAAAGCGGAAGAAATAAAAGCAGTTCTTAATAAAGCTCTTGGAGGAAGGTACTCCGAGGTTGATGAAAAATTCTATTTGCGTCCAGGAGACAGGTTTTATTATTATCTGCAAAAAGGTGTCCCGCTTCGTCTCGAACTTGGAGAAAAAGAATTTGCTGCACAGACAGTCAGAGTTGTCAGAAGAGATACAGGTGAAAAGATTGATGTCGCCTGGTCAAAGATTGCCGATGAAATCCCGGCTTTGCTTGACACTATACAAAATGATATGTTAGAAAAAGCGAAAATATTCCGCAACGAACATACTCACAGAGCATCAAATATTGCTGAGTTTAAAGATATACTTGACAAACAGGGCGGCTTTGTTGAAGCCTTTTTTGGCGGTAGTGTCGATGACGAAAAAGCCATAAAAGAAGCTACAGGAGCTACTCCCAGGTGCTTCCCAATTAGTCGGATTGACGAAGTAGGAAAATGTTTCTATACAGGCAAAGAAGGTTCACATCTTGCAATTTTTGCAAAAGCATATTGATTTTATAGACTTTTATCAAAAGAGAGTGTGTAAAAATGAAGGAAAGAGAATCGTTATCTAGCAGACTTGGTTTTATCCTGTTGTCTGCTGGTTGCGCAATCGGTCTTGGCAATGTGTGGCGCTTCCCTTATATTGTTGGAGCGTATGGCGGCGCGGCGTTTGTTCTTATTTATTTTGTGTTTCTTGTAATACTCGGCATTCCAATAATGACAATGGAGTTTGCGGTCGGACGGGCTTCGCAAAGAAGTGTTGTAAGGTCGTACTATGTGCTTGAACCTAAGGGTACAAAATGGCATGTCTTGGGATATTTTGCATTAGCAGGCAACTATCTGCTGATGATGTTTTACACAACTGTAACGGGCTGGATGATAGCATATTTCTGGTACAGCCTGAATGGACGTCTTTCAGGTCTTGATTCTGCAGGGGTATCTTCTTTCTTTAGCAACATGTTAGCAAGTCCTTCAACGCTTATTCAATGGATGGCTATATCAGTCATTATAGGCGGCCTTATTTGCATAATAGGTCTCAGACAGGGTGTTGAAAGAATAACTAAAGTTATGATGCTAGCACTCTTTGCCCTTGTTGCGCTATTGGCAGTCCACTCCGTTATGCTTGATGGTGCAAATGCCGGATTACAGTTTTATCTGAAGCCAAGTTTCAGTAATTTGGTTAAAAACGGAATATGGGAAAGTATATATGCTGCAATGGGGCAGGCCTTCTTTACCTTGAGCATTGGCATTGGCACTATGGCAATATTTGGCAGCTATATTGATAAAGAAAGGACTCTTATGGGCGAATCTATTTATGTGATTGCTCTTGATACTTTTGTAGCCGTCATGGCAGGTTTCATAATATTTCCAGTGTGTTCTACTTATGGCGTTGATGTGAGCTCTGGACCAGGTCTTATATTTATTTCCCTGCCAAACATGTTTAACCACATGGATTTGGGTAATTTATGGAGCGCGCTGTTCTTCTTGTTTATGAGTTTTGCTGCCATGTCAACAGTCGTGGCTGTATTTGAGCATTTAATCGCCAATGCAATCGACATCCTCGGCTGGAGCCGCAAATGTGCAACATTAGTAAATATGCTGGCTTTGTTTATTCTTTCGATACCATGTGCCTTGGGTTTCAATGTTTGGTCATCATTTACACCATTAGGCAAAGGATCCGTTGTGCTTGACTTAGAAGATTTTCTGGTTAGCAACAATATCCTGTTAATTGGAGCTATGGTTTATCTCCTCTTTTGTACTTCAAAGCATGGTTGGGGATGGGACAATTTTATATCTGAAGCTAATGCTGGAAAAGGAATAAAATTTCCTAAAGCACTGCGTTGGTATGTCACATACATCGCCCCGGCTATCGTGTTTGTTATATTGATTTATGGCTATATAGATAAGTTTAAACATTAATATTGCTTAGTTTTGCAATCGTTGCTGCGTTAGATGTATTGTATAAGATGCTGTTTCAATATCACGTATGTCATTTGCCAACGCAGAATTTTGAAAAGATTTCGTCTAAAAGATTCTCTGATGCATCCAGGCCCAGCAGAGATGAAATATGTTTTCTTGCTTCAGATACGCATGTTGCTACTACATCATCACCAAGTTGTTGATCATTGGCTTTGAGGGATTCTTTAAGAGAGACCACCGCATTATTAATACATTCCATCTGTCTTGCAGTAACGCCGTAGCTGCCGGCAAAGGAAGTCTTATCGTGAATTGATCGTACTAGTTCATCTTTAAGCTGTTCGATGCCTATGTTTCTTGTTGCAGAAACACTTATAACTTTGCTGTTAGGAAACATCTGCTGAATCGTTTCTTGTGTGGTTTTATGCTGTAAATCACTTTTATTAAGTACAATCAAATGGTTGTGCTTCAGAATTGTGTTGCCAAGATCCAAATCTTCACTGTTTATAGGAGCACTTGTGTCTATAACCCATATGCATATATCTGAATTTTTTAAGGTATTTAACGATATGTTAACCCCAATATTCTCAATATCATCATTTGTCTTACGTATGCCAGCAGTATCTATTATTCGTATTGGGATGCTTTTGTGAATGAATGTCTCCTCGATCCTGTCGCGCGTTGTTCCGGGAACTGGTGTGACAATGGCTCGTTCTTCACTAAGTAGAGCATTTAACAGGGAGGATTTGCCTACATTTGGGCGTCCTATTATTGCTGCTTTGATACCCTCACGTAGCAATAATCCTGCCCTGCATAGAGAGGAAATGTTTTCACCTTCGCTGATGGAATCTAATATCATTGAAATAAAATCAGCCTTTGGACGCAAGCCTTCCCCCTCTTCTGGAAAATCAAGGTTAACTTCAAGCTGTGCCGACAATTCAGTTAATTTGCCAAGAAATTTGTAAACTGCTTTTGTAAATTTTCCTTGAAGCGTTCGTGTTGAGGCGGATAAAGCCTCGTTGCTTTTTGCATTAATGATGCCTAAGACAGCTTCAGCTTGTGACAAATCGATTCGACCATTTATGAAAGCCCTTCTCGTGAATTCACCTGGTTCAGCGATGCGTGCTCCTTGTCTGCATAATATTTCAACGCATCTTTGAGCGGCAAGAATGCCGCCGTGGCACTGTATCTCAACGCTTTCTTCTCCTGTGTAACTGGCGTTAGAGTTAAAACGTATGACCAGTGCCTCGTCAAAAACGCCGCTGTTATCGTATAAAGTAAACAACATCATTGTGCGCGGCTGACATGATAATAGAGTGTATTTCCCTTTTAATATCGTTTCGGCAAGATTTGTGCAGCCATTACCAGAAAGACGCACAATTGCTATCGCGCTCTCACCAAAGGCTGTGGCGACCGCTGTAATAATATCTTCCATGCCTACCTCCATAATTTAATTACAATAACTTATTATAATCACATTTTTTACGGATAAATCTAAGTCAAATGGTACAATAAATCAGTATATTAGTCTTTAAAATTTTTGCTAAAGTCTTATTCATAGGAGGAAATTTCAAATGCTACCGCTTTTAAGCAGTCAGGAAATACATAAATTAGCAACAGGTGAACAATTCAAAGGAATATTTGTCGTAAAGGCACTTATACCCAAAACTGACAAAAATGGACACCGGTACTATGAAATGTCTGTTATCGATGCTCATGGAAGTATCGAAGCAAAAATATGGTCTGACGCTGTTTGGTTTGATAGATCGGATGATAAAAATGATCTGCCAGAATCTGCGGAAAAACTTTCTGAAGATAAACTGCCATATCTTACGGGAAAAACTGTAGGTATCAATGGTAAGACAGCTGATTACAGAGGACAGCAGCAATACAACTTCAACAAAATAACGCTGCTTGATCAAAGTAAATTTTTACCTTCCCTATATATGCCACATTCTCCAATTGATATTGAAGTGATGGAAACTCGTTTTAATGGATTAGTTGACGGTTGCCGCAATCAAATAGCTGATTTTTTGCGTTTTGTTTTTAAAGATGAATTTTATACTAAATTCCGTGATTGGCCGGCAGCAGTAAATAATCACCATGCATATGCTGGAGGCCTTATGGAACATACCCTTTCAGTTGCAGATTGCGCGAAATCATCTGCCGGAGCACTTGTACGTTCAGGCTACGATGTTGATATCGATATAGTTGTGGCTGGAGCATTACTGCATGATATTGGCAAAATGGAGTCATATAAGATTGATTCTGTTCCTGAAATAACATTGCAAGGGGCTGTTGTTGACCATGTGGCCCTCGGATATGCAATGTTTTTGAAATTAGCGGACAAGGCGAACATTGACCAAAAACTAAAACTTGAACTTGCTCACATAATTTTAAGCCATCATGGGATAAGAGAATATGGCTCTCCAGTTGTGCCAGCAACTCCTGAAGCTATGATAGTTGCTTCTGCAGATGAACTTGATTTCAGGATGTTCTGCTGGAATGATTCTATTAAAGAACTGAAAGATGATGAAAATATCTCTGCGTGGAATAATGCAACGCAGCGCAGATTCTGGAACAGGTAATATGGCAAAAGAATTTCATATAACTGAAGATCAATCAGAGCGTCGTATCGACAGATTATTGCGTGCAATGTGGCCACAGGTCCCGCTGGGAGCAATAATGCGCGCTTTGAGAAAAGGAGAAGTCAGACTTGATGCCAAAAGGATTTCTCCTGGTACTAAAGTCCAAACAGGTCAGTTTCTCCAAGTGCCGTGGAGTGATGATTTTGCGGGGATAAAAGTACCTTTAGGGCCAATTGTATCAAATAGCACATTAAGCACGATTTACAGGGACGATTATCTATGGATAATTGATAAACCATCTGGCTTGCTTACACAACCTGACACAAAAGGTGGGGATTCCCTCATAACGCGTGCGATCGCAGAACTTCAATGGTGCAGAACAGATTTTCATCCGTCAGTATTACAGCGTTTGGATAGGAACACATCTGGTATCATCATTGTCGCGCTTTGTGGACATGCCCAAAGATTGCTCTCTGAAATGATCCGCACACGTGCAATAAAGAAGATATACAGACTTGTTGTTGAGGGAGATGTCGCGCAAGACGGTGAAATTGATCTCCCTTTATTAAAAAATCACGGAAGTAATACAGTATATGTTGATGCTAATGGCAAAAAAGCGCTTACCAGATATAAAAAATTATTCGGTGGAATTGGTTATAGCTGCGTTGAGGCAGAACTGGTAACCGGCCGCTCACACCAGATACGTGTGCATTTTGCGTCTATCGGACATTCAATAATAGGTGATCCAAAGTACGGCAGCAAAGGTATTGTAAGACGCCCATTGCTTCATGCTTATTCAATTTTTTTCCCAGCAGACGATAGGTTGCCTGACGCGATAAAAGCTAAAACTTTTTATGCTCCTTTACCTGATGATATGAAAAAATACTTCAGAATCGCTTGAAATATTAGACTTGCTACTTTTTGTTAACTCTGTTATCATACTCATGCCTTTCACACGGACCTGCGCACAATGTCGCAAATCTGAGTCTAAGGAATTTCGGGCGTAATAGGCCTAGGGGAGTGACAGTTATGATAGATAAGGAAAAGAAACAACAGCTGATTGAAGAGTACAAAGTCCATGATGCAGACACTGGTTCAACAGAGGTACAGGTAGCTATACTGACTGCACGTATCAAAGAGCTTACAGAACATATGCGTGTCCACAAGAAGGATTTCCATTCGCGCCGCGGACTTCTCATAATGGTTGGTAAACGCCGGAAACTTTTGCAGTATCTCCGTGACAGAGATTTCAATCGTTATCAGAATCTTATACAGCGTCTCGGTCTGCGTCACTAATTAGCGGTTAAACTACGATATTTTGTAAGGCGAAGGTAGAACCTTCGCCTTTTTTATGTTTTTGTGCTATCCTTCACTAGTTGGAGTCATAATAACGGGAGGAACGAAAATGAAAGAAGTATTTGAACTCGATTTCTATGGAAAGAAGATGTCCTTTGAAACAGGACGTCTTGCAAAACAGGCAAATGCTGCCGTTTTAGCAAGACATGGTGACACTGAAGTATTGGTAACAGCTGTAATGTCGGCAAAGGCAAGGGAAGGCCTCGATTTTTTCCCACTTTTAGTGGACTATGAAGAACGCTACTATGCAGCAGGTAAAGTCCCAGGCGGGTTTATCAAACGCGAAGGACGTCCTTCAGAAACTGCTATTTTAAGCGGACGTGTTATAGACCGCTCTATTCGCTCGCTTTTTGAGGATTGGATGAGGAACGATGTACATGTTGTAACGACTGTTCTGTCAGTTGATCAGATAAACCCAGCCAATATTTTGGGCATAAACGGAGCTTCAATGGCGCTTGCTATGTCAGATATTCCGTGGAATGGTCCTATTGGTGCAGTACGCATTGGTTGCCTTGACGGACAATTGGTTGTGAATCCCGATGAGGCTGATATGCCGCGCAGCACTCTTGACCTCACGGTTGCTGGCCATCGCGGAGGCATCACAATGGTTGAAGCGGGAGCGCAGGAAATATCTGAAGATCTTATGGTCGATGCGCTTCAGCTTGCAAGCGAAGCAGTAGTCAAAATAGTCGATTTTATAGACAGTGTATGCGCAAAAGTTGGAAAGCCTAAAATTCAGCTTCCTGCGCCAGAAAGAATTCCAGAAATAGACGAATGGATGAATCAGAATATCCTTGATGATATTTATAAAGCTGTCCAAATACATGAGAAACAGCCTCGCGCTGTTGCACTTGCTGAAGCCCAGAAAAAAGCTGAAGAATACTTTGCTGAATCTTATCCTGATTCAGACAAATATATAGCTACAGTTATGGAAGAGATGGTCAAGAACAGCGTACGCAAACTCCTCCTTGACGAAAAATGTCGTTCTGACGGACGCGCAATGGACGAGCTTCGCAAAATTACATGCGAGGTCGACATCCTTACCATGACGCATGGTTCTGCACTCTTCACACGCGGTGAAACACAATCCCTGGGTGTAACGACATTGGGTATGGTAGGTACAGATGACCAGGTGTTGGATGGCCTTAAGCTTGACGAGCCATCGAAAAGATTTATTTTACATTATAATTTTCCCCCATATTCAGTCGGTGAGATCAAACCTATGCGGGGTCCTGGGCGCAGAGAGATAGGTCATGGCGCACTCGCTGAAAGAGCGCTTAGACCGATGTTTCCGGAAGAAACGGAATTCCCATATGTTGTACGGCAGGTCTCGGACATACTTGAATCTAACGGTTCAAGTTCAATGGCCAGCGTTTGCAGCGGCAGCCTTTCTATGATGGCTGCTGGTGTCCCTCTTAAAAAACAAGTAGCAGGGATAGCCATGGGGCTTGTTTCTGATGGCAGCAAATATAACATACTTACTGATATACAAGGACTTGAGGACCACTATGGCGATATGGACTTTAAAGTTGCTGGAACACGCGACGGCATTACGGCACTGCAGATGGATAATAAGGCGGGCGGCATAACAAAGCAGGTATTAATTGAAGCACTTGCCCAGGCTAAAAGAGGCCGCATGCAGATTCTCGATATTATGGATGCAACGATTGCAGAACCTAGAAAGGAACTTGCAGCTACTGCTCCTAAGATCGTTACTATGAACGTAGACCCTGAAAAAATACGCGATATCATAGGTCCTGGCGGCAAAATGATCCGTTCTATAGTAGCTAAATCTGGTGCTAAAGTCGATGTTGATGACAGCGGGCTTGTTTATATCGCAGCAGTTAATGATGAATCTGCCAAAGAAGCACAAAAACTTATAAATGACCTTGTTCGTGAAATTGCACCTGGCGAAATATTTGTCGGCACTGTCACAAGGATGCTTGCTTTCGGAGCATTTGTAGAAGTTTTGCCTGGCAAAGAAGGATTATTGCATGTCAGTGAAATAAGCACACATCATGTCCCAAAACTTGAGGATGCCCTTAATATCGGGGACAAAGTGCTTGTTACGGTTAAAGAGATAGACGACATGCACAGAGTAAATCTCAGCCGCAAAAGTCTGATTACGCGTTTTGAAGAGCTTTCTGCGGAACCTGAATTTAGTGAACAAATCGACGTCGAAAAGGAACGTGAGGAAAAATTCGCGCTGTTCCCAGAAGCATCTGAAATGCCAAGAAGAGAAAGAAACCCAAGACGTGATGATGGCAGACCTCGCAGAGATTTTAGAGAATCGAGCTCAGGCAGAAACGAATATAAGCCTGTTCGCCGTTTTGAAAGAGACAACAGGAAAGATAGGTAATGGAAGCTATAACAGTTAAAATCAAAACAGACGATCATGTGCGGCTTCCAGAATATGCTACACCTGGGGCTTCAGGCATGGATCTTCGTGCTTCTGAATCGGCTGTTATTCCAGCCCATGGGCGCGGATGCGTCGGCACCGGTCTTTACCTGGAAATGCCTTTAGGCTGCGAGGCTCAGGTGCGTCCTAGGAGTGGTTTGGCACTAAAGCATGGACTAACAGTGTTAAATTCTCCAGGTACGATTGATTCAGATTATCGTGGGGAGCTGCGCATTATATTGGCAAACCTCAGTGAAGATGACTTTAAAATAGAACCTGGAGATCGGATTGCACAGCTGGTTTTTGCTTCAATTACACAAGTCAATCTAGTAAAAGCCGATGGGCTTAACACTACTGAACGCGCATCAGGAGGGTTTGGCAGTACTGGCAAAAAATAATAAATGGTTTTAGTAAATAGGGAAACAATACGAAAAGAGGATAAGCACACAAGCATTGTTTCTCTCGTATTCAGTAGATATCAACAGGTATTATCGCATTGACAAAAAATATATATCGAAGTATAAAACTAAAAGTTAACCATTTAATGTAGCGATGAAGAGGACAGTCAAAAGAAATTATGCGCCTACAGAGAGGAAATCCCAAGTGTTGGGCTGAAAGGTTTCCGGCGTCTGCCTTTTGAAATACCACCTCTGAGCGGGTACCGAAGCTGAGAAGATAAGGTGCCAGGGTGCGCCCTAAACAGCGTGTAAAGGGTCTTAGGACTGAATTGGAGTGGAACCGCGGAAATATATTGAAGCCGCCTCCTTATAAGGAGGCGGCTTTTGCTTTATTAATTAAAAGGGGAGATTACTAATGGCACGTTTTTCAAACAAAGAAGGAAAGGTCTTTGAAGCAGAAAGTGTTACCGTCAGAAAACTTATCGATGAATGGCATTTAAAAAAAATCGTTGGTATGAAGGTTAACGGTGTATTAGTCGATTGCGATAAGGTGTTTACCTCTGATAGCATATTTGAGTATGTTTTCCCAGACAGTGAAGACGGCTTAGATTTACTGCGCCATTCGACAGCACATTTGATGGCACATGCCATATTAAGGCTGTTCCCCGGAGCTAAATTCGGCATCGGTCCTTCAATAAAAGACGGATTTTATTATGACATCAGATTCCCTGAACCTATCTCTGACGAAGATCTGCCCAAGATAGAGGCAGAAATGAGAAAGATATCGCAGGAAAAGGTACCGCTTGTCCGCGAAGAACTTACAAAAGAAGAAGCTCTTGAAATGTTTAATGATTTGCACGAAGATCTGAAAGTTGAAATGATACGCGGCATTCCTGAAGGCGAAACGCTTTCTATATATAAAGAAGGTGATTTTGTCGATTTCTGCCGCGGGCCTCATGTTCCAAACACGGGCTGCTGTAAATTTTTTAAACTTCTTTCTCTTGCTGGTGCTTACTGGCATGGTGACGAAAATAATGAAATGCTGACGCGCATATACGGAACGGCATTTGGCAGTGAGGAATGTCTTAAAGAATATATGCGCCGCCTTGAAGAAGCTAAAGCCCGTGATCACAGAAAACTTGGGAAAGACCTTGACCTTTTCAGCATACACCAGGAAGGGCCTGGATTCCCGTTCTTCCATCCCAAGGGCATGGTTATAATGAATAAACTGATCGAATTCTGGCGTAAAGAACACACAAAGAGGGGCTATGTAGAGATCAAAACGCCTATGATATTGGATCGTGCTCTGTGGATTCGTTCGGGGCACTGGGATCACTATAAAGAAAATATGTACTTTACTACTATTGACGATGAGCCATATGCAATAAAACCTATGAATTGTCCGGGCGGAATACTTGTATATAAAAATGATATACGCAGTTATCGCGATCTACCGATACGCATGGCTGAACTTGGTTTTGTGCATCGTCATGAACGTTCAGGTGCACTGCACGGCCTGATGCGAGTAAGAGCATTTACTCAGGACGATGCACATATCTATTGCACTCCTGAACAAATAAAAGATGAAATAAAAGCAATTATGGATCTTGACAATTATGTATACACAAACGTGTTCGGATTTAAATATTATGTTGAGCTCTCCACAAAGCCGGAAAACTCTATGGGTGATCCGGCAATGTGGGAACTTGCTGAAAAACAGCTAAAAGAAGCGCTTGAAGAAACAAATACTCCGTACAAACTTAACCCAGGTGATGGTGCATTCTATGGACCTAAGATAGATTTCCATCTTGAAGACTGCATCGGACGTACGTGGCAGTGCGGGACAATACAGCTTGATTTCCAAATGCCAGAGAAATTTGAAATGACATATATTGGAAAGGATGGGGAAGAGCATCGTCCGGTGATGCTCCATAGAACTGTTCTTGGAAGCCTCGAAAGATTCATGGGCATACTGATTGAAAACTATGCAGGAGCTTTCCCATACTGGCTCGCTCCTGTGCAAGTAAAACTTTTACCTGTCAGCGCAGATTATCTTGATTACGCAGATCAAGTCAGCAGAAAACTGCTTATGGCTGAAGTCCGCACAGAAACTGATTCAAGGAATGAAAAACTTGGCAAGAAAATACGTGATGCACAGATTCAGAAAGTCCCATATATGATAGTTATAGGTGCAAAAGAAGCAGCAAACGAGACCCTTGCTGTGCGCGACCGTACAAAGGGTGATCTTGGCTCAATGACATTGGAAGAGTTCCTCAAGCACACAGAAGGTGAGTTTGACCCTATAAACAAGCCGAACTATTCTCAGAAATAGGATTGGTTCTTGCGTTATAGATATACTTGTGCTATTATTTCAAAGTTGTTAGTGTTTATTTTAAGTAGAGGATGCACCTCTCACCTGCCGATTATCATGTTGTCAGGTCACCCGTGAAAAAATCTAAGGGCTCGGTGCATTCTATGTACCGGGCCATTTTTATACAACAAGACTTTGGGAGGTGTAATGCCATAGCAAACAAGGACGACGAACCACGAGTTAATTCCGATATTAATGTTCCAGAAGTTCTTTTGATAGACGAAGAGAACGCAAAACGCGGGATAGTGAACATAAAAGACGCTCTGTCAATGGCCGAAGCTGCGGAGCTTGATTTAGTAGAAGTTGCGCCACTTGCTAAACCGCCTGTATGCAGGATCATGAATTATGGGAAGTATCGTTTCCAACAGCAGAAACGTGATAAAGATGCACGTAAAAAACAGAAAAATCAGGCTGTTAAAGAAATCAAAATGCGGCCGAAGATTGACCAGCATGATTATGATTTTAAGGTAAAAGCGATTAAGACCTTTCTGCAGGACGGGCATCGTGTAAAAGCTTCGATCTTTTTCAGAGGCAGGGAAATGGCTTTCCTTGACAGAGGCAGAGAAGTTCTTAATAAAGTTATCGATGCTGTCAAAGACTACGGAAAAGTTGAAAGTGAGCCCCGCATGGAAGGTGCATATATGAGGCTTATGATTGCTCCAAACTCTGCTGCTGACATGCCAAAGAAAACTAAGACAGAAAATGCTGCAAGTTCTCAAATGTCTCAAGTAAACGAATAAAATTTTTAGTTATAGGTTGACAAAAAGGAGGAACATGCAATGCCCAAAATGAAGACACATTCGGCAACTAAAAAGCGTTTTAACGTTACAGGTTCTGGTAAAATTGTGTTCAAGAAGAGCGGCCGCGGTCATCTTCTTTCATGCAAAAACTCTAAACGTCTGCGTTCACTGAGAAAGAAAGGCATACTTACTCCAGCTGTAGCTGCACACGTTAGAAAAGTTTTGCCATACGCATGATTTTAAATTTATAGATATATCACTGAGGAGTGAATAGAAATGCGAGTAAGAGGATCGAGCGCTAGCCGCAATAAACTAAAAAAACTTTATTCCATTACAAAAGGATTTTGGGGACGCAAGAAAAATGTATATCGTCGTGCCCGCGAAGCATATCTGCATGCACTTACTACATCTTTTGCAGGACGTAAACAGAAAAAACGCGATTTCCGTAAACTTTGGATAATCCGTATCAACGCAGCTGCACGCGCAAATGGCATTGCGTACAGTGCTCTCATCAGCGGTCTTAAAAAAGCAAACATTACTATAAATCGTAAAATGCTTGCCGACCTTGCAATAAACGATATGCAGGCTTTTGCACAGCTTGTAGAAAAAGCACGCGCTGCGGCAAAGTAAAGAATAAATAAAGCTAAACTTGAAAGAGAGTGGAATGGGTGCGTTTCCATACCTCATTTAGAGTAGAAAAAGATATTATTATAGGGTTCCTGCTGGTCATACTGGCGGGAGCCTTTCTCTTATGGCTTTCAAATAATTACTTATATCATATGCCTCTTGGCATAATAGATGCACTCTTTATATCTACATCCGGCGTGTGTGTGACCGGTTTGTCGCCTGTGGACATTTCTACTAATCTTGGCTTTCTAACACAATTGATACTTCTCGCGCTGATACAGATAGGTGGGCTCGGCGTGATGACGGCTATGATGCTTATTCCCATTGCAACCGGCCGCAGGATCGGGCTGAAAGGGAGAATATTCTTTTTGGGCGAATTGGGCGTGAACGGTGTTGAGGGAGCAGTAAAACTCTTTTATACGGTAATAAAGTTTACACTTTTCTTTGAAGGATTGGGTATGCTATCGCTTTTCATCGGTTTTTTATGCTGCGGTGTGGATATCTCTAAATCGATATATTATGCTTTTTTCCATTCGGTAAGTGCTTTTTGTAACGCAGGCTTCTCACCATGTCCAGGCGGGTTGCGCAGCTACTGTATGACAATTATTGTCCCTGGCACAATCATGCTCCTGATAGTTTTGGGCGGAATAGGTTTCCCGGTATTTGCTGAATGTGCTGATTGCGTGAAAAATAAAAAAAAATTATCGCTGTATCCAAGACTTGTGCTTATAGTTACACTTGTATTGATTATTAGCGGGGCAGCATTTATTTTGTTTTCGGACTGGAGTACCGCCTTTAAAAATATGCCGGTTTGGGCAAAGGCATGGAACGCATTGTTTGCCAGCATAACAACAAGAACAGCTGGTTTTGACACTGTTTCACCAGCATCTTTTTCTGGGCTTGGCAAATTCTTGATGATAATTTTGATGTTTGTGGGAGCATCACCGGCCTCGACCGGCGGAGGCGTCAAAACTACAACATTGGGAGTTATTGCCGTGTCTGTCTGGAATGAACTGCATTCAAGACAGCACACTTCGATGCTGAAAAGAGAATTATCCCAGAGGACCGAGCGTAGGGCTGTTTCAATTATGTTCTTATTTATATTGACAATATTCTTGAGCTCACTACTGTTAACAATAACTGAAAACAAATCTTTTGTATCTTTGCTTTTTGAAATAACATCTGCACTTGGTACCGTCGGATTAAGTTTAGGTATAACCGCTGATCTTTCTAATGCAGGTAAATTGCTTATTACATTATTGATGTTTTGGGGACGGGTCGGACTTTATTCATTCATATCAATAATCTTAACCGCTGACGACGGAACAGACATTCGCTATCCATCCTCATATATACCTTTAGGTTAAAGGAGTGGCAATCAATGGGCATGGCAATGAAGAGTTTTCTGGTAATTGGACTTGGGCGTTTTGGAACATCTTTATGTGACAAACTTGTGAGCCTGAAGCAGAATGTGATCGGAATAGACAATAAGCCAGGGCCTGTTCACGATATGGCCGACAGAATTGCAGTTGCCGCACAACTTGATGCAACAGATGAGACTGCTTTACGCAAAATAGGGGCTAAGGACGTTGACGTTGCTGTCGTAACGATAGGCGAATCAGTTGAGAAAAGCATACTATGCACGTCAATGTTGTCAGAAATGGGGATACCGCTTGTTGTGGCGCGTGCCACTAACGCACTTCATGCAAAAGTTTTAGAGAGGGTAGGTGCGCATAAAGTCATATTCCCTGAGAAAGACATGGGATCCAGATGCGGTGAACTTCTTGTCTTCCCGTGGTATTCAACATTCACTAAAATAGGCAATGGCGATTTTGTCTTAGGCAATATATCTCCGTTGCCTGATATGATTGGCAAAGATATGGCAGAACTAAAATTCTCACAAAAATATAATGTAGTTGTAATATTAATGGAATATGGCGGGAAACAACATTCGCCGATAGCATCGCGTCCATTTGAGAAGGACGACAGAATATGGATACTTGGTAAGATGGAAGATATGGATAAACTAATCAAAGCAGAGGCAGCCGATTTTAAAATCAGTTAGTTCTTTGATAATTTACGGCAGGAGGATAAATGATGTCAGATAACGAAAAACTCGGTGAAACACGGGAATTTGGCGATATACTGCTTAAAAAACTTGAACAGGTCAAAAAAAATGGGTTAGAAAAGATAAAACAGACCTCACTGCCAGATCAGTTGCAGCTTGTACACGCTAGCCTTTTGGGGCGCAAGGGAGAACTTACGGACATTTTGAAAAGCGTTGGCAAGGCTGCGCCTGAATTGCGGAAAGTTCTTGGACAGGCTTCTAACGAAGTCAAACAAATCCTTTCTGACGCCATTGATTGCAGAAACAGTGAACTTTTAGATGCCTCATCAGCTATTGACGGGGAGCCCGATATCACTCTTCCTGGAATTGCTCCTCAAAGCGGAGGGTTACATCCTGTTACCCAAATGTGTTATGACTTAAATGATGCCTTCCGTTCGCTTGGTTTTGAGATATTTTCTGAACCAGAAATAACAAGTGAATTATATGCATTCGATAACCTTAACTTTGCTCCTGAGCACCCCGCCCGCGAAAGTATGGATACCTACTGGCTTAAGGGGCATGAGAACGGACATGGTGCAGACCGTCTGTGTATGAGACCTCACCTTACAGGAGCAAGCGTTCGCTACCTGCAAAAACATGGTGCGCCAGCGCGTTTTGTCTATCCTGGAAGAGTATATCGCAATGAAACAACGGATGCACGCCATGAAAGAGCCTTTTTTCAGTATGAGGCGTTGATCGTTGACAAAGATTTTTCTTTCGCGTCCGGAAAGATATTGGTCAAAACAATATTGGACAAAGTATTTGGACGTGATGTGGAAGTCAGAATGAGAGTTGGTTTTTTCCCGTTTGTCGAACCAGGGTTTGAGATAGACATGCGTTGTCTGGTATGTGGTGGCAAAGGATGCAAAGTATGTAAGCATGTCGGATGGATCGAAGTTATGCCTGGAGGTACCCCACACCCTAATGTACTTAAAGCCGCAGGTTTAGACCCATCTGTCTGGTCTGGATTTTACATAAACATAGGCCTAGATCGTCTCGTCATGATGCGTTACGGTGTTGATGATGTGCGTCTTTTCCACAGTGCGGATCTGCGGTTCCTAAAGCAGTTCAAATAGGAGATAAATATTATGAAACTTTCATTAAATTGGATAAAGCAATACGTTGACCTACCAAAAGATCTAACTATAGAAAAACTTGCATATGACCTGACAATGTGCACTGTCGAAGTTGAAGACGCTGTAAATCTTGGAGAAACTTTCAGCGGCCTTGTTATTGGTAAAATCCTTACTATTGAACCTCATCCTAATGCTGATAAGCTTCATGTTTGCACTGTAGATGTCGGTGATATGTCTCCAAGCACAATAGTTTGCGGCGGTGTTAATTTGAAACCCGGCATGTTGACTGTTGTTTCTAAGCCTGGCGCAATGGTTCGCTGGCATGGCGAAGGAGATCCTGTTGAAATTAAACCTGCAAAACTGCGCGGTGTTATGAGTTATGGCATGATATGTGCTTCTGATGAAGTAGGGTTAGGCGACCTTTTTCCAGCATCACAGGAAGCGGAAATAATGGATTTAAGCAAATTTGATGTCATACCTGGTCAGCCAGTTGCGGATGCACTAGGTTTAAATGACTGCATAATTGACATTGATAATAAATCTATGACAAACCGCCCTGATCTTTGGGGACATTATGGCATGGCCAGAGAACTCGCTGCAATCTATGGCTGTAAGCTGAAGCCTATCGAAAAGGTCGATTTGCCTGGTCAAACAGAAAAATTACAGGTCGTAATCGAGAATACAGATTTTTGTCCGCGTTACGCGGGATTAGTCGTAGGTAATATAAATAATGTCCAGTCTCCGTTTGAACTGCGCAGCATGATATGGCGTGTCGGTATGCGGCCGATAAGCCTTCCAGTTGACATAACCAATTACGTCATGCTTGCGACTGGACAGCCAACACATGGATTCGACAGACAGCACGTAAAGGGCGCAATACATGTAAGAGCGGCACACGAAGCAGAAACGCTTGAATTGCTTGACGGTGAAGTGCTGAATTTAACTCCCAATGATCTTGTTATAGCTGATGGAAAAGGCCCAGTCGCGCTGGCTGGCGTTATGGGCGGAAAATTAGATTCAATTCTTCCAGAAACAACAGAGCTTATATTGGAAGTTGCTAATTTTGATGCGTTAAGTATAAGAAGGACATCTAAACGTTTTGATGTTAGAACTGAAGCATCGTCACGTTATGAAAAGGGGATAGATCCACAAAGAGTCGATGATGCTCTTGCAATAGCTATGCAACTGTTTAGAAAATATTTCTCAGATGTAAAGTTTGTGTGTAGTGTAGATAACTATCCTATCCCATTTAAAAACACATGTGTAACTGTCGACCTTAAATGGTTACAGAGACGCCTTGGTAAAGATTTATCGGCAAAGCAGGTCGAAACAACATTAGCTTTGCTCGGCTTTAAAACACAAACGCAAAACAGTGAGTTGATGGTTGAAGCGCCTTCCTGGCGCTCAACAGGCGATATCTCTTTGCCAGATGACATATTGGAAGAAATTGCCCGGCTCATGGGATATGAAAACTTTAATTTTATTCCTCCGGAAATAACTTTGAACAGGGCAATAAACCAGCGTAAGGCTGATGTAGAACGGGCCATGAGGGAGTATCTGGCGTTTCGCTGTGGAATGCAGGAGATATTTACCTATCCATGGATAGATGATACTTATATTGAGGCTGCAGGCGTTGATATGGACGAAATGCTTTCTCTCAGTACTCCGCCAGCCCCCGAAGAAAGTCATTTGCGTTCGTCGCTCATTCCAGGCGTGCTCATGGCTGTCGCGACAAACCTGCGGTACTACGACAGTTTTAAGATATATGAACTTACACAGGTATTTTATGACAGGAACTATCACAGCATAAACAGTGAGATAGAAAAACTTCCTGAAATGCCACGTCACGTGGCCGGAGCATTTGTCGGAAGCGACGCCATAGAATTATTCCGTGAAGTCAAGGGTTCTTTGGAATATATGCATAGAATTGTGCAGATCGAACCACTGACATTTAAACAAGTTACGAAACCAGTATGGTCAGAAGATAAACTTTGGATAAATGTTCTTAGCGGCAGCGATGTAATAGGTTATATAGGTTTGCTCTCACGAAAATCGGCGCGTGCAGCAGGTATTAAACGCAGTTTAGCCGTACTATTTGAACTTGACGTGGAAAAACTTATCCCATTAGCATCGCGCGAAAACAAGTTTGAACATTTGCCACTATACCCTCTCGTCGATTTTGACCTTTCGATAATGTATGATGAAAATGTAAAATGGGAAGATATAAAACAAGTTGCAGAAAAAGTCGATATGGTCAAGAATGTTGTTTTTATTGATGAATATACTGGCTCTCAGATGGAAAAAGGCAAAAAGTCATTGACGTTCCGTACGTGGATCGGTTCCGATAAAGGGACACTGACATCAGAACAGATCAACACAGTGAAGAACCAGATGATGAAGAAAATGAATAAAAAATTTAATGGTGAAGTTCGTGGCGTGTGAAATTTGTTAAAATAGGGATATAGATACTTGACTTACGGAGGCGGTGCAGTTGATAGAGAGCTTTGAAGAACTCGAAAACGCAATAACCGCACTGGAGGACTATATAGTCCAGCTGAAACAGGAAAACGTAGATCTAAAAAAGAAAGAAGCTGTATTTACAAGCACAATTGAAGACAGAGACCGTGAAATACGCCAATTACAACAGGCATTGAAGAACAACTATGTAACAAATGATGCTAGCGTGTCTGCCGAATTTGACAAAAAAATAGAAGGTCTTATTAAGCGTGTGCATTCAATGACAGCTAAAAAAATGACCAATTCAGGTATATAAGATGGATAATATTGAGGATATCAGAGATCTTGGAGAAGGCAAGTATTCTTTTTATATAGGTGTTCATCAATATACATTGACAACACGTATTCCAAAAGATCGTTTTTTACGCATTGTATCGAGGATACAGGAATTGGTCGACTCGTTCCCGCAGCAAATGAGCCAAGACGAACGGATGCTGATGTCATTGATGACAGTTGTCAACCAGATGGATAAATTATCTGGATCAATTTCCAATTTGACTGAAAAAATACATTTGGAGAAAAAATAAGTTGAGTTTTGCAGGAGTTCATATTTTAGATGTATTTTTTATCGTGTTAGGTTGCTATTTTATAATTCGCGGATGCTTCAGAGGTTTTGTCGGCGAGATATTGACTCTTGCTGGTTTTATATGTACTTTTTACATTTCGTTTAAATTTTCAGACAGGCTCGGCAGGCATTTATGGCATACAACGGGTGTTAATAGCTATCTGGCACAGTTGCTTGCCTTTATAATTTTGTGGCTTAGTGTAACTATAATAACTACGCTTCTGCGCAAGACTACAAAAAAAGTAGTTTCGGCAATGAGTTTAGGCAGCGTTGATGCAGTATTAGGACTTTTTTCTGGGTTTATAAAAATTGCTGGAATAGTTTACGTATTCCTTATTATCGGGATTCTGCTTTCCCCGATAGCTAACCCAACATGGATGACAAATAGCGATATACTGCGTTACGCAGGACGTCAATGGCCTTCAGTACGAAAGATGCTAATAGATTACGACATACTGGCTCATGCATCTGAACTTCCAGATGGGACTCTTGAGCAGATCTTGCGACCGTACAGGACTGGCAATGATGGACCTAAAAGCATGATTACAAACTGCAGCAAAAGCAAAGCATGACATATCGGGCTTAGAGTCGGAGTTTACGAAATGTACGCAGAAAAATCTGCATATGACAGTCTTGAAATACATAAGATAATATCAATAATCGCGGATAAATGCCGTAGTAATTTGGGTATTCAGACTGCTTTTGCTATAGAACCTGCTGTTAATTTGACTGATTTGCAAAACAGGCATGAACTTTTCGGAGCAATAGAAAAATATAGAGCCTTTAAAGGTGAGTTGCCATGGGCCAATGATTTAGAACCAGTTTTGCCTTTTATTGCGGATGCTAAACAAACGGGTGTCATGACAGGTCCCGAACTTATGAAAATAAGCAGGATCATGAAATTGTCAATGGAAACTCGCAAACTTTTCACTGATGAAAAAGCTTCTTATCCTGCTTTTAAAACACTTCTTCACGAAATGCACGATTTTTCAGATGAGATAGAAGCACTTTCTGTCATTGATGAAGACGGAAGGTTGTATGACAACGCTTCTGAAAAATTAAAAAGTATTCGCAGCGAAATGAGGGAACTGCGAGACACAATACGCAGAAGAGGCCATGCCGTATTAAATGATGTGTCAATTAGTATGCTGCTACAAGAACGCGTCATGACTCTTCGTAATTACCGTTATGCATTTCTTGTGCGACAGGATGCCCTAAGCAGATTCCCTGGAATAGTGCTTGATCGCTCTGGTTCAGGGAACAGCGTCTACATGGAGCCGCATTCTTTTATAAAGCTAAATAACGAATTCAGCGGCTGCAGAAATAAGGAAAAGAATGAGGAACTTAAGATACTACAAGCCCTGACCGCAAAGGTGACGAGCAGGGAGAAGCATATTGCGGATGCTGAGCAGGTCCTAGGCAAGATAGACCTTTTTTTCGCATTATCTGAAAAAAATAAGCTTGATAAATGGCAAATTCCCCTGCTTACTGAACACACAATGTTCGATTTAAAAAAAGCAAGGCATCCATTGCTATTTGATAGAGCCGTCCCAATAGATATCAAATGCGGCGGTGTTTTCAGGTGCCTTGTTATAACTGGGCCGAACACCGGCGGTAAGACAGTTGCACTTAAAACAGCTGGCGTGTGCCTGATTTTGGGATGGTTAGGATTCCCAATACCAGCTGAAGAAGGCTCTAAAATAGGGAATATTTGCGAATTATTTGCTGATATTGGTGATGAACAGAGCATAGAACAGTCGCTTTCAACTTTTAGCGCTCACATAACACATATCACAAAAATATTAGCGGATATAACAGCCAATTCAGTTGTTCTGCTTGATGAACTTGGCGCAGGAACCGACCCAGACGAGGGAGCTGCGCTAGGCATAGCGTTATTAGACTGGCTGTGTAAAAAACATGCTTTAGTCCTTGCTACTACACATCATAATCCAATAAAACATTTTGCAATGTCAACGGCTGGGATAGAAACAGCGAGTGTTGAGTTTAACGCTTCGACACTTTCACCAACGTATAAAGTGCTAATCGGCGTTCCTGGCCGCAGCAATGCACTGTTAATAGCATCAAAGCTTGGCATGCCTGATGAAATAATCAAAATAGCTGAAAATGCAATTACCGGCAAAACTGTTTCAATGGAATCCCTTATAGGTGAACTTCATGAAAAACGTGCTGCATTGGAAAAAGAAAGCATCTGTGCAGAAAATGAACGTAAGAAACTTGAAGAAATTAAAAATGATTATGAAATCAGACTAAGAGCTATCAAGGAAAAACACGATAAGCTAATAGCTGAGGCAGATAAGAAAGCTGTCAACATAGTACGAAATGCTGAAGTATCTGCCCGCGCATTGATAAAAAACATGGAGGCTGCAGATGCAGAGCCGACTGCACGAAGAGAGCTTGAAAAGAAACGCCGCCATTTTATGAAAATTGAAAAGTCTGCAGTGCGCCGTGAAGAAAAAAACGAGGAACAAAAATCAGTTGTCTCAGCGAAAATTACACTTGAAGACGGCGACACCGTACAACTCATCGGTACTAACAAAACTGCCACTGTTTTAGAAAATCGCGGTTCCAAAGCATTGTTAATTGCAGGAGCTGCTCAAATAGAAGTACCTCTTTCAAAATTGTGTTTTGTAAAAAAGAAAGATAAAAAGAAAAGCCACAATAATGTACAGATAAAAGTTTCTCGCCCCGTAGGTGTCCCTAGTTCAATAATGATAAGACATATGACAGTCGATGAAGCTATCCCGTTAGTAGAACAATACTTGGATCGTGCCTATCGTGCGGGATATGAATCAGTGACTGTTATTCACGGCAGAGGAGAAGGAATATTACGCAGAGAAGTTCAGAAACTGTGCAAGCACATTCCATATGTTGCAGAACACAACCTTGGCGGTCCGCATGAAGGCGGCTACGGGGTAACAGTAGTTAAGTTTACAAAGTGAATGATTTTAACGCACAGGCGCTGAATATTTCTGAAATCCTGGTTTACTAAACTGGTTATAGTTGGTTCTTTAATATCTTTTCTGCTATCACATCTGCAAGTTTTTTATGCCCATTTTCATCCAAGTGTAGCATATCTTCACCGCTTGGCTTAACAAACTTAGAAGCATCCATAAACATAGAACCCGTTCTACTTGCAACTTCTTTATACTTATCAGCAAGCTTACGACAGACAGCTTCGGAACGTTCATTAAACTCTGATGACCACTTTTGCCAGCTGAGGTAAGGCGGAGATATTATAAGTATTTGGGGAGAACAGTCCTGACACGCGCCTTTTGCGGTCTCAACCACCTGTTGCATACCTTCAGCAATATCATCCTCATCAGCATTGAATTCAAATTTGCAGTCATTTGAACCCAGCATGAAAATTATTATATCCAAAGGTGCATGAGTGCGTACGCACGGAGCTATATAGTCTATTGCCCTTCTGCCCGGAATAGTGTCTTCAAAAATAGTAGTTCTGCCGTTCAATCCTTCTTCAATAACATAGTAGCCGTTCCCTAAATTTTTTTGTAATCTGCCAGTCCAACGGATATTGAATGGATAACGTCCTTTGCCGCCAGGAATATATCCATGTGTATTCGAATCTCCAAAACATAGAATGTTTTTCAAAGTATTTATCCCTTCGATGAATGTCGATGCTTTTTATGGTTGTCTAGTTTATGCTAATTCGAAAAAAATGCAAATAATATTGGTCTTGCCTGTAAGAACGTACTGTTACACTTCTGTAACGTTTGTTGAACGCATCGTTTACCTGCAGACGCTATACTGCCTGTCAGAACAAATCGAATGGAGGAAAGATAAGATGAAAAAAATTCTGGCGTTTGCGGCGTTTGTGGCGGTTATGTTAACAGCAGTTTCAGCAATGGCTGCTCCTATTGTAATGGACGGATCGACTACAGTTTTACCTTTTGGACAGGCTGCTGCAGAACAGTATATGAAGCTGCATCGGGAAGTGAAGTTTTCAGTATCAGGGACTGGAACAGGGAATGGATTCAAGTCACTAGCAGATGGCAGCGCAAAAATTGCCAATGCCTCAAGATTTATAAAAGAATCTGAGCTTGAAACATGTATAAAGAAAAAAGTTTATCCGGTCCCGTTTGCTGTTGCTTATGACTGTATAGTTCCCGTTGTTCATCCTTCAAATATAGTCAAAAATCTAACTAGAGAACAACTTAAGGGCATATTCTCAGGGAAAATAACTAATTGGAAGGCAGTCGGAGGTCCCAATTCGCCGATTGTGGTAGTTGGACGTGATACCAGTTCAGGCACTTATGGAACATGGCAGGATATGATTATGGATAAAGGCGGTAAAACACGCGTGACACCAAGGGCACAGGTCACTGCGTCAAGCGGAGCATTGATGACTGCCATTGCCCAGAATAGGAACGCTATCGGGTATGATGGAATGGGGTACGTAAATAAATCTGTCAAAGCTATTAATGTTGATGGAATCAAAGCTTCGGCTGCCAATGCACGCAGTGGAAAATATCCGCTTGCCCGTTATCTGTATATGTTTACAAATGGGTGGCCTGAAGGGCATATCCTTGATTTTATTAAATTTATGCAGGGTGAAGTAGGACAAAGAATCGTAAGCAGTACTGGGTTTGTTTCGTTAAGGGACATAAGATAGCTTTAAACTCATGTCTGTGTGCTTTGCTTTAGAGAAGGAAGTGAAAACCATATGAAACTAAATAAAATCGGTCATTTAAAAGGTTCCTTTGAGAGTAATGGCGATAATGTGATGCAGCATACTGTCTTTGCCGTATCCTTGACCGGAATATTACTTATGGTTTTTCTCCTTCTCTTTTTGTTTGCGAACGGGTTGCCGGTCTTAAAGGATATGTCAATTAAACGCATCATTTTTGGCGTTGATTGGTACCCAATGGAGGAGCCGCCAGCATTAGGAATGCTGCCGCTGATAGTAGCGACTCTTGCTGTGACACTAATGTCAAGTATCATTGCGCTGCCTGTGGCTATTGCCCTTGCTGTTTTCACATCAGAGGTGGCGCCTAAAAAGACAAGAGAATTCTTCAAAGTATTGCTTGAACTTCTTGGGTTTGTACCTTCCATTGTGCTAGGTTTTATCGGTATGATGCTTCTAGCGCCTTACATGCAGGATGTTTTTGGCGTGGCTTCCGGACTTAATCTGCTCACATCGTCGATTATATTGGGTTTCTTAATAATACCCACTGTTGCGTCGCTGTCTGAAGAAGCCCTGTCATCAGTTTCTCATGAACTGCGCGAGGCATCCTTCGCTTTGGGCGCGACAAGGTGGGAAACTATCAGAAAGGTTGTTGTCCCGTTCGCATTGCCTGGAATAAGCGCTGCAGTCCTGCTGGGTGTCATGCGGGCGTTAGGGGAAACGATGGTAGTTTTGATGGTCTCTGGTGGCGCCGCTATAGTTCCACATTCTCTGACAGATCCAGTGCGTCCATTAACTTCAACGATAGCAGCAGAAATGGGTGAGACCCCAGTGGGAAGCGTTCATTACCATGCCCTGTTCTTTGCTGGATTGATTTTACTAATAATGACGCTAGCTATTAACTTAATATCTTATTGGATTGAAAGGAGGCGTGTTAATTGACCCGAACTGTGACACGCAAAATATCCGACAGAGTAATGACGCTGATTTTTTGCAGCTCAGGATTATTCCTTACAGCCGTATTAATATTAATAGGTGCATTTCTCTGGTGTGAAGGATCTCCAGCACTTTCATTGGACTTCCTTACTGATGCACCGAAAGACGGAATGACAGCAGGGGGAATATATACGCCGCTCATGGGTACTATACAGCTTTTATTTGTGGCTATGTTTTTTACACTGCCTATCGGGATAATTACAGGCCTGTACTTCGCAGAATATTCAAAAGATAATTTTTTGACAAAGGTTCTGCGTGTTTCCGTACGCTCATTGGCCGGAGTGCCCTCGGTAATTTTCGGTTTGTTCGGCTTGTCGATGTTTGTTATTTTTATGCACTTTGGTTCTTGTCTTCTTTCCGCAGGCCTTACGTTGGCATGTCTCTCCCTGCCTCTAATAGTAACTGTTTCGGAACAGGCATTTCTAGCAGTTCCACAGGATTATCGCGATGCCTCTTATGCACTTGGCGCAACAAAATGTCAGACAATTTTCAAGGTCGTTCTTCCGTCTGCTGCATCGACAATAATCACAGGGACTATTCTTGCAATAGGACGTGTCGCAGGTGAAACAGCGCCCATTATGTTCACTGGCGCGGCATACTATGCCCCGGAAGTTGCAAGGAGTTTGTTCAGTCAGGTAATGGCGTTGCCATATCATATTTATGTCCTTGCGACGTCATCTACTGATTTGGAAGCGACCAGACCTATCCAATATGGTGCAATACTTGTCCTTATATTTTTAGTTTTAGGAACCAGTGCAATAGGCGTGATTGCTAGGTTAAAGCTTGCCGCAAGGGAGGGAAAATAATATGCCGGAAAATATAACTGCTGATGTACTGATAGACACAGCTGATTTAAACCTTTTTTACGGCAAAAGACATACACTTCATGGAATAACATTTGCAATGTCACGCAATACTGTTACAGCTTTGATTGGTCCATCGGGATGTGGCAAGAGCACATATTTACGCTGTTTGAACAGAATGAATGATTTCATCCCTTCTGTGAGCATAACAGGCCACATTGAAATAAACGGTGAAAATATACTGGCTCCTGAAACAGACGTAATTGCATTGAGGCGCAAAGTAGGAATGGTATTTCAAAAACCCAACCCCTTCCCGATGTCTATATATGAGAATGTCGCTTATGGTCCCAGACTCAACGGCATCAACAAACACGGCGATTTAGATGAAATAGTAGAAAACAGTCTGAAGGGGGCAGCCATTTGGGACGAAGTTAAAGATAAACTTGACAGTTCAGGAACCGGGCTTTCAGGCGGTCAACAGCAGCGCCTTTGCATAGCTCGCGCTATTGCTACACAGCCGTCAGTCCTGTTGATGGATGAGCCTACTAGTGCCCTGGATCCCATGGCAACTGCAAGGGTGGAAGAACTCATACGTGAACTTAAAGACAAATATACGGTAGTCATAGTTACACACAATATGCAGCAGGCCGCTCGCGTTTCTGATAACACAGCCTTTTTCCTGCTTGGTGAACTCATAGAATATAATAAAACATCAAGAATGTTTACCGCTCCAACAGATCACAGAACGATAGATTATATTTCAGGAAGGTTCGGTTAAGGAGGAATACCAATGGAGACTATAAACACAAGAAAAAACATCGAAGCTGATCTTGCTGATTTAAAACGCAAAATATATAGGATGGGGCACATGTCCGGTAACTCTTTGGAAAAAGCCATCTATGCCCTTAAATACAGAAATACTGAAGTAGCAAGAGAGCTCATAAATGCTGACGATTTGATAGACGACCTTGAAGAAGATATAGATAACAGCTGTATGGAATTCACTGCTAGGTATCAGCCTCTAGGCGAAGATCTTAGAATAGTCACTTCTATAATGCACATAGCGGTTGACCTTGAACGTGTGGGTGATTATGGAGTAAACATAGCAAAAGTGGCAATAAGGACTGCTGACAAAGAACCTCTTAAACCGCTCATAGATATTCCAAGAATGGTAGTCAGGATAAATGACATGATTAATATGTCATTGACTGCAATAGATACAAATTCTCCACAAACAGCAATTCGCGTATTTCAGATGGATGACGAAGTCGATGATCTTGAAATTCAGATAATGCGCGAACTTTTCTGTCTCATAGTAGAAAAACCGGAACGTCTTGAACAGTCGTTTGGCCTAATGAATGTGTCAAGGGCCCTTGAACGTGCTGGTGACCATATGACTAATGTGGCGGAGCGAATAATATATATGTACACTGGTAAGATAGCAAAGGCATCGCAGTATCGCAGAAAAATATAAAGCAGGTGAGAAACATGGCAGAGAAAATACTTATCGTTGATGACGAACCTGGTATAACAGAGCTTGTTGGTAGAGCTCTTAGGCAGAATGGCTACAGGACTATATGTGCGGCCGATGGCGATGAAGCTCTTGACTTGATTTTCGAAGAATTACCTGACATGGTGATACTCGACCTGATGCTACCTAAAATGGACGGATGGGAAGTCTGCAGAAGGGTAAAAAGCTATGCAAGAACGAAAAAAATACCAATATTAATGCTGACAGCTAGAAATTCGGCAGAGGATGTTGTTCAAGGGCTCGATTTAGGGGCAGATGATTATATGCGAAAGCCATTCCCACTAGCTGAGTTGCTTGCGCGTATCCGTGTGCTTCTTAGAAGAAACGAAACTGAATGCGGCAGTAAGTTTGTCGATGGTGATTTAATAGTTGATTTCGAAAATAAAGAAGCATCTCTGAGAGGAAAAATATTAGACCTTAGTCCAACAGAGTTTGACATTCTATCGCTGCTTGCAAAAAGGATTGGTCATGTCGTATCACGCGACGAACTGCTAAAAAAGATTTGGGGAGTAAACAGCGGAGATACACGTACGATTGATGTCCATATTTCGAGGCTTAGAAAAAAAATGGGCGATGGCTCTATGCCTGCATTAACTACCAAAACATTACGTGGGCGCGGTTACAAGCTGGCATGGGAGGATAATGAAGAATGTCTAAAACAATAACTCTAAGAAAAAAAATAATGTTTTTGCTTACCATTGCTGTGCTAGCTGTTGCATTTGCGGCATGGGGGCTCAGTTACAGATCTGAACGCCAAAAACTGATTGACACAAATAGTTCAATGCTTTTGCGTTATCTTAATGTGTTTGCTGAAGCTGGGAACAGGCATGGCGTCGATGGCATCAATGAGATTGCTCCGTTATGGCAGGAAGTGTATCCAGAAGGTCGAATAACATTAGTGGATTCCAACGGGAAGGTGTTGATAGACACGCAAGCCGCACCTTTATCATTGGATAATCACTATAAACGTCCCGAAGTGATTTCTGCGTTCACAAACGGCGAAGGCTCTGAGCTGCGTTACAGTAAGACATTAAAAGCATGGCAGAACTATATGGCCAAACGCATCTCAGTAACAGTAAATAAAAGAAAACAAGTAATGGTATTGCGCCTCTCCTATCCGGTTGCAAAACTCAACGGTCTAGCGGTTGCTATGGGAAAGTCCATTGCTTTATATTTTTTAATTATTCTTTTGATAGTGTGGGTGACTGCTTATTGGATGCTTAGGCAGATAATGACGCCATTGCATTACTTGAGCAATGCAGCAGCTGCAATTTCTGCTGGCAAACAGGCGCGTTTCCCTATAACAGAGGATCCTGAAATACAAAATCTTTCAAATACGCTTAATATTATGTACGATTCGTTACAGAACAGTATAAAAGAGGCGCAGCAACGCAGAGAAGAGATTGCGCTGTTAGTAAGCGCTTTGCCAACAGGAATAATTCTGATAGACAGTGACAGAAAACTAAGGTTTATGAACAAAGTTGCAGCTTTTATGTGTGGGAAAAAAGAAACTTCACAGCGAGGCACATCTGTTGAGGTCTTGCTCCCTGCAGACGATATGTGCAGAATGCTTGATGAAGCAGACACAAAAAAAATCGTTGAAGTGCCATTCAATGGCGGAATGAAGTTAGAGATAAGCACAACAACGTTGACGCGAGGCAGACTTATCTCGATGCAGGACCTTACTGAAAAAATCAAGCTTGATGAGGCACGTCGAGATTTCTTCATAGACGTAGGACACGAATTTCAGACCCCGCTTACTGTAATACGCACAGGACTTGATTTGCTTAAGTCAAACAAAAACATAGCTGACACAGAGGATGTGCCAGTTATAGACAGCATGATACACCAGCAGGAGAGGATAAGCGGTCTTGTCGATGACATGCTGCTCCTGGTAAGGCTGGATATTGATCCACTTATGGCCGATCTGGAAGAAGTAGACCTGCGTGAACTTAGCTATGAAGTGCTTGACGAAGTTAAAGCTTTATCTCAAAGCAAATATGTATCGATAGATGTATCAATGCCAGAAGAAGCTGTTTATATTTGTGGCGGGTATAACGATTTGCGCAGGGCAATCTTCAACCTCTTGGAAAATGGGGTTAAATACGTATCTTCATTTCATAAAACAGACAAGGGACTCCTTAGGTATGCAATATATGATAAAAAAGATCATTTGGAACTGGCGTTTGATGACAATGGACCTGGAATTGCAGAAGAAGACAAAGAAATAATATTTGATCGGTTCCGAAGAGGTGATCCTCACCGTGCCAGGAGTATCAATGCAGTTGGTGGGTATGGCCTTGGATTGTCGATAGCGCGAAGAATAGCAGAACGGCATGGCGGAAGCCTGAATGTTGCAGAGCCTAAATTGGGCGGTGCATCATTTGTGATGATAATTCCTAAACTGCAGAAGGGACAGTGATTGCCATGATACGAAATATGGATATGCTGCGAATTATGTGCGAGTTTGCTGTCGTAATGTTCATATTGCCTTTGTGCATAATTATGAAGATCAGATGGTTCGATGCATTGAGGAACAAAGGACAGCGCAGCGGGATGACGCTGACAAAAGAATCATTTTTATATGCAGCTGTATTTTCAATGTTCATATTGTGCATGGTAATGTTTCTTTTGCAAATAAACAGGTAATTAAAACTCCCTGGAAATATTCCAGGGAGTGATTTTTTGGCGGAGAGGCAGGGATTTGAACCCTGGTAGCAGTTTGACCCGCTAACTCACTTTCCAGGCGAGCGCCTTCGACCACTCAGCCACCTCTCCTTAAGCATCGAAAGTATGTTTTTTGCAAGCCGAACTGAAAACGGATTATAACTTATGAATTGTGCCATGTCAAAATAAAGTACATTGCAGATGTTTATCGCACTGTGTCGAGATTGACGATGTTTGAGCCTTCATTTATAATCTTTAGCCGTCAGCACATAATTCGTGCTGTCTTTTCTTTTAGGTGGAGGGGTGGCCGAGCGGCCGAAGGCGGGCGACTCGAAATCGTCTTGGCGGTGCTGAGCTGTCACGTGGGTTCAAATCCCACCCTCTCCGCCATTTTTTCAGGCTTGATCCTTAACGCATATGCTAAACTCGCTTATTCTTTCAATTAAGCGGCGCAGACAAATCACATTATGATTTATAAAGATGTTGGTATCTGAACCCCTATTTTTATATCTCGCTATGCGATTATGCACAAAGTATGCAAAGAAAAATATATTTGCAAAGGTGTATTTTTAATTCTGCGTATTAATTTTTTCTTTTCGGCGGTTTGAAAAGAAATCTTGAAGGAGTTTTGCGCATTTTTCTTTTAGAACGCCTGGAACGATTTCACATCTATGATACATTCTGGGATCAGATAGAATATTATATAAAGAGCCTGCAGCTCCAGCCTTAGGATCATAGGTTCCGAAAACTACTTTCCTCATTCGGCATTGAACAATAGCTCCAGCGCACATTACGCATGGCTCAAGTGTGACATACAGTGCACATTCATCAAAACGCCAATTGTGAAGCTGTTGCGATGCCTGTTGCATTGACACAAGTTCCGCGTGACAAAATGGGGACATATCAATATTTCGGCGGTTATAACCACGCCCGATTATCACATCGTTTTTTACAATGACGGCGCCTATAGGAATTTCGCCGATATCGTATGCTTTTTCTGCTTCTTTGATTGCCTGGGCCATCCAGTCGGAGTCCTTCATTTCCTAGTAACCTCCATTATATTGTGATATACTTCCAAATGTTCGCGAGCCGTGTGCCTGTAGCTCAGCTGGATAGAGCGTCAGCCTCCGGAGCTGAAGGGCTGGGGTTCGAATCCCCACAGGCACGCCATTTTTTGTTTATGTTATTATATATGCAGAACATAAGTATTCTTTGCAGGAATTCCAGCCCCATGCGGCGGAAGCCTGTAAATCCTGTCAGGTCCGGAAGGAAGCAGCAGTAAGCAGTGTCTTGCGGGTGCCATGGGAACTCTGGAATTCCTGCAAAGAATACTTTGACAAGAAGGTACGGCAGGTGAACGATAAATACGGTGACTATGCAGGTTTTTTACCTTCAAAGATTGTGCCGCAAAACGGCTATAAGTATATATTGTCTCCTGCCTATGTTTTTCCATCTCAAATTTTTGAACAAAGAACAATAAGCCCCTCAAAATATTTTAGACGGGTTATTATTGTTGATGCCTGTAGCGGAACTACAGAGCTAACAGAATATGTTTTCATCCCTGTCGGTGAAAACATTCTTGGAAAGACTAACCCAATAAAACTTAAACGCAAAATATCAGTTGCAACGGCTGTATCGCTGGCACAGTATGGTACCTTACCATACGAGAATAGATATTTTGGACGAATGCTGAAAAAATGGATGATATTTGTATCGGCAGAGGATATGAAACTTATGTGGCGTATATTTATCATAAGAAACAATAGTTTTATTGATGCGTTTACAGGAAGATCGGTTCGAATGTCCCAAAGTTCTTTTGTAGCTTCGAGATTATAGCGCCAGCAATACAAAGCTCCTTAAATATAGATTGCAAAAAAATATCAAAGAGTGTTATACTACAGTGCGTTGCATCACACACGGAAGTAGACTGTAAAATTGTTGCCGTAATGGTTATTTTGCAGGATGAAACTTTCGGAGGAAAAAACAGGAGGGGTACATATGGGAGTAGTTAGCATGAAACAGCTGCTTGAGTGTGGCGTCCATTTTGGGCACCAGACTAGGCGGTGGAATCCGAAGATGAAGCCTTTCATCTTCACAGAGCGTAATGGTATTTACATCATTGACCTTCAAAAAACAGTCAAAGGTCTGGAAAAAGCTTATGATTTTGTGCGTGAAGTTTCAAAATCCGGCGGAAGCATCCTTTTCGTAGGTACAAAACGTCAGGCACAGGATCCAATCCGCGATGGGGCACTTAAGGCTGGACAGTATTACATCAATCAGCGCTGGCTTGGCGGCCTTCTTACCAATTTTGCAACAATACGTCGCAGAGTGCAGCGTATGACCGAACTTCAGACAATGGAAGAAGACGGTTCGATCAACAAATATCCCAAAAAAGAAATAATGCAAATGCGCAAGGTGCGCGATAAGCTAGAAAAATATCTTTCTGGCATCAAAGAAATGAAAGATATGCCAGATGCACTTTTTGTCATTGACCCACATCGTGAAACTATTGCAGTTGATGAAGCTCGCAAGCTTGGTATTCCAGTTATAGCGATTATAGATACGAACTGTGATCCGGATCTTATCGACTATCCTATCCCGGGAAATGATGATGCAATTCGCGCAATCGAACTTATCGTCGGTTTGATGGCGGATGCATTTATTGAAGGACATCAGGGGCAGGATTCAAAAGCTAGTGATGCATCGGTAGGCAATGAAGATGAATCAGTTGCTGAACATCCTGAGATGCCGGAACACCTTGAAGTGGTAGATGAAGAAGCTGATAAGGCAGCCGCAAAGGCTCTAGAAGAGCAAAAAGGCTGGAAGGAGGAGAACTAATCATGGCTGATATTACAGCATCGATGGTTGCTGAACTTCGTACAGCTACTGGCGCGGGGATGATGGATTGTAAAAAAGCACTTGTCGAGTGCAGCGGTGATATGCAGAAAGCCGTAGATTACCTCCGTGAAAAGGGCATAGCCAAGGCAGCTAAGAAAGCAGAACGCACAGCCTCCCAAGGCAGAATGTTTAGCTACATTCATAGCAACGCTAAACTTGGTGTCCTTCTTGAGCTTGATTGCGAGACAGACTTTGTCGCAAATACAGACGAATTCATGACCTTGGGACATGAAATAGCCATGCAGATTGCAGCGGCAAATCCTACGTACATTAAACCTGAGGATGTCCCTGCTGATGTCATTGAACATGAGACCGAAGTTATAAAAGCTCAGGCACGTGAAGAGAAAAAACCAGAAAAAATGCTCGATAAGATTGCCGAAGGCCGAATTCAGAAATTCTATGAGGACAACTGCCTTCTTAATCAGAAATACATTCGTGATCCAAATGTTGTGATCAAGGATATGATAATTGAGAACATAGCAAAAATGGGTGAAAATATTCAGATTCGTCGTTTTGCACGTTTTGCTATCGAAGCCTAGAAAATAATACTGTTAAAAGCGAGGGATTTGTTCCCTCGCTTTTTTTCTAACCAAAACTGTATACAAAAGGGCGGTGGCATTTTGACTAAAAAATATAACAGGATACTGCTCAAACTTTCAGGTGAAATTCTTGCTGGAGATCAGCATTTCGGATTGGACTATGATGCTATAAAAAACATATGTGAACAGATAGTTGAAGTAGCTAATGAAGGCGTTGCAATTGCTATGGTAGTAGGCGGAGGCAATATAATTCGTGGTGCGCAGACTGTCAGTATAGAGCGTGCGCAGGCTGATTATATGGGAATGCTGGGTACTGTCATTAATGCACTTGCCCTTCAGGATGCACTTGAAAGGCTGGGGCAGCCAACGAGGGTCCAATCAGCTATAGAGATGCGTCAAGTTGCAGAAACTGTTATAAGACGCAGAGCTATACGCCACCTTGAAAAAGGACGCATTGTAATATTTGCAGCCGGGATCGGTTCGCCGTACTTTTCGACAGACACAACAGCTGCTTTAAGAGCCTCAGAAATTGGCGCTGATTGCGTAATAAAGGCCACAAAAGTTGATGGTATATATGACAAGGATCCTGCAAAATTTCAGGATGCGAAACGCCTGCAGAAACTTACTTACGCTGATGCCCTTAATATGAGGCTTCAGGTTATGGATGCAGCGGCATTTTCTCTCTGTCAAGATAATAAAATTCCTATCGTAGTTTTCGATATGTTGAAAAAAGGCAATTTGCATAGGCTTATAATTGATAACGAAGACATTGGCTCAGTAGTAAGCAGTCAAGCTTAGACTGCCAATCCAAAAAGGAGTGATCTGCATGCCTCAGAATGTAGTCAAAGAGCTGAAGTTGCACAGTGAAAAAACGCTGGAGTTCCTTAAAGGGACATTGCAGGGCATACGTACTGGTAGGGCTCACCCTGCGCTTGTGGCTGACATCAAAGTTGATTACTTTGGTACACCAACACCTATCAAGAATATGGGTAATATAAATGTACCTGAAGCCAGACAAATAGTTATAACTCCATGGGATAAGACTGCGATCAAAGCCATCGAGAAAGCTATTCAGGTTTCGCCGCTTGGAATTAATCCACAAAACGACGGAGAGTCGATCCGTCTAAACATGCCGGAACTGACACAAGAACGCCGTGTTGAGCTGTCGAAAATCGTTAATAAAACAGCGGAAGATGCTCGTATCGCTATAAGGAATCTTCGCCGCGATGCAATAGAAACTTTCAAGAAGATGCAAAAAGACAGTAAACTTACTGAGGATGACTTGAAAAAATACCAGAAAGAAGCTCAGGATCAGACAGATGCATTTATAAAAAAAGTAGATGCAATAATAGCTGAGAAAGAAAAAGAAATACTAGAACACTAACATCTAACAAATTTGTAATATTTAAGCAGCCCGTTGTTGTTTCAACGGGCTGCTTATTGCATGTAATTTAAAACATAAACACAAATTTATATTATTATAATGATGTGTTGGTAAAAGTAGTAAGTGATACCTTATAGTATCTTATAGGTGCAGGAAAATGGATGAAAAAGATTTTTTGAACAAAATCATGAATATTAACGGCAGTGCTTATATTGTTGGTGGCTGGGTAAGGGATATAATAATGCAACGCCAGCACAACGACAAGGATTATACGATTTGTGGCGTGTCTGAAAATGATTTCTTATCACTCTTTCCAGATGCCTTAAAAGTAGGACGTTCATTCCCGGTTTTTTTATTAAATATTGACGGCAGGAACTGTGAGGTCGCTTTAGCTAGAACAGAGAAAAAATCCGGGACCGGCTATCGAGGTTTTACAGTCAACACAGATACAACTGTCTGCATCGAAGAAGATTTATTCCGTAGAGATACGACAATGAACAGTATGGCATATTCATTGTCTTCCAATGAAATAATTGACCCTTACGGTGGTAAGTCAGATATTGCCAACAAGATAATACGGGCAACATCGGAGCACTTTTCAGAAGATCCTGTACGAGCATTGCGCGCTGCAAGACAAGCGGCGCAGTTTGATTTTACAATTGAACCAGAGACATATAAGCTGATGGCTAAATGCGGCAGAGAACTGTGTATGGAACCAACTGAAAGAATTTTTAATGAACTTAACAAAGCAATTCGTTCTCAGAAACCGTCTATATTTTTCCGTGATTTAAGTAAAGCACATCTGCTGCAAATAGTTTTTCCGAACCTGTATAAACTGATAGGCTGTAAACAGCTGCAAGTATGTCATCCAGAAGGTGATGCGTTTGAGCATACTATGATGGTCCTAGACACTGTTGCAGCTGTTAACATACGGCCTGAGGTGCGCTTCGCTGCGTTGATGCATGACATAGGTAAGGGGGAGACACCCAACGACATCCTGCCACATCATTACGGCCATGAAACTAGAGGGATAGTAGTGTTGCAAGAGATGAACAAACGATTTATGTTCCCTCATAGATGGTGCGAATGTGCAGAGTTTGCAATTAGAGAACATATGCGTCCGTCAAAGATGACACAGCCAGGTAAGGTCGTTGACCTTCTAGTGTCTCTTGGCAAACATCCCATAGGAGTCGATGGTTTTGCTGCGATTATTGCAGCTGACAATAATGGCTTGCAGGCTGATTGCATTAAAAATTATGAAGTCTACATGAAGGCTATTAAAGAGGCGGCCCAAACAGATATTCCCCAAGAACTAAAAGGGCATGAAATCAAGGATTGGCTGCTTCAGAGAGAGATAAATGCATTTATTGAAGCCAGAAAAAATATTATAAGCCGAAGTTAATAAATACAGCCGGCCTGAATCCAGACCGGCTGCTTGCAAATCAAAGGTTTGTAAGAAAATCTTTTAAACGTTTCATGCCTTCTTTTATGTTATCCATTGATGATGCATAAGATATCCTGATAAAACCAGGAGCGAAGAAGGCTGTGCCTGGAACTGCAGCGATGAATTTTTCTTCAAGAAGTTTCTTGCAAAATTCAACATCATCGGGTATCGGGCAATCGCGGATATCGGCAAAAGCATAGAAAGCACCATCAGGCTCTACTATCTTAAGATATGGCATTTCGCGTATAAGTTTGATAATTACCTCTCTGCGTTCAGCAAAAGCTTGGCGCATTTTTTCCACGTCTGCCTCTGCTCCTTTAAGCGCTCCCAGTGCCGCCCACTGCGCTATGGAGCATGCGTTGGAAGTGAGGTGCCCCTGAAGAGAATTTATCTTAGAAATTACTTCCTTGGGGGCAAGAGCCCAGCCTACGCGCCATCCTGTCATGGCGTAAGCTTTGCTAGCGCCGTTAATAAGGATTGTCTGTTCTTTTAATTCTGGTGCGACATTTAGAATATTGACATGCTTTGCACCGTATGAAAGGCGTTCATAGATTTCATCAAAAATTATCCAAAGATTATGTGCGCTTGCTATTTCTGCGATCATCTTTTGCGTTTCTTCCGGAAGCATAGAGCCTGTTGGGTTATTGGGAGAGTTTATTATGATACCGGCAGTTTTATCAGTTATAACCTTTTCAATATTTTCTTTTGATGGAATAAATTTGGTGCTTATAGTATCTACAAGAACTTCTTTACCGCCGGCGAGATGGATTTGCTCTACATAGCTAACCCAGGCTGGTGCAAAAAGTATAACTTCATCTCCGGGGTCCACAAGGACCTGTAGTGCTTCGTACAAAAGTGGTTTTGCGCCTGGAGCGACTATAACTTCATCAGCAGTATAGTCCAGATCAAAATGGTTCTTGTAATAATTGCATATCTCTTCACGCAAGTCTTTAATACCTGGTGTAAGAGTGTAATGAGATTCTCCGCGTTTTATAGCCTCAATTGCTGCTTGTGAGGCTGCCTCTGGCGATGTAAAATCCGGCTCGCCGACACTAAAAGAGATAACGGGTTTGCCCTCGGCTTTCATTGTCTTGGATTTGCCTGAGATGCTAAGCGTTGCCGATGGGTGTATCTGTAAAATTCTCTTGGATAACTTCATTGTAGTGTATATCCTCCTTTATTGTTGCTTAAGTCTTAACAATTATACAGAAGCGCTGTTTTAAGTCAACGAAAAAGTGCTGTGCTGTTGCATAATTCTATATTTGTTTGCGCTCGGATATGATGCTAAAATAATCACAGTTACTGAAACACATCTGCACGATATTTGAATGGAGGAATTGCCATGGAAGTACGTTTTCTCACACGCAATGTTGAGTTGCCTGACGGTGTTAAGGAATATATGGAGAAGAAACTCGGCAAGATCGAAAAATTCTTTGACAAGATCCTCTACGTACAAGTTGCCCTCAATTTTAAGCGAGGGATGAATGTTGTTGAGATAACCTCCAATGTTAACGGAGTAATCATGAGGGGTGAAGATTATGCTCCTGACCTTCGCAAGGCATTTGACAAGGCACTGAAAAATATCGAGCGTCAGGTAAAAAAGCATAAAGATTACCTAACAAGCAAAGGCAGAATGAAAGTCCAGGATGTTTCTTTTGATATAGATCCTGAAATACTTGGCACAGCCACTTTTGATAAGGAAGAGCCTGAACACGAAATCGTTAAGGTCAAAAAATTTAATGTAGATGTTATGACGCCTGAAGAAGCAACTATGCAAATGGATCTACTAGGCCATAATTTTTTTGTTTTTAAAAATGACTCGACAGGAACTATAAACGTTGTATATCGTAGGGAAGCCGGTGGCTATGGCTTACTTGAACCCAAATAAGGGGGACTTTGCATTACAAAAGGAGCCTAAGGGCTCCTTTTTTCTTGACTTGAAATTAATATAACTGTAATTTATGCAAAATGTCATCCTTTTGCAGACGAGGGAGTAGTAAATGGTACGTAAGATATTAGAGTCTTTGAATCCTAAACAAAAAGAAGCCGTTGAATATTGCGATGGCCCAGAGTTAGTCCTTGCTGGTGCAGGCAGTGGCAAAACACGTGTGCTTACTACAAAAATCGCATATCTTATAGATGAAAAAAACTTTGAACCGTGGCGTATTTTGGCCTTGACGTTCACAAATAAGGCGGCAAAAGAGATGCGTACTCGTGTTGAGCTGTTGCTTGACAGCGAGACCAAAGGCATGGAGATATCGACATTTCATGCATACGGGCTGTGTTTCATGCATCGTTATCGTGACGCTGTTGAAAAACTCGGTTACCCAAAATCATTCGTCATATTCGATCGTAGTGATGCTAAATCCTTAGTTAAGAAACTGTTAAGAGAACTGGATATTGATACAAAAAAACTAGATGTTAGTGAGGCAATTGAACTGATATCGCGTGCAAAAACAGCATCTAACCCTGTTTCGCGCGTGCCGTATATTGACAGCAAATGGCTGGAACTCTACGACAAATATCAAAAACAGTTATCTGTGCAGGGAGCCATGGATTTTGACGACCTTCTTATACTGCCTCTGCATATTCTCGCTACAAATAAACATGTGCGGGATGCTGAACGTGCAAGGATAAAATGGGTGCTGGTAGATGAGTACCAGGATGTCAATACGCCTCAGTATCTTCTTCTGCGCTGCCTTGTTGATGAGAGTAAGAGGATAATGGTGGTGGGCGACCCTGATCAGTCTATTTATGGATGGCGCGGTGCCAATATGTCTATGATCATGAATTTTGAAAAAGATTTTAAAGGAGCAAAAACTGTCGTATTGGAGCAAAATTACCGTTCGACGGGCCAGATACTAGAGGGCGCAAACGGGATAATTCGCAATAATACTGACAGACATCCCAAAAATTTGTGGACAGCGGCTGACAATGGCGATGTAATAAAGATATACAGAGCACGCAATGATTTGGACGAGTCCAAATGGATATGCAAAAAAATAGAACGGCTCTGCGATATGGGATACAGTTACAAAGAAATGGCTGTCCTCTATAGAATAAATGCCTTGAGCCGCGGTATAGAGCAAGCATTGCTTGAAAGATCGATACCGTATCGCGTTATACGCGGGCTTGCGTTTTACGAAAGAATGGAAGTCAAAGATGTCCTTTCTATGATGCGTTTGGCGGTTAACCCGCAGGATTCCCTCTCTCTTGCCCGTATAGCTAACACTCCATCAAGGGGTATTGGTAAAAAAAATATAGAGAATCTTTCTGTATGGCTTGCAAAGCACCTAGGTGCAAGCGCAGAAAACATATGGTTAGAAGCAAGGGGAAATGGTGCGAATCTCAAAGGCAAAGCCGCAGAGGGGGTTAAGCAGCTGGCCTCTAATATGCTGTCTATACTTTCTGTTTCGTCTGATGCTCACGAGGTTGTAAATACGATCCTTTACTCGCAAGGGTATGAAGAATATCTTCATTCAACGCATTCAGACGATTGGGAAGAACGGATTGAAAATATAATGGAAATACTTTCACTTGTTCAGGATGGTGGCGGTATTGAACAGATCCTTACTGAAATACCACTGTTTACTGATGAAGACTCATCTGCAGGATTTGAAGATAGCGTTAATCTTCTTACTCTTCATGCCGCTAAAGGTCTTGAGTTCCCGATAGTTTTTATGATTGGCATGGAAGAAGGCATATTCCCGAGCGCGAGAGCTATCGAAGGAGAGGGAGATTTATCTGAAGAAAGACGCCTCTGTTATGTAGGCATGACAAGGGCTAGAGAACGTCTGTTTATGAGCGGAGCGGCAAGCAGATTGCTTTTTGGAGGCGTACAGCGCAACACAACATCACGCTTTATAGGCGAAATACCTAAAACATGTGCAAAAATAGAAGACGAAACGTTGGAGGTGGACTATCTTGCTGAAGATAGGATTAACAGGCGACGTTGGCGCTGGTAAAAGCACTCTTTGCCAGGTTTGGAAGTCTATGGGTGCAGAAATTATTGACGCAGATACGATTGCGCGGGATATGTGGAAATTGCCTGAGGTACAGAAAAAAGCGGAGAAGAAATGGGGTAAGGGCTTTTTTAATGCAGAATGGAAAGAAGTATGTGCTAAAATTGCTGCAAAAATTTTTTCAAATGAAGATGATTACGACTTTGCTTCGCAGTTGCTTCATGCGGCAACTGCAAAAGAGATAAAAAAACGTCTGAGATCTGAAACAGGATTGGTCATTACAGAAGTGCCGCTTCTCTTTGAGAACGGCGGATATAAATGGTGCGATGGTGTCGTTTATGCAGCTGCTACTCTAAAGAAACGTGCTGAACGCAATAAAAGCCGTGGCTGGAACAGAAAGGAAGTTAAACGCAGGGAAGCTAAATTGATGCCTCGTAAAGAAAAAATAGCGCGCGCAGACTGGGTGTTAAAAAACAATGGAACAATAGAGGAATGGGAAAGCAAAGCGCGTGAGCTTGGAAATGTTTTTATTGGACTGTTGAGGCAAAAACAACAGAAAAAGAATCACTAAATACTTGGTTTTTGAATAATACACAAAACAAACAGGATATTTACATAAATATTGCCATGTATGTTCCTTGCACATTTTTAAAACAGATAGATATATCACTTCGATGGAGGTGAAATTACATTGCTCGAGTTAAATCTGCCTTATATACAAATAGAAAGTAATTTTCCAGATAATATAACTATTTTTATTCTCGGCGGAAGAAGCCCATCACCAAATTGGCTCAAATCACTGAATTTCCAGTCAGAAACATGGGCAATAGACAAAGGTGTGGATTCGTGCATTAGCACAGGAATAATCCCGTCTACACTGGTAGGAGACAAAGACAGCGCGGATAATTCAGCATGGCAATGGGCAGCAGAAACAGGCTGCAAAGTCTTGTCTTTTGACAGTGAGAAAGATCTTACTGATTTTCAGCTGGCATTGGACATCTTCGGCAAAAAATATCACGGAAAGACACATGGCATATTTTTAACCGGATGCTGGGGCGGAAGATTTGACCATTTATGGAGTATTTTAATCACTTTTATTAGCCATACAAATGGATATCAGCCTGTTGCCATGGCAGATGAAAAAGAAGGAATGTTGTTCATGCGCGGCTCTTCTAAGAGTTTGCTAAATTTTAAAAAAAGCCCGCTTGCAATATCGTTGATTCCGTTTACAAAAAAATGCCAAAATGTTTGCATTGATGGAGTTCGCTGGCCATTGGACGGTGCGACACTTGATTATAATGAGCCGTACAGTATAAGCAACCGTCTCTCCGACGATGCCGTCGTATCTGTATCTTTAAGCAATGGTTTATTGGGCATATACTGGGTGTGGCAATAAACAGTTTTTTTGCTAAATACTAAATGCAATGGGCATGTTAAAATACCTGACAGTATTTTTAAAGGGTGTGAAAGTTAATGTTTTCCAGCGGTGCAAATATTTCAGCGCGTATTGCTGAGCTGCTTTTAAGTCTTCCAGCGGTTCTTTGGGCTATAACATTCCACGAGTTTTGCCATGGCTACGCGGCAATGAAACTTGGTGACCCTACAGCAAAGATAGATGGCAGGCTTAGCCTTAACCCTTTCCATCACCTTGATCCGGTTGGAGCGCTTTGCCTGTTATTATTCCGCTTTGGGTGGGCTAAACCTGTGCCTATTAACCCGAGTTATTTTAAGAAGCCTCGCAGAGACTTAGTAATCGTAAGCTTAGCTGGAGTAGCGGGCAATATCCTGACAGCTTTTGTATGTGCGCAGCTTGTCAATTTCTTTCCTGGATTATTCAGAAGCTATGGGGCACAGCAGTTCATACTTATTATGATATACATGAACATTGGCCTTGCAGCTTTTAATCTAATACCAATTCCGCCACTCGATGGCTCGCGCATCCTTTATGTATTACTGCCGTACAAATGGATGAAATATTATTATTGGTTAGAGCGTTACGGCATGTTTATCCTTCTCGGTCTTATGGTTATAAATGTGCTACCTTTACTGATGAGACCATATATGGCGCTTATTCTCAAATTGATAGGTATTGGATTCTAAAAAATGAAATTTTTGCTCACAAATGACGACGGGGTGTTTTCACCAGGAATACACGTGTTAGCCAAAACCTTAGCTGACGCCGGTAATGAAGTGCTTGTCGTTGCTCCTGACAGAGAGCGCAGCGGCTGTGGTCATGCCATGACGATGGACAAGCCTGTTTCCCTAAAAAATGTGGATAACCTATTTATCAAAGGCAATTATCAAGCAAAGGCTTGTGATGCTTTCCCTACAGATTGTGTCATTTTAGCTTATGATGTGTTGAATTTCAGACCTGATTATCTGATTTCAGGAATCAATAACGGGCCAAATGTTGCTGACGATTTTACATACTCAGGGACAGTATGCGCTGCAATGGAGGGAATAATAATTGGCATACCTTCAATTGCGGTTTCACTCGTACCAGGAGCAAATGATGATACCCTCCATAACGATGCCGCTGCTTCTATTACAATGGTCTTGCTTGAATGGCTCACGAATACAGCCAGAATGCCAAGGGGGGTGCTTTATAACGTCAACATTCCCAATCTTCCTCTCTGCGAGCAGAAGGGGTTTAAAATAACTAGGAAAGGCATACGGCGTTACGAAGATAAAGTGACCGTGGTAAAAAAGCCTTATGGCAAAAAATCTTACTGGATTGGTGGCAGAATAGAAGATGATAGAAGATATGGTACTGATGTTTGGGCTTTAAGCAAGGGCTATGTTTCTATTACTCCAGTTCATATGGAAATGACTGATTTCGAAACACTTAATAAATGCAAAAAAGATAATATAAACAATTCGCTCAATAAACTAATAAAAAAGCATCTTAATGCCATGGAATATGAGGTGAGCAAATAAATGACAGAATGTACCTGCCACTCAAAACCAAGCGTAAATGATTATAATTGTATAGTCACAAAATCAGAAAAACTTTCGGCCAAGATTGCATGGCTGAGTGTGAAATGTCCTGTATTGGCACAGACATCACAGCCAGGACAATCTGTGATGATATTCCCTTCAGAGAGCAGTGATCCATTGCTTGCCCGTCCTTTTGCCATAGCAGATGCAGATACTGAAACAGGCGAAATTTCCGTTTGTTACATGGTTTTAGGCAAAGGGACAGATATGATGACAAAACTCAGCCCCGGAGCGCGTGTCAAAGTCAGAGGCTTGATAGGCATCCCATTTCCAAAACTCAAAGGGCGTGTCTATCTGGCGGCAGGCGGGGCAGGAGCTGCTACTTTTTTAAGATACGCTAGTTATTCCAAAAATGATGTCGCAGGATATTACGTTGGCATTCCCGGCGCCGGGTACGAGCATTTTGCTGAAAAACTCAGTACAGTTGCCCCGAGCGCGCATATTTTTACTGATGATGGTTCCTTTGGTGAAGGCAAATCAATGTTTGAAGTGCTTCCAGACAAATTGGGTGATAATGAATATGTTTTTTCCTGCGGCCCTGACGGATTTATTGATGCAATAAAACAAAAATATTCTAAACAGCTTGATAGAGTCTATTTGACATATGACAAACATATGGCCTGTGGCTATGGCGGCTGTATGGGTTGTGTAGTTAAAACAAAACAAGGACTTAAAAGGCTGTGTGTCGACCAGTCGCTTTTTAGATCGAATGAGATGTTGAACAATGGCTGATACTCTTTCAGTGAATATTGGGTCACTTAAGATTGATAGTCCAGTAATCGTAGCTTCCGGAGTTTGGCCTTATAACGAAGATTTTTGGAGTGCAGGCAGACTTGAAGGCATTGGTGCAATATGTACTAAAGCTATCAGCTTTGCACCCCGCTCTGGAAATGAAGGCTGTCGTATCTGGGAAACTCCGTCAGGACTCCTTAACAGTATAGGGTTGCAAAACTGCGGAGTAGACAGTTTTATGCAAAGCTATTCGGAATTGGTCTCTATGTGCCCGGTACCTGTTATTGCTAATGTAGTAATGGAAAGTGAATCAGATACTCGTGAAACCTTAAAACGTCTTAATGGGCTAGAAAACTTAGCAGCAGTTGAGCTAAATGTTTCATGCCCCAATGTTGATGGAGATGGAATGGCGTGGGGAACCGAGGCATGCAGTGCGGCAAAAGCAGTTGCCATAGCCAGAAAAGTTTGGCCTGGCAGACTTTGGGTTAAAATGACTCCGCAGGCAGCAGATGTGCAGGCTGTGGCAAAAGCCATCGAATCAGAAGGGGCAGATGTTTTGGTTTCTGCAAACACATGGCTTGGGATGAGCATGGACATGATGAAGGGCAAACCTGCATTTAGTAGAAGAATCGCAGGGTTGTCCGGTCCTGCCATTTTTCCTTTATCTCTACGGATTGTTTGGGATATTTGTGATGTTGTAAAAATACCTGTAGTAGGATGCGGAGGAGTTTCATCTGCTGATGATTGTGCTGCTATGATACTTGCAGGAGCTTCTGCGGTGGAAGTTGGGACTGCTTTCTTTAAAAATATCGATAGCGGTAAAAGAATATGCAACGAGTTACCTGCTCTTTTAAGAAGATATAATATAAACTCGCTTCAAGATATGAATGGAATGGCCAGGAAATAGTATTACTAATAGACAAAAAAGACTAAATATTATTCATTCAGCGTTTTTTCGTGCCACACATCTTTATAAGATGTATTTTGCAACGCATGGATTATATTGCTTTTGATGTCAGGGGCAGCCTTTCCAAGTTCAGCTAACATGTCTTTTGCTATTTTCCTTTTTGCCCTATTTTCATACGGACAACACGAACTTGTAATTGGAAGTTTTAACCTTTTTGCCTCAAGTGAAATTTTGTTTTCCTCGATATATATAAATGGACGTATGACACGTACCCCAGTGTGTGTCATCAACATGTGTGGGTGATAACATTTGAAACGCCCTCCGTAAAAGAGATTCAAAAGAACGGTTTCGACAGTGTCATCTTTATGGTGGCCAAGTGCTATCACGTTGCAGTCCATTTCTTTGGCCTTGCTTGCCATTATTCCACGGCGCATATTTGCACAAAAACTGCATGGTGAACGCTCCGCGCGGTCTTCTATAATTTTATATGTCGGATGTTTAATAACTTCTAAAGGAATATCAAGGGTATTTGTGAAAGCTTTGAACTGCTGCGTCTCAACTTGTCCATTGCTTTGATCTATAAAACAGGCTGACAGTTTAAATTTGACTGGGCTGCGTTTCCTGAAGGCGGCAAGAGCCAAGGACAACAATAAACTGTCTTTACCCCCTGAAAGTCCAATTAATATCCTGTCGTTACTGCGTATCATGTTATAATCACGTATAGCTTCACCAGCAGCACGCATTATTTTCTGTGATAAAGGATAATATTCTTCGAAGTCGTTTTTCGTGTACAATTCATTCCTCTCAGCAGTATATTCTGCTGTTAATCCTATCACAGATGGAGGAATACTGTTGAAAAAAAAGAAAGTTATTCTAGCAGAAAACAGCCGCCTTTTTGTCGATAGTCTCAAAATAGCTATTGAGAAAAAAACGAGTTTTGAGATTATATCGGAATCAATAACAGGTGTTGATGCTATTAAGGCTGCCTTAACAAATAGGCCAGATATTATTGTTATTGGTCAGCTGCTTCCAGATATGAACATCTTACAGATTATCAGTGAGATCCAACGCACTTCAAAGCATGTTCAGATACTATTGCTTGTATATAAAGGAATGCCGGAGCTAATAGATTTTCTTGGCAAAAACTTACTGGTAAGCGTTATTGACGAAAATGCCAGCATAAACGAATTTATGCAAGTGCTTAACTCCATTGCAAAAGGGGAACGATATTTAAGCTTAAAAGGTATTGATAAGCTGAAAGAAGATTATTCTGAACGGAAAAACGATGATATATTACAACAGCTCACGCAGAGAGAGAGAGAGGTGCTTTATTGGCTTGCTAACGGTCAAACTAACAATGAAATAGCTCAGACAATGATACTTTCGGAATTAACTGTTAAAAATCATGTCAGCCATTTGCTTCATAAACTTAATGCAACTGACCGTACTAAGGCTGCTGCTATTGCATGGAAAGAGGGGCTCCCTCTCATCCCGGAAGAGTTCTTCCTGAATATTTCTAATGATTCTTGACTCTAGCATTTCTGATGGTACTACTGAACAATAAAATGCTGTTTGTGATAATATAAAATTGCTTGTATCGGTAATAGAATTAATTAAAAGAGGAGGCCAGTTAAGATTTGTCAGTTAAAAAAAGTTTCTCCTTTTTTATAGCTATTGTTGCAATATCTGTGACTGGTGTTTTATTTTTCAGCATAGACTCCTCGACTTTTGATGTGCTGGCAAAGGCTAACCCTTCATTGCTTGTAGCGTGTCTCCTGCTTGTTATTTTGGGCTGGTGTCTAGACTCGTTGAAATTTATTTGTCTTGCAAAAGCGGTTGGTGAGCACCTCTCATTCAAACATACGCTTGCGACTGTGTGGATAAATTATTTCGGATGTGCAATAACGCCCATGCAGAGCGGCGGAGGTCCTTTTCAGATATATGTCCTGTATAAATATGGCGTCACAGTAGGCAAGTCGGTTGCTATCACATTAGTTAGGACAATACAAATAATATTTTTACTAGCAACGATAGTACCTTTTGCCCTTATTGCTGAGCCAGAATTCATACAGAAACATTACATGCTTAAATGGTTTGTAGTTTATGTAATAGTTTTTTTGGCTCTGACCGTCTTTGTTCTGATCGTAAGCGTGTGGCGCCCTAAGTGGCTCAAAAAGTGCGGCAGCTGGCTTTTGCTGAGAATGCGTTGGCTTGGGATTATAAAACCTAAGTTGTTTTTGCGGGCAGCGCGCCGTGTAAATCGTGAAATTGACAACTACAATAACGATATAAAACTTTTCCTTTCAAGCGGCAGGAACTGGTTCTTGTTGTCGTTCATTGTTGCATGCGTACATTTGCTTGTTTATATGTCCATAATGCCTTGTTTAATAATTGCGGTAGGATTCCATGTAAAATATTTGCAATGTATTCTTGCAGAGTCACTTTTTATATTCCTTTTGTATTTTGTGCCTACTCCTGGCGCTAGCGGAGCAGCAGAAGGCGGAGCAGCTGCAGTATTTGGCTTATTCGTGCCATGGAATATGGCTGGCGTTATGGCCGTAACTTGGCGTTTGATATCCGAGTATACTGGAATTGCGGTGGGTACATTTATGGCAGTAAAACTTCTCGGTTGGGGCGGTGCCGATGAAGTTATGAAAGAGGATAACGCCAGATTCAACGAAAATGCTAAGTAAGAGAGCGGCAGAGCTGTCATTTAAGCTGAGAGGACTAATTGGAAGTTTATTTACAATCACAGTTTTGTTTTTCCCCGGTCGCTATTCATTAGTTAGGATGTTTTGTGGATTAATCATACTCATAGCCGGACAAATCGTTAGATTATGGGCAGCCGGCTATATTCCGTCTTACAGGACAGAAAAAATAGGCGCTCCAATGCTGATAACTTCCGGTCCATATGCATTGATACGGAATCCTCTGTATGTTGGTAATTTTTTAATTGGTATCGGCTGGACATTTATGGCGGGTTGGTTATGGGCTACTGTATTTATATTCGTATATGTTGCTCTTTACTGTTATGTGCTGATCCCGGCAGAAGAGGATTTCCTGGAAAAAAAATTTGGCTTTGATTATATAAATTATAAGAAAAAAGTACCGGCAATTTTTCCAAGGAATATATCATCATTGCAAAAGAACAATAGCAAAAAATCTACTTTTACTTTAAAAAAAGCATACAGTAAAGAAGTTTACTCGATTCGAATCAATTTCTTAGTTACGATGTTATTTTTGATACGAATGTATTCTGTCAGATAATTTTATACTCAGTCTTTCTTTTACGTTTCAGTGGTGGCACAAAAACTTCGCAGCTGTCCAAATCAATGACCATTCCATCAGTTGCAGCTACTACTCGGGTATCAGCCGTTTGTATCTTAGCTGCATATTTGTCAGGGTGGGCTTTGATGAGCCAGCCACCCATGTGTGTAAGAGTCGCAAGTCTAGGGTGAACTTGCTGAAGAAGTTCCCCGACGTCTGCAATAGACATATGATCAAGCTTGGGCTTTTTATCAGGAAAAGTTGCATTTATTGAAACGTAACTACAGTTACGATATCGATGGGCAAGGTAATCAAGCGGTTTTGTATCACTTATTACACCCCATGTTGGAAGTCCTCGTTTACTGAATATCAAACCACAGCAGTCGACATGATGATGTATATGTCGCACAGGTTCAACGGTCACGCCTGATGCAAGTTTGATTTTACATCCGTCCTTCATGATTATCACTTCTTTGACTTTTGAGGCAATGTATTTTAAAAGCACTGGATCGTCTCCACTTGCAGCATCCCTTGTGATAACTATGCTGCCTTGTTGTACAAATCCTCCGCATGTCATTGCTTCAGCAATTACGTTAATATCGGTGCTGTGGTCCAAGTGCCGATGCGTTAGCAGTATTGCACGGATATCATTAGGTTCGAGTTTAGGATACGCATCGCAAATATGAAACAAACTTCCAGGCCCAGGATCTATGACGCCCTTTAATCCTCCATATTCGAACCACATCCCGCCAGTCCATCTTATCTGGTGCATCATGCTGAAACGTGCCCCGCCTGTACCCAAATACCGCAGAAAATTTTCTGGATAAGAAAACTTTTTTTCCATAAAGCCCTCCTAAGCTGCACACATAAGAGCAACTAAAAATATATTATAGTCAAAAGACTTACAGCTTGAAATAGATTTACCACCATTTATATATTTGACCAGTGTTACTCAAGGACGCGCGTCTTTCAGAATAGTCTGGAATATATTTGCCGACCTCATTCCAAAACGCTTTGGAGTGATTCATATATTTTAGGTGGCATAATTCGTGCACTATTACATATTCGCATAATCTTTCTGGAACAAGCGAAAGCCGTGTGCAAAAAGTTATATTATGCTGCGCTGAGCAGCTGCCCCAAATTGTTTTTACGTTTTTAACGTTTATGCTAAGTGGCGTGACATTTATGGTTCTGCACATTGTTGGAAGCAACAAATGTAGTTGTTCGTATAATTTAAGTTTGTACCACTGCTCGAATAATTTACGGGCAAAAGGCTGCTGCGTTGAGGATAAGATAAACATCCCATCTTTTAGTACGAGAGTTCTATCCTGATAATTACTGGACAAAATGAGCGGATATTCTTTTCCCCTGTAATAGAACAATTCTCCTGCAGTATAGCTTTTGGGAGCTGATTTTGGTAACGTACGCTTAATTAAACGGAGAACGATTGGTTTAAGTTCTTTGTAATATAATTTTTTTATTTTTGAATCACTGTACGATAGCGGAGATGCAATATAATAATTGCCAAAAGCATCAATGCCAACAGCTACGCTTTTTCTTTGTTGATTTCTGTGAATTTCAAAATCTATATTATCAAAGTATAATATTTCTGCCATTTGATGCCTCCAAAGCATATGCAAAGTAATATACTATAACAATTAAAGAAACAGCGCCAAATATAAAGGCAGGAACAATAAAATGAACAAAAGTAATATTTCAAATAGCAATAAATTAAATAAAGACATAACTCGCAAGGCTTTCCTGCCTGTTAATGTTTCTGATATGCATGAGCGGGGCTGGAACAGATTGGACTTCCTTTTGATCTCAGGCGATGCATACGTAGATCATCCGAGCTTTGGGCATGCAATAATATCACGTTGTCTTGAAGATGCAGGGTATAGTGTAGGTATAATTGCACAACCTGATTGGCGAACAACGAATGATTTTATAAAAATGGGCAGACCCAGACTTGGCGTTATGGTAACAGCTGGAAACTTAGATTCAATGGTCAACCATTTTACAGCATCAGGTAAAAGGAGGTGCAACGATAGTTATTCTCCCGGCGGGAAAGTTGGTTTGCGGCCAGATCGGGCTACTCTTGTTTACTGCAACAGAATCAAAGAATTGTGGAAAGATACTCCCATTATTATAGGAGGTATAGAAGCCAGCCTAAGGCGTTTCGCTCATTATGACTTTTGGAGCAATAGTGTGCGCCGTTCAATTCTTGAGGATAGCAGAGCGGACATGCTTGTATTTGGAATGGGTGAACTCGCAGTCGTATCTATTGCTGATGCGCTTGCTTCTGGGAGTAGTATCGATGAATTGAGAAACATTCCTGGAACATGCTGGAAAACGCATGATTCCAGCCATGCTAGAGATGCTGTGCTTCTGCCCGCGTATGATGATGTAGTAGCTGATAGGAAAGCTTTCGCGGATGCTTTTAAAAAATATTATGCCGAACAGGATCCTTTCGACGGCAAACGCCTTATACAGAAACAGACTTCGTGGCTCATTGTGCAAAATATTCCTTCGCGTCCCCTGACCAGCAGGGAAATGGACAGAATATATGGGCTGCCATATACACGTGCTTCCCATCCAGATTATAATAAAAATGGCGGAGTGCCAGCACTTGAAGAGGTTAAATACAGCATAACCAGCCACAGGGGATGTTTCGGAGAATGCTCGTTTTGCGCGATATCTTCTCATCAGGGAAGGATAATTCAGCGCAGAAGTGATGACTCCATGCTTGCAGAGGCTGAATTGTTCAAAAAAATGCATGATTTCAAAGGTTATATTAATGATGTAGGTGGTCCTACAGCAAATTTTACTGTGCCTTCGTGCAATAAGCAGTTAAAACAAGGTGCCTGTCGCAATAAGTCATGCCTCTTTCCAAAAGCATGCAGTCAGCTTAAAGTTGACCATACTGGGTATATCGAACTGTTACGTAAATTAAGGAATATGGCAGGAATTAAGAAGGTTTTTATCCGTTCTGGACTTAGGTATGATTATATACTTGATGATACAAACAGTGATTTTTTAGAAGAACTTTGCCATTATCATGTAAGTGGCCAGTTGAAGATAGCGCCTGAACATGCAAGCCCTGAAGTTTTGAGGCTTATGCGAAAACCTCCGTGTGGCGTTACAAAAGAATTTATTCAAAAATATAATGCGATGAATATAAGATTAGGTATAGAACAATATTTAGTCCCATATTTTATTTCTGCACACCCAGGTGCGACTTTAAAGTCTGCAATAGAATTAGCTGAATTTATAAGGGACGCTAAATTTAGGCCGGAACAAGTCCAGGATTTTACACCGACACCTGGTTCAGCATCGACCTGCATGTATTGGAGCGGCATAGATCCTTTTACAGGGGCTGAGGTTTATGTTCCTTCAAGCAGTGAGGAACGAAAAATGCAAAGAGCTCTTCTGCAGTACTGGATTCCTGAAAATGCAGAAAATGTACGTAAGGCACTTGAAAAAGCTGGGCGCGTCGATTTGATTGGAACTGGCCCAAAATGCCTCGTACCGCGCCGGCACCGTAATTTTACTTTAAATAAAAACAGCAAAAACTATGGACAAAGAAAGTAACAGGATTTAGAATGCACGTGTTGTCATAAAAAGGTTTAACGGAGGGGTTTTTTATGAAGAAATTTATTTTGTATGCAGTTGCAATATTAACATTACTTACTATCTCACAGGCAGCTTTTGCTGCAGATGACAAAGTGGGTTTCGTAGATGATATGGCAGTATTGCGCCAATATCCAAAGTTTGTAGAAGCTCGAAAACAGATTGATGAATCAGCCAAGAGAAAGTCGGATACAGCGAAAGCTGCATTTGATAAAGAAAAAGATCAAAAGAAAAAAGCTCAGATAGTTCAAAACATGCAGCTCGAAATGAGTGATGAAGAAGCTCGTATAATGAACCCGATTTTAAAAGAAATAAATGATACTATAGAAAAAGTCGCACAGCAAAAGGGAATAACAATAGTTCTAAATAAAGCCCTTATATATTACGGCGGCGTTGATTTAACTGACGATGTCGTTACAGCTTTAAAACGATAGCCATTTGCAATTTGTGCGCCGTTCCGTTTAAACGGAATGGCGCTTTTTTAATTATTATGTTGGGGCTGAGAATATGCTTTTGATTTTCTGGTCTGTAGTTGGGTATATTGCTGGTTCATGTCCTACTGGTTATATAGCTGCAAAGTATATAAAAGGGGTAGACATCAGGAACTTTGGCTCAGGTAACATCGGTGCTACAAATGCCGGAAGATTGCTCGGTAAAAATTGGGCTGTTGCCATTGCTCTTTTTGATATGCTAAAGGGCGGAATAATAGTTCTGTTTGCTTCGCTATTTACAGATAGTGTTACAGTTCTAGCATTAACCGGAGTCGCAGCGGTTATTGGACATAACTTTCCTGTGTGGCTTAATTTCCACGGTGGGAAAGGTGTTGCCACGACATTTGGAGTTTTTGCTTTTTATGATTTTTTCAATCCTTTGCCAGTGCTTCTTGGCGGCTGCGTCTGGTATTTAGTTATGAAGACGACTAAATACGTTTCCATTGCATCTATATGCGGCTTATTTACAACTGCACTTTTAATGCCAGTTTTTCATATGCCTTGGACATATTGTATATTTGCTTTGTTGCTTTCATTGCTTTCAATATACCGCCATAAATCTAACCTCGTACGTATAAAACAAGGAACAGAAGTAAAAGTCAAATAGCACGACATATTTATTATGTCCTTTTTGTTTACTACAATTAGCTGAATATTGATTTACCCTGACCAAATGTGATATACTTTGCGAAATCAAGCGAAATGGAGTGTGCTTTATGTCATTGCCTTCATCAAGTTTAACGCGGATTATCGAAGAATATATTGAACAGCTTATTGGAGAAGCAGAAGAGAATGAAGTATCTCTGCGCAGGAAAGATTTAGCAGAACGTTTCGGATGTGTGCCAAGCCAGATAAATTATGTTTTACGAAGCAGGTTTGCGCCGGAAAACGGTTTTTTGGTCGAAAGCCAACGTGGTGGTCATGGATATATAAAGATCATTCAGCTTACGTTTAAAAATTGTGACGAAGAAGTAACGCATCTTTCTGATCTAGTCGGGAATGCAATCACAGAACAGGAATCCCGTAAACTCTTGGTGAATCTGCAAAACAGAGATGTTATTTCTCCGCGTGAACGGCTGATAATTGAGGTATCTCTAAGAAATCAGGAAGAGAACGGTCGCACGCTTTTTGATATCTCACCATATAGACGCGACCTTATGCGCGCTGAACTTTTGAAGAAACTTCTTACTAGCTTGACCTTGCAGTGAGGTGATTGCTTATGAAATGCGAACGTTGCGGTGCCGAAGGTGCAGAAATACACCTTGTTAAGATAATCAACGGAGAAAGACATGTTGAACACCTATGCGCAAAGTGCGCCAAAGAGCTTTTGCCATTGGAAGATGCATCGAAAATGCTTAAGATGACTTTTTCAATTGAAGGAATGATGGAACTTCAAGATGTGCTAAAAGATCTGCTGTTGTCAGATCTTTCTGGCTATATAGATGAAAAAGAAAATATTTACGAAGACAAAGTCACACGTGATGACTTAATAGAGCATTTCGCAAAAGAACGTGCTAGTTATTACGATGCACAAAATCAGCACACAATGGAGGAAGATCCTCTTAGATCTTTAGAGTATGATGAACTTACAGACCTTAAGAACGAACTTAAGCTAGCAATACGCGACGAAAGGTATGAAAGAGCTGCAACAATAAGAGACCGCATTCGGGAACTTAATAATACTAGCAACACAGACTAATAATTATAGTTAGAGAAAGATTGGTGACCCCGTATGTGGCAGAGTTTTACAGAACGAGGTAAGAAGGTATTCCAGACAGCGCAGAGAGAAGCTCTGCGTCTGGGACATGAGGTCGTAGGCACAGAACACATTCTGCTTGGCTTAATCGACGATGAAGATGGGATTGTTCCTCAGATATTTAAATTATTTGGCATAGAATCGGAATCGCTTAGGACCGAACTTGAAAGAATAATTGGGCATGGTGAGGCAAGGGATGAATTTGTAGATTTGCCTTCGAGCCCGCGGGCTAAACTTGTTATTGAGCTTTCAATGAGCGAGGCCAGGCGCATGGGGGTAAATTATGTGGGCACAGAGCATATCCTCTTAGGCTTACTAGCGGAAGAAGAAGGAGTTGCTTCTCAATTACTTGCCACACATGGACTCGATCTTGAGAAGGGACGCCAAACAGTCAGGAACATTACAGGCGGTTCAACACCAGAACCACCGGAACACCCTGAGCATTTTGAAGAGGATCGCAACAATAAAAATGTTAGGACATTACATACTAAAACACCTACGCTGGATTCGCTTGGCATAGATCTTACAAAAATGGCAAAAGGCGGCGAATTGGATCCAGTTATCGGAAGAGACAAAGAAATTCGGCGCGTTGTTCAGATTTTGTCGCGCAGGACAAAGAATAATCCTGTCCTTATAGGTGAACCAGGGGTTGGCAAGACCGCTATTGCAGAGGGGCTTGCTGAAAGAATCCTGACTGGAGATATACCAGAAATCTTAAAGGGTAAAAAAGTTATGCAACTAAATGTTGCAAGCCTTGTCGCAGGGACCAAATACCGCGGAGAATTTGAAGAGCGTATGCGCCGCCTTGTCAAAGAGATTAGAGATGCGAAAAGTATAATACTTTTTATTGATGAGATACATACGCTTGTGGGAGCCGGCGGAGCGGAAGGTGCGGTCGATGCCGCAAATATTTTGAAGCCAAGCCTTGCGAGAGGTGAATTTCAGGTAATAGGCGCTACAACGATCAATGAATATCGAAAATATATTGAAAAAGACGCCGCACTGGAACGTAGGTTTCAGCCGGTACATGTCGATGAACCAACCGAAGAAGACGCGGTCAAAATTCTCGCAGGAGTGCGTGATAACTATGAAGCACATCATCGCGTACATATCACTGATGATGCTCTTGAGGCTGCGGCATCCCTTTCAAAACGTTATATAACTGACCGTTTCTTGCCTGACAAAGCTATTGACCTCATCGATGAAGCTTCGGCGCGTGCAAGGATACAGACTCTTGAAAAACCGGATGATTTGAAAGCTTTGGAGAAAAGCGTTGATGAAGTGCGCAAAGAAAAGGAAGAGGCTGTTGTTTCACAGGAGTTTGAGAGAGCAGCAGATTTGCGCGATGAAGAAAGAAAGCTAAAGGAACAAGCTGAAGATTGGTATAAAGAATGGTCTGAAAAGCAGAACCAACTCCGTCCCGACGTTAATGCAAAAGATATTGCTGATATTGTTTCTGAGTGGACTGGGATTCCTGTTGCGCAATTAACAGAAGCAGAGAGTATCCGGCTGTTGCGAATGGAAGACGAAATAAGGAAACGCCTTATTGGCCAGGAAGAAGCGTTGCATGCTGTTGCGAGCGCTGTGCGGCGTGCGAGAAGCGGACTAAAAGACCCCAAACGTCCTGTGGGCAGTTTCCTGTTTTTAGGCCCTACTGGCGTTGGCAAGACTGAACTTGCTCGTTCACTTGCCGATTTCCTTTTTGGCAGCGAAGATGCAATGATCAGGTTGGACATGAGCGAATATATGGAACGCCATGAAGCTGCCAAATTAATTGGTGCACCTCCAGGTTATGTAGGCTTTGAAGATGGCGGAAAGCTTACAGAAGCTATTCGCAGACGTCCTTATTCTGTCGTGTTGTTTGACGAGATAGAAAAAGCTCACCCAGACGTTTTCAACATGCTCCTGCAATTGTTGGAAGATGGCAGGCTTACCGATGGGCAGGGGCATCTCACTGATTTCAGAAATGCTGTTATCATAATGACAAGCAATATAGGCGTATCTGAAGCTATGCATGGACATGCACTTGGCTTTAGTAAAAATACTGATGAAAGTCTGGATGTAGTTGATTCCTCTAGAATGAAATCAACTATCTTGGAAGAAGCCAAAAAATCCTTCCGCCCGGAGTTTCTTAACAGAATCGACGAACTCTTAGTTTTTAACCCTCTGAGTAAAGAGTCCCTGCTAAAAATAGTCGATATTATGCTTGATGAAGTTATTGCAAGAATGGCTGAACAGGGCATGAAACTAGTAATAGATGGTACAGCTAAGGACCTTTTGCTAGAAAAAGGATACGATCCTAGATATGGTGCCAGGCCATTGCGCAGGGTAATTCAAAAAATGATAGAGGATGGGCTTTCTAGCTTGCTTTTGGAAGGCAAAATATCAGCAAAAGACAGTGTAACGGTTACGTCTAAACAAGGAGCACTTAAATTCAATATAAATAAGCTTAAAAATTAAGGAATAGTAAAGATAATTTTGTGCCATTTTATATTATTATATCCAAAATCACACGAGGAACGGTATCATGATGTTTTTCATGAAAAGAACTGCATTATGTATATTAGGTCTTTGCATGTTAATTTCTCCTACTTTTGCATATGCTGGCAGTCCGGTAGTGATTTCTGTCGGGCAAGCGACATTTACAGCTGATGATGTACTGAAGTATTTATTAAAACAATCGAATAGCGATAACCTTGCGTTGGCGGCATGCCTGCAACAATCAACAGCCGATGAACGCAAAAAAATAGTAAACAACATCTCAGATGTAATGGTATTTTCTGAAGCAGCTAAGGCAACGAAACTGGATAAACGTCCCGATATAGCTTATAACTTAAAATGGCAAACCATGCAAATTCTATTGCAGGCTTATTTACAGAATGCCAGTACAAGATGGGATATGGGTGATAGAGCACAGAAAAGATATTATGAAACACATTTGTTTGAATTTGTCCAATCAGCAGCAGCACAAATGAGTAAGTGGTTTTTTAAAGATAAAAATGCTGCTGAAGAGGCAATATTACAGTACAACGGTACAAATAAAATTGGTGAAATGAGTTGCGTGGCAAAAGAAGATTTAGGGTGGGTCGAAATAGGAACTATGCCTGCGTCTTTTAATAGGACAATCAGTGAGGCACCAGCTGGCGCGTTTCTTGGCCCATATAAATTTGGTAGTAATAACTGGGCCATCTACCAAATTGTTGGTAAGCGCAAAGCTAAACAGCTAAGTTTTACTGAGGCAGAACAGGAAGTTATTCAGCGCATGCAGATTGGGTACATGAAGGATGAACTTGAGAAGTTGAAAAAACAATATAGAGTGGTTATAAATGAGAAGGAATTATTAAACATCGGCGGTGTTCCTCCTCAGATAAAAAAATAAAAAGACGAAGCATACGCTTCGTCAGATTATTTGTTGGCAGTCCCTATGAGATTCGAACTCATGTCAACGGGCTGAGAACCCGACATCCTGGACCGCTAGACGAAGGGACCGCGCTCTAAAATGGCTGGGGTACCAGGATTCGAACCTAGATTACCTGATCCAGAGTCAGACGTGCTGCCATTGCACTATACCCCAACACAACAAATATGAATTATATCTGATTTAGAGACCTTGTCAATTAGCAAATGCCGTCTCTTGTTTGTTCGCTCTTATTGCTTTGCGCATAATTACTTGACAAATATAGTTTATTCTGTAAGAATATCAACATTCGGACAAAGGCGTCCGTTGGAAACCGTTGATGCGGTTTTCAACGGATGCCTTTTATATTAGAAACAACGCTCATTGAAAGAAGGAGAAAAGATGAACATAGCAGATGCAAATTATGCCATTGAAGGACGCACACGAATCCCTTCAGGCTGCGCTATATCAGGAATATTTCAAAAAGATGGGAAAAATGTCAATGGCAGTAAAATTGTGAAGTCCATATCAGTTATGCACGACAGGAGCAATGGGCTTGGGGGCGGTTTTGCCGGATACGGCATTTACCCTCAGTATAAAGACCTTTATGCTTTTCATATCTTTTACAATGACATAGAGGCTAAAAAAGAGTGCGAAGAGTTCTTAGACAGAAATTATGACGTTGTCAACTTGTCAAAAATTCCAGTTAGGCGTTCGCCCAAGATAACAGACGTTCCTTTGATATGGAGATATTTTCTGCGGCCCCATCACACTCGGCTTGAAGAAAGCCAGCTTGATGAAGATGAATATACCGCTCGCGGAGTGATGCGTATTAATACAACGATACGCGGTGCTTACGTGTTTTCATCAGGGAAGAATATGGGGGTATTTAAAGCGCTTGGGTATCCAGAAGACGTTGGGGAGTTTTATCGCTTGGATGAATACGAGGGGCATTGCTGGATAGCTCACGGACGCTATCCTACCAACACACCAGGATGGTGGGGGGGAGCGCATCCATTTGCAATGTTGGACTGGTCAGTTGTACATAACGGTGAAATCAGTTCTTATGATGCAAACCGAAGGTATATAGAAATGTTTGGGTATAAATGTTCTCTTCAGACTGACACCGAAGTAATTACATATATAGTTGATTACCTATGCCGCAAGAAGAAAATGACGCTACTTGAAATGTCACAGGTAATTGCAGCGCCCTTCTGGAGCACAATTAGCAGAATGGCGCCGGATGAAGCAAAACGCCGTATTTATTTGAGAAATGCGTTCTCAAGTTTGTTGATCACAGGACCTTTTTCTATCATTCTCGGATTCAGGAACGGCATTATGGCACTTAATGACAGGCTTAAACTTCGTTCACTCGTTGCTGCTGAAAAAGAAAAATGTGTCTATGTTGCCAGCGAGGAATGTGCAATAAGAGCTATAGAGCCAAACGTTGATAACCTTTTTGCACCAAGAGGCGGAGAGCCTGTTATTGCTGTTTTAGAAGGAAGTGAAAATTTATAATGAAAAACACGCTTGGTTATATATTCCCTACGTTTACTATATTGCGTGATAAAAATAAATGCGTTAATTGCAGAATTTGTGAAAAAGAATGTGCAAATGGCGTGCATATATATGACGTAAAAAAACATGCCATGCAAAGCCATGATGATATGTGTGTAGACTGTCAGCGCTGTGTCGCAATCTGCCCTGAGCATGCTTTGCAAGTAGTAGTTTCACAAAACACAATGCGTCCCAACAATAATTGGGCATCAACACAGATAAATGAAATAAATCTTCAAGCCTCATCAAGCGGTGTTCTTCTTTCATCAATGGGAACACCAAATGATTACCCTGTGTATTGGGACAAAATGCTTATAAATGCCTCTCAGGTTACGAATCCGTCGATTGATCCGCTTCGTGAACCGATGGAGACACGTACTTTTCTTGGCAAAAAAGGCGTGTCAATTGTACGTGATAAAAACGGGAAGATAATCGATAACCTTACGCCACAGCTTGAAATGCAGCTGCCAATATTATTTTCAGCAATGAGCTATGGGTCGGTTTCCTATAATGTACATGAGGCTTTAGCAAAAGCCGCAAAAGCACTTGGAACTTTCTATAATACAGGTGAAGGCGGGTTGCACAACGATTTTAAAAAATATGGCGATAATACCATTGTGCAGGTCGCTTCAGGTCGGTTCGGCGTTACAAAGAATTATTTGGAAATAGGCGCCGCCATAGAAGTAAAGATGGGACAAGGTGCCAAACCTGGTATTGGTGGACATTTGCCTGGTTCCAAAATAGTTGGTGACATAGCGAAAACCAGGATGATACCAGAGGGAACAGACGCAATATCACCTGCGCCACATCATGATATTTATTCAATTGAAGATCTTAAACAGCTTGTATACTCACTCAAAGAAGCCACAGAATATAAAAAACCGGTAATTGTTAAAGTCGCTGCTGTGCACAACATTGCCGCTATTGCAAGTGGTATAGCTCGCACTGGTGCTGACATAATTGCAATAGATGGGTTCAGGGGCGGAACAGGCGCAGCCCCGACACGAATGAGGGATAACTTTGGTATTCCAATTGAACTTGCCCTTGCTTCTGTTGACAGGCAACTGAGAGAAGAGGGTATAAGGGACAATATTTCAATAATTGTCAGCGGATCTATCCGATCAAGCGCGGATGCCGTAAAAGCAATTGCGCTTGGGGCTGATGCCGTTTCGATAGCAACTGCCGCATTGATAGCATTAGGGTGTCATCTCTGCAGGGCTTGCCACCAAGGCAAGTGCAATTGGGGAATCGCAACGCAAAGGCCGGAGCTTGTTAAAAGGCTTGACCCTGACGAAGGCAGCCAGCGTTTAATTAATTTGGTTACTGCATGGAACCTTGAGATAAAAGAGATGATGGGGGCAATGGGAATCAACTCTATAGAAGCATTGCGCGGCAACAGATTGATGCTCAGAGGTGTAGGCTTAAACATGAAAGAGCTTGAAGTACTCGGCATAAAACATGCGGGAGAATAACGTACATTAGAGAAGAGGAGCTCAAATGAAAAAGATTAATGCGGCAGGAATCTGTTTCAAAGAACTAAATCAAAAAATTGCCCAAAGCACGGATAAAAATATAGAAATTGAAAACTGCCTGGGCCACAGATATATAGGAGCAGGTCTTTCAGGTAAAAACATAAAAATCAATGGTGTACCGGGTAATGCGTTGGGAGCATATCTTGTCAATGGGCGAATTGTCGTAAATGGCAATGCACAGGATGCTACAGGCGATACGATGGATAATGGCGAAATAGTGATCCATGGATCGTGTGGAGATGGTGTCGGGTATTCTATGCGCGGCGGTAAAATACTAATTAAGGGTGATGTCGGGTACAGAGCAGGTATTCACATGAAAGCTTATAAAACAAAAATGCCTGTACTCGTAATCGGTGGCAGAGCTGGCAGTTTCCTTGGTGAGTATCAAGCCGGGGGGCTTATTATAGTCCTTGGACTTGGAACAGCTGCGGGCATGCCTATCGTTCATAATTTTTGCGGTACCGGCATGCATGGCGGACAGATGTTTCTCAGGACCAGCAAACCGCCTTATGCAGTGCCTGGGCAAGTTTTGGTAAAAGAAGCTTCTGAAGATGACATGTCAGTTGTGGAACCGCATGTCAGAAGTTTTTGCAAAGAGTTTGGCAGGGAAGCGGAGAAAATATTACAAGATAAATTTCTTGTCCTTACCCCGAACAAGAAAAACCCATACAGGGAATTCTATGTGTATAATTGAAATATAGTATAACCTATTAATATTATATTCACACTTACAATAAAGAATATTCTTTGCGTGCGTTAAGGAGGGGATACTGATGGAGGAAAGGGCAAAAAAAATATTAAAGGATCTGGAAGAAAACGACGTTAAGTTTATAAGGCTTTTCTTCTGTGATATGTTCGGCACACCCAAAAATGTTGCAATCATGAGTGATCAACTTCCACATATATTTGAAAATGGCGCAGGATTCGATGTATCAGCTGTAGATGGGTTTATGAATATTGAAGAAAGCGATCTGCTGCTTCATCCCGATCCAAGCGGGTTCGCTATACTTCCATGGCGCCCGAGTACGGGAAGGGTTGCCAGGTTGTTCTGCGATATTCGCCATCCCGATGGTAGCCCTTTCGCCGGTGATGGAAGGCAGATACTTCGCCGGGCTGTAGAAGCAGCTGAAACGCAGGGGTTTAAATTCCAATTTCGGTCAACTTGCGAATTTTACCTTTTTGAGATTGACGAATGGGGAGAACCTACACTACATCCGCAGGATAATGCTGGTTATCTGGACATTGCTCCGCTTGATAAAGGTGAAAACATTCGTAGAGAGATCTGCCTTGCCCTTGAGGCTATGAATTCTGCTCCGCAGAGCTCACATCATGAAAAAGGGCCAGGTCAGAACCAAATTGACGGCAGCACCAGCAGCGCAATCGAAAGTGCAGATGGTTTTGTAACGTTTAAATCTGTCGCTCGTACAATTGCTTCAAAAGATGGCATTTTTGCAACATTTATGCCCAAACCGCTCCTCAAGAAAAGTGGCAGCGCTCTTAACATTGGAATCACATTACTTGATAATATGGGTTTAAAACCTAACGATACGGATTTTAAGAGATTTATGTCTGGCATTTTACGTCATATAAGAGAAATAACGCTCTTTCTTAATCCAACAACAAATTCGTATCTGCGTTTCGGCAGTTTTGAGGCGCCAAAATATGTCAGCTGGACTTCAGGGAACCGTTCTCAGCTTCTTCAGCTTAAAGAACGCGAAAGCGAACCTTCACGCATGGAACTTCGTTCGCCAGATCCACTTTGTAATCCGTATCTTGCTTATGCTCTGCTTATTGCTGCCGGAATGGAAGGTATCAGGGAAAAGATAGAACTTATGCCTTCTGCTGACTTTGATTTTTCTGGCGCTGATACTGAAACATTGGCAAAATATGAAACGCTGCCTTCTACATTAAAAGAAGCCGTTGATCTTGCCAGCAACAGTGTATTTGTGCGAAGCATATTGTCTGATGATATAACAGAAAAAATTATGCGCTGCAAAACAGAAGAATGGAAGCAGTGCTGTGATTCTCAGGACAGACAGGCTTTTGAAAGAGCCTGCTATTTCAGCAGACTATAGCTTTTGCATCAGATTAAGCGGCTGCTTTAAATGCTCAACGTGCTAACTGTTTCTCCATCAGCACGAACAATAGAACTTTTAAGGAATTTTGTTGCTACAGAAGTTCCTATAAAAACATATGCAGTCTCTTCTGGAGCGGAAGCACGTCGCAGCCTAACTGAAAGGGATTATGACGTTGTTTTTATAGATACGCCATTGCAAGATGAATTTGGCAATGAACTTGCATTGTATTCAGCAGAAACGATGCCCTTAAAAAGTATAATTATTGCTGTAAAAACTAATGAATATTCAAATTTGCTTTCTTACTTGGGCAGGGAGGAGATACTTATTATTCCCAAACCTTTTAACCGTACGCAAATCATTCAAACATTGCGCGTTATAAAGGTTTTCCAAGATCGTTTTGAGATCCTTTCTCACACTAACGCAAACCTGAAACAACGTCTTGACGAGATGCGTATAATTAACCAGGCCAAATTTATATTAATTGACAAAATGAAGATTAATGAAAATGAGGCTCACAGGTATATTGAAAAAAAGGCTATGGATTGGCGAATATCTAAATATCGAGTTGCACTTAAGATACTTGATAGCGTCAATGTAAGTTAATTTGACAAAATGTAAACAACACTCCATCCGAATGCGTTATTAAAATAATAATTACCACAAATATGCCAAATTAATTAGTATGGCAATACATGGCAATTAGTTGTAAAATTATCGTGGAGGGAGTTGTGTTTATGCCTATAAGAGAAAATATGAAGCTGAAAAAGCATGTAAAAAATGCAACTTCTGGTGAGTTAAAAATCATCCCTTTAGGTGGTTTGGGTGAAATTGGCAAAAATTTAACAGTTTTTCGCTATCATGATGACATTATAATCATAGACTGCGGGTTAAAATTCCCAGAAGAAAACATGCTCGGCATTGATTTTGTAATACCTGATGTGCAATATTTGTTAGATAACAAGAAATATATAAAGGGGATATTTATAACACACGGACACGAAGATCATATTGGCGCACTTCCTTTTGTGCTCCCTTCGTTAGATGTGCCTTTGTACTGTTCTCGTCTTACAGCCGGATTGATCGAAAATAAGATGCAGGATGCCAGAACAAGTTACAAACCTAAATATAGAGAAGTTCGCCAAGGAGACAGAATAAAAACTGGATGTTTCACTGTGGAGTTTATTCCTGTTTGCCATTCTATTCCAGATGCGATGGCAGTAGCTATCCATACTCCCCTTGGGACAATAATCCACACCGGCGACTTTAAACTTGATCCCACTCCTATTGATGGAGTGCGGACTGACTACAGCACATTTGCAAAACTTGGCAGAGATGGCGTCTTGTTAATGCTTTCTGACTCAACAAATGTTGAAAAAAATGGAGTGACACCATCTGAAAGAACGATAGGGCAGACCTTTGAACGTCTTTTTAGGTTATATAAAGACAGGCGCATTGTAATTGCCGCTTTTTCAAGCAATCTTCATCGCTCACAGCAGGTGTTCAACGTAGCTTCACGTTTTAACAGAAAGGTAGTGCTGGTCGGCCGCAGTATGGTGGCAAATGTTGATTTGGCCAGTGAACTTGGATATGTTGATGTCCCCGATGGAATGTTAATAACTCCTGAAGAAGCTGAGCAGCTTCCCGACAATAGAGTAGTTGTCCTTACTACAGGAAGCCAAGGGGAGCCTTTTTCAGGCCTTGTCCTTATGAGCAGAGGCGTGCATCGCACTGTTCACCTGGGGCCCAAAGATCTCGTAATTGTTTCTGCTAACCCAATTCCTGGCAATGAAAAGCTTGTCAGTCAGACTATTGACAGGCTTTTTGCTTGCGGCTGTGAAGTTATATATGGTAAAGACGAGAAAACACATGTTTCAGGCCACGCCTCACGCGACGAGCTTACCATGATGCTGAGTATCATAAATCCCCAGTTCTTTATGCCAGTACACGGTGAATACAGACACCTTGTACGTCATGCGCAGCTTGCAAGAGAGCTTGGCGTCCCGTCAAAAAATGTATTTGTTCTCCAGAACGGGGATGTGCTTAAGTTTAAAAGCTCGAAAAAGGCAGAAATAGATGGGAAAGTCCAAGCAGGAGCGGTATTGGTCGATGGAATGGCACTTGGAGAATTTGAAGGCAGCTTGTTGCGTGAACGCAAAGAACTATCTGAAAACGGAATAATGGTTTTATCTTTGGTCGTTGATGTGAAGTACAACTTGATCGCCCCTGTCCAAATTCAAACAAGAGGCAGCGTGTTTTCATCAGAAGATGGCAGCACATTCGCTGACTTGGAGAAAGCCGTAAAAAAAGCTTTGGAGCAGTTCGTAAGGACGCCTGGAGCGAAGACTGAAACGCTCCCAACAGAAATAAGAAAGAGAATAAGGGATATTTTTGGACGATCTTCACGTAACTATCCAACGATAATCCCGTTAATCACAAGGCTTCGCTGATTAAGAGGAGGGCACTTTGATCAAATGACGACATCTTTGGTCCTGCAGGTTTTAGCTGGTATTGGTGTTCTGATTTACGGAATAATATTAATGGGTGATTCACTGCAAATTATTGCAGGAGACCGTATGAGAACACTTATTAGCAAATTAGCCGGTACGCCGTTAAAAGGATTGCTTGTTGGAACAGTCGTTACTGGTATCCTTCAGAGCAGCGGAGCTACTACCGTAATGGTAGTAAGTTTTGTAGATGTCGGTTTTATGACGCTTAACCAAGCGATAGGAGTAGAATTAGGCGCGAATATTGGAACGACTGTTACCGCACAGTTGATTGCCTTTAATATAACTAATATTGCATATTTTCTGGCTTTTTTCGGCGCAGCCATATGTATCCTCAGCAAAAATAAGAAAAATAAGCAAATAGGAGCCTGTATAGTAGGTTTTGCTCTCCTGTTCATAGGAATAGAGATGATGAAGAAACCGCTTTCTTTCTTAAGCAGCAGGCCCGATGTGATTAGTGCATTCAGCAGCCATTTATTTTATGCATTCATTTTTGGTTTTATAATCACGCTCATTGTGCAATCCAGTTCAGCAACAGTTGGGCTGACCATGGCTGTGGCTGCACAAGGTGTCATATCACTTGAGACGGCAATTGTTATATGTTTGGGTGAAAATATTGGATCAACTACAACAGCGGTTATAGCCTCATTAAGCGGCAATAGAGCTGCTAAACAGGCAGCTGCGGCGCATTTTATGATAAAAGTTCTCGGAACCCTTGTAATTATGGCAATTTTACCGTTTTATACTTCGTTTATAACGCATACTTCAGCTGATATATCGCGTCAGGTCGCGAATGCGCATACAATATTCAATGTTATCGTTGCATGTCTATTTCTTCCATTTGTCCCCCAATATGCAAAATTCATCAAGAAAATACTCCCTGATGACCAAAGCGTTGCACCTGTAGGAGCTGTGTATCTGAACAGGACTCTTATAAATGTATCATCCGCCGCAGCAGTTGATGCAGTTAGAAAAGAAATGATACGGCTGGGCAGCTACGCTTTGCGCATGATACAGGACTGCGAAACAATATTTATGACTTTTGATGACAAGCTTGTGGACGTAGTATATAAGGCTGAACGCAATGTGAACGACATAACACATGAAATAATTAAATATGCGACCGAAGTCGGACAGACGGGCTTGTCTTCAGATCTTTCGACTATTTTAAATTCTTGTACGGGCGGCGTTGGTGACATCGAAAGGATCGGTGACCATGCGACTAATCTGATAGAGGTCTACCAGTTTTTAAAAGAGCATAAACTGACTTTCTCGCCCAAGGCACAGGAAGAATGCAAAGAGATGTTTGACCTTGCAATATCAACAGTTTCATGTAGCATTCGCGCTCTGGAGGAAGAAAATTCTAAATTAGCTCAGGAAGCTGTTGATTTAGAAGACAGAGTCGATTATATGGAGCGTACACTCAGAGCTCAGCATATTGCCCGCTTGAACGCAGGCGGTTGCAATCCAAGTTCAGGAGTAGCGTTTATAGATATTCTAAGTAACCTCGAAAGAGTTGGTGATCACGCGCATAACCTTGCAATGGTGGTCTTTGATATTGAACGCATACATCATAACGGGCATTAAATTTCAGTAATTTCGGAGGCAAAAGTAATGGATTTTAGTGTAGCATTATTGGGTTTGGTGCAAGGGCTGACAGAGTTTCTTCCTGTCAGCAGCTCCGGACATTTGGCTTTGGTACAGATTTTTGTTGGCATGCAAATGCCACCGTTATCCTATGATATAGTCCTTCACGTCGCTACTACATGTGCAACTATAATTTTTTTCTGGCACGATATAATCTCATTCTTTGCCGATTGGCTGCATGGTTTTACTTCGTCAGAATATAAAGGCTCTTCAGGATGGACTACTGGGTGGGCAGTTATAATAGCTACATTTATAACTGGTTTGATTGGCATCATTATGAAAGGTTTTGCGGAAGAAGCAATACAAAATTCCCTAATGGTTGGGCTTGGACTTACGTTTACGGGTTTTTTGCTTTTAGTCAGCCGTTTTATCAGACGTGGGTTTGGCAAAGTTAGGCTGACAGATGGCATTGCAGTCGGCATCGCACAAGGCATTGCTGTCCTGCCAGGAGTATCGCGTTCCGGCATGACAATGGTGGCTGGAATGTCTGCCGGTCTTTCCAAAGAAAATGCTTTCGAATTTTCTTTCTTAGTGTCTATTCCAGCAATTATCGGTGCTCTGATACTGCAACTGGCTGAAGTTGGAAGCGCAAGGGCTTTTTATGCTGGTCTGCCGCATCAGTGGTATTTTGGTGCTGTAATTGCATTTTTAAGCGGGCTTGGCTCGTTGACTATATTAAAAAAGATTGTTATAGCTTCTAAGTGGTGGCTCTTTGGTATTTATTGTTTGATTTTAGGCCTGGCCACGGTAGTTATATCATTTATAGGAGTGTGACACGATAATGGCCGCAGTAAGGGCGTCAGCGCGCAGATGGGGTATAGTTTTCCTGTGCTTAGTTTTAGGAACATGGCTAGGAATATTTTTCCAGCATTTTGACGCGACAGCGCTTATTTTTAAGAACTTTGTTGACATAGCGTTTAACGTTAAAGACATAGACATCGTAATGCTCAAATTTGGGATATATCTTGGATTAAAAATTAACTTTGGCACTATTGTTGGTGGTGCAATTGGAGTATGGCTGACACGCTGAAAGAAGAAATCATATTGGCTTCAGCAAGCCCAAGGCGAAAACTTTTGTTAAGTGAACTCGGCTGGAGTTTTGTTGCTGAAAAGCCAATGATTGAAGAAAACCGCATTGAAAATGAAAATCCTGAAAATATGGTTGCAAGACTTGCATGTATGAAGGCTGAAGATGTTTTTTCAAGACATAAACTTTCATGGGTTATTGGTGCGGATACAATAGTTGTTATAGACGAAGAAATTCTTGGAAAACCACAAAATATCTCTGAAGCTATTTCAATGCTAGAAAAATTACAGGGACGCGAACACACCGTAATGACCGGTGTCGTTCTAATTGCACCTACACATACTAAAAGAACACTAGTAGAAAAAACAAAAGTAAAATTCAGGACATTGACACGAAAAGAGATTGAAGCATACGTAAGCTGTGCAGAATGTTTTGACAAAGCTGGCAGTTATGCTATACAAGGGCGCGGAATGCTTCTTGTTGAGAGAATTACTGGATGCTATTTTAATGTTGTAGGTTTGCCTATTGAGGGCTTAAGCAAAATGTTTGTTGCATTAGGCTGGTTTCTCGATAAACAGTGGAGGATACAAAAATGAAAAAAATAACACGTTCAAACATGTTCTATTGCATATTGTTATTAAGTGCTGTATTCGCGCTGATCGGCCTTATTCCACGTATCAGCGCTGAAAAAAACAACAAAACATACGCCTTCATCATTGAGTATAAAGATATTGTTGCACTTGCTGAACAAAATAATGTTACGCCAGCTCAAATATGGCGGGAGATACACCCATTGGGAGTTGAAGGCGTATCAGTACAAGAGTATACCGGAGATGATGTCAACTCTATTCATCCCATGTCAATAAACTTACAGCCGTTTGGCGCCACTGGATCTGCTTCTACTCAAATAGATTCAAGAAGGGCATCACTTGTTGTAAAAAATACATCGCCATATACGACTCTACTTTATGAATATTTAAAACATAAGATGCCACTTACCAGAAAGATTCTTAACAAAGAGAAAACGATAATTGTACTTCCATCAAATGTGGATGATTTTGTCAATGCGTCTTTCATCCCTGACTTTGCTGCACTGAACTTCTGCATAGCCAATCACATACCTGTCCTTTTCAGACCTGGCATGTGTGCCCCTGCAGATGGGAAAGGTACAGCAGAAGCAATCGGATATCTTCATACTATATGCCCGTTGATTATGAATATAATACCTACGGGGCTGGTTATGGCTGGTAATCCAGACATGGAACCAATCGCCAACATGTTGAAGAAAAACTGGATAACATTCTCCCAAACAGAATTTGTTCAGCAGGTAGGTGTATCTAATTTTGCTGATTTGATGTGCCCAGATGTCATCCCACTGCACAGCCTTACTCAGGATGAAATAATATCGCGCAACATCTCACGCCCGCAGATCAAAGACCGTTTTATAAGGGCGATACATGAGCGTTCTATAAGGTTTCTGATGACACGCCCTTATGACCTGCAGATGGGAAACAAGCTAAATGTATATATTGAAGATTTAAGTGAACTAAAAAATGCTCTTGCAATCAGGGGCTACACACAAGGCTGGCCTGTCCCGCATGAGGAATGGCCGTCTATGTTTGCCAGTGCATTGGCAATTGCTTTGGTGTTGCTTTCGTGTCTTTGGTCATTCGTTGCGCGGATGCGAGGTCTAAAAAATAGGGAAGACGCCGTAAAAGTGTACGATATTGCAGTGCTGTTCTTGGCATCGATAGTAACGGCTCTGATATTGTGGAAAGTCCAGGCGATAGCGCATATATTAGGCGGTATATGCGGTGCATTGGTTGCAACTGAGGCATCTCTGACGGCATTTGAAACGCGCAAAAAACAGCTTTTAGGTGCTGTTCTCGGACTGTTTATCGTTGTGACGGGAGGACTTTCTATAGCGTCATTTTACGGCACTACAAAAGCAGTTTTGAGACTGGTGCCTTTTTCTGGCGTTAAGTTGACACTTTTGTTACCACCACTTTTGATACTCTGGCATGATTTAAAACGTCATGTACACCCTGAATCTATTTCTGAAATAGTTTGTCGTCCTGCAATTTGGGGTGAACTGCTGATTGTAGGTGTAATGATGCTAGCAATGCTGGTTATGGCATTACGCAGTGATAATGTTTCGAACGTACCTGGTTGGGAAATCATGTTTCGTGATTTCATGGAACGCATCATGCTGGTCCGTCCACGTACTAAAGAATTTGTTATCGGTTACCCTGCCCTAGTTATTTACTGGTACGTTGTCCGGTGCGATATGTGTAAACATTATCGCGAAGCCATTCGTATCGCAGCTTCTTTGGCGTTTTGTTCCGCAGTGAATACATTCTGTCATTTTCATACTATGCTTTATCTGAGTCTGATAAGAGTATTAAATGGCTGGTGGCTGGGGTTACTTGTAGGCGGAATCATTGTTTTATCGCTCAAGTTTTTTATTGTTCCTTTCTGCCATAACGAAGGAAGACGTATCGCAGATTGAACAGGGACATTGATGTATTAGTTTTAGGGTATTATGGTTTTGGAAACCTAGGGGATGAGCTCCTTTGTACAGCTGTTGCTGCCTTACTTGTAAATTCCGGAGTTCAAAAAGAACATATAGCAATATTATCGTCATCACCTAAGGTTACTGAATCTATAACTGGCATACAGTCATATGACAGATGGAATTTCTCAACAATTACATCTTTGATGCGCAGGAGCAAATCGCTTTTGTTGGGAGGCGGTGGTCTTTTTCAGGACAGCACGAGCGTTAGGTCATGTGCGTACTATTGGTGGGCAGTTCGTATGGCGCGCATATGCGGTACCAAAGTTTGGGCTGTTGGACAGTCCATTGGACCATTGCACACATTTTTAGCACGTTTCTTTGCGAAAGATGCGTTCAGAAATTGTACTTACAGCAGCATAAGAGACGGCCATTCTGCAGACATTATGGAACAGTGGCATCTACCATTTGCACGTACGCCCGATTTAGCAATGGGTTCTAATATTAAGTGCGATTTTGTTAGGAAGAATACTTTACTGATAAACATTCGCCCAGGTTACCCAACACTGGCGAAAGAAGTTGCATGTATATCGGACAGGCTGGCAGACAAGGAAAAACTAAAGATACTGGGTATTGCTTTCGCAGCTGAAGATGCAACTGAAATGGAGAATATACAGAAGTTATGTTCCATCAAATTTGAAAAGATAGTTATAGTAAGAACGATAGAGGATTTTAAAAAAGTTATACTACACGGTGAAAAGGGCATAGGCATGAGGTTACATTTCATAGAGCTCCTGTTATTATCTGGATTGCCGGTCTGCGGAGCGGCTTATGATCCCAAAGTATCTTCATTTTGCAATGACTGGAGAATCCCGCTTGTTGGACAATCTAGCCAAGTCGTTTTTTCTAAATTAGATTTAGAAATGCTTAATTCTATTGCAGAAAACATTTCACAAGAATTCCAAAAGGGGTTAAGGAAAGTATTAACAGATGAGAATTAGTGACGAAAGAATCAGGGAACTTGAAGTCATCTCATCAGAAATAAAAAAAGATATTGTCAGGATGATTGGGATAGCCAGATCCGGATCACTTGAGATACCTATTACGGTGCCAGAAGTTTTTGTCTTCTTATATTGGGAAGTTTTGGAAAATACTATCGGGTATAAAACAAAGTTTTTTCTTGGCATACCCGAATGTACACCTGTTCTTTATGCTGTTCTGTCCAAAAAAGGATATTTCGGAAGAGAAGAGCTTTGGCATTTCCGCAGGTTGGGCTCAATTTTGCCTGCATTGCCAGATTTTAGGCGTACGCCTGGAGTTGACTCGCCATGCGTCATAGGCGGTATTGAACTTTCAATTGCTGCTGCAAACGCGCTTGTTGATATTGAACGCAACAACTGTTCGATCAGCATTTGTTTGTCCTCAACTAAAATATTTGATGACGATGACTTCTTGGAAGAATCGCTTTACGCTGTAAGGACTGGACTAGGTAATTTAATACAGATATTTCTGCTATTTACTACTGATAACGTAATACCCAATACGGTAGAAAATTGTTCAAATAAATTATCAAAAATGGGCTGGAATGTTTGTTTTGCAAACGGGTCGAATTATAGAGATATGTCGCAGATTTTCTGTGGGTACGATTATTCAGATACGAGGCCGAAAGCATTGTTTCTGATAATTGGCCAAGACAACGATTTAATTCATGCAAAGACAAAAACTGCTGGTATTTTGAGTTCAATGAACAGTGAGGAAATGGATATCGCACTTGAGGAATTGGAGGGGCAGCAATGAACGGAATATCTCCTGAATGCAGCACGTGGGACGCTTTTTGTTTTAATATTGCCAATCTAGCTGCTAAAGACGCTGATATTGTGTTAGTTGAAAACGATGATCGTTTGTCAGCGGCATTTAAAACAAAAATTGGGCACAATCAGCTTTTCCATTCCACTGGATCAAGTGCAAACTTGATTCTTAATGCAGCGGGACTAGCACTGAATGGCAAAAAAACTTGGCTAATTGGTTCAACTGAATCAATAGTCAGTGCGCATGGGAGAATAAGGGAAGCTCTGGCCATTCCTTCTTTGCCGGTACGTATTGTAGCGGCTAACGGTGGTTTATCACTTGGGCATGAAAGTGCCTCAGAACAGATTACAGAAGATATTGCGGTTATGCGCACTATCCCTGAAATTACTGTTCTAGTCCCTTCAAATGCAGCTAATGTAGCCAGTATTATAAATTATGCCTCATCTCTACCATCGGTGGCCTATATAAGGCTTGGATTATCTAAGATCGCAGCAGTACCTTGTGAACCGTTGATTGAGGATTTCCCGAGTTGTGGTGCTAGAATTGTCAAAAGCGGAGCAGATGTAACAATTTGTTCTTGTGGTATCATGGTCGGTGAAGCATTAGTGGCTGCAACTACACTCGATAAACAGGGAATTGATGCAGAAGTAATAGATTGTTATTGTATAAAACCTTTCCCTGAACAGGTTCTTCTCGCTTCTGTAAGAAGGACGGGCTGTTGTGTTGTAGCTGAAGAAGGAACCCGTATTGGCGGTCTTTACGGAGCGGTTTCGGAGTCCTTAGCAGCTACTTGTCAGGTGCCTGTCCGTTCAGTAGCAATTGAGGACCATTTCGTAAACAGCGGTACGCCTGATGAATTACGTGAATATTGCGGTCTTTTATCCAATGACATTGTTAATGCGGCGGCACAAGTTTGGCCTTTGCGCAGGAGATGAGTTCTATCTATGGATATAAAATTTAACGGTGTGACCAAAAAGTTCGAACCAAGTATTGTCGCTTTGGAAAATGTATTCCTTCAAATCGACAGTGGCGAATTTGTGTATTTAGTTGGGGAAACAGGATCAGGCAAAACAACGCTTCTACGTTGTATTACGCACGAAGTTCTACCGACTCGCGGACAGATAACAGTTGGGGGAAATATCTTACGCAAATTAAAAGGTGTCAACTTAGCGCTTTATAGAAGGGACATCGGTGTTATTTTCCAAGATTTCCAGCTTTTGCAGAATCTGACAGCATTTGAAAACGTTGCCTTTGTATTAGAAGTTCTTGGATACTCAGGCAGGAATATTGCGTCAAGAGTTAGTGATGTCCTTAAAACAGTTGGTATTTGGCACAGACGAAACATGCATCCGCAACAACTTTCCGGCGGAGAGCAGCAGCGTCTTGCGATAGCAAGAGCTATAGTCAATCAGCCGGCAATTCTGCTCGCAGACGAACCAACAGGCAACCTAGACAGTAAAACCGCCGATGAAATCATGAAACTGATTCTTAAGATTAACGCAGAAGGCACAACTGTGTTAATGGCCACACATAATAAATATCTGGTGGACACATACAGACATCGTGTAATAGAAATATCAAAAGGCCGAATAGCACGTGATGAAAAACAGGGAAAATATGTCAATACAGAAACTAGCGATTATGAAGACGAATATGATTCAGAAAGCGACGAAATCGAAACGGAAAAGAGCGTGACATCTTATGACGAAGATTAATTATTCTGTCAGGGATGGATGGCGTCTAATATGCAGGCATTGGGGGATGAGTTTCCTTACTGTCTTCACCGCAATGTCTGTTTTTTTCATAATAGGCGCATGCACGCTTTTTGTTTTGAACGTTAAAAACATAGTTGCTGTCATGGAAAATCAGCTGACAATAGAAGCATATATTCGTCCAGGTGCAGATGCGGAGGCCACAGCTAAAAGCGTACGCATGATGCCAAATGTGCGTGAAGTTAGAGTAATTACAAAGGATATGGCAATAGAACGTTTACGTGCCAGGATAGGGGCTCAGGCTGATGCGGTGTCGCTCCTTGGCGAAAACCCATTGCCTGAGAGTCTCGAAGTACATGTTGAAAGAGCTTCATCTGTTCCAGACACTGCACGAATGCTTGTTGCTCTGCCAGATATAGATGACATAGTCTATGCTGGACGTGTTGCTGACAAGCTTACAAAAGTTTCCAATTTTGTTGAAAATATGTCTCTTGTAATGCTTCTTATTGCCATTATTGCCAGTGGAATTGTGCTTTTTAATACAGTACGCATAGCTGTGTATTCACGCGAAGAAGAGATAAAGGTAATGATGATGGTTGGGGCTACGTCGACTTATGTTGCAATGCCTTTTATAATCCAAGGCGTAATTCTTGGTTTCTTGGGCGCGTTGACAGCATTCGGACTCTTAGTTGGCACTTACTGTATGGCATTGACACGGCTAAAAGACATGCTGCCATTTTTCCCATTTATTGAACCTGCGGCATTGTTAGGCAGATTAGGCCTTTTGCTTATATGTTCAGGGGTTGCGGTAAGCCTTATAGCGAGTCTTATTGCTGTTGAAAAATTCATTAGAAAATCATCGAAACCACTGTAGGAATATATGAATAAAACGATGTCATATAATCTCAATAAACGTATTTCTTTTATTTTCATGTTTGCAGTGTTTATTGCTGTGAATATTGTTTCGTGTGCCTATGCAGCAAGTTCATCTAATATCGATAAACAGATTTCCAAACATAACAGCTTATATGAGACCATACGCCAAAAAATATCATCGACCAAACAAAAGATATCTGAAAGCGTGAAAAAAGAAAATAACGTAACGCAACAGATACATGCTATCGGACAGAAAATTAATGTTACTAAACAAAAAGTTAATGCGGTTTCTATACATATCAAAAAAGTTGAACGCAACATTGTTTCGCTGAATCAGGATATAGTTGATACAAATAAAAGGATATCAAAGTCAGAAGATTATCTAAAGCGCAGGCTTGTTTCAATATATAAGTATGGCGGCGTAACTGAATTCAACCTTTTGCTTTCTTCACAAGGCGCAAACGACGCGCTGACAAATTCATATCTGTTAAGCAAAATAGCAAAACAGGATAGGGATGTAATCGAAGATCTGCGCCTTGCAAAGAATAAACTTAATGCAACACACCGGACACTGGACGGAAAAAAAATTGAACTGAAAAATAAGAATGAAGAGCTGCATGTTCAGCACGCACAACTAAAAACTGCTGCCAATGAGCGTGCCGCTTTACTGGAAAAAATACGCAAGGAGAAAGCTATTTACATTGCTCAGGAAGCGGAATTCGAAAAAGCTGCAAGGCAGCTGCGTTCAACTGTCAGAAGGCTGTTAGCGCAGAAACGAGCTCTTATGAGAAAACGCAATCCAAGTCAAAAAGCTGTTGTCTATTATAAAGGCGGAAGGCTAGCGTGGCCAGTAAGAGGCCCTATTACAAGCGGGTTTGGCTTAAGAGTACACCCTATTTTCCATACAAGAACAAACCATGCTGGAATTGACATAAGTGCGCCTGCAGGTACCCCTATAGGAGCAGCAGACGCCGGGGAAGTGCTTTATGCTGGTTGGATGCGTGGCTATGGACAAGTTGTAATTATTGACCATGGCGGCAATCTTGCCACTGTATATGGACACATGTCTAGGATAAAATGCTCTGAAGGACAGAAGGTCAGCAGAGGGACTGTCATAGGTCTTGTTGGCTCGACTGGTGTATCTACCGGCAACCATTGCCATTTTGAAGTACGTATTAATGGTGATGCAGTTAACCCAATGGGTTACTTATAAATTAAGAAAAATTTGAAAGGTAAGTGGATCTGCATGTTAAAAAAATATAAGGATATTTTTGTCGGAATACTGATTGGATTGCTGATTGCAGGAGGCATTTATTTAGTGCCCCAAGCTAAAGGAGCTGACTGGGGGAAGGCTTTGCCTTTCACGCCATCACAACTTGCGATAATGAAACAGGTAAAACTTGCTCTTAGAGAGTATCAAGTAGATGGTGATAAGAAAGATAAAATAGACGACACTAAAATGTATTACGGTGCCGTCAGAGGCCTTGTCGAATCTGTTGGGGATCCCTTTACCCGTTTTGTAGAGCCGAAAGATTTAGCCGAAGAAAATATGGAAATGGAAGGGGAATATGGCGGGTTAGGTATATACATTACTAACCGTGACGGACGTACGACTGTTATCACTCCTATGGAAGGTACCCCCGCAGAAAAGGCTGGACTTAAACCGTTAGACGAAATTATAAAGGTTGATGATAAAAACGTTATAGGCATGCACAGCGATGAAGTTGTTAAGCTCCTGCGTGGTCCTGCAGGCAAAGCAGTTAAAATATGGGTCCGCCGCAAGGGAGTAGAAAAAATATTAACATTCAATATGGTTCGTGAAATTATTAAACTCAAGACAGTCCGCATGGAAATGGCAGACAAAGATATTGCATACATAAAGCTCAACCAGTTTAACTTAAAAAGTGACCAGGAAATGCAGGCTGCACTAAATACGGCAAAACAGAAAAAAGCAAAGGGCATACTTTTGGACTTGCGCAATAACCCTGGTGGATTATTGACCTCGTGCGTTGACGTTGCTTCGCAGTTTATCAATGGAGGAGTTATTGTCAGTACAAAAGGACGCTTTGACAAGGCTAACGATGTCTTATATGCTGATCAGGGCAGAGCTACAGATTTGCCTCTTGTCGTCATAGTCAACGAAGGAAGCGCTAGCGCTGCCGAAATACTTTCGGGTGCTGTTAAAGACCGTGGACGTGGCGTTGTCGTTGGGACAAAAACATTTGGCAAGGGTTCAGTACAGTCATTGTTTAATCTACCGGACAAATCTGGCATGTACATAACTATTGCACGATATGCAACGCCTTCAGGATTCATTCTTGACCATAAGGGGCTTCAGCCTAATATTCTTTGTGCTGGCGAACCGACGAAAGATAAAAATAAAGATAAACAATATCAGAAAGCTCTTAGCATACTGCGCGATAAAATAAAAACTGCAAAATGATCCTAAGTTTGATCATAAACAAAAAGTGTCAACGACGTATTTCATCACATATAACAATGCTGCTAATAATAACAGCGGCATTGTTTTTTTTGCTTTGCCAGCACAATCTGGAGCTCTTAAAAAATAACTTTATTGTAAATTGTGGTACAGAGCGTGCCATTTCTCGACAAAAACATGCCGGTCAAATGCGTTATGGGCTTGGGCCGCTGAACTTGCAAGCAAACAAAAAAGAAAAATTATTTTGTTACAAAATAATTGGCAGTGAAAATGTATCTTCACAAAAAGCGTGCATAGCTATTGTTGTTGATGATGGCGGGGAAAAACTTCTTTTAGCAGAAAAGGCAGCTGAATTAGAAATTCCGCTCACTTTTTCTATAATCCCTTACAGAAAGAATTCAATTGAAACCGCAAAAATAGCAGCATCGCATAATAAGCCCTACATGCTGCATCTTCCCATGCAAGCACTCAGCGACGGAGACGACGGGCCTTTTTTTATAGGCGCAAAAACAGATAAATCAAAGATACGTGAAATTACAGCTAATGCTTTGGCTTCTCTGCCAGGCGCTATAGGGTTAAATAATCACAGAGGATCTATGGCTACAGAAAGCAAGGATATTATTCAGCCTGTACTTGTAGAGTTACAAGAACGCGGTCTGATCTTTGTTGACAGCAGGACATCATCAAAGACTGTAGCATATGACACAGCAAAAAGCATGAATATTCCAGCACTGCAAAATGTTCTTTTTTTGGATAACATTCCAGAAAGAGAAGCAATTAAGAAAAATATTTCGACGAAGCGATAGATATGGCAATAAAACAGCATGGTGTAGTTGTAATATGCCATTTTAAACCTGAAACACTGGCATTCCTTACAGAATTAAACAAAGAGTACTATAAGCTCCCAATAGAACTGATGACTGTACCGCAGATGTTGAAATATAAGTCTGCTTCGAACGCTGAATAATGTATGCAGCTGCAAATTTATGATAAAAATATGCTATAAACTGTTGACATGTCTGCTAAATTAAGTATAATAGCAACGTTGTCGCTGATGCGGTACGGCTATGCGAAGCGGGCGGATAGCTCAGCGGGAGAGCACCTGCCTTACACGCAGGGGGTCGTAGGTTCGAAACCTATTCCGCCCACCAATGACAACATGTAGAAATGGAGCTGTAGCTCAGTTGGTTAGAGCGTCGGCCTGTCACGCCGAAGGTCGCGAGTCCGAGTCTCGTCAGCTCCGCCATTTTTAACGCCAGAGATGGCGGGATAGCTCAGTAGGTAGAGCAACGGACTGAAAATCCGTGTGTCCCCAGATCGATTCTGGGTCCCGCCACCAGATTTTTAAAACATATAGCCTTAATGCGGAAGTAGCTCAGGGGTAGAGCACAACCTTGCCAAGGTTGGGGTCGGGGGTCCGAATCCCCTCTTCCGCTCCAGAAAATATAAGACTTTCAAGTAAATTCTTGAAAGTCTTTTTTGTTGTTTTTGTCCGATAACTTGACTATACTATGTTGTGCTGTGTTTAGTAGAATATTTGGGAATGGGAATGCGCTGTAGTGCCTAATATGAGGTTAGAAGACATTTAAATAGGAGGTCTTTTTTGATGAGGGAGATAAAAATGTTTATGTTCGACGGCTGCCCACATTGCAAATTTGCTATAGAGTGTGTACAAAAACTAATGAATGTGCATCCAGAGTATAAACAGATTAAATTTACTACGATAGATGAGCACAAACAGCCGGACATAGCTGACCGATACGATTATTATTATGTGCCAACGTTTTATGTTGATGAAGCAAAAATACACGAAGGACATGTCGAAATGAGCGATGTCGAATATGTTTTCAAGATAGCCTATGAGGGGTAATTCACATGATAAACATTAATGATCTGTCACTAACGAAGCTTATTGGAAATACGCCGCTTTATAAACTTAAAGTCGCTACTGGCGGTGCTGATGTTTATATTAAACTGGAGGGCAATAACCCTGGCGGATCTATAAAGGACCGTGCTGCATGGGGAATGTTAAAGCTTGCTCAGGATAACGGAGAGCTTAAAGATGATAGTATTATTATAGAGTCAACTAGTGGCAACACCGGCATTGGGTTAGCTTTTCTTGGCAAGGCACTTGGCTTACATGTAATACTTACCATGCCGGATTCGATGTCAGTTGAACGGAGAGCAGTGCTTAAAGCTTTTGGCGCGGAACTTGTCCTGACTTCTTCTTCACAGGGAATGAAAGGTGCGGGTGACAAAGCAAAGGAACTTGCTGAAAATGAAAAAAACGCCTTTATTCCTGATCAGTTTAAAAATCCAGGCAACCCATGGGCTCATGAGCAAACCACAGGACCTGAGATCCTTTCACAAGTTCCAAAAGATAAAAGGTTTGCCGCTTTTGTGGCAAGCTTCGGCTCAGGAGGAACGATAACAGGTGTTGGCAGGGCATTATGCAATTGTATCAAAGATGTTGACCTTGTCGCTGTAGAACCGTCATCAAGCCCTTTGGTTACCGAAGGAAGACTTGGGCAACATGAAATAGAAGGAATTGGCGCAAATTTTATCCCTGAAAACCTAGACAGAGCATTAGTTAAACATTACATGACCGTCACAGATGGGGAAGCCTTTAAAACTACCAAATGGCTGGCCGCTGAAGAAGGAATATTCAGCGGGATTTCAACAGGTGCTAACGTATGGGCAGCTATCAGGATAGCAGGACAATTATCTAAAAATGACATTGTCGTTACAGTTCAGCCGGACAGAGGAGATAAGTACCTCAGCGTTTTTTAATGAGGATTAAAGCCTATTAATATCAATATTCAAATAATAAAGAGTCCGAGAATTTTATTATTCCCGGACTCTTTATTATTTGTAAGCTTCGTCGGGGGCAGCCGGCAGTTCAGAAAGTTTTTCGCGGCTAGCAATGACTTTTAATGATTGTTTTGTATTCCATGTAGTCAGCCTTCTGGATAAACTCTTATCGTGTACAGCTATTATTCTTAGTGCAAGAAGACAAGAGTTCTTAACTGAATTAAGACCGACTGTTGCGACAGGAACTCCCGGGGGCATTTGTGCAATAGATAACAAAGCATCTAGGCCGTCAAGAGCTCCCCCCTTAACTGGCACACCTATTACCGGAAGAGAAGTTGATGCGGCAACTACACCAGGGAGCGCAGCTGATAAACCAGCCACGGCAATTATAACTTCAATGCCTCGTTTTTTTGCTTTTTTAGCATAGTTTGAAACATCATCAGGTGTGCGGTGTGCTGAAGCAATTGCGATTTCATATTGTATACATAATTCATCTAATACAGATATACCTTTTTGCACAACAGGAATATCGGAAGCAGAGCCCAGTATGATACCAATTCTTGTCGTTGTAAGTTTTTTAGGCCCTGGCATTGTTCCCGCATCCTTTCAATGATTTATCTCCGATATCATTTCTATGATGTTCATGCTTAAAGTGTACACTCTCAACGCGTTTGTAGGCTAGATCATGCGCTTTTTGGAGTGTATCAGAAATGCCAACGACAGTCAGTACACGTCCTCCTGAGGTCACAAGTTTACCTTCGCTGTTTAATGCTGTTCCGGCATGATAAATATATGTGTCAGTAAGCTTATCTCCTGTGCCTGAAATTTCGTATCCTTTTTCGACTGATCCAGGATATCCGCCTGATGCCATTACCACACCGAGTGCGACTTTGTCTGGTGCTGCCCATCGGATGCTATTAAGTTCTCTTTTTGAACATGCCATTATTACTTCGCCAAAATCTCCGTTAAACACGGGCAAGACTACTTGCGTTTCAGGATCTCCGAGACGGACATTATATTCCAGAACTGATAACGAGCCGTCCTTTTTGATCATTATCCCTGCATAAATGACACCAATAAAATCGATGCCGTCTTGTTTTAATCCATCCATTGTCGGAATTAAGATGTCATTGGTGATTGTTTCTAGAAATGCATCTGTTACCCAAGGAACCGGCGAATATGCGCCCATGCCTCCCGTGTTCCCACCTTTATCACGGTCCAAAGCGCGTTTGTGGTCTTGACTGGATGGAAGTATCCGTATGGTTTTGCCGTCGGTCAGAGCTAAAACCGTCATTTCTTGTCCATCGACATAATCTTCAACAATGATTAGTTTGCCTGCGTCGCCAAGTTTTTGCTCATTAAGCATCATTTTGCAGGTACTAATAGCCTCATCATATGTATCAAGTACAAATGCCCCCTTGCCAGCTGCTAAGCCATCAGCCTTAACGACAAACGGAGCAGTCCTTTTTTCAAGTGCAGCCTGACATTCCTTTATTGTTGTACAGCATTCAAAATTGGAGGTCGGAATGTTGTGCCTTTTCATGAAAGTTTTGGAAAAAGCTTTGCTGCCTTCAAGTTGCGCTCCCGTTTTCCCAGGTCCCATAACTAGTATGCCGGCAGAGCGCAGTGAATCAGCCACTCCAGCTACTAATGGGGCTTCCGGACCTATAAAAACAAGGTCTATATGAAGTTTTTTGCACAAATCAACCATCTGTTCTGAAGAGCAAGGGTCACCAGCATGAGATTGTGCGAGAGTAGAAATGCCAGGATTACCTGGGCAACAGTGTATTTCTGTCACTATTTTGGATTTTGAAAAAGCGTGGACAACTGCGTGTTCTCTCCCTCCGCCGCCTAGTACCATAACTTTCATAAAAATGGCCTCCTCTTTAATGGCGGAATGTACGGCTTCCGCCGACAAACATACTGACGCCAAGTTCTTCAGCACGTTTAAAGACTTCTTCGTCGCGTATCGAACCTCCCGGTTCTATTACTGCAACAACACCAGCTGCAGCAGCGTGTTCTATTGAATCCGGAAATGGGAAAAATGCATCGGATGCCATTACTGAGCCCTTCGCATTTTCACCGGCAAGTTTTATTGCGTAAGCTGCTGCGTCAACACGGTTGGTGAACCCACCGCCGATTCCTACAGCAGCTCCATCTTTTACTAAAACGATAGCGTTGCTTTTTGTTATGGCCGCAGTTTTCCACGCAAAAAGGATGTCATCCCAGCTTTCTGGACGAGGATTGCCTATCCATTTCCCGTTTGCCTGAGAGGGCAATTCAGGCAGTTTGTCTTCTTCGATTAAGAACCCAACTCTATTGCCTGTTATTTGATATTGTGGCAAATAACCTGGCGCTATCGTCAGCACGCGGAGATTCTTCTTCTTCTCCGCAAAGAATTCCTTGACTCCATCTGCGAAAGAAGGTGCAGCCACAATTTCGAAGAAAGTCTCAGTAATAGCTTCAGCTGTCTGCATGTCAACTTCACGCGTGACACCGATTATGCCGCCAAATGCAGAAACAGGATCGCATGCCAGAGCTTTTCTAAAGGCTTCGATAGGAGTACTCCCTTGAGCAGTCCCGCATGGTGTTGTATGCTTGACTATAGTACAGGCACATGTATCCTGAAATATAGCGCATGCGCGCAACAGGGTATCAAGATCAAGTAGATTGTTATACGAGAGTTCTTTGCCGGAATGCTGTATAAATGGTGTCTTCTCAAGTGGCGGCATGAACAGAGCAGCATGCTGATGGGGATTTTCACCATAACGCAGTTTTTGAGTCAGATTTAGAGGCAAAACTTTATTGCTGTCTATATCTTCAGATGAGCCAGTTTCATGCGTTAGCCCTTTATATATCGTGGCATCGTATGCAGCGGTTAGCTTGAAGGCTTTTAAGGCAAGCTCCTGCTTAAATTCAAGCGTGAATTCCTGTTTCTTTTGAAGTTCCTCCAACACTCGTGTGTAATCTGCGATATCTGTTACAACTACAACATGATAATAATTTTTTGCTGCTGCCCTTATAAGAGTAACGCCGCCAATATCTATTTTTTCTATAAGCTGATCTAGGTCTGCGCCATTTTTTGCTGTTTCTTCAAATGGGTAAAGCGTGCATACCACAACATCAATGAGGGGAATGTTAAACTTTTTGCGGTCTTCGTCATCAGCTGCAAGCCCGCGCCGTGCAAGAATGCCTCCCATAATCGAGGGGTGGAGCGTTTTAACTCTGCCGCCTAGTATCGCAGGTAACCCAGTCATATCCACAACTTCCGTTACTTTAACGCCGCCTTCTTGAAGATGTTTTGCCGTGCCGGAGCTTGAAACTATTTCATAACCATGAGAAGCCAGTCCTTTTGCAAGTTCCAATATCCCTGTTTTATCCCAAACTGAAATAAGTGCTTTTCTTGTTTCCATCATTGTATTTTCCACCCTTAATGATTTATTGGATTTTGCGCAAAAAAGTCTTTGAGTGCCTGTTTGTATAATTTATGCTCTGTTTTATGTATCTTTGCCTCTAATGTTTCAATCGTATCATCAGAATTCCTTTTAACAGTTTCTTGTGCAAGAATTGGACCATGATCTACCTTTTCGTCTACTAAATGCACGGTTACGCCTGTTTCTTGCACACCGGCATTCCAGGCATCCAGTATTCCGTGTGCGCCTGGGAACAAAGGAAGAAGCGCTGGATGAATGTTGATTATTCTACCTTTATATTTGTGAACAAATTGTTCCGACAAAATTCTCATAAACCCAGCTAATACAATCCAGTTCGTGCCAGTCAGATCTATTGTCTCAGCTATTTGTTTTTCACATATTTCACGCCCGTTATCTTTATATGAAAAGACCCTTGTTTGCATGCCGAGAGTTGTTGCTGTGGCAAGTCCTTTTGCGCTTGCTCTGTCGCTTCCTACAAAAGTCACGTCGGCTTCAAGTTCACCTGAAATACATGCCCTGACAATAGCATCCATGTTTGTTCCAGTGCCGGATATTAAAATGGCAATCCGTGGTCTTGTCACTTTACAACACGTCCTATTATTGTCGGTTTTTCGTTCAATGGAGCCAGCGCATTACTGAGCGTATCCATGTCATCGGGATCTATTATAAAAACATAGCCAATACCAAGATTAAAGACCTTGCGCATTTCTTGTTCTTCTATGCCTGCGCTCTGCACTAGGTCAAATATTTTAGGACGTTCCCAGGAATTAAAATCAATAGAAATGTTTAGCCCCTTTGGAATAACCCTGATGATATTGCCATACATGCCACCGCCTGTAATATGTGCCATGGCATGGACGGCTACATTGTTAATGACTTCTAGAGATGCCTTAACGTAGAGTTTAGTAGGTTTCATAACGGCTTCGGCAATGGTTTCATTCCAACCGTTCGGAACAGATTTTAGATCTGCATTGAGACCGTCATTGCCCAAAGCTTTCCTGACCAATGTGTAACCATTGCTGTGGAAACCTGAACTGCTTAAGCCTACGATAATATCTCCCTCTCTGACCTTGGCACCATCTATGATTTTATCGCTTTCAACGATGCCTACTGCAAAACCTGCAAGGTCAAATCCTTTTTTATCGTATACATCAGGCATCTCTGCAGTTTCCCCGCCTAGAAGAGTGCATAGGCTTTCGTCACAGGCATTTAAGACGCCCTCAACGACCTCTTTTAACACATCTATGTCTAGACTGCCGCAAGCGGCATAGTCAAGAAAAAATAGGGGATGGGCCCCTCCTGTTACTAGGTCATTAACATTCATAGCCACAAGATCCTGACCAAGCCCTTTGTATATTCCTGTCTTTTTTGCAATTTCAAGTTTAGTGCCGACGCCGTCGCAGCATGCTGCGATACAGCGGCCGCCGCCTATGTCATAAAGGCCTGCAAAACCGCCGATTCCGCCAACGGCACTTGGGGACTTCGGATGTTTTAAAAGGAGACTCTTTATTACGTTTACCCAAGCGTCCCCGCCATCGATGTCAACTCCTGCTTTTTTGTAGCTGAGTTTTTCTCCCATCTTAGAGATTCTCCTTAGTATTTTCTTTAAGATATCTGCCTGTGAAACAGGCTGTACATAACTGATCTTCTGGTAATCCGATTGCCGCGACAAGGTCATCGCTTGAAAGATAGCAAAGAGAGCTCGCATTAATTTTTTCGCATAATTGATCTAGTGTCATTTGAACAGCGGCAAGAGTTCCCTTTTTACGAGTGTCAATGCCGTACGGACATGGGAAACGTACTGGTGGAGAGGCAATGCGCATATGGACCTCTTTTGCCCCTGATTCACGTATTAGTTTTACTACGCGTCCCGCAGTTGTGCCTCTTACAATTGAATCGTCAACAATAACTGTGTTCTTGTCTTTGAAAACTTCCGATATAGGGTTAAGTTTCATTTTTACACCTAAATCACGCACTTTTTGTGTTGGCTGGATAAAGGTTCTTCCTACATAGCGGTTTCTTACAATCGCGCTTTCAAAGGGGCATTTAGTCTCTTCTGCGTATCCTATGCCAGCTATTGTGCCGCTGTCTGGCATGCCGGAAACGAAATCCGAATCTGCACATGGAGCACTAATAGCAAGTCGTCGGCCCATTTCTTTTCGCGCCTCATATACCGAATGTCCGTCAATAATGCTGTCGGGGCGAGCGGTATAAACATATTCAAATGAACAGGTCATGCGGCAGTCTGTGTGATGGCTGAGCTTTATGCTTCTTATGCCGTGTTCGTTTATCAGCAGCACTTCTCCTGGTTCTACATCACGTATAAGTTTGGCCCCTATTATGTCAAGAGCGCAGGACTCAGATGCAACGTAATAGGTCAGGTCTCTTTTACCGAGGACTAACGGTCTGAACCCCCAGGGGTCTCTTGCAGCTACAAGACCATTTTCGAGAAGCACTGCCATGGCATATGAACCTTGGATTTTCCTTAATGCATCAACAAGCGCGTCCAATGGCTGCATATGAGATTTCTGTGCCATAAGATGTGCTATGGCCTCTGAATCTGTCGTTGATTCAAATATTGCTCCGTGCAATTCTAGCTGTTTTGTAAGTTCGGGCAGATTTGTTATACGCCCGTCATGCGAAATTGCTATAGGGCCCCGCGCATATTTTGCTCCTATAGGTAGTATGTTATGCGGCTGAGAGCCGATAATGGGCATATATCTGACATGACCAACAGCATAATTGATGTCGATTTCTGCAAGTTTATTCTGGTCAACTGCATTGTGCAGAAGACCCATGCCTCGCATAGCCGATATATTGCCGTTGTTTATCCATGCGATGCCAGCGGATTCCTGACCTCTGTGCTGCAAAGCATATAGGCCAAGGTATATCTCCTCAAGTACGCGTTTGCCCGGTTTGCCGTAGGCTCCAAAGACCCCGCTCATATTGAGTTATGCCGAAATTCTCTTCCAGATTTCTTCGTAAGCACCAAGTACATTTCCAAGGTCTTTGCGGAAACGGTCTTTGTCAAGGTGGTCGCCGGTTGTGCTGTCCCAGAAACGACAAGTGTCGGGCGATATTTCATCTGCAAGCATGATATTTCCCTTAGAGTCTTTACCGAACTCAAGTTTGAAATCAACAAGTGTGATCCCTGCTTTTTCAAAGTACTCTTTGAGAGCAGCATTGACGCGCAAAGTTATGTCTTTGATTTTTTCTATTTCCTCTTTTGTTGCCCATCCGAATAGGATAGCGTGGTCTTCAGTTATGATCGGGTCGCCAAGATCGTCATTTTTATAGTAGAACTCAATAAGAGGCCTCTCTAATTTAAGCTTTTCCTGTATGCCAAGACGTTTGCAAAGAGATCCTGTAGTTGTATTGCGGAGGACCACTTCAATAGGAACAATAGCTACACGTTTTACTATTTGATTTACATTATCAATTTTGCGTACGAAGTGGGATTCGATGCCTTTGGAAGTCAGGTATTCGAAGATTTTTGAGGTTATTTTATTGTTTAATTCGCCTTTGCCGCTCATCGTTGCCTTTTTAGCGCCGTTTCCAGCAGTTAGGCTATCCTTGTACTCAACTATAAGATAGTCAGGATCTTCGGTCGTGTAAAGCTTTTTTGCTTTTCCTTCATAGATAAAATCTTTTTTTGTTAGTTCTGTCATGTCAATACGCCTCCGTAATATAATTATGGTTTATTATTCAAACTTCAAGTTCAGTTGCGCATTCATTTGGTTCTAAGTAGGTGCCGTCAAAACACGCAGTACAAAGTTCACATTTTGGGATTCCAATGGCTTCAGCCATTTCATCGCAGGTTATATATTCAAGCGAATCTGCAGATATATTTTTTTGTAAAGTTGATATATCCATCTGGGCTGCAATCAATTCTTCTGAACTTGGTGTATCTATGCCGTAATAACACGGGAAACGTACGGGTGGAGAGGATATGCGCATATGTACTTTTGTAGCACCGCTTTCTTTGATCATAGACACTATGCGTCCGGCTGTAGTGCCTCTGACAATTGAATCATCAACTACAACTGCTTCACGCCCTTTGAAAACTTCTGGCTGTGGGTTGAGCTTAACCTTTACGCCGGCTTCTCGCACTCGTTGAGTAGGCTGAATAAATGTGCGGCCAACATAACGGTTTCTGACCACGCCAGATTCAAACGGTATGTTAGCAGCTTGCGCAAGTCCCAGAGCAGCTATTGTACCGCTGTCTGGCATGCCGGTAACGACACAATCAGCAGGAGTGCTGTGCTTAGCAAGTGCTGCACCCAATTTTTTACGGACCTCATATACAGATCTACAATCGATCAAACTGTCCGGACGAGCAAAATATACATATTCAAAAGAGCAGTGGCAATGGTGTGACGGGGTGATAGGGAGCTTTTTAGTTCTCATGCCCTCATCGTTTATTACCAAGATTTCTCCTGGTTCGACATCACGAACGATTCTTGCTCCTAATATGTCAAGAGCGCATGACTCAGAAGTAACATAGATAGTGTCATCGCGTTCACCGATAATTAAAGGACGGAACCCCCATGGATCACGAGCTGCAACAAGACATCCGTTAAACAGCGCAACTATGCTGTAAGCTCCTTGTACTTTCACGAGTGCATTTTCAAACGCTTTTAGCTGGGGAACATTGGGTTGATGTGCCATAAGTTGGATTATCGTTTCAGTATCGCCGGAAGTATGGAAAATTGCACCTTGGTTCTCAAGGTAGCTTGTAAGGCCTTGAGCGTTTGTAAGGTTACCGTTATGTGCAAGAGCAACTGGTCCTTGTGTGCAATTTGCACCTAGTGGCTGTGAGTTTTCCGGTTGTGTCCCTCCTGACGTGGCATAACGCACATGACCTATAGCATAATTTGCCGTAACCTTAGCAAGGCATTCCTGTTTTAATGCTTCATGAACCAGGCCTTGTCCTTTTTTTATGTTTATATTGCGATCGCTTATCCAAGCAATACCAGCAGAAAGTTGTCCCCTATGCTGAAGGGCAAAAAGGCCGAGATAAACATCTTCTAAAACTGGTTTGCCGCTCTTATTATAAGCGCCAAAGATTCCGCACATTAATTTTGACCTTCCATAAATGCAGATGTCAGCTTGGTGAGTGGAACTGATATCTCATTCTCCCATTTGAACATGTTGCCGCCTGCTGTCCCAATACAGCAGTGCTCATATCCAGACCAAATGTTCTCAAATTCAATAGCTTTGTTTTCAGGAATAGCATAAACAGCACGTGCACCGCCTTCTGAAAAAAGCATGGCCTCAATAGAAGTTTGCGGTTTTAATGTAATAGTCATTCCCACAGCAGATGCAATTGCTTCACTTGCAAGTGCTACTGCAATGCCGCCGCCTGCAATAGCACGCCCAGAATCTGCCACTTTGTTTTGTGCTGTTTTTATAGCGCGTTCACGGAAAGACCTTTCTGCTTCAAAATTAGGAACGACTGTAGCGCCAAGCGGTTTGCCATTCTTTAACATCTGCCAGCGCGAGGCGCCGAGTGAACCATTTTGTTTGCCCACAAGATAAATCCTGTCGTCGATTTTAACGTTCCCAGCTTTAAGCAATTTATTAAAATCTGTGAGAAGCCCGGCAGTGACAACGAGTGGGGAAGGAATGATCTTTCCAGATGCTGTTTCATTATACAGGCTTACATTTCCAGAAACTACGGGGCATTCAAGAGCAGCACATGTATCTGCTAGGCCTTTTATGCTTTGCTGCAGTTCATAGAAGTTTTCGGGATCTTCAGGGGATGCAAAATTGAGACAGTTTGTCATGCCAAGTGAATCGCCGCCTGAAACCCAAATGCCACGTAACGAGAGTGCCATGAGCTCACAGGCGCTCTTGTAGGGGTCAGTGAAACTCTTCCATGGTTCTGATTCCATTGTTAATAGACATGCACGTTTGGTTTGTGGCACTTCGACTGCTGCTACGGGGTAACCTGGCCCCATGATCGTGTGGAGCTGAACAACCGAATCGTACTGATTCCATATTTGGTGCTTGCTTGCTCCATTAGGTGAGCTGATTAGTTTTAGAAGATCGTCACTCGGGTCTGTTGATGTTAATGAGTTGATATCGATAGCCTGTCGCTGGGGCATGTCATGCGGTTCTTTTGCTGGCCAGAAAACTTCTGGTGTATCGCCAAGTATGTCAACAGGAAGGTCAGCAACACATTCATCGTTATCAAACACTTTATAGCGATTATTGTCAGTTATTGTCCCGACAACTGCACAGTCGAGGCCGTAATGTTTTGCCATTGCAAAGACTTTTTCAAGTTTTTCTTTTTCAACTATAAGAAGCATCCTTTCCTGTGATTCGGAGAGGAATATTTCCCATGGCAGCATGTCTTTTTCACGAAGCGGTATTTGTTTAACCTGAATATCGATTCCACAGCCGCTTTTGCATGCAATTTCGCTTGAGGATGAAAGTATTCCGGCAGCACCCATATCTTGCATAGACGCAATCAGTTCTTTATCAAGAAGGTCCATGCAGCATTCAATGACAAGTTTTTCTTCAAATGGATCACCAATTTGAATTTGAGGCTTACTGACTTTAGCGTCATCGTAGAGAAGGTGCGATGCAAAGGATGCTCCGGCAATGCCGTCACGGCCAGTTTTAGATCCCAAAAGAACAGCTAAATCACCTGCTTTTGCAGTCTGCGAACTTGCCATTTTATCAAGGCGCACAAAACCGCCGCTAAAAGCATTTACGAGTGGATTGTCTGTGTAAGAAGGCGAGTAAAAAGTCTTGCCTCCGACAATAGGAACGCCCACGGCATTGCCATATGCGCCTATTCCTTCTACTATGCCTTTGGCAAGATTTCTGGTTTTGCGCAGTTTAGGATCACCAAAAAATAACCCATCCATGGAAACAGACGGACGAGCACCCATAGCTATTATGTCACGTATTATTCCGCCTACGCCTGTTGCTGCTCCCTGGAAAGGAGCGACTGCAGAAGGGTGGTTGTGACTTTCTACCTTAAAAGCAAATCCCCATCCTTCGCCCATATCAACAACGCCTGCGTTTTCGCCCTGCCCTTGCAGTACATATTTGCCCTTTTGCGGATATGTTTTAAGCATAGGACGTGTCGATTTATAGCTGCAATGTTCTGACCACATGACACCAACAAGCTCAAGTTCCAGTGCATTTGGCTCACGTCCAAGAATATCTATTATCCTTTTGTATTCTGATTCAGTTAGGCCTGTTCGCCGGAAATCCATTTTATAATCCATCAACAGGTACCCCTTTCAGTAAATGTTTTTGCTATGGATTGCCAGAATTTGACGCCGTCGGTCCCGCCATTGAGATGTTTAATAGTGGCACGTTCAGGGTGTGGCATAAGCCCAAGGATATTGCCTTGCTTGTTGCATATACCTGCGATGCCATTTTCAGCACCATTTGGTGCAAATTCCTGCCCCGCCTTGCCTGTCTTGGGATCGGCATAACGGAATACAACGCAGCCAGATTTTTCGAGCTCTTCAAGTTCTTTTGGGGGAAGGAAGTAGAGCCCTTCGTGATGAGCAATGGGGAATTGAAGTATTTCGTCCTTTTTAAGATGAGCAGTAAAAGAGTTATTAGTTGTTTCTACCCTGACGTAGCATGGTGAACATATGAAAGTCGTCGAAGTGTTAGCTAAAAGGGCTCCAGGCAACAGCCCAGTTTCAGTGAGCACCTGAAAACCATTGCATATTCCTAATAATAGCTTGCCTTTGCTGGCATGTTTTCTGACAGCACCGATGATGGGCGAGCAGGATGCCATTGCCCCTGATCGCAGATAATCTCCATAAGAAAATCCCCCAGGCAAAACAACAAGATCTGTATCATCTGGGATATCAGTCTCTTCGTGCCAAATCATTTCAACATGAGATTCAAGTGATTCTGAGATAGCACGTTGAACATCCCTGTCACAATTGCTGCCTGGAAAGACGACAACAGCGGTTTTCATTTGCTGATGGCCTCCAGGTTTATTTTGTAAGTTTCTATAAGATCGTTTGAAAGGAGATCCTGGCACATTGATTCGATGGATTTTTGAGCATAGTCACTGTTTTCAGATTCCAATTGTAACTTCACGATACGACCAACGCGGACCTCTTCAACTGACTTGTAGCCGAGATTTATTAAGGTTTTTTCAACTGCTTTGCCCTGAGTGTCAAGCACGCCTTCGCGTGGTGTAATAATTACTTCTGCTTGGAATTTCATGAAGCGCGGCCTCCTTGAGATGGTTGTTGGTAATTAAGAATTGTTTACAAAGATGTTTATAATATATCCCAGCAAAAAATAAATGTCAATTAAAAACAAGGCGGATATAATTATCTAAAATGTCAGTCTTTTTAAAGGTGTTCAATATATTTTTAGTTTTATGTAAAATTTTAAAAACATCCTAAATGTAATAGAAAATAATGCTTATTTGCAGAACGTTATATATTGAACAACGGCACGCTAATACGCATGCCGTTGCAAAAGAAGTATGTAGATTATTAATATTATATGACAAGGATTTGGGCTTCTTAGAGTTTGTTCAAGGCCGATTCCATTTTATCCATTGCCTCCGTCAGTTCAGCGATGGAACGACAATATGCCAGCCTGAAATATGGACCATCCTGAGGAGCTGGCAAGAAGCTGTCTCCTGGCACTAGGGCTATTCCAGCTTCTTCCAGCATATAGCTGCAAAAGTCTGTAGAGCTGATTTTTAATTTCTTTATTGATGGGAATACATAAAAAGCGCCCTGTGGCAGACTGAATTCTATGCCGTTCATGTTCTTTAGCCGATTGACAACTAGATCGCGCCGTATCCTATATTCAGCTATCATCGCGGCAACATTAGGCCATGCGTTTTTAAGCGCTTCAAGGACACCAGCCTGAGCAAAAGAATTTGCACATGCTGTGGTGTCTTCATGTGCCTTGACTACATATTTACGTAATGTTGCCGGCATAACTGCCCATCCAACGCGCCAGCCTGTCATAGAAAAAGTTTTAGACGCTGAGCATAACAGTATTGTGTGATCTTTCATGCCAGGAAATGATATGATAGAAGGATTTTTGCCGTTATAACAGAATTGTCCGTAACACTCATCGCTCATTACCATAAGGTCATTGTCAATAGCAAATTTTGCAATGTCGCGAAGATCATCTGCTGTCAGGACAGAGCCTGTAGGATTATTAGGGCTGTTTATTATCAGCAGTTTTGTCTTAGGTGTTAGTGCTTTATTTAAATCTTCGATTTTTAGCCTGAAATCGTTTTTCAAATATGTTTGCACGGTTACTGTCCTTACTCCAAGCATCGAAAGCTGTTCTGGATAAGCGGGATAAAGGGGAGTTGGAATGATAACTTCGTCTCCTGGTTCTAAAAGGCACATGAAGGTACTTAAGTTAGCTTCCTGAGCTCCGGTCGTGACGACTACTTCAGTTTGAGGGTCTATATTTATTCCATTTTCGCGTGATATCTTTTCAGCGATAGCGGTGCGCAGTGCCAACGTGCCGCCCATAGAGGTGTAGTGAACATCACCGCTGTCAAGTGCATTTTTGGCTGCTTGTTTTGCACAGAGAGGTGAATCAAAATCAGGGCGCCCAATCTCAAGATGTATGATCTTTCGGCCTTCTCTAGCCATGGCGTTTGCTTTTTCTAATATATCGATGATGCCGCCCTCAAGATGGATATTCTTCATCCTGCTGTTGGGTAACGTGATATTCATATATAAGCCCCCTTGTATTTATAAAATATAATACAGCAAAGCTTGTTGATATCCAGCGCAGAGTTTTCGACACAGTAAGTGTTTTGTGGTAATATTAACAAAATGCGGACATAGCTCAGTTGGTAGAGCATCAGCTTCCCAAGCTGAGGGTCGCGGGTCCGAATCCCGTTGTCCGCTCCATTTGACAAAAACGAGTCCGCATTCAAATCAGCGGGCTTTTTTGTTTGACATATTTGCAATCTATGACTTTGAGAATAAATATGATAAAATAAAACGGTTATTGTCAATGACTGGCAAAATTGAAAGGGGCAGAACACATTGAAGAGTGAAATAGTATCACAAGAAAAAAATGTAATGACTGTAAAAGCTGAATTTGAAGCTGAAGAGGTAAATAAAGCTATTGATGCAACATATAAAACATTGTCTACCAAAGCGAATATACGAGGATTCCGCAAGGGGCATGTTCCGCGTAAAACTATAGAATTATATTTCAGCAAGAAAGGTGTTTACGACGAGACCACAGAAAAAATAGTTTCAGATGCCATTGAAAAAATAATTGAAGAATATGAGCTTAATTTGATATCTGATCCTGATATAAAACCTGGTGATATGGAAGAAGATAAAGCTTTTGAAGTAACCGTCACATTTGAATTATCACCTGAAGTAACTCTGCCCGAATTGGAAAGCATAACTGCAGAAAAGACTATGTACAAAGCCACAGAGCAGATGAGGGATGAGAATGTCCAGCGTTTCATTGAAACACATGCTGAAATAGTACCGACATATGAGGAACGTGCAATTAAGAAGGAAGATTATGTTTCGGTAAAATATACATCAAGTATAGAAGATACAGATGGTACAAATAAAGAAGTTGAGAAAGACCAGAAAACTGAAATCAACCTTTCGCAGGAAAATATGCGCAAAGAAGTTGTCGATGCAATAGTTGGTAAAAAGCCTGGCGACAAAGTCTCACTCTCGTTCTCGGTTGAAAAAGACAATGAACACAAAGAACTTGCCGGCAAAAACATGAATTATGACTTTGAAATATTGGGCATAATGAAACGTCAGGTGCCGGAACTAACTGACGAAAAAATTGCTGAATTAACATATTCCAGACAAAAGACAGTTGATGAATTCAAGACTTCAGTCATGGAACAACTTACAAAAGCTGCGGAAAATGAAAGTAATGAAAGTCTGAGGAATTCGGCATTAAATGCAATTACTGAAAAATCTGAGGTTGAAATTCCTGAAACGCTTATCGAACGCCAGAAAAAAGCAATCAAATCTGAGCAAGAAGAGCGCATAAAACATGAGTCACAGAATCCTAACATGACGTTTGAAGAATTTTTTAAAAACAGCGGCATGGATAAAGCTAAATACGAATCTGATTTAACAGAAGCTTCTACTGCGGTCGTTAAACGCTCGCTAGTCGTTGAAGCTATTGCTGATGCCAATGAAATAGAATGGACACCGGAAGAGCTCAACGCTGAGATCAAACAGATGGCTGCAGCATCACATGTCGATGCTAAAAAACTGAGCGATTACATATACGCAGACCGTGCGCGAATCTTTGACGTTGCAGAGAGAATTCGTAATCGCAAAACGTTGGACTACATAATCACAAAAGTTAAGGTCAAAGAAATTGCAGAACCCAAAGATGATGAAAAGAAATCTGACGATAATACTATGTCTGAAAAGAAAGCTTAAAATTAATTATATTTTAAGTGGAGGTAGCGGTTATGAATGGATATTTAGTACCAACTGTTATTGAACAATCTGGCAGAGGAGAAAGGGCGTATGACATATACAGTCGTCTTCTAAAGGACAGAATTATTTTTTTAGGTACAGCTATTGATGACGATGTAGCTAATCTTATAGTGGCACAGTTACTGTTTCTAGAAAGCGAAGATCCTGAGAAGGATGTATTCCTTTACATAAACAGCCCAGGCGGAGTTGTAACTGCTGGTTTGGCTATATACGACACAATGCAGTACATAAAGCCAGCGGTTTCGACAATTTGCACAGGACAAGCCGCAAGCATGGGGGCAGTGTTGCTGGCTGCAGGCACTTCAGGAAAGCGTATAGCCTTGCCTAATTCCCGTGTAATGATACATCAGCCAATGGGTGGAACACAGGGACAGGCTTCCGATATAGAAATTCAGGCGAAAGAAATTTTAAAGACAAAAAATACGATCAACGAGATTTTGGCAAAACATACCCAACAACCAATTGAACAGATCAAAATTGACACAGACCGTGATTTCTTTATGTCTGCTGATGAAGCTATGAAATATGGCATAGTTGATAAGGTCATAGAAAAAAGGTAAGGCTATTTGATTTATGATCAATGAGGTGTGAACATGAGCTCTTCGGATAACAAAAATCACAACGGACGGCCAAAAGCCCGCTGTTCTTTCTGCGGAAAAACACAGGATGAAGTTGCCAAACTTATAGCAGGTCCTGCTAATACTTTTATATGTTCCGACTGTATCCAGTTATGCAATATTATTCTGCGTGATGACAATCCAGATACGGATTTTGGAACATCAACTACAGGCAAGGATTTGCCCGACTATACGTCTTTGCCTGTGCTGGAAACACTACCCAAACCAACTGAAATCAAGAAGTTTCTTGATCAATATGTCATTGGCCAGGATCATGCTAAAAAAGTGCTCTCAGTTGCCGTTTATAATCATTATCAGAGAATAACACACCCGGCTGAAAACAGTGACGATGTAGAGCTCCCAAAGAGCAATGTGCTGCTTATTGGTCCAACAGGTTGTGGTAAGACATTGCTTGCGCAAACGCTGGCGAAAATGCTTAATGTCCCATTTGCGATTACCGATGCAACTACACTTACCGAAGCCGGATATGTAGGGGAAGATGTTGAGAACATCCTTTTGCGCTTGCTCCAAGCTGCAGACTTTAATATTGACGAAGCACAGCGCGGCATCATATACATTGATGAGATAGACAAGATAGCGCGTAAATCAGAGTCAGTATCAATCACACGTGATGTTTCAGGTGAAGGTGTACAGCAGGCTCTCCTTAAAATAATTGAAGGAACCGTAGCTAACGTACCGCCTAAAGGTGGGCGTAAGCACCCAAATCAGGAAACTATCCCAATTGATACTGCAAACATACTTTTTATTTGCGGCGGAGCTTTCGATGGGCTTGATAAAATCATAGCCCGCAGAACAAATGAAAAATCAATAGGTTTTGGCGGAGATATTACAGCAAACTTAAAAAAGAAAACTTCAAGCGAATTGCTTAAGCAAGTACAGCCTGATGATTTGAGAACATATGGATTTATACCTGAGTTCATAGGCCGACTTCCAGTGCTTGTTGCGCTTGAGCCGTTAACGGAAGAGGCTCTTATACGCATACTTAAAGAACCGCGCAATGCACCTCTTAAACAATATAAAAAGTTGTTTGGCCTTGAAGGTATCGATTTAGAATTTACCGATGATGCTGTTCGCACTATTGCTAAAAAAGGTGCAAAATTAAATACTGGTGCTAGAGGGTTAAGGACCATACTTGAGTCGATGATGCTTGATATGCAGTTTGAATTACCTGAAAAATCTGCAGATATATCGAAATTGACTGTAACAAAAGACTCGGTTGAAGGTAAAAAGAAACCAACTGTTTCTCGTAAAAAAAGCAAAGAGGCTGTTTAATGATTGTACATCCTGTTATTCCGATTAGGGACATGGTCGTTTTCCCAGGAGTTATAACCCCGCTTTTCACAAGCCGCCTTCGTTCGATCAAAGCAATAGAGTATGCTAATTCAACAGAGCATTATGTAATTGCTGATGCCCAAAAGAATGCATCTATTGATGAGCCTGGGCCAAACGATTTATATAGTATTGGTACGCTCTGCAAGATACTTCAAACAGTACGTCTGCCTGATGGCAGCATTAAGGTCATGCTCGAAGGAAACATTCGCTGCAAAATACTGCGTTTTATTGCAAATGACAACTTTATCGATGCGGAAATTGAAAAGCTCACATCTACAAATTCATTGCCTATTAACATAACTGAAGCTATGAGGAGAAGCGCTGCTTTAGAATTCGAAAAATATGTGCATCTTAACCCAAAAATTCCGGAGGAAGTCGCCAGTGCGACCTCTGATTTAACCAATCCAGACATATTTGCTGATATTGCATCATCACACAGCGATTTAAAGCTAGCTGACAAGCAAGAATTACTGGCAACGCCTGACATAGCAGAACGTCTTCGTAAGCTGTTAGCAAAACTTATGTCTGAAAATGACATCCTATCTATTGAGAAAGAAATAAATGAAAAAGTTCGCAGTGAAATTGACAAGAGCCAAAAACAATATTTCTTGAGAGAGCAGTTTAAAGCTATCCAGGAAGAGCTCAGTGATGGCAACCCAATGTCCGAAGCCGATGAACTCAAGCAAAAAGTGAAAGATGCATTAATGCCACAGGAAACAGAAGACAAAGCTATGAGCGAAATAGATAGATATTCTAGAATGGCCCCATTATCTCCCGAAGCTACCGTTGCCAGAACATATATAGAGTGCCTTGCAGACCTTCCATGGGAAAAGTCGTCGGTCGATCATATAGATTTAAAAGAAGCAAGAAAAATACTTGAAGCAGACCATTACGGACTTGAAGAAGTAAAGGAACGCATACTTGAATTCCTTGCAGTAAAAAAACTTGCATCTAACGAGATGCGCGCGCAAGTACTTTGTTTTGTCGGGCCTCCAGGTGTTGGTAAGACATCGCTTGGCAGATCGATCGCACGCACTATGGGCAGAAAATTCGTAAATATGTCTTTAGGCGGGATGCGTGACGAAGCCGAGATAAGAGGGCATAGGCGCACATATATAGGCGCTCTTCCTGGACGAATTATACAAAAAATTAAGCAGGCCCAGACAAATAACCCTGTACTTCTAATGGATGAGATAGATAAAGTCGGCAACGACTTCAGAGGGGATCCAGCATCCGCATTGCTTGAAGTCTTAGACCCCGAACAAAACTGTACATTTACAGATAATTTTCTTGAAGTCCCATTTGATTTAAGTAGAGTTATGTTCATAACAACAGCAAATAATATATCAACAATTCCAAGGCCTTTGCTGGATAGAATGGAAATAATATCACTGCCTGGCTATGTAGCAGAAGAAAAAGTTAAAATCGCGACAAAGCATCTTTTGCCACGCATTTTAAAAGAACACGGACTTAAGGATTCTGATATTTCAATATCGGAATGTACCATAAAAAAAATTATAGCCCAATATACCATGGAAGCTGGAGTGCGCGGGCTCGACAGACAGCTCTCTAAGATTTCTAGAAAAGTTGCGGCACAACTCATAGAAAACGAGAATGTAAAAAGGAAGAAAAAAATAATCACAGATAAAATAATGCAGGAAATGCTGGGTGCGCCAAAGCTTCATAAAACTCGCCTCCCAAAAGAAAATCCAATCGGAACCGCTATCGGATTGGCATGGACTGAAGCAGGCGGAGAAGTTATATTAATAGAATCAGCTGTTATGGACGGTTCAGGACGTGTTACGTTCACAGGTAATCTTGGCAATATAATGCAGGAATCTGCAGAGACAGCACTGGCGTATCTGCGTTCAAATGCAAAAGAATTCAAATTAGACGATTTCAAATGGCAAAAAAAAGATATACATATTCATGTCCCTGAAGGAGCTGTTCCTAAGGACGGGCCTTCAGCTGGAATCACGCTTGCTCTTTCACTATGCTCTGCTCTTACTGGACGAAGAGTTAAGGTTGATTTTGCTATGACTGGCGAAATGACACTTCATGGCAATGTTCTTCCTATCGGTGGAATACGAGAAAAAATACTTGCAGCGAAAAGACTTGGGATTAACAAGCTGATTATTCCAATAGAGAACCAATACGATGTCTCAGAATTAAAAACGTGGATCACTGCTGGAATGGAGATTCACTATGTATCATCAATAACAGAAGTGTTTTCACTGGCTCTTAGGGCTAAAGGCAAGAAATGAAGCAGTGGCAGTCTGAATTGTTTTGTACGGCTTTTAAAAAAGAACAGTTGCCACCGTGTAATAATGCCGAAATTGTTCTAGCTGGTCGTTCTAATGTAGGCAAATCAACATTGATCAATGCGTTGCTTAGTCAAAAAATAGCTAAGGTCAGCTCTAAACCTGGCAAAACACGCAGTATCAACTTTTATAGTGTTACTACTTCTGAAGAGATTAAATTTATGTTGGTTGATTTGCCTGGATATGGGTACGCAGCGAGAGACATTACAGAAAGAAAAAAATGGTGGCGGCTGATTGAAGATTATTTCGCGTCACAAAGAAATGTATTTTTTGTAATACATTTAATTGATTTCAGACACGGGTTCCTTGCTAACGACAATGAACTAACAAAGTGGCTTAATAACATAAACATGCCCAGGCTTGTGGTATTTACAAAAGGCGATAAAATCACTGCAGGAAAACGCCAACAAACGTACAATCAATATGTTAATGAAGGAATTGATTCTCTCCTTCCGCCGTTTGTGACTTCTGGCATAAATAATGGTGAGATGGATTGCCTTCGAAAAGGGATCATCTTAGCAAAAAAGGAAGTAGAAAAAGTAAGATAGATTTGTAAAATTGGATAATCAAATGCACCTGCTGCTTCTATAAGCGGAACGGCCGTTTTATAGGAGCTGACAGATAGATCGGAATAGGGCACCAGCCTTATTAACAAGGGGAGAGCTATAATGGATTCAGAAAAAACTGTTCTAGACAAAAATTATGATCCATCACCAATTGAAGACAAGTGGTACGCAAAATGGATCGAAGATGATTTATTTAAAGCTGATCCTGCTTCAACAAAACCCCAGTTTTCTATAGTTATTCCGCCGCCCAATGTTACAGGTATGCTACATGTTGGTCATGCTCTTGACAATACGTTGCAGGATATACTTTGCAGAACAAAGAGGATGCAGGGATATGAAGTGCTCTGGGTGCCTGGGACGGACCATGCAGGTATTGCCACACAAAATGTAGTGGAGAGAGCACTAGCGAAAGACGGCATTTCACGCCACGATCTGGGGCGTGAAGAATTTGTAAAACGTGTTTGGGCATGGAAAGAAAAATACGGCAGTACAATAATAAATCAGTTAAAAAAGCTTGGAGCTTCGTGTGATTGGAGCAAAGAACGTTTTACCATGGATGAAGGACTTTCTGTGGCTGTCCGCAAAATGTTTGTCGATCTTTATAATAAAGGCCTTATATACAGGGGAAAGTATTTGATTAATTGGTGCCCAAGATGTCAGACAGCCCTTTCTGATCTCGAAGTAGAGCACCATGATCACGATGGTAAATTCTATGAAGTTGCCTACAAATTTGCAGATGAAGCCGGCCAGCTTGTTGTAATGACAACAAGGCCTGAAACAATCATGGGTGATGCGGCGATAGCTATACATCCACGCGACGAAAAGAACCATCATTTGATAGGCAAAAAAGTTATCGTCCCATTAGTACATCGTGTAATACCAGTCATAGAAGACAATATGGTTGATCCTGAATTTGGGTCAGGCTGTGTGAAAATTACTCCGGCGCATGACCCTAATGACTTTCTTGTTGGCTTAAGGCACAATTTGGAGCAGATACAAGTCATTGATGGCAAAGGCATCATGACAAAAGACGCTGGCAGCAGATATGAAGGAATGGATCGTTTTGAGGCTAGAGAAAAGGTTGTTGAAGACCTCAGAACAGAAGGTGTTTTGCTTAGCATTCAGGATATAAAGCATTCTGTTGGTGAATGTTATCGCTGTCATACAATAATAGAACCGTATCTATCTGAGCAGTGGTTTGTAAAAACTCGCTCCCTTGCAGATGCAGGCGTTGCTTCAGTAAAAGCAGGAAAAATACGTTTTATCCCTGATCAGTGGACTAACGTATACTACCAGTGGATGGAAAATATCCGAGACTGGTGTATATCGCGTCAGCTGTGGTGGGGCCACCGTATTCCAGCTTGGTATTGCAATGATTGCGGAGATGTTATGGTTGCGACAGAAGCGCCGCAAAAGTGCACAAAATGCGGCAGTACAAACCTGAGACAGGATGAAGATGTTCTAGATACATGGTTCTCAAGCGGCCTTTGGCCTTTTTCTACAATGGGCTGGCCTGAAAAGACAGCGCAGCTTAAAAAATTCTATCCTACATCTGTGCTTGTGACTGGTTTTGACATAATCTTCTTCTGGGTAGCACGCATGATAATGTTTGGTCTGGAAGGGATGAAGGAAGCCCCATTTAGCGATGTTTATATTCATGCGCTGGTAAGAGATGAAAAAGGTCAGAAAATGAGCAAATCACGCGGAAACGTTATCGACCCGCTTACCATAATTGATGAATATGGTGCTGATGCATTGCGTTTTACAATGGCGGCTTTAACTGTTCAAGGTCGCGATATTTTCCTTTCAAAAGAAAGAATTGCTACCTATCGTCTCTTTATGAATAAATTGTGGAATGCTAGCCGTTTTGCTCTCATGAATTTAGCAGATGCTGAAAAAGGCCAACAATATGATAAAAAGTACCTGCGTATACAGGATAGATGGATATTGAACCGCCTATCGCAGGTAACATCTGATATGACGAAACTTTTGGATGGGTATTTCTTTGGTGAATCGGCAAGGCTTATGTATGACTTCGTATGGAGCGAACTCTGCGATTGGTATCTTGAACTTGCTAAGCCGGCTTTGCGCGGAGATGAAGGAACTGAGAGACGTAAATCAACACAGGCTGTCCTGCTAATTGTATTTGAAAATGTTCTTAAACTTTTGCATCCATATATACCATTTGTTACAGAGGAACTGTGGCATGCATTCATATTTGGTGATGATCTTATAGAACATAAATCATGGCCTAAGCCGTATATATGTGATATCGATGAAAAAGTGATTGATGATATGAAATCTGTACAGGATATTACACGTGCTATACGCAATTTGCGTGCTGAAGCCAGAATAGCGCCTTCACAAACGATTCCTCATGTTATCTTAACTGTACGCGATAACGCAAAACAATCTCTTATCAAAGAATGTCTAGACCAGGTACGCTTGCTTGCAAAAGTTAACTCAATAACGTATATTGATTCCGCTGACAACAAACCAGACCGCAGCTTGGCTACAGTGTTGGATGAAGTTCAGATTTTTCTCCCTGTAGGTGATTTGTTGGACATTGAAAAAGAAATACAAAGGTTAAAAGGCGATCTATTGAAGCTTGATAAAGATATTGAAAGAAGCAACAACAAACTTTCTAATAACAATTTTGTAGAACGCGCTCCTGAAGATGTTATAGATAAGGAAAAAAATGCTCTTGCAGAAAACATGGCCAAAAGAGAACGGATAAAGGAAAATCTTCAGAACTTAGCCGATTAATATGCAGTCAGACATAACTTACGAGGCAATTGAAAAAAGACTTCAGAAACTAGCAAGCCCTGGCATTCGTCCGGGGCTTGCTAGACTTTCAAAGCTTTTATCTCTTTTGGGAAACCCTGAACGAAAATTTAGAGCTATCCATGTTGTAGGAACCAATGGCAAAGGGTCAACAGCAGCATCTTTAAACTCGATACTGATAAATTCAGGATATAAGACGGCTTTATATACAAGCCCGCACTTAATATCTTTTGGCGAAAGGCTGGAAATTAACGGCGCAGACGTTGTACCCGAAACATGGGTAAAACAAATCTCAAAATTAGAAAAAATACTCAATGAATGCCAGTATTTAAAAATTGACGCCCCTACATATTTCGAACTTATAACTGCGGCAGCTTTTATGATTATTGCCGATGCTAATATAGATGTTGCTGTTATCGAGGCTGGGCTGGGCGGCAGGCTTGATGCCACAAACATCATAAAAAATGTCATTTTAACTATAATTACACCAATTGGTATTGACCACGTCGAATACCTTGGCAACTCACTCGCATGCATAGCTGCAGAGAAATTTGCAGTCATGCGCAAAAAAACACCCGCACTTTTTGCCGGTGGCTCCAGTGAGGTTGAAAGTGCTTTCATTTGTCGCGCTAGGCAGATTTCCGCAAACGCATATTTATTGTCAGATTATTGCAAATGGGAAACAGAAACTGTTTCTCTGAATGGTACTTTTTTTAACGTAACGTTGAACGGGCATACACAACACTTTAGGACGCCACTAATAGGCACTTATCAGGCTGATAATGCCGCACTTGCTGTTGCGTCATCGATGTTATTGGCTAAAACAACACTACCTATGGTAAATATAAATTCTGTCAAACAAGGTATTAATTCAGTATCATGGCCTGGACGATTTGAGGTTATAAGTAAAACACCAGCAGTGATTTTTGATGGTGCTCACAACTCGCACGCTATGAAACGCTTGGTTGAAACGCTTGAATCTTTGTCTATACAAGACAATGCCAGCATAGTTATGGCAATTATGAAAGATAAAGACGTAACAAAAACTTTAAACCTTTTAAAACCAATTGATCCACGGATGTATTGTACACAGGTTCCAGGCATGTCACGCAGTATGGCAGCCGAAGAATTAACACAAAGAGCTAAGGATGCTGGATTGCGTATTTTATCAACTGATGTCGATCCATTAGTAGCTTTAAAAAATGCAAAAAAAGATTGCAATACAGTCATTTGTTGCGGAAGTCTATACTTTGTAGGTTGGCTGAAAAAACATTATGAAGAATATTGATGGATTTAATGAAGTATTAACAAAAAATCAATATGTATTGCAGTTTGTTATGCCAATGGAACTGCAGCGTATATTTAAAGTCGAGCTGTATGGCAGGGGAGCTTTATTAGATATTGCTGATGGAGACCCAAGTTTAATTTGGAAAGTAATATCAGCCAATTGCATTGAAAAAAATCTTGTTGCACCTCAGCAAGTTCATCTGACGCGCATTATTTCGGCTGAGAAATGCTTTGCATTGCCATTACGCCCAGAAGCTGATGGTGTCTATATGGATTGTAATACAAGATGTGCTGCTGGTTTGAGATATGCAGACTGTGCCCCTGTTGTAATAGCAGGATGTGAACCAAACCCGTGGCTGTACATCTTGCATTCGGGTTTTGCTGGTACATTTTCTAATATTGTGTCGTTTGCAAAAGTGGATTTATTGTCCAGATTCGCAAAAAGGTCTTTATCAGTTGATAAAACAACATGGGCATGGATAGGACCATGCATTTGTGCCGATTGCTATGGCAGGAGTGAAGATGACTACAAAACTATTATGGCAGAGAAAAGATTTGCAAAAAATAATTTTTATAAGAAGCAGGGCAAAATACACTTCGATTTAAAAAATGAGATAAAAACGCAGCTGATTGCATTGGGTGTACCAAAGAGAAATATCTATATTTCTCAAAAATGCACTTATAGCGACAACAACAAATTCTATTCATATAGGGCTGGAGATAAAAACAAAAGAATGTTACTTTTAGCCCAAACAATGTGCCAAAATTGATAAATATTATGTGAGAATAATAACAAAAGTAGAAATAGATCGAGGTGCTAGTTATGTGCAGTGTAAGAGTAGGTGTTGTTGGTGTCGGCCATTTGGGAATGCACCACGCAAGAGTCTACACTGAAATATTAAATGCCCAGCTGGTAGGCGTAGCAGATGTAAGCGAAGATCGTGCCCACTCAATAGCCGAGCCATTTGGTGTTCCATGCTTTACTGATGTCAACGCATTAATAGAACGTACTCATCCAGATGCTTTAAGTATTGTTGTACCAACTTCCGCTCATTTTGAGGTCGCAAAAAAAGCGATGGAGCAGGGTATTAACGTTTTAATCGAAAAACCTGTCACTACCAGCGTCAGCGAGGCTGAAAGTTTATTGAAACTGGCAAGCAAGAAAGATTTGATTTTGCAGGTCGGTCATATAGAGCGTTTTAATAGTGCAGTCCAACACGTCAGACAGTTTATCAAAGATCCTTATTTTATACAGACAAGGAGAATGGGGCCTTTTTCGCCAAGAATCAATGACGTTGGTGTTGTACTTGATTTGATGATACATGATGTCGATATTGTCTTGTCGATGATGAATTCAGAGCTTGTTTCTATTTCAGCAGTTGGCAGCAGCGTAAGAACAGAACATGAAGACATTGCTTCAGCCCAATTATCTTTTGCAAATGGCGCAATGGCACAGATACTTGTGAGCAGAGTTTCAGAAAAACGGCAAAGAACGATGGAGATAACTGAAGCGGAAAGGTATATTACCGTTAATTATGAAACACAGGACGTTTCTGTACAAAGATGTGTGCGCCAAAGTGGTGGAAATGTTGTTGAGGTGATGGAACATCCAGTTTTTCCAAAAACGGAACCGCTTAAAATGGAACTGCAGCACTTTATTTCCTGCGTTAAAGACGGAAAACAGCCTATGGTAGGTATCAAAGATGGCAAACGCGCTCTTGAAGTCTGCGTGTCAGTCTTAAAACAAATTCACGATAGCCAACACGTTTTAAAAAAAGAGATCCCTGCCAGTTAAGCCCAAATATATGATATTTCGCAATATTGACACTAAATACGGTGCGCTGTTCACACGCACCGTATTTTTTATGTTTTGTGCTAAATTATGATAAAAATAAAATGACATTATGGAAAAGTAGCGTTATCATTAATAAGACAGTAATATTAAGGAAGCAATACATTTTTAAAGGATGCATAAATGGGAATTATAAAGCAGATGCCCAATGTTAATAAAAAGGCTTTTGTTGTGATTGTTCTGTTCGGTGTATCATTGCTTATTGCACGAATTGTTATAAATATTAACTCAGGAAAATGGCCTGGATTTGTCCTGCATTTGCGTTGTTTTGCTGGCTTTGTATTTGCAGCGCCTATAGCTCTGGGAATATATCCATTTATGGGAATTGACATTCTATTAAACCGGTGAGGAGCACTCAGTATGGATAACAAGTTACTAAAAATGGCACTTACTGGTGATACTAGGGCGATAGGCAGAGTTATAAGCATTGTCGAATCGGAGGACCCGTCGGCTAAAGCAATCATGAAGCATATTTACCCACTAACGGGCAAAACTCATGTAATTGGGATAACAGGGAGTCCTGGAGCTGGTAAAAGCACGTTAGTTGATAAATTGATAGGCGATTTTAAAGCAAAGGGCAAAAAAGTAGGTGTAATTGCAATTGATCCGTCAAGCCCTTTTACTGGGGGAGCAATATTAGGCGACCGTCTGAGAATGCAGGATCATGCGCTCGAAAAAAACGTGTTCATACGTAGTATGGGTTCCCGAGGAAATTTAGGAGGTGTCAGCCGCGCTACTCATGAATGTGCTCTTATTTTGGATGCCTGCGGCTATGACATTGTTATGATTGAAACTGTAGGTGTCGGACAATCAGAGATAGACATTGTCAAAATAGCTGATACTGTGTGCCTTGTCCTGGTTCCAGGTATGGGTGATGACGTGCAGATAATGAAAGCAGGAATAATGGAAATAGCAGATGTTTTTGTTGTAAATAAAGCCGATAAAGACGGTGCAGAAAAGGTTGCTTCTGATGTGCAGGTGATGCTAAAAATGCTTCAGCCAAAGGAATGGATTCCTCCCATACATCTCGTTTCTTCAACAAAAAATACTGGAATAAAAGATACACTAGGTTCTTTCAAAAAACATTGGGATTACCTCTGTACAACAAACGAAGGCCAAAAGAAACGTTATGCACAAATAGAGATGGAAGTTGAATCAATACTTCGCGGAGAAATTGCCAGTATTGCACAAGTTTCTTGGAATGCACACAAACAACGGGGTGTGGTCGAAGCCCTCGTGGCACGCAAGAAAGACCCTTACACATTAGCTTCTGAAATAACTTCAGAGATTTTAAACTACTAACAAATATTATTGAGAGGGTGGAGCAATGAAAATAGCGGTTGGAGCGGACCATGCAGGTTATGCATTAAAAGAGGAAATTAAGCAATTTTTAGCAGACAAAAGATATGAGGTTATAGATTGCGGTACCACATCTTCTGAAGTAAGTGTTGATTATCCTGACTGGGGATTTAAAACTGCAGAGGAAGTTGCCAGCCATAAAGCTGAACTTGGCATTTTGGTATGCGGCACAGGTATCGGTATGAGCATCGTTGCAAACAAAGTGAAAGGAATCAGAGCGGCACTTTGCCACGACCACTTTACAGCTGCAATGAGCCGCAGACATAATAATGCAAATTTCCTTGTCCTAGGCAGCAGAGTCATCGGTTCCGGTCTTGCAAAAGATATAGTTGACACGTGGCTAAATGAAAAATTTGAAGGTGGCCGTCATTCTTTCAGGCTCGATAAGATTAATGAATATGAACAACTTCATACGCCTAAGTCTGATAATGAGGCATCAGGTGAAGTAACGGGCGGAGGCCGTACTATAGTAATTGACCATCCACTTGTCCGTCACAAAATAGGTCTTATGCGTAATAGAAATACTTCATCAAAAGATTTCAGGGACCTTGTACAGGAGGTCGCTGGGTTGATGGTTTATGAAGTCACACGCCATTTACCTTTGGAAGAGGTCGAAATTGAAACCCCTATTGCTAAAACTAGAGTCTTTACGCTTTCAGGCAAAAAATTAGCGATAGTCCCTGTTTTAAGGGCTGGGTTAGGTATGGTTGAAGGAATACTGAAAATAGTGCCTAATGCAAAAGTAGGTCATATAGGCCTATATAGGGATCCCAAGACACTCGAACCGGTTGAATATTATTGTAAATTGCCAAATGACATCGCAGAAAGAGATATTTTTGTCGTTGACCCAATGCTTGCAACGGGCGGATCTGCAGCCGCAGCTGTAAGCAATATACAGGCAAAAGGCGGCAAAAAAATATCGCTTGTATGTCTAATATCAGCAACACAAGGGATTCAGAAATTTCATGAAGAACACCCTGATATTGATATTTACACGGCAGCAGTTGATAACCAACTTAACGAACATGGATACATAGTTCCTGGGTTAGGCGATGCCGGAGACAGACTTTTCGGTACGAAATAAATAAAGGCGGGAATTTATTGTTTTCTATTTACCTTTTCTCATTAGTAACGTTCATGTGGGGACTTATTGCGACACCAGTTTCAATCGGTCTTGCTGAAAAGTTTCGTTTACTTGACGTGCCAGGAGGGCGCAAAAAACATCAAAGTATAATGCCAAGAGGGGCCGGGCTTGTCCTTTGGAGCGGTTATTTACTCTGGGCGTTATTTGTAGGTAATATGGGTGTTGAAGTTCCTTATGTCGCTACTGGTGCGTCAATAATATTTTTGGTTGGATACATGGATGACATGCATCCATTGCCGCCGCTGTTTAGGCTCTTCTTTCACGTGGGGGCTGCTGGTCTTGTGTCTTTTTCAATCCCGCTGCCGCTGTGGCAGCGTCTGATATTTGTCTTATGGATAACGGGCATGACAAATGCTTTTAATTTAATAGATGGTATGGATGGCCTTTGCCTTACCATGACATTGATAACTTCATTTATATCACTGTTTGTGGGAGGGCAAACTGTCTGGATGCCGTTTTCTGCGTTAGTATTCGGAGTCCTGCTGTGGAATTTCCCTCAACCAAGAACATTCCTAGGGGATGGCGGAAGTACATTACTTGGCTATATTTGTGCCTCGCATATGGCTTGGAGTTTTTTCCCTGAATTTTTCGGCAAAAATTTTATATATACAGCTTTAATACTTTTATTTATAGGCGGAGTCCCTGTTGTAGATACGTTGTCTGTGATGACAAGGCGTATATTGGCTAAAAAATCGCCGTTTTTGCCTGACAGGGGACATGCGCATCATAAGCTGCAGGACGCTGGACTTTCAAAATTTTCAACTCTTATTGTTCTTGGCACGGTCCATTTTTTAGTTTTAACTATAGGGTTCCGCATAATGGGACTGAATGTTTTTCATGTATTTTAGCCACAGGTCATTCAAAGGATGGATGAGAATATAATGAATAATAAGAAAACCATCGTATGTGTGTTTGGAACAAGACCAGAGGCAATTAAAATGGCACCAGTTGTGATAGCGTTGCGTGATCAAGGTTATTTCGATGTTAAGATCCTTGCAACTGGTCAGCATTCAGCAATGCTTGATCAGGCTTTGGGCTATTTTGGACTCACTGCAGATATCAACCTACACATAATGAAAGAACGCCAAAGTCTCGATTACATTACATCGTCTGTATTAACAGGTGTAGGTGAATATCTGGACAAAGTTAGTCCTGCTGCAATCCTTGTACATGGCGACACCACTACTACTTTTGCTGCTTCACTTGCAGCGTTTTACAGAAAAATTAAAATCGGGCATGTTGAGGCAGGTTTGCGCAGCTGGAACATTCACCTTCCTTTTCCTGAAGAAATGAATCGAGTATTAACAGACAGAATAGTAACGTGGGGATATGCGCCAACACAAATTGCCAAAAGCAACTTGCTTTCTGAGGGAATGCCAGAATCAAACATTATAGTTACAGGTAATACCGTTATTGATGCCTTGCTGTATACCGTTAAGAATACAGCTACCCCTCAATGTAAAGAATTATTGTCACTACCTGACAATGCACCGTTTGTTGTTGTCACAGCGCACAGGCGTGAGTCTTGGGGAAAACCTCTCGAGGATATTTGTTCTGCGATTGCCTGCATTATGAAAGAACACCCTGAACTTTGGTTTGTTATCCCTATGCACAAAAACCCTGCTGTTAGGGAAATAATAAGGAAGTATCTTGGCAACAAACCACAGACAATTTTGTGTGATCCACTGGACTATCCTGATTTTGTATGGGCCATGAACACATCAAAATTTATACTAAGCGATAGCGGTGGAGTTCAGGAAGAAGCTTCAGCCATTAGGAAACCTGTGTTGATACTTCGTGATGTGACAGAACGCCCAGAAGCAGTAGAGCACGGCAGCGGCCTGCTCGTAGGTGTCAAAAAAGAAAAAATATTATCTACTGCCTTAAGGCTACTTGATGAACCGCATTTTGTTGAAAATATAGAACAAAAATGTATGGATAAACCTTTTGGGGACGGCACCGCTTCAATACAGATTGCCAAATCACTCAAAACATATTTTGATGCTGAACAGTTGTAGTTTTTTTGTGAATGAGAGGTGATGTCTTTGCAGAATAAAATGCTGATTAGAGGCGGCAACCCGCTCCATGGCACAGTTGATGTCCAAGGAGCAAAGAATGCTGCGTTGCCTGTTATTGCTGCATCTATCCTCTTAAAGGGACAACGATTAACCTTAGATAAAGTTCCTGACCTGCAGGATATACAGACAATGTCAGATCTATTAAGGCACTTAGGCGCCACAGTAGAATTTAAAGACGGACACATGACTATAGATGTCCCAGAAGAACTGAACTGGGACACCCCAGCTGATTTAGTCAGAAAGATGAGGGCCTCTTCTCTGGTGCTTGGACCTCTTGTCGCTCGTTGCGGCAGAGCAGTTTTGCCTCTGCCAGGGGGCTGCGCAATAGGAAGCAGACCGATAGATTTTCACCTAAAGGGCCTTACAAAAATGGGCGCAAAGATAGACTTGGAACACGGATCTGTCTATGCTACCGCGTCGCAGCTAAAAGGAGCAAATATAATATTTGATTTTCCTTCTGTGGGGGCTACTGAGAATCTAATGATGGCGGCTTCATTGGCAGATGGTGTTACCACTATAGAAAATGCAGCACAAGAACCTGAAATTATGAACCTTGCTGATACTTTAAGGGCGATGGGAGTCTCTATTAAGGGCGATGGGACATCTACAATAAAAATTGTTGGTCAGAGCGTTCTTCATTCGGCTAATATTGAGATAATACCAGATAGAATAGAAGCCTCTACTTATTTGATTGCAGGCATTATAACAAAAGGTGAAGTTACAGTACACGGCATAGACCCAGGCTTGCTCGAGGCTACACTGCAAAAGCTGGAGGAGGCTGGAGCCGAGATAAAAGTTTCAGGGCACGATGTCACAGCGAAATGGGTATCCCCGTTGAAGGGTATCTCGCTTAGAACAATGCCACACCCAGGCTTTCCAACTGATACGCAGCCGCAGATGATGGCTGCTCTTGCACTGGCAAATGGGACCAGTGTCATTCATGAAAGTGTGTTCGATTCTCGTCTTATGCATATTAATGAATTTAAAAAAATGGGTGCTAAAATCGAACTTCAAGAAAACACAGCTATTGTTACTGGCGTACCTAAACTAACTGGAGCAGAGGTGCATGCTACCGACCTTCGTGCAGGTGCAGCTATGATTCTTTTGGGGCTTGCCGCCGAGGGAGAAACTGTTGTCAGCAATCTCGAACACGTGTGGCGCGGCTATGAAAGTATAGTTGATAAAATGAAAGTTTTAGGCGCTGATTTAGAATTGATAGATTAGTAATACTACAGCGAGAGGTAAAAATGGCAGAAGCAAAGCAGCTTATTTATAACGATATAAAAACATATGCTTTTATCGGGGCAGCAGGCACAGGCAAAAGCCAGAGAGCTCAGCTTGTTGCCTCTTTGCTTGACGCAGATTATATTATTGATGATGGTCTTGTAATACATAAAGGCAGTATCGTTTGCGGCAAAAGCGCTAAAGCGGAACGCAATCAAGTAAGCGCAATCAGGCGTGCACTTTTTGAATACAGTGACCACAAAAAAGAGGTTATGGATTTTTTTGAAAAGGCTTCTCCGTGCTCGGTTATGATAATTGCTACATCCGATGATATGGCTGGCAGAATAATAAAAAAACTTGGTATGCATAATCCAAGCCAGGTAGTCAGAATAGAAGAGATTGCGACACCCGAAGAGATTGCAAAGGCTAGAAGAGAGCGTTTCAGCAAAGGGCAGCATGTAATACCAGTTTCACATATTTTAGTTCGCAAAAATTTTGCCGGTAAGCTTGTTGGCCAGCTGCGTGTATTTTGGAGAACCAAAGATAACAAAGAGGGAGAAAAAACAATTGTCAGACCTCCGTTTAGTTTTTATGGCGAGGTACATATAGAACCTGAAGCTATTGAGCAAATAGTATCTTTTGTGGCAACGAGAGCAACGCAAGTTGCAAAGGTTAATGAGGTTAAGGTAAGTCCTGTCGGAGAAGAAAGACTGTCTATAGATGTAAAGATATCTGTAGTGATAGGCTCTAAATCTTTTTTAGACCTTGCATCATCTGTGAAGGAACGTGTTGCTGTGAGCGTCAGATATTTTACAGGGCTTGATATTAAATATGTTAATGTAATAATTTCGGAGGTGTTGATGTGAGTACAGTGGAAGATAAAATATTTGAGCTTACACCTCAGGAACGGGAAGATTCACGTGAAGTGCTTTGGAATTATACCAAGCAAGATACCCTGTCGTGCACAAAATGTTCCCTTGCTGCAGCACGCACAAAAGTTGTTTTTGGCGACGGAGATTTTCACAGCAGTCTGCTTTTCATTGGAGAAGGACCGGGAGCTGATGAGGATGAACAGGGACTGCCTTTTGTTGGCAAGGCTGGGCAGCTGTTAACGCAGATACTGCAGGCAGCTGATATTGATCGAAAAAAAGTTTATATTACAAATATAGTTAAATGCAGGCCGCCGGAGAACAGAGTTCCAACACCGGAAGAAATGGTTATGTGTGATTCTCACCTGCAAACACAAATCATGTTAATTAATCCTGCTATAATGGTGTTGTTAGGAAACACACCTACAAAATGGATATTAAAAACAAGCGAGGGGATCACTAAACTGCGTGGCCGATGGTTTGACTGGCATGGGGTTGCTGTGATGCCAATGTTTCATCCTAGCTATCTTTTGAGGAATCAGTCATCAAAAGAAGGCAGCCCGAAGCACCTGACGTGGTTAGATATACAGGAAGTGAAACGTCAGTGGGACGCATATAAAACAACTGGGAATTTGGATTCGGTTACGTTTGCTTAAAAGATGAACAACGAAAAGTCAATAAAGCATATTGGAATCGTTATGGACGGCAACGGCAGGTGGGCAAAATCCCGTGGACTTCCTCGGATTATGGGGCATCATGCTGGAGCACGTGCTTTGGAACGTACTGTACGCGCAGCAAAAGACTTCGGAATACAATACCTTTCTGTTTATGCATTTTCTACTGAAAACTGGAAACGTCCCAAAGGTGAAGTAATTGGTTTGATGGGGCTATTCCGCTATTACATGCGTTCAAAACTGAAAGCATTAGATAAAGAAGGGGTAAGGGTACGCTTTGCAGGTTGTCTCAATGAATTGCCAGATGACATTCAAAATATATTACATGAGATGGAAGATACTACAAAGAACAATACAACGTTACAGTTTATAGCATGTTTGAATTATGGAGGGCAAAAGGAAATAATAGATGCTGTAAATAAAATGTTAGAAGATGAAATTACTCCTCCTGTTACACCTGACATGTTAAGACAATATTTATATTTACCTGACGTACCGGACCCCGACTTGCTCATTAGAACGAGCGGAGAATTACGAATGAGTAATTTCTGGCTTTGGCAGAGCGCATACAGTGAATATTATTTTACTGATAAATATTGGCCAGACTTTGGTAAAGAGGATCTTGGAGCCGCAATAACTGATTATTATGGGAGGGAAAGAAGATATGGCAAATCTTAAAGAAATTATCAATTCAAGTCCAGATTTGCCGCTGCGCTTTTTCAGCAGCATATTTGTTGTAGCTATTATAATAGGCGGAATATTAATTGGCGGTAATGTATGGAATCTGATTGTATTTATCGCAGCTATTATGTCGTTGTGGGAATTTTATAGGCTACTTTCATCTTCTCTTGATATATCTCCATGGCTTATTATGGCTTCTGGGATTTTTATGCTTTTTGCTACGGCTGAGGGCGTTGGGCTGACCTCTCTACTTGCCCTTCTTTCTGCGATAGTCTTCGTAGAGCTTTTTCTTGAGGTGATCAAACATCAGGTAACTGGGGAAAGTCATGCGCTGCATAACATGGGGGCCACTATAGCTGGAATTGCTTATGTCATATTGCCATGGACATTTATGATACTTATACGCAAGCGAGAATTAGGCTCACTATTTCTTATAACGCTTTTCTTTTGTACATGGAGCTGTGATGTGGCCGCATATTTTGTAGGTAGCCATTTTGGGAAATACCTGCTTTGCAGTAATGTAAGCCCCCACAAAACATGGGAAGGTTTCCTTGGTGGTGCTGCGGCTAGCTTTTTATGCGGAGGTGTGCTGGCATTGCTATTTTCATTCCCGCCAATCCCGCTCCTTCTTATGGGACTGCTTTGTGGCATTGCTGGACAATTAGGTGATTTAGGAGAATCAGTTCTTAAAAGAGAAGCTGGGGTCAAAGATTCAGGGCATATTATCCCTGGTCATGGCGGTTTATTGGACAGATTTGACAGTATTTTGGTTAATGCAACAATGGCTTTCGTTATTTTTGAAATAATAGGATAGAGGAATGTCTGAAAATAAACGCATTAAGCTTGCTGTGATTGGTGCAACAGGTAGTGTCGGAGGAGCTGTCCTTGATATTTGCGCAAGATTTCCTGACAAATTTGAGGTCGTTGCACTGGCAGCACGTTCAAATTCTAAAAAACTAGTCGAATTAGCAAATAAACATCATGTGAAAACACTATGTCTCACGGAACCAATTGGCGGCTTTTTTAATGAGGCAAGATTCAATTGTATAAACGGTACAGATGGGTTAACCGAAATTTCATCAGATGATAATATCGATCATATCGTATTTGCATCTTCAGGCACATCAGCCATAAAAGCTCTTCAGAACGCACTGATAAACGATAAAGATGTCTCTCTTGCCAACAAGGAAAGTATAGTAGTTGCTGGCCCATGGGTCATGCCTCTTATAAAAAGGATTGACCAGCTCCGTCCTATTGACAGTGAACACAGCGCCGTATGGCAGTGTTTGCGGGATGCTCCTAAAAATGAAGTTAAAAGAATATGGCTCACTGCGTCAGGCGGTCCGTTTAGAAATTATACTATTGCGCAAATGGCAGATGTAAAACCGTTAGATGCGCTAAATCACCCTGTCTGGAAAATGGGAGAAAAAGTAACAATAGACAGCGCGACATTAATGAACAAAGGCATTGAGTGTATAGAAGCAATGCAGCTTTTCGGGCTGCATCAAAATCAGGTTGGAGCACTGATACATCCGCTTTCGCAAGTGCATGGATTAGTTCAATTTTTTGACGGAACGATAAAAATGCTGCTCTCGAATGCAGATATGCGCCTCCCTTCAGCTGCAGCTATAGCATGGCCAATGCGTTTAAATCTTCTTGAGAACGGTTTCGATGCATTAGAACCAGACAAATGGGATTTAAGATTTACAGAAATAGATACAAAACTTTTTCCTTGTTTTGCTACAGCCCTTGATGCTGCTAAGAGCGGAGGAGCATACCCGTCTTTACTTGTAGGGGCAGATGAAGCTGCAGTAAAGAATTTTCTGGATGGGAACATTTCGTTTCTTGATATAGCAAAAATTGTTAATGAAACGCTATCTTTATGGAATGGTGCTTGCCCTAAAACGCTTGAAGATGCTATTGCTTTAGTTGAAGATGGTAAAAGTATCGCTGAATCACTTTGTCAAAAGCGGAGGCATGTTGCATGCTGAACCTGATTTCTTTTCTCATAGTAATAGCAATATGTGTCATTTCACATGAAGGCGGCCATTTTGCAGCCGCTAAATGGCGCAACGTATTAGTGCATGAATTCTCTTTTGGCATGGGCCCCAATCTGTTTAGAAAGAAAATAGGTGAAACATCTTGGTCTTTACGTGCTTTCCCGATAGGCGGTTTTGTCAAGCTTGAAGGCGAGGACGAAACTGAAACTGAACTTAGGCCAGAGAATTACGACCCATTACGTTCTCTTGGTCATAAAAAACCATGGGAACGCCTGATTATTATAGCAGCAGGTGCGGCAGTAAATTTATTGCTCGCATGGCTACTAACTGCAGCTTATCTTTCTGGCTACGGTGTATATGATTTAAACAGGCCTGTTATAGGCACAATAATACAAAGGACTCCAGCGCAAAAATCTTCTTTGCTACCGGGTGATCTGATCATATCCATAAACGGTATAAAGCTGCACAAATGGGAAGATATAAGCAATAATATTCGCAACACAAGAAATAAAAACGGCGATTTTGTGATTGTATATAAACGGAATGGCAAACAAAATACAACGTCTTTGAATATTCCCATTGATAAAGAATACAAAGTTCGTCTCTTGGGTATAAGACCTCGATTGACAACTTACCCAATTTATAAGTCATTATCGGAGTCGTTTAGCTATTCATGGCAGGCAAGTTTAGCAATTTTAAAAGCTCTTGTTACACTTATAACGGGCAAAGTCCATACAGAAATAACCGGACCAGTAGGTATTGCGGTGATGGCTGGAGATGCATTTAGAAGTGGATTTTGGGCTTTTATCGGTTTTCTTGGAATAATTAATTTAAACTTGGGGCTCCTTAATTTGCTGCCGTTCCCTGCACTTGACGGCGGAAGAATATTCTTTATTCTTATTGAGATGCTCACAAAACATAAAGTGCCTGAGAAGTGGGAGGCGTATATACATTATTGCGGATTTATCATTTTAGTAATGCTGATAGTATACGTGACTGGCAAGGACATTATGCACCTGATGCAGCATTGAGGTGATTTCTTATGGGTAGCAGAAAGATTATTAATATAGACGGCCTGAAAATTGGCGGACACAATCCTGTCCGTGTCGAAAGTATGCTTAAGACGCCATTGCGCGATTTGGATGGTTGTTTACAGGAAACCGATGCTTTGCTCCAGAATGGCTGTGAACTAGCAAGAGTGTCGTTCCCAGATATGGCGTTGACAGATAATTTCAGAAAATTAATTGCAAACTCAAAGTTGCGTCTTATGGCGGATATACATTTCAACTATAAACTCGCATTGGCGGCAATTGATGCGGGTTGCAAGGCTATTAGGATAAACCCAGGCAACATGAGCGGGCAAGGTGCTGTGAAAGAAGTAATTAAGGCCGCACAGCAGGCAGGCACGGTCATAAGAATTGGTGCTAACGGCGGCTCGCTTAACAATATGCAACTTGATAAGACAAAAGGTGACAGAGGAGCAGCGCTCGTCCTGGCAGTTGAAGAACAACTGAGGATATTACTGGACAATGCTTTCGAACGTACGATCGTTTCAGCTAAATCAACGTCAGTGCCTGAGACAGTCAGAGTAAACACGCTGTTGTCACAAAAATATCCGTTCCCAGTACATATTGGTATCACAGAAGCTGGCGGTGGGTTGCCAGGTGTTGTGAAGGGGGCAATAGGCATTGGGCTAATGTTGTCACATGGCATAGGTGATACACTCAGAGTCAGCCTTACTGGTCCTGGTGTTGATGAAGTCAAAACTGGTTACGACATTTTACGTGCGTTGGAACTGCGTAAACACGGATATAACTTTATCAGCTGCCCAACCTGTGGGCGAAGGCGGATAGACGTTGCGAAGCTTTCTGAAAGAGTTAAAGATATACTTCCGAAAGATTTGCCTGATGGCATCACTATTGCCGTTATGGGATGCGAAGTCAATGGCCCCAGGGAGGCTGCTGGTGCTGACCTTGGAATTGCAGGCACACCAGATGGTTTTGTGATGTTCAAACACGGAGAGCCTGTGTGCAGCGACACAATAGATAAACTTGAAGATAAACTTTTACAAATGATCAAGACAATTTGATGCTCATCTGTTAAAGTATCCTGATACAATCTCTATAAGTCCAATGAAACACATAAAGTAACTAATACAAGGAGGAATTTTGTCATGGCAGTAAATCTTCGCGGTCGGCATCTTCTAACTTTAAAGCATCATACACCTCAGGAAATAGAGTTTCTGCTTAAACTTGCAGAAGATCTAAAAAACAAAAAGCGCGCGGGAATAAAGGGCAACCTTCTTGAAGGAAAGAGCATTGCGCTGATATTTGAAAAACCATCAACACGCACACGCTGTGCATTTACGGTAGCGACGATAGATGAGGGCGGACATCCGGAATATCTTGGCAAAAATGATATCCAGCTCGGACATAAGGAAGACGTCAAAGACACTGCCCGAGTGCTTGGACGCATGTTTGACGGCATAGAATTCCGCGGCTTCAGCCAGAAAACCGTTGAAGATCTCGCAAAATACTCAGGCGTCTGCGTATGGAACGGGCTTACAGATGAATATCACCCGACTCAGATACTTGCTGATTTTATGACTATAAAAGAAAATTTTGGCAGACTGCGTGGAATAAAACTTGTTTTCGTCGGTGACGGACGCAACAACATGGCCAACACGTTGATGATAGGCGCTGCTAAAATGGGAGTCCATTTCGTTGTTGCAGCTCCTAAGTCACTCCATACTGATCCCAAACTTGTTGCAGAGTGCAAAAAGATCGCAAATGATTGTGAATCTGGCGCTATCATCGAAGTTACAGATAATGTAACAAAGGCCGTAAAAGGAGCAGATGCAATTTATACAGATGTTTGGGCTTCAATGGGCGAAGAAGCAAAATTTGAAGAACGCAAAAAAATGCTGAAGCCATACCAGGTCAATATGAAACTTATCAAAGCGACAGGCAATGAAAACGTTATTTTCCTGCACTGTCTGCCTGCTGTTAAGGGCAATGAGGTTACAGAAGAAGTTATTGAATCGCGTTATTCACGGGTGTTTGACGAGGCAGAGAACCGCTTACATACTATAAAAGCAGCTATGGTAGCGTCTATAGGCAATTTATAGCACATATTTGAGCATAAACTTTATATATACAAAGGCTGTCTTAGGGTGAATGCCTTATAGACAGCCTTTGTGTTCTGAATGACGGCTTTTGTTATAATAACATTACGCTTGATATGTGTTAAAATGAATCAAGATTTGAATTATGCGGAAATTTAGATGGGGTTAATTATGCAGCAAGAGAAGAATTGCAACGATAAACGCTTATATGCGAAGCCGTGGGCAGTTAAACGCACTTCGCGCCCTCCTGACCGTCTCTCATAAAGACGTATGGTAGTGTTATTTATTATCTTAAAATCTATTATGAGGTGATACATTTATGTCAGGACATTCACATTGGGCAGGTATAAAACGCCGCAAAGCTGCACAGGATGCAAAAAGAGGGGTAGCTTTTCAAAAACTAATCAAGGATATTATCGCAGCAGCCAGAGAAGGCGGCGGTAATCCAGATGCTAATTTTCGCCTTAAAGTTGCAATAGACAGAGCCAAAGAGGGGAATGTGCCTGTCGATAACATAGACAGAGGCATTAAGCGCGGCACCGGCGAACTGGGCGGTCCCATGGAAGAAATATATTATGAAGGATATGGCCCGGATGGGGTTGCTGTCATGGTCGATGCTATGACGGATAACAGGAACCGAACCGCACCAGTTATGCGTTCGCTTTTCACAAAATGTGGAGGGGCAATAGGAGAAGTAGGCTGTGTGGCGTGGAATTTTGACCGCAAGGGTGTCATACAGATTATTGGCGACGGTATAGATGAAGACGAGATGCTTATGGCCGTTCTTGATGCCGGTGCAGACGACATGACTAAGAATGAAACTGGTTTCGAGGTAACTTGTGAACCTAATGTACTGGCAAGTGTTGCTCAAAAGCTGAAAAACACCGGATATAATGTCGATTCTATGGATATACAAATGATTGCCAAGAATACGGTATCTATCAATAACAAGGCTAAGGCACAGCAATTACTATCATTAGTCGAACGGTTTGAAGAATTAGACGATGTACAGGCAGTTTATGCAAACTTTGATATCCCGGATGAGATAATTGCTGAAATCGAAGCAGAAGGATAACGGAAATCTTAGAGCCCTGGGCATAGACCCGGGGCTTGGCACATGCGGCTTTGGTATTGTTCTGCAGTGCGGCGATAAGCTTAACTGTGAAACTTACGGTGTCATAAAAACACCAACAGAACTTTCTCTGACGCAAAGGCTTAAGCTCCTTTATGATGAGCTTCAAAAAATAACAGAACAGTACTCGCCGGATCTTATTGCTGTTGAAAAACTTTTTTTTGGCAGAAATGTAACTACGGCCGAAATGGTATGGCAGGCAAGAGGAATAATACTTTTGTTTGCAGCTCAACAGGGGCTCGAACCTTATGAGCTAAAACCATCCGAGGTAAAAATAGCTGTCTGCGGATATGGGGCAGCAGAAAAGGGGCAGGTACAAGGTATGGTTGCCCATTTGTTAGGCCTTTCTAAAAATCCTACGCCTGATGATGCCGCGGACGCTTTGGCAATGGCAATAGCTGGGCTTTCAATGGCTGCTTACGACAACAACATACTGAGAGGATATTGAGTATGATAAGTTCTTTGCGTGGCAAAGTTATCTCTTCTGATGAGGGCAGCATCATAATAGATGTTGCCGGATTTGGTGTAGAGGTTTTAGCAACTAAAAGCCTCATAATGCACGCTGTTGCAGGAGAAGAACTTACGTGTTTTGCATACATGCAGATCAGTGATGCAGGTGTAACGATGTTTGGATTTTCAACAAAACGTGAAAAAGAACTCTTTCTTGAGCTTGTTCAGGTAAAAACTGTCGGTGGCAAGCTGGCAATATCAGTGCTTAGGTACCTAAACACCGAAGATATCCTGCATGCAATAGCCGCTGGAACACCGTCAATGCTTACAGTACCAGGTCTTGGCGCTAAACGGGCAGAAAGAATTTGCTTCGAACTGAAAAATAAGATTGCCAAGAAGTTCCCTGATATCGATGAGGACAATATATCTTTTACAGCGACATCTTTTGATGCCTCTGTCATGGATGCACTTATTGGACTTGGTTTTACACAAAGCGAATCTGCACGAGCGATATCTATATCCAAGGGCAGCGCACCTGATAATGAATGGAACGAAGAAACTCTGCTTAAAGCTTCTCTTGGCATATTGCAGCGCCGTTGATGGAGTAAAAAATAATGATAGACAATCAGCAGGACAAACTTATCGAAAAAATAAAAAATGAACATGAACATGATGAAGAGACACTATCGCTTCGTCCGCAGGTGTTGGAGGATTTTATTGGTCAGGCTGACCTTAAGGACAAGCTTACCATTTTCATGAAGGCGGCTGCTCAGAGGGAAGAACCACTGGACCATACATTGTTTTATGGTCCTCCTGGCCTTGGAAAAACAACACTTGCCGGCATAATCGCCAAAGAAATGAAGGGCAACTTGCGAATGACTACAGGACCGGCACTTGAGCGTGCCGGCGATTTGGCGGCCATACTCTCTAACATACAGCCTAATGATGTGCTGTTCATCGATGAGATCCATAGAATGTCACCTAATATCGAAGAGATACTATATCCTGCAATGGAAGACTTTGCTTTGTCTATCGTAGTTGGAAAGGGACCCTTAGCAAGAAGCATTAGGCTGTCGTTGCCTAAATTCACTTTAATAGGCGCGACGACACGGCTTGGGCTTTTGACATCACCATTGCGCGCTAGATTCGGCATAACAGAACAACTAAACCTTTATTCGCCTGAAGAACTTACTGCAATTGTAAAACGAGGTTCATCTGTTCTTGGAATAGAGATAAAAGAGGATGCCGCTGAAGAAATAGGTTTGCGGTCAAGAGGGACACCACGTATAGCTTTAAGGCTTCTTAGAAGAGTACGTGATGTAGCTGAGGTCAAATTGGCCCATATTATCGAAAGAGATATGGCAAAAGAAGCACTTGATATGCTCGGTGTCGATAATGAGGGGCTTGATGACGGGGACAGAAAATTTTTAAAAGCTATCGTTGAGCTTTTTGACGGCGGTCCGGTCGGCCTATCAACATTAGCTGCGGCTCTCAATGAAGACTCACAAACAATTGAAGATATTTATGAGCCTTTTCTCATACAGAAGGGGCTTATTGAACGTACGCCACGCGGAAGGAAAGCAACCAGACAAACGTGGAATTATCTCGGTAAAGCCGTGCCTGCTAGTTTTACACAGTATCAGCAAACGCAGCTTATCCATGATGATGCCTCAGGGAAAAATGATTAAATGCAACAAATAGGCAAATTATTAGTTATAACAGGCATTATATTAGTCTTTATAGGCGTAATATTTTTAGTTATCTTTAAACTTGGCCTGCCTTTAGGAAACTTGCCTGGTGATATGACATATCACAGAAAAAATATGACTGTTTATGTTCCAATAGGGATAATGATACTGATAAGCGTAGTGCTGTCAGTGATTTTAAATATTTTTACAAGGTGGAAGCATTGAAATATATCAAGATTTTTGCACTTTTACCTATTATAAGCATTTTGTTTGTCAACCCATATGATATTCAGGCGGCGGATATCTATAGTCCTGATATTAGTTTCGATCACATTCCTTATTACGCTAACATTGACCAGTCTTTTGAGACACACATCGGCTGCATCGTAAAAAAGGAGATGAGCTCATCATGGCCTATAGAAGCACTCAAAGCACAGGCCGTGCTGGCGCGTACCTTTGAAATAAAAGCTGGCAGGAAAAACGGTAATTATGCAGCTGATCAAACTGTTTCTCTTCCCAAAACTATCGGTGATGCTGTTTCCTCTACTGCAGGTATGATATTAATGTGGAATAATCAGCCAGCAGCAGTATTTTATCATGCGGACAGCGGTGGAAGTATTGCAAGCGCAGCTGACGTCTGGGGAGGAAATATTCCATACCTTATGTCCAAAAACGAGCCTTTTATTCCGAGCGGTCCCACAGCACAATGGCAACAGTTTTTTTCAGTTGATGACATTGCTTCCCGTGTTTCAAAATACAACATTAACGTCGGGCAGATCACCGCAATAAATATTTTAAAAAGGGACAGCAGCGGACGAGTTGTGCAGCTGGAAATATGCGGTACTAATGGCAGGCAAGTGCTAAGTGGTGGGAAATTACGTTCAGCTCTAGGACTGAAAAGTACGTTGTTCAATATCGGTTCAGATAACTATATACCACAACGAAATACGGCAATTACAAATGATACGTCAAAGAAAGCCAACAGAACGGTAAAATTTGACCGTTCAAACATGCCGAGTGATTCAGAAGGCAAGTTGATTTGGCTTACAGAAAATCATGTTTTTACAACACAAGAACTTATGGAAATGCTCTCAAAACCAGAAAATATTGATATATATGTCGCACATGGAATCGCTAGAATGAAGGGCAAAGAGCAAATGCCGAAAAATAACAAACGACAAGACGCCACAGCCAAACATCAATCATATTATGAGCAGCAAACAGCACAAAGTGGGCAATATATTGCCTTTACAGGCCGCGGTTGGGGACATGGTGTAGGCATGTCACAATGGGGCGCTAAAACAATGGCAGAGCACGGCTGGGATTTTAAACAGATACTTTCATTTTATTTTCCAGGCACTACCATAGCAGGATATTAAAATGCCCATCGATTTAACCCAAACATCATCTTTCGATTATTTTCTGCCGCAGGAACTTATTGCACAGGACCCTGTTGAACCCAGGGATTCTGCACGTTTACTTGTCATCCGCAAAGGAACAAAAAGTTTTGAGCATAACATATTCCGTGATATTAAAGATTATTTGCGTCCAGGAGACTTGCTTGTCCTAAATGACACCAGAGTCCTCCCTGCACGTGTTGAAGGAATAAAAAAATATGGAGGAGCAAAAACAGAAGTATTTTTTCTTCGCGCTGACCAGCAAACGGCTAATAAGTGGACTGCTTTGGTCAAACCTGGCCACAAACTTCCAGTAAATTCTATAGTTTCAATCAACGATAAGATTGACATCATAATAGGCGAAAAGCTGGAAGATGGCATAAGAAATATATATTTTCCCATGGGCTGCGATCCCCTTGAAATAATACACGAATATGGCACAACGCCCTTGCCTCATTATATTACTGATAGTCACTCTGATGCAGAGGAATACCAGACTGTATATTCTAAAATTGAGAAAGAAAACTCTGTTGCTTCGCCGACAGCGGGACTTCATTTTACTCAGGAACTTTTGGATGAAATATCTGAAATGGGCATCGATAAAACGTTTATAACTTTACAGGTAGGGCTTGGTACATTTCGCCCTGTAAAAACAGACGATATATCCAAACATATAATGCATAGCGAAATTTGCGAGATAGGTAATGAGTCGGCAGAGAAGATATTTAGAGCCAAATGCGAGAAGCGCAGAGTTGTTGCAGTTGGAACAACTGTTGTAAGAACTCTTGAGACTTTTGCAGAAACCTATGGAACTATAAAGCCTGGAGTGTTAGATACTAATCTCTTCATCCGCCCAGGGTTTAAATTTAAAGTTGTAGATGCACTTATAACAAATTTTCATCTGCCCAAAAGCACACTTCTTATGTTGGTAGCTGCTTTCGCCGGATATGATACTATTATGGACGCATACAGAGAAGCAGTTAGAAACAAATACAGATTTTTTTCTTTTGGCGACGCAACATTTATTTATTAAAACTTGACACATCTCAAGATTGGGTAGTATATAAAAGTACAACTTAATAATTGCTGGGGAGCTGATTTGATTAATCTGCTGAGAGGAAACTGAAAGTTTCGACCCATAGACCTGAAGTGGATAATGCCAACGTAGGAAGTTTTGATGGGCTTATTCTGAAAAGTAAAAGCCCATTATTTATTGGAAGAGGGAATTTAGCATGAAATACAGGACACAGATTGAAGCCGCAAGGCATAAGTTCATCACCAAAGAAATGAAAAACGTTGCAAAAAAAGAGTTATTGGATGCAAACAAGTTGTGTGAATTAGTCGCTAAAGGTGAAGTAGTAATACCTGCAAACATAAATCATAAAGCCTTAAGTCCAGAGGGCATAGGCAGCGGCTTAAGGACAAAAATTAACGTTAACCTGGGTATCTCAGGCGACAGTGCTGACTACAAGAGGGAAATGAAAAAAGTGCAGCTTGCTATCACATATAAAGCCGAAGCAATAATGGATCTGTCGAATTATGGTAAAACATCAAAGTTCCGCAGAGAACTGATAAAGAAATCACCTGCAATGATTGGAACGGTCCCGATTTATGATGCGGTGGGATATTTGGAAAAAGACCTGCTGGACATCAAAGCTAAAGATTTTTTAAAAGTCATTGAAGCACATGCAAAAGAAGGCGTGGATTTCATGACCATACATGCCGGTATAAATCGGCGAACCTCAGAAGTTTTCAAACGCCAGCCACGAATGACAAATATAGTATCGCGTGGTGGTTCAATCCTTTTTGCATGGATGGAAATGACTGGCAATGAGAACCCGTTATTTGAATACTTTGATGATGTGATGGATATTATGCATGAATATGATGTAACTGTGAGTCTAGGTGATGCTTTGCGCCCTGGGTGCAATAACGACAGCACAGATGCAGGGCAAGTGAGCGAATTGATTGAATTGGGCTATTTAACTGAACGGGCGCGTTCCAAAAACGTGCAGGTTATGATAGAAGGCCCTGGCCATATGGCAATAAACGAGATTGCAGCAAATATGCTTCTTGAAAAACGTCTATGTCACAATGCACCTTTTTATGTATTAGGTCCTCTTGTAACAGATATTGCGCCTGGATATGATCACATAACTTCGGCAATCGGCGGAGCAATTGCAGCAACATATGGAGCAGATTTTCTCTGCTATGTCACACCTGCTGAGCATTTAAGGCTTCCAGATATACAAGACGTCAAAGAAGGCATAATTGCGTCGAAAATAGCTGCACACGCGGCCGATATCGCAAAGGGTGTTGATGGGGCAAGAATTATAGACAATAAAATGAGCGAAGCACGACATCGGTTGGACTGGGACGCTATGTTCAAATACGCGATAGACCCTGAAAAGGCGCGGGCATATTATAACAGTCTTCCACCAAGCGAAAAACACACATGCTCAATGTGCGGCAAAATGTGCGCAGTGAAGACTACAAACCAGATTCTGGCTGGCAAAAATATAGAACTTCTCTGCAAAAAATAGTTATAATCATCTCTAAGATCACATTAGCAATGATTTGACGGGAGATAACGACATGAATCTTGAAAAAACTGAAACTGGTAAATTTTTAGATGATTTGGCTTCATCGCTGCCGGCTCCTGGCGGCGGAAGTGCCGCTGGCCTTTGCGCAGCCATTGCAAGCGCATTAGTTTCTATGGTATCTAATTTAACGTTAGGAAAAGATAAATACAAAGAAGCATGGCCAACAATGGAGGACATCTGCAAAAAGAGTAAAGCTATGCGCAAAGTATTTGTCAAACTTATGAACGATGACATAGAGTCGTTCAATTTTTACATGACCACTCTAAAAATGCCAAAATATACAGAAGCAGAGAAGTCTGCACGGAAAAAAGCGATGCAGGATGCTTTAAAATTCTCAACAGAAGTGCCTCTTAATATGATAGAAGCCTGCGCAAGACTTGAAGACCTTGCATTGACTGCCGCTATGCATGGAAATCCCAATCTTATTAGTGACGCAGGCGCAGCCGCTCTACTGGCAGAAGCCGCAGCGAAAGCAGCATCTTATAACGTGCAAATGAATTTGCCAGGCATCTCAAATGCTGAAACATCTGGACAATATACAATACGCATGGAAGATGCGTTGAGATCAGTTATTGACAAGGCATCAAAAGTTTCTAAACTAATTGAAAAAGTTTTTGTTGAATGTAACGGGAAGGGATAATTCTATTTTTTAAAAATAGAGTTGAACCTAACCTTTAAATAAGAAAATTCCAAGCAATTTAGCAGTAAAAGCTAAAATGTCGCATTGTTCTTTTGACCACACACATTGCTGTCTGCACTCTTCAAATCCAATAATGCCGACTATATGTTTGTTGTTGTATATTGCGCTGAAGAGCATTGATTTAACATTTTGAGAATCCAGCAGAAGTTTTGTTTCGTCAGGCAAACATGTAAGGTCACTGCTGTTGAATATCAAATCAGAGCAAAAGAGTGCGTCAGTATTTTTGCCAAAATACTGTTCAATTGATATTTCCTGCATCGTCTCCATGCTAGAACTGATGCCATTGTTGCACCATTCATATGTGTTTGAATAGGTTATGCCATTATTTTGTGATTCAAGAATAAAAACTCGGCTTACATTAAAATGTGAGCCAATTTCATTTAGTGTTGACTTCACGGCTGTTTTTTTGTCTTTTGTCTGGTATAAAGTATTGAAAATGGCAGCAGACAAAGAATTTTCAAGAGGACTTATCGAAACATCGGAATCTATGGTGTTGCCTATGGCTGTATCTTCTTTAAATGCAGGGAACATATTTAAATCTTTATAAATAACAAAATTGTTTTTACCGTGTTTTGCTTTTGCAGTATATAGCGCTTTATCTGCGCGTGGTAGCAAGCTCTTATACGTGTCATTATTGTCTGATCTTGTTACAGCAATACCTATACAACATGTCGTATTATCAGACTGAGTAACCTTAATTTTGCTTACCACCTCTAATATTGCATTTGCTTTTTTTTCTATGATGTTTAAATCGACCATTCCACTCATAAAAACAATAAACTCGTCGCCTCCGATGCGCCCTACGATGTCATTATCGCGGAATTGGCGCTGCAAAGCTTTTGCTGCCTCCTGTAAAAAAGCATCACCGATAAGATGGCCGTGAGAGTCGTTTACCTCTTTAAATTCATCTATATCGATAATCATTAAAGCTGCGCTAGTACCAGGACGCATGGTGATAAGCCGTTTGTTGATAATAGATTCGCTCGTTGCGCGGTTGTATAGTTTTGTCAAAGAATCACGTTCGGAACTATTTATAAGTTTTTTGGTGTTGATAACTTCATCATTTATATCATCTATACGTCCAACAACTCTGAACACTTCGCCATTTGCATTTGCAATACTTCTATAAAAAAGCCTGTACCATCGGTAGCCGGTATTGTAATAATCGGCAAGGTAATCCACCTGGGATGAAACTTCTTGGACGCTGGCTTTTTTTATCGCCTCAATAAATGTATTTGTATATTCGGGATGAATAATATCGTTGTGTGGCAAATAATTCATGTATCCGGAAATTATTTGCTGTTCACGTTTATTATCAGCCTGCAGGATCGAATGTATCATCAAATCAGATAATGGGTCGTAATCGAAAATAATAGTTTGAGATGCGTCAAGGAGTATGTGGTATAGTTCGCCTTGGCGCCTCATATCTTCCATGCTTTTTTGCAGTTTCATACGGGAATCTATAAGTGCAAGGTGTTCTTTTTTCTCATCGTCGATGTTTTCGATTACAATCATAATGCTATTTAAGCCACCATCAGCATTTTTTATGTGAGTGCTTGTTACATGGCACCACACATAAGCACCGCTTCTTGTTTTAAGGCGAAGGGTTGCTTCAGAAAAATTAGCTTGGATACTGCTGTTTTCCGCAAAAAAACTAAGAAAGTCATCTTCATCAGCAGGATATATATAACGAGTTATATTTATCCCATTTATCAGTTCATGAGGGTCGGCATCGGATATGAGATAACTATCAGCTAATGCACCGGCAAATGACTTGCCTGTCTTAAGGTCCCATTCAAGCACCACGCTGTTTGTATGTGAAGCGAGGAAACGAAGTCTGTAATCTTCATCCGCATTAGAAATGTTTATATTGTCTTTACTGTCGCTTATCAACGCATCGGTTAAAATCTCTGCCTGCATTTTGTTGCCTGCTGTTACAATTTGGGTATCTGCCAGTGCTGATTGATTCGTAACATCTATAAATGAAAAGATGAATAAATCACTATTATTGTTGCTGCCCAAATATTTAATACGTATTTCTAAATGCATCAAACGTCCATCGTCGTGATAACGACGTATATTCACAAATTCAACAACATTATCAGTTTTAGCGCGTTTGCATGAATCTAACAGCAAGCGCTTGTCTTCATCATAGACTTTTTCGTATGCATTTCTTCTTAACAGGCAGTTATTATTGCTGCATAATAATTTGAAGTATGCGTCATTTGCTCGAACTAGTTCCAAAGAATCATCGGTCAGCTGATAGAGCCCCAATCCACCGACAATATTGAACAAGACATTAAGCTCTGGTTTTGCATTCCATATGGCGTCATAGCTGAGTTTTTCTAAATTTGAAACTAGTACAGAACTGCCAGATGGCGTTGCTGGCTTGTAATTGTCAAGCAATACGGCAAATTTATCCTCAGGCATAGCATCCGAGAAGTAAAAGCCTTGTATATTATCACAGCCGATGCTTCGTAAATAGTCAAACTGTTCTTTAGTTTCGACCCCTTCTGCAATGACCTCAATGGCAAGCCATTTTGCCATGCTAACGATGCTGCCAAGCAGGTTGCTTGCTCGAGATGATGTAGAAAGTTCCTGCATAAAACGTTTGTCAAACTTTATGATGTCAATTTGCGTATCCATCAGCATGTTGAGGGAAGAGTATCCGCTGCCGAAATCATCCATGCATATTTTGAAACCACTGTCACGCAATGTTTTGAGCGCTTTAAGCAATTGATCAGGATTTTCAGCATATGCGCTTTCTGTAATCTCAAGGTGCAGCTGTGATGGAGCTAAATTATACTTTTTAATAAGAGAATTTAAAAATTCTGTTAAATCAGGTGAATAAAAATTCATCCGTGAAATATTAACAGAGATTGGAACGACACGTTGTTTTTCATCCATACGCTTGCGCAGGAATATGCAAGCCGCTTCCCAGACATAACGGTCAAGCTGAGTGATAAAGCCGTTGCGTTCAAAGAGCGGAATAAAATAAGAGGGAAGTATAAGCCCCTTAACGGGATGTTCCCACCTGACCAATGCTTCAGCTGATGACATCGTTTGTGTATAAGAATCATATATTGGCTGAAGATATATCTTGAATTGGCGTTCAGCAAGAGCTTCGTCCATTTCTGAAATCGTTTCCTGCTCACGCAACAGAGTTTCTCGCATTTTATTATCGTAATATGCGTAACGTTTTAAATAGTTGCCCTTTATAGTTGCCATTGAAAGATATGCCCTGTCGCACATCTGACTTATAGGAACATTTATATCTGTTATTTCATAAATGCCAATAGAAACAATTGCGTTATAGCTGATATTCAATTCATCAAAAATGTGCGATAAACGTTTCTTTATTGACGCAATGTTGAATTGTTTTAACGGCATGCAAACGACAAAATGGTCTGAATGTAGCCTGCCAAGCGTCCCGTTATTATGCATCCACTTGTTCAGTTCTTTAACAACGGCCTTTAACATTATGTCGCCGGTTTCACTTCCGAGCATTTCATTGATAACCTTCAGGTTTTCTATGTTGGTACGCAGCAGCACATACTGTATATCAGGATTTGTTTTGAGCATCTCAGCTGTTTTTTTGAAAAACGTCTCTCTATTTAGCACCCCAGTTAGTTCATCATGTTCAGTCTGATATTGAAGCAGCTCATTTATTTTTTTCTCTTCGGTGATATCAAGGAAAGTAGCGATGCAATGGATCGGTCCATTTTTGCTGCCAATGACTCTTGCAGTGATTTTGCACCATTTTATTTGACCATTCTTATCAAAGTAGCGGCATGTTGTCCGTATATCTCGTTCTTCATGAAGGGAAACGTAAAATTCTCTTAAAATAGTTTTCCTGTCTTCTTCGCATACGATATCTAACGTGTCGTTTTTTACAAAGTCAAGGTATTCCTCTCTTGTGCGGCCAGACATAGCGCAAAAAGCATTATTGAATGCAGTTGTGACAACATTGTCGTTTTTGACTTCAAAAGTGGCAATGCCGCATGGAAGAAGTTCTGCCAGCGATCCAAAATACAAAGTGTTCTCTTCAACATTTTTTGGCGGTTGCCCATGGATCAAATCATGCGCGCTTAATATATTCTGTACGCGTTTTGCAATAAGCAAAGAGCTGCAAGGAAGATTTATGAAATCAGCAATCCATGTTTCCCAAGATTTTTCTTCAAATTCAGCATCCGCATCGTTACTTAATAGAACGATTTGAATATGAGAAAGCAACGGGTTGTTTTTAAGCTTGTGTAGCAGCAAATCAATCGTTTTTTTATGCGCTAACGAAACATTGAAAAGTATAAGGGAAATGTTTAAATTCTCTTTGAGTACCCGGGTTAAATCATCAAATTTCGATATTTTAAGAACGGCATATTGATCTGCAAAAATATTACTCAACGCAGAAGCAATTTCTGGCCGTGGATCAGCTACAAGTATGGTTGACTTTTCCTTCATTGAACAAACGACAACCCTTCTGCGTTTTCATCAAAAGCCATGCTAATTAATAAATAAGGCTTAGCTATTAAATTATAAATCATATTATAGCAATTTCGCCCTGTTTATTCAATTACAGCCACGTTCTGTGGCTATCTGCTATAATTTTTTTATATTTAAAATATAAGGCGGCTAAATATGCTCTATAAATGCGATTCTTTAGATTTTAAATTGAACATCGTTGAACATCCTAAGGATAAACATACGTGCATTAAATCGGCTATGTATGTTAATGGTCAGATTTTGCCATATTTTTTCAGCATGCCCAATCTTTTATTTTTGCTGGAGTACTCGGGAAGATATGATTTTTTCCATGACAATACAGATGGTGAAAAATATTTTTCTGATGTAATTACAGACGATGAAGAATTCTGGATCTGGAGAACATATTTCGGCCGCAAAAAAGATATAAAACAGCTTGCCCTATGGAATTTTGAATAGGGACACACACTTAATGTTATCAAAAAGTTGCAGAACGATTTAAATGCAATTTCAGAGCAAAACCCAGGCATTGATTTTCTGACAGGCGGGACAGCAAATGAAATAAGACAGTTTAAATACAGTATGCCTAAAAGGATGTGGCTCGATTTTCTAGATGAGACACTGGAGAAAGAGATAAACCATTGCAAAACGATGTCATGGCAGATAGGGGATGACATTATAGAACGAATAAAGGGGCTTATCCAGGATGGTGCTCATATATACAAAGAAAATAAAAAGGGAAATAATCTTTTATCTGTGATTCTGGAGCAGCCTAATACAGAACTGAAAAAAATTGTGTGTAAAATAGCGAAATACCCTTTAAATGTGCGGGACTTGGATACTATTACAATATGCCGACATGGAATAGAAAAAGTCTATTGTGCTCCTAAGGGGATGTCTCTGCGCGAGGCGCAAGAGAGAGGACTTTTGCTTGAAAAATATTAACTTACAAATAATAAATATGGGTGAGGCATAAGCCTCACCCATATTTATTATTATAGATTGATATTAAACTTTAGCTGCCGAAATCCACCAAAGTTGCCCAGACCATATCACCATTTTTAACAAGTTCATGCTTAAGTGTTTCGTTAAAATCCCCGTCGACTTCAAGCGCGGCAAAAGCAAGTCCGCTGCCTTCCTTACGCCCCAGAGCAAAGTTAGCTATGTTAACACCTGCCTGGCCAAGCAGGTTGCCGACTTTACCTATAACGCCAGGCCGGTCATGGTTCTGGAAGAGCAGCATATGCCCGTTGGGGACAAAATCGACCCAATAATCATTGACACGAACTATTCTCTGACGGCCTTCTTCAGTAATTGTTGCTATCATTATGATTGGGCCCTTTTCGGTATCGATGTCAACTTCTATCGTGTTTTTATAAGTTTTTGAATCACCTGTAGTTTCATTGACTTCAATTTCTCTGTCTTTTGCCATAATAGGTGCAATCATGTAAGAAACTTCTTCTCCGAGGCTTACTTCAAGCAAACCCTTTAGCATGGCAATTGTATAAGGACGGAGACGGTTGGGGCCAAGAGGTGATTCATCATTTGTAAATAAAAGGCCTCTTAGCATTACATGGCACTGATGCACAGCACCTCCGTGCACTTCGGCAAGTTTAGCACCAAGGCATCCCATTTTTCTTGCAAGGTCAAGATACATTTTCTGATCATTGTTGAGGTTCTGTTCCATAAATGGGAGGTTAACCGCATGACCATAAGCCTGTCCGCGTAATGCAGCCAGCATATTCTCTGCAGCGATGCGTGAAACCTCAGATTGAGCTTCTTTTGTATTTGCACCGATATGCGGTGTTATAACAACTTTGTCAGCAACGTCTTTTGAAAGGAATGGGTGGTCTTTAGAAAGTGGTTCTGATGCAAATACGTCTGTAGCAAATCCGGCCAGGCGCCCATCGCGCACAGCTTCTATTATAGCTTTTTCATCAACTATACCGCCGCGGGCGCAGTTGATTAAATATGCGCCTGGCTTAAAGGCACGAATAGTTTCTTCGTCTATCATATTCCGTGTTTCTTGTGTCAACGGAGTATGGATTGTAACAACGTCAACAATAGAAATTGCTCCAGGCAGGTCATCAACAAGTGTAACATTCAGTGAATCTGCTTTCTTCCGCGTTATGTATGGATCATAAGCATAAATTTCCATGCCGAAAGCACGACAACGTATTGCAATTTGTGTGCCGATACGCCCAAGTCCAATAATTAGAAGTTTTTTCGCGTTCAGCTGGACACCTGTGAATTTGCTGCGATTCCATTCTCCGTTATGAAGTGAATTATATGCTTGAGGAATTTTGCGTATGACAGCAAGCATGTTTGCCATTGTCAGCTCTGTAGCAGCAAGAGTATTGCCTGTAGGTGCATTTATAACGATTATTCCATGTCTGCTTGCTGCTGGGATATTTATATTATCGACACCAACACCTGCGCGCGCAATGACCTTCAATTTTGGAGCAGCTTCAATGCACTCCTGATCCATAGCTGTTCCGCTGCGTGTCATTATTCCGTCGATTGTTACAAGCTTATTAAGAAGCTCGTCTCTTGTCATTCCAATTGAAACATCAAGATCGACGTCTGGAGCTTCATTGAGAAGGTCAAGCCCTGTCTGTCCGACCTTTTCTGTCACAAGTATTTTATATTTGTTGTCGTTAATCTCTGTCATGATTTTATTTAATCCTCCATATTCCATTTCTGCCAAGCTGCAGCTAGAAAATCAGTATTATTTTTTGTACAAAGGCCAGCTGCAGCATAAAGCCCGCCAAGTATAACACATAGCTCCGGCCATCCCCACATATTGTAATGTGCTACGCGAATCAGCTTTCCTTTCATTGAACCTTGTCCGCCGGCTGTTTCAATGCCCATGTTACGTAGGTTTTTGCGGATACACTCAGTATCAGCACCAGGAAGCATAAAAGCGGTGACTCCGGGTGATCGTGAATTTTTGTCTCCAACAAGCATATTAAATCCCAGAGCTTCTAGCCCGGAGGCAAACGCTGTGGCATAACGTTTGTGTTTAGCAAACCATGATGCCGTACCATCGCTTAGAATTTCATTTAAAGCTTCGTCCAGTTCGTAATAGAGTGAGATGGGCGGCGTATAAGGGTTTTCAGGTTTTTCACAATCTATTTTCTTTTTCTGTAAGGAAAGGTCAAAATAATAACTTGGACATTTTTTATTTTCTACATAGCTCCAAGCACGCTCTGAGAGCCAAACAATACCAAGCCCTGGAGCTGTCAACAATCCTTTTTGTGAGGCAGTTCCAATTGCATCAACTCCCCATTGTTCCGGGAAGCACTCCATTGCACCACATGCGCTGACTCCATCAACAAGTATAAATGGACGGTTATGCTCTGGAATAGCTGTAATTATCTCCTTTATCGGGTTAACGACTGCCGTTGACGTTTCATTTTGTGTGAGCAGAATAAATTTACATTCCGGATGTTCTCTGACAAGCGCAGCCACTTTTTCTGGTGCAGCAGCTTTACCAGGTTCTATGTCCAGATAAACACCAGTTGCTCCTGTTTTTGCAGCTATTTCGCGGAACCTGTCACCAAATGCACCGCAGGACACTGATATAAATGAGCTGCCCTTATCCAGGAAATTCAGCGCGATACATTCAAGTGTCCCAGTGCCTGAAGATGGAAATATTACAAATGGCCCACGGCTTTTAAAAAGCAACGATAATTTATGTTCAATATCTGCAAATAATTGCGAAAATGACGGACACCTATGGCTGATTAATGCCTTAGAACCAGCTCTAACAACTTCTTCAGGAAGCTCAACAGGTCCTGGTGTCATTAAGTATTTTGTTTTGTTCATAATATTTACCCTCCCAGTGAATGTTTACATATATAATATCGACTATGTTAAATGTCAAGTATTTTGAATTTTCTTAAACTGCAAAATAATAAAAATACGTACCGTACGTAACGCACAGTACAAAATAAAATGTATAATTGGCAGTGCTTATTTAATCGTTAACCATGTGGACCAAATGGCTTAGGAGATGCTCCTTTGAGAAAAATAATAAGTTTTGTTTTTTTTATGTTAGTTGCTCTCCTTTTTTATGTAATTTGTTTTGTATTGCCATCAGAATTTCCTGATGCATTTAAATCTTTGGGTAAAAAGACAGAAATAGAGATAAAACAAGGCATGTCCGCAAGAGAAGCTGCAGCAATTATGAAGGAATCAGGCCTTATTACAAGCACCAGGCTGATGGCCTTTTGTATGTCGAGATTTGGCTCAGACAGACATATGCAGTCAGGCAAATATGACATAATACCCGGCAGCGAATATGCAGTTGCTAAACAACTTAGCACACTCAAACCTAAAACACTGAATTTAACATTAATACCTGGAACTAGTTTCGAAGACATTTCAAAACAACTGTATGGTGATAACAACAATTCTGCGAAGCGGTTTGAAACAGCTCTAGAGGACATTAGTATTTTCCCACAGGAAATGCGTAGCCTTTTGCCGTCAAACCCGCATTTTAGGGCAATTTACCTGCTTCCGGAAACATATTATCTGACTCCTCAAGAAGATCATGTTAAACAGTTCATTCATATGTCATCAAAACTTTGGTATGAACGTATTGGCAAAAACATCAGCATTGAGGAAATGAATAAACGGCATTTGTATGACTGTGGTCTGATTGCTTCTCTAGTTGAAGGTGAGGCTAAACTGGAAAAAGATCGTCCTGTGCTGGCCGGCATTTTCATGAGAAGACTCAAACAAAACATGCGTCTGCAATCCTGTGCAACCGTTATCTACTCATGGAAAGAAAAGAAGGGTATAAAAAAAGATAAGTTAACGTATAAAGACTTATTGATCGATTACCCTTACAATACGTATAAACACAATGGAATGCCACCGGGGCCGATAAATATCCCTTCAGAGGAATCGTGGAAAAGTGCTTTGCGTCCTGTAAAAACTGACTATCTTTTCTTTTTCGCTTCACCTGACGGAAGCCATATTTTCAGCAAAACATACAATGAACATATACAGAAGCAAAAAATGGCTGGCATTCAATGAACTCGCACTGCCTAGCTGTCAGTTTAACTGTGCCTGAAAAAGATATATACTATATCAGCTGGGATCTTGATGCCAGCGATGGATTGGGGTTTCTTCGTACAGACGATGCAAAAAACGGAAAAGTAACGATTTTTACTCCACAGGAACTTATTGCCGATCTGCATTGCTTTATTTCTGGACTTTGCGCAGAGGGAATTCAAATCAAAATTGACAATGTTAAGGAAGAATGAAATGGCTACAGCAATAGACAATATTCATGAACTTATAAAAGATACCATGGACGGCGGGGCAGATTATGCTGATTTATATATGCAATCAGTCGTAGGACATTCCGCACATTATGAAAATGGCAAGATTGATGAATTTTCGTCATCGCTTACTGACGGGAGCGGGGCCAGGGCCATATCTGGCGGGAGGACGTATTATGCACATATGCCTGGAGCATCTCTTTCTGTAGTATCAAAAATATTTTCGGAAGTAAACGAAACATCCGGGTTGCACGCAATCAAAGGCTCCTTTGATACAAAAGAGCCCCTGCTGAAAAGTATTGGCTGTGTAGCACAGCCAGACACAGAGTTTATGCACGGAGTGGATGCGCATATCAGAAAGCAGTCAAAATATATTCGTCAGGTAACACTTAGATATGGAACATCGCAAAAGGACACAGCCGTCTTTTCGCCTGACGGAAGAATGACCAGGCAAACAAGGAATTATTGCACTTTCACAGCAAACATCGTGGCTGATAAGGGTGGAATGCTGCAGACTGGTTCCGAGCGTAAATATATGGCTGTATCGCCAGACAGTTTTATAAACGATGTTAAAGCACAAGAGATAACGCAGGCCGCTTTTGACAGAGCAATGTTAATGCTGGAAGCTAAACCATGCCCTGCAGGCAAAATGCCAGTCTTGTTTGCCGGTGAAGCAGGCGGGACAATAATCCATGAAGCATGCGGACACGCATTAGAAGCTGATATTGTTGAAAAAGATTTTTCTGTTTACAACGGGAAAATTGGCATGGTCGTTGCTAACGAAATGGTAACTATGGTAGATGACCCAACGATACCAAATATTTTTGGCCACTATGAGTATGATGACGAGGGTACTCAGGCATCACGTACAGTCCTGATCGAAAACGGCATTTTAAAACAATATATGACTGATATATTTTCATCTAGCACCTTTGGCTATCCAAAAACTGGCAACGGCAGAAGGGAATCATACAGGAGCATACCCATACCCAGGATGAGCAACACCTTTCTGCTCCCTGTCGGCCAAAACAGCCTGGACGATATGCTTGGTATTACCAAAAACGGATTATTTGTCAAAAAAATGGGTGGCGGAGAAGTAAACCCAACTACAGGCGACTTTGTCTTTTACGTTGCAGAGGCATATATTATAGAGAATGGCAAAATAAGCTATCCAGTTAAGGGAGCAACAATAACGGGAAACGGCCCAAATACATTGCTAAACATTACAGCTTTAGGAAATAACCTTATAATGGATGCTGGAATATGCGGGAAATCAGGGCAAGGCGTTCCTGTGACAGATGGACAACCATCTATGATCGTAAATGGACTTACAATAGGGGGCAGTGAAGCTTGATATGAGGAAAGCGGTACGACAGAAAGAAACACCTGAGAACAGTTTCTTCCAAAAAATTATGGATTTTTCAATACAAGGCGAAACTGCAGCTAAGATAGGCGTTTCATTAACGTTAGTGCTGTCGTTGTTTACATTAGCCTCTTTTTATACCCCTTGGACTGGTGCTGTGGGCAATAAACTTGCCATGAGTCTTTTAGCCTCAGTTGGCGGAGCTATAGCAATATTGCTGCTGTTTCTTGTATATCTTTCTGTTTTGTATCTTTTTTCCCAAAAAATACCTGGAACCTTTAGACAAATCGCTGCTTCTTTAATACTCTTTTTCCTTGCAGCAATGTTGCTTGGTCTTAACAGGATCACTCGTTCTGGCACACTAACGCCGGTATGGCTTTCCCCTGGCAGATTGGGAATGTTTATTGCCGCAGGAATATTTTCTTTGTTGGGTGCGTTGGGGACATTTTTGGTAGGTTTTACATCTTTGTACCTGGCACTGATCCTTTACGGTATACCTATTAATTGTTACCTTAAGAAATTGTCGAGCATTACTTTTCTGAAAAAGATGCAGTCAATGGAATCATCCAAAGAGATGAAAGCCCCTAATATACGCGAGATTTCGACAGAAACGCAGGATTATTTTGGCAACGAAACGGAAGATATAGACACGCCACCTTCTTCTGTTGCACAAGAAACATCATCAGGTATTTCTGAAACAGAAGAAGAATCCAAAGATCAAGTGCTGGATCCTGAGTTTGCTCTCAAGGATGGGAATGAAGAGATTTCCGCTGCTAATACTTTTCCGCCGCCCATGGACATGTTTGGCCCAGAGGAGTCTCACGACGGGGAAATGAACGAAGAGAAATCAATGCCGCTTGGTGAAAAAATAATCCGGGCACTTGAACAGTTCAACATTGAAGCAAAGCTCGCAGAAATACTTGTAGGGCCTACTGTCATTCAATTCCGCATACAGTTGGCACCCGGCATAAAAGTAAGCAGAGTTGCGTCTCTTTCAAACGATATTGCTTTGGCAATGGCCGTGCCTAGTCTTCGTATCGAAGCACCAATTCCTGGTAAGCCTTACGTTGGCATAGAAATACCTAACCCCAAACGCAGGGGCATACCTCTGCGCACTGTCATTGAGAATGAATCTTTTCAAAACACAAAATTAATGCTTCCATTGCCTTTTGGAATTACTGTAAGCGGAGATGCTATAGTCATCGGGCTTGAAGAGCTGCCACATCTGCTAATTGCCGGCACTACAGGTTCAGGCAAAAGCGTTTTTATCAATGCCTGCATAGTGGGGTTGTGTTCCATGCGGACTCCGTCAGAGCTTCGAATGATACTTGTTGATCCTAAACGTGTCGAAATGTCTATCTACGACCGTCTGCCACATTTGCTCACGCCACCTGTGACTGACGCGAAAAAAGCCGTGCACACTCTTGCATGGGCAATAAGGGAAATGGAAGAGCGTTATTCTACTTTTGCTAAAGCAAGGGTGAGAAACATAGAAAGTTTCAACGAGAAGGTCCTTCCCAAAGACAGATTGCCGAATATCGTCATTGTAGTTGACGAATTAGCGGATCTTATGATGACAGCACCTAAAGAAGTAGAAGAATATATTTGCCGGCTTGCACAAATGGCTAGGGCGACAGGCATACATCTCATGCTGGCCACGCAAAGACCTTCTGTGAATGTAATTACAGGACTGATTAAAGCCAATATCCCTGCCCGTGTTGCTTTTACTCTGCCTAGCAACGCTGACTCACGCACGATAATAGATTGTGCAGGGGCTGAAAAACTGCTTGGCAAAGGAGACATGCTGTTTCTGTCAACAAAAAATCCTAAACCGATAAGGATACAATCTCCTTGGATTGACGAGGGTGTCCTCTCGGGGTGGCTTGATTACCTGAACAACTTATTCGGAGAACCTGATTTTATCGAGATAGAAAAACAAGGTAATGGCCCAGAAGGATCAAACTCCGCGCTTTACGATGATGACCTGCTTGACACCGCCGTCGAGACAGTAATGTCTACAGGCATAGCTTCTGCAAGTGGGTTACAGCGTCGCTTGCGTGTTGGTTTTTCCAGAGCGTCAAGGCTGATAGACATGATGGAACAGATAGGGATAGTTGGGCCTGCTGACGGGTCTAAACCGAGAGAGATACTTGTAGATGAAGACGGCGCACAGGAACTGCTTGACGACGCGAAAGGAAACGATTGATGGGACATAAAAACAGCATGGGTAAAAAGGCAATAAAAAAAGGACCGTTATTTAACGGCCCTCTGAACTCTACCAGCACGGAGACACTTGGTGCATATATGGAGTTTTCTCGTTTCTCCGCCTCCGACATCAACACGCACATCTTGAATATTTATCAGCCAGCGGCGTCTTGTATGACGGTTGGAGTGGCTGACAGCGTTGCCTGTCACAGGACCACGGCCACAGCAATCACAATATTTGGACAATCTGGTTTCCCCCCTTACTGCATTTAAAACAACCAACTTGTGCATTCTAACACAATACATGTAAAAGATGCAACATTTTATTTGGAGGTTTAAAGATGAATTTCAGCGAAAAAATGACAGAACTTGAAAAAATTCTCAAAAAACTTGAAAGTGAAAACATTCCGCTTGAAGAATCTTTATCAGATTTTGAACACGGCGTGAAGCTGATAAAAGAGTGCCGTACGTTTCTGGAAGATGCCAAACAAAAAGTAACTATTCTTACGGACAGCGGAGAACAGCCGCTTAAGAAGGCATGATCAATGAATAATATTATGGATTCATTTAATAAATACGCACAGACTTTTGAAAAATATCTACGTGCTTCATATGAAAAAAGGAAAGAGGGAGCTCCAGAAAAGCTCTATGAGGCAATGGAGTATTCTTTAACCGCCGGAGGGAAAAGGCTGCGTCCAATTTTATGCCTGGCTGCTGCAGAGCGCTGTGGCTGTAAGAATGAAGATGCTATGCCTCTTGCTCTTGGATTTGAAATGCTACACACAGCAACATTGATACACGACGACCTCCCTTGCATGGATAATGACTATATGCGCAGGGGAATGCTGTCAAATCACGCAAAATTTGGTGAAACCATGGCAGTACTGGCTGGCGATGCACTCCTAGCTCAGTCGGTTGAATACCCTCTAACTTATTCTAAAAATATCCCGCCGCATAAACTTTTACGCGCAATACAAATATTCACTAATGCGCTAGGTCCTTCCGGTGTTTGCGGCGGCCAGGTACTTGATATGGATACGACACAGGCAGCAAACGATAAAAATTATGTACGGAAGGTAGCGGCACTTAAAACAGGAGTGCTGATACGCGCTGCGGTAACAGCTGGGGCAGCATTGGGCTCTGATGATAAAAGGACACTCTCTGCATATTACGAGTATGGCACGCATCTTGGCTCAGCTTTCCAGATTGTTGATGACATCCTCGATGTAACTAGTTCTGCTGAGGAATTGGGTAAAACTCCAGGTAAAGATATTGAACAAGGTAAAATAAATCATGTTTCTGTGTTTGGACTTGACGGCGCGCGAAAAATTGCTGAAACTGAATCAGATTCCGCAAAAAAAGCATTGACAGCCATCTTACAAAAGGACGATTTTCTTATGTTATTGCCTGAATATCTCGTAAACAGAACAAAATAGCGCTGCACATCTTTATATCTTTTTCAGGCGGTGAAAATATGAGCTTATTAGAAAGAGTCGAAGATTTTACGGGTATACGCAAACTGTCTTCAGAGGAAATACGGCTGTTATGTGCAGAATTAAGAGAAGTGATCCTTGATGTCACGCTAAAAAACGGAGGACACTTAGCATCGTCATTAGGCGCAGTTGAGCTTAACGTTGCTGTGTTGCGTGCATTTGACCCTGATTCAGATAAAATAATATTCGACGTAGGGCATCAGGCTTATGCATATAAGATACTAACCAAGCGTCTTGACCGCTTTAATACTTTGCGGACTAAAGGCGGCATAGCTGGGTTTCCAAGAATGGACGAAAGTCCTTATGATTTTTTTACTACTGGTCACAGCAGCACATCTATTTCGGCGGCAATGGGATATGCAAAAGCGCGCGATTTACATAATGATAAATATAACGTAGTATCAGTCATAGGCGATGGTGCTTTAATAAACGGCGTTGCATTCGAGGCCCTTAATACTATTCAAACCAACAAGTCGAAAGTTATAATAATACTTAACGACAATCACATGTCTATCAATCCGCGCGTGGGCGGGATGGCAAATCACCTTGCTCACATATCAGTAAACCCTACATATCGGCGGCTTAAGTCGTTTATAAAAGAGCAATGCCGAAGCATGAAGCAGGGCAGCACGGTTGAGCAAAAACTTGGCAATATCAAGACGAAATTAAAATCAATGCTGCTGCCGACAAATATATTTGAACAGATGGACATAAGTTACTGGGGACCATTTGACGGGCACAATGTTCAGGAAATGGAAGAAGTATTTAACCTAGCTAAACAATATGACAAATCTTTGCTAATACATGTAATTACACGGAAAGGCAAAGGGTTTAAAGAGACCGAAACACACCCAAGTTTCTTTCATGGCATCGGTCCAGGCACAAAACTTGAAGCTGCAGATCAGCCTAAAATCTCTTCCGCTTTAGGGTGGAGTGCAATAATGGCAGACTGTCTTTCAAAATTGGCAACCCATGATGATCGTGTTGTCGCATGTACAGCTGCCATGAAGGACGGCACAAAGCTTGGAAACTTTGAAAAACAATTTCCTAATAGATTTTTCGATACAGGTATAGCAGAGGAGCATCTTTTGATTTTCGCTGCAGGAATGGCTGCGGGAGGTCTCCGTCCAGCAGTCTGTATTTATTCAACTTTTCTGCAGAGAGCTGCTGACCAAATTGCACATGATATATGCCTGCCCGACCTTCCTGTCCTGCTTTGCATTGACCGCGCAGGGTTAGTCGGAGAAGACGGTGAGACTCACCACGGGCTTCTTGATATTGTCTGGCTCAGGGCACAGCCTAATATGGTGATTACAGCGCCAAGAGACGCCATTGATCTTGAATTTTTTGCACAAGGTTGGTTACAGCACAATAACCCTATGGCTATACGCTACTCGAGAGGGACCGCGGATACATCTATACAGCGCACTGGCACAAGATCACCAGCAGAATGGGGAAAACTTGAAATTTTACGCAATGGACGTGAAATCTGCCTTATAGGCATTGGAAGTACTGTTAAACTCATGCTTTCTGCAGCAGAAGCGCTTGCTGAAACAAGAAGAGATGTCACGGTGATAGATTTGCGTTTTATAAAACCAATTGATTATATTTCACTTGACGCAATTCTTAAAAACAATAAATTAATAATTACAGCAGAAGACGGGTATATAAATGGCGGAGTCGGCACAGCCATAGCTGCTTATGCTTCTGGACATGGTTACAATTGTCGCGTCGTAACATTTGGTGTACCGGATAAATTTATATCGCATGCAAAAAGAAACGAACAGTTAACTGAATGTGGTTTAACTTCAGAAAATATCGTTAATATTTGCAAAAATATCGGATGAAACAGCGGCTGATACGTCTTGACAAACTTATTGCAGATTTGGGATTGGCCCCGTCCCGCACTGCATCGCAGCAATATATACAACAGGGACGTATTACAGTTAACGGCGTAAAGGCAGACAGGGTCGCTGCGCAGGTTTCACCTGATGCAAAAATAGTTTTTGACCAACCTGAAAAATGCTGGGTCAGCAGAGGTGCGTATAAATTAATAAAAGCCCTCGATTATTTTAATATTGATCCCTCTGGCAAAAAATGTGTAGATATAGGAGCATCAACTGGTGGTTTTACAGATGTTTTATTATCAAGAGGTGCATCTAAGGTTTATGCTGTCGATGTCGGTTATGGGCAGTTAGCGTGGAGGCTTAGAAACGATTCACGCGTGGTCGTCCGCGAAAGACTCAACGCAAGGTATTTGACTGTTGAAAATATCGACAATACAAAAGCTGACTTGGTTGTATGTGACGCTTCTTTTATTTCGGTGCGTCTCTTATTAAAAACATTTGAGGATATTATGACAGATGTCGGATATGCAATAACGCTGATAAAACCACAATTTGAAGTAGGCAGGGAACATATAGGCAAGGGTGTAGTTACAGATCCGCAGTTGCACGCAAAAGTTATTGACGAAATATCAGCTTTTATTGATGAAAAAACTGCATTGACTGTGTTAGACAAGACTTTTTCTCCGATTCGAGGGCCAGAAGGAAATATTGAGTTTCTATTTTTATTGGGCATAAAGGACTGTATGTGCAGAAAACCCAAAATAATTGATACAATGCAGCTTGTAAACAAAGCTCATGATCAGTCAAAGCAGACTTCATGAAAATAAAGGGACAAAAAAATGGACAGCACAAACACAAAAATAGGCTTGCTCTTTAATACGCAAAAACAGGCGGCTCAACGCACGGCAGTCAGGTTATGTCAGTGGGGCAAGGAAAATAACATTGACTTTCTGATGCCACCTCATGAGGCTTCTGCATTAAGTGTGCCGGCAATACCAGACAATGTATGGAGGACTGAAGTAAGCTTTGCTGTAATACTTGGCGGAGACGGGACTTTCTTAAGAGCTGCAAGATACACATTTGGATATGATATTCCCTTATATGGGATAAATCTTGGCAGACTTGGTTTTTTGGCTACCGGCAGTCCTGGTTCGGCAGAGAAAGACATAAGAACTATTGTAGAGGGAAAATATACCTTACAAAAAAGACATTTGCTGAAGGGGCTTGTCTGGCGCGGGGATCATGTTGTACATGAACTATACGCCTTAAATGACCTTGTTATTTCAAAAGGCAACATAGCCCGTGTGATAGACCTTGAGGTGCGCGTCGGCAATGAAATACTGTCGCTTTTCTTGGCTGACGGACTTATACTTTCTACTCCGACTGGTTCAACAGCTTATGCTCTGTCGGCTGGCGGTCCAATAGTTCCCCCGCATGTACCCTGTATGCTTCTGGCTCCCATCTGCGCGCACACACTCTATGCCAGACCGGTTATCCTTAGCGGCACAGACAGGGCTATCATAAGACCTAAAGATGACACAAGAGACATGATGCTGACACAGGACGGCCAGCTAGCTTATGAGCTTCTTCCTGGCGACTATCTCGAGGTCATGCTTGATCAGGACACAAAAGTATCGACCATAGAGCTTGAGAACAGAAGCTATTACGACCTGCTGCGCAAAAAACTCCGCTGGGGATTTAACGGAATTACTGACGGAGGAGAGCGTTGATTTGATCAACGAAATACATGTTCGAGGAGTAGGCGGCATTAAAAAAACTGACATTGTCCTGAGCGGGAATTTCATCGTCATTACAGGTGAAAGTGGCTCAGGCAAGAGCAGTTTAGTTCGTGCAGTTGAATTTGTGACCGGCAAACGTGCACAAACAAGCCTTATTCACGCACTGGAAGATGTTTCAAATGTAACTGTTATGCTTACCCCTAAAAACGCTGCATATTTTCCATCTGAACCTATACCCCCTAATAGCGATATAACTATCAACAGGGTGTTTAATAAAAACGGCCGCGGACATTGCTTGATACAGGATGAAGCTGTTTCTGTCAATGAACTATCTAACTTTATGGGAAACGAAATAATGATACAAAGCCAGTTTGCACAGCTGGAACTTCTTGAACCGGCTAAGCAGCTTGAATTGGTGGACTCGTGCGGCAGTAGAGAACTTAAAGAAATCAAGGCACAGCTTGTCAGCGAATTCAACGCTGCACTAGAGACAGAACGCAGCATAGTTGCTCTTAAAAAGAAACGAGAAGAAACCGCTATGGCTTTCCAGGATGCTGAAATTATCACAAGGCAGATTAATTCACTCAAACTGGAAAGTAATACAGAATTATCGCTTGAAAAAGAAATTAAAGATCTTGACGCTAACAGCTCACGAATAGAAACGTTATATTCTATTTACGAGAAGATGTCCGGCGGAACGGTGGGAGGTGGATTGCTCGAAGAGCTTGAATATATCTGCAAGCAGATATCCGAATTCGATAACAATTCTCAAACCCCTAAGCACGAATCAGCAGAAAAAATGCTCGCAAATGCGCAGGAACTTACAAATCTACTCCGGGCCGACACAAAAACAATCATAGATCAGGGCAGCATAGAAGAAGCACGTGACAATCTTGAAAAAAAACTCGGTGCGATCAGGAAGATCAAACGCACGCTTAAACTTACTAGCTGTGACGCTCTGATAAATTACGCTGCAGAAGCTAAAGAAGCCACATCATGGCTGAAAGACAGCAAAAACGAGATAGTGCAACTTGAAACATATGCCGACAAATTAAAGAAAAACGTTGGTTCTTTAGTGCAGAAACTCAGAAAATTACGCAAACAAGCAGCTGTTACATTAGCGACTAAAGTTAACGCCAACCTGCGTGATCTGGCCATGGAATATGCTGAATTTGATATCGCCGTAGAAGAACATGACAAAGTGCGAGCATCTGGAGCAGAAACAGTCAGTTTCACATTGAGGTTGCCGGAACAGGAACCTATGCCTGTCAATAAAACTGCATCTGGCGGTGAACTAAGCAGAATACTGCTAGCGCTGCAGCTTTCGCTCGGCGACGATAAACTTCCAGGCACAATAGTGTTTGATGAAGTAGAAGCTGGATTAGGCGGCAGGACAGCTTTACTGGCAGGATACAAGCTTCGTGACCTTGCCAAGAGATGCCGCACTATCCTAATAACGCACGAGGCAACTATTGCCGCTATGGCAGACCAGCATTTCCTTGTTCAAAGGACCGGTGACGACACAGATATTTTTGAAGTAAAAGGCAAGGCTCGTCAGAAGGAGATAGCAAGAATGCTATCGGGTAATACTCAATCCAAAGAAGCCCTTGAGCATGCTCGTTCGCTTCTTGACGGAAATTGAATTTATCTATATAATTCACAAGTTCAGAATACGCATGGTGCGGGTTTTTAAAGCCTAGAGCTACCCGTCACACAGCGGAGGGAGGATAAATAAAAATGTATGCAGTAATTGAAACATGCGGGAAACAGTACAGGGTTTCGGCAGGCGATAAGATACGTTTTGAAAAGCTTGATGCAGCTGATGGTTCAGAAGTAACATTCGACAATGTTATTATTCTTGGCAAAGATGATGGTGCTGTTATAGGAGAACCGTATGTCAGCGGTGCCAGCGTCAGCGGCAAAGTACTTGACCATGGGAAAGATGACAAAGTTATCGTATTTAAATATCGCAGGAAAAAGAATTATCGTAAGTTCCGCGGCCATCGTCAGCAGTACACGACCGTAGAGATCAGCGGCATCAGCTGCTGATCAGCAGAGATAATATATCGGAGGTAAATCATCATGGCACATAAAAAGGGTCAAGGAAGCAGTACGAACGGCCGCGACAGTCAGCCTAAATATCTTGGTGTAAAAAGCAGCGATGGGAAAATGGTAAACGCAGGAACTATTATTGTCCGCCAACGCGGCACAAAGTTCCGTCCAGACAAAAACGTAGGTTGTGGGCGTGATTATACATTATTTGCACTTTCAGCAGGTAAAGTTCACTTCATTACAAAAGCTGGGCATAAATACGTAACTGTCGAGCCGACAGAAGAAACGCTATAATTTATAAAAAATAATGCAGGGGGGCCGCATAGGCCCCTTTTTTCTATCTTAAAATTGAGGACAATTAATGAAATTTGTTGATTCCGTTTATATCTCGGTAAAAGCAGGTCATGGCGGCAACGGCTGCATGAGTTTTCTCCATGAGCCTTTTAAACCCAATGGCGGGCCAGATGGCGGTAACGGCGGGCGCGGCGGCAGTGTTATTTTTGAGGCCACATCCAACCTTCAGACATTGGCCGATCTGGAATATCAACGTAATATAAAAGGTGTAAACGGTTCACATGGCAGCGGCAACGCCTGCAACGGCAAAAATGGTGCTGATATAGTAATAAAAGTTCCATGTGGAACAGTTTTTTACGAAATGGAAGGCAACGAAGGTGTTGCTGACCTTGTGGAATCTGGAGATCGTTTTGTGGCAGCACGAGGCGGAAGGGGCGGTAGAGGCAACCGCTATTTTGCTAACTCACGCCGCAAAGCTCCAAGATTCTGTGAGAAAGGCGATACTGGCGAAGCATCGGAATTACGTCTCGAACTTAAGTTGATTGCAGACGTAGGGCTTGTCGGCCTGCCTAATGTTGGAAAATCTAGCATTTTAGCTGCAATATCCAATGCTCAGCCCAAAATTGCCGATTATCCTTTCACAACGCTTTCGCCTAACCTTGGGGTTCTTAATACAGGGATAGACAGAATAGTTATTGCCGATATACCAGGGCTTATAGAGGGCGCCCACGAGAATAAAGGACTTGGGCTTGAATTCCTGAGACATATCGCGCGCAGCCGTCTGCTGATACATGTCATAAGCCTTGAATGTGGTAATTGCGAGCAGATAATCAGAGACCTTTCATCAGTGCGTTCCGAAATGAGTGCATATGATGCCGATTTAGATAAGAGACCATATTTTGTGGCGGCAAATAAAGCAGACTTGCTTAATAAAGAGAATTTTTCTGTTATTGAAAAGCTAACGAAACATTTCAAAGATGCTGACATACCCTTTTGTGTTATCAGTGCACGCACTGGACAGGGGATACCAGAACTGACAAAACAGATCATATCATTCGTCAACATACATCCGAGGCCGCACAGTGACATTAGATTGTATGCAATTGCAGACCTCACACCAGAGAAAATACCGATGCGCTGCGCAAATAAAATAGAGATAATAGCCCTGCACGGTGGCGGATGGCGTGTTTTACACCGCGGGCTTGAAAAAGCAGCAGAAAGATTTGAGATGTCACAGGAAGAAAATACTGCTAGGTTTATTCAGTTACTTAGAAAATACAAAGTTGAGGATCTTCTGGAAGCAGCTGGTGCCCAACCAGGTGACACTGTTGCAATAGGCTATAATGAATTCAACTTTTATCCTGATTACTATCCATCTGATGATGGAGCGAAGGATGAAAATAATGACTGAAAAGAACAAATATAAAAAATATACAAGGCGCATTGGTATTATGGGAGGAACATTTGACCCAATTCACTACGGCCACCTCAGAGCCGCAGATGATGCCCGTGCTGCATTTGGATTGTCGGAAGTGATTTTTGTGCCTACTGGCACGCCCCCGCACAAAATAAACAGAAAAATATCATCGCCGGAAGACAGATACATGATGACGGTGCTTGCAACTATGGATTGCCCTTATTTTACAGTTTCAAGAATTGAAACCGACAGAAAAGGTACAAGCTATACCAGTGACACGCTTAAACTAATAAGAACAACCCCAGAATACGACGATGCGGAACTGTATTTTATAACAGGGCTGGATGCAGTCATGGATATAGTTTCGTGGAAAAGTCCTAAGAAAGTTATAGAAATGTGCAAGTTCGTTGCTGTCAGCCGCTATGGTTATTCACCCAGCAGGCTAGAAGAGCTTCCCAAAGCATTGAGAGATTCAATAATATCACTTGAGATACCTTTATTAGCCATATCAAGCACTGAATTGAGAAACAGGGTAAAACACAACTGGAGCATACGTTTTCTTGTACCGCCTGCAGTTGAAAACTATATAAAGAAGAAGTCACTCTATGTCGAATAAACATTTAAGAAGACCCGAAGATACAACTACTAAAAGTGCGGCTGGAAAGATAATAATCCTCACTGTGCTACTTGGCATAATTGCCGTTGCAGCTGGTGCTGGCCTTAAATTCTACGCTGCATTCCACGCCAGATCAGAAGATATCAACACACAGCTTGAAAAATCGCTTGGTACAGACAGTCCCGAATATCAGGAACTTAAGAAAAAAGGCCGTTTCAACATGCTTATTCTAGGCGAAGACAATGTTGAAGGATCTCAAAGATCTGATACGATACTTTTTGCTGCTGTAGACCTTGATGATAAAAACATACGCATACTTTCCTTGCCGCGTGACACACGTGTTGACATCCCTGGACATGGGACACGTAAAATCAACAGTGCTTTTGCATACGGCGGTCCTGAATTGCTCAAACAGACTGTTCAGCATTATATCAACAGACCAATACTTTATTATCTTGTGGTCGATTATGACAACTTCCCTAAGCTTGTTGACACACTGGGAGGCGTGGACATAGACGTAAAGAAGAAGATGCGCTATGTTGACCATGCTGGAAAACTGGACATAAATATATTACCGGGATTTCAGCATATGAATGGCCTGACAGCACTGCATTTTGTGAGATTCAGAAAAGACGCACTTGGCGATATTGGACGAGTGGAACGTCAGCAGCAATTTGTAAAAGCGTTGCTCAAAAAGGCATATGATCCACGTATTCTTGTCAAATTTCCTGAAATTGTCGGACAGATGATACAAGTTTTCAGGACAGATATGCCTTCTACACTTGCAGTACAGCTTGCAGGCTTTGTTAAGAACGAAATAGGAAGAGAAAACATATATTTCAGCACACTGCACGGTGAACCAAAAATGATAGCTGGGGGAAGTTATTGGATCGGTGACGTATCATCGGCCACGGCCTTTTTGGATGCCCCGCTGACCGCCTTTAAATCCGGAGATAAAAGCTTGGATAAAAAGCTGAACGAAAAATACGGCGGGTATCAGCTGGGATATTCTTCTGCTTTAGATGATGGCAAAAGGGATAACAATAGTAATATCTCAAAAAAGGGAATTGCTGCAGACACAGACATAATTTCTCTTACTAAGCCACAACTTCTTGCATTAGTCCGTTCCATAACAACGCCAGTGTCTGTGCTTAATGGCTCTGGAGAAGGCGGAGTAGGGCAGTCTATTGCTCAGAAATTGCAGATAATCGGAATTGATGTAACTTATACTGGCAATGCCAAACATTTTGATTACATGTATAGCAATGTTATTTATCCTACAAAAGCTACAATAGCAATGAAAGACACATCTACAAAATTAGGACAAATGCTTGCCGTGCCTAAAAACCTTGTAAGGTCAAACAGACAGGCTACAAATGCTTCGTTGATAGTTGGCCATGATTATAAGAAAATCGAACAGATACTTGATAAACTTGTTGAGACGAGCAAAAAGTAATATTTGTAAAATGAAAAGAGGCGCCATTCATTGACCGAAAGAAAAACAAACAAAAAAGCAAATGAAGAAAATTTCTATCTTGCGTATCAGCCACTTGTTGACGCACTTCTTGATAAGCATGCAATTGAAGTTACTGTGCATGATCTCAGTGAAGTTTCTGGCTTTACAGAAGCTTTCATTGTAGCAATAGCACGTTCCGACCTGCACGCAAGAACGCTGCGTGACGCAGCAGAGGAATTTCTGGATAAAAAAGGTCTTACGCATAATGTTGAAGGAGAGAACAGCTCTAAGTGGTGCCTTATGGATGCAGGACATCTTGTTATCAACATTTTGAGCAGAGAAGGCAGCGATTACTATCGTTTGGATTCACTTTGGGGCGATGCACCAGCAAAAAAGTATAATGATCCTGACGCTGCGCTTGAAGATTGAATTGATGCTATGCAGCAATAAAACGTTATTTATTATATAAGACATCATTAAAATGATTGCCTAAATTATATATTTACGCAATCATTTTTTAATGGCTTTTAAATTGTGCCGAAAGGATAAAATCTGATGCCCATTCAAAAAGTTACAGAGAAAATAGTACATTTAAAAAATATAAAATCATTCAGTGTAATAGGTGATCCAGGATGTGAAGGCCTTGGCACAACTATGATGCAGGTATATGCGAATGCGCTTGAATGTGCATCACAGGATGATTTCATATTGATAGCAGGAGATTTGGTCCCAGAGGGAACTGACCGTTTCTACAAAGCTATCACAGGGCTTACTAATGCAATTACCAATAACGCTGTTTATGCTCTTCGCGGGAACCATGATACTGGCGAGTACGATGAACATTTCGGCTATCACAATTACGCAATTGTATGTGACGAATTCACTATGATCGTTTTGGACAACGCTTTCAGAAAATTTGAAGAGGAGGGGCTAATTTTACTAAAGGATGTGTTATCCCGAGATGATTGCAAAAATGCTATCGTAGCCTTTCACATTCCTCTGCCAAACAATTTCACTGGCAACGCTGTATCAGCTGAAGAATTCAGCAGACTTAAAAAAGTATATACGCCATGGAAAAACAAAATAAAATATTTTGTGTGCGGACATGTTCATTCCCGTTTTATAGATACTGTAGATGACATCCCTTTTATTTGCACAGGCGGAGGCGGAGCTGTTATCGAAGATATTTCAGGAAGCATACTGGCTTCTGACATTAACCATCACATAATAAGATTCTTTTGTACGGGCACATCACTTGATTACAGTGTCGTTGACTTATGCAAAACATTTTACACGAAAGAAAATGAAGAGCAGGTAATGTCAGGCAAATTGGCCGAAGCCGTACAAGGCGAAATGTTAGCTTATTTAACTTATAAGACATTTTCAGAACGGGCAAATGCGCGTGGGTTAGGCAAAATCGCCAACCTTTTTGAAGCATTGGCAGAGTCAGAATATAGACACGCAAAAAACTTTTATTCAATTACAGAACATTTAAAACCTTTTATTAATAAAATAAACGACTTTATAAAAGTAGAAGAGTTTGAATATAAACAGCTATATAACATGATGCGAGATTACGCAAAAGACAGAGATTTGCCTCTGTCGAGACAAGCATATGCGGCCGCCGCATACGCTGAAAATACTCATGCAGCGTTATTAAAAGAAGCTAATAATTTGCAAAAGTTTGATACTGATAAAATTTATGTGTGTCCTGTGTGCGGTTGTTTGATGACTGAAAAAGATAAAACTTCAAGATGCCCGCTGTGTGGTGCACCTGAAAAAGACTTTCTAGTTTTTTCCTGTTAAACGGTAGTGTAAAATCAAGGCTTTGAATTTCGACGAAACACATGTTTTAATACAAACAACATGTCCTATAATATATCTTATGTTGAATTGTGTTGATATTATTTTTACAATTATCTAGAAGAGTTACGCATAAAGAAAGCCACTGCTTCAACATGGCACGAGAGGATAGGAAGTATGTCAAATGCCTACTCTCGTTTATGGGAACATATCCACTAACCTCTTTCTGTTTGTGGAAACATATCAGCAAGATTGCTCTATAAAGCAAAAATAGTACTTGCACCTATTATACTTTGTACAAGCACTATTTCACAATATAAATATGGTATTTTATTTGCCACATTCATCATGATGCTGATGTTCATGGCAAACAGAACCAGTCGACTTTAAAGAGCCTTCCAAGTATGCTTCTACTGCTGCTTTGGCATTACCTTTTGCTCCAACAATAACTTCGATGTTCCTTTCATTAAAAATCTCAACTGCACCTCCGCCCATACCACCGCTGATGATGACATTTACACCACGATCGGCAAGAAAATTAGGCAGGAATCCAGGTTTATGTCCAGGGTTAGCAATAGTTTCACTTTTGACAATTTGATTATTTTCGGTGTCAAAAATCATAAACCCTTCGCAATGCCCAAAATGCTCTGTTACCATTTCCTTTTCACTTGCTACTGCTATTTTCATCATTGTTTTTTCCTCCAATTTTTTATTTTGAATATATTCATCTAATATTTCTGCTGCATGTTCAGTTTTGGAACTCTATCTAAAGGATTTGAATACCCATCTAGCATTCCTGCAACTATAAACATTTCACTGACTGCTCCACATACCTCTCGTAGTCTTCCCATTCCACCACCAAATGAAGAAGAAATTTTCAGTGCTGTTTCTGAGTCTAGTCCTGTTTCATCACAAAAGGCTAACACTACCGATTGAGAGCAATTGTATCCTTTTGTGAATAATTCTTTTGCTAATGTTGAATGTTCACTCACTTTTTATTTTCCTCAAGTCTTTCCTCTAGTAATTTTGATGTGCTATCAAGCCAATTGCCATCAAAAAGCTCTATCATGCCCTTGTCACAGGCAGCTGAAATTTTCGGATCAATAGGTAGTTTAGCAAGAACCTTTAAATTATGTTTTTCAGCAATTTCTTCAATGTGGCTTTCGCCAAATATCTGATAGTCCTTGCCGTTATCAGGGCATTTAAAATAAGACATATTTTCTACCAAACCAATGATTGGGATATTCATCATTTCTGCCATTTTGACGGCTTTAGATACAATCATGGATACCAGCTCTTGTGGAGAAGTTACGACAATAATCCCATCAACAGCAATGGATTGAAATACTGTAAGGGGAACATCGCCGGTTCCTGGTGGCATATCAATAAACATAAAATCTACATCACTCCAGATAACATCAGTCCAGAACTGTTTAACTGTACCAGCAATTATTGGGCCTCTCCATACAACAGGATCAGTATCCTTTTCTAAAAGTAAATTAACAGACATAATATCAATGCCGGTCTTTGTTTTAACAGGGAATAGTCCAAATTCGCTACCAGTGGCTTTTTCCCGAATTCCGAATGCCTTTGGAATAGAAGGTCCTGTAATATCTGCATCAAGAATGGCAGTATGATAACCCATTCTATTCATGGTAACAGCGAGCATGGAAGTAACAAGTGACTTTCCTACTCCGCCTTTACCACTGACAATACCTATGACTTTTTTTACGCTGCTCATCTCATGTAACTTCTCGGAAAAATCAGTTTTTTGTTCTTTTCTTTCTGCACAGTCCTCTGAACAACTGTTGCAGTTTTGATTACAATTTTCGCTCATAATTTAGCTCCTTTATTTTAGATTGTTATTTCACTGCCTGTTGATAAATAATCAATATTATCACCCATAACAGATTTCAGCCTTTCATAGGCTTCTATACCTGTACAATGGCAGGTATAAAACTTTGCTTTTGTAGCCATTAGATATTTACCAATTCTATCTATCATATCAGAGTCCTCATTGCCACCAGAGCGACTGGAAAGATGAAATCCGCCTATTACATAATCAGGCATACGACCTTTTATTTTTTGAAAATGTTCAAGTATATTTATGATACCATTATGAGCACAGCCTGTAACTAGAAGGGTCTTTCCGTCTTCCTCTATGATAAGATTCTGTTCATGTGCAAAAGTATCATCTATCATTCGTTCATTTTGCTCAGTTAGCAACCCACGATTTGATTTCGGTTGAGTCTCTCTTTGAACAACATTCGAAAATACCTGGATTCCATTACTGATATAGAATTGGTCTGACGTAAGTGCAATTTGCTTATTTTGTTTCAGCTCATCATCAAGACCGATAAAATCTAATTTGTCATTTGGACGGATAGCATAATGTTTCTCGAAAGCAAGATGGTGTAAATACACCTCTGCTTTTGTATTTTCTTTAAAAAAAATTTTTAATCCACCACCGTGGTCATAGTGCCCATGTGAAATTACAAGAAAATCAACGTCAGTGATATTGACGCCAAGTTTTTCAGCATTTTTAAGAAACAATTTACTTGCTCCAACATCAAATAAAATTTTAAGTGCATTTGTTTCAATATACAGACTAAGACCATGTTCGTTACCGAAGTCTTTCGATATCGATGTGTTTTCCACTAATGTTTTGATAATCATGACCTTAGCCCACCACCTTCTTCAAAAAGTAATTTCATTGTCTTATTGTAAACTGCTTTTACTGCTGCACCCGATGCACAATCTATGTCTACAATGGTTCGGCCATTATTAATCGCTTTTACTGCATTCGAATCAAAAGGTATTTTACCCATAAAAGTCAGCCTTTGTTTTTTACATAGCGCTTCTATCTTTTTTGTGTTTTCTACGTTGGTATCAAATTTGTTTATACATATTACTGTCATAGTTCCGAATTTCGCCGCTGTTTTTATGATTCGCTCCAAATCACTAATGCCAGATATGGACGGTTCGGCCACTATCAAAACCATGTCCACACCGCTAAGTGATGCTATTACAGGACAGCCTATGCCTGGAGAACCGTCAATAATTGCAAGATTGGCATTAACTATCTCCGACTTCATCTGTTTTTTAACCTCTGTGACCAGCATTCCTGAAGTGCCACTACCCATTTTCAGCTGTGCTGTAGAAAAAACTTCTCCTTCATTTGCATATAACATCAACTCACCAGCTACAGCCGGTTTTAAAGATATAGCTTCTACTGGACAAACAGCTTTGCAAACTCCACAGCCTTCACATGCAAAAGGATCTACTTTATATTTCTTATCTACTGAAATAGAATCAAATCTGCAGTTTTGTCTACACTTATCACATTTGATGCACAGTTCTGGATTTATCTCCGCTTTTGGTAAACCATAATAATCTGTTTTCATTGGTTGAGAGCTTTGTTCTGTTATAAGGTGTAGGTTAGGTGCATCTACATCACAATCCGCATAAGACTTAGCGTTTGCAAGCTTGATAAAAGCACTGGCTATAGTAGTTTTCCCAGTACCGCCTTTTCCACTAAGAATAAGAAGTTGTTTCATGTTGCACCTCCTTTTTCACTGTTTCTAACAGAGAAGAAAATAAAGCCTGATATTTTTCATTTTCCCTCACGGCAATTTCTGCATTTGAATTCAATATTCCAAGTTCATTATCAAATGGGATCTGATCTAAAATTTTAATGTTTTTTTCTATACAGAAATTTTCAGCTGGATTTTCACCTTCTATACACTTGTTTAGAACTACACCAAACGGCTTATTGAATAACTTGACCAACTCGTATACCATATTAAGGTTATGAACACCAAATAACGTAGGTTCAGCTACCAATATACAATAGTCTGCATCCTTAATACTTTCCATTACAATACAGGCACTTCCAGGAGGACAGTCAATAAAGGTCAGTTTATCTGCTTCAGGTTTATTCTCAGCAAGCAACTTTTTAATAATAGGGATACCCGAAGCTTCACCAGTATTTAATATTCCTGTGTATACCGTTACCTGATCGGAAGTTCCTTTTTGAACTTTCCCAATAACCTTTTCTCTCTCTGTCAGTGCCTTTTCAGGGCAAAGCATAATACAACCGCCACAGGAGTGACAAACCTCTTCGAAAACAATTAGTTTATCTTTAATATAGGCAAGAGCATTGAATTTACAAAAATCTATGCATTTTCGACATCCATTGCATAGCTCATTATTCACCTTTGGAATTTTTACTGATATTTCTTCCTCTTGGACATCTTCGGGTTTAAAGAATAGATGCCCATTTGGCTCTTCAACATCACAATCTATATATGTTGATATTTTTGCTACCGCAGCTAAATTTACCGATACCAGTGTTTTTCCTGTGCCGCCCTTGCCGCTTAGCACAGCTATTCTCATATTAATTGCCTCCGTGCCCATGAAATCCGGCATGAATTTCATCTAGTAAAGAAAGTTTTCCATCGATGAAAGCATCAATATTATCCTTTACTGATGCCGATGTCGTTTTAAATATTTCAATATCAGCAGATTTGAGCACTTCAGCAGCATTTTCCCCGCAACGAGGAGTAAGCAAAACATTTGCTTTATTATCTACTATCGTCTGTGCAGCCTTAATCCCTGCACCACCTGTACTTGCTGCTGCACTGTTATCAAGAAATACACTTTCCTTAGTATCTACATCATAAATAAGGAAATAGGGAGTGCGTCCAAAGGATACACATACGTTTGAATCCAAACTTTTCTCATCTACCGGAATTGCTATTTTCATAAGAATCCTCCATTCTTTTAACTACTAAATAATTATTGATTGCATTGCGCAATGCACTTACTCCTAAATTTGAGCAATGAACCTTGCTTTCAGGAAGCCCATCTAGAGCTTCGATTATATCCTCTTCTGTAATTTTTAATGCTTCATCCAGGCCTTTTCCTTTAGCCATCACCGATGTCATACTGGACGTTGCAATTGATGCACTGCAGCCAAACACAAGATAACTTATGTTATCTATATGATTGTCTTTCACCTTTATATAAACGGCAAGATAATCTCCGCACGAAGGGTCTCCAAAATTTCCTTCAGCGTCAGCATCTGGCATGCTATGAGCATTTTGAGGGCACATAAAATGTTCAATTACTTTTTCGGAATATATAATTAGTCACCTCGATTCTCATTATCTGTAAAGAATCTGCCACGTCCA
>Ga0183095_10042_pt3 | contig 220001 bp, 200 predicted proteins | sample BioMet4_FD_130346 | JGI IMG/M metagenome (GOLD analysis project Ga0183095, IMG submission 130346) | Microbial communities from bioreactor (seeded with sewage sludge) at LBNL, California, USA - Biofuel metagenome 4 (v2) (version 3) | ecosystem: Engineered > Bioreactor > Anaerobic > Unclassified ...
TCAGTCTGTCGAAAAAGGTCCAGCGAAGGCTGGGCTTTTTCATTTAAAAACAGTAAAATAGGTATGGGTGATGAGGAATGTTACAGCGAGGGAAATTAGATCGTGGCGTATTGGAAATTGTGGATACGGAAAGCCTGGTACCGCAGAATCATTTGCTGCGGAAAATAGACGCAGCAGTAAACTGGGAACGGCTGTACGAGATGGTCGAGCCGCTATACAGCGAGGACAACGGCCGGCCGAGCATAGACCCGGTTGTACTGGTGAAGATCGTGCTGATCCAGCACCTGTATGGTCTGCCCTCTCTGCGCAGAACAGCGGATGAGATTTATTTAAACACTGCCTATCGCTGGTTTATAGGCTATACGCTTCAGGAGGAAACTCCGCACTTTTCCACAGTGAGCTACAATTTTCGTCACCGCTTCACAGAGGAAACAGTCAGTCAAATCTTTGCGTGGATTTTGGAGGAAACCGCGGACGCGGGCTATCTTTCACCCCAAGCGGTATTCATCGACGGAACCCACATCAAAGCCAGCGCTAACACAAAGAAACAGGTAAAGGCAGTCATTCCGGTGGCATCCAAACGCTATGCACAGGAACTGATGGCGGAGGTAGACGCCGATCGGGAAGCGCACGGCAAGGCGCCGTTTGACGACGGGGAGTCTCCGAAATCCGGCAGAAAGAAGCGGGACAACACCTCTAGAAAAAAGCTGGCCCGCCGAAAAAAGGAAAAGAAAACCTGCACGGTGACAAAGAGTGTAACAGACCCGGACTGCGGCCTGTTCGTGAAGGGAGAGCACAAGCGGCAGTTCGCCTATGAGGCCCACACCGCCTGCGACAAGAATGGCTTCATTCTGGAAACCGTGGTCACGGCGGGCAACGTCCATGACAGCGTGGCTTTTGACGATGTATATGACAAGGTGACCGCATCCTTTCCCGAAATTGAGACGGTCGTTGCCGATGCCGCTTACAAGACGCCCCATATCTGCAAGAAGGTTTTTGAGGATTCTCGCGTACTATCCACAGCCTACAAGCGACCTATGACCATGAAGGGCGGCCATGAGTGGTGGAAGTATGTTTATGACGAATACTATGACTGCATCCTCTGCCCGGAATACCAGCCCCTGCGCTATGCCACGACGAACAGGCAGGGATATCGGGAATACAAAAGCGATCCCAAAATCTGCGCCGGTTGCCCTACCCGACAGCTGTGCACGCACGCCAAAGATTGTGTCAAGACGGTGCAGCGGCACATTTGGAAAGATTACGAGGAGCTGGCGGACGATGCCCGTTACACACCGGAATACCGGGAGCTGTATGCGCGTCGCAAAGAAACCATAGAACGGGTCTTTGCCGACGCTAAGGAAAAACACGCTATGCGTTATACACAATATCGCGGCCTCACTCAGGTAACAAACTGGGTGAAGCTTAAGTTTGCTGCCATGAATCTCAAAAAACTGGCTAAATGGAAATGGAGAACCTGTTTTTCTTGCGCCGTATTCGCTGTTTTGGGCTTACAACACACCGAGAACCCGGTTTATGCTCCTGCGTAAACCGGGTTCTTCGACAAGCTGAAGGCGCACCCAAAAAGGTGCGCCTTTTTTATTTCAGTTTATTGCGCCGGCAGGCGGGGGTGCAAAACAAATTACAAGGGCCGCTGCATGGGCACAAACCGGATGCCGTTTAAAAATTGTGGTTCGGCTGACGCGGCAAAGCCCAGCTTTTGATAAATTTCGGCCGCGTACAGCGACGCGTTGACCGTCAGCGTTTCTTCTGCGGTGTGGCTGCGGTAGCTTTGCATTACGGTTGCTACCAGTGCGCGGGCAATGCCCTGCCGGTGAAAGGCGGGGTCAACAAACAACAGCATAATATGGCAGGGCTTGCGGGTGGCAATCACCCCGGTGATGCGCGGGCCGTCAAAACCGCCCCAAAGCCAAACCTGCTGGTTTGTCATGCGCGCGCGCATTTCGGGCAGGTCAATGGTAGAGCGAAACTCCTCAATGCCCTCATCCGAGCAATCTGCCGCGTCATAGGCCAAAAATACCTGCCACACCAGCTGCATCGCAGCGGGCAAATCGTCTGGGCCCAGCGGGCGGATCAAAAGTTGCGGTGTCGGCATAAGAACTCTCCTGACTTTTATTTTTGATGTTGCAAAGCCTGTGTTGCAACAGGCACTCACAGTGCGGCAAAGTGGGCGGCAATGGCGGCCTGTTCGCCCGCAACGCTGCCCTGTACCAGCTCCGGCTTGCCGCCGCCGCGCCCGGCAAACGCCGCGTTCAGCGCTTTGCCCACGGCTCGGGCGTCGCCGCCGGTTGCCGCGGCCAGCGCGTATTTGTAATCGCCCTCGCTGCCCGAAAACACGGCGGCAAGTGCCGCTCCGCACTCCACCAGCAGCAGCGCATAGCGGCGCAGGTCCTCGGCGGTAAGGCCGTCTTCAAAGGTGACGACCTGCGTTTTGCCGGCAAACGCCGCCGCCTTGTAGCCAAGCAGTTCTGTGCGCACGGCGGCCAGCGCCGCGCGGCTGGCCGCGGCCTCCTCTTTCAGCCTTGTAACTGCCTGTACCACAGTGGGCTGCTTTGCAGACAGCAGCCCGCTGATCTCTTCTATTTGCCGGTGCTCGCGCTGGGCCAGTGCCGTGGCGCGGCCCCCGGCCAGCAAAAACACCCGCACGCCGCCTTTGTAGCTTTGGCTGCCGATGATCTTGATCAGCCCCACTTCGCCGGTGGACGCCACATGGGTGCCGCAGCAGGCGCAGATATCCAGCTCGCCCACCGAGACAATGCGAATGGCGCCAGAGAGGTCACTCAGCTCTTTTTTACTGCGGAAGTTCATCTGCTGCAATTCCGCTTCGCCCGGCCACTGCACGCAGACGGGCAGGTTGTCAAAAATGGCTTCGTTGGCGGCCAGCTCCAGCGCGTCAATGTCGGCGGCGGTCAACTCCCCGCTGAAATCCATATGGGTCACTTCGGCCCCAATGTGAAAGCCCACGTTGTCATAGCCAAACCGGCGCAGCACAATGGCAGAAAAAATGTGGTCTGCCGTGTGCTGCTGCATGTAATCAAACCGCTTTGCCCAGTCAATTTCGCCCGTCACCGTGTCCCCCACAGCCAGCGGTGCGTCAGTTTTGTGCAGCACTTCGCCGCCCTTTTCTTTTACATCCAGCACCCGCACGCCGCCAAGGCGCCCGGTGTCGGCGGGCTGGCCGCCGCCCTCGGCAAAAAATGCCGTGCGGTCTAGCACTACGCAAAAACCCTCGCCCTCGGCGTCGCACCGCACCACCTGTGCGGTAAAGCTTTTTAAATAGCTGTCTTTTTCGTACAATTTTTCTGTCATCAAACTACCCTCTTTTTGCAATGGTTCAATTTTATAGATTTAATTTTTAGTTTTGGTTGCTAAATTGACGCTTTGCCAGCAGTGCCCCGCGCGCCGCCAGTGCGATGGCCTGTACGCCCAGTGCCAGCATCAGCGCGTCGGCAGCGCCCCACATCCCGTACCGGCCAACCAGCAGCGGCGAAACGGCAAAGCAGGCAATGATGCCGATCAGGTTTGCCCCCACAAGGCCCTTAAAGTCGCGCACGATGGTCAGCAGCATGTTGAAAAACAGCACCAGTGCTGTCAGCACCGTCACGGCGACCATCGGGTACAGCAGCCCGGCGTTCTCTAAAATCAGGCGGCCGTTTTCGTTGGCAGAATACAGCAGCGCAAGCCCCCAGCGGCCCAGCACCGCCACCCCGGCAAACCCCGCACCGCCAATGCCGGCAATGGCCAGCAGCACGCGGCGCACAAGGCGCAAAAAGCCGGTGGCGTCCCGCTGCTGCCAGCGCTGGGTAAACAGCGTGATCAGCGGGGTAAAAATATAAGTGGCCCCCAGCTGCAACACCACGGTGGGCGCGGTGATCGAGCCGAAAATCGCGGTGGAGGCATTGCCGTGCAGCACCTGTAAAAACTGGCGCGGAATGGTGGAGATGGCGGTGTTGAGAAAGCTGTACACCATCAGCGGCGCACATTCTACCAGCAACGTGCGCACCCGCACCGCAGAGGCTTTGCCGGTTATTTCGCCAAGGCGTGCCGCCCACGGGCGGTCAAATACCAGCGCGACCCCAAGTGAAGAAGCCGCCATGACCCCAATGGCCACCAGCACGCTGCCGGTAAGCTGCAGTGCGGCGATGAACCCAATGCAGGACAGCGCGCCGCGCGCCAAAAAGCTGATGCCGATGATGTCCATGCGGTCCACCCGCTGGTCAATGCCGCTGTACACATCCACCAGCGCTTCGCCCACCCGAAACAGCATAAACAGGCACAGCGCCGCCAGCATGTCGCCGCTAAGGCCCAGCACCCCGCCGTAGGCCGCACAGGCGGCCATGGCCACCGTGCTGGTCAAAAAGCGGCTGGTGATGTACTCGCGGTCGGTATACTGGCGGGCAAGGTCACTCACCTGGTACGCGCGCATGCCGTAAACGGCGATGGTCAAAAAAACGTTGGTCGTGTTCATCGCATAGCTGAACACCGCCGGGGCGTTCAGGTCCGCCGTCATGCGCACCACTAAAAAGGTGGGGATGTACTGGCAGGCGAAATAGAAAAAAGAGCCGACGCTGTTCCACAGCATATTGCTGCCCAGCGACAGGCCGCCCTTGGGCTGATTTGACATAAAACGAGCTCCCTTCGGCAGCGGGCTGCCGTTTTTGCCCATCGCCGGTGTGGCGTTTGGCTTTTTGCCATTATACCACACCGCACGTCAAAAATCTGCCGCCCCGCCGCGCGAAACCAAAAAAGAAAAAGACAAAAATAATTTTAACGTATAATTATATAATAACGTTGACAAATTATTATAACGGTGCTACAATAGTGATACTGCAAAAGGGAGGGGACGCGCATGGCAAAAAGCGTTTACAGCGTGGTACTGAGCGACGAGGTAGTGGCCGAGATCGACCGCCTTGCCTATGCCGAGGGCACGAGCCGCAGCAAGCTGATCGACCGCGTGCTGGCTGAGTATGCGGGCTGCGACACGCAAAGCCGGCGCATGACCGATATTTTCAGCTGTATTGAAGAGATGGCCCGCCCGCTGCGGCAGTTTCGGCTGCTGATGACCCCCAGCGACGAGCTGTTTCAACTGAAAAGTGCCGTGCCTTATAAATACAACCCCACCGTAAAATATGCGGTGGAATTGTACGAGGGCGACAGCGCGGCCATGGGCGAAGTGCGGGTCTCGGTGCGCACACAGTCGGGCGCGCTGCTGGCGGCGCTGCACCGGTTTTTCCTTTTGTGGGCAGGGCTGGAGCAGCAGGGCTTTGCACAGGGCGACGCATTGGAGTATGAAATCGATGAGGGTAAATATACCCGCCGTCTGCGCCCCATGCAGGGCGCGCAAAGCGTGCAGGTGGGCGAGGCCATTGCGGGGTATATCCGACTGTTCGACCGCGCGCTGCAAGCCTATTTTGACCGTTTGGGCGACGGGCAAACAGCGGCGGGCAGGGCTGCGACGGCGGCATTTACCCGTGGGTTGACCCAGGAAGTCGCACAGCTTTAGCGGGGGCGAAACAAAAAACAGCAAACAAAACAACAGACAAACAGACAACAACACAAAACAGAAAGGTCTTGGTGCGCAATGGATATGAGCAAACTGACCCAAAAATCCCAGCAGGCGCTGCAAAGCGCCCAGAGCCTGGCGATTGAATATCAAAATCAGCAGTTAGAGCAGAGCCATCTGCTTTGGGCACTGTGTGAGGACGGCGAGGGGCTGATCCCCGAGCTGTTCAAAAAAATGGGCGTCAGCAGCGAGCAACTCGCCGGTGCCGCCCGCGCAGAGGTCGTCAAGCTGCCAAGGGTGACCGGCACCGGCCGCGACCCCGACAAAATTTATATTTCCGCCGCGATGGACCGCACGCTGCAAACGGCCGAAAAAACCGCGACTAAAATGAAGGACGAGTATGTGTCGGTCGAGCATTTAATACTGGCGCTGTTTGACACGGCCGAGGGCGGCGCGCGCGAGGTGCTGCGGCGCTACGGCCTGCAAAAGGACGCGTTTCTTGCGGCTTTAATGCAGGTGCGCGGCAACCAGCGGGTGACGAGTGAAACGCCGGAGGATACTTACGACGTGCTGAAAAAGTACGGGCAGGATTTGGTGGAGGCCGCGCGCGCCCACAAGCTGGACCCGGTGATCGGCCGCGATACGGAAATCCGCAACGTCGTGCGCATCTTGTCGCGCAAGACGAAAAATAACCCTGTGCTGATTGGCGAGCCGGGTGTGGGCAAAACCGCCATTGCCGAGGGCCTTGCCCAGCGCATTGTGGCGGGCGACGTGCCCGAGGGGCTGAAAAACAAAACGGTGTTCAGCCTGGATATGGGCGCACTGGTGGCCGGTGCAAAGTACCGTGGCGAATTTGAAGAGCGCATGAAGGCCGTGCTGGCCGAAGTGAAAAAAAGCGAGGGCCGCATCATCCTGTTCATCGACGAGTTGCACACCATTGTGGGCGCGGGCAAAACCGAGGGCTCGATGGACGCGGGCAACCTGTTAAAGCCGCTGCTGGCGAGGGGCGAGCTGCATTGCATCGGCGCGACGACCCTCAATGAGTACCGGCAGTACATTGAAAAGGATGCCGCGCTGGAGCGGCGCTTCCAGCCCGTACTGGTGGACGAGCCGACGGTGGAGGACACCATCAGCATTCTGCGCGGGCTGAAAGAGCGGTACGAGGTGTACCACGGCGTCAAGATCACCGACGGCGCGCTGATTGCGGCGGCCACGCTGAGCAACCGCTACATCACCGACCGCTTTTTGCCGGACAAGGCCATTGATCTAGTGGACGAAGCCTGTGCGACGATCCGCACCGAGATGGACTCGATGCCGGCCGAAATGGACGATGTGCGCCGGCAGATCTTACAGCATGAAATCGAGGAGGCGGCCCTGAAAAAAGAGGAGGACCGCCTGTCAAAAGAGCATCTGGCCGAAATACAAAAAGAGCTGGCCGAGCTGCGTGACACTTTTGCCGGCATGAAAGCCAAATGGGAAAACGAAAAGCAGTCGATCGGCAAGGTGCAAAAGCTGCGCGAAGAGATCGAGCAGGTGAACGCCGACATTGAAAAGGCGCAGCGCGAGTATGACCTGAATAAGGCCGCCGAGCTGAAATACGGCCGCCTGCCGGAGCTGCAAAAACAGCTGGAAGCGACCGAGCGCACCGCCGGGGAGCCGGAGCGCGAGCAACTGCTGCGTGACCGCGTGACCGACGAGGAAATTGCCGAGATCGTCGCCCGGTGGACGGGCATCCCGGTGACAAAGCTGATGGAGGGCGAGCGGCAAAAGCTGTTGCACCTCGACGACATTTTGCACCAGCGGGTCATTGGGCAGGACGAGGCGGTCAGCCGGGTCAGCGAGGCCATTTTGCGCAACCGCGCGGGCATTGGCGATGAAAACCGGCCCATCGGCAGCTTTTTGTTCCTTGGGCCCACAGGCGTGGGCAAAACAGAGCTGGCGAAAGCGCTGGCCGAAGCACTGTTTGACAACGAAAAAAACATGGTGCGCATCGACATGAGCGAATATATGGAGAAGTTTTCGGTCTCCCGCCTCATCGGCGCGCCCCCGGGTTATGTGGGGTACGAAGAGGGCGGCCAGCTGACCGAGGCCGTGCGCCGCAAGCCATACAGTGTCGTGCTGTTTGACGAGATCGAAAAAGCGCACCCGGAAGTGTTCAATGTGCTGTTGCAGGTGCTGGACGACGGACGCATCACCGACAGCCAGGGCCGCACGGTGGACTTTAAAAACACCATCATCATTTTGACGTCCAACCTCGGCAGCCCGTATATTTTAGAGGGCATCGAGCCGGACGGCACGATTTCGCAACAGGCCCGCGACCAGGTCAGCGAGCTGCTGCGCCAGAGCTTCCGGCCGGAGTTTCTCAACCGGCTGGACGAGATCGTGTTCTATAAGCCGCTCACCCGCGGCGAGATCGGCGGCATTGTGGAGCTGCTGCTGGGCGACTTGAAAAAGCGGCTCGCGGCAAAGCAACTTTCGCTGGTGGTCACCGACGCGGCAAAGCAGTTCATCGCCGACGGCGGCTACGACCCCGTTTACGGGGCGCGCCCGCTGAAACGGTTCATCCAAAGCAAGGTGGAGACCGCACTTGCGCGCGCCATTCTGCAAAACGACCCGGCACCGGGCACCCGGTTGACGGTGGACGTGACAGACGGCGCGCTGACGGTGCACTGACCGCTGGTCATTCAGAAAACTTTAATAGAAGTCACCGGCAGGGGTACCTGTCGGTGATTTTTTTGTGGAATTGTTGCCCCATATGGACAAAGCGGCTATAATAACAAAAGACAACGCAAGCAGCGGTTTTAAAAAGAAAGAAGAGGTGCGTCATGCAGACCCCTGTACTGTACATTGTGGTGCCCTGCTATAACGAGCAGGAGGTGCTGCCGCTGACCAGCGGCATGTTTTTAAAAAAACTGCACGACCTTGCCGATGCGGGCAAGATCAGCAGTGAGAGCAAGGTGTTACTGGTCAACGACGGCTCGAAAGATAGTACATGGCAGATCATCACCGAGCTCTCGCAGAAATATGCCGAATTTGAGGGCGTGTGCCTGTCGCGCAACCGCGGCCACCAAAATGCCCTGCTGTGCGGGCTGTTGACGGCAAAAGACCGCTGTGACATCACCATTTCGATCGACTGCGACGGGCAGGACGACATCAACGCGATGGACGGCATGGTGGACGCGTACCTTGACGGGTGCGAAGTGGTGTACGGCGTGCGCTCAAAGCGCGACACCGACACGTTTTTCAAGCGATTTTCCGCCGAGGGCTTTTACCGCCTGATGAACTGGCTGGGTGCGGGCATTGTGTTCAACCACGCCGATTACCGCCTGCTCAGCAGCCGGGTGCTGCACGAGTTTGCAAATTACAAAGAGGTCAATATCTTTTTGCGCGGCATGGTGCCGCTGGTGGGCTTTAAAAGTACCAGCGTGTATTACGAGCGCGCCGAGCGCATGGCGGGCGAAAGCCATTACCCGCTAAAAAAAATGCTGGCGCTGGCCTTTGATGGCATCACCAGCCTCTCCATCAAACCCATTCGCATGATCACCGGCATGGGTTTGGTGGTGTCTCTGCTCAGCTTCGTCGGGGTCATTTGGGCCATCATTGCAAGCGCAATGGGCCAAACGGTGGCCGGCTGGGCCAGCACGCTGTGCATCGTGTGTTTTATGGGCGGCGTGCAACTGCTGTCGCTGGGTGTTATTGGCGAATACGTGGGCAAAACGTATATGGAAACAAAACAGCGCCCGCGCTTTATTGTCAGCGAGACCACATGGCGGCAAAACGAAGCCCCGCAGGGCGACGAATAAAAGAAAAAACAAAAAGAACCACTGTTTGCAGGTTAGTAGGCAAACAGTGGTCCTTTTTTATGGTTTTGATCGTTGACTTTTAGCCCCAGTAATACGGGTGTGGCACTGAAAAATACGGGTAAAGGGCCCAGCCTGTCCACAGGCCCAATATGCTGAAAAGTAGACGCAAAAGCAACAGGGCACCAAACACGCAGGATAAAATAATCAGCGCCTTTTTCAGCTTCGGCGCTTTGTTGCTGTAAAAATAGGCCCACACCAGCACACCAATACCGGCGATGCCGCGCGCAAAAAAGCCCATGCTGCCGAGGGTCTGGTTTAAAAAAAAGAAAGACATGGTAACTACCCCTTGTCGGTAAAATAGTGGGGCAAACCAGCACCGCCAAAGCGCCGGGCAATGCTGCCGGTTTGCCGCTGTTCGTTTTAGTATACCGCATGCAGCAGCGGTTGTAAAACCGAAGTTTCACAAAGCCGAAACGGGCGCTCGGTCACATCGGCAAGGCGGTGTGCGTCCGAGCTGCACAGCACTTCCAGCCCGCCCGGCAGCCGCCCGGTGCGCAAAAGGCCGGGCAACTGCGCGGGGTCGTGCAGTTCTACCGCGCAAAAGGCGGGCTCCGGCGGCAGCAGGCCCAGCACCGACAGCACCGAGTAGCTGTCGCGGTCCACATGGGCGGGCACTGGCACACCGCCGAGGGCCCGGCAGCGGGCGGCGGTTTCCTCCAGCGACCACCCGCAGGCGGAAAGCAGTAATTTCGGCACCCGGCGCAGCACGTTGTCGTCGGCATCCACCACCAGCTGGCTGCCAAACACGCCCTCGTTGTTTTCAACCGGCGGCAGCGTGTCGTATAGCGCGCGCGAAAAGGTAAGCGCCGCTTCAACGGTGGCAAAATAACACAGCAGGTGAATTTCCTCTGCGGTGTTCACTTCCATGCCCGGCAGCAGTGCCACCCCGTAGGCGCGGCAGGCGGCGGCCATAGCGGGCAGGTTTTCGGCCGAGTTATGGTCGGTCAGTGCAATCAGCTGTAGCCCGCACAGTTTCGCAAACCCCGCAATCGACGCGGGGGTCATTTCGTTTTCGGCACAGGGGGACAGACACGAGTGCAGGTGTAAATCGTAAACCGGTGTCAAGCCATGTCCCCCTTTCACAACACGCCGCGCGGTAATATTGGCGGCGCTGTTTACAGCCCCAGTTGTTTTGCAATCGCTGCGGCGGCCTCAAATTCCGGCAGGTCGGTCAGCACCACGTTGATGCCCTGCTGCTCGGCGCGCTCTTTTGCGTCCTCCATCAGCACCGCGCTGTGGCACAGCACCAGCACGGCAGTCTCTGCAAGGCTTGCCACCGCCACGGCGTTGATGCTGCCCATCACGGTGCACCAGGCACTGCCCTCGCCCGCGCGGCCCATCGCCCACGACAGCAAGTCGCCGCAAAACCCGCCGCTCACCTGCCGGGTGGGGGCGGGCAAATCGAACGCCGGCACAAAGCCGCACCGGGTGCACAATTCTTCAGTCGTCATGGGGGGTATCCTCCTCTTCCTCTTGTCCGGCGGGGTTCCCCTTGTGGGCCAGCCCCCAGCCGGGTTTATCGATTTTCAGCACTTTCAGCACGTTTTCCATCCGCTCGCGCATCAGCACCACGCAATCTTCAAAACTAGCTTCACCCTTTACAATGTCTTCTGCCAGGGCCTGGCAGGTGGGCGCGCCGCAACTGCCGCAGTCCAGCCCGGGCAGCGCGTCCAGCAGTTTTTCCATTTCGGTATAACGGGCAAAGCTTTCGGTCGCGTCAGCACCCAGCTCCATCACGGGCTGGTACTCCATCGGCCGGTCCCACAGCACTTCGCTGGGCAGAGCCGCGCCCAAATGGTTGCGGCTCACCGGCAAATAGCGGCGCAGCCGTTTCAGCTTGGCTTTTGCGATGTAGGGGTTTTCCACCGTCAGCACCCCGCCCACGCAGCCGCCCGCACAGGCGGCAAGCTCTACAAATTCCAGCTCGCCCAGCTTTTCGTCTTCTAAGTCCTCCAGCACCTTAATCACGTTTTCAATGCCGTCCGCCGCAAGGTAGCGCTCGGTCGAGATCAGCCCCGCCGCTTCGCCGCCGGACTCTGCCCACCCAATGCCGATGCGCCCGCTGTCCGCCAGCGCGCGCGGCTTTGTTTTTTTCATCGCGTGCAGCAGCGGCGGGTAGATGTCTTTGATGGCGACCACCGCGTCGATCCAGCTTTTGTCGCTGCCCAGCGGCATGCGCATGGCCGTCACTTTGGCGGGGCAGGGGCTGATGAAGATGGCACCGATCTGCTCCGGCGCAAGGCCGGTCACCCGCACGGCTTCCTCTTTGGCCAGCCGCGCTGCCAGCTCTACCGGTGCCACAAACGGCAGCACATGGTCGACGAGCTCGGGGAAGCGCACCCGGATCAGCCGCGACACCGCCGGGCAGGCCGAGCTGATCACCGGCTTTTGCACGTCGGGCCGCGTGAGATAACGCCTTGTTGCCTCGCTGACCAGCTCTGCGGCGCGCGCCACCTCGTAAACTTCGTCAAAGCCAATGTCGCACAGCGCGCTGAGCACGATGTCGGTATCCTCTAAATTATTAAACTGCGCATACAAGCTGGGCGCGGGCAGCGCAATGGTGTACTCAAAACTGTCGATCACCGACAGCGGGTCGACAATGGGCAGCTTTGCATGGTGCGGGCAGATGCGGATGCATTCGCCGCAGTCGATACAGCGTTCCGGGCTGATGACCGCCTTGCCGTCCCGCACCCGAATGGCTTCGGTGGGGCAGCGCTTGATGCAGTTGATACAACCCTTGCATTTATCCCGGTCCAACGTGACCGAATGAAAAAACTCGCGCACAGGCAAACTCTCCTTTGCAAAGCGGGCTACCCCGCAAAAATCCCTTGCGGCGGGCTGCCCCGGCCAATATCACCGGGGCCCGGCCAGCCGCACCAACCCGTACCGATACCATCACCGGCCGCCTTAGCTCACGTGCACTGCCATTTCGATGCGGGTACCGACCCCCACGGTGGAGGTCAGGTCAAATTCATCGGTATACTTTTTCATGTTGGGCAGGCCCATGCCTGCGCCAAACCCCAAACTGCGCACTTCGTCCGGCGCGGTGGAGTACCCCTCGCTCATCGCAAGCGGAATGTCCGCAATGCCGGGCCCCTCATCCCACAGCAGCATGTCGATGCGCTGAGGGGTGACGGATACATTAATGTGCCCGCCGTGCGCGTGGATGGCGAGGTTGATCTCGCCCTCATACAGCGCAATGGCCGCCCGCCGCACCGCGGCGGAGGGAAACCCCAGCGCTTTCAGCCGGGATTTCAGGTCTGCGCTTGCTTCACCCGCCCGGGTAAAGTCGTTGCCCGGCACCTCGTAATGCAGGTGGATCGGCTCGCTTTCACTCGCCATCGCTGCCAACACCGCCTCTCAGGCCGTGCGCATACAACAGGCCGCAGGCTGTAAACATGGTGTGCCGGGTGCACAGCACGGCAATTTCCCGCTCCTGCGCCAGCGCCAAAATACCGGCGTCCGGCTCTTTGCCGCGCACAAACACGATGCAGATCATATCCATCATATCCGCAGTGCGCACAACTTGCGGGTTGTTCAGCCCGGTCACCAGCACCGACTGGTCTTTCACAAAAGCCAGCACGTCACTCATCATGTCACTGCCGCAGGCGGTGTGCACATCACGGGTAAGGTCTGCGTTTGGGGTCAAAAGGCGCGCGTCAAGGATCGATAGAATGTCTTTGATTTTCATAAGGGCCTCCTTTGGGCGGCGGGGCGAAAAAGTTTACCGATTTGGTAGGAAAAACAATTTTTTTCCACATTTATTATAAATCAGAAGCGAAATGAACGCAATGTACAAAAATTCCGATAAAGTTTTCACAATGTTGTAACGAATTACATGAAAAAACCATAGAATATCAATCTTTTTTTTGATATAATTACCCTGTCTGGATTTTCGCGCAAGCGAGATGCAAGAAAGGGAGGACTTTTTGTATGGCGCATGTAACAACAGTGCCCTTTACGGGTACGCCGGAACAGGAGCAGAAGCTGAGAGGCTGGCTGTCCGAGCACAAGGACATGCCGGGCGTCGCCATGCCTGCGCTGCAATACGCGCAGGAGGTCTATGGCTATCTGCCTATTGAAGTACAGCGGATTCTGGCACAAGAGCTGGATGTTCCACTGGAGGAGATTTACGGTATCGCAACATTTTATTCGCAGTTCAGTTTAAAACCCAAGGGGCAGTACAAAGTTTCCGTCTGCCTTGGCACCGCCTGCTATGTAAAGGGCAGCGGCAAGATTTATGAAAAGCTGCAGGAAAAGCTGGGCATCAAGGGCGGCGAGTGCACGCCGGACGGCAAGTTCAGCCTGGATGCCTGCCGCTGCATCGGCGCGTGCGGCCTTGCCCCGGTCATGACGGTGAACGACGACGTTTACGGCCGTTTGACCGGCGAAGAGATCGACTCGATTTTGGCAAAGTACTGAACACGATGACAGGCGGGGCCTGCCAAACAAAGGAGCGTTTTCATGCAGGAGCTTTCGATGCATGTGCTGGACATCGCCCAAAATAGCGTTGCAGCCGGCGCTACGCGCATTGAGATCTCGGTGCGTATCGACACGGCGGCACGCCGCCTTACGCTGGTGATTGCCGACAACGGCAAAGGCATGAGCGAAGAGGTGCGCCAGCGTGTGACAGACCCGTTTTACACCACCCGAACCACCCGTAAGGTAGGCCTCGGCCTGCCGTTTTTTGCGCAGGCGGCAAAGGCCGCGCAGGGGTCGCTGAACATCACGTCGGCCCCGGGCAAAGGCACCAGCGTCGTGGCCGACTTTCAGCTGGGGCACATTGACCTTGCGCCGCTGGGGGATATGGACGGCACTATTGTGGGGCTGATCCAGTGTAACCCGTCGCTTGACTTTAGTTACAACGTGTGGGCCGACGGGCAGACGTTCTGCATGGATACCCGCGAGCTGCGCGAGCAGCTGGGCGAGGTGCCGCTCTCGAATGTGCAGGTGGCCGTGTTTTTGCGGCAGTACCTGCGTGAGCATACCGAAAATCTACTGAAAAGGAGCACAATACTATGAAAAGCTTGGAAGAGCTTGCCGCGATTCGCGATAAAATGAAAAACATCGTCAACACGCGGGAGGCGGATGAAGGCAATATCCGCGTTGTAGTCGGCATGGCCACCTGCGGCATCGCCGCCGGCGCGCGCCCAGTGCTGAACGCCTTTACCGAAGAAGTGGCCCGGCGTGAGCTTGGCAACGTCACTGTGACCCAGACCGGCTGCATTGGCATTTGCCAGTACGAGCCGGTGGTGGAGGTTTACCAGCCCGGCAAAGAAAAAGTCACCTATGTAAAAATGACAGCCGAAAAAGTGGCCCGTGTGGTCGGCGAGCATCTCGTCGGCGGCAAACCGGTCGACGAATACACCATCGGCGCATTTCAGAAATAAGGGGAGGAAGACAGATGTATAGAAGCCATGTAATGGTCTGCGGCGGCACCGGCTGTACTTCCTCCGGCAGCACAAAGATCATGGAAGCCTTCGAGCACGAGATTGCGGCCGAAGGGCTTGAAAACGAAGTAAAGGTCATCCACACCGGCTGTTTCGGCCTGTGCGCGCTGGGCCCCATCGTGGTCGTGTACCCCGAAGGCAGCTTTTACAGCCGCGTCAATGTGGAGGATGTGGGCGAGATCGTGCGCGAGCACCTGCTGAAGGGCCGCCCGGTCACCCGCCTGCTGTATGACGAGACCGTCAAAGAGGGGGGCGAGATCCGCTCGCTGTCCGAGACGCAGTTCTACAAAAAACAACACCGCATCGCACTGCGCAACTGCGGTGTCATCAACCCCGAAAACATCGACGAGTACATCGCGTTTGACGGGTACCGTGCGCTGGGCAAAGCCCTGACCGAGATGACCCCGGACGAAGTGATCCAAACCATGCTCGACTCCGGCCTGCGTGGCCGCGGCGGCGCAGGGTTCCCCACCGGGCTCAAATGGAAATTCGCCTCCGGCAACCGCGGCAACGTGCAAAAGTACGTCTGCTGCAACGCCGACGAAGGTGACCCCGGTGCCTTTATGGACCGCTCGGTGCTGGAGGGCGACCCCCATGTCGTGCTGGAGGCCATGGCCATTGCGGCTTACGCCATTGGCGCAACGCAGGGTTACATTTATGTGCGTGCCGAGTACCCCATCGCGGTCAAGCGGCTGAAAGTGGCCATTGGCCAGGCGCGTGAGTACGGCCTTTTGGGCAACAACATCTTTGGCACTGATTTTTGCTTTGATGTCGATTTGAAGCTGGGCGCCGGTGCGTTTGTCTGCGGCGAAGAAACTGCGCTGATGACCTCCATCGAGGGCAAGCGCGGCGAGCCCCGCCCCCGCCCGCCGTTCCCGGCGGTGAAGGGCCTGTTTGCCAGCCCCACCATTTTGAACAACGTGGAGACTTACGCCAACGTGCCGCGCATCATTTTAAACGGCGCCGAGTGGTTTGCCTCGATGGGCACCGAAAAGAGCAAGGGCACCAAGGTGTTCGCGCTGGGCGGCAAAATCCACAACACCGGCCTTGTTGAAGTGCCGATGGGCACAACGCTGCGCGAGATTGTCGAAGAGATCGGCGGCGGCATCCCGAACGGCAAAAAGTTTAAAGCGGCGCAGACCGGCGGGCCTTCCGGCGGCTGTATCCCCGCAGAGCTGATCGACACGCCCATCGACTATGACAACCTGCTGGCCATCGGCACGATGATGGGCTCCGGCGGCCTGATCGTCATGGACGAGGACACCTGCATGGTGGATATTGCGAAGTTCTTCCTCGAGTTCACCGTGGATGAATCCTGCGGCAAGTGCACCCCGTGCCGTGTGGGCACCAAGCGCCTGCTGGAGCTGCTGGAGAAGATCACCGACGGCCGCGGCGAGATGGAAGACCTTGACCGCATTGAAGAGCTGGCCCAGTTTATCAAAGCAAACTCGTTGTGCGGCCTTGGCCAGACTGCCCCGAACCCCGTGCTGGCGACCATCCGGTATTTCCGCGACGAGTACATTGCCCACATCGTGGACAAAAAGTGCCCGGCCGGGGTCTGCAAGAGCCTGCTGCAATACACCATTGACCCGGTGAAGTGCCGCGGCTGCACGCTGTGTGCACGCGTGTGCCCGGCGGGCGCCATCACCGGCACGGTGAAAAACCCGCATGTCATTGACCAGAGCAAATGCATCAAGTGCGGTGCCTGCATGGAAAAATGCAAGTTCGGCGCAATTTCAAAAGGTTAAGAGAGGGAGTGAGCAACATGGAGACAGTAACGATTAAGATCAATAACCAGTCTTATACCGTCAAGGCCGGTTCCACCATCTTGGAGGCCTGCCATGAGGTCGGCATCGACATTCCCACTCTTTGCTACCTGAAAGAGATCAATGAGATTGGCGCCTGCCGCATTTGTGTTGTAGAAGTAAAAGGCGCGCGCAGCCTGGTAACCGCTTGCGTGTACCCCGTAAACGAGGGCATGGAGATCTTCACGAACACACCGAAAGTGTTCTCTTCGCGCAAGACCAACCTGGAACTGCTGCTTTCGACCCACAACAAGGATTGCCTTGCCTGTGTGCGCAGCGGCAGCTGCGAATTGCAAGAGCTGTGCCAGCGCTACGGCGTGGACAAGTCGGACCGGTATGCCGGTGTGATGCCCGAGTCGGAAATTGACGACATGGCCCCGCACCTCATCCGTGACAACTCGAAATGTGTGCTGTGCCGCCGCTGCGTTGCCGTGTGCAAAAGCTTGCAGCATGTCGGCGTCATCGGCCCCAACGAGCGCGGGTTTAAAACCCACATCGGCTCCACGTTCGACGCGGCACTGGTGCAGACCAGCTGCGTGAGCTGCGGCCAGTGCATCGTGGCCTGCCCCACCGGCGCCCTGCGCGAAAAAGACGACACCGACCAGGTGTGGGCGGCCCTGGCCGACCCCACGAAGCACGTGGTCGTGCAGCCCGCACCCAGTGTGCGTGCAACGCTGGGCGAATGCTTTGGCGAGGAGATCGGCACCAACGTACAGGGCAAAATGGTCGCAGCACTGCGCCGTTTGGGCTTTGACAAGGTGTTCGACACCGACTTTGCGGCCGACTTGACGATCATGGAAGAGGCCCACGAGTTCATCGAGCGGGTGCAAAACGGCGGTAAGCTGCCGCTGATCACCAGCTGCAGCCCCGGCTGGGTGAAGTTCTGCGAGTATTATCACCCCGGCTTCATCGACAACCTGTCCAGCTGCAAATCGCCCCAGCAGATGTTTGGCGCGACGGTCAAAAGCTATTACGCCGAAAAGGCCGGTATCGACCCGAAAGACATCGTGTGCGTTTCGGTGATGCCCTGCACCGCCAAAAAGTTTGAGATCAAGCGCAACGACCAGGCGGCAAACGGCGTGCCCGACGTGGACATTTCGGTGACGACTCGTGAGCTGGCCCGCATGATCGACCGCGCAGGCATCAAGTGGAACGAGCTGCCCGAGGAAAAGTTTGACGAGCTGATGGGCGAATCCACCGGCGCCGGCACCATTTTTGGCGCGACCGGCGGCGTGATGGAAGCCGCCCTGCGCACCGCGGTGGAAACCCTGACCGGCAAGCCGCTGGAAAAGGTGGAGTTCAGCGAAGTGCGCGGCACGGCCGGCATCAAAGAAGCCACTTATGACGTGGCGGGCATGAAGGTGAATGTCTGTGTGGCCAGCGGGCTGGAAAACGCCCATCAGGTGCTGCGCAGCATTGAAAACGGCGAAAAGAGCTACCACTTCATCGAGTTCATGGCCTGCCCCGGCGGCTGCGTGAACGGCGGCGGCCAGCCCTACCAGCCCGCCAGAGTGCGCAACTTTACCGACCTCAAGGCACTGCGCGCCAAAGCGCTGTACAATGAGGACGCGGGCCAGCAGTACCGCAAGAGCCATGAAAACCCGGAGATCATCAAGCTGTACAAAGAGTATCTGGGCGCGCCGGGCAGCGAAAAGGCACATCACCTGCTGCACACCAGCTACCAGAAGCGCGAGATCAATTTCTAATTACCTGCCTTAAAACAACTGCGCCACTGGGGCGCCGCGGCCCGCACAAAACTGTGCGGGCCGCTTGTTTTACCCCTTTGTGCCTGAAACCCCAAATGGCCGCGCAGGGCCAGTGCGTGCGGCCCGCGTGGGCAGGCACCGCCGAAGACGTTAAAAAATTAACGGTTTTGGCGGCTTTTGGCGCTTTTTGCTTGCAACACAGGGCATTTCTGATTATAATAGTATGGGTATGGAATAAACTGACCTAACCAAAATTTAAAATGAATCAAGTTCTGAAACAAGAAAGGGAGTACAAGCCGTATGAGCACTCTTGGCAAAAAAACAGTTGACGATATTGACGTAAAGGGCAAGCGCGTTCTTGTCCGGGTAGATTTCAACGTCCCGATGAAGGACGGCGTCATCACCAACGATAACCGCATCGTCGCGGCCCTGCCGACCATTAAAAAGCTGGTTGCAGATGGCGGCAAGGTTATCCTTTGCAGCCATTTGGGCAAGCCGAAAAACGGCCCGGAGGCGAAGTTCAGCCTCGCTCCTTGCGCGGCGCGCCTGGCAGAGCTGCTGGGCAAGCCGGTCGTGTTTGCCGATGATGACACCGTTGTGGGCGAGCATGCAAAGGCCGCCGTTGCCGCAATGAAAGACGGCGACGTGGTACTGCTGCAAAATACCCGCTTCCGCAAAGAAGAGACCAAAAACGAGCCCGCATTCAGCAAAGAGCTGGCCAGCCTTGCCGACGTGTATGTCAACGACGCGTTTGGCTCGGCGCACCGTGCCCACTGCTCGACTGTCGGTGTGACCGATTATATCAAAACCACTGCGGTGGGTTACCTGATGGGCAAGGAGATCGAGTTCCTTGGCAATGCCGTCAACAGCCCCGTGCGCCCGTTTGTCGCCATTCTGGGCGGCGCCAAGGTGGCCGATAAGCTGAACGTCATCGACAACCTGCTGAGCAAGGTGGATACGTTGATCATCGGCGGCGGCATGGCGTACACCTTCCTCGCGGCCAAGGGCTACGAAGTGGGTTCTTCGCTCGTCGACCTTGAAAAGGTGGATTACTGCAAAGACATGATGAAAAAGGCCGAAGAGAAGGGCGTAAACCTGTTGCTGCCGGTAGATACCGCGGTGGCGGATGCGTTCCCCGACCCCATTGACGCTGCAATTGCGGTGTCGTATGTGGATGCCGATAAGATCCCCGCACACAACATGGGCCTTGACATTGGCCCCAAAACCTGCGAGCTGTTTGCAAACGCGGTAAAAACTGCAAAGACCGTGGTGTGGAACGGCCCGATGGGCGTGTTTGAAAACCCGGTGCTGGCTGCGGGCACCAAGGCCGTTGCAAAGGCACTGGCCGACACCGATGCCACCACCATCATTGGCGGCGGCGACTCGGCTGCGGCCGTGATGCAGCTGGGCTACGCCGACAAGATGAGCCACATTTCCACCGGCGGCGGCGCCTCCCTTGAGTATCTGGAGGGGAAAGTACTGCCCGGCATCGCCTGCATCGCAGATAACTAAGCAGAACAAATGCGGCGGCTATGGCTGCCGCATTTTTCAAAATTGCCCTGCGGGGCCCCGCGGGGCAGCAACGAATCAACAGCAAAGGAGAACTCCAACATGAATAAAGCAAAACGCAAGGCAGTCATTGCCGGCAACTGGAAAATGAACAAAACAGCGGGCGAAGCCGCGACCCTGATCTCTGAACTGATCCCCGAGGTTTCGGGCGCAGATTGTGACGTCGTCATCTGCGTGCCGTACACCGATCTGCCCCTCGCAGTCTCCAAGACCGCGGGCAGCAACATCGGCGTGGGCGCACAGAACGTCCACTTTGAAAAATCCGGTGCGTTCACCGGCGAAATTTCGGCGGACATGCTCACCGAGCTGGGTGTCAAATACGTCGTCATTGGCCACAGCGAGCGCCGCCAGTACTTTGGCGAGACCGACGTGACCGTCAATAAGCGCCTGAGCGCCGCACTGGCCGCAGGGCTGAAAGTCATCCTGTGCGTCGGCGAAAGCTTGGAGCAGCGCCAGCAGGGCGTCACCAGCGAGCTGGTTGCCATGCAGACGAAAATTGCGCTGGGCGGCGTTTCGGCCGAGCAGCTGAAAAACGTCATCATCGCTTACGAGCCCATCTGGGCCATCGGCACCGGCCTCACCGCCACTGCCGAGCAGGCGCAGGAGGTCTGCAAGACCATCCGTGGCGTCGTCGCTTCGCTGTACAGCAAGGCGGACGCCGAGGCATGCACCATCCAGTACGGCGGCAGCATGAACGCCAAAAATGCCGACGAGCTGCTGGGCATGCCGGATGTCGACGGCGGCCTGATCGGCGGCGCTTCGCTGAAAGCCCCCGACTTTGCGGCGATCGTCAAAGCGGCCAGCAAGTAAGCTGCGCGCGCGGGGCGGCACTGCCGCCCAAAACCCCGATAAGCGAAGGAGAACAATATGAAACCCCTGGTTCTTTGTATTCTGGATGGTTTCGGCTATAACCCACAGGCTACCGGCAACGCGATTGCCGCGGCCAAAAAGCCGAACCTTGACAAATTGTTTGCCGAGTGCCCCCACACGCTGATCGGCGCTTCCGGCATGGACGTCGGCCTGCCCGACGGGCAGATGGGCAACAGCGAAGTGGGCCACACCAACATCGGTGCGGGCCGCGTGGTGTACCAAGAGCTGACCCGCATTACCAAAAGTATTGCGGACGGCGACTTTTTTGACAACGAAGCACTGGCCGGTGCCATGCAAAACGCGGCACAGGGCCATGCGCTGCACCTGATGGGCCTGCTGTCGGACGGCGGCGTGCACAGCCATATCGAGCACCTGTACGGCCTGCTGGAGATGGCAAAGCGCAGCGGTGTAAAAGACGTTTATGTGCATTGCTTTATGGACGGGCGCGACGTGCCGCCCAGCTCTGGCAAAGACTATGTGCAGCAGCTGGAAGCCAAAATGGCCACGCTTGGCATTGGCAAGATTGCCAGCGTGATGGGTCGCTATTACGCGATGGACCGTGACAACCGCTGGGACCGCGTAGAGAAGGCTTACAGCGCGATGGTACTGGGTGAGGGTGAGCAGAGCGAGAGCGCCTCTGCAGCCATGCAGGCGAGCTATGACGCGCAGGTGACCGATGAGTTCGTGCTGCCCACCGTCATTGCGGGCACAGCGCCCATCAAAGCGGGCGACAGTGTTGTGTTTTTCAACTTCCGTCCCGACCGCGCGCGGGAGATCACCCGCACATTGGTCGATGAGGCGTTTGATGGCTTTGCCCGCAAAAACGGGTTTTTCCCGCTGCATTTCGTCTGCTTTACGCAGTACGATGTCACCATGCCCAACGTGCAGGTGGCATTTCACCCGCAAAGCCTGAAAAACACGTTCGGCGAGTATATTTCCGACCTTGGCAAAACGCAGCTGCGCATTGCCGAGACCGAAAAATACGCGCACGTGACCTTCTTTTTCAACGGCGGCAAAGAAGAGCCTTACAAAAATGAGGACCGCGCGCTGGTGAAAAGCCCGAAGGTCGCGACCTATGACTTGCAGCCCGAAATGAGCGCGTATGAAGTCTGTGACGAAATGGTGCGCCGCATTGAGAGCGAAAAATACGACGTGATCATTTTAAACTTTGCCAACTGCGACATGGTGGGCCACACCGGCGTGTTTGACGCTGCGGTGAAAGCGGTTGAGGCCGTGGACACCTGTGTGGGCCGCATTGTAACGGCGCTTGACAAGGTGGGCGGCGCCATGCTGCTGACCGCCGACCACGGCAATGCCGATAAAATGTCCGAAGCCGACGGCAGCCCGTTTACCGCGCACACCACAAACCCCGTGCCGCTGCTGGTTTACGGCGTGCCGGGCGCGGTGTTGCGCGACGGTGGCCGCCTGGCCGATTTGGCCCCCACCATGCTAAAGCTGATGGGCCTTGCGCAGCCCAAGGAGATGACAGGCGAGAGCATCATCACCGGCTGAGCTTACTTCGGCAGTATACCAAAAAACACCGGGCAAGTTGCCCGGTGTTTTTTTGGTGTGTGGCCTTGTGGCAGGGCACAGCAATTTGTCACAACAGTGCAAGAAAAACAAAAAATGCTGGACACCTTGTAATCGGTATGGTATAGTGAAACTACAAAAAAGTTGATAGAGGCGCAGTGCGGAAGAGTAACCGGCGAAGGGGACACCCTGTGAAACCGGCGAAAGGCCTAACTGCCGAAACGGGCCGCCGGGTACGGGGCCTATGTTGGGCATGGGAAGAAGATTTCCATGACTCCTGCCAGTAAGGCAGAGGCGCTATCGGTGAACAAGGTCCCCACACGGGCAGATCAAAGTTGCATCGATGGAAGATGCAACTTTTTTTGTGCCAAAAATGCAGCGGCACCGGGGTGTGTACTCTTTGGTGGTACCGCGGCAGCAAATGTGAAAGGGGAACAATATGAACGAGACACAAACCACACAGGACATCGCCCAGCTTGCGACCGAAAAAACCGAACTGCGCCGCGAGGTGGGGCTGTTTGGCGGCATTTCGGTGCTGGCGGGCATCATGGTCGGCTCCGGCATTTTTTACATCGGCTCGTATGTGCTGGTGCGCAGCGGCATGAGCCTTGGCCTTGCGCTGCTGGTCTGGCTGGTCGGCGGGCTGATCACCCTGATGAGCGGCATCTGCTTTGCCGAGCTGGGGGCCATGATGCCCAAAGCGGGCGGCAGCTATGTGTACCTGCGCGAAGCCTATGGCGAGCGGGTGGCCTTTTTAAGCGGCTTCACCAACTTTGTGCTGGGCTCGTCCGGCTCTAACGCGGCGCTTGCCGTGGCGTTTTCGGCGGCACTTTCCAGCCTGATGCCGATGGCGGGCTTTGCACAAAAAATCGTGGCCGTTGTGATGATCGTACTGCTGACGGTCGTCAACGTGTACGGCGTCAAGCTGGGCAGCATGGTGCAAAACGTGTTTATGGTGCTGAAAATGCTGCCCATTTTCGCTATCCTGATCGCCGGGCTGCTGTTTGGCAAAGAGACGCCGAATTTGTCTTTGATGCCCGCTTCTTCGCCCAGCATCGGCAAAATTTTGGGCATGGTCGCATTTGGCGTCATTGCCACCATGTGGGCGTACGAGGGCTGGACCAACCTCAACACCATTGCCGAAGAAATTAAAAAGCCGAAGAAAAACCTGCCGCTGGCCATCATTGTTTCCATCACCGGCGTGGCGGTGCTGTACGTGCTGTTCAACTACGCCATTTACCGCGTGCTGCCTTACGACACCATCACGGCCATGATCAACGGCGGCGACTACTACCTTGGCACCGCGGCGGCCAAAACGCTGTTTGGCAGCACCGGGCAGATCATCGTCGGCTCGGCCATGATCCTTGCCATCTTCAACTCGCTCAACGGCTGCATCATGGTGTTCCCCCGCAGCTATTACGCCATGGCGCGCGACGGTGCGTTTTTTAAAGGCATGGCAAAGCTGCACCCCACCTACAAAACGCCGGTCAACGCGCTGGTCGTGTCGGCGGCGGTGTCTATTTTGCTGGTCCTCTCGCGTGACCTTGGCCAGTTGACCAGCCTTGTGGCCATCTGCGGCATTCTGTTCAACGGGCTCACGTTCTACTCGGTTATTTTACTGCGCAAAAAGTACCCGACGCTCGAGCGCCCCTACAAAGTGTGGGGGTACCCGGTGCTGATTATTCTCGTCTGCCTTGTGATGGTGGGCCTTGTCATCAACACCTTTGTGGAGGACCCCGTCACATCGCTGTGGGGCTTTTTAGTGCCGATCGTCGGGCTGGTCGTTTACGAACTTGGCTTTAAAAAGAGCCGTGAAAAATACCTTGCCCAAAAGGAAGAGGAGGAAGAATAAAGCATGGAAGTGCTGATTTATAACGCGAAGGTGTATGTAGAGCGCGGGGTGTTTGCACAGGCGGTGTTAACGCGGGATGGCCGCATTGCCGCCGTGGGCACCGCCGAAGAGCTTGCCGCGCAGGCCGCACCGGATGCACAGCGGTACGACGCGGGCGGGCGCACGGTCGTGCCCGGCTTTAATGATTCGCACCAGCACCTGTACCAGTTGGGTGAAAACTTGCAGTCGGTAGACCTGCACGGCGCAGACAGCATTGCAGAGGTACAGCGGCGTGCCCGCGCGTTTATTGCAGCACATGGCCTGCAACCCGGCAGCGTGCTGCACGGCACCGGCTGGAACCAGGATTATTTTACCGACACGGGCCGCCTGCTGACCAGGCAGGACCTTGACGAGGTGTCAACTGAGATCGCGATTATTCTAGAGCGTGCCTGCGGGCACATCCTCACCGCCAACACCCGCGCCATTGCGCTTGCCGGGGTGACAAACGGCAGCACCCCGCCTGCGGGCGGCGCGTTTGACTTTGACGAAAACGGGCAGTTGACCGGCATCTTCCGCGAGAACGCCTGCGGGCTGTTGTTGCGGCTAAAGCCTGCAAATACGCCAGAGACGATCGCCGCCACACTGCGCCTTGCCATGCGCCACGCCGCCGCCCACGGCGTGACCTCGGTGCAAACGATGGATTTGAACGCCGACAACTGGCAGCAGATGCTGGCGGCATATGCTGCCGTGCAAAAAGACCCCACGCTGCGGGTCTACCACCAGTGCAATTTTCAAGAGCCCGAGGGGCTGAAACAGTTTATTGCCGCCGGGCACAAAACCGGCGAGGGCGATGAATTCACCCGCATTGGGCCGCTGAAAATGTTTGTGGACGGTAGCCTTGGCGCGCGCACGGCCCTGATGCGTGCACCCTACCACGACGACCCCACGACCAGCGGCATTGCCACGATGACCCCCGAAGAGCTGAACGAAATGGTGCGGCTGGCAGCGGCAAACGGCGTTCAAATTGCCATCCACGCCATTGGCGACGGCGCCATTGAGCGGGTGCTGAACAGCTATGATTTGGTGTGCGAGGGCGCGAACCCGCTGCGCCACGGCATCGTACATTGCCAGATCACCGACCGCGCACTGGTGCAGCGGTTTGCAGACAACGACACGCTGGCCTATGTGCAGCCCATCTTTTTGCATTACGATATTTCGGTGGTCGAGCAGCGGGTGGGCAGCGCGCTTGCCTCTACCAGCTATGCGTTTGGTACTATGCAGCGCATGGGGCTGCATATGAGTTTTGGCACCGACGCGCCGGTGGAGGACCTTGACCCCATCGACAACCTGTACTGTGCCGTTAACCGCTGCAACTTAAGCGGGCAGCCCGCAGGGGGCTTTGTGCCGGCAGAAAAGCTGGACATTTACGACGCGGTGGATGCCTACACCGCCCAAAGCGCCTATGCCAGCTTTGAAGAAGAGGTCAAAGGGCGCATCCGCCCCGGCCAGTATGCCGACCTTGTGGTGCTGAGCGAGGACATTTTTACCCTGCCGGGTGAAAGATTGCGCGAAGCGAAGGTAGACGCCACGATGGTGAACGGCCGCTTTGTGTACGAACGCGAAGCACAGTAAGACAGGCCTTGCCCCAAAGATAACAAACAAGCAGCAGCCCCGCCGCAGAAATTTCCCTGCGGTGGGGCTGTTTTTTTTGCGCCCGCGCGGCTGCCAAAAAAAGGGGCGCTTTCTTGTGCGCTCTGCCGCTTGTTTGCGCAGCGCACAAAACGGTACAATAGGGGGGTGAGGTGAGGCAAAAGTGAAGCAGAGAGAGTTTACATCCCCCGGCCCGGTGCTGGATGAAACCGGCCGCCCGGTGGCGGGCTATTCGACCCGCAGTATGCTGCAATACAGCCGTGCGGCAATTCGCGCCAATGCGTTTCGCATCAAAGAATGGGATTTTTATCAGGTGTCCGACCGGCACAAATGCCTGCAATTCACGCTGGGGCACGCCAGCTATGCCGGGCAGGTGGGCATCATGTTTTTTGACTTTGAACAGGGCGAGTGGATCGCGAATTTTGACAAGATGCTGGTATTGCCGTTTGGCAGCCTGCACATGCCCGCCGATGCCGAAGCCGAGCACACGCTGACCTACGGCAAGGGCGGCATGTTCATGCAATACGAGACGCGCGGTGATACCACGGTGCTGCGCTGCCGGCACGAGGGGTTTGAGACCGAGTTGACGCTGACGCGCGAAAACCCGTATTCCATTGCGCTCAACGTGCCGTTTGACGAAAGCCCCACCCGGTTTTACTATAACCAAAAAATCAACTGCATGCGCGCCGCGGGGCAGGTAAAAGTGGGCGATAAAACCTATGTGTTTGACCCGAAAGACAGCTTTGGCCTGCTGGACTGGGGCCGCGGGGTCTGGCCGTTCCACAACGAGTGGTTTTGGTCCAACGGCACCGGCCTTGTGGGTGGAGACGTGTTTGGGTTTAACCTCGGTTGTGGGTTTGGCAATACCAAAACGGCGACCGAAAACACGCTGTTTTGGCACAAACAGGCCCACAAGCTGGGCCGGGTGAACATTCGGCACGAGGCCGATTACATGCAGCCCTGGCACTTAGACGATGACGAGGGCCGCCTGTCGCTGACCATGACGCCGAGCTGGGACCGCACCACCAGAACAAAGCTGCTGTTTATCGACAACGAATGTCATCAGGTGTTTGGCCGGTTTGACGGGTTTGCGGTGTTGGATGACGGGACAAAACTGGAAGTAAGCGAGTTATTTGCCTTTGCGGAGCATGCCGTGAACAACTGGTAAGCGTGTTTGGGCCCGCTGCAAAACAACAATAAAAAATGTGCCCTGCCCCTATATAAGGGGCAGGGCACAACTGGTTTTTAAAACTGTTTACTTGTGGCTGCCGCGGCGCGGACGGCGGTGCAGCAGGGTTTCATCCTGCGGTGCGCTTTTGCGCTTTGCCGGTGCCGCAGGATTTTTGCTTTGTGGCAGGGCGCGGATGGCCTGAATTTCAGGCGGTACGGCCCGTTTGCTCTTCGCGGTCTCCGTTTTGGTTTGCGCGGGCTGCCCGCCCTTTTGGGGGTAGCTTTGCGCTTTCTTTTTCGGGTTTTTGGGTTTTGGCTGCCCAAGGGCGGCATTTTTTTGCCGGTGAGGCTGGGCCGGGGCGGCGGGCTTTTCGCGGCTGCGCGGCTGGTTGCTGCGAAAAGACCTGCCGCTATTGCCACCGGCCTGTTGCGGCCGCGGGCTGCGCTGGGGTTTCGGCGCGTTTTCAAACACCTCCATCGGGTAGGGGTGTTCGGTGATTTCGGGGATTGCTTTTTTCGTCAACTTCTGAATGTCGGCAAGGTAGGGCAGCTCGTCGTACATGCAAAAGCTGATGGCAAGGCCATCGCGCCCAGCACGGCCGGTGCGGCCAATGCGGTGTACGTAGGTTTCGGGGATATTAGGCAGGTCATAGTTTACGACACAAGTAAGGTCGTTGATGTCCAGCCCGCGCGCGGCAATGTCGGTGGCGACCAGCACCCGGATGTCACCGGTTTTAAAGCTTTCCAGTGCACTTTGGCGGGCAGTCTGGCTTTTGTTGCCGTGAATCGCCATGGCGCGCACACCCGCGCGCTCAAGGTCGTGCACCACCCGGTCGGCCCCGTGCTTTGTGCGGGTAAATACCAGCACAGAGGATAGCGCCTCGTCGCGCAGCACTTCGCGCAGCAATTTGGGCTTGTTGTTTTTGTCCACTTTATAAAGGGTCTGCTCGATCGTATCGACCGTGGAGGACACCGGCGTCACTGCCACCCGCACCGGGTCGCGCAGTAACTGGCGGGCAAGGCTTTCGATCTCTTTTGGCATCGTGGCTGAAAAAAGCAGGGTCTGCCGCTCTTCTTTGTCCGGCAGGTAGCCTAAAATACGGCGTACGTCGTGGATAAAGCCCATATCCAACATGCGGTCGGCTTCGTCCAGCACAAAAAATTCTACACCGGACAGGTCAATGTGCCCCTGGCCGATCAGGTCGCACAGGCGGCCCGGGGTGGCCACCAGCACGTCAACGCCTGCGCGCAGTGCCTGCACCTGCGGGTTTTGGCCTACCCCGCCAAAAATAACGGTGTTTTTCATCGGCAGATATTTGCCGTAGTCGTCAAAGCTCTCTTTGATTTGCAGCGCAAGCTCGCGCGTTGGGGTCAGGATCAGCGCGCGGATGGGCCGCCGTTTGCCCTTAAATACGCCCCGGGCCGGGGTGTTTTGCATTTGTTGCAATAGAGGCAGTGCAAATGCTGCCGTTTTGCCGGTGCCCGTCTGCGCGCAGCCAATCAGGTCGCGCCCCTCCAGCAGCGGGGGTACAGCTTTTTCCTGAATAGGCGAGGGGGTTACATAGTCCAGCTCACTCACTGCGCGCAAAAGCGCAGGGGTAAGCCCAAGTTCTTTAAATGTCATGAAAGGGTTCCTTTTCTCTACAGAGTGGGGCCCGCCTTGCAAAGCGGCAAAACAGGCAAACGAACTTTATCAGTATACACTGTTTTTCGGTCCACGTCCAACCTTACTCTTCATTATAACAGAAAATGGGGTTTTCCGGCACAAAAAGTGAACAATTTTTAAATAATGGGGCAATTACGTGATTTTTGGCAGGGCCGGGTTTAAAGTTCCCGGTGGCTATGTTACAATAATAACAGAGCCATAATGGCAAAAATGCAACACCGGGCAGGCAGAACGGCGTGTCGCGAAGCGCGCATACCGGCTGCCGCCCCAAAGGAGAGCGCGGCGCTTGATTCAGTTTGAACACGTGTCAAAATCAGTGGGCAGCAAAGCGGTGTTGACCGATATCGACCTTGTGATCCCCACCGGGGAGCTGGTCGTACTGGCCGGGCCGTCCGGTTGCGGCAAAACCACAACGCTGAAAATGATCAACCGGCTGATTGCCCCAACAAAGGGGCAGGTACTGGTGGACGGCAGAGACGTGGCAAGCCGGCCGGTGCTGGCCCTGCGGCAGGGCATGGGGTATGTCACCCAGCACACCGGTTTATTTGAGCACCTGACAGTGCGCGAAAATTTGGCGCTGCCCGCACAGCTGGCACACTGGGATGCCCCGGCCATTGAGCGGCGGCTTGCACAGCTGGCAGAGCAGTTCAGCCTGCCAAAAGGGGATTTTTTCGACAGTTACCCGTACCAGCTTTCGGCGGTGGAAAAACAGCGCGTGTGCATTGCCCGCGCCTTTGTTGCCGACCCCGCGGTGCTGCTGATGGACGACCCGTTTGCCGCGCTGGAACCCGGCGAGCGCAGCCGCATGCAGGACGAATTTGTGACGATGCAGGCGCTGCTCCGCAAAACCGTCGTGTTTATCACCAGCCAGATCGAAGAGGCGATTAAAATTGCCGACCGCCTTTGCATTATGGAAAAAGGCCGTGTGCTGCAATACGATAAGCCCGAAGAGATTTTGACAAACCCGCATGACGGGTTTGTGCGCGAGTTTGTGGGCCGCAACCGCATTTTTACAAACCCGGAGGAAATTTGCGCGCGCGACATTATGCTGACCCGCCCGGCCACCACCCACCCCGAAGTGCCGATGCTGAAAGGCATGGAAAAAATGCGCCTCGCCAAGGTGGACTCACTGTTGGTCGTGGATGAAGACGGTTACTTTTTGGGCATCGTGCGGGCCGAGCACGTGCACCGCTGCGACAACAAGGAAGAGGCGATCAAAAGCGTGATGCGCGAAGCCCGCGTGACGGTGCGGCCGGATGAGACCGTGCCGCAGTTGCTTGCAAAAATACGGCGCTACCGGGTCAACAATATCCCGGTGGTCGAAGAAAACCGCCTGCTGGGGCTCATCACAAACTCCAGCATTGTCACCATCCTCAGCCAGCAGTCGATCAATCTGGAGGAGGTGGAGGGCCTGTGAACCTGTTTTCGTTTTTGACTTCTGTGGGGTTTTGGCCCGCGCTGGCACAGCAGGTTTTGCTGGTGCTGCTGACGGTGTTTTTGGCGCTGGCCGTGGGCCTGCCGCTGGGCTTTGCAAGCTACAAATACCACGCGCTCACCCCGCCGCTGATTGGCCTTGTCAATCTGCTGCAAACCCTGCCCGCCTTTGCGGTGCTGGGGCTGTTTATGGCACTGGGGCTTCAAAATTTTACAACATCGCTGTTGCTGGCGTTTTTGTACACCGTGCTGCCGGTCATCTTTGGCACCGAAAAAGGGCTGCGCCGCATTGGCCGCGCGCCCATTGATGCCGCGCTTGGCATGGGCATGACCGGGTGGCAGGTGCTGGGCCGGGTATTGCTGCCGCTGGCTTCGCCGCAAATTTTGCCCGGCGTGCGCCGCGCGGTCATTACCGCAGTGGGCACCACCACCCTTGCCACGCTGCACGGCGGCGGCCTTGGGGTGCTGATTTTGGACGGCATTTATGCCGGCGACGCACAGCGGGTGCTGGCGGGTGCCGTGCCTGCCTGCCTGCTGGTACTTGCGGCCAATGGCGGCATGGCCTTGCTGAACCGCCGTTTTGTGCCCGCCCCGCTGCGCCGCAAAGAGCAGCGCGAGGTATTTATTGAAAAATAAGCGCGTTGCCCCGCCCGGAAAACCGTGCCGGATAAGGCCCGCAAAGGGAAAACGCTTGTAAAAGCGTGCAGTTCATATTATAATGAAACCAAATCAAGGAAGGAGATGGGCAATGATGAACAAAGCCGTTCAAAAAGGCAATGAGTTACTGCGTCAGGGCGCGCAGCTGTTGCCCGTGGCCGCCGGGGCAAGTGTCGCCTTTGGCAAGACCTTGAAAAATAACCTGAAAAAAGCCCGGCAGAAAAAGAAAGGAGAGATCACCATGAAAAAATCTACTCTGGTCGCTCTGCTTGTATTTTTATCCGCCATTGCGGGCGCGCTTGCAGCCGCCTATTTTTATCTTGCACGGCGGGAAAAAGAACTAGATGAATATGAGCAGATGCTGTTTAGCGAGGATTATGCAGACGCGGATGACGATGACGGCAGCCGCTGCGAGCCGACAAACGAAGAACCGGCAGAATAAACCGTTAACGGTACAGCAAAGCGCGGGGTGCACCCCGCGCTTTGTTTTGTGTTATGCTGTTTTACCCAATAAAAAAGAGGGGGATCTATTTGGCTGAACTGGTAGTGCACCCGCTGCCGCCGCTCATCGACGCGCAGTGCCGGGTGCTGATTTTGGGCACCATGCCCTCGCCTGCCTCCCGCCGCGGGCAGTTTTACTATGCGCACCCGCGCAACCGGTTTTGGCCGGTGCTGGCACAGGTGCTGGGTGAAGAGGACCCCGGCACCCCCGGCGGGCGGCGCGCGCTTGCGCTGCGCCACCATGTGGCGCTGTGGGACGTGCTGGCCAGCTGCGAAATTGACGGCGCTGCCGATGGCAGCATTCGCAACCCGCAGCCCAATGACCTTGCCCCATTGTTTGCGCTGGCCCCGCTCAAAGCGGTATTTACCACAGGTAAAAAATCAGAACAATTATACAAAGAGTACCTTGCAGAAAAAACAGGGGTTACAGCCATTTGCCTGCCCAGCCCCAGCCCCGCCAACTGTGCGGTGCCACTGCCCGCGTTAATAGAGGCCTACCGCGCCATTTTGCCGTGGCTGGGGCAGTAATGCAATTTTAAACCGCCGCCTCGCGCCCAAGGGCAAGGTAGTGCAGCGCGTTTTGCCGGTTTGCTTCGATCTCCTGCGCCCGCAGGGGGCGCACCGGCTTTGCCGGGCTGCCAAAGGCCAGCCACCCGGCGGGGATCACCGTATCTTCGGTCAGCAGGGCCCCGGCCCCAATGAGGCAGTTTTCACCCACCTTGCAGCCGTTCAGTACAATGGCCCCCATGCCGACGACGGTGTTTGCCCCAATTTCGCAGCCGTGCAAAATGGCGCCGTGGCCCACCGATACGCCCGCGCCCACGGTTAGCGGGTGGCCGGGGTCCACATGCAGCACACAGCCGTCTTGCAGGTTGGTGGCGGGGCCGATGGTAATGGGCGCACTGTCACCGCGCACCACCGCGCTGTACCACACGCTGGCGCCCGCACCCAGCGTCACGTCGCCCACCACGGCGGCGCCGGGGGCAAGGTAAACGTCTTTTGCAATGGTCGGTCGTTTCATCAAGCAGCACCTCACTTTATGTTTATTGTACCGCACGGCGGGCAAACCGGCAACGGGGCGGCAGTTGAAAAATGTACCGGTATTTGCTACAATAACAACGCCGCGCATTTGCCGGGCAGGGGAACTGCCCGGCAAAGATTTGCGGCAAAAAGGAGGGTTCGTCTTGCAGGAACTGGAACAGGTTCTGACCGAACACGCGGCCCGTTACCCGGACATGGAAGCGGCGGATTACATCAAGCTTGTCTACCAAAACGAGTTCGGCGGCGGCCACCTTGTAGCGGACCTGCAACAGGCGCAGCACGGTATTTTGCAAGAGCAGGAAGCTTTTGCCACGGCGCCTGCCCCGCAGGGGAAATTGCACACCGAGCCCATTGGCAACGGGCTGTGCAGGTTGTACCTTGACACACTGCCGCTGGGGGCGGTGCCGGCGGTGGCGCGCCTGTTTGCCGCCGCGGCAAAACTGGTGCGGGGCAGTGATGCCCGTTTTGCGCAAAAGCTGGCGCTGCTTTGCCAGCTTGCCGCGCAAAACAAACTGCCCATTGATCCGCAAAAGCTTGCCGCAGCGGTGGATGCTTACCGTGCGGCGGGCTGCCCGGTGCCCAGCCACAGCGATGCCTACCGCAGCGCATATGCCCCGCATTACCGGTTGCTGCGCGCGGCGGATGCCGCACTGCTGCCCGCCTTTGTGCAGGCAGAGCAGGTGGCACAGGCAGGGGGCGTATTTGCCATTGACGGGCGCTGTGCCAGCGGCAAAAGCACGCTGGCGGCCGCGATGGCCGAAGTGTACGGCTGCCCGGTGTTTCACTTGGACGATTTCTTTTTACCGGCCGAGCTGCGCACCGAGCAGCGGTTTGCCCAGCCGGGCGGCAATGTGCATTACGAGCGGTTTGAAACTGAAATTTTAAAGCCGTTTACCGCCGGGCACGACGCCGTGTTTCGCCCGTTTGATTGCAGTGTGTTTGCACTAAAAGACCCCGTTACGGTAACAGCCGCGCCGTTTGCGGTGGCCGAGGGCTGTTACAGCATGCACCCGGCGCTGCGCGGGTACTATGGCGGGTCGGTGTTTTTGACCCACACGCCGCAGCGCCAGCGCGCGCGCATTTTACAGCGCAGCGGGCAGCAGATGTTGCAGCGGTTTGAGGGGGAGTGGATTCCCCTGGAAGAGCGGTATTTCACCGGCTGTGATGTGCCCGCACATTGCGGCGCAGTGGTGGACACCACCACACTATTTTAATTTAAAGCAGCCCGCCGCCTGCCACCGTGCGCGGGCGGCGGGGCACGAATCGAATATTCACCGATACAATCGCCAGGAAGACGATCACCCGCGCAGAAGCGCGGCCCTTTGTGAAGGAGATTGTATCATGCAAAACCAAAATACGAATACCCGTAAACTCATCTATACGGCGGCCTGCATTGCGCTGGGCCTGCTGTTGCCGCAGATCGTCCATGTCATCCCGCTGCCGGCCGGTGTCAACGCCGGGTCGGTGCTGGCACCGATGCATTTGCCGGTGCTGCTGTGTGGCTTTTTGGCTGGCGGCCCGTGGGGCCTTGCCTGCGGCGCGTTGGTGCCGCTGCTTTCCAGCCTGCTCACCGGCATGCCGCCGCTGTACCCGGTTGGGGTTTCGATGATTTTTGAAATTGCGACCTACGGCCTGCTTTCGGGCGTGCTGTACCGCGTCACCGGCAAAAAAGTGTTTGTCTCGCTGGTGGGCGCCATGCTGGGCGGGCGCATTGTCATGGGCATTGCCAACACCATTTTGTATGGGGTGCTGGGCAATGGCTACAGCCTTGTTGGCTTTTTAACTGCGGCGTTTGTGACGGCGCTGCCGGGCATTGTGTTGCAGCTGATTTTAGTGCCCGCCATTTTGGTGGCACTGCGCAAGGCAAAATTGGCAGATTGACCGCACCGGTTTTAGAAAGCAAAAAACGGCCCGCCCAAAGCGGGCGCTGTTGATACAGTAATGGATACTTTGACAGCAGGCATGGCATTGGCCATGCCTGCTGTATTTTTTAACGCCAAAAACAGCAAACGCCAAAAACGCACACATAAGGCGCGAACCAAAAGTTAAAAAGCGCGCCGTGCACTGCTGTGCACGGCGCGCCGGGGTGATGTAAAATTGTAAGCAAAAAAGCACCCGCACTTTTTTACTGCCCCGCCAAGCGGCAACAGAGTTTTAAAAAAGCACAAGAGCATTGTAAATGCCGGTTACGCCTTTGCTTTTGCCGCTTCGAGCTTTTTTTGAATGCCCGGCAGCAGCGCGTGCGGGTCGGCGCCGGTCGAATTCAGCGTGATGCAAACAGCAGGGTAGCCCATTTTTTTATTTGCGAGAATCGCCTGCTTTTTTAAACCTGAGAGCTTGTCGAGATATTCCTGTTCGTTGTTGAGCAGTAGTTCGATGCAGTTGTTCCCAAACACGGCATCAACCCGCACCTCATCAATATCCCCCCAAGGGATAAACCCAAACGAGACGGAAGAGCTGTTGTCGGTGACGCCGTTTTCGTCCACAACCAGAATAGCCTTGCCCTGTTTTGCCCGTTTGACGAGATAGAAAAAGGCGTACCCAAAAAACACGACGCCGATCACCGCGGCTACTTTTACAATAACATAGACAGTTGGATTTTGAAAAATACGAGAACCGGTTGCAAAAGTGCGGACATCGACCAGGACCAGGAACAGGGATAAAACCGCCAGCACCAGTGCCCCAAGGCTAAACAAAAAAGTCCCCTTTGCACTTTGTTTGACTATGATTGGTTCATCCATTTGCGCACCCACTTCTTTTATTAAAATCATAACGGCATCTGCTTGTGAAACGCCTTTTGCGATGTACCCTTTGCAGGCCCAATGCATCTATTATAAAAGGGAGATACTGACAATTCAAGCCAAAACGGCAAAAACATCGAAGTGAACCGCAATTTTTATATTCTGTGACACAATATAAAAAAACGGCACCCTGCCACCGGGTACCGCTTAGGCTTTTAAAGCTTGTTTTGCGCAGGTTGTTTTTAGTTGCTGCCGGTGACGACCCCGTAAGGCCAGTCGATGATGCCGCCAAAGTCGTACACGTTCGTGTAGCCCAGCTCGGCCAGCTGCTGCGAAGAGGCTGCGCTGCGCCGCCCGCTGCGGCAGTAGACTAAAATTACCGCGTCTTTGTCCGGCAGCACATCGGCGGCGCGCTCGGCAATGTCGCTGTCGGTCAGCAGGGTCGCACCATCAATATGCTGGGTGTCGTATTCTTCCTGTGTGCGCACGTCCAGCAAAATTGCGTCCGGCTGGTCTTGCAGCATCTGCTGTGCCTCTTCGGCGGTGATCTTTTGATAGGTGGCGGCGGCAGCACTGCCGCTAGAAGCCGCAGTGGATGCGCTGGCACCGGCAGAGCCTGCGGCGGGGGCACAGGCGGCCAGCAGCAAGGTAGCTGCCAGCAACAACGGTAACAATTTTTTCATCAGCAAAGTCCCTTTCTTTCTGCACGGGGCAGAGGTGCAATAAACTGTACTATATTTGTATATTATAATATACAAATATTATACTAAAACACTCTACTTTGTCAAGCCCTGTTTTTTTGCGCCGGTAAATTGCCCGCGCTGCGGGGCCGTGGTATAATAACAGCTAAAAGGGTAACAGAAAGCGAGGCAGGTTGTAATGGATTCTCAGGTATTAAAATGTATGCGCGAGCGCCGCAGCATTCGCGCTTATGAACCCCGGCAGATCAGCGACGAAGCGCTGGATGCCGTGTTGCAGGCGGGCACCTTTGCCCCCAGCGGGATGGGCCGCCAGTCGCCCAAGATGGTCGTTGTGCAGGATAAAGAAACGGTAGCACGGCTGTCAAAACTGAACGCCGGTATTCTGGGCGGCATGGGCGACCCGTTTTACGGCGCGCCCACCGTGGTTGTGGTGTTTGCCGACACCACCCGCCCCACCTGGCTGGAGGATGGCACACTGGTGATGGCAAACCTGATGCTGGCTGCGCACGACGTGGGGCTGGGCTCCTGCTGGATCCACCGCGCGCGCCCGGTGTTTGAAAGCGAAGCGGGCAAGGCCCTGATGGAGAAATGGGGCATCCCGCAGAACTATGCCGGGGTGGCACACTGCATTTTGGGCTATGCGGCAGAGACCCCCAAAGCGAAGCCCCGCAAAGAGGATTACATTGTGCGGGTGTGACCTGCAACACCAAAAATAACGCACGAAGGCCCCGCCGGCAAACCGGCGGGGCCTTCGTGTTGTCTGGTGCGCAAAGCGCAAAAAAGGGCATGCCGCACCTGCGGCGGGGGTGATAAATTAAAAGGTCAGGGCCATGCCGGCAAGGCGGGCCATTTTTTCAATGTGGGCAAGGCCCTGCACTGCGCGGTGGTCCACAACATGAAACGCTTCGGCTTTGGCGGCGGGCAGCAGGTCGGCAAACAAAAAGTTGCCACCGGCGGCAAGGGCCGCAAGGTTGCCCTCTTCGCCGCCAAGGCCCTGCGTCAAATCGTCGCCGGGCTGCTGGGCGCTGATGTTCACGTTTGGCATCATCAGCCGCAGAATCGAAATCTCCCGCCGCAGCAAGTCGCGGCTGCCGGGCCCGCCCTCGGCGGCAAGCGGGGTGTTTTGGGTGGGCAGGTACGAGATGACCGGTGCCCAGCTGATGTCCAGCTCGCGCATCAGCAAAATGTCGTTTGCAATTTTTTCGGGCGTTGCACCGGGGTAATCGACAATGTTGCCGGACGCCAGCTGCATGCCGGCCTGTTTTACCAGCGCGCAGCCTTGCAGCCTGCGGTCGTAGTCGGTGCTGGGGTTCAGCTGGTTAAAGTCGTCCCGGTCCGACATTTCAAACTTCAGCACATATTCGTCGGCCCCGGCATCGTGCAGCGCGCGAAACTCGGCAAGGTCAAATTCACCGCAGGCAAGGCTGATGTAAAAGCCCTTTGCTTTCAGCGCCGCCACCGTTTGCACCAGCTGCTCAAAGCCGTACTTCGGGTCTTCGCCCGCGATCAAAAAAATGCGGCGCAGCCCGCTGTCATAAGCGGCGTCTGCAAGGGCAGTGATTTCGCCGGGGGCAAGGCGGTAGCGGGGCAATGTGGAATTCGCCGCGCGCATGCCGCAGTAAAGGCACTGGTTTTTGCAGATATTCGTATAGCCCAGCATCGCGGTGGCCGTCAGCCGGTTGCCGTTTTGGGCAATGTGCACCTGCTTTGCGGCGGGGGTAATGTCGGTGGCAAACGCCGCGGCGGGCATGGTCAGCAGTTCCAGCAATTCTTGTTTTGTGTAGTGGTTCATGTCATTCTCCTGTGGGGGCAATGGGGGCAAGGCGCAACACCGCGCCCCCAAGGGTAGCGGCTTCGCGCTCGCTGTGGGTGACCACCAGCAGGGTCTTGCCGCGGGTTTCGGCCATCAAATACGCCAGTACCAGCCGCCGGGTGTCGCTATCCAGCCCTTTAAACGGTTCGTCCAGCACCAAAAAATCGGCAGTTGCCAGCACGGCACGCACAATGGCCACCCGGCGTTTCATGCCGCCCGAAAGCGTGCTTGCCGGGCTGTCGGCGGCGTCGGCAAGGCCGACTGCCTGTAAATGCCTGCGCACCACGTCGCGCGGCAGTTTGGGGCTTGCAAAGCCCGCGTTCATCGTGGCTGAAAACTCTTCCAGCAACCGGTCCTCTTGAAACACGGCCGAAAGCGCGCGCGGCAGGCCAGTAATGGTGCCGCTGTCTGCGGGCAGCAGGCCCAGCAGAATATTCACCAGCGTCGTTTTGCCGCAGCCGGAGGGGCCCATCAGGCAGGTAATTTGCCCGGCGGGCAGCACAGTGCTCAAATTTTGCAGCACCGGGGTGCCGTCAAAGCTTTTGCAAACATGGTCCAGCACAATATCCTGCATTGCGTGCCCCCCTTTCGGCAGCTTTAGCGCCGTTGCAGGCGGGCATAGCCGCGCTGCAACAACAGCAAAAACAGTTTTTCAAACAAAATGCTGATGGCGATGATGACCACCGTCCACGCAAACAGGTCGGCCGAGCTGAGGTACACCTTCGCCTCGTACAGCCGCTCACCGATTGACCCCTCCGGGATGCCGATGACTTCGGCCGCGATGCCCGCCTTCCACGAAAGGCCCAGCGAAACACTAGCGGCGGTGAGCAGGTAGGGCCGCAGCTGCGGCAGGTAGAGGTACAGCACCCGGCGCAGCGGGCGCACCCCAAACACCTGCCCCATTTGCAGCAGCTTGGGGTCGGTCTGGCGAATGCCCTCCAGCATGTTGGCGTAAACGATGGGCACCACCATTAAAAAAGCGATAAAGATTGAGAGGTTCGCCGAGTCCAGCCAGATGAGGCACAAAATGATGAACGAGGCGACCGGGGTGGTTTTGATGGCGGTGATGTACGGCCAAAGCAGCACTTCGGCCAGTGGCCAGCGGCTGGCCAGCACGGCCAAAAGGCTGCCCGCAATAAGCCCCAGCAAAAACCCCGCGGCAATGCGCGCGAGCGAAAACCCGACCGAAGCGTAAAAACCGGGCTCGAAAAGCAGCTGGCCCAACCGCTGGGCCACCCGGATGGGGGACACCAGCAACAGCGGGCTTGCCAGCAGAACAGCCGCCAGCTGCCAGACGCAAAAGGCCAGGCCCACCGCTGCGAGCCTGTGCCACTTTGTAAACTTAGGCGCCATAATAGAAGCCGTCATCCGGCAACTGGCCGCCGACCGACTTCGGGTTTTGGTCAAACAGCACTTGCAGGTAACCGGTGGTCGCGTCCTTCATCTGCTGCCCGGCAAGGTAGGTGATGTTGCAGGCGGGGATGGCCTTTTCGGCCACGGCGGCCTTTACGATGTCGTATTTTTCCACCAGCTGTGCGGCGTCGGCCACATTGGCGTTCACCCATTGGGTCGAAGCTTCATACTCTTTCAAAAACGCGTCGATCTGCTCCGGGTGCTCTTTGGCAAACTCGGTGCGCACCACCAGCACGCCGGTCAAAAACAGGCTGCCGTTGTCAAGGTCGTTCCACGCTTTGTTCAAATCCACCGCAACGCGCAGTCCCTCTACCTGGCCCTGTGCCACGGTGACATACGGCTGCGGCAGCATGGCAATGGCGCCGTCGGCCTGCGCTAAGGTCTGCACCACTTCGGTGGGCTCGGTCTTCCACTCAATGGTCACGTCTTTGTCGGGGTCAATGCCGTTTTGGCTTAAAATGTATTTCAGCGCATATTCCGGCGTAGAACCCTTGCCGGTGGCGTAGATGGTTTTGCCCTTCAAATCGGCCAGCGACTGCACACTGTCGCCTTTTTCCACAATATAAATCACGCCCAGCGTGTTGACGGCCAGCAGCTGCACGGCACCCTTGGTGTTGTTGTACAGCACGGCGGCAAGGTTGGCTGGCACGGCGGCAATGTCCAGCTCGCCCTGCGTCAGTTTCGGGGTGAGCTCATCGGCCGAACCGGCGATGGTAAAGGTGTAGTTGTTGTGGGCAGTGCCGTCCTCGGCGTCCTGCATCAGTTTTACCATGCCCATCGAGGTGGGGCCTTTCAGCCCGGCAATGCGCATGTCAATGGGGGTGACCGGTGTCGACGACGCAGCGGGGGTAGAGGACGATACCGCCGCAGAAGAGGCGGGGGCAGACGAGGCGACAGAAGAGCTGGCGGCGGTGCCGCAGCCCGCAAGGGCCGACGCCGCAAGGGCCAGCGACAGAACAAGAGCAAGTAGTTTTTTCATGGGGTTCTCCTTCTTCCATTAAAATAGGTCGTGTTGCCGGGCCGCTAGTCTTTGGGCAGCACCGGCGCTTTGGAGGTCACCGTTTTTGCGGTGACGCCGGGCAGCATGCCCAGCTTGCCGGAGAGGGCGCTGGTGACGTCGCCGGGTGCGTCGATGACCACGCAGATGACCGACAGCCCACGCTCTTTGTACGGCAGGCCCATACGGCCAACGATGTATTCGCCGCAATCGTGCAACAGGTCGTTGATCTTGGCAGAGGACGCGCGGTCCTCCACCAAAATAGTGATGACAGAAAGACGACTTTCCAGAAAACTTCCCCCTCTCAGTTGTTGTGCAGCACCCGCGGGCGCGGGCAATAAAAAAACCGCACCCGAAGGCGCGGAAAATCGTTCGCAAACAAAGGCCTGCAAAAGGCCCTTGATACTATCGTGATTTTCACTCCGCCTTTCCACCCGGGCCAAAGGCCCCGGCGCGTCAGGTCTTGTGCTGCCGGTACCGCTCTTCCCCTCAGATGCCTTTGGGGTCGAGTTACAAGCCTATTATAGCGAAAGCGGCGGCGGAATACAAGGCAAAGTGTGAAAATTTTATCAGGTTTCTTTTGGCACGGCAGGGCGGTCAAACAGCGCCCTGCGCTTGGTGGAATGGCGGAACATTTCTTCCAGCGCGGCGCGGTCACCCTGTTGCAAAAGGGCCCGCATTTTCAGCAGTTCGGCCGTAAAGCTGTCGATCTGCTCGATCAGCGGCCCGCGGTTGAGCAAAAACAATTCGCTCCACATCGCCTCGTTGATGCGCGCGATGCGGGTGAGGTCGCGAAACGAGTCGCCCGTGTAGTTTTGCAGGTTTTGGTCGTCGTTGCAGGTCATCAGGCTGACGGCAATGGCGTGGGTGAGCTGCGAGACAAAGGCGATCATCTCGTCGTGGGTGCGCGGGTCCAGCTCGACCACCGTGTGGAAATTCAGCAGTTTGCCGATCTCGTGCGCCGCGGCAATGCCTGCGGGGGTGTTTTTGGCGGTGGGGGTGACAATAAAATTCGCAGGGGCAAAAATGCGCTCGTCGCTGTTTTGCACGCCGTAAACTTCGCGCCCAGCCATCGGGTGGCTGCCAATCAGCTCAAGGTCGTCGCGCAAAAAGCTTTGTATCGTGTCCAGCACGTGGCACTTGACGCCTGACACATCGGTGAGCAGGGTGCCGGGGCGAAACAGGTGCTGGTACTCGCGCACCCAGTCGACCATCGTGGTGGGGTACAGCGCTAAAATGACAATATCGGCTTCGGCCAGCAGTGCCGCATCCGGCGCGGTGGCCCCGCGGCGGATGATCTTCTCGTCCAGCGCATAGCGTATGCTGTCGGCATTGGTATCGATGGCGTTGACGCAAAAGCCCTTTTTGGTCAGGCCCCGCGCGTAACTGCCGCCAATCAGCCCAAGGCCGACGATCATAAATCGGGTATCCTCTGGTTTCATTGCTCCATCTCCACCTTTACTCCGGTTTGTTGCAGGTCAACAAAAAAATGCGGGTACGATTTTTCTACCGCTTCGGCCCCCAGCAGGGTCACCGGGCCATCGGCGCGGGTGGCCGCAACGGCCAGCGCCATCGCAATGCGGTGGTCGCCCCAGCATTGCAGCGGCACGCCGGGGGCGGTGCAGTGCCCGTTTGCATTGCCGGGGATGATTAAGGTATCGCCCTCGCACTGCACGGTGAGGCCCAGCTTTGCAAGTTCTGTTTGCATGGCGGTAATGCGGTCAGACTCTTTCAGCCGCAGCCGCCCGGCGCCCGTGATGCGCGACGTGCCCGCCGCAAAACAGCAGGCCGCCATTAAAATGGGGCCAAGGTCCGGGCAGTCGGCAAGGTCGGCCTGCAAGGGGGCGAGCGCTGTTTTTTGCCAGCAAAGCGTCCCGGCGCTTTGTGCGGTGGCGGCGGCACCCATCTGCGAAAGGAAGTCGGCAATGACCCGGTCACCTTGCAGCGAGTTTGTGGCAAGGCCGGTGCAGCACACGCTGCCAGAAAGTGCCCCCAGCACCGCAAAAAAAGCGGCCTGCGACCAATCGGCTTCTACCGTAAAGCCCGGCACCGGGCGGTATTGCTGCCCGCCGGGGATGGCAAGGGCCAGCGGGCCCTGCCAGTCGGCTTTGATGCCAAAGCGGTGCAATACGTCTAACGTCAAATCAAGGTACGGGCGGGATTCGAGCGGCGGCTCGATTTGCAAGGTAGAATCACCGCTAGCAAGGGGCAGTGCGAACAGCAGCCCGGTGATGAACTGCGAGCTGACCCAGCCGGGGATGCGGTACTGCCCGGCGGGCAGCGGCCCGCGAAAGCGCACCCCGGTGGGGCCGGTTTCAAACGGCAGCCCGTTTGCCGCAAAAAGGTCTTGGTACACCCCCTGCGGGCGCCGGGGCAGCCGCCCGTGCCCGGTCAGGGTGGTTTCGCTGCCGGTCAGCGCAAACAGCGGCAGCACAAACCGCAGGGTAGAGCCGGATTCGCCGCAGTCTACCGGGCCCGTTGGCGCGGTAAGCGCGCCGGTGCCCGTGACTTGCAGCTGCCCGCCCGGCAGCGCATTGACCGCCGCGCCCAGCGCGGCGGTGGCACGGCAGGTGGCGTCGATGTCCTGCGACGGGGTCACCCCGGCAAGGGTGCTGGTGCCGTTTGCCAGTGCAGCAGCCAGCAGTGCGCGGTGCGCAATGCTTTTAGAGGTGGGCACCCGCACGGTGCCCCGCGCGGCGCCGGGGGTGATGGTGACGCGCATTACAGCCCGCGCCCGATCACCTGGGCGATGGCACGGCCTTTTTCGATCAAAAAGGCGAACTGGCTGGGGTACAGGCACTGCGCGCCGTCCGATAGCGCGTGCGGCGGGTCGCAGTGGGTCTCGATGATCAGCCCGTCGGCCCCGGCGGCAATGGCGGCCAGCGACATCGATTCGACCAGCTTGCGGTCGCCGGTGGCGTGGCTGGGGTCAATGACGATGGGCAGGTGGCTGCGCTGCTTGATGATGGGCACGACGCTGAGGTCCAGCGTGTTGCGGGTGTATTTTTCAAAGGTGCGGATGCCGCGCTCGCACAAAATGACGTTTTCGTTGCCCGCGGCCATGATGTATTCGGCGCTCATCAGCCATTCTTCAATGGTGTTCGCAAGCCCGCGCTTGAGCAAGATGGGCTTTTGGGTGCGGCCCAGCTCTTTCAGCAGGCTGAAGTTCTGCATGTTGCGCGCGCCGATCTGAATCAAATCGACGTATTCAATAAACTCATCCAGCTTGTCGGCGCTCATCAGCTCACTGACGATGGGCATGCCGTATTGTTTGCCCGCGGCCGCCATGTAGCGCAGCCCCTCGGTGCCAAGGCCCTGAAACGCGTAGGGCGAGGTGCGGGGCTTGTACGCGCCGCCGCGGAAGATGCGCCCGCCCGCCTCGCTGACAAGGCGCGCCATCTCGTGCGTGTTCTCCTCGTTTTCAATCGAGCACGGGCCGCCCATCACGACGACCGGCTCGCTGCCGCCAATGCGCACGCCGCCCACATCTACAATGGTATCTGCCGGGTGAAACACCCGGTTTGCCAGCTTGTACGGGGCCGACACCCGCTGCACATTGTCCACATAGGGCGACGCGCTGATTTTGGCGGCGTCCAGCACCGTCGTGTCCCCCACAACGCCAAACACGTTGTAGTCGGTGCCGCTGATCATCGTGACCTGCAACCCTTTCAGTTCAATGCTTTCGACCATGCGGTCGATCTCCGCCTGCGGGGCGAGCTTTTTCATCGTAATAATCATGGTTTTTACTCCGTTTCTGCTGTTAATTTGCCGCCGCGGCGGTGAGGTGTTGTTTTAAAAGGCGAATGGCCTTTGCGTACCCGGCAATGCCCTCGCCGGTGATGGTGGCGATGCAGGCGGGGCGGATGTAAGAAATCTGGCGAAACGCCTCCCGCGCGGGCACATCAGAGATATGTACCTCAACTGCGGGCAGCCCCACGGCTTTCAGCGCGTCCAGCAGTGCAATGCTGGTGTGGGTGTAAGCGCCGGGGTTTAATACAAGGCTGTCCACCGTGCCATAGGCCTCCTGTATTTTATCCACCAGCGCGCCCTCGTGGTTCGACTGGTAGGTGAATACCTCCACGCCCTCTTCTTCGCCGGTGCGCTTTACCAGTGCCAACAGGTCGGCATAGCTGTCGCTGCCGTAAATGCCCGGTTCGCGGATGCCCAAAAAATTGAGGTTTGGGCCGTTAATGACCAAAATACGCATCAAAAGCCTCCTTTACCCGCTCGGCAGCGGTGTCAATGGTTTTGTCATTGTCCAGTTTTGCGTCGCAGTACTGGTTGTACAGCGGGTAGCGCTCTAAGTAGCGCTGGCGCAGCGATTCAAAATCAGACGAGAGAGGGCGGCCGGCGGTTGCCAGCAGCGATAAGTCGCGGTCGACAAACAGCAAGACGCCGTTTTGCCGCAGCCGCCGCATATTTTCTGAGCGGGTGACCGCCCCGCCGCCGGTGGCGATCACCATGCCCCCGCGCTTTGCCAGTTCTGCGATGACACGGCTTTCGATGTCGCGAAACGCCGCTTCGCCCTGCGTCGTGATCAGCTCGGCCGGGGTTTTGCCGGTCTCTTTGATAATTTCGTCGTCCGCATCCACAAAGGTTTTGCCCAGCAGTGTGGCGGCCTTGCCGCCGACGGTGGTTTTGCCCGCCCCCGGCATCGCGATCAGTACACAGTTTGAGCGCTCGGCCCGCAGTGCGGCGGTGATGGTGTCAATCTGCTCCTCCGGCAGCGGGTGACCGCAAAACAGTTCGGCGGCGGCTTTTGCCTGTGCCACCAGCATGGCAAGCCCGCCTGTGGCGGGCAGCCCCAACTCGGCCGCGCGCTGCACCAGTGCGGTTTGCAGCGGGTTATACACCACGTCGGCCACGGCCTGCAATTGGGGGAACAGTGCGGGGTCCAGCGGCATGTCGTCGTTTTGCGGGTACATGCCGCACGGGGTGGTGTTGATGAGCACCTGTACGTCGCGCCGCATCGCCGCTTCGCGGTAGGTCAGCGTGCCGTCTTTGCCGCTGCGGCTGACATGCAGTATTTCGCGCGCGCCGCGTGCCTTTGCCAGTGCGGTACAGGTTTTGCTGGTGCCGCCGGTGCCCAAAATCATCACGATGCGCCCGGAAAGGAAGATGCGGCTGTTGTACAACAGGTGGTCCAGCCCGTCGTAATCGGTGTTATAACCTTTCAGCCTGCCGTTTTCGTTGACCACGGTATTCACCGCGCCAATGGCAGCGGCCCGCGGGTCAATTTCGTCCAGCAGCGGCAACACCGCCTCTTTATAAGGTATCGTGACATTGACACCGCGAAACTGCCGCTGTTCAAAAAACGGGGCAAGGGCTTCCGGCTCCAGTTCAATCAGGTCGTACGGGTAAGGCGCCAGCTGCCCATGAATGAATTTTGAAAAGCTATGCCCAAGGTGGCGGCCCACAAGGCCGCAGCGCTGCGTGTCCATTGTCAAATCTCCTTTTCCGGTGCGGTTTCGCCCGCCATCCAATCGGTGCCAAACCGCCCTGCGGCAAGGTCTACAAGGCCCAGTGCCACCACGCTGTCCACGACGGCCCGTGCCCGGTGCACAATGGCGGGGTCGTGCCTGCCCTTAATGGCAAGGGTGGTGTTTTGCCCGGTGGCAAGGTCTACGGTGTCCTGTGGCAGGTAAATGGAAGCGGTGGGCTTGATGGCGGTGCGGATGACAAGCGGCATGCCGTTGGTGATGCCGCCCTGTGCGCCGCCGCTGTGGTTGGTTTTCGTGACCACCCGGCCCGCGTCGTCGTAGCAAAACCCGTCGTTTGCGGCGCTGCCGCGCGCATCGGCAAGGGCAAACCCGCCGCCAAACTCCACCCCTTTCACCGCGGGCACGCTGAACAGCAGGTGCGCAAGCTCGCTTTCTACCGACCAGAACCACGGCTCACCCAAGCCGGGGGCAAGGCCGGTCACTGCGGTCTCCAGCACGCCGCCCACCGAGTCGAACTGCTCTTTGGCCCGCTCGATCTGCAATTTCATCGCTTCGCCCGAAGTTTTGTCCAGCACGGCAAAGTCGCTGTCGTTCAGCCCGCGCAGCGCCGCGGTCAGCGCGGGTTCTTCCGCCGGCAGCGCCGCGTCGGTAATGCCCGCGCACCGCGCAATGTGGGTGCCCACCGTCACGCCGTGCCGTGCCAGTATTTGCAGGCAGATGGCGCCCGCCGCAACGACGGGCGCGGTGATGCGGCCCGAAAAATGGCCGCCGCCGCGATAATCCTGAAAGCCGTGGTATTTGCACTGAGCAGTGTAATCGGCGTGGCTGGGGCGCATTTTGTCTTTCAGCTCGCCGTAGTCTTTGCTGTGGGTGTCGGTGTTGCGAATCAAAATGGTCAGCGGGGTGCCGGTGGTGTGCCCGTCAAAAAAACCGCTCACGATCTCAAAGTCGTCCGGCTCGCGCCGTGCGGTGGAAAGGCTGGCCGCACCCTGCCGCAGCACAAGGCGGCGGCGGATCAGCGCAAGGTCCAGCGGGATGCCGGGGGCAAGGCCGTCCAGCACAATGCCAATGGCCGCCCCGTGCGATTCGCCAAACAGGCTGACGGTCAAATTGTTGCCAAAACTGCTTTTCATGCGCCAATGCCCTCCTTTGCCTCCCGCACCAATAATTGGTGCAGCAGTTCGTTATCCACCGTGCGCACCAGCGCGTGCCCGGCGGCCTCTACTTCTACAATGGCGGTCTTGCTGCCCGCGCCCTTTTTGTCATGGCACACGGCGGCAAACACCAAATCGGGGTCAAACGCCGCGTGGGTGGGCAGCTGGTACCGGGCCAAAATGCCTTGCAGCCGCTGCCGCAGTGCGGGGGTCTTGCACATCGGCAACATGCCCAGCGCCACACATTCGCCGTGCAGCAGCCCGCCAAGGCCGTACACGCTTTCAATACCGTGGCCCAGCGTGTGGCCAAAATTTAAAATGCGGCGCAGGCCCGCTTCTTTTTCGTCCTGCTCCACGACGTCTTTTTTTACCCGCAAAGCCCGCAGCAGTACTTCTTCCAGCCGGGCTTCGGCGTCGCCTGTTTCAAACAGTGCCAGCAGTGCTTCGTCGGCGATCATGCCGGCTTTAATGGCTTCGGCAAACCCGGCGGCCAACTGGCGGGGGGGCAGTGTGGCCAGCAGGTCGGGGTCTACCAGCACTTTGCGCGGCTGGTAAAAGGCGCCGACGATGTTTTTTACCCCGTTAAAGTTGATGGCCGTTTTGCCGCCGATCGACGAATCCACCTGCGAGAGTGAGGTAGTGGGGATGTTGTAAAAATCAACACCGCGCATATAGGTGGCAGCGGCAAACCCCGCAAGGTCGCCCACCACGCCGCCGCCCACGGCCACCACACAGTCACTGCGGTGAAACCCGGCCTTTAGCATCGCGCCCAGCAGTGTTTGCAGCCCGTCAAAGCTTTTGGCGCCCTCGCCCTGCGGTACGGTGACGAGTACCGGCTGTGTGCACTGTGCGGCCAGCTGCGCGGCATACTGTGCGGGCACCCCGCTGTCGGTGACGACGAGCACCTTGCGGTCAAGGTTTAGCAGCGTGCCCGCCTGTGCCAGTAGCCCGCGCTGCAACAGAATGTCGTAGCTGTCAGTGCCCAGCGCCATGTGCAGTGTTTCCAAAGTAAAGCCCCCTTTTTGTAGCAACAAACAAAAAAATCGGCGGCCTGCTGTGCAGGCCGCCGACATTTGAGTTTAAGCGAATAATCTTACCATTACCGCCGTATCAAACCGGTTTTGCGCAGCACAGATTAGCCTTGCCATAAAAATAAGCAAAGCTAAAATAAAAGTATGCTGCTGTGGTGTTGAGACGGTTCATAAAAAATCTCCAATTTGTGTTGAGATTGGTAACAGTATAGAAGAACCAGCGCTATTTGTCAACGAAAAGTTTTGGTAAAGTCTCTCACTGCGCGCGGGTTTACTCTTCGCGCCGCGCCCAGCTGCCGATCAGCCGCAGCTGGCGGCAGGCCGCCGCAAGCTGGTCCAGCATCTGGTGCGCTTCGGGCGTTTCACTGTCGCCCACCACTTCGACATAAAAGAAATACTGCCACGGCAACTCTTTCATCGAGCGCGAGCGGATGCTTTCAAGGTTGAAATTGCGGCTGCCGATGATCTGCATCGCCTGTGCAAGGGCCCCCGCGTCGTGACGCACGGTGAACACCAGCCCAAAGCGGTTGCCGCCGCTGCGCCGCGGCAGGCGCGAGATCACGATGAACCGCGTGACGTTTTGCGCGCTGGTGTTGATGTCCCGCGCCAAAATGGACAGCCCGTACAGCGCGGCGGTGTCCGCGCTGGCAATGGCGGCCTTGGTTTTGTCGCCGCACTCGCTGACATACTTTGCGGCCAGTGCCGTGTTGGCGTAGGGCACCAGCTCGTACCCCTTGCCGGTAAGGTAGGCCTGACACTGGCTGATGGCCTGATGGTGTGAATAAACTTGTTTAATTTGCCCCAGCTCGGCACCGGGCACGCCCAGCAGGTTTTGGCGGATGTCAAGGTCGTAGCTGTCCACCACTTGGCAGTTGTCGTACTTCCAAAGCAGATCCAGCACTTCGCCCACTTCGCCGGTGTACGAATTTTCAAACGGCACCACGCCAGCCGTCACTTCGCCGTTTTGCACGGCGGCAAACACCTCTTCAAAGGTCACATAGGCGCGGGCGGGGGCGTCGCCAAAAATGCGCTGCTCGGCAATGTGCGAAAACGAGCCCTCCACCCCGGGGTAACCCACGCAAAAATCGGCTAGGCGGCTGGTTTGGTAGTCGCGCGAAAGCTCCATCATTTTTTGCAAAAGCTGGGTGTAATAGCCGCGCAGCGCGGCATCCTGCACCCGCAGGGCACCCTTGCGCAGCACTTCGGCCTCCCGCCCGGCGTCCAGCACGGGCAGGCCGTGGGCGCGCTTGTAGTCCAGCACTTTTTCCACCGCGGCCATCCGCCGCTCAAACAGTGCCGCCATCTCGGTATCCACTTCGTTGATCTCCGCCCGCGCGGCAAGCAGCTCGTCCACAGTGCACATCCCCTGTCTATCGTTTGTTGGGCCTATTATACCCTGCCGGCCCCGCCGCCGCAACCCCCGGGGCCGCAGGACAAACGGGCAAAACTGGCTGGACAACGACATGGGAATATGTGGTATAATAGGGCTGCCGCCCGCAGGCCGGGCGGCAAAAGCGGCCCGTCAGGGCACAGGGGTGTGCAATCATATGAAAATTTTACTGGTAATGGACCAGTTTGACACGGCCAATAACGGCACAACAGTCAGCGCACAGCGGTTTGCGCAGGCATTGCGCGCCCGTGGCAACGAGGTGCGGGTGGCGGCGGTGGGCGCGCCGGGTGAGGGGCGGTACGTCATGCCCGCGCTGTGGTTCCCCGCACCGGCGGCAAAACTGATCCGCAGCCAGGGCATGCAGCTTGCAAAGCCGGATAAAGATTTGTTGCGGCAGGCCATCGGCTGGGCGGACGTCGTGCATTTTTTAATGCCGTTTGCGCTTTCGCGCGCGGGGCTGCGCATTGCCGAAGAGCTGGGCGTGCCGCGCACGGCGGCGTTTCACGTGCAGCCCGAAAACATCACTTACAGCATTGGCCTTGGCAAACGGCGGGTGGCAAATGAGCTGCTGTACCGCGAGCTGCGGGGGCATTTTTACAACCGCTTTTCGCATGTGCACTGCCCCAGCGAATTTATTGCGGGTGAGCTGCGCAAGCGTGGGTATACCGCCCAGCTGCATGTCATCTCCAACGGGGTAGACCCGTCGTTTTGCTACTGCCGCAGCGAAAAAATGCCGCAGTTTGCAGGGCGCAAAGTACTGCTGATGATCGGCCGCCTTTCGGCGGAAAAGCGGCAGGACGTGCTGATTGACGCAGTGGCGCGCAGCCGGTACAGCGGCGAAATTCAGCTGGTGCTGGCAGGGCAGGGCCCCAAAGAGGCGGCACTGCGCCGCCAGGGTGAAAAGCTGCCGCACCCGCCTATCATCGGGTTTTACACCCAGCAAGAGTTACAGCAAATTTTGTCGATGACTGATTTATATGTGCATGCGTCGGATGCCGAAATTGAGGCCATCTCCTGCATTGAGGCGTTTTCCACCGGTGCGGTGCCGGTCATTGCAGATTCCCCGCTGTCTGCCACCCCGCAGTTTGCGCTTACCCCGTACAGCTTGTTCCCCGCGGGCAGCGCGGCGGCGCTGGCCGGGCGCATCGATTACTGGCTGTCCCACCCGGCCGAGCGGCAGGCAATGGGCCTGCGGTATGCGCAGGCGGGCAAGGCCTATGGGCTGGATGCCTGTGTGGCAAAGGCAGAGCAGATGTTTTTGCAGGCCATTGACGAGCAGCAGCGGGGGGCCGTGGTATGAAAGTGAACATGGATGAAACGGCCCGGCGCCGGGTGCATCCGTTTCATACACATATTGAAAAACTTGCCCCACAAAAACCCGGCCGCCTGAAAATCGACGCCGATTATTCTTACCGGTTGCACGGGGCGGCGCCGCTTTTGCGCGCGCTGTTGCGCTGGCTGGTGCTGATCGTATTTGGCCCGCTGTTTGCCCTTTGGGGCTGGCGGGTGTGTGGCAAAGAGCATTTAAAAGGGCTGCCGGGCGGCGCCGTGACGGTGTGCAACCATGTGCACCCGCTGGACTGTGTGCGCCTTGCCTGCGCCTTGTTTTCGCACCAGATGTATTTTTTAAGCCTGAAAGCCAATTTAGAGCTGCCGGTTGCGGGCCGTTTGGTGCGGCTGCTGGGTGGGCTGCCGCTGCCCGAAACGGCGGCGGGCGGCGTGCATTTGACGCGCATGATCCGCGCCCTTTTAGATCAGGGGGCGCTGGTGCAAATTTACCCCGAAGGGGTGCTGGTGCCCTATTGCACTGCGCTGCGCCCGTTTGCGCGCGGGGCGTTTTATTATGCAGTAGACAGTGGTGCCCCGGTGCTGCCCTGTGTGCTGGTGCCGCGCCCGCGCACCGGCTGGCGGCGCTTTACCGGCAAAAAGCCGCTGTTACAATTGGCCGTTTTGCCGCCGGTGTACCCGCAGCCCGGCCCGCGCCGGGCCGCTGCCGCCGCACTGCAACAGCAGGTCACGGCGGCCATGCAGGCGGTGTTACCGCCGCTTGAAGAACCGCAGCTTTACCGCGCGGCGGGCCTATAACAAGGGGGTAAATGCGGTAAAAAAGCACCATGCCGCAGGGTGATGACAAAATACCGACAGTTATGGTATACTTTACGCAAAGTATCAAACATCGGTTATCGGTTAAAGGAGTGAACCTTAATGTTGCATAACCCGGTGGTGCTGGCCTTGCTGGGCACCGGTTTTACCTTCCTCGCGACCGCCGTCGGCGCCGCGTTTGTCTTTTTTGTTCGCAAAGATGCTTCACCCAACCTGCAAAAGGGGTTTATGGGTTTTGCCGCCGGGGTGATGATCGCGGCATCGGTGTGGAGTTTGCTCATCCCCGCGCAAAACATGGCGGCAGAGCAGGGCATGAACGAGTGGGTGCCCACGACGCTGGGCTTTCTTGCGGGCGGCATCTTTTTATTTATTCTCGACCATCTGCTGCCGCATTTGCACGCCAATGAAAACAAGCCCGAGGGCCTGCCGTCCAGCATGAAGCGCACCACATTGCTGGTGCTGGCGGTCACGCTGCACAACATCCCGGAGGGTATGGCCGTCGGCCTGTCGTTTGCGGTGGCGGCTACCGGTGGCCCGGCAGCCCTTGCCGGGGCCATTGCGCTGGCGCTGGGCATGGCGCTGCAAAACGTGCCGGAGGGCGCGGCTATTTCTCTGCCGCTGCACAAAGAGGGGGTCAGCCGCCCCAAGGCGTTTGTGCTGGGCGCACTGTCCGGTATAGTGGAACCGCTGGGTGGCCTTGTGGGCGTACTGCTGGCGGTGGCGATGGCACGGCTGATGCCGTTTATGCTGTCGTTTGCCGCGGGCGCCATGATCTATGTCGTGGTCGAAGAGCTGGTGCCGGAGTCAAGCGGCGACGGGCAGGGCCATGCGGGGGTGATCGGCACCATGATCGGCTTTACGCTGATGATGCTGCTGGATATCGCACTGGGCTGAACGATTGCAATGACATTTGAAAGAAGATACTGTAAGATGCACCGGTCACCCTGGTGCATCTTGTTTTGTGTGAAAGCGGGGTACAATTGTTGAAAAGAAGGTTACAGCTTCCCCTTGCAGATTGCCGCCCCCGGCGCCCGGTGCTATACTAAAAGAAAAAGGAGCAGCGACACATGGCTAATATTTGGCACGACATCGACCCCGCGCGCATCCACCCGGAGGACTTTATTGCGGTGGTTGAAATTGAAAAGGGTTCTAAAAATAAATACGAACTGGACAAAGAGACCGGCCACATTATTTTGGACCGCATCCTTTACACGTCCACCCACTACCCGGCAAACTACGGGCTGATCCCCCGCACGTATGCAGACGACGGGGACCCGCTGGATGTGCTGGTGCTGTGCAGCGAAAACCTGTACCCGCTGAGCCTTGTGCGCTGCTACCCCATTGGGGTCATGGCGATGCTGGATTCCGGCAAGCTGGATGAAAAAATCATCGCTATCCCGTTCAACGACCCCACGTACAACGGGTATCACGACATCGACGAGCTGCCAGCGCATATTTTTACTGAAATGCGGCATTTCTTTACCGTGTATAAAAATTTGGAAGGCAAGGAGACGGTGGTCAACGAGGTCGCCGGCCGGGAGGAGGCACATAAGGTCATTCAGAAATGTCTGGATGCCTATGTGGACCGATTTTGCCGCTGAAACAGTGTAACAGAGCAATCATTTTCCTGCGTTTGCACCCCAAGAGAGAATCGGGTATAATGGCAGGGCAGAAAACCTGCAGCATAAGGATTGGGAGAAACGCATGGAAAAACAACAATTTTTTAAAAAGAAAGATCTGATCATCGTCGCGGTGCTGCTGATTATCGCGCTGGCGCTGGGGGGCTTTTACCTGTTGACACGCGACACCGGGGCAAAGGCACAGATCACGGTGAACGGGGTCAAAGATCAGGTCATCAGCCTGTCGAAGGACGGCACTTACCATGTTGACAACGGCGAGCTGCCGGTGACGCTGGAAGTGAAGGATGGTGCCATCCGTTTTATCAACTCCAAGTGCCCGGACCACATCTGTGAAGGGTTTGGGTTTATCAGCCAAGAGGGAGATTACGCCGTTTGTATGCCCGCCGGGGTGGCAGTGACAATTTACAAATAGCGGCAGTTGTCACTGTCGAAAAAGGCAAAAATTAGCGTTGATTTTTGGGGTTTTCCCTAAAAATTCAACGCTTTTTTGTTTAAAATTCCGTTTTTGAGGGGAGACATTACAAAAACTATACCGCACCATTACAAAAGAATGGTATACTGAATTCGTTCGTGGATTCCGGTGTGAAGCGCCGGGGCCAACAGCAACCTTATCCTGTATTTTGTAAGAAAGACAACGGGGGATTACATGGATATTTTTTCCGTTATTTCGATGGCGGGTGGGCTTGCCCTTTTCCTGTACGGTATGAACATCATGGGTACCGGGCTGGAAAAACTTGCGGGCAGCAAAATGGAGATGATTTTGAAAAAACTCACCTCCACCACTTTGATGGCGGTGCTCTCCGGTGCGGTGCTCACCGGGCTCATTCAGTCGTCGTCTGCCACCACGGTCATTGTAGTTGGTCTTGTGAACTCCGGCATCATGCAGCTGCCGCAGGCAATCGGGGTGATCATGGGCGCCAATATCGGCACCACCGTCACCGGCCAGTTGATCCGCCTTGCGGATATTGGCGGCGGCAGCGTGGTACTGAAATTTTTGAAACCAAGCACCATTGCCCCGCTGCTTGCTTTTGCGGGTGTTATTCTGTTTTTGTTTTTTAAAGAACAGGGCAAGCGCAATGTCGGCCAGACGATGCTGGGCTTTGGTATTTTGTTCACCGGCCTGTTTACGATGGAGGCCGCCGTTGCCCCGCTGAAAGACAGCCCGGGTTTTATGCACATCTTCTCCAGCTTGCAAAACCCGTTTTTGGGGGTGCTTGCCGGCACACTGGTCACCATTGCAATTCAAAGCTCGTCGGCCTCAGTGGGCATTTTGCAGGCACTTTCCACCACGGGGGCGGTCACCTGGGGCAGTGCGATCCCCATTATTTTAGGCCAGAACATCGGCACCTGCTCCACGTCGCTCATCGCGTCCATCGGCACATCTAAAGGCGCAAGACGCGCCGCGTTTGTGCATTTGTACTTCAACATCATCGGCACCTTTGGCTTTATGTTGGTGCTGTACGGTATCAAGTATACTGTGGGGTTCCCGATGTGGAACGAGGCCATCAACCGCGGCGACATTGCAAATTTCCACACGCTGTTCAACGTGGTCACGACGCTCTTGTTCCTGCCGTTCACTAAATTCTTGGCAAAGCTTGCCACCATGACCGTGCCGGACCGTGGCGACGAAGAACAAAACCTCGACATGCCGGTGCTGGACGAACGCCTGTTCGGCTCGCCCGCAGTGGCCATTCAGCAGGCGCGCAGTGCGGTTGAAAAAATGGCACGCAACGCCAGAATGAACTATGAGGCCTCCGTGCCGCTGCTGCGGCAGTATAGCCCCGAGAAGGTCGCCGAGATCAATGCCCGCGAGGAAATTGTGGACAAGCTGGAATATTATATCGGCAATTACCTCGTCAAAATTACTGACCACGAGCTGGCAGAATCTGAAAGCCGGCGCGTGACCGACCTTTTGGCCTATATCACCGAGTTTGAACGCATTGGCGATTACAGCATCAACGTGGTCGAGCGCAGCAGTGAAATGGCAGATAAAAACGTCCGTTTTTCAGACGATGCGCTACAGGAGCTCAGCGTGCTGAACAATGCGATCCGCGAGATCATTCAGCTGGCCGAGCGCAGTTTTCGCCACAGTGACGCCGCCTTGGCCGAGCAGGTGGAGCCGCTGGAAGAGACGATCGACCGCATCTGCGACATTTTGCACAACCGGCATTTGCAGCGGCTGCAAAGCGGGCGCTGTGCAATTGAAAGCGGCGTGATCTTTTTAGAGGTGCTCACAAACCTAGAGCGCATTGCCGACCACTGCTCTAACATTGCGGCCCGCATTATCGGGGCCGAAAGTGACGGCCAGTTTGACGCGCACGAAATGCGCCGCCGCCTGCACGAGGGCTATGTGGAAGGGTTTAACGAAAAGCTGGAGCAGTATAAGCAAAAGTATCTGCCGCAGTTGGAATTACAGCAGATAACGCAGTGATGCTTTTAAAGTAATAAATAAAGGGCCGCTTATCCGCGGCCCCATTGCAAAGCGCCCGCCAGTTTTCTGGCGGGCGCTTATTGATTGCTGATGCGCGGCATGGGGTGTGAACCCCATGCGCGGCGGGGCACAGCGGCGGCGCAGTGCCCCCGCTAGACGATGTAAAAGCCCCAGCCGGGCAGCCATTTTAGTGCGGTGGCATAGGCTGCGGGGATGGGCAGGCCCGACAGCACGGGGAAGAAGTACGCCAGCAACGCAGCGGCCACCACCACCAGAAACACGGTCGTCACCTTGGCAGCGCGGGGGTGGTGCTCGGCAAGGCTGTCCAACAGCAGCCCCAGTGCCAGCAGCGCAAACGGCATGGCCGCAAAATAGTGGTACAAAAAGGTGGCGCGGGTAATCAGCGCCCAGGGCAGATATTGCGCCGCCCACAGGGCTAGCACAAACCAAACGGCAGGCTTTGCTTTGCCGCGCAGCGTGCGCAGCAGCTGCAACACAACCGCCGCGGCGCCGCCCCAAAACACGACCGGGTTGCCCAGCACCGCAATGCTGGCAACGATGCCATCCGGCAGGCGGCTGCCCATGTAATACCACACGGGGCGCAGCAGCAGCGGCCAGGTGTACCATTTGGATTCAAACGGGTGGGTAGAAGTGAGCTGGCTGTGGTAGCTGTACATGCTTTGCTGGGCGGGCAGAATGCTGGCGATCGTAAACCCGTTGTCGGGTGCCAGTACCAGCGGCAGATACGAAAGCAGATACACGACCAGCGGCACCACCACATAAAAGCCAAGGCCAGCCAGCAGTGCAAACGAAAGGTCTTGCCGGTAGGTCTCATGCTTTTCCAGGCGGGTACCCGGCTGAGAAGCCAGTGCTTTGTGCCGCAACAGCAGCGCGGCAAAGTAAACAAGTGCAAGCCCGGCCCCCGCGTACACCCCGGTCCATTTGCTGGCGCAGCCAAGGCCAAAGGCCACCCCGCCCAGTGCGGCGGGCACCAGTGCCCCGTGCCGCCCATTGGGGATGAAGCTTTGGCAGAACCACACCATAAAGTAGGCGCCCAGCAGCACAAAAAACACCACATAAACGTCAATGGTGGCAATGCGGGATTGGGTGTACCGCATAAAATCCAGCGCAAACAGCGCGGTGACTCCGGTGGCCAGCCAGGTGCGCTTGAACAAGCGGCGGGCCAGCAGGTAAAACACCGGCACCATGGCAATGCCAAACAGCGTACCCATGATGCGCCAGCCAAACGGGTTCATGCCAAACAGCGCAATGCCAACGGCAATCAAATCTTTGCCCAGCGGCGGGTGGGTCGTCTCGTAAACGGGCAGCCCGTGCAATGTTTCAAAACCGGTGCGCCCGTGGTAAATTTCATCAAAATACATGCTGTTCAGCTGGCTGGGCCGCACCGGCAGCGTGGCGGCTTCGTCAAACAGCGGCGCCGCGCCAGAGGGCAGAATGGTCGGGGTCAGCGCCTTGTGGTCGGCATCCACAAACACGATTTCGTTTACCGTGCCGCCCGTCACCGTAATGGTCAATGCCTTTTCATTGATAAAAGCGTCGGTCACCTGCCACGCAAAGCAGGTGCCGCCCGTCAGCGGCTGTTCTGCCAGCACATTGCCCGCGGTATCGGCCACCTGCACCGAACCGTTGCCAAGGCCGGGGTACACCCAGATCGAGGCGATCTGCTGCGGGCTGTCGTACCCGATGGAGAACGACACCGACCCTGTGGTGGTGAAGGCGGTTTGCGGTACCTGCGTGGTGCCAAGGTAGGGCAGCGACAGGCAGGCGGCAAACAGCGTCAGCAAAATCAGGGCAAGGGCATCCCGCTTAGAGAACCGCGGGGGAGGGGCGATCAAACTGGCGGCGGTTTTTGCCGGTGTGCGCGGTGCTTTAAAAGGCTGTGCTTTGGGCGGCCCGCTTACCGAGGCTGCGGCAGATGCTTTAAAAGGCTGCGCTTTGGGCGGCCCGCTTACCGAGGCTGCGGCCGATGCTTTAAAAGGCTGCGCTTTGGGCGGCACGCTTGCCGTGGCCGTGGCAGATGCTTTAAAAGGCTGCGCTTTGGGTGGCACACTGGCAGCACCGGCAGCAGGTACCTTAAAATGCTGCGCCTTTTGCGGCTCATCACTGGGGGGCGCTTTGGGTTTTGGCATCATAGAATCTGGTACCTGCCCCCGTATTGACTGCAACACCCAATAGGTCAAAAAACAAAAGGTGGCCACCGCAAAAAAGCCAAGGCCGCGCGCGGTCAAAACCGAACTCGTGCTTTGCAAAAATTCATCGCCGCCCACATTGTGCTGCACCATGGCCATGTTGACCAGCAACACGGCCGAAAACGCCGCCGCGGCAAACAGCCGCCGCCGGTCACCATCCAGTGCCCAGGCGCCCACCAGCAACACAACGGCGGGCAGTAAGTACCGCTCGTGCATGCGGTGCGCAAATAAAAACACGCCAATGCCATAAAAAGCGGCCAGCAACGGCAGGTTCAGCCTGCCGCTGCGTGCGGCAAAGAACCCCAAAACAAACACGGCGATCGTCAGCAGTACCAGCATCACGGTGCCCCAGTGCTGCCAGCTTAAAAACAAAAACTGGTTGGCCTGCGGTTGCCAGTTGCCGCCCAGTGCCGTAATGAAGTTAAAGGCATTCAGCGAGGCATACGGGTAAGAGGATGTGGTGGAAAAGTATTTTTCAAGCAGCCACACAAACGGGGTCTGGTTGCCGGTAAACGGCAGCGAGATCAGCAACACCACCCCCACGCTGACCGCCGCCGCCCCCGCCGCCCGCAGCACAGCCTTGCACTTTGCGCGCCAGCCGGGCTGGGTGATGAGCGGCAGTAAAAAGGCCAGCGCAAACACCGGGCCGTAAAGCAGGGCCTGTGGCTTGACGGCAAGGGCGATGCCGTACCAAACGGCCGCCACAAAAAAATGCTTGTTTTGCAGGGCAAAAAACAAAAGCAGCAAGCAGAGCGTTAAAACAGAATCGACCTGTTTCCACACCGCAACATCGTAAATCAGCGCCGGGTTTAGCGCCGCAAAGGCCGCGGCCACCAGCGCCGCGCGCGTGCCAAAGCGGGGCAGCGCAATGTGGTACAGCACCGTGGCAATGGCAAGGTCGCACAGCACCGGCACAAGGCACTGCACGGCAAGGGCCGCGGGGGTCAGCGCCGCAAGGCCCAGCGCGCGGGTGGCAAGCCCTACCAGCCACAGTACCAGCATGTAGCCCGGCGGGTAGTCGGCAAAGAACCCCCCGGTGTAAAAGTTTTTTAGCCCGCCGTCGGCCAGCAGCCCGGCCCAGGCCGAAAAGGTGTTGGTGTCGTAAACATACCCGTCGGTCATGGCCACCAGTACCATCCGCACCAAAAATGCGCCCAGCAGCAGTAGCACCAGCTCAGGGGCCACCCCCCCCCGCTGCTTTGAATTGATTGCCGTTTTTGACATTGCGCACCTCACATCCCACACCCCGGTTAAGTGGGCATTTTGTTTCAACATTTGGGCAAGGGCCCGTGTGCCCTTTATTATATCACCGTTTGGCGGGGGTTCAAAGTAAAAACAAAGTGAAATCGAGTGTGGCGGTGCCCGGCGCGAATTGACAAGGCCGGGCGGCAGCGGTAGTATAAATGAAAAACCCTGCGGGGCGGCGGTGTGCCTACGCGGCAAGGGAGAGTGTCATGCAACAGGAAAGCGGGAAAGGCAAAAAAAACAGCGGGCTGCAAATTGGCCCCAAAACCTTTGTGCTCACCGTGGCGGTGCTGCTGGTCGTGGTCATCGTGGCGGGCATTTTAACGCTGGTGCTGCCGCAGGGCAGCTTTGCGCGCACGGTGGTGGATGGGCGCGAAGTGGTGGTGCCGGGCACTTATGCGGTGCAAAGCACCGGCCGGTTGCCGGTGTGGCGCTGGCTGACGGCCCCGGTGGAAGTGCTGTTCAGCCCGGAGGGCGTGACGGCGGGTATGATCATCGCCTTTTTGCTGCTGATCGGCGGGACCTTTCAGGTGCTGGATGAAAGCCATGTGCTCAACTACATTATCCTGTCGGTCATCCGCCGGTTTGGTGAAAAAAAATACCGGCTGATTTTGCTGATGTGCTTTTTGTGTATGCTGGTGGGCTCTACCATCGGCATGTTTGAGGAGACCGTCACGCTGGTGCCCATCACGGTGGCGCTGGCGCTCTCGCTTGGGTGGGATTCGCTGGTCGGCCTTGGCATGAGCATCCTTGCCGTTGGGTTTGGCTTTGCGTCGGCCACCTTTAACCCGTTCACTGTCGGCATTACCCAAAAACTGGCCGGGCTGCCTGCGTTTAGCGGCCTTGCGCTGCGCATTGGCGTATTTGCAGTCGTTTACCTGCTGCTCACCACCTTTTTGGTGCGGTATGCAAAGCGGGTAGAAAAAGACCCCAAAGCGTCGCTGGTGTACGAGCACGACCTCGGCATCCGCGGGCATTATTTAGACAGTTTGGATGAAGATGTTTTGCAACATGCCGGGGTGCGCCGGGCATCGCTGGTGTTTGCCGGTGCGCTGGGGTTGGTGCTTGTCTATGTCGTCACCGGCTTTTTTGTCAGCGGCCTGTCGGATTACTCCCTGCCGGTGATGGCGCTGTGCTTTACGGTGGGCGGGCTGGTGGCAGGGCGGCTTGCCGGGCTGAAAAAGGGCCTCTTTGGCCATTTTATGAAAGGCCTGCTTGCCATTTCGCCCAGTGTACTTTTAATTTTGCTCGCCATGAGCGCCAAGTTCATCATGACCGAAGGCGGCATTATGGACACTATTTTGAACGCCGCTTACGGGGCCATCGGCGGGGCATCACCCTATGTGGCGGTGCTGTTGCTGCTGTTACTGGTCTTGTTTATGCAGTTCTTTATTGGCAGCGCCACGGCAAAGGCGTTTTTGATTATGCCGCTCATTCTGCCGCTGGTCGACCTTGTGGGGTTGACACGGCAAACGGCAGTGCAGGCGTTTTTGTTTGGCGACGGCTTTACCAACATGATCTTCCCCACCAATGCGGTGCTGCTGATTTCGATCGGCCTCGTGGGTATCCCGTACGGCAAGTGGTTCCGCTGGACATGGAAGCTGCAACTTGGCACGCTGCTGCTCAGCGTGGCGGTGTTGCTGGGCTGTGTGGCGCTGGGGTACGGCCCGTTTTAATAAGCCGCAAACAGTGATTTGATAAAAGACAACAATCGTAAAATAAAAAGCCCCGCGCCCGGTTGCCGGTATTACCGGTGAGGGCGCGGGGCTTTGGTTATGTACTTGTAACAGCGGGCGGGTTAAAGGGTGTGGCCCACCAGTTTATAATAAGTGCGGGCGGTCAGCGAATAAGTGGCAAAGTACAACAGGCTGAACACCAGCGCCACCCCGGCCGTGCACAGGAAGAACAGCAGAATATCCGTCAGCCCAAACACGGTGAGGATGGTGCGCATCACGGGGAAAGCGAACGCCGTGTGCAGCAGTGCCACCAGTAATGGCGCAAAAAACACCGTCATGATCTGGCTGCGAATCGTGCCGCGCACCTCCTGCTTGCTCATGCCGACCTGCTGCAAAATTTTAAAGCGGGTGCGGTCCTCATACCCCTCCGACAGCTGTTTGTAATAAATGATCAGCGCGGTGGCAACCATAAACAGCGTGCCGATGAAGAGGCCAAGGAATAAAAACCCGCCGTATAGTGAATACCAGTCGGCCCTTGCCAGCGGCAGCGCGCTGATCGATACGCCGTCCAGCGGCAGAATGGTGGTTTGCAGCGACTGCGCAAAGCGCAGGGTGTCCGCTTCGCCGCCGATGACATTAAAGCTAAAGGTACGGCGCAGCACCGGGCTATCGTTGCCGCCGAACTGCTGCGAGAGGGCGAGTACCTGCGGCTGCGGCAGTACCAGATACAGCGTATTGTAGTAACCACCGGCATTGGGGTGGTCCCGGCTTTGCAGCGGGAAACTCTGCGGTTCACTTTTGATCGAATAAGTCTGGTCGCCCAGGGTCATGGTGGGCAGCCCATAACCGCCGCCGCTTAAAAAGGCAAGCGCCTGCCCGTCCTGCAGCGATACATCGGTACCGGCAAGGGCGTTGTAATCCTCCACCGGCAAAATAGTCACCGAGCACACCGGGGCGGACATATCGAGGTTTTGGGTCGGGTCCAGCAGGTCGCCGTCCAACTGGGCCACAAAGGTGGTATACTGGTACGACATACGGTCGGTGGGTGTAACACCGTATTGGGTAGCGGTAGCGTCAATCAGCGCGTTGATCTGCTCGGCAGAAAGCGCGGCAGTGGCGGGGCGCTGCGAAATACTGACGTCATACGGAAACTGGCCGCGCATCATACCCTCTTGCCCTAGGTACAGCGAAACGGTGGTCGCGATGGTCAAAATAGCCATCGTGGACAGAATGCAGATGCTGGCAAGCCCCTTTGCGTTTTGCCGCATGCGGTAGAGTAACCCGGACACCGACACAAAATGCCGCGGCTGGTAGTAAAACCGCTTGTTGGCGCGCAGACGGCGCAGCAATGCAATGCTGCCTGCGGTAAACAGCGCATAAGTGCCGATAATGACCAGCAGCACGGCGACCAAAAACAGCAGAATTGCCGCCATGGGGCTTTTGACCAAAATGGCAATGGCATAGCCGCTGCCCAGCGACAGCACCCCCAAAATCGTCAGTGGCACCGAGCTTTTGGGCTGGCGCTCGCCAACTTCGCCCCCGTGCAGCAGTTCGACCGGCTTTGCCAGCCGCACCTGACGCAGGTTAGTGAGCAGGGTGAGGAAGAACAGCACCAAAAACAACACGGTGGTAGAGGCCAGCGCCGCAGGGGAAAGCGAAAAACTGACGGCATCGCCAAGGTGCAGCAGCGCGCGCAGGGCGGCAAACATGCCCCAACTGAACAGCACGCCCACCAGCAACCCAATTACAATTGCAAAAAAAGCGGTGAAAATCGTCTCAAACAGCATCATCAACCCAAGATGGTGCTTTTCCATGCCGAGTATATTATATAAGCCGATCTCGCGTTTACGCCGCTTGATCAGAAACCCATTGGTGTAAAACACTAAAATAGCAGAAAAAATAGCGATGATGATGACGCCCTGCGCCATGACCATCTGCACGGCCCACGCGCTGGGCAGCGTTTCAAAGCTGGGGTTCAGCGAAATGGACAGCACCGTGTAAAAGGTGACAATACACATGATGCAGGTCAGCAGGTAGGGCAGGTAGGTCTGGCGGTTGTTTTTGAGGTTGGTCACCGCCAGCCGCGGGTAAAACGGCAGGTTAGACATTGCCTTCACCCCCGCCTGCCAGTGCTGTCAGCGTGGCGGAAATGCGCCGGTACATCTGGTCGTTGTCGTCGGTGCCGCGGCGCAGCTCGTGAAACACCGTGCCGTCTTTGATAAACAGTACCCGCCCTGCGTGGCTGGCTGCCCCCACGCTGTGGGTGACCATTAAAATGGTTTGCCCGCCCGCGTTGATGCTGTCCAGCAGCCCAAGCAAATGGCTGCTCGCCTTCGAATCCAGCGCGCCGGTGGGTTCGTCTGCCAGCACAAGTTTCGGGTGGGTGATCAGCGCGCGCGCCACGGCGACCCGCTGCTTTTGACCGCCCGAAATCTCGTACGGGAACTTTGCCAAAAGCTCGCTGATGCCAAGCTGTTTTGCAATGGGGGCCAGCCGCTTTTCCATTTCGGCGGTGCTTTTGCGGGAGAGCACCAGCGGCAGAAAAATATTGTCCTTTACCGAAAAGGTGTCCAGCAGGTTGAAATCCTGAAACACAAACCCCAGGTGGTCGCGCCGAAAAGCCGAAAGTGCCTTTTCCGGGATGCCGCTGGTGTCGCGGCCGTCCAGCAGCACTTCGCCGCTGGTGGGGCGGTCCAGTGCCGCCAAAATATTCAGCAGCGTGGTTTTGCCCGCGCCGGATTCCCCCATGATCGCGACATAGTCGCCCTCTTCTACTGCAAAATTCACCTGCTCCAGCGCGGTGACACTCACCCCGCCAAAGCGGGTCGTATACACTTTTTTCAAATCACGTACTTCAAGTAGAGACATTGGCGTTTGATTCCTCCGGTTTTCATAAATTTATTAATTTAAAATGTAAAATAAAAGAAAATTTTTTGCGAGGGCAGATGGTGAAAAACTTTTTGGGGTGCAAACGGCGCCTTGCTTGCACCAATTTTGTTGAAAAGCGACAGAAAAACCGCCCCGCCTTCATGCATAATACGAGTGATGAAACCTGTTTTCTGCAAAAAAATAAGACAATTTTGACAATGTGAAAAAAGAAACAATTATTGCATTTGACTAGACCTTTTTTGTATGATATTATCAAAAACAGTTCGCTTTAGTTTTTTACTATCAGCGTTGTGAACAGGGCATAGCCGACAAGACCCGTTGTGCTGTGGCTGTACCCGAGGAGGATTAAACCAAATGAAAGTGCAGGAGACGGTAAAGAAAGAGACGATGCACATTGCGGTTGGCACACTGTTGCTCACAGCCGTGATGTTGCTCGTTTTTTTTGTTCTGGGCCGTTTAGACCAGCCGGTGGTGCTGGGTGCGTTGCTGGGCGGCGGGTTTGCCATACTCAATTTCTTTGTACTGGGGCTCAGCGTGCAAAAATCGGTCGCCAGTGGCAATGTCACACGCGGTAAGCTGATGATGACCCTGTCGTACAGCCTGCGCATGCTTGCCATGATGGGCGTTGTGGTGCTGGGGCTGGCACTGCCGTACTTTTCGTGGGTGACGGTGGTGCTGCCACAGCTTTTCCCGCGGCTGACGATTGCCGGGATGCAGTTGCTCGGCATGTACAAGCCTGAAAAAGAGGAAGAAACGAAAGAAGGTGAGCAGGCCGAATGAATGTGGATATCACCGGTGCCCGCATTTACTTCACCATCCCGGTGTTTGGCGGCATCCCGATTACGGAGACCATTACCAACAGCTGGCTCGTCATGGCGCTGGTTACCGGGCTGTGCATCTACCTCACCCGAAATTTAAAGGTAAAAGCAACTAGCCGCAGGCAAATTATTGCCGAATATCTGGTAGAGACGGCACAAAAATTTGTCAACGAAAACATGGGCCAAAAATTTGCCTATTACGGGCCGTTTGTGGCGGCGCTGTTTTGTTTATCGGTGCTGTCCAGCCTGCTGAGCCTGTTTGGGCTGTACCCGCCCACCAGCGACCTTTCCACCACGATGGCGTGGGCCATTTTGGTATTCGTGCTCATCACTTACACCAAAATACGGCACGGGGGTATTGGCGGGTACCTGAAAGGGTTTACCCAGCCCATCTTCATCCTCACGCCGTTCAACATTCTCAGTGAGGTCGCGACTCCTATTTCGATGGCATTCCGTCATTTCGGCAACATCGTCTCGGGCGGGGTCATTTCCACGCTGGTCTATGCGTCACTGGCAGTGGCCTCCAAGGCGCTGCTGGGCCTGCTGCCGGGTATGGTGGGGCAGTTCTTGTCCAACATTCCTATTTTGCAGGTTGGCATCCCGGCGATCCTTTCGCTGTATTTTGACCTGTTCTCCAGTGTGATGCAGGCATTTATCTTCTGTATGCTGACCACACTTTACATCGCCAACGCGGCAAGCGACGATTGACCGACACGCTGCCGATGTTTTTTGTTTTTATTTTATAAGGTACGACCGAATTATAGGAGGAATTTTCTATGCTGGAAAAAGCAATTGTTATGGCAGGCTGCGCCGTTGGCGCCGGCCTTGCACTGATCGCAGGTATTGGCCCCGGTATCGGCGAAGGTTATGCCGTTGGTAAAGCCTGCGAAGCCATTGGCCGCCAGCCCGAATCCAAGGGCGACGTGCGCTCGACCATGCTTTTGGGCTGCGCGATTGCCGAGACCACCGGTATTTACGGGTTTGTGACCGGCCTGCTGCTGATCTTTGTGGCGCCCGGTATCTTCATTAACCTTCTGTGACTTTAATGCCCAAAAGGGGGAACTAGCATGGAGTCGTTTCAGTCCCTGGTGACGATTGCACCATGGACCTTCATTTTCACCATCTGCAACCTGCTGATTTTGACGGCAATCGTCAAAAAATTGCTGTTTAAGCCGGTGCAGCAGGTGTTGGCAAAGCGCCAGGCCGAGCTTGACGGCATCTACGACACCGCCCAAAAGGCACAGGACGATGCCGAGACGATGCGCGGCGAGTATGAGACCCGGCTGCGCGGGGCCCAGCGCGAGGCCGGTGAGATCGTGAAAAACGCCACCACCGCAGCCCAGCGCCGCGGCGATGAGATCATGAATGATGCCAAAGGGGCCGCCGAAGCATTGCGCCGGCGCACCGATGACGAGCTGCGGCGCGAAAAGCGCAAGGCAGAGGTAGAGCTTAAAGACGAAGTGTCCGGCATTGCGCTGGATATCGCCCAGCGTGTGGTCGAAAAGGAGATCGACCCCGCGCGCCACGAGGCGATGATCGAAGAATTTCTCTCCGGGCTGGGGGATGCCTCTTGACCGGGCCGGGGGCGCAGTTTGGAGATGCGCTGTTTGAGCTGTGCGCGGCCGAGGGCAACGACGGCGAGGTGTTGCAGCAGCTTGCGGGCGTAGAAGCACTGTTTGCCGAAAACCCGGCTTACCCGCGCCTGTTGGATGCCCCGAATGTCGTGCGCGCGGCGCGCCTTGCGCTGGTGGACGAGGCGTTTGCAGGCAAGGTGGCACCGTATCTGCTCAATACGCTGCGGCTGTTGTGCGAGCGTGCGCAGGCCGGCCTGCTGCCACAGGCGGCGGTAAGGTACCGTGAGCGCTATAATAAGGCGCACGGTATTATAGAGGCGCGCGCTTTTACGGCGCAGCCGCTGGGCGAAGCGTTGCAGCAAAAGCTGGTAGCGCGCCTTGCGGCGCTGACCGGCAAGCAGGTTTTGCTGACGGTGCAAACCGACCCGGCGCTGCTGGGCGGCATCAGGTTAGAGATGGAAGGCAAAGAGTTTGACGGCACGGTACGCCGCCGACTGGATACCCTGCGCAGAGATTTACTGCGCGCAAACTGAACGAGGAATCGGGTGGAAGAATGCAGCTCAATTCAGGTGATATCACCAAAATTATAAAAAGCCAGATCAAAAATTACGAAAACCGCATCGAACAAAGCGAGACCGGTTCGGTCATGCTGGTGGGCGATGGGATCGCCCGCGCGTTTGGCCTTACAAACTGTATGGCAAACGAACTGATCGAATTTGAGAGCGGTGCCTACGGTATGGCACTGAACCTCGAAGAAGACGCGGTTTCGATCGTAGTGCTTGGTTCTGACGAGGGCATCGGCGAGGGGGATACCGTGCGCCGGACCGGCCACGTGGTTTCTGTGCCGGTGGGCGAGGGTTTCCTTGGGCGCGTTGTCAATGCGCTGGGCGAGCCGATTGACGGCAAAGGCCAGGTGGATGCGGCTGAAATGCGCCCCATCGAGCGGCCTGCGGCCGGCATTATCGAGCGCAAGGCAGTTACTGTGCCGCTGGAGACCGGCATCAAGGCGATCGACAGCATGATCCCCATTGGGCGCGGCCAGCGCGAACTCATCATCGGCGACCGCCAGACCGGTAAAACGTCCATTGCGGCGGACACCATCATCAACCAGCGCGGCAAAGGGGTGCTTTGTGTTTACGTGGCCATTGGCCAAAAGCAAAGCACCGTTGCGCAGCTTGCCGAAATGCTCACGGCGGCCGGCGCAATGGAGTATACCATCATCGTGGCGGCCACCGCGTCAGAACTGGCGCCGATGCAGTATATCGCGCCGTACGCGGGCTGCTCGATGGCCGAGTATTTTATGGATCAGGGCAAGGACGCGCTGATCATCTATGACGATCTGTCAAAACACGCGGTCGCTTACCGTGCGCTTTCTCTGCTGATCCGGCGCCCGCCGGGACGCGAGGCATACCCCGGCGACGTGTTTTACCTGCACAGCCGCCTGTTAGAGCGCGCCGCGCGCCTTGCGCCGGAGTATGGCGGCGGCAGCCTGACGGCACTGCCCATCATTGAGACGCAGGCGGGTGACGTTTCGGCGTACATCCCCACCAACGTCATTTCCATCACCGACGGGCAGATCTTTTTGGAGACCGAGCTGTTCCATGCGGGCATTTTGCCGGCGGTCAACCCCGGCATTTCGGTGTCCCGCGTGGGCGGCAATGCGCAGATCAAAGCCATGAAACAGGTGGCCGGCAAGCTGAAGCTGGTGTACAGCCAGTACCGCGAGCTGCAGTCGTTTGCGCAGTTTGGCAGTGACCTTGACAGCGACACCAAGACCCGCCTTGCACAGGGCGAGCGCATTGTAAAGGTGCTGGGCCAGGGGCGTGGCAAGCCGGTGCCGATGGCAAAGCAGGTCTGCATTTTCTATGCGGTCATTCACGATTATTTGATGGATATCGAAGTGGATCAGATACCCGCATTTGAAGAGGGCTTTTACGATTACATGGACGGCAACGCGCCGGATGTTTTAGAGGCAATCCTCGCCAGCGGCAAGCTGGAGGAAGAGACCGAAACAAAGCTGCGCGCGGCGATCGAAGCGTATAAAAAACAATTTGCGGCCATGGCGCAGGCTTAATGGCAGAATGCAACAGGAAAGGGGGCAGAGTCTATGAGCGGTGGTGCGTCGATGAAAGAGATCAAGCTGCGCATCAAAAGCGTTGAGGGCACGATGCAGATCACAAAGGCAATGGAACTGGTCGCGTCCTCCAAGCTGAACCGGGCCAAGCTGCGCGTACAGCACAGCAGGCCCTACTTTACGCTGCTGTATGAGACTTTGTCGGATATTGCGGCTGCCAACACCGATTTTTCCAGCGCTTTTGTGCGCAGCAGGCCGGTGAAAAAAAGCTGTTATGTGCTGATCGCGGGCGACCGCGGGCTGGCGGGCGGCTATAACGCCAACCTGCTGCGGGAAGCGGCGGAAAAAATGGGCGGCGGGCCGGCTTGCGTGCTGCCGGTGGGCAAAAAGGCCGTGGAGTTTTGCCGCCAGCGCGGCTTGCAAATGGTCAGCGAAGAGTTTGCGGTGGCTGAGGATATTTCAGTGAGTGACAGCCTTGCCATGGCAAAGCTGCTGTGTGAGGATTTTTTGGCGGGCGAATACGACCAGCTGTTTGTCTGCTACACCAACTTTGTCTCGATGCTCAGCCAGTCGCCCGCCACGTTGAAACTGCTGCCGCTTTCGGCACCGGGGCAAAAAGAAACGCGCACCGCCCCGCGCCAGCTGATTTTATACGAGCCGGGCAGCGAAGCGGTGTACGACGCCATTGTGCCGGATTACATCGGCGGTATGCTGTGGGGCGCGCTGTGCGAATCCATCGCGTCCGAGCTGGGTGCGCGGCGCATGGCGATGGACGCAGCCAGCAAGAACGCTGGCGATATGATCGAAAACCTGCAACTGCACTACAACCGCGCGCGGCAGGGTGCCATCACGCAGGAGATCACCGAGATCGTGGCCGGTGCAGAAATGTAATTCACTTGCGGCCCGCCGCGCGGCGGGCCGGTGCATCATAAGTTCTAGAAAAGAGGGCAGCGGATGAAGGAAGAAAACATCGGCAGGGTCGTACAGGTCACCGGCCCGGTGCTGGATATTAAATTTGAAGAGGGCCAGCTGCCTGCACTGCTGAATGCCATTGAGGTCGAGCACGACGGTAAGACTTTGGTGGCGGAAGTGGCGCAGCAGATCGGCGACAACGTTGCGCGCTGCATTGCAATGAGCTCGACCGACGGCCTGCAGCGCGGCCTTGCCGCGCGGGATACCGGCGGGCCCATCACGGTGCCGGTGGGCAGTGAGACGCTGGGGCGCATTTTTAACCTGTTGGGCGAGCCGGTGGACAACCTGCCCGCGCCCGAGACCAAAGAGCGCTGGGCCATTCACCGCGACCCGCCGCCGTACGACGAGCAACAGAGCACGACTGAGATACTGGAGACCGGCATCAAGGTCATCGACTTGATTTGCCCGTATGCCAAGGGCGGTAAAATTGGCCTGTTTGGCGGCGCCGGTGTCGGCAAGACCGTCATCATCATGGAGCTCATCAACAACGTTGCAAAGCAGCACGGCGGTATTTCGGTATTCACCGGCGTGGGCGAGCGCACCCGTGAGGGCAACGACCTTTACAATGAAATGACCGAGAGTGGCGTTTTGAAAAAGACGGCGCTGGTTTACGGCCAGATGAACGAGCCGCCGGGAGCCCGTATGCGCGTGGGCCTTTCGGGGCTGACGATGGCGGAGTACTTCCGCGACCGCGAGCATCAGGACGTGCTGTTGTTCATCGACAATATCTTCCGCTTTACCCAGGCGGGCAGCGAGGTTTCGGCACTGCTGGGGCGCATGCCCAGCGCCGTGGGCTACCAGCCCACCCTTGCCACTGAAATGGGCGCGCTGCAAGAGCGCATCACCTCGACGAAAAACGGGTCGATCACCAGCGTGCAGGCCGTATATGTGCCTGCGGATGACTTGACCGACCCGGCCCCGGCAACGACCTTTGCGCATTTGGACGCCACAACGGTGCTCTCGCGCGCTATTTCATCGCTGGGCATTTACCCCGCCGTGGACCCGCTGGAATCTACCAGCCGCATCCTGTCGCCCGAAGTGGTGGGCGAACAGCATTACGAGATCGCCCGCGAAGTGCAGCGCATTTTGCAGCGCTATAAAGAGCTACAAGACATCATTGCCATCATGGGTATGGAAGAACTTTCGGAGGAAGACAAGCTCATTGTTGGCCGCGCGCGGCGCATCCAGCGCTTTTTGTCGCAGCCGTTCACGGTGGCAGAGCAGTTTACCGGCATGCAGGGCAAGTACGTGCCCCTTGCCGAAACGCTGCGCGGCTTTCAAGAGATTTTAGAGGGCAAGCATGACGATTTGCCTGAAAGTGCGTTTCTGTTTGCCGGTACCATTGATGAAGTGGTGGAAAAAGCAAAGCAGGCAGCCGAATAAGCACCGGCAGGGCCAGCGAAAGGGGGCGGCACTGTGGAGCCGTTTTTATTGCAGATCGTGACGCCCGACGGCGTCAGCTTTTCGGGGCAGGCCGAGCGGTTTATTGTGCGCACCATTGACGGTGACGTGTGCATTTTGGCAAACCACACCCGGTATGTCACCGCAGTATCCAGCGGTACGGCAAGAGTTCTGGTGGACGGGCAAGAGCGCCTTGGCGCCTGCTCTGGCGGCATGTTGGCCGTCACCCGGGACGATAAGGGCTCGGCCGCACGTCTTGTCGCCACCACCTTTGAGTGGGCGGACGAAATTGATGTGACGCGCGCAGAAAAAGCGCGCGAGCGCGCCGAAGCCATGCTGAAAAAAGCGAAGGACAAGCACGAACAATCGGTTGCACAGGCAAGGATGGCCCGTGCACTGGCGCGCCTGCAAGCTGCGGGTAAACAATAAACTAAACAACAACAACCGCCGCCGTATTTAATTACGGCGGCGGTTGTTTCTTTTTTGCTGCCCCCACAAAGGGGCCGCTGAAAGGTGCTGCTTTTGTGCGGTACGCCCCGTGCGGGGCACTGTTATCGTGCGCCACTGCGGGTTGCCACCCCTTGCAAAGTGTGGCAAAAAAACAGATAAAACAAAGCAAAGTGATTGGGGCCGGGCAAAGAACAGATTGCACGGGCCATCTATTTGTGGGGCCCGGGGCAAATACCGGCGGCCCGTTTTACAAAAAGGGGTACAGTTTACACTTGCAAATTACGGGGTTGCGGTTGCCGCACTGCTTTTTGGGGGCAGCGCCCGCCTTACTTAGCCGTGTAAGCCGGTGGCAGAGAAAAAAATTTCTACTTTAGATATTTTTGTGCGTTCAGCGCGGCAACTGCGCGGCGTTGCTGCCCGGCGCCGCCATTTTAGTGAAGCTCAATATAAGCTGCCATCTTGCCGTGATATTCATCCAGCGTGTCGGGCATCGGCTCAGAAACACGGCCCAGCAGCAGGTCCGGCAAATAGTGCGGGGTTTTGCCCCCGGCGGTCATGGCGCGCACACAGCCAATGCAGGTGACGACAATGTCCTCGCAGGGAAACTGGTCTGCCCGCGCTTGAATGCGTGCCTCCACCTGCTCATTTGGCAGATACCCGTAAAAATTATCGCCGCAACAAACCGACCGGGCCCCGCTTAAGGTCGTTTCAAGAATCGTGATATTCATTTTGCGCAGCAGGCTGCGAACCGCTTTATGTACCTGCGGCTTATGCCGGTACCCGCACGAATCATGCACCGAAGCCGTCAGCCCGCTGTAATCGGGCAGCCGCAGCGCCGCAATGCCGTCCAGCACTTCCCAAATAGAAATGGTGTTGATGCCCGCATAAAGCGAACGGAACCGCCGGTCGCACCCCGCGCAGTTGTTGATGATGGTCGCCCCACTTGGCAGGCAGGGCTCGTGCCGACAGCAGATAGTGTGAAGCTTCACGTCCGGCCAATAGCTTTTCAACAGCTGCCACAGCAGCCGGGATGCTTCCGGCTTATAGGCGCTCATGGCACAGCCGGGGTTAAAGTAACAGTTTTTGATGTCGATTTCATCGATTGCAAGGCTTTCTCTGATGGTTGCCATTTCGGGTATCCTCCTTTTATACGGGCTGGGGTGCGCCAACGGGGCAAAGGTAAGAGCAGGTTCCGCAATCAATGCACAGGGAGGGAATGATCTCATACTGCGTTTCGCCCTTTTTGATCGCATTGACCGGGCACCCCGGCAGGCAGTTGCCGCACAGGATACAGCTTTTTGAAATCACATAATAAAATTTGTCCTCCACACCACAAGTGACGGGCGCGGCATACTTTTTTTCAGCGTTCACGGGTTCCTCCTTCTGCTTCAAGTAGCACTTTTAAATCAAGTTGAAAACCGGTACCAAACCCAAAGGCGGCCCCTGTTGCGGCCATCGAAGCCGCTTTGCTTTGGCACTGTGCCAATGACAAAGAGTTCGGTTGCAGGTAAAAAAATGGCCACACTCCTGTTTTCAATAAGGGGTATGGCGTATGGTGGCCGGCGGCTTGCGGGCTGCGTTGCAAGCACCGCAAGACAAAGGCTTTGCACGGCAAGCGGAAATACTAATAGTACTAAATTTAAATTAGAATACAAAAAATGATATGATTCGAAACGAAATGCGCGCGGCCCGCAAAAGCTGGGGCCAAAACCGCAATCAGCACGGGCGGCAAAACGGGCAGCAAAAGAACAGGCAAAACAGCTGCGAGCAAAAATCCAGCCCACGCCCGGGTGCAGAATAGGCCTGCCTGCGGCCGCGGTAGGCCTCACTGCCAGCCTGCAACTGGTCCAGCAGCTCTTGGTATTCCATGTTGTTCGGCTCCATTTGCACCGCCTCGCGTGCATGCTGCAACGCGGCAATGCGGTTGCCAAGGCCCATGTTGGCCACGGCGCTGTAATAGTACCAGCGCGCGGTGTGGTCAGGGATGTCCTGCAGGGTATTCAGCGCTTCGCGGTAATAGCCTGCCGCAAGGTAACGGTAAACGGCGTTCAGCCGGTCATCGCCACCGGTGTTGCTGCTGCGCCGCGAGCCGCCACCCGCATAGGCCCCGCCAAACCCGGCAAACGGGCCATTGGGGCCAAAGGGGCCGTCCGGCCCAAACGGGTCATACCCGCCGTATGCGCCGCCATAACCGCCCTGTGCGCTGCCTGCCGGGCTGCCATAGCTGTCGGCCTTGTGGTTGACAATGGCATCATAGGCGGCATTGATCTCTTTCATTTTATCCTCTGCTTCGGCAGAGGGGTTGATATCCGGGTGATACTTTTTGGCCAGCTTTTTATAAGCCGACTTCACCTCATCGTCCGAGGCGCCGCGGGTCAGCCCGAGGACTGCGTAGGGGTCACTATTCATGCTGCTTTGTGTCTCCTTTGCTGCGCGTTTTCTGCTTTGCTTCCAGCGCGGTAAACTTGGACCACACGCCGGAATACAGAATGTTGCGCAATAGTGCTGCGTCCTCGACGATCGGCAGCTTCTCAAATTCGGCAGCGGCTTCGGCAATCAGCATTGTCAAAATTTCGCGGCAGCGGGTGAGAAAGTCGTCCCCATCCATCGAAAGCAACGGGTTATAGCCGCCGGTGCGGCGGTCTTCGGGCAGGTCGTCACAGGCATCCAGAATGTAAATAAATTTGCCAAGCGCAATGCCCATGCGCCGCAGTGGGGTAGACCAGTGGTCCTCTTTCAGCACAAACAATTCGCCCATCAGTGTGCCAAAGCAGGCAGCGGCTTCGTCCGGCCCTGCGGTGCGGGCCTTTTCCAGCCGGGCAAGCTCTTTTAAGCTGTACTGGATGGCCCGCATCTGGCGGGGGTAGTGCTGCAAAATTTCATCGCACTTTGCCTTTAGCAGTTTTGCCTGCGCAAGGCCCCCGAGGTTGTGGTCGTCGCGCCAGTCGTCCACGCTGTTGTAATAGGCCAGCGCCACGTTCATGTCGGCAGCATATTCGGTGATTTCGTTGCGCCAATACGGGTGAGGCTTTGCAGGGTGCAGCGCGCAGCGCTCGGTACCCTGCTCGGCCGGGGGCTCGTACAGCGACGAAAGCAGCACCACAAGAAACGTCATGTCATAGGTCAGCGACATCCGGCTGAAAAACCCATGCCGCTGCCCCAGCGTTTTGCAAAGCCCACAGTAAGCGCCGCGGTAACGCTCCATTTGCTGGGGCGTAAGGTCGTCGTGGTTTGCAACCACATACCCAAACATTGTAAAACGCCCCCCTTTCCGTTGTTGGCAGGCCTGCCACTTTTGCAGGTGACCCAGTGTTTTGTTAAAAAACCTGACACCCTATTATAAAGCCGGGGCGGCAAAAATTCAATTCTACGGCCAAAAGGTTTACAACGCGTTAATATTATGACAGGCCAAAGTCACAAATTTCACGCCGCCGGCACAGCATACCGGCAGCACTGTAAAATTTTTGCAAGCTTTGGTGCAAACAGGCAAGAAAGTCATTGAACCGGTGCGCGCGAAATAGTACAATAGAACCAGTATTTTGTGACAAAGTGGGCATTGCCCACAAGGGGATGAATGACGGACAAGAGGAGAGGACAAGATGAAGCTCAACAACAAGCGCACCATTCTGGTTGGCCTTGCTTTTATGTCGATCAGCGCGTTCTGGCAGGTGTACGATGGCATTATTCCGTTGATCTTGAAAAACACGTTCAATGTAAACGAGGTTTTGGCCGGCGCGGTGATGGCATTGGACAACGTGCTGGCGCTGTTTTTGCTGCCGGTGTTCGGCTCGCTGAGTGACCGCACCAATACCCGCATTGGCAGGCGTATGCCCTATGTCGTCGTGGGCACGGTGCTCGCCTCCATCGCGATCGTTTTAGTGCCGATCGGCGACCATATTTACAGCTTGCCGCTGTTTGTAGTGGGCCTTGGCCTCGCGCTGCTTGCCATGTCCAGCTACCGCAGCCCGGCCGTGGCGCTGATGCCGGATGTGACCCCGAAGCCTTTGCGCAGCAAGGGCAACGCGATCATCAATTTGATGGGTGCCGTTGGCGGCATCACAATGCTGATTTTGATCAAAGTGCTGATCCCGAAAACCGACCACCCCAGCTATTTGCCCGTGTTTCTGGTGCTGGCGGCCTTTATGCTGGTTTGTGTGGGCGTGCTGTTCTTTACCGTCAACGAGCCGCGCACCGTGAAGCAGATGCAAAAAGAAAGCCGCGAGATGGGCATTGAAGAGGAAACCGTCTCAGAGGAAGAGCTTGCACACGAGGCTGCCAGTGACACGCAAAAAATGCCCGCCGATGTTGCGCGCTCATTAAAATTTTTGCTGGCCAGCATCTTTTTGTGGTTCATGGGCTATAACGCCATCACTACCGCGTTCAGCAAATACGCCAACCACATGTGGGGCCTTGAGGGTGGCGACTACGCAATGGTATTGATGGTCGCACAGGCGGCCGCCATCGTCGCGTTCATCCCCGTGGGCATCCTGTCCAGCCATCTTGGGTGCAAGCGCACCATTTTGTGCGGCATTGTTATGCTGACCATCGCGTTCGGCTCCGGTATCTTTTTCAGAGACCACTTCAGCTGGCTGATGTTTGTGTTCTTCTCGCTTGCCGGCATTGGCTGGGCGCTTATTAACGTCAACAGCTACCCCATGGTGGTTGAAATGAGCAAAGGCGCGGACGTAGGGCGCTATACCGGTTATTACTACACGTTTTCGATGGCGGCGCAGATCGTCACCCCCATTTTGTCGGGTGCGGTGCTGCAATACATGGGGTACCAGTACCTGTTCCCCTATGGCACGCTGTTTGTGGCGCTGAGCTTTGGCACCCTGCTGTTTGTGCACCACGGCGACAACCGCCCCACCGCGCGCAAGGGCATTGAGGCGTTTGACGTAGACGACTGATTTGTAAAAGCCGCAGGCCCCAAAGCGGGGGCTTGGCTGCTGCTTTTGGCATGCGCAAACCGGCGATGCGCAAAATGCAAAACAATAAAACAAAGGCCCGGCACCGCATTGCAGTGCCGGGCCTTGCTGTTGTAAAAAAAGGGCGGCAATTTAAAAATTAGGCAGCGCGTCGCCCACCCAAATCGCAAGGCGGTGGGTCACCGATGCGCCCGGCGCCAAAAATTTTAAGCTGCCGTTTGCCCGCGCGTCGGCCCGCCCGTCAATGGTGGAGTTGCAGGGCTCCAACCCCAACGCGTAATCCCCCTTGCCAAACATCTTCCACTGCACAAAGTGGTCAAGCGCCCGCTTGTCAAACCGAATGCGTGCCGCAAGGTGCTGGGCCGGGTTTTCAATGCTGGCCGTCGCAAAGCCGGTTTCGTCCGCCGCAAGGTCGTGGTAATAGCACTGCTCCGCATACCCGTCTGCCGGCGGGGTAACTTGCAGGCAATTTTGCAAAAACTCTGCCGCGTGGGCATCGCGGGGTACCGTGTGTAAAATGGGCAGCGACAGGCGCGCGGTTTCGGATAGCAGCGGGTAGCCCATGTTAAAGTGATACAGTGTCTGGTACGGGCGGGTGGCAAACCCCTCGTTGCAGATCACGTCGGTGATCGACACCTCGTTGACGCCCCAGCCGACCGTCACGGTGCGGCGCAGCGACAGGTTGCCGCCAAACAGCGCCGCCGTGCGCATCGTGCCGCTGATGGTGGCCACCGGGGTGCCGTTTACCATGGCTGTGTTGACTGAAAGCTGTTCTGCCGGGGTGTTGGCAAGCTCGCCGTGCAGGCCCAGCACTTCGCCCTCATCCTCACACGGGCGGCCGATGTTTGACAGCCCACAGGTGGCAAGAAAACCGCCGCCATAGCTTTTCAGCCAGTTGTCACCGTGCCGGTCATAATAGGCGGGCGCAACAACGCCAGCCGGGGCAAGGTAGCCCAGGTTTCTGCCGCTGTATTTCAGGCTGTACAAATCCAGCGCGCGGTCGGGCAGCAGAGTCAGCTCCATCCCCGCGCCGTTCGCAATCAAAATGCCGCGGGTGCCGGTTGTCCGTCCGCCGCAAAAGGTGAATTCGCGCACTTCAAACAGCTGTGCAAGGTCGCCGACGTAGGGCCGGCAGGCTGCAAACTCCATTGGTAAAACCCCTTTCTGGTGCCACAAAACCGCCGCGGGCAAGCCGGGCGGTTTTTTTGAAATTTCAAAAAATAAAATACAAGGCTTACAACACCGGCAGTACCCCGTCAAACACCTGCCGCGCCACGGCGGCGGCGGCACCCAGCACCGGGGCAGCGGCACCAAACTGCGAGCGCTCAATGCGCACACTGCGGCTTTTGCCCGCCAGCAGCCGCGCGTTGACCTTGCTCTCCAGCAGTTTTTCGGGCAAATCGCCGCCGTTGCCGCGGTAGCCCACAAACACGCGGTGGGTGTCCACAACATTCAAACAGCTCACCAGCGCAAACGACACATAATCGCAAAACTGGTCCAGCGCCGTGGCCGCAATGCCGTCGCCCTGCGCCGCGCGTGTCAAAATTGCTTCAAACGTCAAATCGTCTCCCTGCCCGCCCAGCCGCCGCACTTCGGCGGCCAGCGCGGCTTCGTTGGCGTACAGCTCTAAACAGCCCCGGTTGCCGCAGGCGCAGCGCGGCCCGTTGAAATTGATCGACATATGGCCAATTTCACCGGCAAGGCCCATTTCGCCGTCGTATAAAGCGCCGTTTGTCACCAGCCCCGCGCCCACGCCGTTTTCAAGGTGCAGATACAAAAAGTGGTCAAGCCCCCGCCCCGCGCCGTAAAACTGTTCTGCCAGCGCACCGGCAGAAGCATCGTGGATCAACGTGCACGGCAGGCCCAGCCGTGCGGCCAGCAGTTCGCGCAACGGCAGGTTGCGAATACCGTAAAAGTTGGGCGGGGCCAGCAGGGTGCCGGTGTCGGCGTTCAGCGGGCCAACGGCAGAAATGCCGCACCCCAAAAGCGGGCCGCCGTACTGGGTGCGCACGTCGGCATACAGCCCGGCAATCAAATCCAGCAGCAGGCCCGGTGTCAATGTGTCGGGGTAGGCGGCACTTTGCTGTGCCAGCACCTCTGCGCCAAGGGTGGCGGCTAAAACGCTGCAATGGCGGCGGCCCACAAACACCCCCAGCACTGCCGGGGCACCCGGTGCAAGGGCCAACAGCCCCGCGCGGCGCCCGGCGCCTGCGCTGTGGCCGGGGTGCTGTTCTGCCACCAACCCGGCGGCCAGCAGCTCGGCAATGATGTTGGACGCCGTCATTTTCGTCAGCCCCGTGCGGGCTGCAAGCGTGGTGCGCGCCGCCGGGCCGCCGGTACACAGCAGTCGCAGCATCAGCAGGCGGTTGGTGCTTTTCATATCACGGGCATTGCCGCCGGTCGCACTTTGCATAGTAAAACCCCCATGGTACTTGATTTTTTGTGTTAAGTCTATTATAATGGCATTGCAACAATTTGTAAAGTGGTTTTACAAATAAGAGAGAGAAAATTTGCAAAACTGAAAATAAACACAGAAAAGCATTTAAAAAGGAGCATTGATATGTTTCAGCCAAAGTCCATTGATTTTACAAAAACAACGACATTTTCAGCCAGCCAGCGGCACAACCTCGTGCGCATCGACAATTTGCGCACCCCCGGCGCCCAGCCGGACGATCTGTTTGACAGCCCGGAGTTTACGACGCTGATTGAAAAATTAAAAGAGGCGAAGGCCGCGGGCAAAACCATCACCTGCTTTATTGGGGCGCACGTCATCAAATGCGGCCTGTCCCGCTACCTCATCTGGCTGATGCAAAACGGCTATATCACCCACCTTGCCTCCAACGGGGCGGGCAGCATCCACGATTTCGAGCTGGCGTACCTTGGCGGCACGTCCGAGCATGTGCCCACCGCCATTGAGGACGGCAGCTTTGGCATGTGGGAGGAGACCGGCCGCTGGATGAACGAAGCGATTCAGCAGGGGGTGGCAAAGGGGTACGGCTATGGCCAAAGCCTTGCCGCCTATGTAGACGCAAACAAATCGCGCTTCCCGCACCTTGAAGACTGTGTGTTTTACCGCGCCTATGAGATGGGGGTGCCCGCCACTTACCACATCACCATCGGCACCGACATCATTCACCAGCACCCCATTGCCGACTTTGGGGCCATTGGCAAGACCAGCGGGGTGGATTTTGGCTATTTCTGTGCGTCGATCGCCACGCTGGAAAACGGCGTGCACCTCAACATCGGCTCGGCCGTCACGGGTGCCGAGGTGTTTTTGAAAGCGCTGTCCATTGCACGCAACCAAGGCCACCCCACCGCCCATATCACGACGGCGAACTTCGACATCATCCCGCTGGGCGATTATCGCACCGATGTGGCAAAGGACAAATTCGACTACTATTACCGCCCGCGCAAAAACGTCATCAACCGGCCCACCTCGCAGGGGGGCACCGGGCTGTACATCTATGGCAACCACTTAGATACCGTGCCCAGCCTGTACGCGCGGTTGCAGCCGGGCGTTTGACGCGGGTGAGGAGGAACACGATGGAGCCACAAAAAGTAAGCCTGACCGAGCGCGAAGTCCGCGATATTTTGAGCGCCATAAAACAGGTGACGGTGTGTGTGATTGGCGATGTCTGCTTAGACCTTTACTGGTATGCCGATATGAAACGCAGCCGCCTTTCGCGCGAAACGCCGCACTACCCGCTGCCGGTGGTGCGCGAAAGCTACACCCCCGGCGGCTGTGGCAATGTGATGAACAACGTGCACACGCTGGGGGTCAAACAACTGCTGCCCATTTCGGTGGTCGGGCGCGACTGGCGCGGCTTTTTGCTGACGGGCTGGCTGCGGCAGCACGGTATTGACACCGCAAGCATTGTAGAAAGCGAGCGCGGGTTGACCCCCTGTTACTGCAAGCCGATGCGCATGGGCATTTCGGATGTGATCTACGAGGACCCGCGGCTGGATTTTGAAAATTTTGAGCCAATTACCGCAGCGGATGAAGCGGCGGTGCTGGCGGCACTGGATGCCGCGGCAAAAACAGCGGATGTGATCGCGGTGTCGGACCAGTACCAGTATGGCGTCATCACCCCGCGGGTGCGCGACGCGCTTTCGGCGCTGGCGCAGCGCATGCCGGTCATCGTGGACAGCCGCGAGCGCGCGGGCGAATACACCGGCGTCATTGTAAAGCCCAACGAGGTGGAAGCCGCGCAGGCCATTGGGCGCGACATCACCGGCAAAACATTGACGGAGGGAGAATACGCCGACATTGCCTGCGCGTTGCAGCGCAAAAACGGCCGCCCGGTGGTGGTGACGCTGGGCGAGCGCGGCGCGCTGTGGTGCGATGAAACCACGCTGCAATTTGCCCCCACCGTAAAGGCCGGGCCACCGGTGGATATCGTCGGCGCAGGGGATACGTTTCTCTCTGCGTTTTCGGCGGCGCTGGCGGCCGGGGTGCCGGGCGGGCAGGCGCTCAGCTTTGCCAACCTTGCCTCCGGCGTGACGGTCAAAAAAATAGGTACGACCGGCACGGCCACCGGCGAAGAGATTTTACAAAAATACAGGGAGAATTACGCATGAAAACACCGCAGACACAAGTATTGGAACTGCTGCACCCGCAGCACCGCCCGGATGGGAAAATCCGCGCCGCGATTTTTGATTTTGACGGCACTTTTTCGACGCTGCGCTGCGGGTGGGAACAGGTGATGCGCCCGCTGATGCTGGAAGTGCTCAGCGGCGGCAGCGCCGATGCCGCACCGGCAGAGTTGCAGCGCGAGGTGGACGAGTACATCGACGCTTCGACCGGCATTCAAACGGTGTACCAGATGCGCTGGCTGGCGCAGCGCGCCCAGCAGTTGGGGCACGGTGTGGCGGGCCGCGACGAGTGGTGGTATAAGGCGGAATATAACCGCCGCCTGATGCAGAGCGTCAGCGAGCGGCTGCACCGGCTGCAAGACGGGCAGGATACGCCGGAGCAATACTTAATTTGCGGCGCAGTGGCCTTTTTGCGCGCGCTGCACGAGCGCGGGGTAGCGCTGTACCTTGCCAGCGGCACCGACCACGACGACGTATTGCACGAGGCCGAAGCGCTGGGGGTCGCGCAGTATTTTACCGCCATTCAGGGCGCGCCGCAACACCGGGCCGCCTGCTCGAAAGAGGCGGTATTGCAGATGATTTTGACCGAAAAACAGCTGCCGGGCAGCGAGCTGCTGCTGGTGGGTGACGGCAAGGTGGAAATTGCACTGGGCGCCAAGGCCGGGGCCTTTACCTTAGGTGCCGCGACCGACGAAGAGGCACGCTGCGGGCTGAACCCCGTCAAGCGCGAGCGGCTGATCGCCGCCGGGGCAGACGCCATCTGCGGTGATTTTACACAGCTGGACGCGCTGCTTTGCTGGCTGGGCCTGTAAGGCCCCCTTTGGCAGATGCGGAAAAGAGGGATGACGATGAAACTGATCGGGGTCGATATCGGCGGCACAAAATGTGCCGTCTCACTGGGCACGCAAAATAAAGACGGCACCGTGCGCCTGTTGCAGCGCAGCCCGGCGCGTGCCACTGCCGGGGCAGCGCCGCTAGCCTTGCTGCAAGAATTGGCACAGGACGCCCGCGCGCTGGCAGAGGCCACGCCCGGCGCCATTGACGCGGTGGGCATCAGCTGCGGCGGCCCGCTGGATTCGAAACGCGGGCTGGTGCTCTCGCCCCCCAACCTGCAGGGGTGGGACGCGGTGCCGGTCACTGAAGTGTTGGGGCAGGCACTGGGCGCGCCCGCCTTTTTGTGCAACGATGCCAACGCCTGCGCGCTGGCAGAGTGGCAGCTGGGCGCCGGGCGCGGCTGCCGCAACATGGTGTTTTTGACCTTTGGCACTGGCCTTGGGGCAGGGCTGATCTTAAACGGGCAGTTGTACGAGGGTACGAACGACTTTGCGGGCGAAGCGGGGCATGTACGCCTTGCGCCGTACGGCCCGGTGGGGTATGGCAAAGCGGGCTCATTTGAGGGCTTTTGCAGCGGCGGTGGCATTGCACAGCTGGCGGCACTGCGGGTGCGCGAGCAGTTGCAACAGGGCAAACAGCCTGCGCTGTGCCCGGCCATCGAGGAATTGCCTGCCCTGACGACCGAAAAGGTGGCGCTTGCCGCAAAGGCGGGGGATGTGCTGGCGTGTGAGATCATGGCAGAGTCCGGCCGGATGCTGGGGGCGGGCCTCGCCTTATTAATCGACCTGCTGAACCCGGAAAAAATTGTGATCGGCAGCGTGTTTGCCCGCGCACAAAACCTGCTTTGGCCTGCGGCGCAGCAGGTGCTGTACAGTGAGGCGCTGCCCGCGGCAGCCGCCGCGTGCCAAGTGGTGCCCGCGGGCCTGACGGAGGCCGTGGGCGACCTTGCGGCCCTGACGGTGGCGGCATACCGCCTGCGTTTGCAGGCACCAGAAAAAAGGGAGAATGCAGAATGAAACCGACGACACAACAGTTTTTTGATACTTTTTTTAGCCGGCACACAGACCTTGCGCCGTTGCAGGCAGGGGCGCTGCAAACCATTGAGCTGCTGGCGGGCGTTTACCGCAGCGGCGGCAAGCTGTTGCTGTGTGGCAACGGGGGCAGCGCGGCGGATTGCGACCACATTGCCGGTGAACTGCTGAAAGGCTTTTTGCTGCGCCGCCCGGTCAGCGCCGGGTTTGCCGGGGCCATGCAGGCAAAGTTTGGCCCGCAGGGCGCCGTGGTGGCGGCAAAGCTGCAACAGGGCCTGCCTGCCATTTCTCTCGTTGCCCATGGGGCGGCGCTGTCTGCCTTTGCCAACGATGTAGACCCCGTGCTGGTGTATGCCCAGCAGGTGCTGGCCTATGGCAAGCCGGGTGACGTGCTGATTGGCATCAGCACATCGGGCAATGCCGAAAATGTGGCGGCGGCGGTGATGTGCGCCAAAGCGCAGGGGCTTACCGCCATTGGGCTGACGGGGCGAGACGGCGGCCGCCTTGCAAAACTTGCGGACATTGCGCTTATCTCACCGCAGAAAGAAACTTACCGCATTCAGGAGGATCACCTCGCGCTGTACCATCTGATCTGTGGTGCGGTGGAGTACGAATTGTTTGACGAATAGACGAAAAAGCGATACTCTATACTTATGCCCGCCGCCGCGTACCACTGGGGGCGGGTGTTGTGTTTGATAGCGGTTGGAATAACGCTGTAGGCGGCAAACTGCCCCCCACGGCGGGCAATAAATAGGCCGGGCGGCCGGTTTAAACAGGGGCCAAGGGCCCAAAACAAATACACGCTGCCGGGGGCAGAGGGGGAGGAAATGCATTGATCAAGGTTGTCATCGCAGATGACGAAGAGAAAGTCTGCCAGCTGATCTGCAACCTGGTGGACTGGGCAGAGTTTGACATGCAGATTGTTGGTACCGCGCACAACGGGCTGGATGCGCTGGAACTGGTAGAACAACTTTCACCCGACCTGATGGTCACCGATATCCGCATGCCCGGCTGTGATGGGCTGGAGCTCATCAGCCGTGCAAAACAGCTCGACGACGGGCTGGAATTTATCATTGTCAGTGGGTACCGCCACTTTGAGTATGCACAGACCGCCATCAAGTATGGGGTGGGCGATTACCTGCTCAAGCCCATCAAGCGCAGCGAGCTTGCCGCGACACTGACCAAAATGCGCGAGCGCTACCGTTACCGCAACGAGCAGCTTTCAAAAGAAGAGCAGTTGCGTCTGCGGTTGCAAAACGACATCGACCGGCAGCGTACCGGTTTGTTCAGCGATTTTTTGTTTGGCAAAGCGTCAAAAGAAGAGGCTGTGACCCCTGCCGCACTGAATGAGCGGTACCACTATGCCTTTTGCCCCGGCTGCTTTATGGCCTTGGTCGTCAAGGTGGATGGCGGGCAGCAGATGCACACGTCGGGTGCTTTTGCGGTATTGCAGGAAAAACTGGCCGGTATTTTGCGGGCCGGGCTGCAACCGGTGTGTTTAGAGCTTGAATTTTGTTTTCGGGGTTCGCGCGCCTGGGGCGTTTTAAACTTTACGCCCGACAACTCGACGCAGGTGCGCCGCCAGCTAAAAGCGGTGCTGGGCGAAATGATGGTGCAGAAAAATATTTTTCCCGAACAGTTCACCATTGGCCTTGGCAGCGTGGTGCAGGCCCCGGATGGGCTGCCACAGTCTGCGCTGGATGCAGACCGGGCGGCCAACCAGCGGCTAATCGAGGGTACCGGCAAGCTGTTGAGTGCCGTGCCGGAGCGGCCGGAGAGCGCCCACGGGCGCGAGCTGCTGGCCGAGGTGAGCCGCGCCATTGAAAACGGGCTTGAAATTTTAGACCCGCTGCCGCTGCTTAGTGCGGTGCAGCGCATGGGCGATGCATTGCTGGCAAGCGAACAGGTGACCGGCAGCGAGATTTTGCACCTCGCCGGCGAGGTGTGCGGCACCTATGTGATGCTGGCGCGCCGCGTGCACCACGAGCTGCCGGATGCCGAGACCCTGACGCAGGACTTTGCCGCCCGCGCCGATTTATGTTCTTCGGCCCGTGCGGTGTGGGCAGAGCTTGAAACCACGCTGCGCAGCTCGGTAGAAACGCTGATCGAGCACAAAAAGCAGGAGGACAGCCGCCCCATCCGCACGGCAAAGCAGTATATTCAAGAGCACGCGGCAGAGCCGTTGACGCTGGAAGAAGTGGGCGGCGTTGTGGGCTTTAACGCGTCCTATTTCAGCTCGCTGTTTAAAAAAGAGACCGGGCAGAATTTTTTGGAATACCTGTCAGAAGTGCGCATGAACCGCGCCAAAGAGCTGCTGAAAGAGACCAAGCTGCCCGTGGGGGAGATCTGCGAGCGGGTGGGCTATGCCGACCTCAAGTATTTTACGAAAAGCTTTAAAAAAGCAACCGGCATCAAGCCAGGCGAGTTTCGCAAATTATACTCCTGACACAAGGGGGCGCTGACATGAAACAAAAAGGCCGTTACCTTTCACAGCGGGTGCGCTGGGCATGCAGCGCATTGCTGGGTTTTTGCGCGCTGTTATTGGTGCTGCTGGGGGTGTGCTGTATCCGCCAGCGGTGGGCGCTGTTTGTATTGCTGCCGGCGGTGGCCGTGTTTTTGCTGCTGCTTGCGGTGCTGCGCCATTTTTTGTCTGCACCGTTTCGCGAAACAGAAAAGGTGATGGAGCTGTTTTCGGGCGGGTACACGCTGCAGGGCGTTTCCGAGCTGTGCTACCCGGTCAGCCCCGCCACCGAAGCGGCGTTTGACAAGCTGCGCGAGTTTTTGACGACAAATGATCTGATCGGCGCAACCAAACGGCAGGCGCAGTATCTGGCGCTGCAAAACCAGATCAACCCGCATTTTTTGTACAATACGCTGGAGGGCATTCGCGGCGAAGCCATCACGGCGGGGCTGGATAATGTGGCCCAAATGACCGAAGCGCTTGCCACCTTTTTCCGGTACACCATCTCCAACCTTGAAAACCTGGTGACGCTGGAGGACGAGCTGGGCAACATTGAAAACTATTTCATCATTCAGCAGTACCGTTTTGGCGAGCGGCTGCGATTGCAGGTCGTCTGTGACGAAGACGACCGCGCCGAGCTGCTGCAATGCCGCATCCCCAAGTTGACGTTGCAGCCGATCGTGGAAAACTCCATCGTGCACGGGGTCGAGCGCAAAATAGGGCGCGGCAACCTGCGCATCAAAATCGAGGGCACGGCAAAACGGCTGATCATCACGGTGTCAGACGACGGCCTTGGCATGGAAGAGGATGTATTGGCGTCGCTGAACCGGCAGATCAGCTCGACCCGGTTCGATTATGTCTGTTCGGATACGAAGCGCGAGGGCGGTATTGCGCTGGTCAATGTCAACAACCGCATCAAGTTGCTGTTTGGCGAGCAGTACGGCCTTTGCATTTACAGCACGCCCGGTGTGGGCACCGATGTGGAAGTGACGCTGCCGCGTGCCACCCGCAGTGCGCAGGTGACGGGATGAAAGAGGAAGTTTTGCGCATGGACCGCGTCACCCGCATTGTGGACGGGGTGACCAGCCTTGACCAGTTCAGCATGCATGTGTTCAAGGGCGAAATTGTGGGCCTGCTTTCGATGAACGAGCAGGGCCGCGACGACCTTGTGCAGCTGTTGCAGCAAAACCTGCCGCTGCATTATGGGTTTATTTATTTTAACGAGCAGCTGGTAAACAGCTATCAAAAAAGCCCGATGACCGAAAACCGTGTCTCGGTGATCGACCGGCGGGGGCGGCTGGTGGACGATTTAACGGTGGCAGACAATATTTTTGTGCTGCGCCGCGGGTTTAAAAAATATATTGTCGAGCCGCGGGTGCTGCGTGGCCAGCTGGACCAGTTTATCCGTGAATTGCAGGTCACCATCTCGGCGGACGAACAGGTCGCCGCGCTGACGGCGTACGAGCGCTGCGTGGTGGAGCTGTTGCGCGCCATGGTCACCGGCACCCGGCTGGTGGTGGTGCGCGACATCAGCAACCTGCTTTCGGCGGCGGACCTTGGCCGGTTTCAGGCGCTGATGCGCCGGTGTGCCGCGCGCGGGCTCTCGTTCTTGTACCTGTGCTCCCACCACGAAGAGGCGTTTACCATCTGTGACCGCGTGGCGCTGATGGAAAATGGCAAGGTGGCGCTGCAACTGGAATACCCGTTTGAAAACGATGAGGCCATCTGGCACCATTCGCTGGATTTCAGCCGCCCGGCCGTCACGCAGCCGGTGCGCACCGACACGCCGGTCATTCAGTTCTGCAATGTGGTTTCGGGGGCGGTGCAGGGGCTCAGCTTTTCCCTTTGGCCGGGCGAATGTGTCGCGGTGCTGGACCGCAGCAACACGATCCTTGGCGAGATGACGGCACTGATGAACCGCGAAAAGCCGACGCAAAGCGGCAGCATCTGGGTGGCCGGTGCGCCTTATTTGCCGGGCACGGTGCCGCTGCCGTGCCAAAAGGTGGGGCTGATTGCCGAAGACCCGGTGCATTCGATGATCTTCCCTGAGATGACTGCACTCGATAACCTGTGCTTTCTTGCCGACTGCCGCACGCCGCACCTGTGGCGCGACCGGGCGTTGCAGCGCAGCATCCAGCGCGAATACGAGGTTTACCTTGGTGATGCCATTTACGAAAACGATGTGCTGGCACTCTCGCACCGCGCGCGGTTTGACCTTGTGTACTACCGCATGCACCTGTACCACCCCGCCGCCGTGCTGTGCATGCAGCCATTTTTGGGCGCGGATATGTACCTGCGCCACCACGTGATCTCGCTGCTTGAAATGCTGCGCGAGCGGCAAATTGCGACGCTGCTTTTGCTGGTCAACATCTCTGACAGCCTATCGATCGCCGACCGGTTGCTGGTGGTTGAAAACGGCAGCCTGACGCGCGAGTACCGGCGTGAGGATTTTCACACCCTCAGCAAGCAGGAGGGGTACGACCCGCACCGCACCCGATGACAAAAAAATAAAAAATGCCCCGCGCCGCGGCACTGCCGTGCGGCGCAGGGCATTTTTTATGTACCGGCGCAGGCCAGCCAAAGCCCGTGGATTTGTGCTGGCCCGGCAAAAAATAATACAGTTTAGAACAAGATGCACAAAAAGATAAAACACTATTTAGCTATATTGTGCCTATGCAACAAAAAGTTCAAAAAAATACCCCCCCAAAACCAAATCCTTTCCCCTACCGGGGGCGATGGTTCAATGCTATACTGGGCATCGTAAAACGAAAGGCCGGTGAGTCGGAATGCAAAAAACAGTGGTGGCACTTTCCCACATCAACAAGACATTCCCCGGGGTAAAGGCATTGGACGACGTATCCTTCGACCTGCGCTCAGGAGAGGTAATGGCCCTGCTGGGGGAAAACGGTGCGGGCAAATCCACGCTGATGAAGATCCTCAGCGGCGTGTACACGCGTGATTCGGGCAGTGTAAAGATTTTTGACGAAGAGGTTGGAGACCTGACCCCCAAAAAGGCGCAGGAGCTTGGCGTCGCCATCATCCACCAGGAACTGAACATGTGCGCGCACCTTTCGGTGGCAGAAAACATTTTTCTTGGCCGTGAAAAGGTAAAAGGCCTTTTGCTCTCCAGTCACGAGATGAACAAAGAGGCCGAAAAGGTGCTGCAACGGCTGAACATCAACATCGACCCGGAGACCATCGTGGGCGACCTTGCGGTGTCCAAGCAGCAGATGATCGAAATTGCGAAAGCGCTTTCGGCTAACGCGCGCATTCTGATCATGGACGAGCCGACCAGTGCCCTGACCTCAAAGGAGATTGACGATCTGTTTGTCATCATCCACAAGCTGCGCAATGAGGGCTGTGCCATCGTGTACATTTCTCACCGGCTGGAGGAGTTGCAGCACGTCGTGGACCGTGTGACCATCATGCGAGACGGCAAGTTCATCACCAGCGGCAATTTTACCGACTTCACGATGAACGAGATCATTGCCAACATGGTGGGCCGCGAAATTAAAGAAAAATTCCCCCGGGTGCAGTGCCCGGTGGGCGATACGATTTTAAAGGTAGAACACCTGAACGCCGGGCGCATGGTGCGCGACATCTGCTTTGAGCTGCATGCCGGCGAAATTGTGGGCATTGCGGGGCTGATGGGTGCGGGCCGCACCGAGACGACCCGCGCGCTGTTTGGCGCGGACGCCAGCGAGAGCGGCACCGTTACGTTGGACGGCAAGCCCGTTGCGATCCACTGCCCGGCGGATGCGATTCGCGCCGGCATTGTACTGGCGCCGGAGGACCGCAAAAAAGACGGCCTTTGCACCAAACTTTCCATCCGCGAAAACATCGCGCTGCCCAACCTTGACCTTTTGTGTAACAAGTTCGGGGTCGTCAACCGCAAAAAAGAGCACGAGATGGCCCAAAAGGCGCAGCAGGACCTCTCAATTAAAATGGCGGGGGCCGAAGTGGATGCCGGCAGCCTGTCCGGCGGCAACCAGCAAAAGGTGGTCGTTGCCAAGTGGCTGGCCCGCAACTCCCGCGTCGTAATTTTTGACGAGCCCACCCGCGGCATTGACGTGGCGGCCAAGGTGGAAATTTACAACCTGATGAACGAGCTGAAACAAAATGGCATTGGCGTGCTGTTTGTTTCCTCTGAAATGCCGGAGGTTCTGGGCATCGCAGACCGCATTCTGGTCATGTGTGACGGTCGTATCACCGGGGAACTGGACCCGGCCAAAACTACCCAAAATGAAGTGCTGGAATATGCTACCCGCTTTGAGAGCAAAATTTCAAAGCCGCAGCTGGCCTGAAACACAAGCGAAGGAGAATACCCAAAATGGAAAAGAGAAACCCGTTCAGAAAAGTCATGGCCGTTCGCGGCATGGGCCAGGTGGTTACCGTCAGTGTAGGGCTTGTTGTGCTGTGCATCGTATTCGGCATCCTCAACCCGTCTTTCTTCTCAAACAAAAACGTCGGCAACCTGCTGCGGCAAATTGCCCCAACGCTGATTATCGGCATTGGGCAGTCGTTTGTGCTGATCACCGGCAACATTGACCTGTCCATCGGCTCGGTCGTTGGCATGAGCTGCATGCTCTCCGCCACGATGATGACCAAGGGGGTCAACCCCTGGGTGGCGGTGCTGATCACGCTGGCATGCTGCCTTGCGGTGGGCCTCATCAACGGCGAGCTGGTAGCCCGCTGCAAACTGCCGCCGTTCATTGCCACACTGGGTACCATGACCATTGCGCGCGGTATTGCACAGATTGCGAACAACAACTACAACACCGACTCGATCGGCGAGGGCGCCGAGACGTTTCGCAACTTCTTTTACTATGGCAAGATACTGGGGCTGTACAATACCATCTGGATCGCCGTTGTGTTGTGGCTGATTTTTAACTTTTTGCTCAGCCGCACCCGCACGGGGCGCCACATTTACGCCATTGGCTCCAACCTCGAAGCCTCTAAATTATCGGGTGTCAACATCATTCGCACCACCAATAACGCCTACCTGGTTAGCGCCATCTGTGCCTGTGCGGTGGGCCTCATCATCTGCGCCACCAGCGGCATGGGCACCATGGATGCCGGCAACAGCTACGAGATGTACGCGGTGGCCGCATCGGTCATCGGCGGTGTTTCCACACTGGGTGGGCAGGGCATTTTGCTGGGTACCGTCATCGGCGCTTCCATTTGGGGCGTGCTGCAAAACGGCCTGCAATTCGCCGGGGCCCCGGTGGCCATCCGCAATATTGTCATCGGCATCATTGTGGTGGTTTCGGTGCTGATGGACGTGGTACTGCGCGGCGGCAAACCCCGGCGCACAGCCAAGGACAAAACGGCCCCTGCCAAGGCGGCGTCGTAAAAGTAAAGTTAAGGCCAACCGGCTTTAATCAATAGAACAAGAAAACATGGAGGTACTGTTATGAAAAAAGCACTTGCTATTCTGATGGCGTCCGCAATGGCGCTGTCGCTGGTCGCGTGCGGCGGCTCCAGCAGCTCTGCCCCCGCGGCATCCAGCGCCGCAGCCGCTTCGTCGGCTGCCAGCACTGCGGCAAAGGGCGACACCTACAAAGTTTACCTGATCACGATGGACCAGATGGACCAGCACTGGGTCAACATGGACAAGGGTTGCCAGAAAGCCGCCAGCGAGCTGGGCAATGTGGATTACAAATGGACGGCACCGGATGTTAAAGACGATGCCAAACAGATCGAGTGCATCAACAACGCAGTGGCCGATGGCGCCGATGCAATTCTGCTGGCAGCAAACGGCCCGGACGCCGACGTTGCCGCACTGAAAGAGGCACAGGCTGCCGGTGTCAAGATCGTGTATGTTGACTCCCCGGCCAACCTGCCCGCAATCAAAACCTTTGCCACCAACAACGAAGCCGCCGGCAAAACCGCTGGCGATCAGCTGCTGAAAGCTTTGACCGACAAGGGCGTCACCAGCGGCAAGATCGGCATCATCAACACTAACGCGGCAACCACCTCTACCGTGGACCGCGAGACCGGCTTCCGCGCGGCATTTAAAGACAGCAAGTTTGAACTGCTGGAGACCCAGTACAGCGAGGGTGATGCTGCAAAATCGAAAGATATCGCGACCAACTACATCGCACAGGGCTGCGTCGGCATCTTTGGCACCAACGAAGGCAGCACCGTGGGCACCGGCAACGCCATTAAAGAGGACGGCGGCGACGTGATCGGCGTGGGCTTCGACAAATCCGACACAATCCTTGGCCTGATCAAAGACGGCACCCTGCTTTGCGCAATGGCACAGAATCCCGACAAGATGGGCTATGAGGGCATCAAAGCGGCAGTCGCGGCACTGGATGGCAGCGACGCGGGCGACGGCAGCACCGTGGATACCGGTGTCACCGTGCTGACCAAAGACAACATCTAAAACTTTCTTCTCCTTTTTATAACGCAAAGCACGAAGGGGCGGTACGGCGGTGCCGCAGCCCTTCGTGCTTTGTATTTTATTGTATTGCACTCAACAAAGAACCAGCGCCGCCCCTTTTGGGGGCGGCGCTGGTTCTTTTGGTAAAATGAAAAAGGGGCAGGCAGGGCCCTCAGGGCTTTGGTGCGGCGGGCATGTGCGGTACTTTTTTGCCGCCGGGCGCGCGCACCAGACAGTACTGGGTCAAATCAAAATGGCTTTGCAGCGTCTCGTACAAATGAAACCCGTAATGGCGGTACAGCGAAAGGTTGGCCGCGTTGTGGGTCTCCAGTGACACCAGCAGGTCTTTTTGGTCGGCATAATCCAGCACCGGGGTGATCATACGGTGGGCAATGCCGCTGCCACGCTTTTGCGGGCGCACCGCAAAATAGATCAGGTGCATCCGGTCGTCGGGCAGTTCTTCTGTCCAGCGCGAGTTCAGGTACTGGCGGCCCAAAAAGAAATTCCACAGCGTTTTCAGCGAACCGTCCTCCTGAATCAGGTAGGCGTCGGTTTTCAGCGCATAAAAGGCCTCGGTAGAAAAATAGGCAAGCGGGTTGTAGGGTTCGGTCTCGTCGTCTACAATCACAAGGCCGTTCACCTCCGGGCTGTCGGCCCACAAATCACAGCTTGCCAGCATTTCCTCGGCATCACAGCTGAAAATTTCGGGCAATGTGCGCTGGCGCAACGTGGGCTCCGGGATGAGTTTTTGGTAAAGCGGGTCTTCAGAGAAGCATTCGGTCAAGGTACGGATGATGTTCGGCAGATCCTCTTTTGTAAGACGATACAATCGATCGGTAGTCAAGGTTTCACTCCTCAGTACGTTTTGGTTTGTTCTTTTTGCCGTTTGCTTTCTTCTTTTTTTCGCGCTTCGGTTTGATGCTCGCCCCTTTCGGCAACATTTTTTTCAACATGCGGGCAAGTTCTGCAAGGCCCTGGTTCTCTTCCCGCAGCAATTGCTCCAAATGCTGTTGCTCCTTTTTTTGCAGCGTGTGCAGTTCACTGACCTCTTGTGAAAAATCAGGTTCTGGCAGTGCTGCCTGTGTGCGAATGGCTTCGATCAGCGCGCGCAGCGGCAGGCGGCCGGTCAGCCTGCCTGCGCCCCAAAGCAGCCGGTCGGCTGGCTGGTTTTGCGCGTGGTCCGCAAAATATTCCACCACTGCTTCATCAAAAGCGGCGGCGTAGCGGTTATCGTCAATTTCGCACAGCGAGCGCAGGGCCGCGGCATCGTCGCCCGCGGCCAGCTGCCACGCCGCGCGGTGCAGGCTGGCAAGGTTTTGTTCACACGCAACATGGCCAAACATTGCCTGCTCGCCCCAGTCCAGCCGGGTAAACGTGTCCTCACAAAAGCGAAATGCGGCCAGCAGGTCCGCACGGCGGCCCGACTCATCCTGCGCCAGTGCGGCGGCAAGGCCGGCGTCTTTGTGCAGCAGGGTGGCATATAGCTCGTTGCGCTCTTCGGTATAAGCGGCAAGGCGCTCGGCGCGGTCAATGCAGGTGGCCAGTGTTTTGCGCAGCGCGCCCTCAAACGTGGGCGACAGCCGCTGGCTTTGAATGCTCTCGCCAAACGCCACCAGCCGGTCGGCAAAATTCAGCGGCGGCAGCGCCGTCTGGTCAAATGCCAGCAATAGGCGGCTGTAAAGTAAGTGGTGAAACAAGTAGACCTGCTCGTCATAAGCGCCGTCGTTGTCGTACTGCGAATGGTAGTGGGTCTCCATAAAACTGCCCTCGCCGAACTCGTTGACCATTGAGGGCACCCCGGCGATCGCAAGGGAAAAATCATCCGACCAGGTTTCAATGGGGCACACGACCCCGATGCCTTTGGGGTACAGCTTTGCCATGGGTTCGGGCAGGGCGCGCAGTTGCTGCTGCAAAAAGCGGCGGTACTCGTACACGCTGCGAATTTTGTGTTTTTTGCCGTGCGCGTGGGCGGGCAGCTCTAAATTGATGTTGGCAATGATGTGGCCGGGCCAGCCCGGGTGCAGGCGAAACAGCTCGTTCCACGCGCCGACCGACCAGTCGTACCGCGAGTCGATGACCCCCCACTCCTCGGCGGCCATTGCGATGAACAGCATCGTCTTTTCGGGCTGATAGCCCGACAGTTTAACCGCCCGCGCAAGGGACAGCATCAGGGCGACGGCGGTGTTGTCGTCTTGAAACCCCTGAAAATACGAATCATAATGGGCGCTTACCAACAGCATGGCATCGGGGTCTCGCCCCTCAATTTTGCCCACAATATTATAGGTATGGGTGGCGGGCAGCACGGTGGACTTTGCGTCAAACAAAATGGTCGTCTCTTCGCCAAAGGCCAGCTGTCGGTCGGCGATCAGCCGTTTTGCGTCTCTTTTAGAAAGCGAAAACGCCGCTGCCTCGGCCGGGCCGCAAATGTCCTGCGCGTTCAGCGCGCGGGCGCTTGCCTCGGCATAGCCTTTCATCTGCACGGCCAGCACGGCCGCCGCGCCCCGCAAATGGGCGGCGTAGGCGGGGTAGTTGATCCACCAGTCGTCGCGCTGGTTGATCTCGATCAGCGCCAGCTTGCCGGTGAGGTCAAGGCGGGAGAGTTCTTCTTCGGTGCCGCGCCCGGCGTTGATCAGGGTGTATTCGCGTTTGCCGTGGGTGTCAAAATTCGTCTGGTAGCCGCCCAGTTCGGCGGTGTATTCGGCACCGTCCGCCCCGGTATAGGTAAGGCGCGCGTGGTGAAATTCCCACCCGTCCACAGCAAACTCGTCTTTTGTCACGGCAAGGCCGATGCTGCGCATCTCGTCTGCCAGCAATTCACCGGTCAAAAACTCTGCCTTGCTGCCTGCGGTGCGGTAGCCCAGGGTGTCGTTGGTCTTAAATTGTTCCATGCGCTTGGCCAAAAGGTAAGACCAGGATACGTCGAGGTAGCGAGAGAGCTGCTTCCATTCGGCGTTTTGCCGTTTTGCCATCTCTTTTTGCGGTGCTTTCATTTGCCGTTTGCCACCTCTCGTGAAAAATACGCTCTAATGGTAGCGCGAAAGGGTCGGCCTGTCAACGAAAATTTCTTGCTTTTTCGCGCCGGGGAGGATAGAATAATATCGTATGTCTGCCGAGGGCGGGCAAGCTTATCCCATGAACCGGAGGAAGTCAAGTGTCCAAACAAAATGAACAGCAGATTCGCCGCAGGCGAACCTTTGCAATTATCAGCCACCCGGACGCGGGCAAGACCACGCTGACCGAAAAGCTGCTTTTGTACGGCGGGGCCATTCAGCTGGCCGGCACCGTGAAAGGCAAGCGCACCCAGCGGGCCGCGACCTCCGACTGGATGGAGATCGAAAAGCAGCGCGGCATTTCGGTCACTTCTTCCGTGATGCAATTTGAGTACGACGATTACTGCATCAATATTCTGGATACCCCGGGCCATCAGGACTTTTCAGAGGATACCTACCGCACGCTGATGGCGGCCGACAGCGCCGTGATGGTGATCGATGCGGCAAAGGGCGTGGAGAAGCAAACCGAAAAACTGTTTAAGGTTTGCCTGCTGCGCGACATCCCCATCTTTACCTTTATTAATAAGATGGACCGCGAGGCGATGAACCCGTTTGACCTGCTGGAGGACATTGAGCAGAAACTCGGCATCCGCACCTACCCGATGAACTGGCCCATTGGCAGCGGCAAGCAGTTTCAGGGCGTGTACAACCGCGAGCAGGCGCAGATTCTCGCGTATGGGCGCCAGGGCGGCAGCGCGCTGGGCGGGCAGCACAAGCTGGCCACGATGCAGGCGAAGCTGGGCGACGCGGACCTGGACGAAAAGATTGGCGCCGAGGCGCACGCGCAGCTGGCAGAGGACATTGAACTGCTGGACGGTGCAAGCTACGACTTTGACGTGAACGAAATTCGCCACGCGCGGCTGTCGCCGGTGTTCTTTGGCAGCGCGCTGACGAACTTTGGCGTGGAGCCTTTTTTGAAGGACTTTTTGCGGCTGACCACTTCGCCGTTGCCGCGCCACAGCACCGAGGGCGACATTGACCCGATGGACGAGGATTTTTCGGCGTTCGTGTTTAAAATACAGGCCAACATGAACAAGGCCCACCGCGACCGCATTGCGTTTTTGCGCATTTGCAGCGGCCGGTTTGAAAAAAATATGGAAGTGCTGCACGTGCAGGCGGACCGCAAGCTGCGCCTTTCGCAGCCGCAGCAGATCATGGCGGCAGAGCGCGAGATCATTGAAGAGGCCTATGCGGGCGACATCATCGGCGTGTTTGACCCGGGGCTGTTTTCCATCGGCGACACGCTGTGCGCACCGGGCAAAAAGTTTAAGTTTGAGGGCATCCCCACCTTTGCGCCCGAACATTTTTCTCTGGTACGCCAAGTGGACACGATGAAGCGCAAGCAGTTTGTCAAGGGCACCACCCAGATCGCCAACGAGGGCGCGATCCAGATTTTCCAAGACCCGAACGGCGGTATGGAAGAAGTGGTAGTCGGTGTGGTGGGCGTGCTGCAATTCGACGTGTTTGAGTACCGCATGAACAACGAGTACAATGTGGATATTCGCATGCAGCGCATGCCGCACCAGTTCATCCGCTGGATCGAGAACGACGATTTGGACTGGGGCCAGCTGGTGCTGAACAGCGACACTAAAAAAATACAGGATTTTCATGGCGGCCGCCTTTTGCTGTTTACAAACAGCTGGAGCATTCAGTGGGCGCTGGAGCATAACAAAGGGCTGCGCCTGTCGGAGTTTGGCAAGGCGAAGGTCTAAACGCAATAAAAAACGCACAGCGCAAGCTGTGCGTTTTTGCATAATTTACAAGAATGGTAAAAGGGCGGGGGTCAGGTTTCTTCCGGGGTGTCGATGGGCTGCAGGGTAGAAGTCAGCCGCACGGTGCTGCCGCGGCACTCGGCGCGGAAACGCCGCTCTACCCGGCCGACGACCTTCATGCCGTTTTCATAAGTGCGGGTCGCCATCATCACGACATATTGTGTGGCCGAAAACTGGGCGACGATATCCCCTTTGCGCAGGCTTTGGGTCAATGTGCGCAACAGGCAGTTCATTGCGCGGTTGCGGCTGCGGCCGCTGGGCGGCGCGCCGTCTTCATCGGCCAGAGTAAACAGGGCAATGAACATCTTTTGCCCGGTGCGCACTGCGGCACGTGCCTCAACGCGGTACATCTCTTTAAACACTTCGTATTCGCAGACAAACGACCCGTGTACTTTATCTTTTTCGCTGATGTCCTGTTTGATTTTCGCAATGTCGATTTCGATATTGTTCATGTGGCGAATGATATCGAAGTACAAACCGCGCACGCGTTCCGGCAGCTTTTCGCCCCGTTCGCGGTAATACAGGTTTTGCAGCTGGTTATAAAACTCCAATGCTTTGGGTTGCTGGTCAAGCCCCAGCAGCGCGCGCAGCCGGTAATAGGCCGCATCGCCGTCAAACGGGTCAATTTCAATGCTGTGCCCCGCAAGGGTGAGCAGATTTTCCCAATCGCTGTTTTCATCCTGCTGTTCCATCAGCGGCAGCGCACAAAAAGTGTACTGGCTGTGCAGCTTTTCGCGCACGGGGGCCACCCATGCCTGACGTATTTCACCGGCAAGGTAGTCGCCAACATAGAGCGCAACAGCCCGTTGCAGCGCATCCTGCCGCTCGGGACCCTGTGCGGTGGTAGCCAGCTGTGCCGATGCAGTAAATTCTTCGGCATCCACCCACAAATCAATGCGCTCATTTAAACGGTAAATACCGCGTTTACAGAGAATTAGCCGTTTTGCGTCGTCGATCCCTGCGTTTTCAAAGGTGGTGCGTACGCGATAAACAAGGTTCTTCAGTGCATTTGCAGGGTTGCCGGTGCCATTGGGCCACAGCGCATTCTGCAATTCCTCCGCAGGGATCTCCCGGTGGCGAAAGGTCACGAGATACTGCAAAAGGTTCCATAACTGGCCACGACGTGTGTCCGGGCCACAAATCTCGGTGTTCCCAACACTGACCGCAAAACCGCCAAGCATATTGATTTTTACGAGTTCCATAAGCGTATGCTCCTTTCCGAAAAAAGTGAAAGGTCGAAATGGGACCATTTGGCTGTCGGTGCGGTAAAAAACGCGATAACGGCCTTTAGATATGATTTTATTATAGAATAGATTTGTTGAAAATACAACAAAAAACGTATTCGGTGACTGAAAAAATTACATTTTCTGGTAAAAATAGAGACTAACTAACATATTTTCGAATAAATAGCCGTATGAATCGGGGCATTTTTTCCATAAATGACCGGATTTCAGAATTGACATTTTTTTGACTATGTGTTAAAATAAAATCCCAGCATAATATTGGGATTTCGAGAATATTCGAAATAAACGGAAAAGAAGATTAAGGAGAGACAACTATGAAAAAGGTATTTGCAGTTGCTTTGTCCCTGGCCCTTGCCCTGAGCCTCGTTGCTTGCGGTGGCAGCAGCAAGATCAAAGACGGCACCTACAAAGCGGAGATGAGTGACGCTGTTACAGAGGCCTCTTATGGCTGGCGCGACACCCTGACCGTCACCTACAAGGATGGCAAGGTCAGCGACCTGGATTTTGATTCTTTCGATGCTGACGGCAACCGTAAGAGCGAAGCTACCGCCGAGACCTACCCGATGGACCCGGCGCCTTCGACCTGGATGCCCAAGTTGGAAGAGAACCTGAAAGCAACCACCGACCCGGATAAGGTTGCGGCTGTTGCAGGTGCGACCCACTCTAGCGGCTATGCAAAACTGCTGTACAAGGCTGTTATCGAAAAGGCAGAAGCTGGCGATACCACGACCGCGGTTGTGGATACAGAAGTTGCAGAATAAGCATTTTTTGCAAAGCACTAAAGTAGTATAACGGTATCAGGCACCTCACCGCCCGGCAGGGCGGCGGGGTGTTTTTTATCGTTGCTTTTAGCCGCATATCCGGCGGCAGCTGATTGGGTTTCTTTAATCAAGGCAGGCACAATTTTGCAGATAAAAACAGCCGCCCCGGCCAGGGCGGCTGTTTTTTGTATGGTTTATAAAGGGGATGATCTACATTTTGTCCGGCACGGTGATTTTCAGCATCGACAGGCCGTTTTTCAGCGTCGTTTTGGCGGCAATGCAAAGCGCAAGGCGCGCTTGCAACAGCGGCTCTGCCTCGCCCTTTACATGGCAGGCAGTATAAAACTTGTGAAACAGCGTTGCAAGGTCGGTGACATACCGGGTAATGCGAGCCGGGTCGTAGTTTTTTGCCGCGGTCACGATCTCTTCGGGGAAATAGCCAATGTGGCGGCACAGCTCGACTTCGCTTTCCTCTTGCAGCAGCGAAAGGTCAACGGTGTCGATAGGGGCGGGGGTGATGCCCTCCTCCTGCAAGGCCCGCAAAATGCTGCAAATGCGCGCGTGGGCATATTGCACGTAATAAACGGGGTTGTCGCTGTCCTGGCGCACGGCAAGGTCAAGGTCAAACAAAATCTGCGCGCCGGGTTCGCGCTGGTTAAATACAAAGCGCGCGCTGTCCACCGGCACATCGTCCAGCAGGTCTACCAGCGTGATGGCCTTGCCGGTGCGCTTGCTCATGCGCACCTCCTGCCCGTCTTTCACCAGTTTCACCAGCTGCATCAGCACGATGTCCAGCCGGCTGCCGGACAGGCCCACCGCGTCCATAGAACCGCGCATACGGGGCACATGGCCCGCGTGGTCGGCGCCCCAAACGTCGATGGCAAAGTCAAACCCGCGGGTGACCAGCTTATTATAATGGTAGGCAATGTCGGCGGCAAAATAGGTGGGGATGCCGTTGGCGCGCACCAGCACTTCGTCTTTGGGGCCGTCCTGCGATTCATCTTCGCCGGCCTTGGGGTTTTTGTTGGCGCCCCATTTCAGGCTGTATTCGCCCGACCGGTACCAGATGGCGCCGTCCTTTTCGTAGGTGGCGCCAAGGGATGCCAGCTTGTCCAGCACTTCCTGCACCGCGCCGCTGCTATGCAGCTGGCTTTCGCAGAACCACACGTCGTAGTGGATGCGGTATTTTTCCATCGCGGTTTTCATCGCGGCGATATTCAGCGGCAGTGCAAAGTCGATCAATGCCTGCTTGCGTTCGGCTTCGTCCTTTTTGACAAAGCTGTCGCCAAACTGGTCGGCAAACTCGGCAGCGCGCTGTTTGATGTCCTCGCCCTGATACCCCTTTTCGGGGAACGGCACGGCATCTTCGCCCAAAAACAGCTGCAAATAGCGGGCCGAAAGGCTGTCGCCAAATTTTTCGATCTGGTTGCCCGCGTCGTTGATGTAAAATTCGCGCGTGACATCATAGCCCGCCCAGTCCAGCGCGGCGGCAAGGCAGTCGCCCAGCGCGCCACCGCGCGCATTGCCAAGGTGCATCGGGCCGGTGGGGTTGGCCGAAACAAATTCTACGTTGACCCGCTTGCCCTCGCCAAAGGTGGTGCGGCCCCACGCGTCGCCCTGTTGCAGTGCGGCACGCACGGTGTCGGCAAAATAATCGTGCTTTAAAAAGAAATTCAAAAAGCCGGGGCCTGCGACCTCCAGCCGCTCAAACGGGGTGCCGGTGCAATCGGCGTGGGCCAGCAGTGCCTCTGCAATTTTGCGCGGCGGCAGGCGAAACTCCTTTGCGCTGACCATGGCCGCATTGCAGGCAAAATCGCCGTTTTTGATGTCCGCCGGGATCTCGATGCGAAATGCCGGTGCCGCGGCGGCAGGCAGCGCCTGCGCTGCAATGGCGGCCCCCATAGCCGCAAGAATCAAATCATAGGCCGCCGTTTTTGCTGCGGCGACGGGGTTGTAACTGCTGTAATCCAAACTCATTGTGCCTCCCTGACGGTGATATTCACGGTGTTCTTTGAAAACAAGCTCGAATTGATATCGAGGTTATAGCTGAAATGCAGGCTGCCGCCATTTTCGTTCAGGTCGGCCACGATTTCATCCGCCGCAATGCCCATCGTAATGGCACCGTGGCCGGTCTCGTAGTGAGATAAATGCCGCTGCCCTTTTTCGATCGTCAGCTGGCTGGGGCTGGGGCCAAAACGCAGCATGCTCACCATGCCAGAACGGTCTAGCTTGACGGTGGTGGTGCAGCCCTCATAGCCGGTCGTCTCGCTTTCGCGGTAGCTGATGAAATAGTTGCCGTTGCGCTGGATAAAGCTGCCCTTGGTCATCAATTCGATCGAATTGGTCTCGCCGTCCGACTCCTGCACGCCTTCTATTTTGATCAGATAATTTTCTCTCATAGTGCTCCTCCCCGGTTTTAACCGGACAGGGCGGACAATGCGTGCCCGCCGCCGTGGTGTTTCGCGGTTCAATCCCATACTGTAAACGGGTGCACGGTGCCGTGCACATCCTTCCCGAGAAATAGCCCGCCGATCTCGGCAAAGTTTTCTCCTGAATCGCTGATGTAAAGGTCAATGCTGCCGCCGGTGGGTTTGCCGCACAGCAGGTCGTTTTCGCGCAGCAGGCTGCACAGGGCCTTTGCCCCTTCGCTGCCGGAATTTACAAGTGACACATCACTGCCCGCAACGTCGGCAATGGTGTCGGCGATAATGGGGTAATGGGTGCAGCCCAAAATTAACGTGTCGACCCCCGCCGCGAGAATGGGCGCAAGGTATTCGCGCACAAAAGCGGTGGTGATCGGGTCACCGCGCCGCACATAGCCGTTTTCGATTAGCGGCACCAGCAGCGGGCAGGCGTTGCTGGTGACCTTTGCCTGTGGGGCCAGCGCGGCAATGTGGCGCTCGTAACTGCCGCTGCGCACTGAGGCCGCGGTGGCAATCAGCCCGATGTTGCCGCTGCGGCTTGCCGCTACCGCCGCGGCGCTGGATGCGGCGACCACCCCGACATAGGGCACCGGCAAAGCGTCGGTCAAAGTTTGAGGTAACGTGGAAGAAACGGTGCCACAGGCGCACAAAATGGCCTTGACGCCGTTTTGCAGCAAAAAGTCGATATCCTCTTTGCCGTAACGAATAATGGTGTCGGCGCTGCGCCCCCCATAGGGAATGCGTGCGGTGTCGCCAAAATACACAAGATCCTCGCCCGGCAGCAAGCTGGCAAGCTCTTTTACGCTCGTCAGCCCGCCAAGGCCGGAATCAAACACCCCAATTGGGCGGTTATCCATTCGGTTCTTCCTTTCTTTCCAGTGCAAGGTCCATCAGCCGGCAAAGCAGCTCGCCGTAAGTCATCCCCGTTTCGATCATCAGTTTGGGGTACATGCTGATACTGGTAAAACCGGGCAGGGTGTTGATCTCGTTCAGCAGCACCTTGCCGGTGTCTTTTTCCACAAAAAAATCCACCCGCGCAAGCCCGGTGCAGCACAGGGTGCGGTAGGCGCGCAGCGCAACGTCGCGCACCTCTTGCAGCTTTTCGGGCGAAAGGCGGGCAGGGATGACCACCTTGCTGGTGCCCGCGATGTATTTGTCGTCATAGGTGTAAAATTCCTGACTGGCCAGAATTTCGCCCGGCAGCGTGCCGCTGATCTCGTCGTTGCCAATCACGGCGCACTCGACCTCCTGCCCCTGCACAAACCGCTCAAACACAATGCGGCTGTCGTGGGCCAGTGCCGTTTTTACTGCGGCAAACAGCTCTTCTTTGTCGTGCGCCTTGCTGATGCCCACCGAGCTGCCCGCGTTGGCGGGTTTGACAAAAATCGGCCAGCCCAGCTTTGCCGCCACACGGTCGGCAATGGCGTCCATGTCGTCCAGCTCGGCGCGGGTCATGTAATCCCACTCGCAGCGGGGGATGCCCGCGGCGTCCATCACTAAATTCGCGGCGGCCTTGTCCATGCACAGCGCGCTGGACAGGACCCCGCAGCCCACATAGGGCAGGCCGGAAAGCTCCAGCAGGCCCTGTACGGTGCCGTCTTCGCCGCCGCGCCCGTGCAACACGGGGAACACGACGTCGATTTTTTGCAGCACAAACTGCCCTTCAATGCATTTGACCAGCCCGCGGTCAGTCGTGTCGGGGCTGAGAAAAGCGGGCACACAATCCACTGCGGTCTCCCAGCTGCCATCGGTCAGCCGGTCCAGCGGGCCGGGGTAATACAGCCAGCGCCCTTTTTTTGTAATGCCCACCGGGATAATTTCATATTGATCGGCCGGAATGTTGCGGATGACCGAAGTTGCCGAAAGCAGCGAGACCTCGTGTTCACTTGATACGCCGCCAAACAGCACGCAGACCTTCCTTTTCGCCATAAAAAGCCTCCAGATCACAATGCCGCGCAGGGTGCAGTACACCGTATTACGGCCAAAATTGCAGATACACCTACATAATAGCACACGCGCAGTATAATGAAAAGAGTGAAAACTGCCGGTTTGCGGCCGCTTTCCGGCGCAAAAAACAGCGAAAATCGCTTTAAAACCGCGCTTTACGCAAAAAACAGCGGTTTTTTTGCCCCGCCGCTTGACGTGCCGCGCCCGCTGTGTTATAGTTAATTTACCTCTTTGCAGGTCTATTTTTTTGTGCCCGTTTTTGAGGTGCAATTACAGGCCTGCTAGTTCAAAAAAGAGGGAGGCCAGCCCCGCCCGCAGCCCGTTTGGGCAGTGGCAGGGGCGAAACGAACCGTTTAATGGAGGTGCCGAAGAATGAGAGTCAAGATTACCCTTGCATGCACAGAGTGCAAACAGCGCAACTACAACACGATGAAGAACAAGAAAAACAGCCCTGACCGGCTGGAAATGAACAAGTATTGCCGCTTCTGCAAGAAACACACGCTTCACCGGGAGACCAAATAAGAAAGGCGGAGAAGAGCTATGGCTGAAAACGCTGAAAAGGTCGCAAAGACAGCAAAAGCTGCCAAGGGCGACAAAAAAGAGAAGAAGCCGTTCTTCCTTATCCGTTTCTTTCGGTCGTTTACAAAGTTTTTCCGCGATACACACACCGAAATGAAAAAGATTGTCTGGCCCACCAAAAAGCAGGTCATCAACAACTCGTTGGTGGTCATCGCTGTGGTCATTATCTGCGGCGTGGTGATTTTTGGTCTGGACAACCTGTTCGGCTTGATCCTGACGTGGATTCTGCGCAGGGGTTAAGCAGCCCGGCTAAGGAAAGGGGAGACCAAAATGGCGCAAGAGGGTCTTTGGTATGTTGTGCATACCTATTCCGGCTATGAAAACAAGGTTGCGCAAAACCTCGAAACACTGGTGGAAAACCAGCGGCTTCACGACCTGATCCAAGAAGTTAAGGTGCCGACAGAGATCGTCCCCGAAATCAAGGACGGTGTCAAGCGCGAGGTAGAGCGCAAATTGTTCCCCGGTTATGTATTGGTCAAAATGATCATGACCGACGATTCGTGGTATGTTGTACGCAACATCCGCGGGGTGACCGGCTTTGTGGGCCCATCCTCAAAACCTGTGCCCCTTACCCAAGCGGAAGTAGATGCCCTTGGTGTGGAAACACGCGAGACGACAGTCGACTACCAGGTGGGTGACAATGTCGAAGTGACCGCCGGCCCGCTGGAAGGCTTTATCGGCCTGGTGGAAAGCATCGATATGGACAAGCAAAAGGTCAAAGTCAAAGTTTCCATGTTCGGCCGTGAAACGTTGACGGAAATGGACTTTACGCAGGTGAAACCCCTGTAACATCAATTTTGTAAAAAGCCGTGATTGCCACGGTTTTTGAGAGGATCCCCATGTGGGGTCCGTGGGAGGAAGAGGGTGGTCCTCTTCCGCTAAGGAACCACAATTTTTTGGAGGTGCAAACAATGGCTCAGAAGGTAGTGGGGTATATTAAACTCCAGATTCCCGCCGGCAAGGCGACCCCGGCACCGCCTGTTGGCCCGGCTCTCGGTCAGCATGGCGTGAACATCATGTCGTTTACAAAAGAATTTAACGAGCGTACCCAGAAGGATATCGGCTACATCATCCCGGTTGTCATCACCGTGTATGCAGACCGCTCGTTCAGCTTTATCACCAAAACTCCTCCGGCCCCTGTCCTGATCAAAAAGGCCTGCGGGATCGAGTCCGGCTCCAGTGTGCCGAACAAGACCAAGGTTGCGACCATCACGAAGGATCAACTGCGTGAGATCGCCCAGACCAAGATGCCCGACCTGAACGCATCCTCAGTTGAAAGCGCAATGTCGATGATTGCCGGCACCTGCCGCAGCATGGGCGTTACCGTCGCTGAGTAACAGTACAGACCCGCCATCAGTGGGAGGAAATTTCCGATATACCACAGGAGGATAAACTATGAAACATGGTAAAAAGTACGTCGATTCAGCCAAACTGATCGACCGCACCAAAACATATGATGCCGAAGAGGCTCTGGCGCTTTGCTGCCAGAGCGCCAAGGCGAAATTTGATGAGACTGTTGAACTGCATGTGCGTCTTGGCGTTGACAGCCGTCACGCTGACCAGCAGGTGCGTGGCGCGGTTGTGCTGCCCCACGGCACCGGCAAAAACGTGCGCGTGATCGTTATTGCAAAGGGCGACGCTGCCAAAGCGGCAGAGGATGCCGGCGCAATGATGGTGGGCGACGAAGAGCTGGCCGCCAAGATCCAGAACGAAGGCTTTATCGACTTTGACGTTCTCATCACCACCCCGAACATGATGGGCGTTGTGGGCCGTCTTGGTAAGGTGCTGGGCCCCCGCGGCCTGATGCCGAACCCGAAGGCCGGCACCGTGACCATGGACGTGGGCAAGGCTGTGGCAGAAGCCAAAGCCGGTAAGATCGAGTACCGCCTCGACAAGGCCAACATCATCCATGTGCCCATTGGCAAAGCTTCGTTTGGCGCCGAAAAACTGGGCGACAACCTGAAGACCGTTATGGATGCGATCGTCAAGGCGAAACCCGCCGCGGCGAAAGGCCAGTACATCAAAAATGCGACCATCGCAGCGACGATGGGCCCTGGCATTCGGCTGAACAGCACCCGCTACGGCGCATAAGTGCTTGACAAGCCCCTCTTGGTGGGGTAAAATAGCAATGCTGTCCCAAGACAGCAGGTCTTTTAAAGATAAAGGGGTTTTGCCCCTGCCTGCCGAGGATCGCGCCAACATTACCTTGTAATGATTTGCGCCTCTTCTCGGCTTGCCGGGAAGAGGCTTTTTTATGTATTTTTGAATGCAGTGAAATGAGGTGAAAACATATGCCAAGTGAGAAGGTTTTATCTGAAAAGAAAGCCTACGTGGAAGAGCTTGCTGCGAAGATCAAAGAGTCGACCGCCGGTGTTATTGTAGATTACAAGGGCATCAGCGTGGCTGACGATACCAAGTTGCGCCGCGAGCTGCGCGAGGCTGGGGTGGAGTACGCTGTTGTGAAAAACACAATGCTGCGCTTTGCCATTTCCGGCTTGGGGTACACCGACATGGAAAATGCACTGGAGGGCACTACCGCCATTGCAATTTCGAAAGAGGACCCTATCGCCGCTGCGAAGGTTCTCGGCAAATTTGCCGATGCTTCTAAGGGTAAGTTCTCAATCAAAGCCGGTTACATGGACGGCCAGCCCATGAGCAGTGATGATGTCATGGCGCTTTCCAAGCTGCCGGGCAAGCAGGAGCTGCTGTCGATGCTGTGCTCCGCGCTGCAGGGCAACATCCGCGGCCTCGCGGTCGCACTCAATGCCATTGCCGAAAAGAACGGCGAGGGCGACGCGGCTTAAACCAACCCGCCGCGAACACAATTTTAAAAATTATTATGTTGGAGGGACAATACTATGGCTTCCGAGAAAATCACAAAATTTGTTGAAGACATCAAGACCCTGTCCGTTCTCGAGTTGAACGAACTGGTCAAAGCAATCGAAGAGGAGTTCGGCGTTTCCGCTGCTGCTCCCGTCGCTGTTGCTGGCGCTGCTGTTGCTGCTGTTGAGGAGAAGACCGAGTTCGACGTCATCCTCGCTGAAGTTGGCGCAAACAAAATGGCTGTCATCAAGACGGTCAAAGAAGTTACCGGTCTCGGCCTGAAAGAGGCAAAAGAGCTGGTTGACACCGCCCCGAAGCCCATCAAAGAGGCTGCTTCGAAGGCCGATGCCGAAGAGATCAAAAAGAAACTGGAAGAGGCCGGCGCGAAAGTCGAGCTCAAATAAGTTTCATTGCATTCAAAAAAAGAGAGCCACGGCAGTTGCCGTGGCTCTCTTTTTGAAAAATAGCCATTATTTTCTAAAAATGATGTGTCATCATATATTGTATGTAAAAAATTATTGTGCAGCGTTATAGGCAGTCGAATTATTGGTGTTGCTATTAGCGGTACCAACACAAGAACATTGACAGTCTGGGACGAAAGGTAACCAAGCTGCGACACCTGTACTATCATGATTGCCAAGTTGGACATTACATACGCAATGGCAGCCAGCATTGGCCATAGTTTCTTCAGTTTCGGGTATTCTACCCAAAGGATTTTTAATTTCCATTTTTCATTCTCCTTTAGCAAAAGATTTTTAAACCCAAATTAGACACATCACATTTTAGACAAAGAAGGGTTTATAAATAAGTAAGTTCTCTCATATAATCTAATCGCTCAGGATGAGTTTCTAAAATAGTATAATATAAGCCAAGCCATTCTTTGAAAAGCTCTCGAACAGTATTGCATAGAAAGATTTTCTTTTCCATATTGATGCCACCCATAGAAAAACAACTTGCGTAGCAGATATTGCATAGGCGAATTGCCCAGCAATTTGCGCATTCGGGGATAGATTTAGCATCGTAATCATCAAAATAATATTTTTTGATAGAATCGATATCTAAACCGTGATTCACATCTCCAATATTAGGTGAATCACCAATGCGCTCACAAATTTTAAACATACCACTTGTAGTAATATAAAGTCTACGTTGCCCAGGCGTGCAGCAGCCGTTTCGTGCAAATGTTTCATATGGTTTGTTTACTAAAAAGCGTTGATGAATCCTTGCTAGGACATCTTGCAATTGTTGATAATACAAATTTTTTGTACACTCTGAAAAATTTATTTCCTCAGCTTTTTTATACATCCACTCCACAAGAGGGTTTGGTGTTTCTGATATTGAAGGAGAATTAGTTTGAAGTTCTGTCAGATAACGTTCTGGAATGGTTCCGGGGGAAGGATAAGTAATTTTGACTGTACATGTTTTTGGCAATATATCTAGATTTTCAAAAAAATTATTAATATATTCCAATTTCTCGACTGAGTATGGTGGCATAAAAACACTATTAACTGTAAGGTTAGTTGAACTGCTGTGCCGTTTTATTGCATCAGTTAAGTGAGTCAGGCCTCTCATCGCATCTTCAAATGTAGGTTTATTGTTGGCATATACTCTCGCTGTATTATGAATTTCTTGAGGACCATCTAAACTAAGAACAATGTTCATTCCAGGGATTTGAACTAAAAAATTTGCAATTTCTGGGGTCATCAATGTGAGATTGGTGGTAAATGAAAATGTGAGCTCACATTCAGGTGCATTTTTGAGAGAATAATTTATGCATTGTTTCATAAGAGAAAAGTTGACCAAAGGTTCTCCACCATAAAAAGTTATGGCAAAGTGTTTGGCATGATGTGCAAAGCCATAGTCAATTGATTTTTTTGCAATATCAAATGTCATATCACTGCTACTAAAATCTCTATTCCCTTTGTTATAGTCATTATAAATGCAATACTTGCAACGTAGGTTGCATTTTTCAGTTAATTCCAGGATGATTTGTTCTATTTCAATCTTTTTGGTGGAAAAATCTGTGATTGAAGAAGAAAATTTTTTAAGTGGTGGACACTGTAAAAGATTTTCTTTGTTTAGAAAGCTACAAATCTCATTTTGATTCTCTACGGTTAACTGTTTCCATTTTAAACAGAATTCTTGGGCGTTAGAATTAGGACTAAAAAGGTTCTCAAAAATGTCCTTCACTTTTTGATCAAGCATTACAGCTTTCCCTGTGCCAGTATCATAAAAGTATGTACGTTTTCTCGCTTCAAAAAGGCAACCAAGGCGATTGACAATATTACTTTTTTTAAGAGCCACAAGTTGAGATCCATTTACTTCAAAACCATTCATTTAAATCACGTTCCCTCATGTTTACAATACGATTTCACCGCTAAAAAAGAAAATACGAAAACAGAGATAAAAGCCGAACAAACAATTACAACGGGCGACCATATTGCGATTGGGCCGACAGTAAAGTAGTTTACCCGAAAAAGCTCGCCGTAAACAGAACTGCCACTGGACGGCAGAATGTCACCTAAAAAGTCAAAAAACTTACTTGGTAAACTGCCAATGAGAAATTGCAAAATAATTGCCCCAAACCCAATTGCAGTTACAAAAACAGGGGTATTCATACGGGAGGAAATAAAAAGAGTGAAAGCGGTAACCGCCCATATGGTAAGCAACCCCACTGCCGCAGCAACCACATAAACCTGCCCATAAGTAAACGGGTGGACGGACAAATAGCTCGAAAGCTGTATCGGTGCATTGAAACCACGCCAGCCAAAAAGTGTACCGCATATTGCCGAGTAAATAGTAACCGTGAAAACATAAAGAATCGTAGATGAGAAGAGTGCGGCGAATACTTTTGCCCAAGCAAGTTTTTTTCGGCCATACCGTGTCGCCCTGAGAATTGTTACAGAATTACTTTGGTATTCGGCAGAAAATAATTGCCCGCACAGCACGCAGACTAAAAGCGAAAGCACAACAACGATGGCGCTGATATTCAGCAGGGCGTTTTCCAGCCCGCGGTGCGAATAGAAATGAAACGGAGTCTGCACCTTTGCGTTTTCAGCTAAAGCGGCTTGATAGGCCGGTGTGTTGGCCCCTAACTGTGCAGACAAGAACTCTGTTACCCTGCCTGTGCGCGCCGTGTAAAAAGTTGATACAGATTCTGGCGCAAGTGATGCTAACCCATCAGTGCCTGTTCCCGCAGAATAAGAACGCAGGATGTTAAGGTAGGCTTCAATTGGGTACCCTTGGCGGATATAAACATCATCCGGGATGTTTTCACCATATTCTTTTATGAGCTGCTGATATACGGATAATGCCGCCTCAAGTTGTTCAACAGAAATTTCGCCCTCCAGAGGGCTTTCAATGTCGCGCCACGCCGATAGCGCAGCAGGGCCGGAGATTGTTGTTCGTGTACCATTGGGGGAGATCACGTCAATCGAGGCACCTAGAAGAGAAAGAAACGGGGTAAGGCAGGCCAGCAGCACCGAAATAATCGCAACCGCCCACGTACTGGGGCAGTGAAGCAAATGCTTTATTTCCTGACGCAAGAGCACTTAAATCACCCCGCTTTCAACGTGGTTTTGATGAAAAGCCCATAGATAGACATCTTCTAACCCAGGCACTACGGGTGTCGCTTTTGCCACAGGGGTTTTGCTAAAAAATCGAACCTCTACCTCCCGGCCATTTTCATTGCGGCTTTTTAATACCATGTGGGCGTTTTCAAAGGGCGCAAGCTGAGGGTAGGGCAAAGAAATGCTCCAAAGCTTCCCCTCAAGCAACGCTGTCATCTTTTCGGTCGTTCCGGTCATTAAAACTTGCCCTTGCTTTAAAAAAATGTTGCACGACGAGAGATACTCTACGTCTGAAACAATATGGGTAGAGATTAAAACAATGCGGTCTCTTGCAAGGTTTGCCAAAAGCTTTTGAAACCGCACGCGTTCCCCGGGGTCAAGCCCGGCAGTGGGCTCGTCGAGCACTAAAATAGACGGGTCGTTCAGCAGTGCCTGCGCGACCCCCACACGTCGTTTTGTGCCGCCTGAAAGTTTATAAATACGTTTTTTTAAGTATTCATTCAAAGTCAACTCGTCCGCAAGCATTGCAATCATTTTTTTTGCTTCTGTTTTAGTGACCCCTTTTAATGTGGCAATATAAAACAGGTAGTCGATTACCGTAAATTCTTTCAGTACACCAAACTCCTGTGGCAGATAACCGACCAATGCCCGATAAGCTTCTCCACTTTCTGCAATTGGATTACCGTCATACAAAACTAGACCACTTGTGGGGGTTAAAACACCGCAAATCATATTCATAAGGGTCGTTTTCCCGGCGCCATTTTCTCCAATCAGGCCGTATACGCCGGGCGTCAAATGAAACGAAACATCGTTTATTGCACGTTTTTCATGATATTGTTTTACCACATGCTCCATTATAAGTTCCATCGGTTTTAAACTCCATTCATTCAAGTTGTTGCAGCGATATTTTTTGCATGTTGTATAAGTTTGCGTAAGTCCCATTTTTGATTAAAAGTTCTCGATGTGTCCCATGCTCACGAATTTCACCATTTTGAATAACTATGATTTCGTCGGCAAGTGTAATGCTTGAAAATCTGTGGGTTATAAAGATATTCAGTCCGCCACTTCTCTCTTTCTTAAAATTATCAACTATTCGGCCTTCGGCATTAGCATCTAATGATGAAAAAGGTTCATCAAGAACTACAATGCTCGCGTTTTTGTAAAGACATCTAGCAATGGCAATTTTTTGCCACTGTCCTTGAGAAATATCTTTACCATCACTCCACTCTTTCATTAGAATTGTTGCATAACCTGAAGGCAATCTACAAATAAAATTATTAACATCTGCCAACTCACTAGCATGTTTGATTTTGGGGTTGTTAAAATCAGGTGATTTGATAGCTCCAATATCAATATTTTCAGCAACAGAAAAAGGATATCGAATGAAATCTTGAAATATAGCGCTCAAATTTTCATAGTAAGTTTCAGTATCTATATCCTGTAGGTTTATTCCATCCACATAGATAGCTCCAGAAACCGGTTGATAAAGTTTAAGAAGTAGTTTGATGAGAGTAGTCTTTCCAGAACCATTGAAACCAACGATGCAATATGTTTTGCCTATTTCAAATAAAAGTGAAATATTTTTAAGGACATAAGTATCGGAACCGGGATATTTAAAAGAGACTTGGCAAAATTCAATTTTAGAGAAGTGTGAATTAAATTTTTGCTTTCCAACTTCTTTTGCTCCTTTGATGTTCTGTAATTTTTGAATAGACTGTAAGTATAACGAACTGTTATGGAGATTCGATAGTTGGTTAAGTAATAAAGTAATAGAATTCTTTAAAGTGTTTTGCGTGTTGAAAAACATTACAAGTGTACCTACGGTGCTTTTTGATTTTATGGAGGATACCAAAATCCAAATTTTTGTCCCACAAGAAAACAATTCATCAAAAAATTGGGCAAGAGTACGTTTTGTTGTGAATTTTTTTCTTGCCTTTTTATCATCTTTCAGAAAAGTTAAAAAATTTTCTTGAATTAGATTTACAATTTTACTTCCTACTCGGAAAAGTTTTATTTCTTTAATATTTTCATTTTTAACCATAAGCATCTTTAGATAATTAATCAGGCGAAATTTTTCTGTTCTTTGAATGAATACCTTATACCAGTAGGTGTTGGATCTCAAAGAAATCCATGCTAGTGGTATTGCAGAAATAAAGCTGATTAAAATAATTAGCCAACTATATTGCAAAATGAGAACTATCATGCCAACCATTTGAATAAAAGCGTAAACAATTTCAGAAAACGTATCTAATAAAGATAGGCAACGTTGAGAAGTTTGTGTAACGGCGATGTTTAATTGGTTGTAAGTTTCGGGTTGATCATATAACTCCATAGGGAAATCAAGGGATTTTTTAAGTACAGTATCTGTAATATGCAAGTCTAAGGTATCGCTAAAAGTTTGTTTTATATATTGTAAAGTAGCATTAATTATATATCCTATAATAGTGATTCCTGATAGTGTAAGTAAATAAATAACCGCTGTTGATGATATGGTATGTTCAGTAAAGTCTTGAGAAATATCATCTAAAAAAAATTTCCAAAGAAAGGTATTTATCGGTGCAATAACACCATTAAGCGAACTAAAGCACACAACTGTTATAAAATAACCAGATGAGGCATTCCAAAGTATACCTATTCCTCTTATCAAAGCAATAAGACTTTGTTTTGTTTTCATTGTTCTTCTCCCAACATATTCCTTCTTGAGATAGATTCTTTTATAGAACAATGCAAGATTACTTTTTCAGGATAATCAATATAAGTTTTTAACGCTTCAACTGCAAACATATCTATGCTTAAAAGAAATGATAAAACTTCCTCAGACTCATCCTGAGACCAGGTTGGTCGATTATAGATAAAGCTATTCATTAGTTGTGACCATTGTGCGCTAGTGCTTAAAAGATTGAAGTTTTTAATACCTTTAGAAATTGCCATTGCAATTTCAGATAATGCTTGCGCAAACAAAGAAGAATCACGGGTTGCCATATGTAATGTATTCCTAATCAATTTTAGACACAGCATTGCATAAGTATAAGAATATTTACTTGTTGGTAGGTTCCATTTAATTGATAAGTATCCTTCAGATTGCGAAAAAAATTTTTCACTTATATGAAATGAGATAGAACAAGTTTTGTCAAGGATATAACGCAAAAGCTCTTCCATAAACATTAATTCCAAATATCCATGTTTTGAATGTGCAATAGGTAAAGGAAAAATATATTCTGCTTGCGCTTTTGAAATTGACAAATCATAAACAGTCCTTGTTTGACTATTAGCAAGTTTATTTCCGCCACCTTTAAAAAAGGCCATTATTATATTCTCATTATGAATGTATGGGATTGGATGATATGTACCCCAAAGCTCTTGAACTCTATTAAAAGTGCAGCACCAATAATCGCCTCTTAATATTTCGCTAAGACATTTTTTGACATCATTTTTGGATAGATTTTGGATGTTTTCTAAAGTTCCAATAGGAAGAGCTCTATCCTTATCGCCAGTAATGAAGCGAACGATTTCCATTTTAACGCTCGTTTCATATTTAAGACTTTTACATTCACTCAAAGTTTGTTTTTGAGCAATACTTACATTTCTATTTGTGACGATACAGCTACTTAATACAGAACGACACCACTCGTCAATCCAATCTTTACAAGACATTTCCCCAGCTACGTATAAAAGCATATAATGTGGACAGGTAGAACCAGCGAGTGTCAAATTAAGAGAAGGTTGAATTTTATTTTTTTCAAATATAGGGGCAAGACACGCATGTTCTGTAAGGTGAATTGTTCCGCTAATTGATTCCTTTTCAAGTCCCATTTTAACAATTAATGCCGAATGATAAAAATCAGCATTTTCTAGTCCGACGAATGAGTTCAACAGCATTCCCTCGCTTTTGTAGGTAATTATAAAGGTGTAGCGTTGGTATGCAAAAAGCAATAATAAGCTTTTATTGTCAGGAATAATTTATTATTCTGCACCATATATTTTAAGCATAGATCAAAAAACAGAGATGAAAAACATTTCGCATATTATATATAAGAATAAAAATGCAATAAATTACCAAACAAAATATAGCAGCTCTATATTTCAAATTCAACAAAATTGTCATGAAACGCGGGTAAAATGTTCCCAAATGAGGGTAAAAGATTTTTTTGTAGGTTAAAAAGGCTTCGCTATAACCAAAGCGAATGGCACCCGCCGCTTGCAGCGGCGGGGTTTGGGTGATAAAATAAAGCAATACCAGTATTTTGGTAGGAATAACAAGATGCCGGGGGCAAGCCCCCCTTTTGGCAGACGACATAAACTTTAATACAAAGGAGAAACCAATTATGGGTGCAATAAAAATTGAATTTTTTCACGACGTGCTGTGCAGCTATTGCTTTGCATTTTCGCCCCGCATGCGCCAGCTTGTCACGCTGCGCCCTGAAATTGAACTACAGCACCGCTCGTTTGCGCTGTTGCCCAGTGCCGCCGAGTTTGAACAGTCCTTCCCCTCGCGCGAGGAGGCAAAAGAAGAAATTTTGTCCCACTGGGCCCACGCGAATGAAAACGACGATGCGCACCGTTTTAATATAGAGGGCATGCGCAAAACAGCGTTTTTGTTCCCCATTTCAACCCCTGCGCTGCTGGCCTGCGAGGCGGCAAAGCAGGTGGCCGGGCAAGCGGGCTACTGGGATTTGTTTGACGCGCTGCAAAAGGCATTTTTTGTAGACAGCCGCAATGTAGAAGAAGAGGAAGTGCTGGCCAGCTGTGTACAGCAGGTGGGTATCGACGTGGCGGCATGGCGTGCGGCCTTTACCGCAAGGTCGGCGAAAGAAGACCTGCAAGCCGATTTGCAGCGCGCGGTGCAGCTGGGGATCCATGTGGTGCCCAGCCTTGTAATCAACGAGAAATACCTTGTCAGCGGGGCACTGCCACTGGCAGACCTGTTGCAGGCGGTAGACCGCGCCGCCGCAGAGGGGCAGAGTGCCGAATAAAGCGCGCAGTGGCGCCCTGTGCGCCGCAGAAAGAGGGATGTGTGATGGAACGTGGAATTTTACTGCTGGGGGACGAGCGGCTGTACGAGGCCAGCGAGCCGGTGCAGCGCGAACAGCTGCCGATGCTGAAAAGTACGGTACAGGATTTAAGGGATACCTTATTTGCCTACCGCAAAAAGTACGGGGCGGGCCGCGCCATTGCCGCGCCGCAGATCGGCGTGTTTTTGCGGCTGATCTATTTGGAGGCAGGCCCCCGGCGCATTGTGTTTTTTAACCCGGTGCTCACCCCGCTGGGCCCCGAGCAGATGGAAGTGCTGGATGACTGCATGTCGTTTCCCGGCCTGCGGGTGAAGGTGCGCCGGTTTTGCCGCTGCGCGGTGGAATACCGCGACGAGCAGTGGCAGCTGTGCCGGCAGGAGTTTGAGGGCGATTTTGCCGAGCTTATTCAGCACGAGTACGACCACCTTGACGGCATTTTGGCCACGATGCGGGCCATTGATAACCGCTCGCTGGTAATGCAGCGGCCGTAAAAAGCAAGTTTTCCACCACCGGCAGTGCCGCTTGTGGAAAACTCTGCGCTGAAAACAAAGAAAACAAAAAGCGACCGCCGGGCCTTATGGCCCGGCGGTCGCTTTTTTAGAATGCGAACCGTGTTACACAGTATGAATTTCGGCTTTATGGCGGTTAAAATACAACACAGAAACCAGAATAACCACAGCATCGATGCCAAGGTAGAGCACGAACAGCTTGTTCTGCGCGCCGCCCACCAGCATGATCAGCGAGCCGATAGTTGCGAACACCGGCGCAACATAGCCGTAAAATTTGTTTTTAATGCGCCCCTGTGCCGTCAGCCGCATCACAGTGACATACAGCCCAATGAACATCAGGTAATGCACCACAATGGCGATTTCAGAGATATCGCTGTTGGGCAGCAGGCTGTATTTCGTTGAAAAATAATGCAAAGCATACCATACCACAGAGAGCCCAAACACCACCATGGCGCTGGCAAGCGGCATGCCGCGCAGTGCGGGGCTTTGTTTTGACAGTGTGTCCGAGCCGGGTACCATGCGGCGCAGCGCCAGCGAATACGGCATGCGGATCGCGGCGAGAATGAGGCCGTTGACCGTGCCCAGTACCGAGATCAGCACAAACACCAAGATGGCTTTTGCACCCGCGGCACCAAACAGCTTTGCGGCTGCAAATTCCACGTGCGCATCGCCCAGTTCCATAATTTTATCCGGCCCTACCAGCGCCGAAATGCCCACGAAATACGCGACATAAACGGCCAAAATCAGCAGCGGAGAAAAAATCATCGCGCGGGGCAAGTTTTTCTGGCTGTCACGAATTTCGTGCGAAATACTGGTTGCGCAGATCCACCCGTCAAACGAAAACGCAATGGGCAAAATGGCGGCAAACAGGCCTGCCGGGCCAATGGAAGTCGTGTGCGCCGCAATGGCTTCGCCCGGTTGCCCAAACGCAAAGCCTGCGACGGCAATGATGATCAGCGGAACCATTTTTAAAACGAGCGTGGCGTTTTGAAAATAACCGCCCAGCCTTGCCGACAGCAGGTTGAGGGCAAACAGCACCACCACAACGGCCAGCCCAAACAGGGTCTGCTGTTCCAGCGTGTTTTCCCACCCAAACAGAATACCGGCATAAATGCCGGACACCCAGCTGACGATAACGATCAGCGTGGGGTAGTACAAAAAGCTTTCAAACCAGCCGCTGGCACAGGCGAAACGCATCGAGGTAAACTCCTCTGCGTAGGTGATGACACCGCCCGGTTTGTCGCTGAGCAGTGCAAGCTGGCTAAAGCTGAGGCAGCCAAATACAATGGCAATGGCGGCGACACAGAACACCAACACGCCGTCCAGCACATTGCCGCCGGTGAGCACCAGCACATTGTCACTTTTGAAAAAGATACCCGAACCGATCACGATGCCGACGATCATAGCGACGGCGGTCATCAGGCCATAATTACGTTTGTTCATAACAACATCCTCTCGATTGTGTTTTATGCAAAGGGAAAAGACGCCTTGTTACCGGTGTGAAAACGAATAGATTGTTGTCTCGTGGTAGGCCTTGCCCGCCCGCAGCACGGTGCTGGGAAAGTTTTTGCAGATGTTTGCATTGGGGAAGTACTGTGTTTCCAGGCAGACCGCCTGGCGCGGGCGGTACGGCGCGCCGCCCTTGCCCGCAATGTCACCCGAATTCAAAAAGTTTGCGGTGTAGAGCTGAATACCCGGGCAGGTGGTGGTGCATTCCATTGCAATGCCGCTTTTATCGCCCGTCAGCACGGCGGCAAGGGTGCGGCCCTGCGCACCCTCGGGGCGGTCCAGCACAAAGTTATGGTCGTACCCGTTGCCAAACACCAGCTGGCTGTCGTTTGCATCAATGCGCTGTGCCAGCGTGTGTGGGGTGGTAAAGTCAAACGGGGTACCGGCCACCTGTGCAAAGCTGCCGTCGGGCAGCGAAAGCGCGTCCATGGGTGTCATGCGGCTGGCGTTCAGCCGCAGGGTGTGCTGCATGGCATCGCCGCCGCCGTTCAGGTTGAAATAGCTGTGGTTTGTGATGTTGACCACTGTGTCTTTGGTGCAACTTGCAAAGTAATCCAGCGACAGTGCGTTGCCGTTTTGTAGCGTATAGCTTGCGGTCAGCGACAGCGTGCCGGGATAACCCTCTTCGCCGTCCATACTCTCGCACCGCAGCGCAATGCCACCCTCGATCACCGAAACATCAAACAGTTTCTGGTTAAAACCGGCAAGCCCGCCGTGCAGCTGTTTCGTGCCCTCGTTGGCGGTCAGGGCAAAACGGCAGCCGTCAATTTCAATAAAAGCATCGCCCAGCCGGTTGGCATTGCGGCCAATCAGCGCGCCAAGGTAGCCATCGATATTCTGGTACCCGTGCGGGCTGTCAAACCCCAACACAACATCCACCGCCCCACCCGGCGTGGGGACGAGAATACTTTGGATAATCCCACCATAATCCAGCACGGTCACCTGCATGCCCCCATCGTCCGCAAGGGTATAGGCAGTAACTTCGCGGCCATCCGCAAGGGTGCCAAATGGGCGATCTGTCACGGTAACACTCAAAATAGGAAACCTCCTTCACGTGGGCGAAAAAGCCGGGAACAACCCCGGCTTTTTTTGGCAAAAACTGCCCACAAAATTATATAAAATAAGTGTACCCGCCCGCCTGATGGTTGTCAAATGAAATACATAAATTAAGAGCTTTAGCTAAAAAAACAAGGCGGGTTTGGGCAAAATGGCAACGGGTTCGACGCTTTTCACCTTTTTTTCCCTTAGGCAAAAAAGCCGGCATAAACGGCAGTTTTGACACAGCGGCAAACTGCATCAAAACAGCTAAATTTCGCGAAAGCCCTTGCCGATGATCTCGGACGAGTTGACGATGGCAATAAAGGCATGCGGGTCAATACTGCGGATGTAGTTGCGCAGTAAAACGGCCTGCCGCCGGGTGAGGGCGGTGGTGATGACCTGCTCTACCTGATGGCTGAACGCGCCTTCGGCCTGAGTGAGGGTCGCCCCGCGGTGCAGGTCTTTTAAAATAAAGGCCTTGACCTGCTCGGCATGGGTAGAGACCACGGTGACATACTTGCGCGAGTTGATACCGTCGATGACGATATCCACAAGGAAAGTCTTCATCAAAAGGCCCAGCATCGCGTACAGCCCGGTGCGCGCGCCAAACAGCGGGAAAGTGGCGGCGGTGATCAAAAAGTCAGAGGCGAGCAATGCCTTGCCGATCTCCATCGAGGTGTATTTGGACAAAATCATCGCGACAATGTCGGTGCCGCCGGTCGAGGCACCAATGTTAAACGCCATGGCAGAGCCCACCGCGGGCAGAATGACGGCCCAAAGCAGCTCCAGCAGCGCGTCGTTTGTCATGGGCCCGGCAAGGGGCACCAACTTTTCAAACAGCGCCACATAGGCTGAAAGTGCGGCTGTGGCGTAAACCGTGGCGCCGCCAAAGCCCCGCCCCAAAAACAAAAACCCTAAAATCAGTAACAGCAGGTTGACCAGCGCCATGGCGCCGCTGACGTTCATCCAAGGGAAAATTTTGGCAAGCAGAATGGCAAGGCCACTGGTGCCGCCAATGGCAAAATGGTTGGGTGTTTTAAAAAGGCTGATGCCTGCGGCTGAAAACAGCAACGCGATATTGAGCACCAAAAACCAGCGCAGCTTTTTTTTGTAATCCTTGCGAAAATCGGCGATATAAGCCTTCATCATAGACATGACAGCACATCCCTGCAATCATAATAGGCGGCACGGGGCCGCACGCACATAAAAAAACGGCGGCAACCATGGGGTGCAACCGTTTTTAGAAAATCAAGCGCCGGGGGTCTGCGTTGCCGTGGGGGCCGCGGGCGAAACGCCATCGATGGCGAGTGTGGCCTCCTGCGTGTTAGACACCACAGCAATGTAGCTTTTACCGGGTGCCACGGCAAGTTCTTTGCCGTCGGCACCAGTCACCTTTAACGGGGCCTCGTCGCCATCTTTGCTCCAGGTAACGGGGGTGTAGTTGCCGCCGGTGAAGTAGTAGCCGTTGCCGGAAGAAAGGTCAAAATCGGTCAGCTCGGTGTCCGGCTTGTGGCCAACAGCGGCGTACAGCACAAACACATTTTGAAAAGCCAGCTGTGCACCGGTGCCGACATCCAGTTGCGGTGAGCCGTAAATACTTTTTTGGTACAGCCCGGTGCCGGTGTCATAGTGAAACGCCGCGTCGCCGTAGCCGGAAAATTTAAAAGCGATGTCCTTTGCGGCAGTGGGCAGTGCGACGGCACCCTTTGCGGCAAACTGGAACAGCGGGGTCAGCGTGCCGGTGGTGGGGATGGTACCCACAGTGGAAATGCCGCTTTGGATGAGCTCGGCATTCGTGTACCAGCAATGCTCCTGCGCCTTGGTTTTATACCGTTCTTCGTCAAAAACAAATGAGGTGGTGCCAAGGTACATGCCGTCGATATCCTGATATTTATAGTAATTCAGCATTTCGTTTGCGTAGGTCGAGCCGCCGATGTGCACGAAGATCGCGTTGAGCGGCAACACAAACTGAATAAACTGGTCGCGGGCAGAACGCACCGGCCCCACCAGCGGTACTTTGGTGTAGTCTGAAAAGACGGCCATCATGCGGGTGATGCCACCCTCGGTCTCCATCTCGTAAAGTACGTCGGCAGAGCCGATGCCGGTCTGCGGCAGGGCGGCCTGTACATTGTTGATCATGATGGCGACCGGGCGCTGCCCGTCCGGCAAATCGGCCGGTTTGTCCTCGCCGGTCAGCAGATTATAGTTGTAAACCGTCACCGGCTGTGGGGTGGCGGTCGGCTCGGTGGGCCCTGCGGAGGAAGGGGTACTGCTGCCGCCGCAGCCGGCAAGGGCCCCCATTGCCAGCACGCAGGCGAGCAACAGAGATAGCAGACGTTTTTTCATGACATTTCTCCTGACCTTACGGCAGTCTTTGCCGCCGATTGCTTTGCTTACCATTATATCGACAAACACTTGCTTTGTAAAGGCGAGTGGCGTTGCATTTAGGGGGAATAATGCAAAACGACGGGCGTTAAAACCGCCCGTCGCACTGCTATTTTGGTAGCCTGCCGCCGCAGCGCGGGTATGCGCCATTTGGTAAAAGCGGGCAGGCAAAATGTGAAATTTTATTCAGCGGCGTTTTCGGCGTTAGCTTCCTTCTGGGCGGCGTTCGGGTCAACACTCACCGAGTCGCTTGTCGCACTGCCGTCGGCGCCTTCAATTTTAAAATTGTCGTACTCATCAAGGCTGACCACTGCCACATAGCTGCGGCCGCGGTTGATCTTGAGGCTGTTGCCGTTTTCGTCCTGCAACATCAGCGCATACTGGGTGGCGCCTTTGGTCCAGCGGATCTTTTCGGCCTTGCCGCCGTTGATGTAATACCCAACACCACCAAAGTCATAATCGACCTTTTTGTAATCGGGGTCACCCTTGTCCAAACCGGTTTTCGGGTCAATGTTGCCACCGGGGTACGGGTAGGTGGTGATTTCGGTGAACAGTACCAGCACATTGTCAAAGCTGGTGCGCTCGCCGGTGTTTTCATCTATGGTTTCTTTGATGCTGCCGCTGTGCGAGTTATACTGGCTCATCTGGTACTGGTTGCTCACCGCGTCGTAATCAAAGTAGGTGCGGTAGCTGGTAGAATGCACGATGCCGACGCTCAGCGCGTCTTGCCCGGTCAGTGTGCGGGCGGGCTCGCGGTAATCGACAAAATCAAAAATGGGGCTGGTCAAACCGCGGCTCATGTCGATGTCATTCTTTTTGACATAATTGCTCAGCAGTTCGCCGGTGGTATAAGCGGTGTGCTCGTAGGCAAACCCCTGGCTTAGCCGGGTCTTGTCGCGGTAGATGATCTGGCCTGCGGCATCGCCGTCCACGTTCAAATTGCCGTAATCGCTGTCATCGATGTATTGCTGGGTGATGCCACTGCGGCCAATGTGCACATACAGCGGCTGGAACGGCATGATGAGGCGGAAGAACTGGTCGCGGGCCGAGCGCACGGGGCCAACGTCACCCAGCGCTTCGTAATTACCAAACAGGCCCATAAAGCGGGTAATACCGCCTTCTACCATGATCTCATACAAAACAGAGGCATCGTTGAGGCCGCGCTGCGGGCGGGCCTGCGCAATGTTGTTGATCATGATGGCGACCGGGCGCGTCGACACATAGTCGGCGCCTTTGGCTTCACCGGTCAGCGGGTTTGGGTCATAGGGTTCGGGGGTCGCAGTGGGGGCAGGTGTGGGTGCCGGGGCAGCAGCAGAAGAAGCCCCCCCGCCACAGCCCGCAAGAGCGGTGGCAGCCATAACAAGGCAAAGCAGTAATGCAATGAGACGTTTGTTCATAGAAAAGCGCTCCTGATCCTGCCGGCAGCTTGCACCGGCATCTTGTAGTGGCGCAAGACAAAGCCGCGCGCCCGTATTTCATTATAAAACCTCCCCCCGCCTTTGTAAACCGCGGAGGAAGGTGAAATTTAAGGGTTTAGAACAAAACGGAGATTTTTAGCTGAAAACAGGCAAAATCAATCTGCCGTATCCGCCGCGTCCGCTGCAGCTTCGGCCTGTTTTGCCGCTGCCGCGTCAGACGAGCTTTGCTGTACTTTGCCGCTGGTGGCGTCGCCGCCGGGGCCGGTGTAGGCAAAATTGTCATATTCGTTCAGGCTGACCACGGCGATATAGCTTTTGCCGCAGTTGATCTTGAGGCTGTTGCCCGCTTCGTCCTGTAACATCAGCGGGTATTCGGTAGGGCCTTTTGTCCAGCGGATCTTTTCAATTTTGCCATTGCTGATGTAGTAACCAATGCCGCCAAAATCATAATCTACCTTTTTGTAGCCGGGGTCGCCGTGCTCGTTGCCGCCGGGATACGGGTAGTTTGAAATATCGGTAAACAGCACGATCACATTTTCAAACGCAATGCGTTCATTATTTGCCTCGTCCACCATCGGGGTGTAGCCCGATGATTTCGCGTACAGGCTGGTGAGGTATTTGCCGCTGGCCTCATCGTAGGTAAAACCGGTGCGGTAGCTGGCCGAATGCACAATGTTGACACTGGCGGCGTCGTCGCCGTTCAGCGCGCGGGGCGACTCGTTGTAATTGACAAAGTCAAAAATGGGGCTGGTCAGCGCGCGGGACATATCCACATCGTGTTTATTGATGTAGCTGCCAATTAAAGTGTCATTGGTATAGGCGGTGGCATCTTTGGGAAAACCCTGTGCCAGACGGTTTTGGTCGCGCTCTGCCACGGTGACATTCAGGCCGTTGACATCCAGGTCGCCATAACCGCTGTCATCAATATATTGCTGGGTGATGCCGCTGCGGCCAACGTGCACATACAGTGGCTGGAACGGGCGCACCAGGCGGAAAAACTGGTCACGGGCCGAACGCACCGGGCCCACTTCGACCATCGTCTGATAATTGGGGAACAACGCCATGAAACGGGTGATGCCGCCTTCGACCATGATCTCGTACAAGACGTCTGCCTGCGAAAGCCCACGGGCGGGGCGGCTGTCTGAGCGGTTGTTGATCATAATGGCAATGGGGCGCCCGGGGATGTAGTCCGGGCTTTTTGCTTCGCCGGTCAACGGGTGCCCGTCAAACGGTGCCTCGGTGGGCTGCGGGGTGGCGGTGGGGGCGGGCGCCTCGGAGGAGGAGGGGGGCAGTGAGGAACTGCTGTCACCGCAGCCTGCGAACAGCGAAAAGGATAACGCGAGTACAAGACACAGGGCATACAGACGTTTCATGCAAGATCTCCGTTTCCTGCGGCGCGGCCCGGCGCGGGCAGTGCCACATGTTTTCGTTTCGTTTTCTTGTTTACTATACTCATAATGGGGCATAAAGTAAAGCGGGTCACCGGTAGAAAAGGGTACACCCCGGCAAAACCGACGACACTATGTTATGTAACGGGCTAAGACCATGGGATATTACGCAAACTGGGCAAAAAAATGACTTTTTGAAAAAGTTTTTTTAAAAACACAGGCCCCGGCAGCAAAAAAGCCCCGGCGCACCGGGGCTTTTTACTGTTTATGGGTTTAAGGGGGTCACGCGGGGCAAAACGGGCGGCTTAGCCCAGCTCGGCAAGGCCGGCTTTCAGGCGGCGCAGCGCCTCGGTGCGGCCCAGCACGGCGGCAATTTCAATACCGCCACCGGGGGTAAACTGCATGCCGGTCAGCGCAATGCGCATCGGCCACAGCATCCAGCCGTTTTTCACCTGCATCTGGGCAATCAGCGTAAAAGAGGCCTCGTGGATCTTTTCCACCGTCCAGTCGGCTTCGCCGAGCGCCTCCAGCACGGGGATCAGCGCCGAGAGTGCCTCTTTTGCGGTGTCGGCGTTCGTTTTCATTTTTTTGCTGACATACAGCTCGTTGTCGTGCGGCTGCACCGCATCGATGAACGGCAGCTGCGCGGGGATCTCGCCCAGCACTTCGCACCGGGTCTGCAACACATGGGCCAGCAGCACTTTGTCGCAAGGGGTGTGCACGGCCTCATCAATCCAAGGCAGGGCCATTTTGTAAAAGGCCTCCGGCGACAGGCGGCGAATGTACTCGCCGTTCATGAAGCGCAGTTTTTCCGGGTCAAAAATGGCGGGCGATTTGCTGATGCCGCTCTCGTCCCAAATCTCGGTCATCTCTTGCAGCGAGTAAATTTCGTTCTCGTTTTTCGGGCTCCAGCCGCACAGCGCGATGTAGTTCAAAATGGCCTCGGTCAAATAGCCTTTGGCCACAAGGTCCTGGTAGCTGGCATCGCCGTTGCGCTTCGACAGCTTGTTCTGCGCGTCTTTCATCACCGGCGGGCAGTGGATGTAAATGGGCTTTTCCCAGCCAAATGCCTCGTACAGCAGGTTGTATTTGGGGGTGGACGACAGGTATTCGCTGCCGCGAATGACATGGCTGATGGCCATCAAATGGTCGTCGACCACGTTGGCAAAGTTGTAGGTGGGCATGCCGTCGGTTTTGATCAAAATCTGGTCGTCCAGCTCGCTGTTTTCCACTTCAATGTGGCCATAAACCACATCTTCAAAGCTGGTCGTGCCCTCGCGCGGCATTTTTTGGCGGATGACATAGGGCATACCGGCGGCAAGGTTCTGTGCGATCTGCCCGGCCGACAGGTTGCGGCAATGGCCGTCGTAGTGGGGCGGCTGGCCGCTGGCTTTTTGGATGGTGCGCATTTCGTCCAGCCGCTGCTTGTCGCAAAAGCAGTAATACGCGTGGCCGCTTTCGATCAGCTGTTTTGCGTAGTCAAGGTACATGCCCATGCGCTCGCTTTGAATATAAGGGCCGTAGCCGCCGTCTTTGTCGGGGCCTTCGTCCCAGAGAAGCCCGGTTTCGCGCAGCGTGCTATAAATAATGTCCACCGCGCCCTCAACATACCGTTCCTGGTCGGTGTCCTCAATGCGCAGCACAAAGGTGCCGCCGCAGCTTTTTGCCTTTAAATAGGCATACAGCGCTGTGCGCAAGTTGCCCACATGCATATAGCCGGTGGGGCTTGGGGCAAACCGGGTTCTCACGTTACTTTTCATAAAAAACAACTGCCTCCTGTAAGGTGGTTTACGCAAAAAAGACCACAAAAAGGGTCATACATTTAAAGTCTACCCCCGCATTACCGGTTTGTCAATGCAAAAGGCCGGTTTTCTGTGTGGGGGATTGCCATACAAGTTGACCAAATGCAGTGCAGTAAAGTACGGTGTTTTCACAAAAAGAAGAGAAAACACCGTTTTTTGTTTGATACGCGGCCCGGCGGCATGGTATAATACTACCACAACAGTCGTGCAGGGTACGCCGGGCAGCTTTTTTGCCCCTCTGCCGGCTGGGGCAGCGCGGCCCGTACGGTGGGGCGCTGCAACAGGGCGGGCAATGGTTTGCGTGAATGCCGTCTCCCCAGGGTACGATAGGGGAGGCGGTATTTTTGCCCCCTGTGCCCTTTGGGGGCGGCACAAGAAAGGATGTAACAAGATGTACTGCTGGAACAAACATAATCACGGCGCCTTGGCGCATAGGGGGTGCTGGCGATGACAAAGCGCAGGGCAATTGCAGCGTTTGAAGTATTTGCAATGTATCTGTTGACCGGTGCGGGCTGCATTACAATTGGCAGCAGCATGACCCACCTGATCACCCATTACGGCTCTACCCTTGCAGCGGTGGCCGCACTGGGCAGCGGGTTTGCACTAGGCCGGGTGATCACGGTATCATTTATGGGCATACTGGTGGAGAAGCTGGGGCCAAAGCCGGTGCAGGCACTGGGCCTGGTACTGCTGCTGTGCTTTTTTGTGGGCCTGCCCATGACGACCAACTATTCGGTGGCGCTTGCGGCAAGCGTGCTGGGCGGCATTGGGTTTTCGACGCAGGACGCGTGCAGCCCGGTGATCTTGAGCGGCGCTTTCCCCACCGGGTACGCCAGTGCGATGAGTGCAGGCGAGGCCTTTTTTGGCGCGGGTTGCTTTTTGCCGCCATTGCTGATGAGCATTCTGCTGCCGCTGGGCCTGCCGTTTTACAGTGTGTACTACCTGTTTGCAGGCCTTGCCGTCGTACTGTTGCTCGTGTTGCCGTTTGCCGAAGTGCCGGACACGAAACAGCTGGCACAAGAGGGCGGGCATGCGGCAAACCCGCTGTTTTTGCGCGCACAGATTCCCGGCTGGCTGTTGCTGGCGCTGTTTGCAGTGACTTATTGTGCCGTGCCCAACACCGTCAACCTGTATACGACCACCTTTGCCGCCAGCATTGGCATCCCGGAGGCGGTGGGCGGCTTGTTGCTCACGGCCTATAACGTGGGCAGCATGGTGGGCTCGCTGGTGTTCATTGGCCTGCTAAAGCGGTTTCGGCCCATCACGGTGTTGTGGGTCAACTCGCTGATTGCACTGGGCATGCTGCTGGCTGCCGTTTTATTGCAATCGGTGCCGGTGTTTTTTGTCACACTGTTCTTTGCCGGGTTCTTCCTTGGCGTGCTGTTTATGCTGATCATCACGATCGCCACCGGGCTGCGCCCGGCCCACGCCGGCATGATGGGCGGTATTGTGGGGCTGGTGTGCGGCAGCAGTGACACCGTGACCCCGCTGATCACCGGGCGGGTCGTCACCTGGTTTGGTGCCGGTGCGGCGTACTGGTATGCGCTGGCCATGATGGCAATCGCAGCCCTCGCCGCCATTGGGTTTCGCCGCCTGTGTTATGAGGGCAAACGCCAGCCCGCGGGCACCAAAGCCGAGTGACAGCGCCGGTTTGTACTGCCTTTTTGTGGGCAGCATCGCGTGCCCCATATTAAGAATAGTATTAATAGATGCGCGCGTGCCGTAACACCCCGTTATAAGCCGGGTTGACAGGGTGGCACGCAAAAAGCTATACTGTAAAAAATAGCCGCTGTTGTGGCGGTTGTTTTTTGGCCGGTTAGTTAGCAAAGGCTAACTTTAAAAACGACAATACGCTGCCCACGGGGCAAAAGGAGCAACCATGGAGCGACAGGACTATGAAGCACAGCTTGCCCGGCCGGGTGCGGGCGGCGGGCAGGCCGAAACCTTTTGGGATGGCAAGGCCGCGGCCTTTAACGCGGCACAGCAGGCCGAAACCTCACCCTTTGTAGGCAGGGTAACCGAGTTTTTGCAGGGGCAGGGGCTTCTTTCGGGCGCTTCGGTGCTGGATGTGGGGGGCGGCAGCGGCCGGTATGCGCTCGCCTTTGCAAAGCAGGCGGCGGCGGTAACGGTAACCGACATTTCGGCCCAAATGCTGGCCTTTGCAAAAGCCAATGCAGAACAGGCGGGGCTGCAAAACCTCACCTGCCGCAAGCTGGACTGGGCGCAGGCGGACCTTGCCGCCGAAGGCTTGGTAGGCCAGTTTGATTTGACCTTTGCCGCTATGTGCCCGGCGCTGTATGTACCTGCCGGGCTGCGCAACTTGTGCGCCGCTTCCCGTGGGCACAGCACGGTGGCGCAGTTTATTGCCGATACCGACACGGCAAGCGATGCCTTGCAAAAACAATTGGGCCTGCCCCGTGGGTGGGACCCGCACAACGACCGCGCCATGGTGCAAACGCTGTTTAACCTGCTGTGGCTAGACGGCAAAGAGCCGCAGCTTACCTACCTGCACGAGCAGGCAAACGAGGTGCTTACCTTGCCACAGGCAGTGCAGCGGTACGCCCACTGGTATGGCGAGGCGGCCCGGCAGCAGGGGCGCAGTTTACAACAGTTGTTGCAGGCCATTGCCACAGGCGATACCGTGCAGGCCGATACCCATACCACCCTGGCACTGCTTTGGTGGCGCAACTGACGCAAGGTTGGCAGATGCGGGATAGTATAAAAGCAAAGCGGGCAGAAGAATTTTCTTCTGCCCACTTTGCTTTTGATCTCGTTCCCTAAAATCATCTAAAACGCTGGCCGCGCCGCGCGCCGGGGGCTTAGTCCTCCAGCAGCAGGGGCAGCGTGATCTCGTAGCGCGAATCCATCGCGTTTTTCTCTTCTGCTTGGTTGGTATAGGCGTTTACGGTGGCGGTCGCCTTGTTGATGGGTTGCAGGGTGCCCGCGCCCGCCACGCAGCCGCCGGGGCAGGCCATGCCCTCCAGCAAAAAGCCGTCGTACTTGCCGGTACGTGCGATCGTCAGCATTTTGCGGCAATCCGCAAGGCCCTGCGCACTGACCACGTTTACCTCGCGCTCGGGGTCAATGCGGTGCACGGCACCCACCACCGCGCCCGCCACGCCGCCGCTGACGGCAAACCCGCGCCCGGCGGCAGTGCCCTCACGCAGGGCGTGCTCTTCGGTCAACTCGTCAAAGTTGATGCCCTTTGCGACAAACATGCCCATCACTTCTTCAAAGGTCAGCACAAAATCCACATCGCTGCGCACCGACCGGCGGCTGGCCTCCAGCTTTTTGGCGCTGCACGGGCCAATAAAGGCCACCTTGCAGTTTTTGTGCTCCTTTTTCAGCAGGCGGGCGGTCAGCACCATCGGGGTCAGTGCCATTGAAATATTGGGCGCAAGGTCCGGGTACAGCTTTTTCGCCATCACCGACCACGCCGGGCAGCAGGAGGTCGCCATAAACGGCTGCTCTGCGGGGACCTTTTTCAAAAAGTCCTCCGCCTCGTCAATCGTGCAAAGGTCGGCGCCCACCGCCACTTCGGCCACATCGGCAAAGCCGATCTTCTGCATCGCGCCTTTCAGCCGCTCCGGCGTGACCTTGGGCCCCAGCTGCCCCACAAACGACGGGGCCACCGCGGCAAACACGCGCTCGCCCGCGTTGATGGCGTGGATCAGCTGGAACAGCTGCCCCTTATCTGAAATGGCGCCAAACGGGCAGTTGACGATGCACATGCCGCACGAGACGCATTTGTCGTAATCGATGTTGGCGCGGCCCAGCTCGTCACTGCTGATGGCGTCCATGCCGCAGGCCGCCGCGCAGGGGCGCACCTGGCGAATGATGGCGCTGTACGGGCAGGCGTCCACACAGCGGCCGCACTTGATGCACTTTTCCTGATCGATGAAGCTTTTGCCGTGCACCATCGAAATGGCGCCCTTGGGGCAGACCTCTTTGCAGGGGTGTGCAAGGCAGCCCTGGCAGCCGTTCGTGACGAAAATCAGCTTTTCGGGGCAGGAGTTGCAGGCAAACTTAATAATGTTGACGAGGGGCGGGTCGTAGTACTTTTCAGCAATGGCGCTCTCCTCCACGTCTTTCGTCAGCGGCGCGTGCTCGCTGACCGGGCGCAGCGGCAGGCCCATGGCAAGGCGCAGCCGCTCGCCAACAATGGCGCGCTCTAAAAAAATGCTCTCGCGGTAGGACGCCTTCTCCCCCGGCACAATTTTGTAGGGCAGTTCCTCAATGCGGGAATAATCGCCGCCCTCATAAGCCAGCCGTGCGACTTCGGTAAAAACTTTGCGGCGAATGTCGGTCACGGAGGAATAAATGCCTCTCATCATAGTGGGTCTCGTCCTTTCTGCATTGGCACTGAGACTGCAACTTAGTTAAAAAAATAACACAGTCTTCCACCTGTAATCATAGCATGAACACAGCGCCGGTTGCAACTGGTCGGTTGGCTAAACTTCGTGCCGATTTTGCGGAATTAATAGGAAAATCACCGGATAAGCTGACCAGCGTGTTGCCCGCGAAGGTTGACAGGGGGCGCCAAATCGCCTAAACTGAGAGTAATTTTCAGCACGCCGCACGGGGTACCGGGCGGCAAATCCCAGTACAAGTGAGGCAGCGCATGGACCGCAGGCAGGAGATCGAACGCAGTATCATCAAGGACTATCGGCACACCATCTGGAACCGCTTTACCAGCGGCATCAAAGAATACCATCTAATCGAAGAGGGCGACACCATTGGGGTGTGTATTTCGGGCGGCAAGGACAGCATGCTGCTGGCAAAGTGTATGCAGGAGTTGCAGCGCCACAGCTATATCAAGTTTGAGCTGAAATTTTTGGTGATGGACCCCGGTTACAACCCCGAAAACCGCCGCCGCATTGAAGAAAACCTTGCGCTGCTGGGCATCCCGGTAACCTTTTTTACAACCGATATTTTTGACGTGGTAAACACCATCACCGAAAAGCCCTGCTACCTTTGCGCGCGCATGCGCCGGGGGTATCTGTACCAGTTTGCACAGGACCTTGGCTGCAATAAAATTGCGCTGGGCCACCATTTTGACGACATGATCGAGACGGTGGTCATGAGCATGTTTTATTCGGCTGAAATCAAGACGATGATGCCAAAGCTGCGCAGCAAAAACTTTGCGGGCATGCAGCTCATCCGCCCGCTGTATCTCGTGCGCGAAAGGGATATTATTGCATGGGCGCAAACCAATGACCTGCACTTTTTGCAGTGTGCCTGCCGCCGCACCGAAAACTTGGCCCCGGGCGAAGAGCATGACGGGGGGCGGCGCAGTGCCACCAAAGCGCTGCTGCGCCGCCTGCGGGAAGAGAACCCGCAAATTGACATCAACATTTTTCGCAGCGTGCACGACGTCGATTTAAAAACGCTGATCGGCTATACCGACCTTGCGGGCCGCCACCACAATTTTTTGGATGCCTACGAGGGGCGGGCGCGCCAGCCCGAATTTGCGGTATTTGATTTAGACGGCACGTTGCTGGATTCGATGCATGTGTGGGACCCGGTGAGTGCCGCCTACCTGCGCGCGCACGGCCACACCCCGCCGCCGCAGCTGGACAGCTGGGTGCGCGGGCTGAATGTGCGCGAAGCCATACAGTTTTTAAATAAGATCTATGGCCTTGACGTGCCGGTGCAGCAGGGCGTGCAGGAGGTCTGCGACATGGTGGCAAAGGCCTATGCCGAAACGGTGCAGGCAAAGCCGTTTGTGCGCGAATATTTAGAGCAGCTGCACCGCCACGGGGTGCCGATGTGCGTGGCCACTTCATCCGAGCTGCCGGTGGTGCTGCCCGCGCTGCGCCGCCTTGGGCTGGACGGGTACTTTAAATTTGTATTGACGGCGGGCACGCTGGGCGCCAGCAAGCAGTCGCCGGAATTTTACCACAAAGTGGCGCAACAGTTTAAGACAACGGCAGACCACCTGACGGTGTATGAGGATGCGCTGCACGCGATTGAAAGCGCCAAAGCGGCGGGCTGCCGCGTGATCGCGCTGTACGACGAGGCCGGCGCGCAAGAGCGCAGCCGGGCAAAGGTGATCTGCGATTATTATGCCGGGGGCTTTGATGCCCTGTTGGAGGACTGAAGATGGAAACAAAAAAAGAAAACATTTACCAAAGGCTGAACAACATTGCCCCGGTGCTGATGGAGGGCGAACGCCACCCCATTGCGAACCTTGCCAATATGGCGACGCTGCTGGGCACCGAGCTGCCCGGCATCAACTGGGCCGGGTTTTATTTGATGGACGGCGGCGAGCTGGTGCTGGGCCCGTTTTGGGGCAACCCGGCCTGCCGGCGCATCCGGTTGGGGCGCGGGGTGTGCGGCACGGCGGCACAGCAGGGCAAAAACCTTGTGGTTGCCGATGTGCACCAGTTCCCCGGGCATATCGCGTGCGACGCCGCTTCGGCGGCCGAAATCGTGCTGCCGCTGTGGCGTGGGGGCAAGGTCATCGGCGTTTTAGATATCGACAGCCCCACGCTAGGCCGGTTTGATGCGCAGGACGAAGCGGGCCTTATCACCTTTGCGCGCAGCATTGAAGTCGGTTGCGACTGGGTGCCGTGCGGATACAGCCTTACTTAAAATGAACAAAAGAACGGCCTCTCCGCTGCGGCAAGCACATGCGGGGGAGGCCGTTCTTATTTATAGGGTAGAATACACCGGCGGCGCACCGGCAACTACATCAGGTTGCGCGGGGTGCCCGCAAGGTACAGAGACACATTGTCAAACACCATCTGTGCGCGCACCTGCATGCTTTCGGCGGTGGCAAACGCGACGTGCGGTGTCAAAACAGTGTTTGGCGCCCCGCACAGCGGGTGGTCGTTTGCAATCGGCGGCTCGGTTTCAAACACGTCGATGCCCGCCCCGGCAATGCGGCCCGCCAGCAGTGCGTCGGCAAGGGCGGCGTTGTCCAGCACCGCGCCGCGCGCTGTGTTGATCAGCAGTGCGGTGGGCTTCATCTTTGCGATCAACTCGGCATTGATGATCCCGGCGGTCTTGGGGGTAGAGGGCAGGTGCAGGCTGATGATATCGGCGGTGGACATCACGTCCTCCAGCGGCAGATAGGTAATGCCCAGCGCTTCGGCCTCGGGCCGGTGGGTACGGCTGTACGCTACAAGGCGGCAGCCAAAGGCCTTGGCCAGTGCGGCGGTGCGCAGGCCAATGGCACCGGTGCCCACAATACCAAAGGTCTTGCCCGCCAGCTCAAAGCCCACCAGCCCGGCCTTGGTGCCGCTTGCGCGGCAAGCTTCGTCGCAGGCCGGGATGCGGCGCAGCAGTGAAAACACAAGGCCAAACACCAGTTCTGCCACGCTTTCGGTGGAATACCCGGCGCAGTTCGACACCAAAATGCCCCGCTCGCGGCAAAGGTCCATCGGCAGATGGTCCACGCCGGTAAAGGCGACCGAGATCAGCTTTAACTTGCCGCAGGCGGCAACCACTGCGGCGGGCAGCGGGGAGCTTGCGACCATTAAAATATCGGCATCTTTCGCCCTTTGTGTCAACACGGCGGGGTCGGTGGCACCGTCGCTATAAGCGGTAAACTGGTGCCCTGCGGTACGCAGCGGCTCGGCCAGTGCCTGCACGGCGGCATCGGCGACGGCAAGCCCCTCCAGCAAAACAATGTTCATGATAAAACTTCCTTTCAAGGCCCGCGCACTCAGGGCGGGCGGGTTCTTTTTGTATTATACCAGAATAACCGGCATCTGCAACCGCCCGAAATAGATTGACTTTGCTAGGCAGTCAGCATAAAATGAGGTTGTAAATTTTGTGTAAAGCGTGGATGGTAGAATGAATGAGGCCCCCCAAAGCGGAAAGCCGCTTTTTTCAAGACAGGCATTGCAGCGGTTACTTTGGCCGCTGGTGGGTGAACAGTTTTTAGCGGTGACGATTGGCATGGCCGATACCGTGATGGTGGCGAGCGTGGGCGAAGCCGCGGTGTCCGCGGTGTCGCTGGTCGATTCGATCAATATTTTAATGCTGAACATCTTTGCGGCGCTGGCCACCGGCGGTGCCATTGTGGCAAGCCAGTATCTGGGCCAGCGGGATGAAAAAAATGCAAACCGCTCGGCAAAACAGCTGGTGGTGGTCGTGGCGCTATTTGGTTTGGCGCTGGGCCTGCTTTGTGCATTGTTGCGGGCACCGCTGCTGCGCGGGCTGTTTGGCAGCGCGGATGCCGCGGTGCTGAGTGACGCGCAAAACTATTTCTTTTTTACGGCGCTGTCTTACCCGTTTATCGCGGTATACAATTCCGGCGCGGCTATTTTTCGCTCGATGGGCAACAGCAAGGTATCGCTGAAAGCGTCCCTGATCTCGAATGTCATCAACATTATCGGCAATGCCATCTGCATTTACGGCCTTGGCTGGGGGGTCGTGGGGGCCGCAGTGCCCACACTGATCTCGCGCATCGTCGGTGCCGTGCTGATCTTGTGGCTGCTGCGCAACCGCTCGCTGCGCATTTCGTTGACCAACTGGCGCGAGTTTCGGCTGCGGCCCGACATGGTGCGCCGCATTTTGGGCATTGGGGTGCCCAACGGGCTGGAAAGCGGCATGTTTCAGATTGGCAAAATTCTGGTGCAGGGGCTGATTGCTTCACTGGGCACCGTGTCTATCGCGGCGAACGCCGTGTGCGGCACACTCAGTGCGCTGCCGCAGATCCCCGCGCAGGCCATTGGCCTTGGCATGACAACGGTGGTTGGCCAGTGCGTGGGCGCGGGCGATTACAAACAGGCACAGACCTACATTAAAAAACTCACAATCATGGCGACCGCGTTCCACGGGGTGCTGTGTGTGCTGTTCTTCTTTGCGATCCCGTGGATGCTGATGCCGTTTGGTCTTTCGTCAGAAACGGTGCGGTTGGCGACCCACTTGCAGCAGGTGTACTATCTGGTTGGCGCGCTTACCTGGGCGCTCAGTTTCACCTTCCCCAACGGGCTGCGTGCCGCGGGGGATGTCAAGTTCACGATGACGGCGTCGGTGCTGTCGATGTGGATCTTCCGCATCGGGTTTTCGTACTTGCTGGTGTCGTTTTTCGGCCTTGGGGTGGACGGTGTATGGTATGCCATGTACATCGACTGGGCCGTGCGCATCGTGGCGTTTCAGCTGCGGTATTTCAGCGGTAAGTGGAAGACGAAACGCATTATATAATCTGGTGTTATCCAACAAAAACAGCCGGTATAGGGGTCTGGTAACCCCTATACCGGCTGTTTTGTTGTAGTGTGGCATGGCTTTGCCGCGTTGTTTGTTATAGCACCTGAAACAAAAAGAACTTCAAATAATCGGTTTCTTCCACATTCCACAGTACCGGGTGGTCGGGGGCCTGCCCGCGTAGTTCAATCTGCCGCAGCTGTACCCCGGCATCGGCTGCGGCGCTGTGCAGCATTTTGACAAACAGCGGCAGCGGGGCAAAGTGGCTGCAACTGGCGGTGGCAAGGTACCCGCCACGGGGCAGCAGTTTCATGGCGCGGTAGTTGATTTCTTTATAGCCGCGCATCGCGGCGTCGATGGTACTTCTGCTTTTCGTAAACGCAGGCGGGTCTAAAATAATAAAGTCGTACGGGCTGCCGCCTGCCCGCTCCAACTGGGGCAGCAGGTCAAACACGTTGGCAGTTTGAAACTGCATGTTGCCCTCAAGGCCGTTCAGCACCGCATTGGCGCGGGCCATCTGCACGGCCGCTTCGCTGATATCCACCGCCGTCACGCTGGCGGCACCCCCGGCAGCGGCGTTCAGCGCAAACGAGCCGGTGTGGGTAAAGCAGTCCAGCACATGGCGGCCGTGCGCCATGCGCGCCACCGCCTGCCGGTTGTATTTCTGGTCTAAAAAGTAGCCGGTTTTCTGGCCGTTTTCAAAATCGACCCGGTAGCGAATGCCGTTTTCGGTGATCTGCGTTTCGGTGGGGCCGGGGTCGGCACCGTCGCCAAGGTCAAAAAAGCCCTTGCCCTCTGCCAGCCCCTCCCGCGCGCGCAGGGCCACGTCGTTGCGCTCGTACACGGCGCGGATCTGCTGGCCGTCCTCGCGCAGGATCTGCACCAGCAGTGGGAACAGCACCCCTTTGCGCTGTTCAATGCCCACCGAGAGGGTCTGGGTGACCAGCACGTCGCCAAAGCGGTCCACCGTCAGGCCGGGCAGGCTGTCGGCTTCGCCAAATACCAGCCGGCAACAGTCGGCGTCCGGGCCCATCACCTGCTTGCGGTACTCCCACGCCCAGCGCAGCCGCCGCTGCCAAAACGCGTCGTCAAATTTGTCATTTGCGTTGCGCGACACCAGCCGCACCCGTATTTTGCTGTGCGGGCTGTAAAAGCCGGTGCCAAGGTAGCGGTTTTTATCGCTGAGGACATCGACCAAATCGCCGGGTGCCGGCGTGCCCTCTAAGGCATGCACTTCGCCCTCATAGACCCAGGGGTGCCCGCCCTCCAGGGCAGCCTGCCCCTTACGGCTGATCGTCACTGTTGCAAAATTGCGCTGCTGCTTCATCTGTTCCTCCGCGGCAAATAAGGTTGTGGGGCAAACGGCCCCAAAAAAGGTGTACCTCATTATACAGCCGCACGGCCCGGTGGTCAAATACCGGCGTCGGCCCCCGGCCATACGGTAAAAAATGGGACGCCACGCGTGCAAAAAACACAAAAATGTTTCCGTTTTGAAAGCTAAAATGTTATAATACTACTAATAGAATCACGGCGCGGGCTGTAGGTTGTGACACAGCCCGCTGCCTTGCACAAGGGAGGTCGTATACCATGTTGACTGATTTTGAAATGGGCAAAACCACGGACAAAGCACAGCTGAAACAGCGCATCAAGGCCTGTGAAGAAAAAATTGTGCTGCAACAGCAGAAGATGCGCACCGCAAAGTTGCCGGTGCTGGTACTGATCGAGGGCTGGGGCGCCGCAGGCAAGGGCAGCGTGCTGGGCGGGGTGATCAACACCATTGACCCCCGCTTTTTTAAGGTGTGGGCCAGTGCCGTGCCCACCGAGGAAGAGCGCCGCAAGCCGTTTTTGTGGAAGTATTTCATCAAAACGCCCGAGCAGGGCAAGTTTGCCTTTTTTGATTCCGGCTGGGTGGGGCAAACCGTGCGCGAGCAGTTAGACGGCAAACTGGATGCCGCGGGCCTTGCCGCGCGCATTGCCGCCATTAACACCTTTGAGCGGCAGCTTGCCGATAATGGCACGCTGCTGGTGAAGTGTTTTTTGCAGATCACCCGCCGCGAGCAGGAAAAACGGCTGGACAAGCTGAAAAAAGACAAAGACACCGCGTGGCGGGTAAGCGAAGAGGACCTGCGCGAAAACCGCCGGTACGACGAGTACGCCAAGGCGTTTGACGCCGTGCTGTCCGCCACCGGCCCCGCAGAGCGGCCATGGCAGATTATCGATGCCACCGAGCGGGGCGAAGCAAACCTTGCGCTGATGGAACAGCTGACCGGCGCAATCGACCGCGCGCTGGCCGCACCCAAGGTGGCGCCGCCCGTGGTGGAAAACCGTTTCCCATTATTGCAGATGCCACACCTTGTGGATGTGCCGCTAGGGCAAAGCCTCAAGCGGGACGAATACGAACAGCGGTTGCAGGCGGCACAACAGCGCCTGCGTGAACTGCATAACCGGCTGTACCGCAAGCGGGTGCCGGTAATTTTGGCGTACGAGGGCTGGGACGCCGCGGGCAAGGGCGGCAACATCCGCCGCGTTGCCGCCGCGCTGGACCCGCGCGGGTTTGAGGTACTGCCCATTGCAAGCCCGGAGCCGCACGAGTTGGCACACCACTATTTGTGGCGGTTTTGGGAGCGGCTGCCGAAAGACGGGCATGTTGCCATTTTTGACCGTACCTGGTATGGGCGCGTGTTGGTAGAGCGGGTAGAGGGCTTTGCAAAGCCGGAGGAGTGGCAGCGGGCCTATAACGAGATCAACGAATTTGAGGCCCAGCTTGCAGACTGGGGCGCGGTGATTCGTAAATTCTGGCTGCAAATTGACCCGGACACCCAGCTGGAGCGTTTTCGCGAGCGGCAGATCGTGCCTGAAAAGCAGTGGAAGATCACCGAAGAGGATTGGCGCAACCGCGACAAATGGCCGCAGTACGAAACGGCGGTGGACGCGATGCTGCAAAAAACCAGTACGACCTTTGCCCCGTGGCGCATTATTGAATCGACCGATAAAAAATACGCACGTGTGCGCGTGCTGGAAGAAATCATTGCCGCATTGGAGGATGTATTGTAATGGAAATTGAACGCAAGTTTGAGATCAGCGGGTTCCCCGAGGACCTGCCGCTGTTGGAAGAAGCCATGATGCGGCAGGGGTATTTGTGCACGGCGCCTGCGGTGCGCATCCGCTCGACCGAGCACGAGGGCAAGATCGGCTATATGCTGTGCATCAAGGGGGCGGGTACTTTGGTGCGGGAGGAGATCGAGACCCCCATCACCGTCGATGTATTTTTAAACATCGAAAAAATGATCGGCCTGCCACTGGTGAATAAAGAATACCGCGCCTATGCGCTGCCGGGCGGCGAAAAGTTGGAGGTGAGCCTTGTGGATGAGGGCGAGCCGACTGAATTTATGTATGCTGAAGTGGAGTTTGCCAGCGAAGAAGAGGCAAAGGCCTTTGCGCCGCCTACCTTTTTGGGGCGCGAGCTCACCGAGCTGCCGGGCTCTTCGATGAGCGCTTACTGGAACCGCAAAACGGCACTTGCCGCGGCCAAGCGCGACCCCCGCAGGGAGGAAGTTTAAATGAAGCAGCATCCGCTGGGGGCGAAGCGCTGGGCAGCGCTGCTGATTTTCGGCCTGTTTGGGCAGCTTGCCTGGACGATCGAAAATATGTATTTCAATGTGTTTGTCTACAACACCATCACCACCGACCCCGGGGTCATTGCCAACATGGTGGCGGCAAGTGCTGTCACGGCCACATTGACCACGCTGTTGATGGGCGCGCTGTCCGACCGGCTTGGCCGCCGCAAAGCGTTTATTGTGGTGGGCTACCTTTTGTGGGGCGCCTCGGTGGCGTCGTTCGCGTTTTTGTCAGTCGGCAATATGGCAAAGCTGTTCCCCGCGGCAAACGCGGTGCAGGCCGCCGCACTGATGGTCGTCATTATGGACTGTGTGATGACCTTTTTTGGCTCCAGCGCAAACGACGCGGCGTTTAATGCGTGGGTGACCGACGTCACCCACGAGGATAACCGCGGCCGGGTGGAATCGGTGCTGTCGGTGCTGCCGCTGGTGGCGATGCTGATTATTTTTGGCGGCTTTTCGTGGATGACCGATGCCGGCCGGTGGGGCGATTTCTTTTTGCTGTTCGGTGCGCTGGTCACCGCGGGTGGCCTTGCGGGGCTGGTGTTCGTGCGGGATGTGCCGCACCCCGCGCACGCGCGCAGCGGGTATTTTGCCGATATTGTGTACGGGTTTCGCCCATCGGTCGTGCGGGAGAACCCCGGTTTATACATTACCTTATTGGCACTTGGGGTGTTCAGCGCGTCCACGCAGGTGTTTATGCCCTACCTGATCATTTATATTCAGCGCTACCTTGGCATGCAGGACTATGCACTGGTGCTGGCGGCTGTGCTGGTGGGGGCTTCCGCTGTCAGCGTGCTGTGCGGCAGGCTGATTGACAAGGTGGGCAAGCTGCATTTTGTGCTGCCCGCGGCGGTGGTAGAGGTGCTGGGCCTGCTGGGCATGCTGTTTGCCCGCGGCACCCTTGCGGTCATCGGCGCGGGGCTGGTCATGCTCTCCGGCGTCATGCTGCTCACCGCATCGCTGAACGGGCTGGTGCGCGATTATACCCCGCCGGATAAAGCGGGGGCGTTTCAGGGCATCCGCATGCTGTTTGCCGTCATGCTGCCCATGGTGACCGGCCCGTACCTCGGTGCGGCGGTCATTCGCAATTCGGGCGCGGTGTATGTGGACCTTGGTGTCACAAAGCAGGTGCCTACGCCCGCAATCTTCCTTGCCAGTGCGGTGGTGCTGCTGTTTGTGTCGCTGCCCACGCTGGCACTTTGGCGCTACCGGCGCGCACATGCACCGCTAAAAGTGCTGCTCACCTCATTTGGCGAGCAGCTGGACAAAGACTTGCCGCTGCCGGAATACCCGCGCCCGCAGTTTCGGCGCAGTGAAAACAGCTGGCGCTGCCTCAATGGCCGCTGGCAGTACGCCATCCGCCCGCAGGGCCAGCCCATGGGCCAGCCGGAGGGCGAGATCATCGTGCCGTTTTCGCCTGAAAGCCCGCTGTCCGGTGTCGGCCGTCAGTTGCAGCCGGGCGAGACGCTGTGGTATGAAAAAGAATTTGAGGTGACGGGCCTGCCCGGCATGGGCCGCCTGCTGCTACACTTTGGCGCGGTGGACCAGCGCTGCACCGTGCTGGTCAATGACATTGAGGTGGGCAGCCACGGCGACGGGTATCTGCCGTTTACCATTGATATTACTGCGGCGGTGCGCGAGGGGCAAAACACCCTGACCCTCGCCGTGCAGGACGACAGCCAAAGGGGCAATACCGCGTACGGCAAGCAGACACTGCACCGCGGCGGCATTTGGTACACCGCGCAAAGCGGCATCTGGCAGACCGTGTGGCTGGAGCGGGTGCCCGACGCCTACCTTGCGTCGGTAAAAATCACGCCGCTGCCGCAGCAGGGCGCCGTGCGCTTTGAGCCGGTGTTTGGCGCCGGGCAGCCGCAGCCGGTGCGCGTCGTGGTGTACAGCGCGCAGGCGACGGTGGCCGAGGGCATTGCCGCCGCAGGCGATACGCTGGTTTTAACACTGCCCGAGGTGCATTTGTGGAGCCCGGAAGACCCGTTTTTGTATGATGTGGACTTTTTTGCCGGGCAGGACGCCGCGGCCGGGTATTTTGGCATGCGCAGCTTTGGCGTGGGCAAGGATGCAAACGGTGTGCCGCGCCTGCTGCTGAACGGCGAACCCTATTTTCAAAACGGGCTGCTGGACCAGGGCTATTGGAGCGACGGCCTGTACACTGCGCCCAGCGACGAAGCGATGGCGTATGACATTCGCACCGCAAAAGAACTGGGCTTTAACATGCTGCGCAAGCATATTAAAATAGAGCCCGCGCGCTGGTATTACCACTGCGACCGGCTGGGCATGCTGGTGTGGCAGGACATGGTCAGCGGCGGCGGGCCGTACAGCCCGATGGTCGTGCAGGTGCTGCCGTTTGTTGGCAAACAGCTGAAAGACGACAATTACCGGCGGTTTGGCCGCAAAGATGAGGCGGGCCGGGCCGAGGCCGACCGTATGCGCCGCGAGACGATCGACCTTTTGTACAACACGGTCAGCATTGGCCTTTGGGTGCCGTTTAACGAGGGCTGGGGCCAGTTTGACGCGCTGCGCGCCGCTGCCGAAACAAAACAGCAGGACCCCACGCGTGTCGTAGACCACGCCAGCGGCTGGCACGATCAGGGCGGCGATGACCTTGCCAGTTTTCACGTGTATTACAAGCCGGTCAAGTGCCACCCGGACAGCGCCGGGCGCCCGGTGGTGATTTCGGAGTTCGGCGGCTACAGCTATGGGGTGCCGGGGCACTGTGTGTCGGCCCGGCAGTTTGGGTACCGCAGGTACGACACGGCGGGGCACTTTTTTGCCGCCTACCGCGAGCTGATCGAAAAAGAGATCCTGCCGCAACTTGACACCATTTCTGCGGTGGTGTATACCCAGCTTTCCGATGTGGAGGATGAAGTGAACGGCCTTTTGACCTATGACCGCGCGGTGTGCAAATGTGACAAAACCGCGATGAAAGCGCTGAACTGCCGCCTGCAATTTGGAGGGAAAGAATGAACACGCTGATCGCAGTGGCCGGTAAAACCGGCACGACCATGCGCTGTGCCGCACTGCTGAGTGTACAGCTGGGCGGGGCACAGATCGTTAATTTGGAACTAGAGACCCCCGACCCTGCCGACTATGACCTGATCGTTGTGGGCAGCGCGGTGCGCATGGGCCAGCTGCACCGCAAAGTGCGTGACTTTTTGGCCCGGTACGAACAGGCTTTGCTGGCAAAGCCGTTTGCCTGCTTTGTGTGCTGTGGCTTTGGCGAGCAGGCGCAGGAATACCTAAAAGACGGTTTTGGCTCTGCCCTGCTTGCACACGCCTGCGCGGCGGGCAGCTTTGGCGGCGAAATGCGCACAGAAGAGCTGACGGGGATGGATAAGTTTTTGGTCGGCATGGTGGCAAAATCGCTGAAAGAGCAAAATAAGCCGCTGCCCACGGTGGATATGCAGGCGATTGCCCGGTTTGCCGAAACACTAAAAACCGGGTGTGGCAGTGGCGCGGATGCATAACGGCGCGCCGTATCGGGGCCTCACCGGGTGCCAATCAGTCTCTTTTTATGAAAAAGTGGTGCAAGACTTGCAGGCAAAGGGAGAAATGTGGTACCATCAATCCAATTAATGCGGCAGGGGAGCGGCAAGATGCAAACAATTACAAAAGCACTGACCCATGCGGGGCATTTTCACGCGGATGATGTATTCAGCGCGGCACTGCTGCGCGAAGTTTACCCTGAAATAGAAATACAGCGTGCGTTTGAAGTGCCCGAGGGGTTTGACGGCATTGTGTTCGACATTGGCGGTGGCGAGTTTGACCACCATGGCCCGCAGCGCAAGCTGCGCGAAAACGGCGTGCCCTACGCCGCGTTTGGCCTGCTTTGGCGCCGCTACGGCGCCGAGCTGATAGGGGAAGACCAGGCAAAGTGGATGGACGAGCATTTTATTCAGCCGCTGGATAAAGACGACAACACCGGTTGCGGCGATTCGCTGGCTGATGCAATTGGCACCTTTAACCCGCTGTGGGACAGCGATGACGACGCCGATGACTGCTTTTGGCGGGCAGAGCAGTTTGCCGCGGCCATTTTAAGCAACCGGTTGAACGGCGCCCGCTCGATGTTGCGCGCGCGCGAGGTGGTTCGTGAGGCGCTGACGCAGATGCAAGACGGCATTGTGGTGCTGCCGCAGTTTGCACCATGGAAAGAGACGCTCAAGCACTCACAGGCACGTCTGGTCGTGTACCCCTCGCAGCGCGGCGGGTACAGTGCGCAGGGGGTACCGGTGCCGGACGACCCGGCCCACCGGCTGAAATGCCGGTTTCCGCAAAGCTGGTGTGGCTTGCATGGGCACGAGCTGGAGCAGGCCGCCGGGGTACCGGGGTTGCGGTTTTGCCATGCCAGTGGCTTTTTGATCACGGCGGCCAGTTTGTCGGCGGCCCTTGCCGCCTGCCGCAAGGCATCGCAGTTGCAGCCGGGGCCAGGTTAAGCAGTATAAAGGAGATGACCCGTAGATTGAATGAGCAGGCAGTGCAGAAAATGGAACAGGGCAAAGCATTGCCGCTGCAATTTTCAGCCGAGTCGTTGATACACCGCATTCCTGCCGGGCTGTATTGTTACCCGGTGACCGCTGAAAGAATGGAAACTGCCTGCTTTATTTCGGACGGGATGCTGCGTATCCTGGAATGTACGCGCGAACTGTTTTATGAGAAATATGACGGCTGTGTGCGGCGGCTGATCTGGCCGTCGGATGAACAGCGGGTAGAGCCGCCCATTGCGACCGACCAAAACCGGCCGCCGCGCAGTTACTTTTGCCGGGTGCGCACCTACCCCGGGCATACCCGGTGGCTCAGCATCAACCGGCAGGTGCAGCGCGATGAGGACGGCCAGTTGCGCGCTTATGTGGTGGCGACCGACAGCACTGCGCAGTATGAACAGCAGGAAAGCTTGCGCAAAGAGCGCGAGCATTACCGGCGCTGTGCCCAGCGGGATTTGCTGACCGGTATTTACAACAAGGTCACCGCCGAAAACATGGTGGGTGAAAAGCTGGCAGAAGAAGGTTGCGGTGCGCTGTACCTGATGGATATCGACAACTTTAAAACGATCAACGACACGCTGGGCCACGCCTGCGGGGATGAAACACTCTCCCGTGCATCCGAGCGGCTGCGCGCCGCGCTGCGGCGTGACGACATTGTGGGCCGGGTGGGCGGCGATGAATTTTTATTTTACCTGCCCGGCATACAGACCACCGCCAACGCGGTAAAACTGGGTGAAAAGCTGCTGCGTGCGCTGACAAAGCCGCCGTTGGAGTTACAGGGCAAATTTCAGCTTTCTGTCAGTATTGGCGGCGTGCTGTGCGGGGAGGATGTGCGCAGCTATCACACCGCTTACCTGCGGGCAGACAAAGCGCTGTACGCGGCCAAGGCCCGGGGCAAAAACTGCATGGTATTGTGGCAAGGGCCCACTGGGGCGACACGGGGTAAAGATGCTTTGTAAAAAGCATTGCCCCCCTTGCGCTTGGCTGGTATAATAAGGGTGTAGCCAAGGGCCGCCTTTCGCCTGCGGACAATAAGGGGTAGAATTTATAAAATAAAAAACAACGGAGGTCTTTTTTATGGCAGATCCTGTAAAAATGCACAACATCGATGTCGCAGAGTTCTCCGAGATCATTAACAGCTGCGAGGGTGACGTTTACATGGTCACACCCGACGGTGACCGCTTAAACCTGAAAAGCAAACTTTGTCAGCTGATCGGCTTTACCCGCCTGATCGAGGGCGGTACGTTGGCTTCGGCCGAGCTGGTTTGTGACAACCCTGCCGATGAGAGCAAATTGTTCCGCTTTAACCTGTACGGCAAGGACAGCGAGACTAAAAAATAAACAGTTTTTTGCCCGGCGGCGCATGCTGCCGGGTTTTTTTATGCCTTTTTGGGCCTTTGATAGGGATTGCAAAAGGTTGCGTTTAAAATTGGTTTGAAGTAGAATAACGTCGTACGCCGCAAACTACGCGGCAGTTTTCCACGAAAGGATGCGCAGCCCATGCCCGCACAAAGCCCAGATGCAAAATACAGACAGATGATCGAGGACCCAATCCCCCGGCTGATCTGTACCCTCGCAATCCCCACCATTATCAGTATGCTGATCACTTCTGTCTATAATATGGCCGACACCTTTTTTGTCGGCAAAATTGGTACGTCGGCCACCGGGGCGGTCGGCGTCGTGTTTTCACTGATGGCTATTTTTCAGGCTGTCGGGTTTACTTTCGGCATCGGCAGCGGCAATTTTGTTTCGCGGTTGCTGGGTGGCAGAGATAAAGAACAAGCCGAGCACGTGGCGGCCACCGGCTTTTACACTGCTTTTGCGGTGGGGATATTGCTGACAGTGCTGGGCTTTATCTTTTTAGACCCGCTGATGCGGGTGCTGGGCGCCACCGATACCATTTTGCCCTACGCCCGCGATTATGCGCGGTATATTCTGCTGGGTGCGCCGTTTATCACCAGCTCGTTCGTGCTCAACAACCTGCTGCGGTTTCAGGGCAGTGCCATGTATGCCATGGTGGGCATTACCGCCGGCGGTGTTTTAAACATTCTGCTGGACCCCTTGTTTATTTTTGTATTTGGCATGGGCACGGGCGGCGCAGCACTGGCCACCGTGCTCAGCCAGATCGTCAGTTTTGTCATTTTGCTGATACAGTCCTCCCGCGGGGGCAACATTGCAATGGACCCGCGCAAGGTGCGGCCCAGCGCCCACCTTTATGGGGAAATACTGCGCGGTGGCATGCCGTCGTTTTACCGGCAGGTCATTGCCAGCATTGCAGTGATCGCGCTCAACCTGTCCGCCGGGCCCTATGGTGACGCCGCCATTGCGGCAATGTCCATCGTCTCGCGCGTCATGATGTTTGCGCTGGCGGCTTTGATCGGCTTTGGGCAGGGCTTTCAGCCGGTGTGTGGGTTTAACTACGGTGCCCGCCGGTATGACCGCGTATTGCAGGCGTTTTGGTTCTGCGTCAAGGTGGCGGCGGTGGGCCTTGTGGTCATTGCCGTGGCGGGCGAGATCTTTGCGCCGCAGGTCATTGGCCTGTTCCGCAAATCCGACCCGGTGGTGACCGAGATCGGCACGCTGGCGCTGCGGCTGCAATGCATCGCGTTCCCGCTGTCCGGTTGGACGATCTGCCTCAACATGCTGCAGCAGAATATCGGCAAAAGCCGCGCGGCGTCTATTTTGGCCATGGGCCGTCAGGGCTTGTTCTTTTTGCCGCTTATTTTAACGCTGCCCCACTTTTTTGGGCTGCTGGGCGTCCAGATGACCCAGCCTATTTCAGATGTATGCACTTTTATACTGGCTGTACCGATGGGCATCAGCCTGCTGCGCGAGCTGCGGGAAAAAGAACAGCTGCAAAAGGCACAGCGGGGGCAGGGCTGACTGTTAAATTTTAAACAAAAGCTTTTCACACAGCCCTTGAAGTTTCCCCCCGCGCCCATTATAATAGAGAATGTTCCGGTTTTAGCGGGAGAAAGGGCGGCCTGCCGCCCCGGCAATCAAAGACAAAGGAGTGCTACTATGACCTATTCTCATGAAGTAGAACGCATGTGCACCGTGGCCAAGGGTGTGCATCATGGTCCGGCCCCCATCCCCGAAGAGGGCGAATGGGTAAAGGCTTATGAAATCAAAGACATTTCTGGCCTGACTCATGGTGTTGGCTGGTGTGCGCCGCAGCAGGGTGCCTGCAAGCTGACCCTCAACATCAAGAACGGTATCATTGAAGAGGCGCTGGTCGAAACACTGGGCTGCTCCGGTATGACCCATTCGGCTGCAATGGCAGGCGAAATTCTGCCGGGCAAAACCATTTTGGAAGCGCTGAACACCGACCTTGTGTGCGACGCAATCAACGTTGCCATGCGCGAGCTGTTTTTGCAGATCGTCTATGGCCGCAGCCAGACGGCGTTTTCGGAGGGCGGCCTGCCCATCGGCGCCGGCCTCGAAGACCTTGGCAAAGGCCTGCGCAGCCAGGTGGGCACCATTTTCTCCACCGGGGCAAAGGGCGTTCGCTACCTTGAGATGGCAGAGGGGTACATCCTTTCGGTCGCGCTGGACAGCGAAGACCACACCATCGGCTATAAGTTTGTGCGCCTTGGCAAGATGCTGCAAGACATCCGCCACGGCACCGACCCGAAAACCGCATACGAGAACAATGTCGGCACCTACGGCCGTTATGACGGTGCTGCAAAATACATCGATCCACGCGAGGAATAAGAAAGGGGGTACTCACCAATGGTCACATTTGAAGGTAAAGAGAGAAGAATGGACAAGATCAATGCCTGCCTGAAAGAGTACGGTCTGGCAGATCTTGAGGCGGCACGTGATTTGTGCCTGTCGAAAAACGTTGACTGCGAAAAAATCGTGAAGGGCGTGCAGCCGATCGCGTTTGATAACGCTGTTTGGGCGTACACCCTTGGCTGCGCAGTTGCACTGAAAAAGGGCACCAAAACCGCACCGGAAGCCGCCGAAGCCATCGGTATTGGCTTGCAGGCATTCTGCGTGCCGGGCTCGGTTGCCGAGCAGCGCGCAGTGGGCCTGGGCCACGGTAACCTTGGCGCCATGCTGCTGCGTGACGAGACTAAATGCTTCGCGTTTCTTGCAGGGCACGAAAGCTTTGCCGCCGCTGAAGGCGCTATCGGCATTGCCCGCACTGCAAACAAGGCCCGCAAGTCGCCGCTGCGTGTCATCCTGAACGGCCTTGGCAAAGACGCGGCACAGATCATCAGCCGCATCAACGGTTTTACTTACGTAAAGACCGATTACGATTTTAAAGCAGGCAAGCTGAACATTGTCGAGGAGATCCAATACTCCGACGGTGACCGCGCTGCTGTGAAATGCTACGGCGCAAACGACGTGCTGGAAGGCGTTGCAATCATGAAGCTGGAAAAGGTCGACGTGTCGATCACCGGCAACTCCACCAACCCCACCCGCTTTCAGCACTTGGTTGCAGGCACCTACAAAAAGTGGGCTGGCGAAAACGGCGTGCGTTATTTCTCGGTTGCTTCGGGCGGCGGCACAGGCCGTACCCTGCACCCGGATAACGTCGCTGCAGGCCCCGCTTCTTACGGCCTGACCGACTCGATGGGCCGCATGCACGGCGACGCGCAGTTTGCGGGTTCGTCGTCGGTGCCGGCACACGTGGAAATGATGGGCCTGATCGGTATGGGCAACAACCCGATGGTTGGCGCCACCGTGGCCTGCGCAGTTGCAGTAAGCCAGGCAGAGTAACTGCTTTTTGTAGTACCCACCGCCAGTGGGAAATAGTTAAAATAAAAACCGGCAGAGAATTTCTCTGCCGGTTTTTTGCGTTTGTGGGTGGAGAAAAGATCTTGCTTTACAGGCAGCATAGGGAAAATCCACCTGCGGATGAAAAAGATAGTTTAAGTTTGTTATGTGCCATAGGGGCAAACTTGGCCAGCAGTAATTGCACTGTGTCAGGTGTTGCTTATGGATGACGTGCCTTTTAGCAGGCAGGGCAAAAATTCTTCCTCACCCCCGCGCGGTATTGCAGCCTAAATTTTTACGCCGTTTTTTGTTGGTCGCATTTGTCTTGCTATTTGCATGGCTGAAAGCCACACAGGCAGGCCTTTTTAGTTCGCCGCGCTAAACAGCGGCTCGATCGTCTCCTTAATCAGGGTAATGCGGTCTTTTACTTCGGGTGCAAACAGTGACGCAATGGCGACGACCATGCCGTTTGCAGCGTTCACATAAATGGCGTTGCCACCGTCCCCCAGTGCGGCAAAGCTGCCTTTGCCCGTTACCCACCACAGGTAGCCATAGCCCAGCGCGCCCCAATGGCTGTGCACGGCGGTGCTTTCGGCCACCCAGCTGGCGGGCACCAGCTGTTTGCCACCCCACTGGCCGCCGTTTAAGTACAGCTGGCCAAACTTCGCCATGTCGCGCACTGTCAAAAACAGCCCCCAGCTTGCCGCGTTCAGCCCCTTGGGGTCTGCCACCCAGCCGGTGGTGTTTTTGTCGTTCATCACGGCAAAATGCTCCGCTTCACTGTGCAAAAAAATCGATTGTGGCACCCGGATGCCCAGCGGCTCAAACAGCACTTTATTTGCAAACTGTAAAATGGGCTGGCCGGTCGCCTGCGCTAAAATGCCGGACAATAGGTGTGAACCCACAATGGGCGAGTAGCAAAAGGAGCCGGGCTGTTTTGTGCCCCCCAGTAGCCCTAGTGCAAAGTTCACCCAGTTTTCGCTGGCAAAAAATTCAGCGTAGGGCTCCGTCTCGCACTTGTAGGGTGCGGTCATCGTCAGCAGGTGGCGCAGGGTGACGGTTTGCAGCACGGTTTTGCCCTTTGGTACGGGGTAGCCGGGGAAAAACTCCAGCACCTTTTGGTCCACACTGTGTAAGTACCCTTTGCCGATGGCAATGCCAATGAGGGCGGAAAACATACTTTTCGTCACCGAATAAACGTGCAGGGCATTGCCCGACGTGATGTCATTAAAATACTTTTCGTATAAAACAGAGCCATTTTTTTGCACAAGAATACCCGCAATATTGCCGTATTCGTGTTGCAACAGCTGTGTCAATTGTTCTGTTGATTCTGGTTTCAAGTTGGTAGTCCTCCTTTTTTTGATGAAGGATATCCTCTAAAAAAGCATAAATCCATTAAAAATGTTTTGCAAGCCCTATTTTAAAAGAATTTTAAACTTTTTTTAAATTAGCATTTTTTGAGTTGCGGCAGGCAAAGGGTAGAGTGCAAATTTACAATTTGTAATAAAGTGGCTGACCTGCGCTTCACAATTTGTTTTGGTAGTACCTGCCCTGTGGTGTAAATAGATGCAATAAAAAAACAGACCACCCACACTTTTTTAAAAGTGCAGGTGGTTTGTTTTACAATCATGGCTGGTATGTTGCGCTGCAGTGCTGCCGGTTGCAATGTAATATAAAATAATGTTCAAAAAAGAAACGGTTTTTATTTGTCTGCCTGCCGGTTGTTGCTGGCGGGCCGCTGGGGCTGATAAATAATGCCAATGCAGGTTGGCGGCCAGTTTTTGGCCTCTTTATCGGTGGCCTTGTTAATCATTTTGGCACTTGCTTTCAGTAATGTATCCTTCCAGTGATTCATGTTCAATGACCTCCTGATGAGTGATTTTAGCGATAACCAGCAGCAGCGCGGCTGCGGACATACCCAATAGTAAAGAGGCGGCAAGCCCCTTGCCGCCGGGGCGTAGGGCCAGCCCGACGACCAGCAAGCTTTCAACCAGCAATACCAGCCGCGTGCGGTGGCGGTTGGCACAAAGCTCCGCTTTTGTTTGCGGGGCCGCAGGGTGGTTAAGTGGGGCAAGCAGGTAAACGGTGCCCGCCGCTGCCAGTAAAAGCAGTAACAGCCCCGGCAAGGGCAACGCCTGCACGGCTTTTAATAAAACAGTATTGCAAACCGCCAGCAAAGCGCTGCTGGCAAGCAGGCACTGCCACCAGGCATGGGCGTGGTACCCGCCTGCAGTTTTGCGCAGCATGGTAAGGCCCAGCAAAAAAACGGCGGTGTGCCAGGGACCCCCGGTCTGCCAGCCCACCCAAAGCATGGGCCCCCAGGCAAGCAGAGTAAACAGAGCCTTTTCCACCGTGTAGGTATACCAGTCACGCTGGCTACTCTGTAACAGGTTTCGGTCGATATAAAAAGAAACTATCCTCTCTGACAGGTTGCGCAGCATAGCGGCACCCCCTTGTTGAAAAAGGATAGCATCTTCTGTTTTTGTATACAATTAAAATGTTCCCAAATGGGGGTGAAATGTTCCCAAATGGGGGTAACGTGTTCCGACAGGGGGGTAAATCGTTCCCTAATAATGGTAATATATAATATCAATAAAGGCCGCTTTCAAAGCAGCAGGGTAAACTGAAACCAGCCGTTTTCGTACGAAAACAGGTATTCGCAGTTGTAAGCGGCAAGTACATTTTTAATATTGTTGATGCCGTACCCGTGGGTTAAAGTGCGTGGGGCTTCGCCAATCACCTCGTTGTCGATCACCCGCACCGGCCCCGCCGTGGTATTTTTGACCGACAGCAACACACCACTTTCTTTGTCGTTCGTAAATTTAACACGGACCTGACGCTGCCCCTCCGGTGCCAGTGCGCTGGCTTTGATGGCATTATCCATCAGGTTCGACAGTACGGCCACAAGGTCCTCATCCGCAAAGGGCAGCCCGGCAAGGTCGCCCACCAAAAATTCAACCAAGACCTCTTTGTTTTTGGCAGCAAGGTATTTTTGGTTCAGCACGGCATCCACAATGGCATTGTTGCTTTTGACAACGGTGCTTACGGCGGAGACCCGCTGGCTGATGCCCTCCACATACTTTGTCAGCTTTTGCAGGTCCCCCTCTTCGGCCAGTTGCTCAATGGCCAGCATGTGGTTGTTAAAGTCGTGTGTCAGCTGCCGCTGTTCTTGGTAAGCCTGTGACAATGCCTGAATATTGTTCATTTCAGCGGCAACTTGCTGGTGCAAAATCAAGTTGTCACGCTGCCGTGCCTTTTCCGCGTTCAGGCGCTCCATAAAAATCACAATCACAATATTGCACAGTGCAAGGCCAAAGGTATCGATGATAACCCAGGGCGAAGCCGTTTCGCCGCTTTGGGTATTCATCCCCAAAATTAACAGGGTCACCACGGTGAACAGCGGGAAGATCATCAAGGTCAGCCACTCCGCCGCAGAGATCGAGTTTTGGTTGCGGCGGCTTTGCCGCAGTTTGCGCAGGATAAAGGTGGCTAAGAACAGCACTGTTTTTGAAATTAGCGCAATTGCAATGAACATGCTAATAGAAGCATAAATCTGTTCCATGGAAAGACGAAAGACCCGCATCAATGCCAGAATGACCACATAGTCTAATGCGTAATCTAAAAGATAAAAAAGAGTGGCAAGAAAAAACTTTTTCAGCAGATTGCCTTCATACACCAGTATTGCAAAAACAGTATACACTAAAATAGAAAACCCGATTTTGAGGTAAGAGACCGGCGGCACGCGGTCGACCAGCACCACATAAAACATTACAAACATGCCCAGCCAAGCGGCCAACAGCTTACCGCCTGCCCATTTGCGTTTAAAAAAAGCATCGAAGAATAAAAGGGCGGACACACATTCCACAAGAATCGTCGAAAAGCTGAGAATCTTGTCCATCAAAACCTCCCTTTCCACTTCAAGAACTTTTGCACCAGCTCTTGGTAGCCCTGCGCGCTAGCCCGCAAAGATTCACCGTTGTCCAGGCTGACAATGTAGTTTTTGATGTTCAAAATGTGCTGTGCGTTGACAAGGTAGCTTTTTTGTATGCGAAAAAAGTCTTTGCTGGCAAGCTCGTTTTCCAGCGTCTGCAATTTTTCGTAATAACTAAAGGTGCTTTGCTCGCTGTCGGCAAGGTGCAGGGTCACAATGCGTTTGCAGCTTTCAATATACAAAATATTATCCAGTAAAAACTGGTATAATTCGGCCTCACTGGTCACGTTTAGCACCCGCTGGCGCTGCTGCACTTTTTGCAAAGCGGCCTCCAGGCAGTCTTTTAAAGTGGTTTCAAGGTCCTGTTTCAGCAGGTAGCGAAACGCCTGCACCTCGTACCCGCGCGGCGCATATTCCACAAAGGACGACACGTAAATCAGCACCAGCGTGTTGTTTTTTTTGCGAATAGCCTGTGCCACTTCAATGCCGTTTTTTTCGCCCATGTCCACATCTAAAAACAGAATATCATATTTTGAAAAATCACTGGCCAGCAATTCTTGCGGGTCGGTGAAAGTAAAACATTCCACTGCGCCGGGGTCGGTTTTAAAATAGGCTTTTATCAGCTTTTGCAAGCGCTCAATACAAATCAATTCGTCGTCGCAGATTGCAATTCTCATCGAAAAACTCCTTTCAAGTGGCATAGTACCCAAATGGCCGGTAGCCGCCACTTTTTTAACCATTTCTATTATACACTCTGTGCCCTTTTTTGAACAGCAGGCAAGGCAGGCCGGCAAATTTGCGCTAAATTGGAACCGTTATCGATTAACCCCGTTTCGGAACAATTTACCACTATTTGGGAACAAATTGATTGTGATTGTTTTGTGAAAGTGCTATTTTAAACGGGAGTATAAAAAACAAAACTGATGCAAAATATAGAATTTTTCAGCTGAGCAGTTACCGGCAAACTTGTTTTAAAACTGCGTTGAAAAAGGGGAACAAATGAAAAAAAGTGGTATTTTAATTGTGGCTTTAGCAATGGTGCTTTTTGGTTGCAGTGCAAAGACAACACCAAACAGTACCGGAATGGTGGCCGGGCAGCCCGTGCAACTTTCAGCAATCCCCCAAATGGTGACAGATTCTGACGGCTTGCTTGGGCGCGCAACGGCCTATACAGAGGATGGATATTATGAAATGTTGCCGTGGGGAGACAACACGATGAACATCACGTTTATAGATTATGCCACGAAATCGCGTGTCTACCTGTGCAACAGGCCAGAATGTACGCACCATGACGAAAGCTGCCCCAGCTGGTTTTCTGCCGAGGATGCGGCTGGCGGCGGTGGGCTATTTACAGACGGTAACTACCTTTATTTTATGCGAATTGGTACAGGTGCCGAAGCAGGGCACCCGGAGACGATAACAGCAAGCTCGCCCAGCCAGATTTTTCGTATGGGGTTAAACGGTGAAAACCGCGAAAAAATATTAGAATTTTCTGGTGCGGATGGTATTTGGGGCGGGATTGCAGAAGATAGTGGGGTGTTTTACTTTTTAAAGGATTCTCTGGTAAAACAGGGGGATGAGTTAACGCCCATAAGGCAATTAGTATCCTTTGACCCGGGCTCAAAAAAGCAAAATGTCATTGCAGACCTTGATATGGACACGCATTTTTTAGGGATTGATTCTGACGGGTTTATTTTAAAAACACTTGCAGGGGATGATGACAAAACAATTCATACCGTGTTTTTGCTGCGCGCAAAAACAGGCGAAATAGAACAGGTGAAGCAATGGAAAGGCATGAAAAGCATTGCGCAGGTGAATGATGGCCAGTTGTATTACCTTGATGTAACAACAGCAACGCTTACCGCGACTGACATTGACACCAAAACAGAAAAAACAGTAGCTGAAAACCTGCCCTTTCATCAAGATGACAGGATACAGCGCATTGGCATTTGGGATAACCATTTCATGTTTACCATCTATGAGCATGGCAAAAGTGAAATAGAGAATATTCACTATTATTCAATTGATTTAGCCAGCGGGGCCTGCAAAGAAAGCACGTTGAATTTTACAGCATTTAATATTACACAGCCGGTTTTAATTATGGCAGAAAACAGCACAGATTTCCTTGTTTATTGCAACAAAAGGCCAGTCAAAGTAACAACGACGGATATGAACGGTGACCCCTATGAAATGGATGGGGAAGAAGCCGTGTATGGGCTGATAGCAAAACAGGATTATTGGAACAACCAGCCCAATTACGAAGAAATACAAAACAAAGATAATTTTACAGCAAAATAAAAAATGCGACCGTTTTGTACGCCGGCGCCCCCCGCGCAGCTAAAAACGCTTAAAGCAAAACACAAAACCCTTTGCAGGCACTGTAGGAAGTGGAGATAACAATGAAACAAAAAAGCTTGCTTATTTTAATTGTTCTTTGCTTTAGCCTTGCGGGGTGTGGCATGCAGGTGGGCAGCAATGCTACGGCAGCCCCCACGGCGCAAACGGATAAAGAACTTACCGCCTGTACTGCAGTGAATGATAAAGGGCTTTACAGTGTTGAAGTATACCGGGCGGGCATTGCAAACATCATGTATTTGGATTTTGCAACCGGACAGCAGGTGTTTTTGTGCAACCGGCCGGAGTGCAAGCATCATGATGAAAGTTGTAACGCCTACCTTTCAAATGGGGACGGTAACTGTACCCCCAACATATTGATTGTGGGTGACCACTTGTTACTGACACGTGTCGGCAATTGTGAAAAAGGGCCGCTGAAAATTTTAATCGCGGATTTAAATGGTGAAAACCGGCGTACGCTATGTGAGTTTAAAAGCTACCAAGATATTGCGACAGAGTTTTATACAGATGGTGATTTTTTATACTTTGGTTTAACCACGACAAACAAAGAAGAATTGACCCAAACCGAAAGCTTAGTAAAAGTATCATTGCAAACCGGCCAGATGGATACCCTGCATACCTACCCTGTAAACGAAGTTTTTCACACCTTTTTAGGTGCCGATCAAAACAAGCTGATTGTTGACGAAGATTGGGTGGATGCCGCGGGTAAGCCGTGGCGGTCTTTGTACTGGCTGGACACCGGCAAAACAGATGGAGATGCCCTCAGCGAAGAACCGTTTTACACGTACCCGGCAGATGAAAGAGGCCCACAGTTTTTAAACGGGTGTGCCTATACGACGGTTGAGGACAGTGGCATTATAACAGAAGAAAACATGGCAACCGGCCAAAAGCGCAGCTGGGACTGTTCTGCCGTCGCACAAAATATGGTGGACTATGGCGGGTTTTCGTTTGGCCCGCTGTTTGATGACTATTTTGTTATTGATGTGTTAGAACGCAGCGACACGAAAGCGTTTGAGGCAAAAGAATATTTGTTAAATTTGACCGATGGCAGCATTACCCCCGAAACATTGACCCGTCCGGACAATGGGCACCCGATTGCGGTCGAAGCGGTGTATCAGGACTCGCTTTGTGTGTCGATTGACGACTGGATAACGATGTTCCAGTTCGAAGACGATGAGGGCATGCACGAATATGAGACGGGGACTTTTATGTACGCCATGATCGACAAAAAAGACTATATTGCGTCGAACCCCAATTACCGCATTATCCCGGCCCCCACCATCCCCACCGGGGCGGGTAATTAGCAACTGAAACGGTGTGCCGCTTTTGGCGCCATTGCTTTTAAATAACCAGCAAAACCGGGGGCAAGCAAAGCGGCCCCGGTTGCAAACAGAAAGGGGGCCCCATGGTGAAAACAAAAAATATGCTTTGGGCCGTGCTATTTAGCGCAGTGGTGTTTGCTACACTTAGCCTTACAGGCTGCACCGGCGCGCAAGGGCCGCAGCCAACCACCACCCAAACGCCGCCGCCCACACAGCAGGGGCTGCCAGACTGGGCGGTCACCATGGCGGCACCCCCAGGGGGCCCGCTGGCTGCGGTTATTGCCGGTACACAACAGGGTTGTTATGACATTTTGCAAAGGATGGACGGCACGGCCGATTTAATGTACTGCGACTATGCCACAATGCAAAAAGTTTATCTTTCTTCTTCCCCCAATTTGGGGCACGACCCGGCCAGCACCGCGTATTTAGAGGAGGGGGTAGGGGTCGTGACAGCCGGGCCGTATTTGTATGTGATGAAAAACGGTTCATACACCATGGTCAACGCAACAGGGGATGAAACGATGATCCCATATTATCTGCGCATGAACCTAGACGGCTCGCAGCGCGAAAAGTTTGTTATCCCCCCGCGGTACGAAATCAACCCATACGGCAATATTGCCACCGATGGGAAAGATTTGTTTTTTAAGGTGGATGTGGTGAACCGCGAGCTGCACACCGAGCACACCGAGCTTGCCAAAATGGAGTTTGACGCCCAAAAGCTGACCCCCTTTTATGTGGAAGAAGAGGGCGTTGGTGTAGATATTGTGGGTACCTGCAGCAAGGGGCTGATTTTAGAGCGCCGGCGGCAAAATGGCACGACAAAAGAGACCCAGCTGCTGCTTTATAACCCCGCCCTCAGCGAGCCCATGCAGCTGACCGAGTGGCAAAACAAAACGACCAGCGCAGCCTATGCGAACGACTGCATCTACTATTTACAGCAGGGCAGCGAAGCGCTGTACGCGCGGGATATTTTGACCGGCAGAGTGCAAACTGTGGCGCAAAATGTCAACTGCAATGGGGTTACAGTAAAAAGTGCGGCTATTGTGGGGGCCGTTTACGACAACCACATTTTAATCTCGCTGGAAGACGAGCAAACAGACGAAAGCTATGTCGCGGTGGATTTAGACACCGGTGCGGTGCAGCAGATGACCCTGTTTTCAGACGAAAACGGTAAGCATAAGCCGGTGCGGATTTACAGTGAATTTGCAGATGGGTTTATGGTCTACCTTGGCGAAACAGGGGTGCCTGCAACAGACCATGCGCCGGACGGTACCCCGTATGAAACGACCCTTTGGACACACCATTTTGTGCGGATATCTAAACAGGATTATTGGGCAAACCGGCCGAACTACCTTGAGTTTGACGACCTTGTGCTGGAGGACTATCTGCGAAACGGGTAAGTACCCGCATTTCGGAACATTTGACCCGTGTTTTGGAACAAATAAGTGCCACCGCACCGCGGGGTGTGATACCGTATAGATGGCCGGCGAAAAACGGTGTACGGTGCCCGTGGGTGAGTAGGCGTATCGGCTGCAACACAGCGCGCCCGGCAAATCCGGCAAGGAGCAAAGCGGCATGAAATTACGTTGTCTTTTGGCGGCGGCAGCCTGCGCGGCGCTGTTTTGCGGGGTGGCCACACCCCAGACCCCGCCTGTGCGGCAGGGGGTCTATTATCAAGTAGAGATCCGCAGCCGGGACGCGGTGCTGCTGCAAATGTGCGACAACGTGCCCCAGCGGGTGATTGCGCGCCGCCATATGGGGCCGGGGCGGCCCGGTGAGGGGTAAGGATAACAATAGGGGAGGGCCATGCATGAAAGAACAGTTGGCAAGCGCCCCGCAGTTGGAGCTGCGGGGGCTGTCGAAAACATATACCAGTAAGAAAACACAAAAAAAGGCGCTGGCCGGGGTCAGCTTTGTGTTGGGGCCGGGCCTGTACGGGTTACTGGGGCCCAACGGCGCGGGCAAATCCACGCTGATCAACATTGTCACCGGCACCCTTGCGCCCACCAAAGGCACGGTGCTCTGGCAGGGCAAAAACACCTTTCGGCTGGGGGCCAAATTCCGCCGGGCGCTGGGATACATGCCCCAGCAGCAAACGCTGTACGACAGCTTTACCGGGCGGCGCTTTTTAAGCTATTTGTGCGCGCTGAAAGAGATCCCCGCCAAAGAGACCGAGGCCGAAGTGGAGCGCGTGGCGGGGCTGGTACACCTGACGGGTGAACTGGGCAAACGGCTGGGGGCATACAGCGGCGGCATGAAACAGCGGTTGCTTGCGGCGTCGGCCCTGCTGGGCGACCCGCAGCTGATTATTTTAGACGAGCCCACCGCAGGGCTGGACCCAAAAGAGCGGGTGCGCCTGCGCGAGACGCTGGCGGGCCTTGCCGAGCAAAAAATTGTGCTAATGGCCACCCATGTGGTGTCGGATGTGGAAACGGTGGCAAACGAAATTTTGCTGCTGCGCCAAGGCCAGCTGGTGGACAAAGCCCCGCCCGCACAGCTGATTGCAACACATGCCCCCGGTGGCGGGCTGGAGGACGTGTATCTTTCTATTTTTGGCGGTGACGAATGATGAGACGCCTTGTTGCAGCAGAACTGCGCAAAGCATGGCACAGCCGCGCCTTTTTGGTGGTATTGGCGGGCCTGCTTGCCGCCAACCTGTTTTTGCTTTGGGTGGGCACGGGGTCTGCCCAGCAGCGCTGGGCACCGCAGGCCTACCGCACGATGAACGGCGCGCTGGCGGGCAAAACCATGCAGCAGAAAACAGATTTTGTAGCCGAAGAGCTGCGCCGCACCAAGGCGCTGAGCATTATAGACGGGGTGCTGCGCAGCGAAGCCTATGGCGGCGGGCGCACCGACAAAACCCTGCGCCAGCAGTACGCGGCCGAGTTTGCCGAGTTTTACGACACCTACAAGGGCGGGGGCTTTTTGGTGTATACCGACACCCTGTCGGATGAATACCGCTTTTTGGACAAAATCAACGCCGAGTGCACCGCCGTGGGCGGCTATGACGCTTTTTTGGATTCGGTCGGCGAAAAGGCGACCCAGCTTTCGGCAATTTCCATTTTTGCAGACAGCGAGGACGGGTACGACCTTGCGAATATTGACGCCACCGCAAAGGCCTACGAGGGCATGCGCGGCACGGTGATCGACTACATGCCGCAAAAGGGTATTTATACCGCGCTCGATTTTTCACTCACCGATGTCATCAGCGTTTGCGCCATGCTGCTGATTGCGACGGTGCTGGTGCGCGGCGAGCGGGATAACGGCCTGCTGGTGCTGATCCGCACGACGCCCGCGGGCAGGCTGAAAACCGGCATTGCAAAGCTGCTGGCGCTGGCCGCCAGCCTGCTGGTGGTACTGTTTTTGCTGTACGGGGTAAACCTTGCCTACTGCGAAGTGATGTATGGGCTGGGCGATTTGTCACGCAGCATACAGTCGGTGCCGGCGCTGATGCGCAGCACCTTAAAGCTGAATGTCGCCGGGTATCTTGGATTGTTTTTATTGACAAAGTGGGGCGCCGCCTTTGTGGCGGGCGTGTGGGTGATGCTGGCCATGCTGGCTGCCCGCCGCCCCTTTACCGGCTACCTTGGCGCACTGGCCCTGCTGGGTGCCAATTTGCTCATTCGCAGCATCATCCCCGCCACCAGCCGGCTGAACGTGCTGAAATACGCAAACCTCATCAGCCTGCTGCGCACCAACGAGCTGATTGGCGGGTACCGCAACCTGTACTGGTTTGGCCAGCCGGTGCCGCTGGTGCTGGTAGAGGGGGTGACAGCGGCAGTGGCCTTTGCGGCGTTTGTGGCGGGCTTTTGTGTGCTGTTTGCCCGCGCGCAGCTGCTGACAGTGCACCGGCTGGTATTGCCGCAGCGCAGCAAAGCAAAGTTTCACGCTACCACGGTGTTTCGCACCGAGCTGTATAAATTGCTCATCATGAACGGGGCCCTTGTGTTTTTGGTGCTGTTTGGCGCTTACGGTGTGTACACCGCGCTGACGACTGAGAGCTATATCAACGCCGACGAAATTTATTACGCCTATTACATGAAGCAGGTCGAAGGGCCCATCACGCCCGAAAAAATAGAGTGGCTGAAAGAGGCGAATGAAGAGTTTCGCCCCATTTACGACCTGCAAAAGGCGCTGGGCAACGGCAAACTGAGCAATGAGGAATATACGGCGCTGATGCAGCAGTATTACGGCTTGCAGCAAAAAATGAACGCGTTTCAAATTGTGGTCTCGCGCATGCAGTACCTCAGCGTGCACCCGCGCGCCCAGTTTGTATACGAAAGCGGGTATGCGAAGCTGTTTGATTTGCAGGACAAAGACGATGTAAAGGACACGCTGGAGGCCGCCCTGTTGTGCGCCGTGTGCTTTGCGGGCCTGTTTGCAATGGAAAAACAAACCGGTATGGCAAAGGTGGTGGGGGCAACGCCGCTGGGGCGGCAGGTAACGGTGCGCGCCAAACTGCGGGTGGCGACACTGGCAAGCGGCACGCTCACGCTGTTCAGCGTGTTGCCGCGCTTTTGGGTGGTGCTGCGCGATTATGGCCTTGGGGCGTTTTTGTCACCCAGTTACAGCATGACCCAGTACGACGGCATGGTTGATATTCCGCTGTTTTTTATGTTGCTGCTATTTGTGGGCGCGCGCTTTGTTGCAATTCGCGCGCTGTGCGGCGGCGTGCTGGCGCTCTCGCAAAAACTGGGCAATTTGTTCAGCGCGCTGTTTGCGGGCAGCATTTTGGCGGGGCTGCCGCTGTTGCTCAGTTTGTCGGGCATGCAGGCGGCCAAGTGGGCCAGCGTGTACCCGGCGTTTCACGCGGCGGCGCTGTTTACAAGCCCCGGCGGCGCGGTGGCGGTGCTGCTTTTGCTGCTTTTGCTGTGTGGGGCAATTTGGCTGTGCGATGCATACTTATACGACAACTTTGCTTCGGCACAATAAAGCTGGCATAAAAAGAGAAGCCGTGCGCGTAATTGCGCACGGCTTCTCTTTTTTATGCTAAAACGGTTTCAAACAAATAAAATGGAAACTCAGCCAAGCTTTTTCGCTTCTTCGGCAATCGAAAGAGCCACTTCTTCCGCTTGTGGCACAATACCAAGGCAATCCAAAAAGCCATGGTCACAGCCCTGATAGTGCATATTGGTGACATCCACACCGTTTTGCAACAACAGCGCTGCAAAATAATCGCTGGACACGCGCAAAAAGTCATATTCAGCAGAAGCAATGACCGTATGCGGGAACTTTTCGAGGTTGTCATAGTATACGGCGGACACCAACGGGTCACGGTACCCGGTGCGCCCCTGCAAATAGTACTGTTCAAACCCACCGCTGTTTTTAATGCGGTCAATGCGGTTGATGGCGTATTCCCGGTGCTCTTCAACCACCGGGTACAGGTCGTAAGACCAGGAGTACGCGGACAGCTTGTCTAAGGGGGTGGAGTCCACCGCGGGGTAAAGCAGAAACAGCGAGCGAATGATATTTTCGTCGTCCAGTATCCCGCAGCCCGCCGCTAGGTTGCCGCCCGCGCTGTCACCGGCAACCATAATTTTGTCGCTGCTGATGCGCAGCTCGGCTGCGTGCTCACAAACCCAGCGGATGGTGCCCCATGCATCCGTCAGCCCGCCGGGGAAAGGGGTTTCCGGTGCAAGCCGGTATTCGGGGAACACGACCAGAGCACCCGATTGCTCGGCAATCAGTTTCATTGCATTTTCGTAAAGGGTGTGGTCGCCTGCCGTAAACCCGCCGCCATGCAAAAAGATAATAACAGCACGGTTTTGCGCTTTAAGGTAGGCTTCGTAAAAAAATGCGTCGATGTAATGGTCGTTTTGAATGGGGATCAGTGTTTCGCTTTGATATATTTCGTGCTGGGTTAAGTCATAGTTGATTTTGTCCGGCCGGTACCGCTGGGCCCAAAGGCTGTACTTTGGGGCAAAGGTGATTTTTTCATGCAGCTTTTTCTTTTGCTTTGCAATTTCCAGCACGCGGGGGTCCAGCACATGGGGCCGGGCATCGTCGGGTACAGGCTTTATGAGGGTGGGTACACCGCTTTCCTGTTTCGTGACCTGTTTTTCACGCAGTAAAGCAACCAGTGCAGGGTCATATTGTCTTGCCATTAAACCCTCACCTCGGCAATAACAGTGCCAACCGGCAAAGATTCGGGTGAAAGTTCTTTAAACTCGGTCTGTTTGAACGCATCGCTGTTTGTCAGTGCGACGATAACGGTATCGGCTATTTGGTGGGCATCGAAAACAGATTTCTGGTAAGAGGCAATGCGCACGCTGGGGGATACCCTGTCACCTGGTTTGACAAAGGTTTCAAGGCCCTCGCCTTTCAGCATGACAGAGTCGATGCCGATGTGTACTAAAATTTCTTCGCCGTTGTCACCAAAAATCACAATGGCGTGCTTTGTGTCCTGCACACTGTCAACGATGCCGTTCACCGGAGAATAAATATTGGAATCAGAGGGCTTGATACCAAAGCAGGGGCCAAGCATGCCTTTGCAGAAGGTGTTGTCGGTCAGGTCCGCCTGCGCAATGTATTCGCCTTTTACCGGCGCGGTAAGCGCGCTGTTTTGGGGCGGGGGCAAAATACGGCCTTGTGCTGCCGGTGCCGGCGCGGCATCGTTGTAAATGCTGTCGTCAAACCCAAACGCGTAAACCAGAATAATGGTGACCACAATGTCGATCGCAACGGTGATGCAGGCGTGCATGAAGTTTGTTTTATCCCCCTGCGTGCCCATATAAGCCAGCAGGCTGGTCAACGAATACGCGCCAAAAGCATAGGCTTTCAGGTGTACAATGCCCGCATACAGCGCGGCAATGGTAGCGGCGATGATGTTGGCCCAGTAAGGCTTGACCATTTTCATCGAGATACCATAAGTGGTGGGCTCGCTGATGCCGCCAAACAGGCCGCTGATGGCAGCGGGGATAGAGAGCTGGCGGAGATTTTTGCTTTTTGTTTTCAGCGATACCGCAAGTGCAACCGCACCGGCGGAGACGGTGAAGCAAAGGAACCAGACGTTGATCAAGTCGTCATAGCCGACGGTGGCGATCTGCTGTACGGCGAAGGGAATCAGGGCAAGGTGCATGCCGCCCATTGCGATCCACGGGCCAAGGAACGTGACGATTGCGGGGGCAAGGCCGCCGGTGCTGGCTTTAATGAAGGTAACAAAACTGCCCACAGCGCCGCTGAGGTAACCACCCAAGGGGCCGGTTGCCACAAACATGATGACACACATCACAACGGTGACAACAAATGGTACAAGAAAGTTTGAAACTGTGGTGGGGATAATTTTTTTCACCCATTTTTCCACATAAGACAAAAGCCATACCGTCAAAATGATCTGCACAAAGGTGGAACTGTAATTGGTCAAAAACACGGGCAGACCAAAGAAATTCATGGGGTTGCCGGCGCCTACAATGGCGACCCAGCCGGGGGAGAGCATGGCGCAGGCCAAAAACAAAGAAATGATGATATTGGTATGGAACCGCTTTGCCGCCGAATATGCGACAAAGACGGGCAGGAAATAGAACACCACGTCGGAGATAAAGCTGAGCATCTGGTAGGTGGCGTTGTCTGCCGGTACATGGCAAAGACCAAGGATGACCAGAATAACTTTCAAAAGACCAGCGGTGGAAAGGGCCGGTATAATGGGCTGCATAATGCCTGCAATGAATTCAAAGAAGGTGCCAAGCAGGCTGATCAAACCTTTTTTGCGGGGCTTTTTTACACCGTCGGAAGCGTTTTCGTCCTCGCCGGTAATTGCCTGCACAGCGTCGCAGACATCCGTGACGACCTGCCCCAAAATGATTTGGTACTGGTCGGTGGCTTTATCCATGCCGATGACACCCGGCACTTTCAGCAGGGCCTCTTTATTGATCTTGCTCTCCTCTTTGACGTAAACCCTTAAACGGGTTGCACAGTGGGTGACAGAACGAATGTTTTCCTTGCCGCCAAGGTGTTCTACAATTAGTTTTGCAGTGGATGGGATATCGAATTTTGCCATAATGAAACCTCCTTTGAATCATAAAAAATGTCTTTATATGCTAAAATGGTCTACTAAAACAAGCTTCGCCGACACCAGATGTGCAAGCGATTCTATTGAACTGCCGCCTCATTCTGTCTGGCGAACAGTACCCCCCTCTCTGCTGAAGCTTGAATTTTTAGTTTGCTATATCAAATGCGTCAGGCTTGTGTTTCGATGGTAACAAGCCCCAAAGAGCGCGAAACTTCGTCAAACTCGCAAATACGGGTACCGGTTTTACAGGCAGTCACCGTACCGGCTGCAACTGCAAATTTTGCCAGTTCGGTCAGGCTGAGCCCCTGTAAAAGAGCATAGGCGGTTGCCCCTACCATAGAATCGCCTGCGCCGGTTGCCCCACGCGCGGTAATATCCCATGTTTTTGCGTAAAGAATGGTTTTATGGTCTGCGATAAATGCACCGTTTTTACCCATGGAGACCATAACAAGGGAGATGCCCGTGGCAAGCAGGTCTTTGATGGCCGCAACAATTTCTTCAGGCCGGGTAAGGCTGCGCCCGGTCAGGTGCTCCAGCTCATGAAGGTTGGGCTTTACGGCATAGGGAATCGCTTTGAGCCCAAGGCGAAAGGCTTCGCCGTCCGCATCTAAAATCACCTTTTTGCCTGCCTTTTTTGCGTCCTCAATGCACTCGTAATAAAAATTATCCGGAATACCGGGGGGTGTGCTGCCACTCAAAACCACGATTTCACAAGTGGGGAGCAGCTGGTTGAATTTTTGAACAAAAGAAGCAAGGTCCCTCGCATCCACCGGGCACCCGTGTTCATTGATCTCTGTAATTTTCTGGTTCGACAGGTCAAACAATTTGAGGTTGGTGCGCGTTTCGCCGCTGACCTGCAAAAAGTCGGTCTTGACACCAAGCGCATCAAGCTGGCGCAGCAGCAGGCGACCCTGTTCGCCCCCAATCAGGCCGGTTGCCAGCACAGGTGTGCCGAAATTTTGCAACACACGCGCGACATTGATCCCTTTTCCGCCGGGGTCTACCTGTGTGCGCGCGGCGCGGTTTAATTCGTGCGGGATTAGTTCCGTTAAATAGACCGTGCGGTCTATTGAGGGGTTTAAAGTTACCGTCAAAACGTCCGTATTCACCCAAAAATCCTCCTGTTATCTACCCTGTATGCCGGTGGCGGCGATATATAATTTGATATTGTGGCTTTCAAGATCCTGTTTTTGCTCCGGCGTAATAATGTCGCTTGTAATGCACCCGTCAATCTGTTCCAGCGCGGCAAATTTTGCAAAGGATACGCGGCCGATTTTAGAATGGTCCGCCAGGATATAGGTCTGGTTTGCGGCTGAAATCATTTTGCGCTTCGTTGCCGCCTCCACTACATTTGGGGTGGTGAGGCCGCTTTTGACATCGAGGCCGTTGGTGCCCAAAAATGCTTTGTCCACCCGCAAATTATCCAAAATGCTGTCGGAAAGCGGCCCGGTAAAGGCCATCGTGTTTTTGCGCAGTGTGCCGCCGGTTGCGATGATCTCGATCCCATCCATACCCGAAAGCTTTTGCATCAACGGGATAGAATTGGTCACGACCGTGAGGTTTGAAAATTTGGAAAGCTCCAGTGCGAGGCAGGAGGTCGAGGTACCGGAGTCGATCAGCAAAGAATCCCCATCTTCAATCAGCTCGGCCGCTTTTTTGGCCATTGCCTCTTTTTCGCCTGTAAACTGGTCCTCTTTTTCATAATAACTGGGTTCAAAATTGACAGAGCGCAGGTCAATCGCGCCGCCATGCGTCCGTTTCAGCAGTTTTTTATTTTCAAGGTCTGTCAGGTCACGGCGGATGGTGGACTCTGAAACCTGTAACAGGCGGCAGAGCTCTTGAATGGAAGTGCGCGATTTACTCTGAACAAGGCGGATGATTTTTTGCTTTCTCTCTTCTTCAAACACAAGGCTCTCTCCTGTCTCTTTTGTGCACGTTTTTGATTGAAAATGAATTTTCTTGAACGATAATAGCAAATCGGAATTTCCGGGTCAAGGACAATACTGGCGAAATATCAAGATAAAATTTGTAATAACTGATAAAGTTCATTATTTTACTGAAAAATTGTGACTGTTTGTGACCGGTTGAAATAAGGGCAATTTCAAAACAGTCAAAATAACCCCGCCGCACAGCGGTTTTGCTGCGCAGCGGGGTGGCGGATTCAAATAAATTATGGGCAAAACTGCCAGCCGTCGTCGCCATGGTAGATCATCCGGCGGGTCATGCCGCCGTCGATGCAGATATTTTCGCCGGTGATAAACCCGGCTTTGTCGGAGCAAAGGTACAGCACCATATTCGCGATGTCCAGCGGGGTGCCCACCCGCCCGGCAAACTGCTGGGTTGCGTCCGGCCCGCTGTACACAGTGCCGGTCGTATCCACCCAGCCGGGGGAGATGGAGTTGACCCGCACCCGCCCGGCAAGGCTGGCCGCAAGGGCGTGGGTGAGGGCTGCAATGCCGCCTTTCGCCGCGGTATAGCTTTCAGTGAAAGGCTGGCTCATGCGGTCGCGGCTGGACGAAATGTTGACGATGCTGGCCCCCGGCGCAAAGTGGTCGAGGAAAAGCCGCGTCAAATAGTAAGGTGCGCTGACGCCTACTTGCAGTGCGGCGTTGAATTCGTCCCACCCGCAGCGGTCAATGCCCAAAAAGGCGGGCGGCGCGTTGTTGATGAGAAAATCCACCCGGCCATACTGCGTAAGCACTTTTTGCGCAAACCGGCGCAGGGTCTCTTCGTCTCCAATATCGCCGGTGAAATAGGGGTTTTTGGTGCGGTCGATGATGCAGACCGCCGCCCCGGCCTTTGCAAATTCTTCGCAGATGCATTTGCCAATGCCCCCGGCCCCGCCGGTGACAACGGCCACTTTGCCCGTAAACATCACGTGCCCTCCTCTTGCCCTTTTGGGGCAGCCACCCCAAGGGTATTCTGTTCAGCCACATTATATTGCCACGGCGGGCAAAAATCAAATTATATAACGGGGATGCACCATTTGGCAAAACGCAGTGGGATGCAACAAAGCCACAGAGCAAAATGAACTGGCAGCACTAAATAGGGTGCCATGGAGTGCCATTTTATGCAGCTTGCCTTACTGTGGGCCCGTGCGGGTTTACGGTTTCGCTTCATCCTTTTTAATAAGTAAGGCGGGCTAGGTATTGCCGCGCCGCCGGCTGCGGATGTGCGGCTTCTTGAAACAATACTGGTAAAAGTTGTATACTGGGGTCAAAGAACGCGCCCTGCGCCGATAAACGAAGGCGGCGTGAGGTACAGGGCAAATTGCAGGTTGACCCGCAAGCAAGGCTTTTGGGGGCGGTTTGCTGCAAAAGGTTACGCCGGCGGCCGTATTTTACATTGGCCGGGCGTGTTTGGCGGTTTTTTGTTTGCTGGCCGGCGCACCGGCACAGGCATGTACTTGCTGCCGCGGCCGGGCGGCATCCTGATAAAGTAGAGGCAACCCCGGGGAGGCACAGCGCAAAGGCGTCACGCGGTATCGCTAGCCATAGTGCCCAATGAATTTAATACCTTCCGCATACGGGAGTGAGAAAGGCGGTCACCATGCAGCTTTTACCACAACCACAAAGGACCTCTGTTCAAGCCGGAAACTTTTTACTTTCTGCGGTGACTCATCTGGTACTGCAAAACGCGCCACCGGGCGCATTATTGTACGGCGAAATGCTGGCCGAAACCATCCGGCAAGAGACCGGTTTGCAACTGCCGGTGGTCAGCGGGGTGGCACGCGGCAGAGACATTGCAATCTGTCTGGATGATTCCATCCATGCAAACCGGTATGTGATCTCCATTACGCCGCAGCGGGTGCGGCTGGTTGCCGGGTCGGATGAACTGCTGTGCAACGGGGTACAAACCCTTTGCCAGCTGGTACAGCGCAACGGTGCGTTGTTGCCCTGCCTTGGCATAGAAGATTGGCCGCAGCTTGCCGCGCGGGGGTATTATCAGGATATTTCGCGCGGGCGCATCCCCACGCTGGCTTCGCTGAAGCGCACGGCAGACCTTTTATGCCGGTATAAGATTAACCAGTGGCAGTTATACATCGAGCACACTTATCTGTTTCGCGACCTGTCAGAGGTTTGGCGCGACGACACCCCGCTCACGGCGCAGCAGGTGATGGAGCTGGACCAGTACTGTGCGGCGCGTCACATCGAGCTGGTGCCCTCGCTTGCCACATTCGGGCACATGTATAAAATACTCAGCACCAAAAGCTACGAGCACCTGGCCGAGTTGCCGGGGGCAAACAGTGTCCCGTTCAGCTTTACCTATGCGGCCTGGCACCACACGCTCAACGCGGCCGACGACCACTCGCTGCAATTTGTTGAAGGGTTGATCAATGAATACCGCGCGCTGTTTCGCACAAACAAGTTTAACCTGTGCGCAGATGAGACCTTTGACCTTGGTAAAGGGCGCGGGCGGGCGATGGCGCAACAGATCGGGGAGTATCAGCTATACCTTAAACGGCTGGGCGAGCTGTGTGATTTTGTCGTGCGGCAGGGTGGTGTGCCGATGTTTTGGAGCGACATCATGTGGCGCGAACCCGGCAGCTGTGCGCTGTTGACCCAAGAGGCAATTTGCCTGAATTGGGGCTATCTGCCCGAGCAGCGCGAAGATGAGGTGCGGTGGATCGCCGAAAGCTGCGGGCGGCAATATGTCTGCCCCGGCGTTTGTGCGTGGAACCACTGGATACCGCTGTTTCACAACGCTTACCGCAATATTTCGGTCATGGCCTCGCACGGGGTAAAATATGGCGCCATTGGCCTTTTGAATACCGACTGGGGCGATTACGGCCACATCAACGACCCGCGGCTGTCGGTGCCCGGCATTTTGTATGGGGCAGCACTGGCGTGGAACATTGACCAAGTGCCGTTTGACCAGATGAACGAAGCCATTTCAGTGCTGGCTTATGGTGACCGCACTGGCAAATTTGTGGGGGCTATGGTAGCGCTGGAAAGCCACGAGGTCTTTGACTGGCAGCATGTGGTCAGCTGGGTCGAAGCGGCAGACGAGACGGCGCGGCAAGCGGTTTTTGCGCAGGTGCAAACGGCGCAGACCCCAGCCGCAAACAAGGCGCTTTCTGCGGGTTGCCGCAGCCTGCTGCGGGCTGCCAATGCCTTGCCGCGTGGTGGCAAAGAGGTGGTGCCGGTGCTGCTTGCCGCTGCCGAGGGTGCCATGCTGTGGAACGAAATTGCCCTGCTGCTGGCAGGCCCGCTGCCGCTAAAACAAGAGGCCGGGGCTGTGCAGCTTGCCAGCCGGTTAGAAAACTGGTTTTACCGGTATGCAGCCCTATGGCGGCAGATCAGCTGTGAAAGCGGCCTTGCAAAGTTGACGCAGATTGTTGCCCGCTATGCAGACCTGCTGCGCACCGAGGCAGGCCCTGCCGCACAGAAGTAATAGGGCTTTTTGTACCAGTGGCAGTTTAAAAAGTAAAAATGACAAACGGGCACCGCGGCAAAGCCGCGGTGCCCGTTTGCAAAATAGCGGTATGGGGGTTTTAAAGTAAAATTGACGCTGAAAACCTATTTCGCCACATTGGTGGGGTGGCGCGGCCTAGTAAAAGGGTGGCAGCTATGGCTTTGCGCAGGCCTTATTTGCCACTTTTAAAATACAAAGAAAAGCAGCGGCAGCCCGCCGGGATATACCCCCCGATACCTGCAAAAATTTTGTAGGCTGTTTTGGGTTCAAAGGGCGTGGCAACTGCCGGTACAAAAGCGCCCGATATTGCCGCAGCCTTAAGTCTGCTGGGGCAGCGTGCCCAAAATGCGCAGCTTTGCATCGGCAATGCGCTGCACCTTGTATTTTACCTTTTCCATGTCGATGGTCAAAAACTCGCCGTTTTGGTAAAGCACCCGCCCGTCCACCATGTTCAGCACTACATTGGCGCTTTGCCCGGCGTACAGCAGGTTTGCCAGCGGGTTGATGAGCGGCAGCATGGCGGGGCTATCCAGATCGTACACCACAATGTCGGCCCGGTTGCCGGGTTTCATGGCACCGCAGTCGGCGCGGCCCTGCGCCAGTGCCCCGGCCTTGCAGGCGGCCCCCATCAGTGCGGGGGCGGGCAAAAATTCAGCGTTTTGCATCGCGCCCTTGTGCAGCAGCCCGGCAAGGGCCGTTTCCTCTAACATATTCAGGTTGTTGTTGCTGGCGGCGCCGTCGGTGCCAATGGCAACGCGCACCCCCGCTTGTTGCAGTGCGGCCAGCGGGGCAATGCCGCTGCCCAGCTTTAAATTGCTGGACGGGCAGTGCGCCACGGTGGCCCCGTGCCGTGCCAGCAGCTGCATGTCCTGCGGTTCTACCCACACGCAGTGGGCGGCGGTGACCGGCTGCTCAAACACGCCCAGGGTTTCAAACCAGCGGGCGGCTGTCATGCCGCGGCGCTGCTTTGCCTCTTCGTGCTCGCGCTGTGTTTCTGAAAGGTGTAAGTGCATGCGCAGCTTATGTGCGCCGGCAAACTCCGCCGCCTCGCGCGCCAGCAGCGCGTCACAGGTGTACTCGGCATGCAGCGCCACATCGGCCCGCAGCCGCCCGGCCGGCGCCGCTTTTGCAAATTCCAGCAGGCTAAGGGTGTCGTTGTAGGCGGGGGTATCGACAAAGTGGTGCTCGCCCGGCCCGCCGGAGACGGCCCCGTACCCCAAATTGGCCTTGATGCCGCTTTCCAGCACGGCTTCGGCGATGTTCGGCATTAAAAAATACATGTCGGTAAACGACGCGGTACCGCTGGCCAGCATTTCGGCAATGCCAAGCAGGGCCCCCCAGTAAGCGTCTTCGCCGCTCAGCAGCCCCTCAAACGGCAAAACCCGCTCGGCCAGCCAGCGTTGCAGCGGCAGGTTTTCGCCATAGCCGCGCAGCAGTGTCATGGGCACATGGCAGTGCGCGTTAAAAAAGCCCGGTGCGGCCAGCTTGCCCCGCCCGTCAAACACTTCGCCGCGGTAGCCCTGCGGCACCTCTTGCGTGATGGAGGTGATTTTTTCCCCCTCCACCAGAATATTGGCGTGGGGCTGCACATGGTAGTGCTCGTCGATCAGCAGAATATCGCGAAACAGCATAAGGCACCTCATTTCTGTTGTAATAGGTACAGCAAAGGGCGCACCCCTGCGGGCCCGCCCCTTCGTTTTGCCCAAAGGGGTGAATTGCGGCATTCACTGCTCTTTCAGGCCAATATCTCCTTTGCCCACCTGCTCCAGCCGGTCGGCGTCGGCAATGTGGTAATCCCCGCGTTCACCCTTAATCAAAATGCCGCTGTCACACATCATGCTCAGCACGCGAATCAAATGCCGGTAGCTCGTCTCCATAATGTCGGCGCACTGTGTCAGGTTGTAGCGAAACACTCCGTTTTTTTCAGCACTTAAAATAAAGTTGGCAAGCCTTGTTTCCAGCGGGTCAAAATGCACGATATTTTTGCGCACGTGCAGCGCCAAGGTGCGCGCGGCAAAGCGCAAAAACTTGTTGTCGTTCAGCAGTGCTTCGCGGTATTTTGCCGCGGGAATGGCGACAAAATCACATTCGGTCAGGGTGCGGATGTTGTTCATCGGCGCTTCGTCCCACATGGTGGCAGCTTCACCCAGCAAACTCACATCGTTAAAATAGCATTCGCAGTGGATCTTGTTGTTCGTCGTGTAGACATACGCCATACACTCCCCTTTGACCAGCACCCAGATATACTCGCATACCCGGCCTTCCAGCGCAAGCATTTCCCCCGCGTCATACCGCTGCAATACAGCGATGGAAGCGAGGTCGAGTGTGAAGTAAGTTTGCAGGTCGTATGTTTCAATGTAGTGGCGCAGCAGGCGCTGATCGTCGATGTGTCGCATAATGGTTCCCTTTGGCCCTTGATTTGCCTGTTCAGCAAAGCCTGTTATGCCTGCACCCCACAGGCAGCGTAGGTTTTGATATTTAATTTTGAATTATACTGCCTTTGCCCAAATTTGTAAAGCAGTAAAGAGGCACAGGGGCAAAGATGACAAAAATAAAACTATTTTTGCTGATAATTCAGACAAAAAAGAGCCTTTTTGTAGGATTTACAAGAAAGAGACCACTGCAAAGAGGCAAAACTTTGTGCAAATCTGATGTGACCTATGTCCTTTACAGCGGCGGCGTAAAACCGGTATACTTTTGTAAACTCGATAAAAACAACAGTCAACAACACGAAAACAGTGATTTTGAAAGTTTTCATCCACACTCGTTTTGAGGCAAAGGCGCCTGTTTCGCACCAGAAAAACAGGCGCCTTTCACTAAACGAATCGCTTTATTATCTTGAAGTGATGAACTTATAAAGTGATGCAGTAAAAAACAAGGGGGAAACGAAATGCCAGCCATCGTTGAATTTAAAGAATACAGCATGGGGTTTCGGGACGACGACGGCAAGGTTTTTAATTTGCTGGACAAGGTGTCCTTCAATGTGGAGCCGGGCCGCGCGCTGGGCATTGTGGGAGAGTCGGGTTGCGGCAAAAGCATGACCAGCCTGTCGATGATGCGCCTGTTGCCGGATGCGGCGGTGGTACAGGGCGGCGAGATTTTGTTTGAGGGCAAAAACTTGTTACAGATGAGCGAAGGGGAAATGGCCGATATTCGCGGCAACCGCATTTCGATGATCTTTCAAGAGCCGATGACGGCGCTGAACCCGGTGCTGACGATTGGGTTTCAGATTGGGGAGACCGTGCGGCTGCACCACCCGGGGCTGACGGCGGGGCAAGTGCAGCAACGGGTAATGCAGGTATTAGAAGCCGTGGGCATTTCAAACCCTGAAACGCGCCTCGCGCAGTACCCGCACGAATTTTCGGGCGGCATGCGCCAGCGTGTGATGATCGCGATGGCGATGATCAACGAGCCCGCACTGCTGGTGGCAGACGAGCCCACCACCGCGCTGGACGTGACGGTGCAAGCGCAGATTTTAGACCTGATGCGCAACCTGAAAGGGGAGGGCGGCCTTGTGGTCATCACCCATAACCTTGGCGTAGTGGCCGAGATCTGCGAGGAGGTCGTTGTGATGTATGCCGGGCGCGCAGTAGAACGTGGTACTTTAGAGGCCGTGTTCGAGCGCCCGCTGCACCCGTACACCAAAGGGCTGATGGCTTCTATCCCCACCATTCGCAGCAGCAAAGAGCCGCTGTACACCATCCCCGGCACGGTGCCCACCGTATATGACTTTGGGCCCGGCTGCCGGTTTGCCGACCGCTGTGCCCATTGTATGGCCTGCTGCCGCAGCGAGGCACCGCCCACAAAACAGGTGACAAGCGACCATCTGGTGCAGTGCTGGCTGGAATTTGGGGGGGGAGGGATCGGCCGATGAATGAAGCAAAAACACCACTGTTGCAGGTGGACCACCTGAGCAAGTTTTTTGCGGTCAAGCGCACAAAATTGTTTGAGCCGCGCCGGCAGGTGCACGCGGTAGAAGATGTGTCGTTTACGCTGTACGAGGGCGAGACACTGGGCATTGTGGGTGAATCGGGCAGCGGCAAATCCACCCTTGCGCGGGCCATTTTGGCCCTCACGCCGGTCACCGCCGGCAGTGTGCAGTACCGCGGGGCAACGATCACCGATTTTAAAAACTGTGATGCCGGGGCACTGCGCAGCGAAATGCAGATGATTTTTCAGGACCCGTATGCCTCGCTGAACCCCAAAATTAAAATCGGCGATGCCATTGCCGAGCCCATGCGCCGCTATGGGTTTGCCAAAACAGCCAAAGAGGCGAGTGTAAAAGTAAAAGAGCTGTTGCAGACGATTGGCCTGCAACCGGAGGTGTACGACCGGTACCCGCACGAATTTTCAGGCGGGCAGCGCCAGCGCATTGGCATTGCCCGGGCGCTGGCCACCCAGCCGCGGCTGCTGTTTTGTGACGAGTCGGTCTCGGCGCTGGATGTTTCGGTGCAGGCGCAAATTTTAAATTTGTTCAACGAGCTGAAAGCCCAGCGCAATTTGACCTACGTGTTTATTGGGCACGACCTTGCGGTGGTGCGCTACATCAGCGACCGTATTTTGGTAATGTACCTTGGCAAGGTGATGGAGATCGCCCCGTATGACGCGCTGTTTGGGCAGGATACCCACCCCTACACACAGGCGCTGATCTCGGCGGTGCCAGAGCCGTCGGTGCATCACCGGCAAGAGCGCATTTTGCTGACCGGCGACATCCCCAGCCCCGTGGACCCGCCCAGCGGCTGCCGGTTTTGCCAGCGCTGCTTTAAGGCCGAGGCCCGCTGTTTTGCGGAGGAGCCGGGGTTTGTAGAGGTGGGAGACGGGCACTATGTGCGCTGCCATTTTGCAAAGGGGAGGTGTGAGGGTTGAGCCGATATCTGATCCGCCGCGTAGTTCGCGGGCTATTGACCATTTTTATTTCGGTGTCGCTGACGTTTTTTATTGTGCGCGCCATGCCGTCCGACCCGGTGTCGCTGATGGTCAGCCCGCAGATGACCCCCGCCGCGCAGCAGGCGATGATCGAATCGTACGGGCTAAACCAGCCTTTGCTGGTGCAGTACGGCAAGTTTTTATTGCAGCTGTTTCAGGGCAATCTTGGCACCAGTTTTAGCAAGCATATCCCGGTGACACAGTATTTGCTGGAGCGCCTGCCCTGGACACTGATGCTGCTGGCCGCCGTGATGGTGCTGGTGCTGGCCATCGGCATCCCGGTGGGCGTGCTGGCCGCCAGAAAACGCGGCAAGCTGGCCGACCGCATCATCAGCGTGCTGGTGACGCTGGGTATTTCGGTGTTCATCCCGTTTATCTCGTTTTTACTGCTGTATGTGTTTGCGTTCCGGCTGAAAATACTGCCCACCGGCGGGGCGTATACGCCGCCGCGCGGGGCAGGGTTGGCCTACTGGCTGGATGTTGGCAAGCATTTGATTTTGCCTGCCGTGGCGCTGACCATCACCAACCTTGCCAACGCGGTGATGTACACCCGCAACAGCATGATCGAAGTGCTGCACGAGGATTATATCCGCACCGCGTATTCCAAGGGCAACGACACAAAGCGGGTCATCCGGGTGCATGCGCTCAAAAACGCCATGATCCCCACCGTCACCGTGATCGGCCTGCAAATTGGCACGATGGTGGGTGGCGCGGTCGTCACCGAAACCGTGTTTTCGTGGCCGGGCGTTGGCCGTTTGATCTATGACGCGGTAAACGCGCTGGATTACCCGGTGCTGCAAGGGGCGTTTTTGCTGCTGGCGGTGGCGGTGGTCGTGATGAACTTTTTGACTGACCTCGCGGTCGCATGGCTTGACCCGCGTATCCGGCTGGGGGGGCAATAGAGATGAAACAGAGAAAAAGCACACTGTACTACTTTTTTCGCAACCGCAACGGCGTGCTGGGGCTGTGCGGTGTGGCGCTTATCATGGCCATTGGGCTCATCGGGCCACTGTTTTTAGCAAAGCCACAGGGCTATACCACCGATATTCTGGTGGCGCCGGGGGCTGCACACTGGCTGGGTACCGACAGTTTGGGGCTGGATATTCTGGCCGAGCTGGTATGGGGCGCACGCACTTCGCTGTATGTTTCGGTATTGGCCTTGCTGGTGGCCGCGGCCATTGGGCTGCCGCTGGGGCTCGTGTCCGGTTATTTTAACAACTGGTTTTCGGGGTTGATCGATGGCTTTATCGATATTTTTCTCACCATCCCCATGTTGCCGCTGATGATCATTATGGCGGCCATTATGGGGGCCAATATCACGAATGTCGCGCTGATCTTGGGTATTTTTTCGTGGCCGTCACTGGCCCGTGTCACCCGCAACAGCACGCTGAAAATACGCGAGATGCAGTACATCGAGGCCGCAAACAGCATGGGCCTTTCCAAAATGCGTATTTTATTCCGGCACATTTTGCTCAACGCCTCCGGCCCGGTGTTCGTCAACCTGACGCTTGTCATGGCCAGTGCGGTGCTGTCAGAGGCCAGTTTGAGCTTCCTTGGCCTTGGCGACCCCACGACCTGGAGCTGGGGCACAATGCTGAAACGCGCGTGGAGCGCGAACGCCGTCATCACCAGCCCTAACCCATGGTGGTGGTGGCTGATGCCCAGCCTTTGCATCGTGCTGTATGTAGTTTGCTTCAACCTGTTTGGGATGGCGCTGAACGACACCCTGAACCCCAAAGGCCGCAGCTAGGCTGCGCGCAAGACAGGAGGTTTGCACTTTGTATGATTATCTGATCAAAAACGGCATCGTGGTGGATGGCACCGGACAGCCGGGGGTAAAAGCCGATGTTGCCATCAAAGGCGAGCGCATTGTGCGCATTGCCCCGGTGATCGACGGCGACGCGGCAAAAACCTACGACGCGGCGGGCAAATATGTCATCCCCGGGCTCATCGACCCCCATGTGCACGAAGAGTGGGTCTGCTTTGATGACGGGCGGTACGACTTTTATTTAAAAGAGGGCGTCACGACGCTCATCAACGGCAACTGTGGGCACTCCATTGTGCCGGGGCACAAAAAAGAACAACTGGATTATTACCTTGGCAACGGCCTTATCAACCTGCGCCAGTACGACCGCTACATGAAAAACTGGCCCGATTGGCACGACTTTAACGGCTACCGCGACGCGGTGCACAAAGTGGGTACCAACTGCAACTTTGTGACGCTGTTGGGGCACGGCAGCATACGGCAGCATGTGATGCACGGCGCGTGGCCCCGCAAGCCGGACGATGTGGAGCAGGCGGCAATTGAGGCGATTATTCGCCACAATATGGAACAGGGCATGTTTGGCATTTCGTTTGGGCTGGACTATGTGCCCAGCCGCTACGCGGACACCGACGAGCTGTGCGACACCGTGCGCCTCATCAAAGCCTATGACGGCGTTTCGGCCGCCCACCTGCGCCACAAGATCGGCATTCTGGAATCGACGCTCGAGTATTTGGAAGTCGGGCGGCGCACCGGGGCAAAAATTCAAATTTCGCACCTTGCCAGCGCGGTGCCAGAGGCGTTTGCCGCCGCGCAAAAGGCCATTGAGCGGGACGGCGTGCGCGCCCGCATCGACTGCATTCCGTCCAGCGTGGGCCACTGCACCGGCAAAGAGCGTATGTTGCTGTTTACGATGGCATTGTCGGACGAGCTGTTCAGCGGCGGCATTGAAGGGGTCAAACAGGCATTGCACACGCCGGAGGGCCGGGCGCTCATCCTGCGCGAAAATTACACGTTTGCCGGGGGCAAAGACAAAGTTTACATTGTGCATTCCGACGACCCCCACCTTGAAAACCGCTCGGTGCGCGACATTGCCGCCGAGCGCGGGGTAAATGAGGACGAATGCCTGCTGGACCTGCTGGGCGATGACAAAAACTATGTGTTTTGGCTGAACGCCCCGGCGGCGGGGGTGCCGTCGAACTTCATCGACCATGTGGATTCCATCGTCGCAAACCCGTATGTTTCGGTGGGCAGCGACACGATTATGGGCGACGCCACCTACGACCCGTTTGACTGGTACGAAATTCGGCGCCGCGGCGGGTTTGCCATTTTTGCCAACATGTACCTGAAAAAGGGCGTGCCGTACGAGGAGATCGTGCGGCGCAACACCACCATGGTGGCCGAGCATTTTGGCATTGCGCACCGTGGCCGCCTGCAAGAGGGGTATTACGCCGATATTGCGGTGATCGACCTGCCGCAGTACCACTACCCCGAGATGGACCAGATGCAGTACAAAACACCGCAGCTTAGCGCCACCGGGTGCGACCTTGTGCTGGTAAACGGTAAGGTAGAGCTGCAAGACGGCGAGGTATTGCCCACCTACGCCGGGCGGGTGCTGCAAAAAAACGCACAGGGCTGATCAAAAGGGATTGGTTTTCGCCCCAAACGGCAACGCGTGGCCGGTGCGGGGCGGTATCCATAGAGCAAAAGGCAACCAACTACAATAGAGAAACTGGAGGGGAAGTAAATGAACTTTAAAAAAATTGCTGCACTGGCACTTGCGGCAACCATGGCACTGTCCGTGGCGGCCTGCGGTTCGTCATCGTCCGCAGCGGCAAGCAGCCCGGCATCGGGGGCAAGCAGCAGTGCCGCGGGTACCCCGGCAAAGGGCGGCACGTTAACGGCGGGCCTTTCGGCATCGCCGGTCAGCTCGAACATCTGGGTACAGAACGACATCAACGCCAGCATTATTATGAACCTGGTCGTACCGAACCTTGTCACTATGGATGCCAGCGGCCAAAAGTATAACTATCTGGCTGAATCCGCCACACCGAACGACGACTGCACCGAGTGGACCATCGTGCTGAAAGACCTGTTTTGGAACGACGGCACCCCGGTTACCGCAAAGGACCTTGCGTTTACCGCCACCTATGGCGTTGAGCACAAAATTGGCTTCTCCGACAGCTATTTTGGCAAGGTCACCAGTGCAGAGGTGAAAGACGATAAGACCGTCGTGTTCCACCTGTCCGACACCGACGTCAACTTTTGGAACGGCGCCGGTTACTGGACCCCGATCATGCGCGAGAGCGAGTGGTCGCAGGTAGAAGACCCGATGAACTACACTTACAGCGGTGCCGGTTACGGCCCGTACTACATCGACGAGTGGGTGGACGGCCAGTATGTCTCGCTCAAGCGCAACCCGTATTTCACCCAGGCGAATGACGGCGCGGGCGCTTACCTTGACAGCATTCTGTTCCGCGTGTACACCGACGAAAACTCGATGGTGCTGGCGCTGGAAAACGGCGAAATTGATGTGTGCGCCAACTACATTTCGGCAAACAGCAAAAGCCAGCTTGCCGCAAACCCCGATTTCGTGCTGACCGACATCGAATCGCTGGGCTATGGCCAGCTGAGCTATTCGCAGACCAACGCGCAGTTGCAGGATGCCAATGTGCGCAAGGCAATTTCGATGTGCATCGACCGTGACGCCATGGTTGCCGTGGGCATGAGCGGCGCCGCAAAGGCCATGAACACGATGATCAGCCCGGTGTACGAAAAATTCAACACTTCCAACATCCAGCAGCCGGCCTATGACACCGCTGCCGCCAAAGACCTGCTGGCACAAAACGGCTACACCGACACCGACGGCGACGGCGTGCTGGAAAGTGCCGACGGCACAAAGCTGGAGTTCACCGTCACCTACAAATCTTCGATTCAGAACGTGGACAACGTGATGGAGATTCTGCGCACGGCAGCGGCCGAAGCGGGCATCAAGCTGAACCTTGAGCCGGTGGATGCCTCTACCTTCTCTTCAAAGGTCACGAACGGCCATACCTTTGATATTGCTTACAACGTGTGGGGCACCATTGACGACGTGGACACCACGCTGTACACCTGCTATGGCATTGGCCAGACGCTGAACTTTATGGATTACAACAACGAAGAGATGGATAATCTGCTGATCCAGATGAAAGCGACGCCGAGCCCCGATGACCGCGCAAAACTGCTGGACCAGTGGCAGACCCTTGCGGTAGAAAATATGCCGTTTGCAATGACCTATGTACCGGTGCAGACCTATGCCGCCAGCACCGCCAAGTTTGACGGCTTTAGCGCAGTGTACGGCAACCAGGGCTATTTAAACTGCTCGCTTGCCTGCGGCATCTACGCGAAGTAACTACAAACAAATTGCCGGTGGTCGCAGGTGTTTTGCCTGCGGTCGCTGGTACTTTTTGGCCCAAAAACAGGAAGGGAAGTGCATTTTGCATGGAAATCAAGCAAAAAGCCGGGTTTTTGCCGTACCGCTCGTACCAGTATCTCGAGCCCGGTAAAGATTATAAGGACATTAAATGGGTCGACTGGGACTGGGCCGGCCGCCACCTGATCGAACTGGATGCAGAGCAGGAGGCGCAGTACGAAGCGCTGCTTGCAAAGCACCCGTATCTGTCGTTGCACGACCACCCCACCTTTTATCCCGAAGACATGAGCACGATGGATAAAATTTACGACGCCATGCGCCAGGGCCGTCAGTTTTGCGGGTACGAGGCGCTGAGCTATTCCAACATCGACTGCATTTTTGACAACATGATGGACGGCGTCAACATCATCTCCAGCCCCGGCGGGTGGAAGTGGATCGACGTGCTGCATGACCTTGGCATGCGGCTGTGTGACCTTGCACATCAGGATTTTTTGATCCAGTGCAAAACGGTGGACGATATTTTTGCCGCCAAGGCGGCGGGCAAAATTGCGTGGGTGCCCTGTGTGGAGGGCGCCGCCTGCATTGAAAACGAAGTGGATCGCATCGACATTTTGTACGGCCTTGGCGTGCGCCAGCTGGGCATCACTTATTCAGAGAGCAACGCGCTGGGCAACGGCCTCAAAGAGGACAACGACGGCGGGCTGACGAAGTTTGGCAAGGCCTGTGTGGAGCGCATGAACAAGGTGGGCATGCTGATCGACGTTTCCCACTGCGGCCAGCGCACCGCGCTGGAAGCCGTGCAGCACAGCACAAAGCCGATTCTGGCAAGCCACCTTGGCGCCAAAGGCATCTGGGACATCAAACGCCTTGCGGGCGACGAACTGCTGAAAGCGATTGCCGCCAAAGGCGGGGTCATCGGTATTGAGGCAGCCCCCCACACCACAATGAGCGCCACGAACCGCACGCACGACATCGACAGCGTGATGGAGCATTTTGAGTATGTGAAAAACCTTGTCGGCATTGACCATGTCGGGTTTGGTGTGGACACCTTGTACGGCGACCATGTGGGGGTACACCACGCGTTTGCGGCGGCGCTGTCCACCGGCGACACCTCAAAATCTACGCTGCCGTACGAAGAGGTCGCCTACGTCAAATACCTTGAAAACCCGACCGAAGCCTCGTGGAACATCCCGCGCTGGCTGATCCGCCACGGGTACACCGAAGAAGAGATCGCAAAAGTAATTGGCGGCAACGCGCTGCGCGTACTGCGTGAGGTTTGGGCATAACCGCCCTTGCCTGAACGCATTCCGCAGCCTTGCCGGTACACCTGCTCCCCGCCGTTGCCCCCCGCAGCGGTGGGGAGTTTTGGCAACCGGCAGAAAAACACCCAAAGGAGGGTTTGCTATGGAATTAGAACAGAAAAAGGGTTACCGGCCCTACCGGTCTTATCAGTACCTTGAAGCCGGGCGCGACTACCCGGTGATCGACTGGGCAAAATGGGACTGGGCGGGCCGCCATTTGATTGAGCTCAGCGCCGAAGAAGAGGTGCGCTACCGGCAGATCATTGCAAAATACCCGTATATTTCGGTGCACGAGCACCCGGATTTTACCCCGGCCGATTTAAGCCTTGACAGCTTTCTTGCCGCCGAGCGGCAGGGCCGGGATGCCTGCGCGTATGAGGCGCTGAGCTATTCGAACCTCGACTGCATTTTTGACAACCTGCTTGACGGCACGAACATCATTTCCAGCCCCGGTGGGTGGAAGTGGATCGATATTCTGCACGACCTTGGCATGCGCCTGTGCGACCTTGCGCATCAGGATTTTTTGGTACAGTGCAAAACGGTGGACGACATTTTTGCCGCGAAAGACGCGGGCAAAATTGCGTGGGTGCCCTGCATTGAGGGGGCCCAGCCGATTGAAAACGAAGTGGACCGCATCGACATTTTGTACGGCCTTGGCGTGCGCCAGCTGGGGGTGACTTACTCTGAAAGCAACGCGCTGGGCAGCGGCTTAAAAGAGGATTGTGACGGCGGGCTGACAAAGTTTGGCAAAGCTTGTGTGGAGCGCATGAACAAGGTGGGCATGCTGATCGACGTTTCCCACTGCGGCCAGCGCACCGCGATTGAGGCCGTGCAGCACAGCACAAAGCCGATTCTTGCAAGCCACATCGGCGCCAAGGGCATTTGGAACATCAAGCGCCTTGCGGGCGACGAACTGCTGCGGGCCATTGCCGCCAAGGGTGGGGTCATCGGCATTGAGGCCGCCCCCCACACCACAATGAGCGCCACCCATAACACGCATGACATTGACAGTGTGATGGAGCATTTTGAATACGTGAAAAACCTTGTCGGCATCGACCATGTCACCTTTGGGCCGGACTGCCTGTATGGCGACCATGTGGCACTGCACCACGCGTTTGCCGCGGCGCTTTCCACCGGCGACACGTCTAAAACGGCGCTGCCGTACCAGGAGGTTGCGTATGTGGGGTACCTTGAAAACACCACCGAAGCGTCGTGGAACATCCCGCGCTGGCTCATCCGCCACGGGTACACCGAAGAAGAGATCGCAAAGGTGCTGGGCGGCAACACCATCCGCGTGCTGCGCGAAGTGTGGGCGTAGCCCGCGCTGCCAGAAAGGAGAAAAGCGATGCAAGACCTTACCCATTTGACCGAATTTGGCATTACGCAAACACCGCAAAGCGAGTTTGACGCCCGCCTTGCCAAGGTGGATGCCGCGCTGCAACAGGCCGGGGCCGGGGCGATGGTGTTTTTTTCAGCCGCCGCCATTACGTACCTGACCGGCTCGCCGCTGGTGGCGACCGAGCGGCCCATCGCGTTTATCTACCAGCCCGGCGGCGCCAGCGCCTTGCTGGTGCCACGGCTGGAGGCCGAGCACGCCGCCCTGCAACTGCCGCGCTGCCGCATTGCAGTGTACCCAGAATACCCGGGCGAGCGCCACCCCATGCACTACCTTGCCGACCTGCTGCGCGAGCTGGGCCTTGCAGGGGCCGGGCTTGCCGCCGACAGCAACGGCTACCCCCCGGTGTATGGGTACAGCGGCCCGGCCCTCAGCGAAGTGCTGGGGCAAAGCAGCCTGATTTTGCTGCCGCGGCTCATCCAGCAGCTCAAGGTGTACAAAAGCGAGTATGAAATTAGCCTGATCCGCGAAAGCGCCCGCTGGGCAAACTATGCCATGACCCTGCTGCAAGAGTATACCAAACCGGGCCTGCGCGAGTATGAGGTGTCGTTCCGCGCCGGGTTTGACGCGGCGGGCGTGATGCTGAAAACGCTGGGCCACCGCTACCGCCCCAATTCGCTGGCCGACAGCAGTGTGCTGGTGGGCTACCGCGGGCAAATTGGCCCGCATTCGTACTACCCGCACGCCGTCACCACCAACGCCGCCTTTCGCCGTGGTGACTTGCTGGGCTGCTATGCCACAGCGGATATCGGCGGGTATATCTGCGAGCTGGAGCGCAACTTTTTGATGGGGCAGCCGACGGCCGAACAGCGCCGCTATTACCTGCTGGCACAAGAGCTGCAAGAGGTCGCGTTTGCCGCCCTGTGCCCCGGGGCGGCTTGCAGCGATGTGGACCGTGCCACCCGGCAGTTTTTCAAAGACAACGACATCGAGCAGCACTGGCGCCACCACACCGGGCACTGCCTTGGCTCCGGCATGCACGAGACCCCGGTGCTGGATATCGGCGACGACCACCCTTTGCTGCCGGGCATGTGCTTTTCGGTAGAGCCGGGTATTTACGTGCAGGGGGTCGGCGGGTTTCGGCTGTCCGACACCGTCGTCATCCGCGAACACGGCATCGAGCGCATCACTTATTTCAGCCGCGAGCTTGCCGATATGGTCATTGACTGCTGACCCCGCCAAAGGAGGTACCTGATGAAACTACTCTACCTTGTGCCCGGTGAAATGCCGCAGCAGGAGCTGTTTCGCCGCCGCGACATCCTGCGCGGGTTTGCGTTCCCCGGCACCCGGCTCGACGCGTGGGACTGCCCCGGCGGCCCGCCGTCGATCGAATCCATTACCGAAGAATACCAAAGCATCCCCGGCACCATTGCGCGCGCCGTGCAGGCACAGCAGGCCGGGTACGACGGCATTCTGCTGGGCTGCTATGCCGACCCCGGCATTGACGCGCTGCGCGAAATGCTCACAATCCCCGTTGCCGGGCCGTTTGAATCCTCTGCCGCCACGGCGCTCACGCTGGGCCACCGGTTTTCCATCGTCACCGCGACGCCGGAGATGGCCCCCGTGCTGGCGGAGGAAGTGCGCGCAAAGGGCATTGCCGCCCACCGGCTGGCCTCGGTGCGGGCCATTGACCTTGACATTCTGGCGTTTGGCGGGCAGCCGTGCCTGCTGCAAAGCCGTGTGCTTGCGGTTTCACGCGACTGCATCGGGCAGGATGGTGCCGACTGCATCATTTTGGGCTGCATTTCGCTGGCCTTTTCCGGCGTTGACAGGCTGGTGGCACAAGAAGTGGGGGTGCCCTGCATCAACCCCATTCTCACCGCGCTCAAAATGGCAGAAGGGCAGGTTGCCACCGGCATCACCCACAGCAAAAAGGCCTACCCCTTGCCACACAAGCTGCGTAAAAGGGGCGAGAATGCTTAAAATGGAAAACAAAACAGCGGCCTTGCGGCCGCTGTTTTGTTTGTTGCAGAAAAAGGGGCGAATTTTGTTATTGAGCGGTGTCGCCTTCGGTTTCTTCATTGTCTCCAAAGCGGAACTGCCTTGCCAGCTCTCGCAGTACCTGCGCCTGGCCGGAAAGCTCTTCGCTTGCCGCGGCAGATTCTTCTGCGGTGGCGGAGTTGGTCTGCACGATGCTTGAAATCTGGTCAATGCCCTGTGTCACCTGCATGATGGAGGTGGACTGCCCGGTGGCAGCCGAGGAGATATCGTCGATCGTCGTGGAAAGCTCGCTCGTTTTTGTTGAGGCAGTCGTCAGCGCGTCTGCGGTCTCGTTGGCAATGCGGGTGCCGTTTTCCACTGCCTGCAACGAGCGCTCAATCAGCGCTGCGGTGCTGCCGGAGGCTTCCGACGATTTGATGGCAAGGCTGCGCACCTCGTCTGCCACCACGGCAAACCCCTTGCCCGCAGTGCCCGCGCGGGCAGCTTCTACCGCGGCGTTCAGTGCCAAAATGTTGGTCTGGAACGCGATGTCCTCGATCGTCTTGATGATCTTGCCGATCTCGCGCGAAGAGGAGTTGATTTCGGCCATTGCCTGCAACATCTCCTGCATGCGGCCATTGCTGCTCTGCATCTGCGCACCGGTATCGGCGGCCTTTTGCCGCGCGTCGCGCGCGTTGGATGCCGTGCGGGACACCTGGTCTGAAATTTCGTTGATGGTTGCCGCAAGCTCTTCTACCGATGCGGCCTGTTCTGTGGCGCCCTCGCTGAGAGCCTGTGCCCCTACCGACACCTGTTCAGCCCCCACCGAAACCTGGTCGGCGGCAAGGTTGATCTGCGACAGCGTGTCGCTCAGCCGTGCCCGCAGTTTTTGAATGGACAGTAAAATCTGCTCAAAGTCACCCACATAGCTGCTGCGCGCGCGGCTTTTCACAGCAAAATTGCCGTCTGCCGTTTCGCCCAGCAGATAGGCAATGTCGGTCATCATCTCGCGCAGAGTCTTTGACATGTCGCCAAAGGCCCCCGCCAGCGCGCCGATCTCATCCTGCGCGTCATACTGGATGGTGACGGAAAGGTCTCCGCCGGCAATGCCATTGGCGGCAGCGACCACCTGCTTCATGGGGGCAAGCATCCGCCGCAACACGATGGTCGTGATCCCGAGCAAGAGCACCAGTGCAAGCACACTGGCCAAAATCAGCCACAAGGTGGACTGTACCACAGCGCGGGATACGTCCGCTGTGGTAACGACCGAAACTGCCCACCAAGTTTCATCCCCGGCGGTGATGGGGTGGAAGAAGCGAAACACCTTTTCGCCGGTCGTCTGGGTGGTCTCTGCGTGAAATGCTTCACCTTTGGCAAGGAGTTCTTGCACAGCAGCATATTCGTCTGTATCCGGGATGAATTCACTCATCGCATGGCCGACGTTATCCGTGTTGCGGTTGTCGTAGACCAAAAGGCCGTTGTTGTCGTAAATAATGGCGTACATCGACGGAAAGCTTTCACTGGAAGCATCAATGCGGCCAAAATTGTCCATTTTGATGTCGGCGACTGCGACACCCTTGACGGTGTTGTTATAGATGATCGGTGTCGAATAGGTGATGATCTGCATGCCGTTGTAGTCATATGGGTCGGTCACAATGGCTTTTTGGCTGTCAGCGGCCTGCTGATAATAGTTGTCGGCAGAATAACTCGCATACTCCCCATAGGGGGTGATGTCCCCGTCTGCGGTCCCCTTTTGCAGATAAAACGCATAGCTTTCAATGTCGCTCTGAAATGCGTACGGCGCAAACATCACGCCCACACCCTCAATGCCATCGTTGTTCAGCGCAATGCTGCGGGCACTTTCGGTGATATAGGCCTCGGTGGTGTGGTTCAGCAGGCTGAGTGTGCGGTGGTACACAACGCTCTGGTTCAGCGCGGCCAAATTTTCGTCGGTGGGCAGTGCGGTATTGGCCGGGTCTTGCTCTGCGGTGCGGTAGGCCCGCTGCAAGTAGGTGTTGATGTCGGAGGTAACCGATTTTGCACCGTCAAAAATCTGCTGGATTTGCAGTGCGTTTGATTTTGCCTTGGTTTCCAGCTCGCCAAAAACGGACTGATTGATTGCCTGGCTGGAAAGGTACGCAGAGGTAAACACCAGGCCGGTGAATACCACAACAAGTACCACGGCAAGAATGGCCGTAAGTTTGGAAGAGAGCTTCATTTTGCGAAACATATGGATTCTCCTTTTTTGTTGAAATGACAACGGGTTTTTGTGACTGCGCAGTGTTTGCCACAGAAAACCGATGCCGCGAAAGACCCCCGCCTAAAAGAAAAGAACAAAAAACAGTTTGCTGGGACTAATAATTCTTTATAGAGAATTATTGTTACTAAAACAGTATCGGCTGCCAACAGAAAATAAAAAGCGAAATCCAAAGCATTTCTGATAAAATGTTCGAATTTTAAAGAATTTTTGAGAAAACACAGCAAAATCCGGAGATATAAGCCATATACTGTAAAAAAGAGGAAATTTGAAGATATTCGATAAAATGCAGTTCGCCATAAGTTGCAAGACTTTACAAAACTCTATAATGTGTGCCAATGAAGGACAAAATGTAAAAACTGAAAAGTAACAGGTTTTTTGCAATAAAAGAAAATTAAAAGAGTGTAAATGCGGCTTTATTTTTTAGCGTGACAATTGCTTTTCTGTTGCCGTCTTGCTATCATATTGCAAGATAGTATAAAATAAAAGTTCAGAATGGATGCATCGTTGCCGCGGTTTAAGGCCGCAGACTAAAAACCGGCAGAGGGAAAAACAGGAGAGAAGCATGAGGATTGCAATTTGTGATGACAACCCGCAGCATGTGCGACAATACACTGAAAAGTTGAACGCAATAGGGCAAAAACATGGTTTGACATCCACGATCGACCAGTATGCGAATGGGGAACAGCTTTTATTTGCACAAGAAGATGCCGCAACCCGTGCGGATATCATTTTTTTGGATATCCGCATGCCGGGCAGAGACGGCGTGGACATTGCACACGCGCTGCGCGAGATGCAGCAGGATGGGGAAATCATTTTTTTTACCCATTCCACCGACAATATGCTGGATGCCTTTGATGTGGATGCGCTGCATTATATTGTAAAAGGGCAAACGAGCGACAAAAAAATAGAAGAGATTTTTTTGCGCGCGATACACCGGGCCGAGCAAAAGCATCAGGAGACGATCGTGCTGACCTGTGCGGGGGAAAGCCGCAGTGTGCCGGTCAATCAGATTTTATATTTCGAGAGCATTCGCCATGTGATACAGGTGCATTACGGCACCGAGATGTTTGAGTTTTATTCCACGCTGGGTAAAATTGAGGAATTGTTATTTGGGCACGGCTTTATGCGCATCCACCGCTCTTTTCTGGTTTCACTTCGCCATGCTGCCAGCCTTGCCAGTTACACGTTGACACTGTATAACGGCGAACAACTGCCGGTGGCAAAGGGCAGCTACCGCCAGCTGAAAGAAAAAATGACCCCTGCCCCGGTGGCAGAGGTGCTTTGAAACCGGATGTGCAGTGTTGGAAGGGCGTGGAACAAATGAAAAACAAAAGAAAGTGCAGGCGCATAGTACGGGTTTTATTACTGCTGCTGGTTTTGTTGTGTGTGTTGCCTGGCCAAAGGGTAAAGGCGGATGGGATCTTCGGATGTGCAGGGCATTACCGACATATCGACTGGGAAACGACGACCCCCGCAGTGTGTATCTGGGCCACAGATGTCACGTTGACGGATGCCGAGGTAGCGCAGGGGCAGGCAGATGGCACCTTGCAGCAAACAGTGCTTGATGCTGCCAACCCGGTGGTCAACTATTACCCCAATTTTTACGGGTACCAGGATCGCGGCTCGGGCCTGTCAATCACGGCGGCAGACCTTAGCGGGGTCAGTGCAACGGTGGCAGAAGGTGAGACCTCAGAGGAATCTACAGTGCGGCTGATGATGGACAGCAGTAAGCCGGACGAGCGATATATTGAAATTAAGTTGACAGTGCTGGCAAGTGATACCTCGTGCACGGCAACCTCACTGGAACTGCAACAGCCGCCCACTAAAACACAGTACCTTGTGGGGGAACCGTTTGATACCGCCGGGCTGGTCGTAGTAGCACACTATACAAATGGGACACAAAAGGAGGTAACGGCACAGCTTACCTTGTCACCTGCCGGGCCACTGACACTGGGCGATACGCAGGTAGTGCTTACCTATGGCAGCTTAAGCCTTACGGTACCCATTACGGTGCACAGCGTACCGGTGCTGGTATCCATTGCGGTTACCACGCCGCCAAACCAACTCAACTATCCGTCGGGCAGCTTGTTTGACCCCACCGGTATGCTGGTCACCGGTTATTACAGCGATGGAAGCAGCGCGCTGCTGGAATATACCCTGCAAGGGGATTTGACGATCACCGCGCAAAGCCATACGATCGTGGTCGAGGCGGGGGGGCTGACGACCCAGTTTGCAGCAGGTGTGTTGCAACCCACCCCCAGCCCCGCGCCAACAGCAGTGCCGGCCCCAGTAGTACCGGCACCACTGGCACCGCCGCCGATAGCGGCACTCACCCCGACCCCGACGCTGACGCCCACCCCCAGCCCGGCCCCTACGGTAAGCCCCAGCCCAGAGCCACCGCCGACAGCGGTGCCCCCCAGCGAGCCGCCACAAAGCCCGCCCGCGGCGCAGGGTGGGCAGCAGGTGCAGGCCCCCCCTGCTGCACAAGGCCTGTTGCAAGTAAAGCCACACGAAGTATTGGTGGGGCTTTCTGCGGGCAGTGTGGTAGGGTTTTCGGCACTGCTTGCGCCGGATGTTTATGTGCTTTTGTGGTACCAACATAAGAAAAACCAATACAGGAGGCGGTCATAATGGAATTTGAATTGACCCTTGGTGCCGGTGTGATATTGGCGGTAATTTTAATTACCGGCATTTTGCTAAAATTGTATACGCGCCGCCGTTTGCGTGAGATAGACGGCATCAATGGATTGCTGGTCTATGATGCAACGCGGCACAAGCCGCCCATAGCGAAATTATAACAGTGTCAAAATTAATACGGCGGCACAAGAGCAGCGCACCACCGCATATGCGGTGGTGCGCTGCTCTTGTTAAAGTCCATTCGTGTAGTCAAAACGGCTATTTGTGCATTTTAAGCCCCCAAAAGAATTCGTTTAGTCTATAAAAGTAATTGTCAGCGAAATTTACCGCGCAGTTGTCAGTAGTAAGGGGGGTACCGTGAAGGGCAAAGAGAATAATGCTTTGCAGAGAGTTTTGGCCGCCGAATGGCGGAATAATACAAAACAAAAGGACAATAGAGCAAAGGCCACAAAGCACGGGGGTGTAACTTGCAGGCAAGAGAGCATCCACGAACAGTGCTTGTGCCAGACAATACCGTTACAAACAATACCGGGGGCAGCGCACCGCCACATCGGCGAGCTGCGGGTACGGCATGGAATCAAACAGCGCAACCGGCGCACGGCACAGCAACTTGCCGAATATTTAAGTGAAGAATTAAACAAAAAAGCCTCAAGCGGCCACTTTTGCCCTGCAGCAGTGAAAACTTGCGGTTGCCCGCAGTAAGGGGAGGGGAGATACCATATGAAATTTGCAGAAGAAATCAACCAATTTTATCACGACCTGTCGTTTTACGAGCTGGAGGTCATCAACCGCGGAGCGGCACAGCCGCATATCAACCACAACAGCCTTTTATACCTGAATTTAATCGCCTACCGTGAAGATTGCACGGCAAGCTATCTTGCCCGTATGCTGAACATTTCCAATGGGGCGGTCACACTGAAAATCAACGAATTGATCCGGCAGGGGCTGGTGCAAAGGGAACAAAGCATCAGTGACCGGCGGATGTATTATTTAAAGCTGACCGCCAAAGCCGAGCAGCGCTACCGGTTGTTTGAACAGGAGGTCGCTGCGGTTGCAAGCGAAGTTGAAAAACGCTTTTCGAGTGCAGAGGTGGAAGCCTTTTGCCGTGTGACTAAGGTGTTTTCTCAGGTTTGCAGCAACGAAGCGCTCAGTGCGGGCTGAATAAAAGAACGAAAGACAAAGCATATTATCGTATAGCAGACGCTAATATAAAAAGATAACCCCCGGCCGGTTGCATGCAACCGGCCGGGGGTTATCTTTTCAGGACTTTGTGTGCGCCTTGCTTTTATTTTGCAAAGGAATCCATCACGCTCAAAATTTCATCGACCTTTTCGTCGATCTCTGCGCTTTGCCCACTGAGGAAGGCCTCTTGCACGCAGCCCTCTAAATGGGCGCGGATGATCTCTTTATTGGCTTTGCGCAGGATGGCACTAGCGGCCATGATCTGGTTTGAAATATCAATGCAGTACTGGTCTTCTTCCACCATGCGCAGCACACCGTCGATCTGCCCGCGCGCAGTTTTTAACAGGCGCGCAACTTTTTCTTTATCGGCCTTCATCTGCCCGGCCCTCAGTTGATCGACACAACGTCATAGCCGGCTTCGGTCACGGCGCTTTTCAGCACATCGTCCTGTACCGGGGCAGCCAGCGAAACGGTGGCCTGCTTCTCCTCTAAGCTGACTTCGGCAGACGAGACGCCCTCAACGGCAGATAGTGCTTTTTCGACCCGCATTTTGCAGTGGTCGCAGCTCATGCCTTCGATTTTAATGGTTTTGTTCATGGTTGATCCTTCCTTTTCTGATTCGTTTTGTGTGGTTGTTATTGGGGCAGCGGTGGGGGCGGCAGCGGGCAGGCCCGTGCCGGCGGCAGCGCCGGTTGCGTTAAATTTAGGCCGAAACAGTTTCAGCCGCAGGGCATTGGTCACGACAAAAACCGACGAAAGGCTCATGGCCGCGGCCCCAAACATCGGGTTCAGTTTCCAGCCCAGCACCGAGTAAAATACCCCGGCCGCAAGGGGGATACCGATCGCGTTGTAGAAGAACGCCCAAAACAGGTTTTGCCGGATGTTGCGTATCGTCGCGCGCGAAAGCTGAATGGCAGTCACGGCGTCCAGCAAATCACTCTTCATCAGCACCACATCGGCGCTTTCAATGGCAATGTCGGTGCCGGCGCCAATGGCAATGCCCACATCGGCACGGGCAAGGGCAGGGGCGTCGTTGATGCCGTCCCCCACCATGGCCACCTTTTTGCCGCTTTGCTGCAACGATGCCACATGGCGCTCTTTGTCCTGCGGCAGCACTTCGGCGATCACCGTATCAATGCCAAGCTGTGCGCGAATGGCCTCTGCCGTGCGCCGGTTGTCGCCGGTCAGCAGCACCACATCGGTGCCAAGGGCCCGCAGCGCTTCAATCGCGGCGCGGCTGGTGGGTTTTACGACGTCTGCCACGGCAATCACGCCCAGCGGTTTGCCGTTTGCGGCAAAGAACAGCGGGGTTTTGCCGCCGTTTGCAAGCGCATCGGTGTCGGCACCAAATGTTTCGGCGCTAAGGCCCGCCTGCTGCATCATGCGCAGGTTACCGGCAAGGATATTGCTCCCCTCTACCGTGCCGCGCACGCCCTGGCCGGGCACCGTCTCAAAATCGGCCGTCGGCTGTACGGCAATGCCCTCGGCCCCGGCCCGGCGCAAAATCGCGGCGGCAAGCGGGTGCTCGGACGCATGCTCGATCGACGCGGCGACCTGCAACAGCGCAGTGGGCAAAACACCGGCGGCGGGCAGCAGGTCGGTCACTTCGGGCTTGCCCTCGGTGACGGTGCCGGTCTTGTCCAGCACAATGGTGTCGATGGTGTGCAGCAGTTCCAGGCTTTCAGCGGATTTAAACAGGATGCCATTTTCAGCCCCCTTGCCGGTACCCACCATAATGGCCGTGGGGGTGGCAAGGCCCAGCGCACACGGGCAACTGATGACCAGCACCGCAATGCCAATGGACAGTGCAAATTCAAACGGGTAGCCCAGCAGCAGCCAGACGATGGTGGCCACCACGGCAATGGCGATGACGATGGGCACAAACACACCGCTCACCTTGTCGGCCAGCTTGGCAATGGGGGCTTTACCGGAGTTAGCGTCCTCCACCAGCCGGATGATCTGCGCCAGCGTGGTGTCATCGCCCACGCGGGAGGCCTTTACCTTTAAAAAGCCGGATTGGTTGATGGAGGCCGAAAGCACCCGGTCGCCGGGGCCCTTTTCTACCGGCAGGCTTTCACCGGTGAGGGCCGATTCATCCAGCGCGGCGTTACCCACTAAAATAGTGCCGTCCACCGGGATGCGCCCGCCGGGGCGCACGATTACCGTGTCGCCAACGGCAACCTCTTCCACCGGTATTTCCACTTCGGCACCGCCTCGCTCGACTGTTGCGGTTTTGGGGGCAAGGTCCAGCAGCTTGGTGATCGCGTCACTGGTGCGCCCTTTCGATCGGGCCTCCAGGTATTTGCCCACGGTGATCAAGGTCAAAATCGTACCGGCAGATTCAAAGTACAAATCCATGTGGTACCGCTCCACCAGGGCCATATCGCCGTGACCAAGGCCGTAGCCCATCGCGTAAATAGCTACAATGCCATAAATCACCGCGGCGGCAGAGCCTATGGCAATCAGCGAATCCATATTGGGCGCGCCGTGTGCCAGCGATCGAAAGCCAGCCTGATAATAGCGCCGGTTGACATAGATAATAGGCAAAGTCAGCAGAAGCTGGGTCATGGCATAGGCAATGGCGTTGGGCATACCGGTCAAAAAGCCCGGCAGCGGCATGCCCATCATGTGGCCCATCGACACCAGCAACAACGGGATGAGAAAAATAAACGAAACAATCAGGCGCATGCGGGTGTTTGCCGCTTCTTCAGCAGCTTTCGAGCCTGCCGCCGCGGGCTTTGCCGCACCACGGGCTGCCTTTGCTGTTTGTTGTGGGGTGGCGCCATACCCGCCCGCTTTTACGGCGGCCGAAATTTGTCCGTCATCCAGCTTAGCGGTATCATAATCCACCAGCATGGTATTTTGCAGCAGGTTTACCGCCACAGAATTGACCCCCGGCAGCTTGCTCACGCTTTTTTCCACGTGGGCACTGCAGGCCGAGCAGGTCATGCCGGTCACATCAAATTTTTGTTTCACTTTGAAAACCTCCATATACCCCCACGGGGTGTGGGTCTATGGTTATCATACATCTTTGGTATGGGTTTGTCAAATCTAACTTTAAAATTTCACAAATAGCAGGCGAACAAAAAAGGCCGCCCCGCAGGGCGGCCTCAGCCAATGACGGTTATTTTGTTTTTTTGCTTTTCAGCAGCACCGAAACAATGCCACAGCCGATACCGGCGATGGGGAAAGCGACCCATGCGCGGCCCCACATTGCGGGGTAAAGCAGCCCCAGTGCAACATACACCAGCGTTGCCAGCAGCATTAATGCGCCGCAGATGCGGCCAATTTTCTCCTGTGCGGCCTGCACCTCTTCATCGGTATAATTTTCGTGGTTATAAGCGTCAATGTCATATTTATTCTGCTGAATGCCGGCCCAAATGATGCAGGCAACCCCCGCGGCCACCAGCACAAAAAATAATGCGCCGCTTAGCGAGCTGTCCCAAAAAGCGGGCAGCGGCAGGGTTTCCAGCGTGATCATCAGCAGTACGCCAAGGAAAATAAGGCCAAGGCCGGTGACGGTCAGCACAACAAAGGTCGGGTGAAACGCCTGCCGCTGGGCCGGGGTATAACAGTTTTCCACATGGGGGTGCAGCCGCACAAACTCACTTGACAGCATGCCGCTGATGATCAGCACCAGCACCCCAACAATGGCAATCGAAAAAAACACAACCGGGGTCAGCGCCGGGTGCAGGTGCAGCCCGTCCACCAACGCCGCAGCGGCAACAGATAGTATTAATAAAGTAACGCCAATCGTCGTCATGCGGGCAGAGCGGTTGCGGTAAGCATCATACGCTTCGGCAATGTCATTGGTTGCCTCTTGCGCGCTCTTGCTCAGTAAGGTATCCAGGCTGCAACCAAACAGCTCGCACAGCGCCAGCAGCTTTTCCATTTCGGGGTAGCTCTGGCCGGACTCCCATTTGGATACCGACTGGCGCGATACCCCCAGTTGCTCGGCAAGCTGCTCCTGTGTCAGGTCTTTTTTTTGGCGGTAAAATTGCAGATTCTGCGCAAGGTTCATGTTCGATCATCCTTTCAGGCAAAGGGGCGGCGGCAAGCCGCCCTGTTTCTATTATACGGGATGCGGCGACAATTTGCAGCACCCCAGCCGCATAAACGCGTTGTTTTGCGATAGTTTTATTCTACCGTCAGCACCGCGCAACCGCTACCAACCATGTGTTGCGTTTTGGTTGTTTTGTGTCACTTTTGGGTTGCGCACCCTGTTTTTTGCCGTAAAAAGGGCAGGGCTTGCGGGCATGGCATATAATAAAGGTAATAAACAGAAAGGCGGCGGGCAGATGGACGAACAGCTTTCACAATTGTTGCAGGGCAGCGACAATATTGTGTTTTTTGGCGGGGCCGGGGTTTCGACCGAAAGCGGCATCCCGGATTTTCGCAGTGAGGACGGGCTGTACCGGCAAAGCTATGACACCCCGCCCGAAACCATTTTGAGCCACAGCTTTTTTATGGCGCAGCCGGATGAGTTTTACCGTTTTTACCGCGATAAAATGCTGTGCCTCACAGCAAAGCCCAATGCTGCACACCGCACGCTTGCAAAGTTAGAGGCCGAGGGCCGCTGTAAAGCGGTGATCACCCAAAACATTGACGGTTTGCACCAGCTGGCAGGCAGCAAAAATGTGCTGGAGCTGCACGGCAGTGTGCACCGCAACCACTGCATGCGCTGCGGCAAGGCGGTTGGGGTAGAGGCAATTCAGCAAAGTACCGGGGTGCCGCATTGCAGTTGCGGGGGCATCATCAAGCCGGACGTGGTGCTGTACGAGGAAAGCCTTGACGATAAGGTGCTGCGCGCCGCAGTACGCGCCATTGAGGGCTGTGACCTGCTTTTGGTGGGGGGCACCTCACTTGCCGTCTACCCAGCCGCAGGGCTGATCAACTATTATCGCGGCCACAAGCTGGTTGTCATCAACAAAACCCCTACCCCGGCAGATGCAAGGGCGGACTGGGTGTTTCATGGCCCGATTGGGGAAATGATGGAATAACTGGCTGGCAGTCACAAAATAAAGAGAATGGAAATGGCTTTACAAAAGGAAATACGGGCAACTGTAAAAAGTTAGCACTCATATCTATAGAGTGCTAACTTTTTACAGTTTGTTCATTTTTCATCTGTTGTTTTTTAACAGTGCCGGGTTATACTATGGGCATAGACAAAAAAGAAAGCCGTAAGAGCAAGAAGGAGGATGGTACCAATGTACAAACAAATGCTTGTTCATTGCACCTGACTGGATTGTCTGAAACGAAAATAAAACAATAAAAGAAATGGGGAATTGAGTATGTTTGGTTTGATGCCTTATGAGCGCAGAGAGCGCGGTATGGTCAATTTGTTTAACGACCTTGACAAATACTTCTTTGGTGACAACCTGATGAACTCAATGCCGGCACTGAATATCAAGACCGATATTGAGGACAAAGGTGACCACTATCTGCTGAGTGCAGAGTTGCCGGGCTTTAATAAAGAAGATATCAAGCTGGGGATCGACGGTGATGTGATGACGATCTCGGCAGAGCACAGCGAAGAGAACGAAAAGAAAGACGACAAAGGTGCCTATGTTTGCCGCGAACGCCATTATGGCTCGTACAGCCGCAGCTTTGATGTTTCCACCATCCGGCAGGAGGACATTAAGGCCGCATACAAAGACGGTGTGTTGCAGCTGACGTTGCCCAAAGCACAGCCAGAGCCGGAGGCAGCAGCCCGCACAATTGCGATCGAATAACACCATAACAAAAAGAAGGCTCACGCGGTGAAAGCCCCGCGTTTTGATAAGCGGCCCGCAGCTTTGCGCTGCGGGCTTTTTGGTTTCACTTAGCCCCCTGATGGAGCATGAGGGGGCGTAAAAAACAAAAAACGAACGGCCCTGTACTTTGCAGGGCCGTTCGTTTTTTTGTGGGGGAGGTGGGCCCCCGGGTAAAGAGCACTCCAAAGCATGCAATAGCCCGGGTAGGTGCCGGGGGGTGTGAGTGCCTCGGCAGAGGGCTGCTGTTGCTAGGGGTTATGGGTACAGGGGCAGGGGGTCATTCGTCCTGCAGGGCGTCATAGCCCTCTTCCCCGGTACGGACTTTAATGACATTTTCCACGTCGTAGACGAAGATCTTGCCGTCGCCGATCTTGCCGGTGTACAGTGCCTTTTTCGCGGTTTCCACCACTTTTTCTACCGGCACCTTGCTCACGACGATCTCGAGGCGAATCTTTGGCAGCAGGTTGATCTCCACGGGGACACCGCGGTAGAACTCCGAGCCACCCTTCTGCATGCCGCAGCCCAGCACATGGCTTACTGTAATGCCGGTAATACCAATTTTGCTCAGTGCGGTTTTCAGGTCTTCAAATTTCTGCTCGTTGGTAAGGATATCAATTTTTGTCATTTTTATGCCAAACAGAGTATCCGGTACTGCTTTATGTACCACAGGTACCGATTCGCTTGGGGTGGTATCGGCATCTTCCACCATATCCTCGGCAGTGGTCGAAACCGTGCCAAAGCTGGAATAGTTGGTCATAAAGTCGGCATAAGCACTTGCAAGGCCGTGTTCTTCGATGTCAAGCCCGGCCAATTCTTCCTGCGGCGAAACACGCAGGCCGATGGTCTTTTTCAAAATGGTGAACAGCACCACCATCGTCACGATGACCCATGCAGCGACCGAAAGGACACCCAGAAGCTGCACGCCCAGCATTTTAAAGCCGCCGCCGTAGAACAGGCCGCCGTCTACCGCAAACAGGCCGACCATAATCGTGCCTGCGGCGCCGCACCCCGCATGCACTGCCACTGCGCCAACAGGGTCGTCAATGCGCAGCTTTTTGTCCAGTAGTTCCACGATGCCGACAATCAGCATACCGGCCACAAGGCCGATCAGCACGGCACCGGTCTCCGACACGGCGTCGCACCCGGCCGTAATGGCCACAAGGCCGCCCAGCGCGCCGTTGAGGGTCAGCGAGACATCCGGTTTTTTGTACAGCACCCAGGTCAGAATCATTGCTGCGGTGGCGCCGGCTGCCGCGGCAAGGTTGGTGGTCATAAAGATATGGCCCATTGAGCTCAGCATCGCGTCGCCGGTGGCGGATAACGTGGAGCCGGGGTTAAAGCCAAACCAGCCAAACCACAAAATGAATACGCCAAGGGCACCCAGGGTGACGCTGTGGCCCAAAATTGCTTTGGGCTTGCCGTCTTTGCCATACTTGCCAATGCGCGGCCCAAGCATAATAGCGCCGATCAAAGCGGCAATGCCGCCGACCATATGCACCGCAGTCGAGCCCGCAAAATCGTGGAAGCCGATCTGGGACAGCCAGCCGCCGCCCCAGATCCAGTGGCCGGAGATCGGGTAGATCAGCGCGGTGATGACAACGCTGTAAATGCAGTAACTGATAAATTTGGTGCGCTCTGCCATCGCGCCCGAAACAATGGTCGCAGCCGTGGCGGCGAACACCGTTTGAAAGATGACAAATACCGCAGTGGGGATGGAACCACCGCCGTATTCCCCCCGAATAAAGAAATCAGGGATGCCAATAAACCCGCCAAGTGAGGTGCCCTGCATCAGCCCAAAGCCGATGATCCAGAACACGAGGGAACCCAGGGCAAAGTCCATCAGGTTTTTCATAATGATGTTGCCGGCATTCTTTGCACGCGTAAAGCCGGTTTCTACCATCGCAAAGCCTGCCTGCATAAAAAAGACCAATGCAGAAGCGACTAGTACCCATATGGTGTCGACAGATGAAAACATGATTCCACTCTCCTTTGTAAATAGATTCTATACAAAACAACGGCGTGTACCGGGGGATACCCGATACACGCCGTTGTGTACAGATGAAATAAAAATAGAGGCAAGCTTTAAAGTGAAGTTGAAAACGCCCCTTGCTGGCAGAATAAGGGAACCACACCGCCAGCAACATTTTCATTCATTGTAAAGGTTAAAATTGGTACTTTCAATAAGAATTGTGCCAGAAAACAGGCAAAATGCCGAAACAAAAAACCGGGCAAGATGGAAAAATATCGAAAATCGGCACTAAAACATGCAGCACCCAGCCGAAACGGTGCTTGACAGCAAGGGTGTAGCGCATTATAATGACTATAAGTTAAAAATTAGTCAAACACTGAGGTGACAAAAAATTGCCGAAAAGCTTTACCCCACAAGAGCGCAGTTACATTGTGCAGCGGCTGCAAAAAGAGGCTGTCGCCTGCCTTGCGCAGTATGGTGTTCGGCACACAACGGTGGACGAACTGGTGCGGCGTGCCGGCATCCCCAAGGGTACTTTTTATTTATTTTACCACTCAAAGGAACAGTTGTTGTTTGAGGTGTTGTTGCAGTTGCACGAGCAGATGCAAACGCAGATGCAAACGGCGGTTGCCGCGCTGGACCCCGCATCGGTGGGCCCAGATGCTTTGGCCGACCTGTTGTTCCAATTTTTTATGCAGGCCCAGCAGCAGCCCATTTTGCGCCTGATGAACAGTGAAGAGGTGGCTTTGCTGGCGCGCAAGCTGCCGCCGGAGGTGGTGGCAAACCATATGCAGGATGACAGCGCGTTGGTGGCAGGGCTGATGCAGCAGTTGCCCGGGGCAGGAGGCAAAGACGCGCAGCTTTTCAGTGCGGCGTTGCACCAAATCTACTTTGCGACTTTGCACAAAGAGGAGTTGAATGCCGACCATTACGAAGCTGCGCTGCGGCTTTTGATACGCGGTGTCGTACTTCAGCTTTTACAGTAGTGGGCTGCACAAAATGGGGCGACCCTTTTTTTTGACAGTATATTGACTATAAAATTAAATTTAGTCAAATGGTATGGAGGAAACAGATGATTTGTGTACAGCATTTATCGTTTGGGTATACCCCAAAACAAAACCTGATCGAGGACATGAATTTTTCGGTCGCGCAGGGGGAAATTTTCGGCTTTTTGGGGCCTTCTGGCGCGGGCAAAACCACACTACAAAAAATTTTGGTGGGGCTGCTGCCGCGCTATGGCGGGTCGGTGCAGCTTGCCGGGCAACAGTGCGGGCGGCACAATGCGGATTTTTATGAGAAGATCGGCATCGACTTTGAATTTTCGACCCTTTACGAAAAGCTGACCGCCGCCGAAAATCTGCGTTTTTTTGCGTCGCTGTACCGCAAAACGCCCCGCCCCGCGGGCGCGCTGCTGGCGGCGGTGGGGCTGCAAAACGATGCGGATAAGCGGGTGAGCGACTATTCCAAAGGCATGAAAGCGCGGCTGAACTTTGCCCGTGCGCTGCTGCACGACCCCGACGTGCTGTTTTTGGACGAGCCGACCAGCGGGCTGGACCCGACAAACAGCAGTGTGATGAAACAGCTGATTTTGGCTGAAAAGGCGGCGGGCAAAACCATTATTTTAACGACCCATAACATGCAGGATGCGGCGGAGCTGTGCGACAGGGTGGCGTTTATTGTAAACGGCGGCATCCGCGCGCTGGGCACCCCGCACGAATTAGTCATGTCGCGCGGGGCGGCACAGGTGGCTTATACTTATGTTGCCGACGGCGCAGAGTGCACCGGCAGTTGCCCCATCAATGCATTGTCGGGCGATGAACGGTTGCAAACGCTGTTGCGGCAAAACCGGTTGCTGTCGATCCACAGCAGTGAGCCGACGCTGAACGACATTTTTATCGACGTGACGGGGAGGACCCTGCTGTGAGACAAAAAACGTTGATTTTGTGGGAGATGCGACTGCAAAGGAAATATGGCTTTTATGCCGTGTATGCACTGCTGAGTGTGTTTTACATCTTAGTGCTGTATGTGCTGCCTGCGCCATGGCGGCCAATGGCCGGTGCGGTGATGATCGTTTCAGACCCCGCGGCAATGGGCTTGTTTTTTATGGGGGCAATCGTATTGCTGGAAAAAAGCCAGCGCGTGTTGCCCGCCCTTGCCGTTTCACCGGTGCGGTGCCGTGAATATCTGGTTGCAAAGCTGGTTTCGCTGGGCGGCATCAGCCTGCTGGTGGCACTGGTGCTGGCAATTGCGGCCGGTGTGCGCCCGCTTTGGCCCGTACTGGTGGGCACGGTGCTGCTGTCGGCGGTGTTTACGCTGGCCGGGGTATTGGTGGCAACAAAAACGCCCACCCTCAACAGCTTTTTGCTGGCATCGGTGCCGGTGGAGCTTATTTGTTTTGGCCCGCTGCTGCTCTACTTGTTTGGCGGTGAGCGCAGTTTATGGCGCTGGTGGCCGACCAATTTGGGGTTCGCGATGCTGCGCGGCCAGCCGGGGGCGGTTTTGCCGGGGCTGCTGGGTTTGGCCCCGCTATTGGCGGTACTGTTTTGGCTGGCAAGCCGTAGTGTGGCAAAGCTTTGGGGCTCTTTAGGGGGTGGTGGTTTATGAAGGCGGTGACGGCTGGTTTTTTGGGGCTGTTAAAGGCGGTGCGCCGTGACCATATGCTGCTGGCGGCGTGCAGTGCGCCGGTGCTGGCAGGGGTGGCATTTCGGTTTGGCGTGCCCGCGCTGGAAACTTTGTTGACCCGCTGGGCGGGTACCGGCGCGGTGCTTGCCCCTTGGTACGGGCTGTTTGACCTGATGCTGTGCATGCTGACACCGGTGATGTTTTGTTTTGCCGCCGCCATGGTGGTGCTGGAAGAGGTGGACAGCCATGTGGCTGCCGCACTGCTGGTCACCCCGCTGGGGCGGCGCGGGTATTTAACGTCGCGCCTGTTGCTGCCCACCTTGTTTGGTATGGCGGCGACACTGGTGCTGTACCCGCTGTTTCGCCTGCTGACATTGCCGGTTTGGCTGGGGCTGTTGCTTGCAGCCGGGGGCGCAGCGCAGGGGCTGATCGTTGCCATGTTGGTGGTGTCGTTTTCTACCAATAAGTTGGAGGGCATGGCCATTGCAAAGCTGTCGTCGCTGCTCATGCTGGGGGCTTTTGCGCCCTATGTGCTGCATCAAAACAACGTGCAATATTTGTTGGTGGGGCTGCCCTCGTTTGCACTGGCAAAGGCGTTGCAGGGGCAAAACCCGCTTTGGGGCATTATATCGCTTGCCCTGTGCGCGGTGTGGTGCGCCGGGCTTGCAAAACGGTTTGCTGCAAAAATTGTATATTAAAATAAAGCAAAAAAAGCCCGGCCATTGGCCGGGCTTTTTGCAGTTGTCTCAAACGCTGCCGGGTGCGGCAGGTTTTGTCATTTCTGCGGGTTTTGCAGGGCTTTGCCGCTTTTCCAGCCGGTGCAGGGTCTCTTCCAGCCGTGCTTGGTTTGCCAGCAGTTGGTCAATTTTATGGTGCAGGTCCTCAATAATAATTTCGCTTTTCAGGTTGGTTTTGTAATCATTCAGCGAGCGCAGGCGATCTTTTTCTTCCTGCCGGTTTTGGCTCATCATGATCACCGGGGCCTGAATGGCCGCAACGCAAGAGAGCATCAAATTGAGCAGGATAAAGGGGTAGGGGTCCACTGCCCGGCTCAGCATCAATACGTTTAAAAGGATCCAGCCCACGAGGCACGCTAAAAAAATTATTATAAAAGTCCAGCTGCCCGCAAATTTTGCAATGCCGTCTGCGGCGCGCGCGCCAAGCGAAAGGCGCTTTTCCTGCTCTGCACTGGTATTTTTTGCAACCTTGCTTTGCAGCAGCAGATGAATGATCTCCTCATCCTGCAAATCCTTTTCATTGCGGTCTGAAAAAATCAGGTTCACAAGGTCAATTTTTGCCTGTTCGGTCGTCATACACAATCCTCCCCGTTTTTTGGGCGTTCTGTTTTATCGTTTACCGGGTACCCCCGGTAAGGGTGCAGTTTTGGGCGGGCTTACCCTCCACAAAGGGCGGCAAAATACCGGTAGCGCTTTTGTGCGTCGGTGTTGGCGTTAAACCGCTGCTGCGCGTCTCCGGTCAGCCCGTCTGGGATGGGGGGTGAAGAGGGGGTGTTTTTCCAGTTTAAATAGGGGTCAACATCATAGCTTGCATGCTTTGCCAAATCGTCCACCGGGCTGGAATAATTAAAGGTGCCCATATTTTGCGGGTCAACGGTGGTAGAGAGCTTTTGCCCGGCAAGGTTGTACACTACCTCAAAATGCCCGTCGCGCGACAAAAATTTCAGGTTGTATTCGCCGTCTGTCCCGATCATATGGTACAGCGTACTGCTGATGGGCAGCAGCCGCCAGTGAAACGGCTCGTTTTCGGTGTCGCAGATGGTGTTGACCATTTCATCCAGTGTGGCGGGCGCGCGGTCAAAGTTATTGCGAAAGTAATGTTCTGCTGGGGTGCTTACACCGCCCTTGGCGTCCACTAACAGGCAAATGCGCTCGGCAAGGTCAATATAATCATCGTCATTTAAAGCGTGGATATCCAGTTCGCCGCTTTCCACCGCGTCCATCACCTCGTGCAGTGCGGCAGTGGGGTCCTTGCCGCTCGCCAGCAATTCGCCGCGCAGCTTGTCCCGCCGCTGTTGCTGTGCACTCAGTGTGCTCTGTGTCCAGCCGGGGTCGCTGAACAGCGCAGTGGTATAACTATTCAGCAGCATGCTGCTGGCAACCAGCAGGCCCAGTACCAGTGCAGCAGTGCAACCCAGTACCCCGGTAAGATGCAGCCCTGCGCGGGCAAAGCGCGGCAAGCGGTGCCCCAGCAAAGCACCCGTACCTTTGGCGGCGGCAAACAGCAGGGCCAGCAATGCGGCAAAGGCCAGTACACCATGTAAAGTGTCCTGTGCCAGTGTTTGCGAAAAAACAAAAAACAGCGGCGACAGGTTTTGCCGTATCAACAGGTTGATCAGCGTATCTTCCAGCGGGATACCGCCGGTCAGCCGGTCGGCCAGCAAGGTCGCCAGTGTGGTGGCCAGTAGCAATAACAATGCGCCGCCGGCAATACGGTACGCCAGTAACCGGGGGCGTTTTTGCTGTTTTGTTTTCATATGCTGCGCCTCCCGCTACCCGGATGTTCCTTATTATAGCACCGGTGAACGGCAGGAAACAGGGGGCAAACGTTTTTTCAAACTCTTTACAGAGATCGTGCTAAAATAGAAGCATTAAAGGGGTTGGCAGGCAAAACGGCGCACTGCCGGTCGCCTTTGTATCGTCAACGGCGGTAAAATTGCCGCTGGGTGCGAATTTGCTCTTTCCATTTGCAGCAGTCGTTCAAATGCAGCATCGCGTGGCGGGTGGGCGGCATCAGGAGTAGGCCTGCCACATCTTTTTTTGCCCAAAAGTCAAGCAGCCAGGCCGAATCGCTTTGCTGGGTCACGCCGCCCTCGCTGCGTATTTTTTCTAAAAGGGCGGGGTCCACCGGCCGGCGAAGGTCGGCGGCAGTCAGCGTTTGTACCATGGCACGGGTGCGCCGCCCCACTTCGTTGCGGTAATGCAGCAACTCCGCGGTGTCCAGGCTTTTGCTCAGTTGCATAATTTCGTCGTCAGTCAGTGCGTTGCCGGTGTCGGTGATCGGGGCGTTCAGCCGTATTTGCCATTGGTGGTCAAACAGCTGGTCGCCGCGGCCCGCCAAAACCCCCATCGTCAAATCTTCAATGCGGGCAAGGTGCCACAGGGCCCAGGCAATTGTTTCGTCTTTTGCGGTGGGCATTACCGCATATTCGGCGCGCTCTAAATCACAAAACAGCGCATCCACTTCATTGGCGCTGCCGCCGCCCACGGCAGAAAGGTGCACCGCCGCGTGCAGCTGTAAAAACAGCGCTTTTGCTTCTTCTACTTGTGCCTCTTTACGGATACAGCCGCCAAGCTGCGCGTGCAGTTCGCTCAGCCCCTCACCAAAAAATTTCATGTGTGATGCCTCCGTTTCCGATTGCGGGGCGCATTACTGCGCGCCCTTTTGCCACAGTGTAGCAGAAAATGGGGGAGAAGTCGACAGCATTTGTCGGCTTTCCCCCATTTTTTTATGAGCTGATATTCTTAACCACGGCAGGGTCAAAACTCCTGATAGACTGCCGGGTCCTGGTCAAAGGTGCGCCCATTTGGCTGGTTCAACGCATCGATTGCTGCCATGTCACTGGCTGAAAGCGCAAAATCAAAGATATCAAAATTTTCAGCCTGATGCACCCGCGTGCTGGCCTTGGGCAGTGGCACGGCACCGTGCTGGATGTGCCAACGCAAAATCACCTGAGAGATGCTTTTACTGTGCGTGCGGGCAATCTCAGCAATTGCCGGGTTTTGCAGCATGTCGTTGCCGCGGCCCAGCGGGCTCCATGATTCGGTGGCAATGCCATGGGCTTCGTGCCATTCACGTTGTGCCGCCTGGTTAAAGTAGGGGTGCAGTTCAATCTGGTTGAGGCTGGGCAATACGCCGGTTTCCGTTTGCAGCCGCTGCAAATGTTCGGGCAAAAAGTTACAAACACCAATCGAGCGCACCAGCCCGCGTTTTTTGGCCTCGATCATGGCCTGCCAAGCCTCTACATAATGGTCCTCTAACGGGTTGGGCCAATGGATCAAATAAAGGTCGTAATACGAAACGCCGGTGCGGAACAGCGATTCTTCAATTGTTTGCAGCGCCTTTTCGTATTCGTGGTGGCGCCCCGGCAGTTTAGAGGTCAAAATCAGCTCACTGCGCGGCACGCTGGCGCGGCGCACTGCTTCGCCCACCGTGCCCTCGTTTTCGTAGTTAAAGGCAGAGTCGATCAGCCGGTAGCCCAGCTCGATCGCGCTTTGAATGCTTTTGGCACCGGCTTCACCTTTCAGTTTGTAAGTGCCAAACCCGATGGCGGGCAATACCAGCCCGTCGCTGAGTGTTTTTGTGGGGATGGTGTTCATCTGTCAGTCACCTCTCTATCCGTTTTATGGGTATCAAAAATAGTGCTTACACGCTTATACTACCAGCAACAAAGTGAAAAATCAACTAAAATAGTAGGGATTAACCCGCCCGCTGTAAAACAAAAAAGGCACGTGCCCAAAAGCACGTGCCAAATTGCCCGCCGCCTGCTGTAAAATGCAGTACCGGCGCATCATTTTTTGTTGGTTGAAATATGCAAAAGCATATAAAGCGGGCACACGCGCACAATGGCGGTAGTCAGCGGCACAAGCCCTAACAGACCAAACCATTTAAAGTTGCCCGGCAAGAAGAAAAACAGGCTAAACAGTATTACTGCAATGACAATGCGAATAATGCGATCAAGGTCGCCAACATTTTTATGGTCCATTTTATTACCCACCCTTTCTGATAATAAAAAAGTAAAAGTACAAAACGAATAACAAAAGAAAATCTATTTGCTGTCTTTCATTATAGACGTTTTGGCCTGATTTTCTGTGACAAAGTCACAAAACAGGCACCGAAAATAGTGCAAAAACGCCAAAATTACCTCGTGAGCAGTTACTAAAGCGGTGGCAGGCGGTAGGGGGCACCAGGGTAAAAGTAGGTGCCACCCGGCAAAACAAGGGGCTGAAACAGGGGGTGACAAACATACCAATAGAGCGACGGTACCCCATAAATGGCTAAAATAACCATTTCTTAAATTATAGCCGTTTGCTGCGGTATTTTCAATGGAAATGTGATAAAATAAAAAAAGAAATCAAATTGCGTATAGTGCATAAAATATACATCGGTTTCGCCAAATATCAATGAAAAGGAATGAGAACCTCATGGGATTGTTTGACAAAATCAAAGAACCGATCTTCTTGAAAGAGGACAGTGAGGCAGAACGGCAGCTTGCCGCGTTGCAAGAATTGAGAAAGCAGGCCACAGCGGAACTGGCGGACCAATTGGACGAAGAGATTCGGCGGGTTGATGCAGGCATTTTTGGGGAGAAAATGGTTCAATATGAATTAGCCAACAGCCATATCCCCATGCTGGTGCTGCATGATCTTTATCTGGAGCATGAGGGGCTTACGGCCCAAATTGATTATCTGATTATAACCCGAAAGCACCAGTTTGTAGTTGAATGTAAAAATTTGTATGGTAACATTGAGATTAATAGTGCAGGGGACTTTATCCGCACAGTTTCATTTGGAAAACGTACAAAAAAAGAGGGTATTTATTCCCCCATTACCCAAAACCGTCGTCATCTTGAACTGATAAAGCAAATGCGGGGCGCGCTGCGCAGCAATTTCCTCACGAAAGCGATTTTTGAAAATACTTTTTATGATAGTTACCGCTCGGTTGTCGTCCTTGCAAACGCCAAGACTGTACTTTATGACAGGTATGCCAAAAAAGAGGTCAGAAAACAAGTGATTAAGGCTGACCAATTAGCTGAATATATACGGAAAATTGACGCAGACCCCAAAGCGGAAGTTACAGCTGAGAAGTACATGGAAGAACTGGCGCAGTTTTTTTTAAAAAGCCATAAGCAGCCACAAATTGATTATACCGCAAAATTCAATGAAGCATTAAAAGCACAAGCCCCTGCAATGGTGCCCGCCAGTTGCGAAATTAAGCCGGAGAATATAAAGAAAACAGAGGCAGGGGCATTACAATGCCCAAAATGCGGAGCCCCAATGATAAAACGCAAGGCTGTAAAGGGGCCAAATGCGGGAAATGAATTTTATGGCTGCTCAAATTACCCTAAATGTCGCTGCATCATTAACATCCAATAACTGCTACAAAGCAGGGTAGATTGTACAGGAGTAAAGGCTAGTAAAACTTCGGTTTGATGGTGAATTGACACAGCGGCGGGTGCCGATTTGCGCTTGCACAAGCGTTAAATTGCTGGAAAGGCGGGTAACAGTTTGAGAATTTTGATTGATGCCGACGGTTGCCCGGTGGTGGACCTTGCGGTGACACAGGCCCAAAAGTTTCATATTGAGTGCCTGCTGCTGTGCGATACCTCCCACGTGTTCCAAAAAGAGGGCGCGCAGACCTTGACCTTTTCAAAAGGGCCGGACAGCGTGGATTTTGCACTGGTCAATTTGGCGCAGCCGGGGGATATTGTCATCACGCAGGATTATGGCCTTGCCGCGATGTGCCTTGCAAGAAACGCCGTTGTGCTTAGCCAGGATGGCATGCAGTACACGGCGGATAATATCGACGCACTGTTGTTGCAGCGCCATATCGCAAAAAAGATCCGCAATGCGGGTGGCCGGTTAAAAGGCCCGTCAAAGCGCAGGCCACAGCAGGACGAGGCGTTTTTGGATAAGCTGTCAAGCATGCTGGGGCAGTGCGCCGAGCAGGCGAAAGTAAAATAGCGTATTGGGCGGGGCAGCAGATGGATGTAGGCCCAAGGGGCTGTCTCGCGTGAAGGGCCTGTGCAATAAAAGCAACGGGTTTATAAGTAAAATAATGCTAACAAGTAACGCAAAGCGCCCGCTGTTTTTTACCGGTGGGTACTTTTTTATAAAGGTTGAAGAAACTTTTTAAAACCAAAGTTACAGTGGCTGGGCAGCCATAAAAAATGCAGCGCTAAAATAAGCCGCAGCGCTAATTTAAGCGCTGCGGTTTTACCGTAACATGGGAGAGGGGAGTTAAGAGGCTCTATTCGTCCATCGCGGCTTACCCTCGCAGCTTCTTTTTTTAAACGTAGGCCTCTTCAAACTCTTTTTCAAATTTCAAAAAAGTTTCCACAAGCAAGGGGTTAAAATGTTGATTAGCCCCTTCCATCATGATTGCCCTTGTTTCGCTCTCTGAATAAGCCTTTTTATAAATGCGCTTCGAGCGCAGGGCGTCGTACACATCGGCCAGCGCCGTTATTTGCGCAGACAGTGGAATTTCATCCCCGCGTAAACCGTCGGGGTACCCGCTTCCATCCCATTTTTCGTGGTGTGAACGTGCAATTTCAATGCCGATTTTAATAAAATAGTTTTCGGGGTAATTTTGATAGACTTCGTCTAAAGTGGCGGCACCTATTACGGTGTGTTGTTTCATTTCTTCAAATTCTTCCGGTGTTAGTTTCCCGGGCTTTAAAAGAATGGCGTCTCTTATCCCTACTTTGCCAATGTCGTGCAACGGGCTTGCTTTTTGCAGGGTATCAATAAATTCTGCATTGATCCGGCTTTTGTAGTCGGGGCGCAGGCTCAGCTTTTCTGCAAGTAAACGGCAAAAAATCTGTACGCGCTTTAAATGGTTCCCGGTATCTTTGTCCCGGGCTTCTGCCAACTTTGCCAGCGCAAAAATGGTTGCCATTTGTGCTTCTGAAATTTCTTTTACCTTTTCTTTCACCATTTGTTGCAGATCATCGTTATAAGTTTCAAGCTCCTTTCGCTCGGTTGCCCGCTTGCCTTTCTCCTTACTTTGGAAAGCCAGTTCTTTGTCCGCAATCACCAGCTCTGCGGCACGTTTTTCTTTTTCTTGATTCTGAAAAGCCAGCTCTTTATTTGCAATCGCCAGCTCTGCGGCACGTTTGTCCTTTTCTTGATTCTGGAAAGCCAATTCTTTATTGGCAATCGCCAGCTCTGCGGCCCGTTTGTCCTTTTCTTGATTCTGGAAAGCCAATTCTTTATTGGCAATCACCAGTTCCGCGGCCCGTTTTTCTTTTTCTTGATTCTGAAAAGCCAATTCTTTGTTCGCGATTACCAACTCTGCGGCACGTTTGTCCTTTTCTTGATTCTGGAAAGCCAATTCTTTATTGGCAATCGCCAGTTCCGCGGCCCGTTTTTCTTTTTCTTGATTCTGAAAAGCGAGCTCTTTGTTGGCAAGGGCCAGTTCCGCCGCCCTTTTGTCCTTTTCCCTGGTCGCAGGGGGGTTCATTTTCAATTGCGCTGGCGGATGTGCTGTAACAGCGGGCTTATATTTTTTATCTTTCATGTAAAGCTCTCCTCCAATCCGTCATGGTTCTTCACTCTGTTAATATGATATAACCCTGTTTCCCAGTAGGTGCAAATTACAGGGAAAGCCAATGAAGCAGCAGGGGGGAGGACAAGGCAAAGGCACCCACACCCCTAAATTTGTGGGTGCGGGTGCCTTGTGGCGGTTTGCTGCTGTTTTGCCCCATTTAACGCGCCCTTTAATTACAAAAAAAAGGAAAGTTCTTTGGGGGGCAACCCGCACAAAGCCGGTGGCAAGTCCTTTATTTCTGGGTGAAATGCTGTTACTTGATAAACTTGAATAAAATGCGCTGCACCCAGTCCGGCAGGTTGTAGTAGCCGCGGTTTTTATCTAAAGCGCCAATCTTGTTCATTTCTTCTTCCGACAGTGCAAAGTCAAAAATTTCAAGGTTGCTTTTAATGTGGGCCGGGTTTGTTGATTTTGGAATCGCGATATTGCCGACCTGCATATGCCACCGTAAAATCACCTGAACAATGCTTTTACCATGTGCGGTTGCAATTTCAGCCAGCACGGGGTCGCCCAGCATTTTTTTGTCGCCATGGCCAATGGGGTACCATGCTTCCAGCAAAATATCGTTCTTTTTCAAAAATGCGCGCAGTTCGTTTTGCTGAAAATACGGGTGGCATTCCACCTGGTCCACGACCGGCTTAATTTTTGCAACATCCAAAAGTTTTTGCACGGTGTTAATTTTAAAATTGCTGATGCCGATGGACTGGATTTTCCCTTCGCCTACGGCTTCTTCCAGTGCCTTCCACGCCCCAATATAATCCTCCAGTTGTTGGTGCAACAGCATCAGGTCAATATAGTCCACGCCCAGTGTGTCCAGTGAGGCCTGAATGGCCCGTTTTGCTTTTTCGTAGCCGTAATTATTGGGCCAGATTTTTGTTGTCAAAAAAATTTCTTCGCGGGGGATGCCAGATTCTTTAATGGCTTCGCCCACGGCCTTTTCATTTTTATATAGCTGTGCGGTATCAATTAAGCGATACCCAGCTTCCAGTGCGGCTTTCACGCTGTTTTTACATTCTTCATGGTCCGGGATCATAAAAACGCCATTCCCCAGCGGGGGGATCGCATAGCCGTTGTTGAGTTTAAGAATATGCATAGAAGAAAACCTCCTGTAAAATTTTCCAGTTGCTTTGTTAAATTGCTTTGTTAAAAACCAATTAAAAATGTGGGTTTCTACCTATGGAGTGTAAACCTAAAGTGTACTTTAGGCAAGCCTTTTTGAAAAATATTGGCAAATTTGCCCACTGATAAACTCATTGTGACAAACAAAACCCATGTGCAGGCGGCTTGCCCGGCACATGGGTTTTGTTTGGGTATGTGGTTTTTAAAAACTAGCCCAATAAAGCAGGGTAAGCAGCCCTAAAAGGATGATTTTTGCGGCAATATGCCAGCGGTGCTAGCACGGCAAATGGCTGGTGATGGTGGTGACAAATGTTTCAACGCCTTGCTCAATGGTGTCCATCAGTGCGGCGGGGGTATCAAAACTGGGGGCAGAAGTTAAAGTGAACTCTACTGCGGCATCTTGGTTGCCGGGGTCGTTAAACAGTGCAGGGGTGTCTGCAAGGATGCGGGCGACCGCAGGCCCAAAGGCCTTTAAAATTGCCCTGTTTTTTGCAGAAAGCCATACTTCAAAGTGGCCGCTTTGGTGCAAATAGACCACGGCAAGTTTCAGGCCCTTGTCTTTTAAGCTTTGGGTACTTAACGAAAAATAGGACATATCAAGGTACCCGGGGTAGATGCTGCCGGCATCGTACTGCGGGTATTTTTTGATAAAATCCGCACGCAACTTAGCCATAAACTCCAGTATCCCCTTGTAGGCAAGCTGCAAGTCCTTTTGCTGTAAACAAACAGTATAATCAGCGACAAGTTGACTTAAAGTTTTCATAAATACCCCCATTTTTAAAAGTACAGCTTGTGAAAGCACCGTGCGGGTTGGCCGCGGTGCGCCAAAGCTGTAAGGCTGTGGCCGGTGCAGTTATGGTAACTGATTTTGCGTCTTTTAATTTTGCAAGGATGGTTTTAAAGCCCGTTTTTAGGCGCCACCATTACAGCGTAGCAATCAACCCGGCTACTTCATCAGGGCCCAGTTCGCTGACATCAATTTTAAGTGTGTTTAAACGTTGGTAAAGGGGAATGCGCTTTACGCTGCGCGCTATCACATCGGGGCTGCGCAGGCCGGCGTCTACATCTTTTTTCAGCCGCTTCACCAGTGCCTGTTCGCTGCAAACAAGTGAAATGGGGGTAACGCGGCAACTGCCCAGCGTTAAACGGCGCAAAAGGTCGTCGATGATGGGTTGCTCGTGCATTACCCAGCAAAAAATGACGTTGTCAAAGGCCGAGCAACGGAGAAAATTGTTCAGCTGATAGCAGATATTCTCCATCACCATCTGCTTTGTTTCGTCGGTCACCTGAAACGGGTGCATATCCCAACACCAGTCGCCATCTAAAAAAACGCTGTTTGACAGCTTTGTTTTTAAAATTTGGCAAGTGGTCGTTTTGCCGACCCCCATTGTACCGCCAACCAAGTACAAAGTTTTTTTAGAAGAGTGAAGCTGCGGATTATTTAATAGTAGGTGATAAGCATTGTGAGTGTCACCATTATTCTTCATTTGCGTATTTTCCATAAACACTATGCACCTCAAAACCATCAAAATTGCTTTCTTTTGAACTTATCTACCAACGATTTATGAATTGTTTGCACCATTCCCCGGAAATATCGTCATTAGCAGAATCGATAAAAACCTGAAGTTCTTTTTTTATACTGTTATACTTCTCTATCGCTTCAGCTTCACAATCTGCAAAAACCGTGTGCACTAATAAACCGTATATGCCACAGGTAATGCTGTAAGGTGCGGGTACTCCACCGCGCTCCAAAGTAATTCTACTTGCACAGTTGTATTCCTCGTCAAGGATAATGGCACCATCTTCTGAGCCAGATTGACCTATAGTTTTTCCACTATCCATATTAAGCCACATAATAAAACATCGCCTCTCAATTTGGTGTTTCTTAATGCATCAACAGGGGATACGGGACATTTGGAACAACCAATTTAAATCAGGATGCCCTCACAGTGGTCAATCTCGTGCTGGATGATCTGTGCCGGCCAGCCGGTAAAGGTTTTAAAGCGCGTTTGAAACTGTTCGTTTTGGTACTGCACTTTGATCGACTTCCACCGTTTTGTTTTTCGCGTGCCGGTCAGCGAAAGGCAGCCCTCTTCTGCTTCGTATGGGCCGGATTGCTTGATAATTTTGGGGTTGAACAGCACCATATAACTGCCCTCGTTGTCAAAGGCGATGATGCGCTTGCTCACACCGATCATATTGGCCGCCATGCCAACGCAGCCGTCTTTGTGGGCGGCTAGGGTGTCCAGCAAATCCTGTGCCACCGGTAGGTCTGCCTGTGTGGCCGGTGCCGATTTTTGGGCAAGAAATGCCTCATCCCGCATAATTTGTTGAATCATACCGGTCTCCTTTGCAGTTCGTTTTCAATACATGTGCGGCAAAGTTCCATCGCCGCCATCGTGCCGTTAAAGCGCCGGTGCTGCACACTGCCGGGCGCGTATTTTGCCTGTGCCTTTGCGCATTTGCGAACAATAGAGGCCAGCGGCTCTAGGGCGGCAGAGAGTTCTTGCGCGGAATAGCCGCCCGTACCGGTTTCGGCCAAAAGGCCCCTTGCAATTTGCAGGGCTTGAATGCGGTTTTTCAGCAGCGTGTGCTGGGCCGTGCCGGGGGCGAATTTCGGCTGCACCCGCTCGCAGCGCGTGATAATTGAAGTTACCTCTTTTAAAGCATTTGCCTGTGCTTGCTGTGGCATAAAACACTTACCCCTTTTTAGAATATTTGTAATTATTTTATCACCAAAAAGATGTCATGTCACTTAGCCCTTACCCAGTATAATGAGGTATATAAGTATTTGTATCTTGTAAGATTGAAATAATCAAGCAAAAACAAATCCCTGCCGACAGGCGTCGACGGGGATTTGTAAAATCATAAAATTACAAGACATAAGCCTAAGAATACTGATGTACTAAAGAAATATAGTGCTTGGCTAGAAAGGAATACTCACTCTGCAATTTTTAACATGTTTCAAAAGCGTGTATCAAATTTCCCTCAACTGTTCGGCAAGGCCGGTCGAGCTTTGCACCGTTGCAGACAGTTCTTCCATCGCGGCAGATTGCTGGCTGGTGGTGTTGAGGGTGATGTTTGCCGTTTCCGTTGTGCTGGTCAGGCTTTTTTCAATATTTTCTTTCAGGCTGTCGATCGAGGTTACTGTTGTTTTTGTCGTGTCGGCAAGGCGGCGAATTTCTTCTGCAACCACCGCAAAAGCCTTGCCCTCATGGCCAAAACGCGCCGCCTCAATAGAGGCGTTGATGCCAAGAATGCGGGTTTGGTCCGCAATTTTGGTGACCGATTTTAGCACCGAGGAGATGGACTTGATATCGTCATTGACTGTTTGAATCTCATTGACAAGAACGCTCTGGTTGCCGGTGATGGACTGGGCCGAAGCAGCCAGTTCTTCAATCGTGCTGGAAAGCTGAATAAAATTGTTGGCCAGTTCGGACGAAAGAAGCCCCGCCTTGATGCGGTTATATCCGTTCTGTGCCAGTGCATTGACCACGATATAAAGCACTTCTGCCGCGGCCTCAATAGTTTTCTGCGGCACAATGTCGATTTGATTTGCGGCCTCTACTAAGCTGTCAGGGCCGACATGGATATCCTCTGCGACCTCTCTAATCTTTGCCTCATTCGCCGGGTTAGATAAAATCTGCCCGCCCAAGATCGTGCCGACCAGTTCCCCCTCGATCAGCACCGGGGCCGAAAAGTCAATTAACCCCGCATGGCAGGTGGAAATATAGGGCCGATTCATAGCGGCCGCTTTTTGCCCGAACTCCTTATGACAAGCGGCGCACCGGGCATCACCAATATCTGATTTGTGGATGTAATTTGCACAAAATGGACGATAGTAACTGGGCTTTGTAAATTCTTCGCCGTTTCTGCCAACCGAGACGGCCGCGCAGTTGAACCCCAGCGCAAAATTGTCAAGAAAACGCTGTAATACGGATTTATCAATCAGATCCTGCAACTCCAATTGAGTAACATCTACCGTAAGACTGTTCAATATAACCATTTTTCTATCCCAGCTTCCATTTATTTGGTGTAATAGCTACAAATATTTGTATTATAGAAACTATAGCATAGCAGATGCGCATGGTAAAGGACCTATTTTTACCAGTTCAAAATTGTTTTTTGGGGTTTTGGTCACGGCCAAAAACAATTCAAAACATTTCGATTAAACTTATACTTTTGTATCAGTTAAAAGCGGCCGCTTGCCCCGAGTGGGGGCAACAGGAATGCCTGCTGTGTTGTTCGTACCAGTGCCACGGTAGATTGTGCGGGCAGAGGCTTCAAACAGATTTGCCCGCGCTTGTGCAGCGCCCCGACCCTTTTCAAAAAGTACTACAATGATGCGTACAAGCTTGTTTGCTTCCATAAAAACATAAAACATAAAAAACCCGCTGAAGCCAAATGACTTTAGCGGGTTTTGGTTGGATTAGATGGGTGCGTCCTGATGAACCTAAACATGCATCTGCATTTTTCTGCCTTATGGTACTTTTCGACGCAAATCATCTTCTTTTTTTGCCCACACTACTTCCATCGCTACGCTCGTATTCTGGGGTTTGGTAGGGATGGATTTTGTGTATGAAAAGAAATGCGGCAGGAGTGTGACAAGGTACTTTACAGCGGATTCAGCCTTCTAAGTTATCCCGCACGAACCGTTCCTGAAGCCATTCGGGACACTCGCCAAGAAGCCCCAGAAGTTTTTCTTCAAGCTCTGCTTTTTTCAGACTATGGATATAGCGAGGCAGCTTTTGGTACAATTCTTCCTGCTGCCTCTCCGCTTCTTTTTGATACGCCATCTGCTCATCGTAGAATTTTTTTGCCTCCTCAGGGAATACGGTAAAGTATACTGCAACGATGTGTTTGCAGATGATTTTTGTCCCGGCGGCGTGTGGACAATTACAACTGGATTTTTTGATGTGTTCCGTATTAAGTAGGGTCGTATAGGGTTCTTTGCTGTTGCCCAAGACAACCGCTTTGAATTGTACGTCGCTAAGTTGCTCCAGCCGTAAAACCTTATGCTCGGTATAATAATCGTATCCGCGCCATAAAGATGCCCCGCTGGCGGAGTTCAGTATACTCAAAAGTACCACCTCCACGGCTTTTATGTGCTTGCTTACAGAATTTACTTGCTGTTTTTATTTTATCACCCACACATAGGTAAGTCTAGAAAAAACGACAAGGCAGTTTGGGCAACCGCCTTGTCATTTTTTACTTTAGGTTTGTTTTTATTGGTCCGCGTATTCATAACGACAAATTCGGGAACTCGCATAAAATAAAAGTTTCGGTAGTAAGCAGACGAATATGACTACTTTGTATACACTCATCCTACATAGAAATTGAAATATGACTGCTTTGTATTTTGCTTATTATCTACCCATTTGAAATGTGCTCAGTTAATAATTTTCTCCTTGCTTTTGGCTAAATTTTCGCGCCATTCGTGTCGTTCCGTAGTTGTCAGTTTCGTCCACTCTGTTTCTTCACCAATAATTCTTAAAGGTGCTTGTGATCGATAAGAGCGTGTTAAATTCCCTGGGAATTTTTTATCAGTAACATTTGGATCGTTTTCAAATTTGCCTGTTGGTTTTACTATATAAACGCGTTCTCTTCCTTCTCCTTTTGCTAATGCTGCTGCAAGACCGGCGCCATTGACATTAGCAGTGAAATAAATGTGGTTCATTTTAAGTTCAGGTTTATAATTTGAAATTCCACCCGCTGTCAGTAAATCACCAACCTGCAAATCTGCCTTTGTGCCATGATAAAATGGTCCTTCATCAAAAGGTGCACCGTTATATAAATCTGCCAATTCATAATTTCTTAATGCATTATCAGAATCACCCAATGCATCATAACATTTCGCAATGTTTACATATAACGTTGAGTACGCACTCTTAACATTATCATCATTAATATTTAGCGCACACTGTAAAGATGTTTCAATCCATTTCAATTTATCTGTAACACTTTTTTGTTGACGAGCTAAATGATAAGCCGCAATAAACCTTTCATAGTCGTCTGTTGCTTCGTGCCATGCTTTACAAAACATTGTTATTGCGTCTTCAATGTTCCCACTATCCTCTATGCTCATTCCACTCATACAAAGTTTAATAACGGCGTTATTTGGATCAAATTTTATATTCATCTAATCTTATCTTACCTCCAAATTTATGGAACCACATTAGTCTCCGTATGAAAACATGTCACCTGCATATCCTTTTCGTACGCTTCATATTTTAGTCATTATAATACAATTAGCATAAATTTTCCAGTTTCTCATTCTATATGGCAGTTCAAAATCACCCGATAAAGTCCCTCTTATTTATGCATAGTATCAATGAAATTATATCAGATGGAATGCAAAAAGAAATACACGCAAACAAAAGCAGGCTGATATTTCACCAGCCTGCTTTTGTCGTTATGACCACTCGAGGGTCATTCGCAATGGTCCGAGTGACAGGATTCGAACCTGCGGCCTGATGGTCCCAAATTGCTGTCCGAACTTTTTTCTACTCATTTGTAGCCATTTATAGCCGTTTCCGCTCGGTTTTGCTTACTCTTTGGCACTCTTTGAAGCACTGTTTCCACGTGTTCCACGTCTGACTGTGGTAATCTATGTGGTCAAAAACCACTGCAGCACAATGGTTTTCACTGTACGCATTATCAAAAAATAGTAATTAATGTGGTCAAAACGCTTCTTTCCACAAAGTTGGTGTTTTTCACCAACTCTGGGCGGGAAGCGTTCTGCGTTTCAGCTTTTTGTTTCTGGTCGGTCGGATTGTAACTCTGCGGCCGAGGTTATGCAAGGATTATCTACCAGGCAGAGCGCTCAAAATTTGCGGGGCTGTAAACAAAGAAGAAGCAAAGAGCCGCATTCCATCAGCCTTTCTCGTATGGTACCTTGAAGTAGTCCAGATATTTCTTGAACTTGTCCTGCGCCGCAAGGCAAGTGTCACGCAGATATCCCGGCTCAGACTTCCATTCATGCAGTCCCTGATAATAGAACATTTTCAGATCTTCATCAATGATAAATGGAACGATATTATATTTCAGGCATTCCTTGAACAGAATCAATCTGCCGACACGCCCGTTGCCATCCTGAAACGGATGAATCGTTTCAAATTCATAATGAAACGCAATCAGATCTTCCAGCGTTTGGCTGCTGCTTTCACGATACCTTTTTAGAAGCACCGCAAGTCGTTCCGAAACTTCTTCGGGCGCCGCAGTATCTTTTCCGCCCACTTCGTTGGGAAGTTTTTTGTACTCGCCAATCGCAAACCAATTCTTTCTGGAATCACTGGTTCCGCTTTTTAAAGTACGGTGAAGTTGTTTAATGAAGGCTTGGCTGAGCGGCTGTGCGGCCTGCTCAATAACCATATCGATGCACTTGAAGTGGTTGGCCGTTTCTATAATGTCATCCACATTCACAGCATCCTCACTCACGCCAATGGTGTTTGTTTCATAAATGTAGCGGGTCTGATCATGAGTAAGGCGACTGCCTTCGATGTGGTTGGAGTTGTAGGTTAGCTCAATCTGAATTTTGTGGTAAATGCCACCGCTGACTTTTGCTGTTTCTTCAAGCCGCAGACATTCCAACAGTGTCTTGGGCGCATCGTCATGCCGATTACTGCGCACAGGGCGCTGCGCAATTTCAGGAATATTCCAAGTCTTTCCCGTCAGAAATGCTTCGGGAATTTTCCCGGCAGCACAATAATTCCGAACGGTACGCTCGGATAGATTCCATTGTCTTGCGATTTCCGCTACCGAACAGAACTTCATACGCATTCACCCCTATAGGTTTCTTAGCTATAGTATAACCTGCTATCGGCAAAAATACAACATTGGTATTATAGCCAAACGATAAAGATTACCGATACCGGCAAGCTTTATGACCAGCTCTCAAAATCTGCGGGGCTGTAAACAAAGAAGAAGCCGCCATAGACTATTTCACTTTATTTTTGGCTAAAATAAGATTGCGTCGGATTTCAGCCTTGCTTCCCCGGAGCGTTTGGGCTAAAATAGGATCATATCAAATATTAGCCGGAGGTAAGCATAAATGGGCTATATAAAGCGTGATTTGGAAAGCAAAATTCTGGCGCTCTCAAAAGAATATGCCTGCATGTAATTGCTACAACACACAAAACAGCCGCGTGGAAAATCCACACGGCTGGCGCTGCAGGCACAAGGCCTACCGTTAATTTATTATAGGGCAATATAGTACAAATTACAAGGAAACATCGAATCGGAGCAAATTCAAGAATTACAATAAGCAAAGGAAAGGCCGGTTTCGAGATCTCTCAAAGCCGAGTATATAAAATGCAAACTATTTAATGCAAAAACCTCTGAAATCAGCTAATTTCAGAGGTTTTTTGTAAAGGGCTCATATTTTAATGTAAAGTCGTAGGGGGGTGCAAATCGCGTTTCAGAGGGGTGCATTTCTGAAGGGGGGCGCAGACTAAACTGTACACTTCAGATTTTCCCAATTCTTTCGTTCACTGCTATCTCTTGCGCTTCCAGTTCAAAAGGAATAGGATCCCAACAAGAAATGCTGGCCCTGCAATGGTAAGGCTCCAAGAAACGCTCAGATACCAAGGAATTTCTGAATGTATCGCCCGAAACACAGTCAGCCCCGAATAAAGCACCCCCGCACTGATGAAAGTGACTGCACCGACAGCTTCATGCTTCCAGGCAATAACGAGAAGGCCGGTCAGGATAAATACCGGGATGTTGTGCATAATCAGACCGATTATGATATCACCGACGCTTCGCCCAGGCTCGATCACATCCAAAGAGAACATGGCAAGAAATAGGATAAACAGAATCGACAAAATCCTCGGTGTCCAGTAAATAAATTTTCCAACCTTAACCGGCATTTCAACCACCTCTCTTTCACGTGGTTCCTTTTTTCGTACTTTTTTGTTTCAGCATGCTAAACAGGCTGATACTCAATCCTATCCCCATGCCAAATGACGTAATAATCGCGAGAAAATTTAGATCAATAGGTCCAAAAACAGCAAACAGATTTTCAAATGTTGCTTTTACGGGATCTTCTGAATTAAATAAGCCCACTAATACTCCAAAAGGAAAAGCTACTACTCCACAAACTACTGAAAATACCCAAATAGATTTGCGGCCATAAATGATCGTTCCAAAAATTGCGCCGCAAATTATACCCATGAATATAATTGCTATCATATTCTCTGTGTTATAAATATTGGGATTCTCAGTATTAACATTGAACACAGAAAATAATAAATCCGCTCCTCCCGCCAGAATAAAAGCACTCCAAAAGCCAATTGGTACTGCAACGAGACCTGCGAGCCCCATTTTTTGAATCTTGTGATGATTCATATGAAAGAGGCCAAGGAAAAGCCCCCCGATTCCCCCGGCAAGGATTGTGTCAATAATCGCAAAATCTAAAGGTAATAGAACCATGGACGTGATCACAGCGCTCGCAAAAAAAGATATCGTTCCAGTGAGCATTGACCAAAGTAAATAAGTTGTTTTGGTTTCAGACATTACATTCGCCCCCTAAGAAAATTATTGCAATGCTGATCTACATAATCTGATCAGGGCCTAATGCGGAAATGCAATCTCAGCTGTCACCCAAAATATGATCAACAGACCAACCGGAATGGATAGCAGCGTAAATAACGCTCTATCTTTATTTTTTACGATTGATACAATGCCGAGTGCAAATCCAACAACTCCTATTACCGCAAGTATTGGGCTTGGAAAGGGCAGTCGGATGTGGATCGCTAAAGCTGAAACTTTTAATGACATAACTATGATAAAGACCAGTGTGAGGATAGCGGACCATTTTCCAACTTTTGCTTTTGACCAAAATTTTATCTTCATGTTATCCCCTCATTTCTTCTGTTTAATATAGAAATCCAAAGATATAACTATGTTATAAGTATAATCTCCAGAATGGTAAAACGCAACAAACAGCAACTGGATATGTCTGCCAAAGCAAAGTATATTCGCCAAAGTTTCAGTGTCTTGTAAAGCAGTAAAGAACTGCAACCCTCAAAAAAGTCTGCAGTCTTTCAATTACCTTTTGCTGTTCAATTCCATCCCATTCTGGAACCTGAACACCAGTGTTCCGTTGCCCTTTACTGTGACGGTATACGGTTGCGTCAAAGCTGCAGAAAGCACTGGAAAGCGGGAGTCCTGAATCAGGTGAGCTTTTCAAGGAATTCAGGCAGATATTTGAACAGGTAATGCTTTATATTTCTTAACTGGGGTAAAAAAGAGCGCCAAAGGCGATGACTCTGTCTTTGGCGCTTTCCCATTCCTGAAACTGCTTATTGTTCGAGACTATCCCGGATTATGTGTAGAATAAGATGTGTAAATTCAGAAAAGCACAAAAAAAGTACAAGGGAATCATTTTTCCGCTGTTTTGAAGCGCCCATTTTACCGCGTTTTCGAACCCGCCGCAGCAGGGAACTGTCATTCTGACTACCGTGACGTTTTATGTTGTTGTTCCTAATGATCTCCGTGAGTTTGTCCCTGCAATCTCTTTCGTCAAGCTTGGGATAGTCGAAAGGGGTCACTTGGTTCCTGATAAACCTGTTGTGAAAATCGCCATTAGCATATCTCTATTGCTGCTGAGTCTGCTGCTCTCGATGATAACGGGATTTATCTTGGTACATGTTTTCATCTGCCTCTCTGAGCAGATTTGCTATTCTGTTATTTGCTTTTTCAGTCGATATCGCATACCCAGCGCTGACGGTAAGTAGGAACGGAAACTGCTTTGACCTGTTAAAAACATCGAAGTTGTTTCTAATTTTCTGTGTTATTTCCTCAGCAGTACTCTCTTTACCTTCCGGCATGACAATAACGAACTCGTCTCCGCCATACCGTGCCAGAAAAGCAGAAGTCCCGTTAAATGTTGACCTCAGGATATTCGCTGTCTGTATCAAGGCCATGTCACCTGAGTAATGGCCATACTGATCGTTGATGTGCTTGAAATCATTTACATCCAGCATGATCAGCGTCACTGGGCGATTCTGACCTTCTTCATATGTTCTAAGATGTCTCTCCATATTTCTGCGATTATTCAGACCGGTTAGAGTATCCTGTGATATTACTTGACTTTCCCTATTAAGTAGAATCATCAGACTGGAAACGACCGCACAGGGCCATACCATGCTGAGTCCATAAAAAACTGTCTGCGCAACTCCGCCCAGAAACGGAGGTACTGCAAAAAAAGCAATTGTCAGCAATTCTTTCTTACGGCCAATAAGTACCTCTTTTCTATACTGTGACAGAGCTATTACAGATACTGACAGCAGATATGCAAGTATGACAACAGACATTGGTGCAGACAATACTCCGCGATGATAATAATTGGCATCATCCAGATAAAAACACCAGCCGTTAAGCGGTGAAGCAATGACAATCATGCTTAATATGATAAAAGGAACAAGAACGTAAAAAGCCTCATTCTTTCTTGGTATACTGTGACCAAAAATTCGATACCATGCATATCGTAGCCAGAATAGTGCAACGACAATCTGCATAATAAAGTAGATAATGATATCTATATAGCTCAAAGCACGTACATAGTCGCCGCTTTTGCCATTCAATATCCACATAACAATATCAGTCAGGAGAATCAGTAATACTGCTGTTTCTATCATGCGCAGCAGCCGGATGCTATAAGTGTCAGCGAAATCTCTTTTGTAGCTGTAAAGGATTATCAAAGTAATAATGCTTGAAAAAACATCAATGCCGATATTAAAAAACAATGTCTCGCTAATATCGAATATGATCATGGCTTTGCTCCCCTCCCTTTTTTATTTCCCCCGGGAGTGCCTGTAATGATATCGCCGATCATCCTCAGCAGAAAACACGGTATAGACTTAAAAAATACAGATTCCAGTCGATCAATTGGGTGAGCTATATTTATTTCGAGCCTTTATTAGTTTTATTATACAATGCCGGTTGCAAGAAGTAAAGATTGCATTCATGAGAGGAGGCGGCGGTATGCCAAATGGTGGAACGTGCATCCAGCCCCACCATAGCAGCCACCAGCATACCACCTTTGAGAATAAATATGTCCCGATACTCAGAAAGAGAAATGCGCTCTAAAAAGCGCTCCATCATATAGTTTCGCATGAGAATTTGTGCGTCAGCAGCGTTTTTTCGGGATAGGTTTCGGATCAAATCTTAGAGTTGCCTTGCTGTTTGAATTATAGGAGAACCTCCAAATATTGCCTTAACACTTTTTTTACGCGGAACTGCGCTGCGTACCGCATCAGAGTACTCAGGTTTTTGTCGGTTCGTTTCGCATATCGTTTCAAAGCATCTTGAAATGTCTGTGCTTCCGTATCGTTCCGACACCGAATCAAATCGCAGATCGTGCGTTCCATATCGTAGGTCGGTACGGTATGTCCAAAAGGCGTTTTGGCACTGGTAATGCCGATGGGGTACAACTCCTTTTTCACTGTATAAACGGTAATTCCGTCCGCTTTTAATCGTGTCGGGCTATATCCTCTTTGAACCGAAACGGAATAAGGCGACGGCTCGCGGTCAGT